>Ga0163161_10000002_pt1 | contig 411983 bp, 353 predicted proteins | sample S45metaG_FD_129847 | JGI IMG/M metagenome (GOLD analysis project Ga0163161, IMG submission 129847) | Switchgrass rhizosphere microbial communities from Kellogg Biological Station, Michigan, USA - S4-5 metaG | ecosystem: Host-associated > Plants > Roots > Rhizosphere > Soil | place: USA... | reverse complement strand
TTTCTCTTACCGACCTGGCGACTGGTTCTCGTTAGAGGAGTCGTTGTTCCCGGTCAGTGGAGGCGCATTATAGGGAGTTCTCAGAAGGCCGCAACCCCTAAATGCAAAAAACTTTTCAAGCGCTCAAACATTAACCAATAATGGCTTTTTAGGATATTTATTAGCCTAAAAAGTGGGATTTTAGGGCTATGGAGGATGTAAATCTCACCAGCCCGGCAAAAAGTAGATAACAAAAAGGGAGCGGTATCCCGCTCCCCATTCTGTTATTACGCTAAATAGCCGTTATTGCCTGGCCACGATATGCTCGTTTTCCACATCCAGCGTAACCAGTTTGCCTGGGATCAGCTTGCCGGAAAGAATTTGCTGCGCCAACGGGTTCTCGATTTCCTGCTGGATAGCGCGTTTCAACGGACGCGCGCCATAAACAGGGTCGTAGCCGGTTTGGCCCAACAGTGCCAATGCCGGTTCGGTCATGGTGACTTCGTAACCACGCTCCTCAAGACGTTTGTACAGACGCGCCAGCTGAATCTTGGCAATCTCGGCAATATGCTTCTGGCCAAGCGGATGGAACACTACCACCTCATCTATACGGTTGATGAATTCCGGACGGAAATGATGAGTAACCATTTCCATAACCGATTCTTTCATCTGCGCATAGTTCATCTGACCAAAGTGTTCCTGTATCAGATCAGACCCAAGGTTAGAGGTCATGATCACCACGGTATTGCGGAAATCAACGGTACGGCCCTGACCATCGGTCAGACGCCCGTCATCCAATACCTGCAGCAGGATGTTGAACACATCCGGGTGCGCTTTCTCCACTTCATCCAGCAGGATCACCGAATAAGGTCGACGGCGCACGGCCTCGGTCAGATAACCGCCCTCTTCATAACCAACGTAGCCCGGAGGTGCGCCCACCAGCCGCGATACCGAATGTTTCTCCATAAACTCGGACATATCGATACGCACCATCGCATCGTCACTGTCGAACAGGAACGACGCCAGCGCTTTGCACAGCTCGGTTTTACCCACCCCGGTAGGGCCAAGGAACAGGAACGAGCCTATCGGCCGGTTAGGGTCGGACAATCCCGCACGGCTGCGGCGGATTGCATTGGATACCGCAGTGACCGCCTCATCCTGGCCAATCACCCGGGAATGCAGCTCCTGCTCCAGACGCAGCAGTTTGTCACGCTCGCCCTCCAACATTCTGGCTACCGGAATACCGGTGGCGCGCGCCAGCACTTCAGCGATTTCCGCGTCAGTCACCCGGTTGCGCAGCAGCTTCATGGTTTTGCCTTCGGCCTGCGTAGCGGCGGCGAGCTGTTTTTCCAACTCAGGGATCTTGCCATACTGCAGTTCGGACATGCGCCCCAGATCGCCGACGCGACGCGCCTGTTCCAAAGTGATCTTGGCCTGCTCCAGTTCCGCCTTTATATTCTGGGTGCCGGAGAGCGAAGCTTTCTCGGCTTTCCACTCTTCTTCCAATTCTGAATATTCGCGCTCTTTCTGCTCCAGCTCGCTGCTGAGCATTTCCAGGCGTTTCTTACTGGCGTCGTCCGACTCTTTGTTCAGCGCCTGCTGTTCCAGTTTGAGCTGAATAATGCGGCGTTCCAACCTGTCGAGCGATTCCGGTTTGGAGTCCATCTGCATACGGATACTTGACGCAGCCTCATCGATCAGATCGATAGCCTTATCCGGCAACTGACGATCGGAGATATAGCGGTGCGACAACGTGGCCGCAGCAACTATCGCCGGGTCGGTGATCTGCACATGGTGGTGCAGCTCATAACGCTCCTTCAAGCCACGCAGGATAGCAATGGTATCTTCGACGCTCGGCTCAGCCACATAGACTTTCTGGAAACGACGTTCAAGCGCCGCATCCTTCTCTATATACTGACGGTATTCGTTCAACGTGGTCGCGCCAACGCAGTGAAGTTCCCCGCGCGCCAACGCAGGTTTAAGCATGTTGCCGGCATCCATTGCGCCATCGGCCTTGCCCGCGCCGACCATAGTGTGCAATTCATCGATAAACAGAATGACGCTGCCTTCCTGTTTTGACAGATCGCTCAGTACGCCTTTCAGTCGCTCTTCAAATTCACCGCGGTATTTAGCCCCGGCGATCAACGCCCCCATGTCGAGGGACAACACGCGTTTGTGCTTCAGGCCTTCCGGCACTTCACCATTAATGATGCGCTGCGCCAGACCTTCGACAATCGCAGTTTTACCCACGCCAGGCTCACCGATCAGCACTGGGTTATTCTTGGTACGACGTTGCAACACCTGAATGGTACGGCGGATCTCTTCGTCACGGCCGATAACCGGGTCAAGCTTGCCCTGTTCGGCGCGCTCGGTCAGATCGATAGTGTATTTCTTCAACGCCTGACGCTGATCTTCAGCACCCTGATCTTCCACGCTGTCACCACCCCGCATTTGCTCAATGGCCTTACTGATTTTATCGGCTGTTGCTCCGGCGGCTTTCAGCAGATCGGTCAAGGTTCCGCGATCTTCAAGCACCGCCAGGACGAACAGTTCGGAAGAAATGAATTTGTCCGCCCGCTTTTGCGCCAGCTTGTCGCACAGGTTCAGAACGCGTACCAGCTCATGGGACGGTTGAACGTCGCCACCGGTGCCTTCAACCTGAGGCAGACGAGACAATGCCTGTTCGATTTCGGTGCGCACGCGCCCGCTATCGATACCGGCTGAAGTTAATAATGGACGAACCGTGCCCCCTTCCTGAGTGAGCAGAGCGCTCATCAGATGTAACGGTTCCATAAACTGGTTGTCGTGCCCAAGGGCTAAGGATTGGGCATCGGCGAGGGCAAGCTGGAATTTGTTGGTAAGACGATCCAGACGCATAACACCTCCAATGTAGGTCAAAATTGCTACTGGAGATTAAATGAGGTCATCCCTCAAATTTTCAAGGTTATTTCGACACTATATTATCAGTACAACGTTATGCGTCAGCGGACCGTCCTAATTCAATAGGTTATATCAGCCAGATTAAACTTGCCATACGTCCGGTTATTCCATCGCGTCGATAGGAGAAAAAATGACTGATTTCGCTAACCGTACAGCGATCACCGCCGTAGATCAGTTCTACGCCGGCGCGCTGCAGGCGCTGACGAGCCAGCAGATAGATATCTGCCAGAAACTTATCGCCGTGCGGAGTGAAAGCGGCAGCTGCGACGCTATCCACAGCAATAAATGCGGCACGGACCTCTGGCCCTACTTCGAACTGCTGCGGACCGATTGCCGGACCAAGCCAGGCGCTGATATGGCCCGGCTCAGCGGTAAATGCCGCCAGAGTCTGTTCCAGCACGCCATTGCAAAGCCCGCGCCAACCGGCGTGGGCAGCGGCGATTTCATCACCGGCATGTGAGCAGAACAACACCGGCAGGCAGTCCGCCGTCATCACTGCACACACCTGCCCCGGCACATTGCTGTAAACCGCATCCGCACACAGATCGGTTGGGGTTTGCCCATCCAGCCGCACTACGCGGGTACCGTGAACCTGCTCCAGCCAAAGCGGCATCTGCGGCAGGCTCACGCCCGCCGCCAGCCGGTCACGGTTACGCTTCACCGCAGACGCCGCATCCCCGACATGGGTGCCGAGGTTGAGCGAATCATATGGCGGCAGGCTAATACCGCCACCACGAGTGGTGCTGCAGGCTTTTACCCCTGCAGGCAACGGCCAATCAGGCAGGATAAAGGAATCCATTACCAATTCATCTGATCTTTGAATTCTTCGGTATCGACCTTCAGCGCGTTAATCAGATCGACCATATCCTGCGGCAACGGCGCATGCCACTCCATCTGGATACCGCTGATTGGGTGATACAAACGCAGCATGGTGGCGTGCAGCGCCTGGCGATCGAAACCGCGCAGCGTAGCAATAAATGCCTCCGAAGCGCCTTTCGGCGGACGTGGGCGGCCACCGTACAGCTGATCGCCTACCAGCGGATGATTGATGTGCGACATATGCACGCGGATCTGGTGGGTACGACCGGTTTCCAGACGCAGACGCAAACGGGTATGCGCACGGAAGTGCTCCATAATGCGGTAATGCGTCACCGCCGGTTTGCCCATCGGGTGCACCGCCATATGCGTGCGCTTGGTGGAGTGGCGTGAGATCGGCTCTTCAACGGTACCGCCGGCGGTCATGGTACCAATAGCGACCGCTTCGTATTCACGGGTGATTTCACGTGCCTGCAATGCCTCGACCAGGCGGGTTTGCGCAGGAACGGTTTTCGCCACCACCATCAAGCCTGTAGTGTCTTTGTCAAGACGGTGCACGATGCCGGCACGCGGCACGTCAGCAATTTCCGGGTAGTAATGCAGCAACGCATTGAGCACAGTGCCGTCCGGGTTACCGGCGCCAGGGTGCACAACCAGATCGCGAGGCTTATTGATCACTAAAATATCACTGTCTTCATAGACGATATTCAGTGCGATATCCTGCGGTTCCCAACGGGCCTCTTCTTCTATCTGGGCATCGATGGCGACCGTCTCTCCCCCCAGCACTTTCTCTTTCGGTTTGTTCGTCGTTTTGCCATTAACCTGTACCCGATCGTCCAGGATCCATTCTTTTATGCGAGATCGCGAATAATCAGGGAACAATTCGGCCAAAGCCTGATCTAAACGTTGTCCGAGTTGAGATTCGGCCACCGTTGCGGTGAGTTGTACTTGTTGTGCCATATGCAGCTTCTTCGTTAACGTTGGGTTTTCACGGCGATGCCGTTTAATATAATGTGCTATTGTACCTGGTCTTTGTCGGGAGCTTAACGGACAGTCTCCCGGAATAACACCCTGAGGATAATCAAAACGTCATGACGCGTATGAAATATCTGGTGGCGGCAGCCACGTTGAGCCTGGCGCTGGCAGGTTGCTCCACATCCAAGGATGCGGTTCCCGACAACCCACCTTCGGAAATCTATGCTACTGCCCAGCAAAAACTGCAGGACGGTAACTTTAAGGGCGCGATTACGCAACTCGAAGCGTTAGATAACCGCTATCCTTTCGGGCCGTACTCCCAGCAGGTTCAGTTGGACCTGATTTATGCCTATTATAAATCTGCCGATTTACCGCTGGCTCAGGCGTCTATCGATCGTTTCATGCGTTTGAACCCAACGCACCCGAACATCGACTACGTGATGTACATGCGTGGTCTGACCGATATGGCGCTGGATGACAGTGCGTTGCAAGGCTTCTTCGGGGTCGATCGTTCAGACCGCGATCCACAGCATGCTCGCGCTGCTTTTCGCGATTTCAGCCAGCTGATTCAGCAATACCCGACCAGCCAGTATGTAACCGATGCCAACAAGCGTCTGGTGTATCTGAAAGACCGCCTGGCCAAATATGAGCTTTCGGTGGTGGAATACTACACTAAACGCGGTGCTTACGTCGCGGTCGTTAATCGTGCCGATCAGATGTTGCGTGAATATCCGGATACCCAGGCCACGCGCGACGCCTTACCCCTGATGGAAAACGCTTACAAACAGCTGCAATTGAGCGGCCAGGCCGACAAAGTGGCCAAAGTGATTGCCGCCAATCCGTCATAAGCGGATTAGCGATGGCAGAAAAGCAAAACGGCAGCTTCGGCTGCCGTTTTTATTTGCTGCGGATTTGGTCATGATTTGAAAAATACACAAGCAAAAACACGGCATTAGCAAGATTGCACAACCGCTTATCCGTTCAATAATGCGCGTTCTGCCCGCAAGACTCAAGCGTTAGATGACCGATTCAAATGCTGAATCACAGATTGAACTAACTTTGCAAAAAGTGACAAAAAAACGTGATTTTCATCACACATTTAAGCAAAAAGCGCGGTATGCTGGGGTCATCCAAGACGGAAAGACAGAAGAGGTAAGTTATATGACATTGAACATTACCAGCAAACAAATGGATATCACTCCCGCAATCCGCAGTCACGTCGAAGACCGTCTCACCAAACTGGAAAAATGGCAGGCCCAGCTGATTAACCCGCATATTGTTTTATCCAAAGAACCTAAAGGGTTTGTAGCAGACGCCACCATTACCACCCCTAACGGCCCGCTGGTCGCCAGCGCAAAACATGAAGACATGTATACCGCCGTTAACGATCTGATCGCCAAGCTGGAGCGTCAGTTGAATAAGGTGCAGCACAAAGGCGAAGCACGCCGCGCCGCCGCCAGTGTGAAAGACATCGTTCCGGAAGTTGAGCCGGAACAGGAATAACCGTTTAGCGGCTATTTCACTTCAAACGCGCCTGAGGGCGCGTTTTTTGTCTGGGGTTTTTATTGACAGAGATAAAAGCCTGCGGTTACTTTAAAACCTGTCTCACGCCTATTTTGGATAACGCATGGCCCGCAAACCGTTTTTCTTCGCATTCTTTTTTACCTTCCCCTGATTGGGAGGCGTTTCGTCGTGTGATAAAGAATGCGAAGACGAACAGCAAAGCCTCCTGAAACAGGGGGCTTTTTTTATGGCTATTTACGACGTATAAAAATACAAGGCAGAAGCTGATTATGACTGACAACCCATTACTCGTGCTGCGCGAACGCATCAGCGCACTGGATCTCAAACTGCTGGCCCTGCTGGCGGAGCGCCGTGAGCTGGCGGTGGAGGTCGGGAAAACCAAATTGCATTCCCATCGTCCCATCCGCGATAAAGAACGCGAGCGAGATCTGCTGGATGCGTTAATCGCCGCCGCCAAACCCTACGATCTCGACGGTTTTTACGTAACCCGCCTGTTCCAGCTGATTATCGAAGACTCGGTATTGACCCAGCAAGCGCTGTTGCAGCATCAGCTTAATCAAATCAGCCAACATTCGGCCCGCATTGCCTTCCTCGGGCCGAAAGGATCTTATTCGCACCTGGCCGCGCGCCAATACGCCGCCCGCCACTTCGATCAACTGATTGAGTGTGGTTGCCATAAATTCCAGGACATTTTCACCCAGGTCGAAACCGGTCAGGCGGATTACGCCATCCTGCCGATTGAAAATACCAGTTCCGGCTCGATCAACGACGTCTACGATCTGCTGCAACACACCAGCTTGTCGATTGTCGGCGAACTGACCAATCCTATCGATCACTGTGTCCTGGTAGCCGGCGACACCGACCTGAACCAGATCGAAACCGTGTACAGCCACCCGCAGCCGTTCCAACAGTGCAGCCAGTTCATTAACCGCTACCCGCACTGGAAAATCGAGTACTGCGAAAGCACCGCGGCGGCAATGGAAAAAGTCGCCAAGCTAAACTCACCGAAAGCTGCGGCATTGGGCAGCGAGGCTGGCGGCGCGCTGTATGGTCTGCAGGTACTGGAACACAACCTGGCGAACCAGCAGCAGAACATTACCCGCTTCATCGTGTTGGCGCGCAAGGCTATCGAGGTGTCGGAACAAGTACCGGCCAAAACCACGCTGATTATGGCCACCGGCCAGCAGTCAGGCGCGCTGGTTGAAGCGCTGCTGGTGTTACGTGACAACGGCATCATCATGACCAAACTGGAGTCCCGTCCAATTAACGGCAATCCATGGGAAGAGATGTTTTATATCGATGTGCAGGCGAACCTGCGTTCTGAAGCGATGCAAAAAGCCTTGAAAGATCTGACGCCGATTACCCGTTCGCTGAAAGTACTCGGCTGCTATCCCAGCGACAGCGTGGTACCGGTCAATCCGTCCTGAATGAAATAAAAAAGGGTTCGGCTAGCCGAACCCTGATAACTTATTGCCGACTGTCGTTCGCCTGCCGCAGCAGCGAACGGCTTTCCACCAGGAAGCGTTGGGCGTAATCGCCAAACCAGTCTTCCACCTTCTGGAAGCTCTGGATAAACGCCTGTTTATCCCCGTGTTCCAGTAGCTTTATCGCCTCGCCAAAACGCTGGTAGTAGCGTTTAATCAGCGCAATGTTCTCTTCCGACGACATGATGATATCCGCATACAACTGCGGGTCCTGAGCAAACAGTCGCCCGACCATCGCCAGTTCCAGCCGGTAGATTGGCGAAGACAGCGCCAGCAGTTGTTCCAATTGAACGTTCTCTTCCGCCAAATGCAGCCCATAGGCAAAAGTCGCGAAATGGCGTAGCGCCTGGATAAACGCCATATTCTGATCGTGCTCAACTGCGCTGATGCGGTGTAAACGAGCGCCCCACACCTGCAACTGCTCCAACAACCACTGATAGGCTTCCGGTTGGCGTCCATCGCAATACACCACGACCTGCTTGGCCACGCTGCCTACATCCGGCCCGAACATCGGGTGCAGCCCCACCACCGGGCCACCATGTGCCGCAAGCATGGCATTCAGCGGACGATTTTTTACCGAAGCCAGATCGACAAGAATACAATCCGCCGGCAACGGCGGCAGCCGCCCAATCACCTGTTCGGTCACGTGAATAGGCACGCTGACAATCACCATGCCGGCATCCGCCAACAATGCGTCGGCCTGCGGCCAATCTTCCTGATCCAACACCTTGACCTGGTAGCCGGACAGCGTCAACAGACGGTTGAACAACCGCCCCATTTGACCGTTACCGCCGATAATCACAATCGGGCGCAACTGCGGACACAGGGTTTTAAAGCCTTTGTCATTCTCGCTGACGTAAGACTCGCGCATCACGCGGCGCAGTACGTCTTCGATCAGATCCGGCGGCACGCCAAGGTTTTCCGCTTCTTTACGGCGCGAGGCCAGCATCGCCGCCTCACGCTCGGGAACGTACACCGGTAAACCGTGGTGGCTTTTAACTTCGCCCACTTCCGCCACCAGTTGCAGGCGTTTCGCCAGCAGCTCCAGCAGCGCTTTATCCACTTCGTCGATTTGATCGCGCAACGCGGTCAGTTCAGCCACCATAACTTACTACTCTCCAGTGCGTGCCGTCAGCGCAGCGCCGAGTTCCTGGTGCATATGGCGCAGCAGCGTCTCTGTACTCTCCCAGTTAATGCAGGCGTCAGTAACAGAAACACCGTAGCGCATATCTGCACGTGGCTGCTCGGAAGACTGGCTGCCTTCGTGCAGGTGACTTTCCAGCATAATGCCGGTAATCGAACGGTTACCCGCTTTGATCTGCTCAACCACGGACTCGGCAACCGCCGGCTGACGGCGATAGTCTTTATTCGAGTTGCCATGGCTGCAATCTATCATCAAGGATGGGTGGAGTCCCGCATCCTGCATCTGTTTTTCGCAAGCCGCAACGTGCTCGGCGCTGTAGTTTGGCGTTTTGCCGCCGCGCAGGATCACGTGGCCATCCGGATTACCCTGAGTTTGCAACAGGCACACCTGACCCGCCTGATTAATACCGACAAACCGGTGCGGCATTGCCGCTGCGCGCATGGCGTTAATTGCCGTACCCAGACTGCCATCGGTACCGTTTTTGAAACCTACCGGCATTGACAACCCTGAAGCCATCTCACGGTGAGTTTGTGATTCTGTAGTACGGGCACCAATCGCTGACCAACTGAACAAATCGCCCAGGTATTGCGGGCTGTTCGGATCCAACGCCTCGGTCGCCAACGGCAACCCCATCCCGACCAGGTTAAGCAGCAGGCGACGCGCGATGTGCAAACCTGCCTCAACGTCAAACGAACCATCCATGTACGGATCGTTAATCAGGCCTTTCCAGCCGACCGTAGTCCGCGGTTTCTCAAAATAGACACGCATAACGATATACAGCTGATCGCTCAATTCAGCCGACAGGGTTTTCAAATGACGGGCGTAATCCAGTGCCGCATCCGGATCGTGGATAGAACAAGGCCCGCACACCACCAGCAGACGGTGATCGCGCCCCTGCAGAATATCGGCGATGGTTTTGCGCGCAGTGGCGATTTCATTTTCATCGCTGGCGCTAAGCGGGAACTGGTTCTTCAGTTCTTCCGGAGTGATCAGAATTTGTTCTGCACTGATATGTACGTTATTGAGCGCGTCTTTTTGCATGATGCTATTCCTGTCGTTTTGCCGTTATGCGTAAGCGTGATGAGAACGTTGAGCGTTTCAGAGCCTTACCCTACCACGAACTGTAAAGTTTTCAATCCGTAAACCGTAAATAAAAAATTACCACCACAAAACGCCATCAAAAACCCAGGATGCCGCCAGTAACAAAAAACACTCAATATATTGATTATAAATAAATAAAAATAAAATCAACCCACTTTTTTCGGTTCTGATTTACGGCCTATTGTTTTGAACACCTCAGGCGGAAACCGTAAACATTATTGTACATAAAACATTACAGCGCATGACGGGCAGGAACAGAGCTTCAACGGGGTTATGACAGCCGGTTTTGTTGCCCACTGGCGACAATCTCGTCTAAAAACCCATCAGACCTTAAGGACACTTAGCATGATATGCCAACGGGAGGGGTTAATTAAGTAGAAGAAAAGTGAATAAGTGAGGATGGAAAATTTAAAACTTAAGCTAATCACGGCTATTTTTGTCGCAATGCCGAATCGTTATAATGTGACCGTTATCACCTATAATCACTCTTAACAACTGGATCCAAAATGCTCTCTTTACGCGCTCGTCGCGCTATTCCACTATTCATTAGCTGTTTGACTGCCTTCACCAGCGTTTCAGCCTTTGCCGACAATACGCTTTTCACTGCGATGGACGACCCGGCCACCGCCAAAAAACCGTTTGAAGGTAATGTCCAGGCCGGATACAACTCCCAGTCAGGCAACTCGCAAAGTTCGACCCTGTTGGCCAATACCAGCATGACCTGGTTTAACAGCGATGCTGCCTACAGCCTGTGGGGAGCGGCCAACAACACCACGTCTTCCAACGTGCGCTCATCGGAAAAGTATCAGGCCGGCGGCCGTACCCGTTATAACCTGTCCGATCGCAATTATCTGTTCGGTCAGGCAAGCTGGCTGAGCGATCGTTTTAACGGTTACGATTCTCGCTCCACTGCAACCGGCGGTTACGGTCGTCAATTGCTCAACGGGCCGCTCAGCGATTTACGGGTAGAATTTGGTCCGGGTGTGCGCCACGATGAATATCATGGCGGCGGCCGTTCAACGAAAGCGCTGGCCTACGGCGCAGCCAACTATTCGTACCAGCTGACCGACACCACCAAGTTTTCTGAAGGCGTTTCGGCACTGGCCAACGAAGAAACCACGCTGAACTCCGAAACCGCATTGAGCGTTGCGATCAACGACAAGTTCTCGCTGCGCCTGGCTTACACCGTGACTTACAACAGTAAACCACCGGCGTCTGCGCCGAAAAATACCGACACCACCACCTCGGTCTCGCTGGTTTACGGCCTGTAATCCTTCCAAGCCTCACTCGACCAAGCCCATCATTGATGGGCTTTTTTTATGCTTGCGGGCTCAGCGTCAGCCAGACTATGCCCAGCGCTTTCAGTGCATCGGGAGAACATTGAAAATCCGTATGACCTCCACTCACCTGCACCTGATTGCCCGGCAGACGTGCGATATCATAGACGTCCAGGTTGCCGTCGATGTCGATCAGCCAACGGCCATTGGCAATGTGCGTCACCGACAAATCCACCAGCCAGGATAACCGCCCGCCGTCGATATAGGCCGGTTGCGCTACACTGGCCGGGATCAACGAACTGTCCGCCACCCATTCGCCCGCGTCTTTCAACTGCCCGGCGATCAATCGATATTTAGGCAAGGTTCGCCCTTTTGCAGGCGCGGCTTCAGCCCCTTTGTCGGCCCACATCTCTCCCTGGCCGGTCGCCAGCCACAACAAAGACACGCCGGTATCCAGAGCGCAGGTCACCACGATATCCCCAGGGAAATAGTTACGGCGCACCCAGGTGCTCATCGTGCCCGAAGAAATCCCCAGCAAATCCCCCAGTTCTTTTTGCAGACTGAAGCCATAGGCATCGAGAATACGACGAAGCACGCTCTTCCCACCCGAAGCAAGCACCCGATCATAAAGCGCTTTACCTTGCGCAGGCTGCACTGGCTTATGGGTGTTTTTTGTTTTTGCAAGTTCGCCGTTCATTAACCAAGCCAAGTCTGCACCGGTGGCCAATGCACAGCTGATGATCACATAGCCGGGCACGCTGCCGCGCTGTTGCCAGCTGCTGATGTTATTTGGGGCTATCCCGAGGATTTCGCTCAGCTCCTTTTGCGTACTAACGCCATAAGATGAAAGGATCCTTTCAATCACTGCGCCCACAGAGGCATTATCACTCACAGTCTCTTCACGCATATCATCACCGATTAAAATCAAAATTTGCATTTACAAGTCGCATTTTGCGACCTAAAGTAGCGTCATATCGTTTGAAAAACGATTTTCATGTCACTTTAGTTAAGATGATGCGACATGATTGACGAAAATGCAAACACCGCATCATGCCAATAGCAAGTCTGTAGGTATCGGGTCCGATACTCTGTATTGCAGGTGCCCGGTGAGAATCGGACCTTGCTTTTGCAAGTAAAACGTCAATTCGCATGCCAAGGAGGTTGTCATGCTGCTGGCCACTGAAGAGCAACGGGCTATCGGCCTGCGGCGCATTGCAGAAATCCGCCGTACGCTGTTTGCCCGACAGACCAACCAGGCTGAGGAGATCTACAACACGGCACCGCTGCATTTGCGCCACACGTTGTGTTTTCACGCCGGCTTGACCGAAAGCCACTCGTTGCTGCCGTTGTTCCACGAAATGAGCTATTCCCAGCGACAGAAAATTGTTGCTGCGCTCAATGAATTTATTGCGCTGGGCAAGTCGCTGCCGCGCTATATCAGCGAAGAAGACTGCCAGCTAACGCAGAAAAAATAACCGTTGGTCATTCGAGGCGTGCAATCCGCCGGATGCCTCTCGGCCCAAATTCGCCCCTTGTCAGGAGAACATACCTTGGCTGACACCATTGATATGGCGCAGGAGCGCCAAGCGCTGATGCTCGAGAAACAAATCGCGCACGCCAGACCGGCAATAACACAGACCTCGGCACTGTTTTGCATCGAATGCGAAGCCGCGATCCCGACGGCACGGCGCATCGCCATTCCCGGCGTAAGCCGCTGCGTGACCTGTCAGGAAATCGCAGAGGCCCAACAACGTCACGTTATTCGGCGCTAAAAGCCATGCTCTCCCTCCTCGCGCCGGTACGGGATCACCCCGCGCCACCCTATATTTGCGGGCGCAGTTCACCGAACGCCACCGGCGGCGGCTGAACCCACTGGCGCGATGGGGGACTCGTTTCGCACGCCAGTTATGGACACGCATTCAGCAACGGCAAGTCCTGCTCAGAAGGCGAGCATTGCCTTCAAGGCCCCTCTCGTACAATTTCTGCTAATCAATGACTGGGCATATTTTTACTGCACAAATGATAAGTCTGACCATTGACGCCTTTAGCGTTTTGCTTAATACTGTATAAATAAACAGTATACTTACTAGAGGGTAAAAACAGTGAATGTCATGGATAAACAACAAGTAACACTGTCCCGAATCCAGTTCATCGCCGATGTTTCACAAGCTGCACAATGCAGCTCCACCGAGTTACTGATCGCCATGTCACTGATCTCGGATCTCGCCGGCCAAGTACTGCCAGACAACGATTATCAAGAAATATTTTATCCGGCCGACAGGCAGGACCCCCGCTAGGCCAACGCCTGAATACGCCTAAACCCCCCTTTTTCCAACACCCGCAACCGGCGGGTGTTTTCGTTTCTGTCGCGCGCATTTTTCGCTTTAGTTGTGCCACCTCATCCACAACGCCATTGCATTGCCGGCTCTTACCGCGCGCGGGAAACTGATGAGCATTCGGGGGCCAGCCCCCTCTCACCCACTCACATCGCAGGATGGTAATGATGAAAATTTATGCACAACAGGGCGACACCATTGACGCGATTTGCTGGCGCTATTACGGCCGTACACAACGTCTGGTAGAGCAGGTCTATCTCGCCAATATCGGCTTGGCCAACGTTGGCCCGCTGCTGCCGCACGGTCACCCGATCGAGCTACCGGACCTGCCGGCGGCGGCGCAACGCGAAACCGTCAAACTCTGGGACTAAGCGATGGAAAAATTCACATCAACCTTCGCCTACATAGTGGCAGCCTGCCTGGCCTGGCTCGGACGACATTCTGCACAGGATATCGCCATTCTGGTCGGCGCAGCGGTCGGTGTCGGCACCTTCGCGGTGAATTGGTACTACAGGCGTAAAAGCTATCAGCTGTTGGAGTCATTAAAAAAAAACGGCCTGAAACCCGGAGTCTACGATGAACTCACTCGCTAAACGTTGCAGCGTGGCCGTTATTTTGGCGATCGCCGCCTTACTGCCGCAATTCGATACCCTGCAAACCTCCGAACAGGGATTACGCCTGATCGCCGATTTTGAAGGCTGTCAGCTCGCCCCTTATCAGTGCAGCGCAGGCGTCTGGACCAGCGGCATCGGCCATACCGCCGGCGTGAAACCGGGTGCCGTCATCAGCGAACGTCAGGCGGCCGCCAATCTGCTCGACGATGTCCGTAACGTCGAACGCGGCATAGCTCGCTGCATCAATGTAGCGATGCCGCAGCAGGTTTATGACGCAGTCAGCGCCTTCGCCTTTAACGTCGGCGTCAATGCCGCCTGTAATTCCACCCTGGCCACCTTTATTAAACGCCGGCAATGGCAGGCAGCCTGCGATCAATTGCCGCGCTGGGTTTATGTCAACGGCGTCAAAAGCAAAGGGCTGGAACGCCGCCGCAACGCCGAACGAGCGTTATGCCTGCAAGGAAGCCGTTCATAACGGCAGCTTCTGGCGTTGCTTTCTTCTATTCATCCCCCCAAGCAGGCCCCGCCTGCCAGGAGACATATCATGTTAAAACCCGAGCAGTTGCGCACAGCGCTGGTCAACGCTCTACCTGCTCTGCAGGCGTACCCCGACAGGCTACGCCTCAGCCTCGATAACGGCCGCGTGGTTTCTACGCTGGGCGCTTCGCTGTCGTTCGAATACCAATACCAGCTCAACCTGTCGTTGAACGAACCGACAGCCAATAACGATCTGGTGATGGTCACCGTGCTGGCCTGGCTGCGCAGCCACCAACCGGACCTCCTCGCCAATCCCGAAAAACGTAAAAACGGCTTTGCATTCCAGCACGACGTCGCCTCCGCCGGTCAGCTCGATCTACAGCTACAGCTGACCGAACGCATCCTGGTTGAACAACGCGACGGCGCGCTGCACATCACGCCGCTGGCGGAACCGCCTGAGCCGGAGAACGTCATGCGATTCACCCAGGTTTATCTGCACGGTGAGCTGATCAGCCACTTTCAGCAGCCATAAATTTACCAGAGGAGCGGCTTCGGTTGTGCTGGCGTCAGCTAAACGCCGCGGCGTTGTCGCCCTCTTCACCCAACGGCATTCTTGAGAGATGAACACAGACAACTTCGATATTCAGCGCCTGGTGCGCAACCTGATACGCATCGGCACCGTCAGCGAGGTCGATCTCGACCGCGGGCGCTGCCGCGTCGCCACCGGTGGCAACCTCACTGACTGGCTTAATTGGCTGTCCGGCCGCGCCGGCGGTACCCGTACCTGGTGGGCGCCCAGCATTGGCGAACAGGTGCTGGTGCTGTCACTGGGCGGCGAACTCGATACCGCTTTCGTGCTGCCCGGCATTTTTTCCGCTGCCAATCCGGCCCCCTCGGCTTCGGCGCAAGCGGCGCACATCACCTTTCCCGACGGCGCGGTGATCGAGTACGAACCGGCTGAGGGATCACTGAAGGCTATCGGCATCAAAAGCGCCACTATTGATGCCGCCGAGCAGGTGAACGTCACCGCGCCAGCCATCACCTGCCGCGCAACGAGCAAAATTACGCTGGATGCTCCCGAGGTGGAATGCACCCAGTTATTAACCACCGGAACCATCGCCATCCGTCAAGGCGGCTCGATGACCGGCGATCTCAACCACTCCGGCGGCAGCATCAGCTCCAACGGCATTGTAGTCCATACCCACACCCACGGCGGTGTGCAGAACGGCGGAGGCCAAACGGACAAACCAGCATGAACAACGCGAAATATCTCGGCATGAATCGAGGCTCGGGCCGCACGGTCACCGACCTTGAACATATTCGCCAGTCGGTGAGCGACATTCTGATCACCCCGATTGGCTCACGCACCATGCGCCGCAGCTACGGTTCTCTGCTGTCCGAACTGCTGGATCAACCGCAAAACGACGTGCTGCGGCTGCAGATTATGGCCGCCTGTTACAGCGCACTGCTGCAATGGGAACCACGCATTCAACTGAGCGGCATCACCTTTAACACCACCATTGACGGAAAAATGGTGGTCGACATCACCGGCAATCGCACGGATACGCCGGATACCTTTTCTCTTTCTGTTTCAGTGAGCTGATACCATGGCAACCATTGACCTGAGCTTATTACCCGCCCCGACGGTGGTGGACTCTCTCGACTACGAATCGCTGCTGGCCGAGCGCAAGGCCACGCTGATTTCCCTCTACCCGGAAGAGCAGCGTGAAGCGATTGCGCGCACGCTGACGCTGGAATCGGAGCCAATCGTCAAACTGCTGCAGGAAAACGCCTATCGCGAGCTGATCCTGCGCCAACGTGTCAACGAAGCCGCACAGTCGGTGATGCTCGGCTACGCCGGCGGCAGTGACCTCGATCAGCTTGGCGCCAACTTCCAGGTTCAACGCTTGGTGGTGCAGCAGCCTGACGATACGGTCATCCCGCCGACCCCTGCGATTATGGAGTCCGATAGCGATTTCCGCGTGCGCATCCAGCAGGCGTTTGAAGGACTGAGCGTCGCCGGCTCCAGCGGCTCCTACGAGTACCACGGCCGCTCAGCCGATGGCCGGGTGGCCGACGTATCCGCTACCAGCCCCAGTCCGGCTAACGTGCTGATCTCAGTACTGTCGCGCGAAGGGAATGGCACCGCCAGCGCCGAGCTGATAGCCATCGTCGATAAAGCCTTGAATGACGAAGATGTGCGCCCCGTGGCGGACCGCGTCAGCGTTCGCTCCGCCACCATCGTCAATTACAGTATCGAGGCCACGTTATACCTCTACCCCGGTCCGGAAGCAGAACCGATCCGGCGTGCCGCCGAAGCCAAGCTAAAAAACTACATCAGTGCCCAACACCGCCTGGGACGCGATATCCGTCTGTCGGCAATTTATGCGGCATTGCACGCCGAAGGGGTTCAGCGGGTGGAGCTGAAAAGCCCTCCCGCCGACATCGTCTTGGATAAAACCCAGGCGTCATATTGCTCCGACTATCAACTGACCGTAGGGGGTTCAGATGAATAACCGTCTTTTGCCGGTTGGCTCATCAGCGCTGGAAGTCGCCGCAGCGGCCGCCTGCGCCGAGTTGGCCACAATGCCGGTACCACTGCGCGAGTTGTGGGATCCGGCCACCTGTCCGCTCAACCTGTTGCCCTATTTGGCTTGGGCGTTTTCGGTGGATCATTGGGATGAAGACTGGACGGAAGAAGCCAAGCGCAACGTCGTCTCCTCCGCTTTCTTCGTACACCGCCATAAAGGCACCATCGGCGCTATTCGCCGCGTGGTGGAGCCGCTGGGTTACCTGATTAAACTGCGCGAATGGTGGGAAACCAACGGCGAGCCCGGCACTTTCTCGCTGGATATCGGCGTGCTGGAGAGCGGCATTACCGAAGAAATGTACCTGGAAATGGAGCGGATGATCGCCGACGCCAAGCCAGTCAGCCGCCAGCTGACCAACCTTGCGCTGAATCTGGAAGCATCCGGCAACATTGAGGTAGCCGGCGGCAATTATGACGCAGAGATCACCACCGTGTATCCAGACTACGTTGAATTTGCCCGGCAGATGCTGGAAGGCCATTATCAGTTTTTACAGCGCAATACCGGCACCACCCTGGATTCGACCAAGCAGCATTTTGTTCTCAATGAAGAACATGTTCTGGCCGACTCACGTCATGAACGAGAACTTTCCCGCATGGCGGGATTGCCCAACGACGCCACCACCGAAGGGCAGTCGCTGCAGATCCTCGGTTATGCCCATGCCTATCTGGCGACCAAACAGCAGAAATACCTGGATCAGGCCATCGCCTGCTTCGACGCCTACGTGACGCATTTTTACGACGGTTCTCCCATCCCGGACAAGCCCCGGCGTTGGGTGGCTAACTGGATTGTCAATGCCAAGGAACCCGTACCGGCTAACTGGCCGGTAGACAGCAAGGATCCGACGCATAGCGGTTTCAAAGGCGTGTCGATGACCTTCAACAAAGGCAAAACCCAGATCCCACAAGGCGCGCCTTACTGGGGAGAATATCTGGATATCGCCACCTTCGCCTTTGACGGCACACTGGCATGGGACGCCATCAATGCGAAGGTGCATGCGACTGACGCCGCCGGCAACGTTGACTGGAGCAGCGATGGCAAACGCTATGACGTGGCGTGGATCATCAACTGGCAGGGGTATCAGATTAATGCTGACGGCGACATTCTCGCCAAAGACTTGCCCGCAGCTCAGTTCGGCACCGTGCAATTGGAAGACGCCACGCTCGACGGCAGCCATAAGCTGAACTTTGCCAATCGCCAGCCGGTCGAACACGGCGGCGTAATGATTGAGCGCAATCAGATCCAGCATAATCGTCCGCTGCACGTCCCGGTACCGCACAACGCCATGGGCAATGCGGCAGACGCCGAGCTGTGGTTCGCTGACGCCTGTTATCTGCTTTACAAAATCACCGGCGAACAACGCTATTTCAAAGCGTGGAAAAGCGTTGAGTTCACCGCCATCGAATACACCGACATTGATGTGCAGGATAAATTCTTCCGCCAGAGTTTGCATGCCAATACGCCATTCACCGACGGCATCTCTTATGACTGGTCATACCCTACCGGCGCGCCCGTCAGCTATGCACGCAATGCCGATGGCATGATCACCCTGCGCAAAGAAGTTGCGTCACAGCAGTCACTGGAACAGCAATCCGTGTGGTTCCGCGTTGGCAAACAGTCAAAAGTTCGCACCACTTTCGGTGGTGTTGATGACCTGAATCAGCCTATTTCCTGCAAACTGCAGTTGTCCATTGCACCGGAAAAAGAGGCTGCGCAGGCCACCGAGTGGGGAATAGGCTTGCCGCAATCCACCCTTGCACAGGTGAAAACTTACGATATCGCACTCAGCAGTCTGGCGGCGCTGACCCGCGAAGACGGCAGCGATTATCTACTGGCTGACCAACGCGCGGTGACCGATTACGGTGGTTGCGTGATCGGCAGTCTGTTTGAAGAACAGGTTTACGATAGCCGCAGCGCAATGGTGATCAACGCCCGCTTCCCCAATGATGATGCCGGCATGGTCATTGGCGCCTGGTTGACCGCCCAAGAGCGCTTCCCTGTCACTCAATTCGTTTACCGCGCCGACGCCGACTTTAACCTGCGCCTGGAGGATGACGACAAATGGCGCTGGTACTGGATGCTGCCCGCCACCGACGGCAAGTGGATGTTGGCAACCTTTTCGCCGGATGCAGCGGTGCTGAGCGGTTACCAACCGGATCATCAAGATGGCGATGTAAAACCCACGCGCCCCAACGTCAGCACCGTTGAACAGATCACCATCCTGCAGGATGGTAACGTGGCGGACGCCAATTTCAGTTATTACGTATTGAACGATATTCCCCCCACCTTTAACGCCGATGACGGTTACACCATCAAGTACCGCATCACGTTGCAAGCGGAAAACCCTTATACCGCCCTGCTGGGGGATTGCACCATGCTGGATCATCGTCAGGACAGCCTGTTCTGTACGCCTGGGGTGATTCCGTTTTCCAATATCTACCAGGCCGACAGCCAACAGTTTGACGGCTGGCACGGCATGCCTTATCCGGGCTACCAGTATCCCTTTATTTTCGTCCATGCCGATGCCGACCCCGACGACGTGATGCTCAACAATATGGTCGAGTTCCTGTGGCAATCGCAACAGTGGTATCAGCAGCAGTTCGGCGTATTAGGTCCCGGTGCTTCCGCCTATATCTGGAATCGCTGGGATAACCTGAGCTACGGCAGTGCGGACAGCTGGACCATGTACCACTGGGGTAAGGGTACTGCATGGGCCGGCTATCAACCACGCGCTTTCTTCGGTGCGGCCCGCGCCTGGTATGAACTGAAACTGGCGGGTAAAACGCCGCCGGACAAACTGGTTGATTATGTCGAAAACTGGCTGCGCTGGCTGATCGGTTTTACCCAGGATTCCGGTGGCATCACGCCGACCGATTTCCCGATGACCGGCGTTCCGCAACCCGACCAACACGACTTCACCGGCCATATGTGCGGCCTGTGGCTGGCTGGCGCAGTCATGGCAAAAATGGCCGGTTGCTCGGTCAGCGGCACAGATCACTTTATTGAGCAATGCGTAACAGAGTTACAGAAGAACTATCTGGCCACTGGCGACGTGATGGATGGCGCATGGTCGCCGGCACCGCGTCCCGGTACCGACAATGGGATGTTCTTCGGTTTTTGGTCGGGTGAAATCCTGCGCGGATTGAGCCTGTATGTGATGTACAAGAGCGGCCTTAACTATCTGGTCGACGAACACAAGAGAGCAACACTATGACTGCAAAATACCGCGCCCTGCTCACCGATCAGGGCAAAGCACTGCTGGCTAACGCCGCAGCAACCGGCCAGAAGCTGGAAATTACTCAAATGGCAGTGGGTGACGGCGGCGGTTCAGCCACCATTCCCAGTGAAAGCCAGACCAAACTGGTGGGCGAAAAACGTCGTGCCGCGCTGAACTCGCTGCAGGTTGATACCAACAGTAATAATCAGGTGACCGCCGAGCAGGTGATCCCGGAAGACGCTGGCGGCTGGTGGATCCGCGAATTGGGGCTGTACGATAAAAACGGCGTTCTGGTGGCGATCGCCAATACCCCAGATACCTACAAACCGCTGTTGGCCGAAGGCGCCGGTCGCACCCAGGTAGTGCGCATGGTGCTGCTGGTCAAAGGTGACGCCAGTGCGATGATTGTGGCGGACAAAACTGCCGTGCTGGTTTCCCGCGACACGCTGGATGCGGCAATCGCCGAACATGCCCGCTCACGCAATCATCCAGATGCCACTCTGCTGGCCAAAGGCTTTATCCAATTAAGCAATGACAGCAACAGCAACAGCGAATCCCTGGCCGCCACGCCAAAGGCGGTGAAGACGGTGAATGACGCCTCGCTAAAAATCACCGCAAACCTGAAAGATGTGGCGGATAAAGATGCTGCACGAAGCAATCTGGGTTTAGGCAGCGCAGCCACACGCAATGTGGGAACTGAAGCTGCAAACTTGATGGAAGTTGGCGCGTTCGGTCTCGGTTCAGGATCAATGCATCGCGCCGATGCCTACGGCAATCGTGGTGAAATCTATCGGGTCAATGGCACATCGAAAAACTCTCCGGGTTCAGGAACTTATGGGGTAATAAACCTGCCATGCGATGGCGGCCCTTCAAGCGGTTATCTGGCAATCCAAAATAGCGCAGCCGCTTATATCGGCAGCTCTAGCACACCGGAGAAACCACTGTCGTGGTACCGAATTTACACCACTGCCTATAAACCTACAGCGGCAGATGTCGGTGCTTTAACAGACAATGATGCGGAAAAAAAATATGCACTCCGCACGACAAAAATTAATGGGAAAACCCTCACCGGTGATATATCACTATCAGCTACTGATATTAACTCCTGGAGCAAAACGGAATCTGATACACGTTACTTAATGGTCGCTGGTGGCACACTACAGGGGATCGTTAAAACCTCATCTGATATTCAATCACTCAATATAGATAATTTCAGGATTGCATCAGCCAATTACGGCACATTCTGGCGCAATGATGATTTAAATTTTTATTTAATGTTAACAAATAAGGGGGATAAGTTTGGAGGGTATAATAATCTCCGTCCCCTATACGTTAACCTAATGTCAGGAAATGTTAATATGGGGCATGCTTTATGGGTGGAAAAAAACGTTTCCTCTCGAGCCCATATTGCTTTGACTAAGGAAGCAACGCCAGAGGGTAGCGGCTCATTCTCAGCTCAACTTGATACTGCGGCACCGTTTCATCAGCAGAGATTTGACTGGACGGTAAATACTGGCGGGCTTTATGTTCCTATCGTAAAAGGGGTATCTAATCGCAAAGACATCGGCTATCCAACAGCCGTTAGCTTTGGCTATCTTCTCAAACCAGACAACGGCTTTGCCCATCCGGTGATCCATGTTCTTGGCGATAATAATTTCGATTGCATATGGGACTTTGATCCCAACACAGGGTTAATTGCGAGTAAAGCAGGGACCTTTTGTACTCAACAAGATGCACAAAATCGAGCTAACACCGCACAAAACAACGCCCAAAACTGGGCTTATCAAAATCTTGTCAACCGAGTGCAACGCGGGGCGCAAAGTAGCTTAAATATGGATGGGAATCTTGTGGAGGCACCCGGAGGCTGTTTCCTCACTGGAGGGAACGGTAACGAAGGAAATCAGGTCGGCGTTGCTTTATATCGTCCAATACAAATTATGCGAAATGGCATTTGGGCCACGATTGAGGGATAAATAATGAAATTAGTCAATCTTCAACGCTATGTACCTGAGGATTTATTCTTGGGTGAAGGCATTCAGTATTTTATAGATGAAAATGGGAATGATTGGTTTAAATCACTGCCTGAATTCAATAAAAAATACACCCTTGCAATTGAAAATGAAACAGGAATAATTCGCAGCATCAGTGAAGAGGCCGATCGTATTTACCCATTAAATTTAAGTGTCATTGATATCGATGAATTACCTTCCGGCTGTAATATTCTCGGTGACTGGATTTACACTGAAGAAGGCATCAAGCGAAGAGAATATTCTCTACATGAGATGATTATTCAAGCACAGCAAAGAAAAAGCGACTTACTCATGACAGCAAATAATAGAATTTCACCATTACAAGATGCCGTAGATTTAGACATCGTGACAGAGGAGGAAAAAAGGTCGTTAATCACATGGAAAACCTATCGCGTTTTGCTTAGCCGGCTGGATCCCGGCACCGCCCCCGATATCGACTGGCCGCAGCCGCCGCAGTAACCCACTCAACGCCCCGCTCGGGGCGTTTTTTTATCTTTATTTTTCCTGCTGTTGTACCAGATCCCATACATACCCAATGACGTGCGCCGCCGCACCGTGACGGGCATCCTGTTACTACCAACCACAAACGGAGTAATACTATGGGTGATTATCACCACGGCGTACGTGTCCTCGAAATCAACGAAGGCACCCGCGTAATTTCCACCGCCTCGACGGCAATTGTCGGCATGGTTTGTACCGCAGAAGATGCCGATGCAACCTTGTTTCCCCTCAACACCCCGGTGCTGATCACTGACGTTCTGGCCGCTAGCGGCAAGGCCGGGAAGAAAGGCACTCTGTCACGCTCGCTGCTGGCGATTGCCGAGCAGGCCAAACCGGTTACCGTCGTAGTGCGCGTGGCGGAAGGCAAAGACGAAGCCGAAACCACCTCCAATATCATTGGCGGTGCCGATGAGAACGGTAAGTATACCGGTATGAAAGCCTTGCTGGCTGCACAGGCCGAACTGGGCGTGAAGCCGCGTATCCTGGGTGTACCAGGCCACGACAACCTGGAAGTGGCTACTGCATTGGCCGGCATCTGCCAACAACTCCGTGCTTTCGGTTATATCAGCGCCTACGGCTGCAAAACCGTTTCCGACGCCATCAAGTACCGCGCAGGCTTCAGCCAGCGTGAACTGATGTTGATCTGGCCGGATTTTGTCAACTGGAACACAACCACCAACAGCAGCGACATCGCCTTCGCTACAGCCCGCGCGCTCGGCCTGCGAGCCAAAATCGACCAGGAAACCGGCTGGCATAAAACCCTGTCCAACGTTGGTGTGAACGGCGTGAGCGGCATTTCGTCCAACGTGTTCTGGGATCTGCAAACCGTGGGTACCGACGCCGATCTGCTGAACCAGGGTTGTGTTACCACCTTGATCCGTAAGGATGGCTTTAAGTTCTGGGGCTCACGCACCTGTTCCGACGATCCTTTATTCCAGTTCGAAAACTACACCCGCACCGCGCAAGTACTGGCAGACACCATGGCCGAAGCACACCTGTGGGCGGTTGACCGTCCGGTTACGCCAACGCTGATCCGCGACATGATCGACGGTATCAAGGCCAAGTTCCGCGAGCTGAAATCCGCAGGGCTGATCATCGATGGCGACTGCTGGTATGACGAAAACGCCAACGATAAGGACACCCTAAAAGCAGGCAAACTGTTTATCGATTACGACTATACCCCGGTGCCGCCGCTGGAAGATTTGACCCTGCGCCAGCGCATTACCGACCGTTACCTGGCGAACTTCGCCGCGTCCGTGAACAGCTAAGGAGACCTGAATCATGGCACTGCCAAAAAAATTGAAATACCTGAACCTGTTTAACGACGGCTTCAACTACATGGGCGTGGTCTCAGCCATGACCCTGCCGAAACTGACCCGCAAGCTGGAAAAATTCCGCGGCGGCGGCATGAGCGGTGCAGCGTCCGTGGACTTCGGTCTGGACGACGATGCGCTGGTTGTTGAGTGGACCATGGGCGGCATCGATGAGCTGGTGCTGAAACAGTGGGGCCGCGTAGATGCAGTGCCGCTGCGCTTTACCGGCTCTTTCCAGCGTGATGACACCGGCGAAGTTTCGGCACTCGAAGTGGTGATGCGCGGCCGTCACAAGGAAATCGACAGCGGCGACTTCAAGCAAGGCGAAGACACCGAAACCAAGGTCTCTACCGACTGTACCTACTTCAAGCTGAGCATCGACGGCAAAGAGCTGATCGAGATCGATACCGTCAACATGATCGAGAAAGTCGACGGCGTGGATCTGCTGGCAGCTCACCGTCGTGCCATTGGCCTGTAATTCATAACTTTAATGGCCAGCCGTGCGCTGGCCTTCTTTACCTGACTGATAATTGGAAATCCCATGGAACTGAATGCATCCCCAGAAAATACCGTTGTACTGGAAACCCCGATCAAGCGTGGCGATAGCGAAATCCGCGAAGTGCAAGTCACCAAACCCAATGCCGGCAGCCTGCGTGGCATCGGTTTGGCGGCCCTGGCCAACGCCGACGTTGACGCCCTGCTCACCATCCTGCCGCGCGTCACCTATCCGAATCTGACCAAGGAAGAGTGTGCGCGCCTGGAACTGCCGGACCTGATTGCACTGGCCGGCCAGGTGATCGGTTTTTTGTCGCCGAAATCGGCCGAATAAACATCGACCCCGTTCTGACCGTGGACGATCTGATGGCGGACATCGCAGTGATTTTTCATTGGCCGCCATCGGAGATGAGCGGCATGACGCTGACAGAGCTAATAGGCTGGCGCCACAGGGCGCTGCAACGCAGCGGAGTAAATACAGATGAGTAATACCGACAGCAAAGAGGCGTTGGCAAAAGAGGACGCCGCCGTCCGAAACCTCAGCAAACAGCTGAGGTTAGAGCAGAAGAATTATTCTCAGTTAACCCAATTACTGAAAATAAAAGAAGCACAGTCAGATATATTCCAGAAACTCGAGGAGATTAAAAATACCCGTAACACTTTGCCCAAATTTCTATCTTCTCCTGAAGATATCGAAACAACACAACAAGTTAATCTGAATTACGTTGTGCAAAAGGCCCGTGGCTCCATCGCGTCATTCCAACAAAACCGGCTTGAACGACAACTGCAGGCAAAAGGAATAGATACTGCGGATTTAGTCGGAGCCCAACAACAAGCCCAAAAAAAACCGGACGTGACTCAAAGTTATATTAACCATCATCGCGGTACCGGCCAAAAACTGCGCCAGCAAAGACGCACTGAGGTATTTGATGATTTTCAAACCCGTCAGAATCGAATTGGAAAAATTCGCGACGTCAGTTCGCAAGGCTTTGGCCTGGCCAACAAAGCCTTCGACACCGGTAAAAAATTACTGGTACCGGGGATAAAGTTTGAACAACAAATGTCCGGGGTACAAGCGCAGCTGGGATTAGATAGCGGCGATCAACGGCTGATCGCCCTGCGTCAGCAGGCGACCAGCAGAGCAGCCAAGGGGCAATCCGCACAGGATGTCACTCAGGCTCAATCCGCTCTGGCGAGCGCCGGCTATAACCCACAAGACGTTCTGGCTGCCGTTCCCGCCGCGCTGAACCTGGCCAAGGCTAGTGGTAGCAGCATTGATGAGGCAGTAAAAGCGCTGTCGGGCATCCAGCAGGCTTTTCAACTGCCTGCCGATCAGGCGGAAAACATCGCCGATGTGATGGCCAAGGCCAGCAGCAGTTATCAGTTGAGCCTTTCCGATCTCGATAAAAAAATGCAGGCCGCCGCTCCGGCAGCCCTAAAGAACGGCATGGGGCTGGAGCAAACCGCCGCGCAATTGGCGCCTCAGGGGCGTAGCCTGGGGAAAGTAGACGGTGCCGCTCAGGCCATCGTCACCGTCAGGGGCGACAATCTGGATGGCGATATCAAGAAGCTGTTCGCCTCCTGGGACAGTATCCGCATCGATCTGTTTACCGGTCAAGACTCGTCCCTGCGTCAGTTGACGCAGACCGCGACCGGCTGGTTAAACACCCTCGCTCAATGGTCGACAGAAAACCCTGCATTGGCCAACAGCTTAATGACGGTAGGTATTGCCATTACCGCATTGCTTGGCGGCCTGTCGACTATTGGTACCTTTATCGTCCCGGCATTGAGTGCCATCAACATGTTGATGGCCGGTGCTGGCCTGCTGGGCAGCGTATTTACCTCCGTTGGTGCGGTTATTGCCGGTACCTTTGCCGCTCTCAGCCTGCCGATCGTCGCCGTAGTGGCGGCCATTATCGGCGGTGCCGCTTTAATTTATAAATATTGGGAGCCTATAAGTGCCTTTATGGGGGGAGTAGCAGAAAGTTTCAGCGCGGCTATGGGGCCGATCAGCGATGCATTTTCTCCAGTTATTGCCGCTTTCAACAGCGTGATGGATACGTTAAGACCAGTATACGACTGGTTCAAGGCCTTGTTGACACCAATCAAAAGCACGCAAGAAGAACTGGACACCGCTGCAGCTTACGGAAAGAAGCTGGGTGAATGGCTGGTCTGGGCCTTTAAGTTGCCCGGCGATGCGCTTAACCAACTCATCGGCTTAATAGGTAAGGCGAGGGGGTTTATCGATAAAGCCATTGGGTGGTTTGGCAATGAAAAAGCGGATCCTACTTCGCCAGAATACGACAGCAGCCTTTCTCCCAGCGGCGGTGTGTTGAGCCTGGGGAACGAAAACTATCGTGCCGTTCGCCCAACGAGTGGCCCTGTCGTTACCGATCACAGCGTGCTGACCAATAACGTCGCCATCAGTGTACCTGCGGGGAGTACGCGTGAGGAAATGGAGTACATCGTCCGTACCGCCATGATGGACGTCGAGAATACCCGCCGTAATCAAAACCTCAGCGCTTATGCGCTTACATAAGGAGCCAGACTCATGATGCTAACATTGGGGTTGTTCGTATTTATGTTACGTACCCTACCCTACCAAAGCATGAATCGCCAGTTGAGCTATCGTTGGCCGACAGGGAGCCGCGTAGGCCAACGGCCCAGTGCTCAGTTTCTGGGGATGGACGCAGAAACAATCACCCTAAGCGGACAGTTGCTGCCTGAACTGACCGGTGGTCGACTTTCGTTACTCGCCCTGCAAACCATGGCAGAACAAGGGCGGGCCTGGCCCCTTATCGAAGGTACCGGCACTATTTACGGCATGTTTGTGATCGAAAAAATCACAGAGGACAACAAACAGTTTTTTGCCAACGGTCAGCCTCGCGAAATCAACTTCAGCATTACTTTGAAGCGTGTGGATGAGTCGCTGTATGCCATGTTCGGCGATTTACGTCAGCAAGCCGGCGATCTGTTGAATAAAGCGCAAAAAGCGACGGGGATTTCATTATGATCGCCGATGTATTTCAACCAATGGGGGCCAAGCCGGCTCCCGATTTTATCCTGACTCTGGCTGACAAAGATATTACCAGCGATATCCGTAACAGGCTTATTTCACTGAATATGGTGGATAACGGTGGCCTGAGCGCGGACCAATTGAGTATTTCCCTGGACGACAGCGATGGCCTGATGGCCCTGCCCACAAGGGGAGCCATTCTAGAACTGTTCCTGGGGTGGGAGAACTCGGCGCTGGTTGGCCAAGGAAAATTCATCGTCGATACCGTCGTCCATTCAGGTGCCCCCGACATGATCATGATCACGGCGCGCAGCATCGATTTTCGCGGCTCACTGAACGAATCCCGCACCCAGTCCTATTCAAATGCAACCTTTGGCGAAATAGTGCAACAAATCTCAACCCGCAATGGACTGCGCGAACCCTATTTAAGCAATGAGCTGGCGGCAACCCGAATCCCACATGTCGACCAAACGGATGAAACTGACGTTCAGTTCCTTTCCCGGCTGGCTCTGGCAAACAGTGCCCGGGTGACCGTCAAATACCAACGCCTGCAGTTTATCCGCCCCGGATACGGCCGCAGCCCTCGGGGAGAACCAAACCCGTTTAAAACACTGACCCGCAACGACGGAGACAGCCATCGCTTTGAACTAAAAGATCGCGGCAGTTACACCGGGGTCAGCGCCAGCTGGCTAAATACCGAACAGCCCGAACGGGCAAACAGCAACGTACAAATTGAGCGAACAAATCGCTTGGAAAATGCCCGCGTCGCCCAGCATCCCGCTGCCAGGCCAAGTAACCATGCCACAACCGAACAGCAGCATACCAGCAGCTATATGGTCGGTAAGGAAAAACAGGTCTATCACATTGCCAAGATCTTCAGTGACAAAGAAACTGCCATGCGGGCGGCGAAATCGTTGTTTGAACAGTTGCAAAGGGGAATAGCCACCTTCAGCATCACTCTGGCTACAGGCCAACCCGATTTGTTCCCGGAGACGCCCGTCAAGGTATTCGGTTTCAAAGAAGCTATCGATCGACAGCTCTGGGTGGTAAATAAAGTCAGTCATACCTTAAGCAACGGTGGCTTCTTCAGCAACCTGGAGCTCAATGTCTACATTGAGGGGATCGATATCGCCACTAAAGAAACCTGAGATCTCTTTCATCACATTAACTTGCTTTTGCGAGTTTATGAGTTATTATAAGTCACATAACTTGATGCAGTCGAAAGGGGGATTCAACTATGATGCACTGTCCACTATGCGGTAACGTGGCCCATACTCGCTCCAGCCGCTACCTGAGCGAGTCGACCAAAGAGCGCTATCATCAATGCCAGAACATTAACTGCAGCTGCACCTTCGCCACCCATGAGTCGGTTGCGCGGGTGATTGTAAAACCCGGTGATATCATTCCGGCCCAGCCGCACCCGGAGAAAGTCAAACAACGCGCTGCCGCACTCTAATGCATAGCCTGCGACAGCAGGCTTTTTTATGCCCGCAAAAATCAACCTTCATAGCGCATTTACGAAAAAAATCTTGCATATGCAACCTGTAAACGACAAGCATAAAAAAAGGGGTTGGCATATTGCCAACCCCTTCATAGCTATTAACTTTCGGATGCAGCATTAGCCTACGCGGTTCAGACGCTCTTTGATACGAGCAGACTTACCAGTACGCTCACGCAGATAGTACAGTTTGGCTTTACGAACGGCACCACGACGTTTAACAGTAATGCTGTCGATTACTGGGGAGTGAGTCTGGAATACACGCTCAACACCTTCGCCGTTGGAAATCTTACGAACAGTGAATGCAGAGTGCAGACCGCGGTTACGGATAGCGATAACCACGCCCTCGAATGCCTGCAGACGTTTTTTGCTACCTTCAACGACCCATACCTTCACTTCCACGGAATCACCCGGACGGAATGCAGGTACGTCTTGCTTCATCTGCTCTTGTTCAATTTGCTTAATAATGTTGCTCATAATATGTCTCTTACCCTAGGTAAACTGATATATCGGTCCCGTCGAGCCAGATGCTCAGACGTTCCCTTCATAGTCCTGCTGCTTGGCCTGATGTTCCCGTTGGAACTCAGCCAGCAACACCGCTTGCTCGTCAGTCAGAGCTAGGCTTTCCAGAAGTTCAGGTCTTCTAAGCCAGGTACGGCCCAGCGACTGCTTTAAGCGCCAGCGACGTATCTCGGCATGGTTGCCCGACAGTAAAACCGGCGGAACCTCCATCCCTTCCAACACCTCAGGACGGGTATAGTGCGAGCAGTCCAGCAATCCATCGGCAAAAGAATCCTCTTCTGCTGAAGCCTGATGGCCCAGAACACCCGGTATAAAACGGGCGACGGAATCGATCAGGGTCATTGCCGGCAGTTCCCCGCCGCTGAGAACGTAATCGCCGATTGACCATTCTTCATCAATTTCGGTTTGGATTACGCGCTCGTCTATCCCTTCATAACGGCCACAAACCAGAATCATCTTCGAGTTGGCCGCCAGTTCGCACACGCCAGCTTGATCCAGCTTGCGCCCCTGAGGTGACAGATAAATCACCTTTGCTCCCTCGCCTGCCGCTGCTTTTGCTGCATGAATAGCTTCCCGCAAGGGTTGCACCATCATCAGCATTCCCGGGCCGCCGCCATAAGGGCGATCGTCCACGGTACGATGCCGGTCGTAGGTGAAGTCACGCGGACTCCAACACTGCACGCTCAGCAGGCCATTTTTTACTGCCCGGCTAGTCACCCCGTAATCGGTGATCGCGCGGAACATCTCAGGAAACAGGCTTACAATACCAATGAACACAAGCCAATCCCCATACCGTTATTCCACTTGCTTCGACCGTTTAATTCGGAGGTCAAAAACCAGGATCCCAATCTGCCTCAATCACGCGAGCAGTGAGATCGACTTTCTTGATAACCTGCCCATGAAGAAACGGGACCAACCGCTCCTTCATGCCGAACGCATCCTTCAGGTTAGCTTTCACAACCATCACATCATTCGAACCGGTTTCCATCATATCGACGACTTTACCCAGTTCGTAGCCGGTGGTAGTGACTACCTGGCAGCCCATAAGGTCTTTCCAGTAGTAATCATCACCTTCCAGCTCGGGAAGTTGTTCGGAATCCACGACAATCTCGCGATTGGTCAGTAGATTCGCAGCATCCCGATCGTCAACGCCTTTGACTTTGATGATCAGGTCCTGACTGTGGCGCTTCCAGTCTTCCAACTCGACAAGCTGCCATTGACCCGCCTGCTGGATAAACCAGGGCTGATAGTCAAAAATGCTTTCGGCATTCTCGGTGGATGAAAATACTCTGAGCCAACCACGGATGCCGTAAGTAGACCCCATTTTACCGAGTACAATCGGCGCGATCGGTGCTACCGGTTTGAGTTGCTTGCTCATTGCCACCACCGCGACAGATTAAGCTGCTTTCTTAGCGTCTTTGATCAGCGCGTGAACGCGATCAGAAACGGTTGCACCCAGGCCGACCCAATGTTCGATGCGGTCCAGGTCCAGACGCAGTGCTTCAGCCTGACCAGATGCGATCGGGTTGAAGAAGCCTACGCGCTCGATGAAGCGACCATCACGAGCATTGCGGCTGTCGGTCACTACTACTTGATAGAACGGACGCTTTTTAGCGCCGCCACGTGCCAAACGAATTGTTACCATAACATCCTCTTTAGTTAATAAAACAGCCGGGCCCCATTGAGGGAACGGGGCCCGGTTGCAATATAAAAAGCCCGAAAATTTTACTCATTTTGGCGCAAAAAGCAATCTAAAGCGTAGATCACCGTCAACAACTTTTTTCGGCCAGCACTATTTCGGGCGGTTTTTGCCGCGAACGGCAAATGCTTAAACACGCTCACCCCAGGGGGCAAGCGCCTGTCAGCGGCCTGGGAAGCCCGGCGGCATCATACCTTTCATGCCGCGCATCATCTTCGCCATCCCGCCTTTCTTCATCTTCTTCATCATGCGCTGCATTTCGTCGAACTGCTTTAACAAGCGGTTAACATCTTGCACCTGCATGCCGGAGCCCATCGCGATACGACGTTTGCGCGAGCCTTTGATAATTTCCGGTTTGGCGCGCTCTTTCAGCGTCATCGAGTTGATGATCGCCTCCATGCGCACCAGCACTTTATCGTCCATCTGCGATTTCACATTGTCCGGCAGTTGGCCGGCACCGGGCAATTTGCTCAGCATGTTCGCCATGCCGCCCATGTTACGCATCTGCTTCAACTGCTCCAGGAAGTCGGTCAGATCGAAACCGTCGCCCTTCTTCAGTTTGTTAGCCAGTTTTTCCGCTTGCTCGCGGTCAACCTTGCTTTCGATATCTTCGATCAGCGACAGCACATCGCCCATGCCGAGAATACGTGACGCTACGCGGTCTGGATGGAATGGCTCCAGCGCATCGGTCTTCTCGCCCACACCGAGGAACTTGATGGGCTTGCCGGTGATGTGACGGATAGACAGCGCAGCACCGCCACGCGCGTCGCCGTCGACCTTGGTCAGCACTACGCCGGTCAGCGGCAGCGCCTCGTTAAAGGCCTTGGCCGTATTGGCGGCATCCTGACCGGTCATGGCATCGACCACAAACAGGGTTTCCACCGGCTTGATCGCCGCATGCACCTGTTTGATCTCGTCCATCATCGCTTCGTCTACGTGCAAACGGCCGGCGGTATCGACGATCAGCACGTCGTAGAATTTCAGCTTGGCCTGCTGCAATGCACGGTTAACGATGTCGATCGGCTTTTCTTTGACATCCGATGGGAAGAAATCGATGCCGACGCCTTCCGCCAACGTTTCCAACTGCCTGATCGCCGCCGGACGGTAAACGTCCGCGGAAACCACCAACACTTTTTTCTTCTGTTTTTCTTTCAGGAATTTGCCGAGCTTGGCGACGCTGGTGGTTTTACCGGCACCTTGCAGGCCCGCCATCAGCACCACGGCCGGTGGCTGCGCCGCCAGATTCAGCTCGGTATTCACTTCGCCCATCGCGGCAATCAACTCGCTCTTGACGATCTTGACGAATTCTTGCCCCGGCGTCAGGCTCTTGTTGACTTCATGCCCCACCGCACTCTCTTTGACGCGGTTGATAAAGTCGCGCACTACCGGCAGCGCAACGTCCGCTTCCAGCAACGCCATGCGCACTTCACGCAGGGTTTCCTTGATATTCTCTTCGGTCAGCCGCCCACGGCCGCTGATATTGCGCAGTGTGCGCGACAATCGATCGGTTAAATTTTCAAACATCGTCTCATGCTCAACGTGTAATGACAGGCCGCTTTGGCGACACAATTGCGGCGATGATAACACGAAGCGTACAGGATCTCTGCCTCAGCGTTGGAGATCGGTTGGAGTGGAACGCGCTCAACGCTATACTGGCAATCCAATTAACCATGCCGAAGCAAAATTAAACGCTATGCCAGTTTTCTCCATTGTGGCTTTGATGGCCTACCTGCTCAGCCTTGGACTGATTATTCCCAGCTTGTTGCGGAAGAACAGCGCATACCGTCGGCTTGCTATCGTCTCGGCGGTGGTGGCGCTAATTTGCCATGCCATCGCACTGCAGCAACGTATCTTTGACGTCAGCGCCGGGCAAAATCTCAGCCTGCTGAACATCGGTTCCATCGTCAGCCTGATCATTTGTTCGATCATGACCTTTGTCGCTTCGCGCAATCGCGGCTGGTTCTTGCTGCCCATCGTTTATAGCTTCGCGATGATCAATCTGGCCTTCGCCAGCTTTATGCCGGGCGAATTCATCACCCATCTGGAAGCCAGCCCTGAGCTGATGGTGCATATAGGTCTGGCGCTGTTCTCTTACGCTACGCTGATTATTGCCGCACTGTATGCGCTGCAGCTTGCCTGGTTGGACTACCTGCTAAAAAACAAAAAGCTGTCCTTCAGTGCCGACATGCCGCCGCTGATGAGTATCGAACGCAAAATGTTCCACATCACCCAGATCGGCGTAGTGCTGCTCACGCTCACACTGTGCACCGGTCTGCTTTATATGGATAACCTGTTCAGTAAAGAGAACGTTCATAAAGCCGTGCTGTCCATTATGGCCTGGTTTGTGTACATCGTTCTGCTATGGGGCCATTATCATGAAGGTTGGCGCGGACGCCGCGTCGTTTGGTTCAGCTTTGCCGGCGCTTTCTTGCTGACGCTGGCCTATTTCGGCAGCCGTCTGATTCAACAAGTCATGGTGCGCTAAGCCGCCTCAGGCCCTCTTTTCCCTTATATAAGGAATACCGCGTTGGAGCACGTTTCGACAGGGACCCTGATCATTATTCTGGTGATCATGATTGTGGTCTCCGCTTACTTCTCAGCATCCGAAACCGGCATGATGACGCTCAACCGCTATCGTCTCCGTCATCTCGCCAAGCAGGGTAGCCGCTCTGCCCGCCGGGTCGAGAAATTGCTGCAAAAACCGGATCGCCTGATTGGCCTGGTGTTGATCGGCAATAATCTGGTGAACATTCTCGCGTCGGCACTGGGGACCATCGTAGGCATGCGCCTGTACGGCGACCTCGGCGTAGCCATCGCTACCGGCGTATTGACGTTCGCCGTGCTGTTGTTCGCCGAAGTGCTGCCAAAAACCTTCGCGGCGCTGTACCCGGAACGCATCGCCTTCCCCAGCAGCTTTTTACTGGCGCCTCTGCAGAAGGTGATGTTCCCGCTAGTGTGGCTGCTCAATGGCATCACCACGCTGATATTGCGCGTGTTCGGCATTCGCACCAACGTGCGCGTCAGCGATGCGGTGAGCAAGGACGAGCTGCGCACCATCGTCAATGAATCCCACTCGCAGATTTCCCGTCGCAATCAAGACATGCTGATCTCGGTACTGGACCTGGAAAAGGTGACGGTCGATGACATCATGGTACCGCGCAACGAAATCGTCGGTATCGACGTCAACGACGACTGGAAGTCGATCATGCGCCAGCTTACCCACTCGCCGCACGGCCGCATCGTGCTGTATCGCAGCTCGCTGGATGACGCCATCGGTATGCTGCGGGTGCGTGAAGCTTACCGGCTGATGACCGAGAAGAAAGAGTTTAACAAAGAGAATTTGCTGCGCGCCGCTGACGAAATTTACTATGTGCCTGAAGGTACGCCGCTCAATGTTCAACTGGTGAAATTCCAGAGGAATAAAGAGAAAGTCGGCATCGTGGTTGACGAGTACGGTGATATTCAGGGGCTGGTAACGGTGGAAGATATTCTGGAGGAGATCGTAGGCGATTTCACGACCTCCATGTCACCCACGTTGGCGGAGGAAGTTAATCCGCAGAGCGACGGCTCCGTACTGATAGACGGTACTGCCAACGTGCGCGAGTTAAACAAGGCGTTCAACTGGACACTGCCGGCCACCGAGGCTCGCACCATTAACGGCATGCTGCTGGAAGAGTTGGAAGAGATCCCCGAGATCGGTACCCGTGTGCGCGTAAGTCACTACGACGTCGATATCCTCGACGTGCAAGACAATATGATAAAACAGGTGCGGGTCACACCGATAAAGTCGCTGCAATCCAGCGTTCAACAGCGCTGACTGCCCGCCAGAAAGAGAAAAGACGCGAACCTCGCGTCTTTTTTTTATCGCTAGAGCCTGTGGCTGTGAACTAGATATGCAGTTCCTGCAGCTTTTCTTTCGGCAGCGCCAGCTCTTCGTTGTGGTTCACTACCACGTCATGATCGAGAATGTGCTTGGCGATTTCCTGCGCTTCTTCCAAAGAGTGCATGTGATAAGTCCCGCACTGGAACTCATTCAGCTCAGGAATTTTGCGCTGGTCAGTCACTTTCAGCACGTCGGACATCGCCGCTTTCCACGCATCAGCAACGCGCTGCTCTTCCGGCACGCCGATCAGGCTCATGTAGAAACCGGTGCGGCATCCCATCGGGGAGATATCGATAATCTCAACGCCCTGGCCGTTCAGATGATCGCGCATAAAGCCGGCAAACAGGTGTTCCAGCGTATGAATGCCGCGTTCTGGCATCACTTCCAGGTTCGGCCGACAGAAGCGCAGATCGAACACGGTGATGGTATCGCCATGAGGAGTTTTCATGGTTTTCGCGACGCGGACAGCCGGGGCTGCCATGCGGGTATGGTCTACGGTGAAGCTATCCAGCAGTGGCATTTCGTTACCTCCTCGTGAAAGAGTATTTATTTCGAAACTTTTTTAACTAACCAGGAAACCTTTTCCAACCCAGCGAGTCTGAGTATGTGAAAGACGCGCATTTGTTATCATCATCCCTGTCATCAGAGATGCATATTTGGCCACATTGATGTGGCCTTTTTCTTTTTCAGCCCCCGCCGTGTTGCTTCAGGAACTCTTCAAAGCTTAGCGTATCACTGGCTTCTATGTTGCGTTGACGCTGCCATGAGGCTTCCTGTTCCTTCGTCAGCTCGGCTTCGGTCAGAATTTCCAACGGCTCTTCCATCAGCATCTGACGGTACTGCTCGGCCAATTGCAAGCCCACACGGCCGGTTCCCTCTTCCTTCATCGCTTTCAGGATGCGAGCAGAGAACGTCAGCTCCGGATCGTCAAACGCCGCAACCAGTTCATCGCAAACTTGCTGATACTGGCGATCGCCGGCTTCGCTATCCAGCACCTCCGCCACGCGTCGCAGATCGTCAAACAACGCCTTACCGACTTTCTCCAGCGGCTCACGGCTGTCATCACAGCCCATACCGATGGTTTGGCCAGGCTTGCGTCCTTCGAGGATCACCCGATTCCAGTTTTTGCGCGTGCACAGCAGTTCATCACTGTTCATCTCTGGCGCATCGGCCAGCACACACCACACCAGGAACAGGTCCAGGAAACGCGCCTGCACCGCATCCACGCCGATTGGCGAGAACGGGTTGATGTCCAGCGAACGAACCTCGATATATTCGATACCGCCGCGCAACAGCGCATCTGACGGCGTCTCACCGCTTTTGGTCACGCGCTTCGGCCGGATCGGCGCATACAGTTCATTTTCAATCTGCAGCACGTTACTGTTCAATTGCAGGTAACGATCGCCGTCCTTTACACCCAATTCGGCGAACTCTTCGGAAGGCGTGACAATCGCCCGCTTCAGACCGGCGACATAACTTTGCAGATCGTTGAAGGTAATGCCCAGATTGCTCTGAGATTTATTGGTGTAACCCAGGTCGCTCAATCGCAGCGAAGTGGCATACGGCAGATAGCACATCCCCTGTTCAGTACGCTCGAACGGCAATGCGGTTTCACGCCCTTTCAGGAACGAGGAACAGATCGCCGGCGACGCGCCGAACAAATACGGGATCACCCAGCCAAAACGGTAGTAATTGCGGATCAAGCGGAAGTAGCCCGCCGAAATCTGCTCTTTACCGCTTTCTGCGTCTTTTACGCCGGCCCATGCCTGCCAGAACTCCAGCGGCAGTGAGAAATTGTAATGCACGCCGGAAATGGTTTGCATCAACGCACCGTAGCGATTTTTCAATCCTTCACGGTACAGCGTTTTCATGCGGCCAATATTCGACGAACCGAACTGCGCCAGCTCAATGTCTTGCTCGGCTTCAATAAAGCACGGCATGCTGAGCGGCCACATGCGTTCATCACCCAGATTACGCGCCACGTGACGATGGATATCGCGCAGGAACGTCAACAGATGGTCGAGGTTATCGTCAACCGGCGTAATAAACTCTAACAGCGCCTCGGCAAAGTCTGTAGTAATCCAATGGTGCGTTAATGCCGCCCCCAACTTTTCCGGATGTCCGGTTGTCGCCAGTTTTCCGTCCGCAGTGACACGCAGCGTTTCACGCTCGATGCCGCGACGAATACCTTTTAATGCATGGGGATGGGCTTCCAACCAAGAAAGCGCCTGTGATACGTCCGGGATCAAATTGACCTCCCGCTTCTAAAAACAATAACTCGTAAGCATACTGAATCTGCACCCGAGTGAATATTGAGTTATATTCACTTCGTTAATGCCACCAGGCCATTCCCTGTAACGTTATCATAGTCAAAATGATGTAACGCAGCGCCTTTCCGATACACAGAAACAGCGCTACAGGGCCCCAGGGCATGCGCAGCCAACCTGCCAACACGCACAACAAATCGCCCACTACCGGCACCCAACTGAGCAACAGCGCAGCCGGGCCAAAGCGTTTCATCCACCCGAGCGCTGTCTCCAGCCCCCGCTGCGGTTTCAACGCCGGCAACAAGCGTCCTATAATGACATTGGTCAACCCACCGAGCGTATTCCCCAACGTCGCGGCCAACACCAGTAATTCCGGTGAGGCACGGCTGTTGGTCAGCAAGGCAACCAAAACAATCTCTGAATTTCCCGGCAGCAGCGTCGCACTGAGGAAGCTGCTGCCGAATAACGACATAACCGCCAGCGTACTACTCAAAGCGTGCGAACGTCTACGACAGCCATATTGGCGCTTTTCGCCGCCTGAATACCGAAATCTGCGTCTTCAAACACCACACATTTTTCCGGCGGCACCCCCATCAGCTCGGCGCAACGCAGGAAAGTATCAGGTTCGGGCTTGTGCCGCAGTACGTCATCGGCACCCACTATCGCATCAAAACAGTGGAACAGGCCCAAATGGCGTAGCAAAGATTCCGCCATACGGTGTTCGCTGCCGGTGCCAACCGCCATTGGACGACGGCCGTGATAGGCTTTGACTACCTCAATCAGCGGCAATGGGCGCACGGTATCCAGCAGCATAGTTTCCACCGCACGGGTTTTCTCCGCAGCCAGTTGATGGGGATCGAGATCGGCCTGATGGCGGGTAATAATCGACTGGGCAATGCGCCAGCTCGGAGAACCGTTCAGCGCCACCATAGCCGCTTCATCAAACGTCATACCGTAACGGGCCAACACCTCGTGCCACGCTTTACAGTGCGTCGGCTCGGTATCAAGGATAGTGCCGTCCATGTCGAAGATCAGACCCTGATAGCGGTCGTACATCGTTACTCCATGATCGTTGAGGAAAGAAAACTACTTTAGCGTAAAGCCGGAAGGTTGTCGCTGATCGCGTAATGGCGGAATGTGCTCTGGGAAAAGTCCGGTGAGAAGAGAAGTGCGGAAAGTATTTTGCCGAAGCCGGAAAAGCGAAAAACCCGCCGAAGCGGGTTTTTCTTAGATGGTGCATCCAGGAGGATTCGAACCTCCGACCGCTCGGTTCGTAGCCGAGTACTCTATCCAGCTGAGCTATGGATGCATTACTGTTTTTGTTTTGTCTGCTTGAAGAACAAGTTTGACAGAAAGAATGGTGCATCCAGGAGGATTCGAACCTCCGACCGCTCGGTTCGTAGCCGAGTACTCTATCCAGCTGAGCTATGGATGCACAGGAATTCTTTTTTGATACCGTATGGTACGTTTTACTACCCCACCATACTGCAAAATATGGTGCATCCAGGAGGATTCGAACCTCCGACCGCTCGGTTCGTAGCCGAGTACTCTATCCAGCTGAGCTATGGATGCAAATGGCGGTGAGGCGGGGATTCGAACCCCGGATGCAGCTTTTGACCGCATACTCCCTTAGCAGGGGAGCGCCTTCAGCCTCTCGGCCACCTCACCATACGCTTCTTTCGAATTGTGCCTAACTTGCTTTAGAGAAGCTCATCGGCACTGCGTGGCGCACATATTACTTTCTCCGACTTTTAAGTCAAACAATTTTTCCCAACTCACGTGCGTTTGCGCAATTCACACTCAACATGGGCGATTTCAAGGCAAAAAGAGTGTTTTATCAACAGGCAGACAGGGTGAAACCGCAAACAAAGCGAGTGGCTGCAATCGGGAAATGAGAAGATGAAAGCGGGAAAGGATAATGATGGGCACAAAAAAGCACAGTAGCGTCTCGCCAAGCAACGAGACGCTGCTTCGAAATCAGAAGGTCGTCTGTTGAGACTTCTCTGCCTGAATGCGCTGATAGATTTCTTCGCGGTGCACTGACACCTCTTTAGGGGCATTCACACCAATACGAACCTGGTTGCCCTTGACCCCTAACACTGTGACAGTGACCTCATCGCCAATCATGAGGGTTTCACCAACTCGACGAGTCAGAATTAACATTCTTTGCTCCTTGAAAGATTAAAAGAGTCGGGTCTCTCAGTTTCCCCGTCATTATCCATCATATGCTGCGAAAACGTAAGCCATCTAACCCACAATAAGTGTAAGCAGGCTTGGTCTCACCTCAGATAATAATAAGTTTAGCCGACCTGAAAAACTTTGTTCCCGGAATTGTAACTAAATTGTGTTAGCACAGGCTAAAAACGCCATAATCAGCAATGAGTTATGGCGTTTATAAGTGCTATTTATTTATATTCACAGTTTCGAAGCCACCCAGGCCTCTACGCTGTTTAAGGCCGCAGGCAGGGCACTGACATCAGTACCCCCGGCCTGCGCCATGTCGGGGCGCCCACCCCCTTTGCCGCCAACCTGCTGCGCTACGTGGCCGATCAACTCGCCGGCTTTCACCCGGTCGGTCAAATCTTTGGTCACGCCGGCAATCAGGCTAACCTTATCGTCAGCCGTAGTGGCCAGCACGATAATTGCGGAACCCAGCTGATTTTTAAGATCGTCAACCATGGTCCGCAGCATTTTCGCCTCAACGTTATCAAGCTGGCTGACCAACAGCTGCACGCCATTGACCTTTTTCGCCTGGCTGGACAACGAAGCGCTTTCCTGCGCAGCCTGCTGATCTTTCAACTGCTGCAGCTCTTTCTCCAGTGCGCGAGTACGATCCAGCACCGCACGCACCTTGTCCGTCAGGTTGCTATTGTCACCTTTCACCAACTGCGCAACGTCCTGTAACAGATCGTTTTGCTGATGAAGGGTCGCAATCGCGCCCTCGCCTGTTACGGCTTCAATACGGCGAATACCCGCTGCGGTACCTGATTCGGTCAGAATGCGGAACAGGCCGATATCACCGGTACGGCTGGCGTGAGTACCGCCACACAGTTCGGTAGAGAAGTCACCCATGGTCAGTACACGTACGCTGTCGTCGTACTTCTCGCCAAACAGCGCCATCGCGCCCTTCTCTTTGGCATCGTCCAGCGCCATCACTTCGGTTTGCACCGGCAGGTTACGACGCACCTGCTGGTTAACCAAATCTTCCACAACGCGGATTTGTTCCGGTTTCATCGCTTCAAAATGCGAGAAATCGAAACGCAGATATTTATCGTTAACCAGCGAGCCTTTCTGCGCCACATGCTCGCCCAGCGTCTGACGCAATGCGGCATGCAGCAGGTGGGTAGCTGAGTGGTTCAAACGAATACGGTTACGGCGGGCGATATCAATCTGCGCATCGACGCGATCCTTCACCTTCAGCACGCCATGGGACAACTTGCCCTGATGCCCGATAGCCTGGCCGTATTTCTGCGTATCGCTAACCACAAAGTCCGCGCCGGCGGCTTTCAGCACGCCTTTGTCACCAACCTGACCACCGGACTCACCGTAGAATGGCGTTTCATCCAGTACCACCACAGCTTCTTCACCCACGTGGATCTCATCCACCGGCTGGCCGTCGCGGAACAACGCCGTCACTGTAGCCTGCTGTTCTTCGTGGTCATACCCGCTGAACTGGCTGGCGCCATCAACGCGGATCATGCTGTTGTAGTCGGCACCAAAGCCGCTGGACTCGCGCGCACGGCGGCGCTGCGCTTCCATAGCTTGTTCGAAGCCGGCTTCATCCACTTTCAAACCGCGCTCACGGCACACGTCTGCGGTTAAATCGACCGGGAAACCGTAAGTGTCATACAGGCGGAAGGCGGCCTCTCCATCCAGGCTGTCGCCCTGCAGATTGGCCAGCTCTTCATCCAACAACGCCAGACCACGCTCCAACGTACGGGCAAACTGGTCTTCTTCGGTTTTCAACACTTTCTCAACCAGCGATTGCTGACGCTTCAATTCGTCGGCTGCCGGGCCCATGACTTCGATCAGCGGCGCAACCAGTTTATAGAAGAAGCTCTCTTTCGCGCCCAGCATGTTGCCATGACGGATAGCACGACGGATGATGCGGCGCAGCACGTAGCCGCGGCCTTCGCTTGACGGCATTACGCCGTCTGACACCAGGAAGGCGCAGGAACGGATATGGTCGGCGATAACACGCAGGGATTTGTTATCCAAATCAACCGCGCCGGTCACTTTCGCCACTGCGGTAATCAGCTTGCTGAACAGATCGATTTCATAGTTGGAGTTCACATGCTGCAGCACCGCGGCAATGCGTTCCAGGCCCATACCGGTATCTACCGAAGGTTTTGGCAGAGGCAACATAGTGCCGTCAGATTGGCGGTTGAACTGCATGAAAACGATGTTCCAGATCTCGATGTAACGATCGCCATCCTCTTCCGCGCTGCCTGGCGGGCCACCCCAGATGTGATCGCCGTGATCGTAGAAGATCTCGGTGCACGGACCGCATGGGCCGGTATCGCCCATTTGCCAGAAGTTGTCGGACGCGAAGGCCGCACCCTTGTTGTCGCCGATACGGATAATGCGTTCCGCCGGTACGCCAATCTGCTTCTGCCAGATGTCGAAGGCTTCGTCATCGGTTTCATAGACGGTCACCCACAGCCTTTCTTTCGGCAGGTTAAACCAGTTTTCGCCGGTCAACAGTTCCCATGCGTAACTGATGGCATCGTGTTTGAAATAGTCGCCGAAGCTGAAGTTGCCCAGCATTTCAAAGAACGTATGGTGACGCGCGGTATAACCGACGTTCTCCAGATCGTTATGCTTACCGCCCGCACGCACGCAACGCTGTGAGGTAGTGGCGCGGGAATAGGCACGCTTGTCCAGCCCCAGGAAAACATCTTTAAATTGGTTCATGCCGGCATTGGTAAACAACAATGTCGGATCATTGTTAGGTACCAGGGAGCTGCTTGCTACAACCTGGTGGCCTTTACTATGAAAGAAATCGAGAAACGCTTGACGGATCTCAGCGGTGCTCTTGCTCATAATTTTCCCGGAAAGGCTAGAATAACGACACGTGAGCAAGAGCGCGACATCCTGACGATGGCATCTAGCTCACGAACAAAAAGTGGGGATAAGATAAATTTTCTTCAGAGGGAAGTAAAACCCCGTGTGCGCTCATTGCGCAAAATCACGGTAAATTGACTGAATTTCTTCCTGAAAGAAGCCCCGATAGAGCAGATAACGCTGCACTTTGGCTTTCTCTTTCCAGTCCGTTGGCAGCTCGTCGCCAAATTTACGCTGCGCCACCAGTTTGGCTTGTTCACACCAGTCGATATCACAGTCTGCCAGCGCCGTCTGAGTCAGCTCTTTATCCACGCCCTTTTGCATCAGTTCCGAGCGAATGCGCTGCGCGCCGTAGCCTTTACGGCTGCGACTGCCGATATAACTGCGGGCAAAGCGTTGATCGTCCAGCCAGTTGTGCTGGTAACAATAGGCAATAACCTGTTCGATAACGGCGGGATCTACGGGTTCTTCAGGAGGAGGCGCAGAGGGGCTGGGGGTCTTGGAGCCGAATCTGGCTTTCGCCATAAATGGCTGCGCCGCAAGTTTGCGGCGCAGTTCAGCTTCACTATGATCGCGTTGCGACAGCAGGCGCATTGCGCGGCTCAGCAAATCATTCATTATTCAAGCCTGATTTAATCGACGCTGGTGCGGCCTAAACGGCACGCACCAACCTCAACAGCGATTAAAACTCTTCGCTGGTTTCAGCTTCGCCATCATCGAAGCTTTCATTGGTAGCAGTAACCAGTTCACCGTTGCTGTGCAGCAGCAGATCGCGCAGTTTTTTGTCCAACTCAGCGGCAACAGCCGGGTTTTCTTTCAGGAAGTTGCAGGCATTCGCCTTGCCCTGACCGATTTTATCGCCGTTGTAACTGTACCAGGCGCCGGCTTTCTCGATCATCTTGTGCTTAACGCCCAGATCGACCAGTTCACCGCGGCTGTTGATGCCTTCACCGTACAGAATTTGGAACTCAGCCTGCTTGAATGGCGCAGCGATTTTGTTTTTCACCACTTTAACGCGGGTTTCACTGCCCACCACTTCATCGCCTTCTTTAACCGCACCGATACGGCGGATATCCAGACGAACGGAGGCATAGAATTTCAGTGCGTTACCGCCGGTGGTGGTTTCCGGGTTACCGAACATGACACCGATTTTCATACGGATCTGGTTGATGAAGATCAGCAGCGTGTTGGCGTTTTTCAGGTTACCGGCCAGCTTACGCATCGCCTGGCTCATCATACGTGCCGCAAGGCCCATGTGTGAGTCACCGATTTCACCTTCAATTTCCGCTTTTGGCGTCAACGCCGCTACGGAGTCAACGATGATCACGTCAACCGCACCAGAACGGGTCAAGGCATCACAAATTTCCAGAGCCTGCTCACCGGTGTCCGGCTGGGAACACAGCAGGTTGTCGATATCGACGCCCAGTTTTTTGGCATAAATCGGGTCCAGCGCGTGTTCGGCATCGATAAATGCGCAAGTTTTGCCTTCGCGCTGTGCGGCAGCGATAACCTGCAGCGTCAGAGTGGTTTTACCGGAGGATTCCGGGCCATAAATTTCAACGATACGGCCCATTGGCAGGCCGCCCGCACCCAGTGCGATATCGAGTGACAGTGAGCCGGTAGAGATCGTTTCTACATCCATAGAACGGTCTTCACCCAGACGCATGATGGAGCCTTTGCCGAACTGTTTCTCAATCTGGCCCAGTGCCGCAGCTAACGCCTTTTGCTTGTTCTCATCAATAGCCATTTTTGCTCCTTCGTTTCGCAATGCCGGTGTTACCCCACACTGCCACGGAATGTATGTTGTGCAGGAAATGTCGCTAATTATACTGTATGGTCATACAGTATCAAGCCTAATTTTACAAAAATTCGTCAAGTGCGGTTTGCAGCGCGAAGATCGTCGCCTGAAGCCGCACTGCATCACGATCGCCGGCAAATTGCATCTTGTGCGCCAGCACCTGCCCAGAGCGTTCGGCGAAACCAAACCATACGGTACCCACCGGTTTTTCCGCACTGCCGCCGTCCGGGCCGGCAATGCCGCTGACCGACAGCGCCAGGCTGGCCTTCGCCGCATGTAATGCCCCCTGCGCCATCTCGCGAACCACTTCCTCGCTCACGGCACCGTGGGCGGCAAGAGTCGCTTCCGCCACGCCCAACAACTCGTGTTTCGCCGCATTGCTGTAGGTGACGAACCCACGATCGAAGTAGGCGGAGCTGCCGGCAATGTCAGTAATGGCTTTGGCGATGCCGCCGCCGGTGCAGGATTCCGCACAGGTGATCCACAGACCTTTGGCCTTCAGTTTTTCCCCTACGGCAATGCTGAGTTCCCGCAGCTGATTTTCACTCATAACCCCTCCATAGCGAATCAGGTATATGCGCCCGATAGTAGCACTTATCAATGCCTGGCCGACGGCGCGTTGACATAAATGCGCAGCGCCTCGCAGGACAGGCGGTGTTAAGCCGCGGGTCAAACTGCTAGTATCAAATGTAACGCCCGGGTTAACGAATGGCGTTTCAGGATGAGGGATCTCACAGGGCCGTCTGTGCTGCCGGCATGGCTGGCCCAGGCAAACCAGGACAAAAGATTAGGATGATAGAGTGAAAAAAACGTTAGGCGTCTTCTTTCCGTTGTATACCACCACCCTGCTGATGTTGCTGGGTTCAGGGTTGCTCACCACTTACATCTCCCTGCGTTTAACCTCAATCCATGTGACAGGTGCGCTGATCGGTGCGATTATCGCCGCCAACTACATCGGCCTGGTGATCGGCGGTAAAGTCGGTCATTTCCTGATTGCCCGCGTCGGCCATATCCGCGCTTACGTCTCCTGCGCCGGCATCATTACCGCTGCGGTGCTGGGGCACGGCCTGACGGAGTACATTCCTGTCTGGGTGGTGCTGCGCCTGATTATCGGCCTGTGCATGATGTGCCAGTTTATGGTGCTGGAGAGTTGGCTGAACGACCAGGCGGAATCCAATCAGCGCGGCATAGTTTTCGGTTTCTATATGGCGGCCACCTACCTGGGCATGTCGCTGGGCCAGGTGGTGCTGATGCTGCAGACCAGTCTCGGCATCACCACGTTGCTGTTGATCGCGCTGTGTTTTGCACTCTGCCTGGTACCTATCGCCCTCACCACTCGTACCAATGCGCGTCATATGTCACCGGCGCCGATGGAACTGCGCTATTTTATCGGCGCCATTCCCAAGGTACTGGCGACCACGCTGGTGATCGGCATGGTAGTAGGCTCTTTCTATGGGCTGGCGCCGGTCTACGCCAGCATGCAGGCACTCACTACCCAACAAACCGGCCTGTTTATGGCGATCTCCATCTTTGCCGGGCTGGTGGCGCAGTTCCCGCTCAGTTGGTTGTCAGACCGCTATAACCGTACGCTGTTGATGCGCATCAATGCCATTTTACTGATCGTGGCGGCGCTGCCGCTGGCTCTGGTACCACACATTGATTTTCCGGTGCTGCTGGTGGTGGGGTTTATCGTCAGCATGCTGCAATTCACGCTGTATCCACTGGTAGTGGCATTGGCGAACGATCTGATCGAGCCTGAGCGGCGCGTATCGTTGGCAGCCTGTTTGCTTATGGCATTCGGCGTCGGCGCCAGTATCGGTCCGCTGGCGGTCGGTGCGCTGATTCAGCCCCTGGGCGGCAACATTCTGTATGCGTTCTTCTCGCTTTGCGGCGTGCTGCTGGTGGCCTTTAGCCGTACGGTAAAAGAAGACGAATCGCAGTTTGTGCAGGATGCGCCGTTACCGCATATTCCCCTGCCGGACAGTCTGACCAGTTCGCCGCTTTCCCCGGCACTGAACCCAACCTTCGATGAGCAGATCATCCACGATACCATGCCGCCTCCGGAGGCCGCACCGGATCCGGTAGATGATCAACCCAGCGAAACGCCGGCAGCGGAGGAGCCCATCCCGCAGGGCGCAGACCCGGATGAAGATACGGGGTTGAAAAAGGCCCACTCGATGCTTTAATCATCGGCCCCTTCTTGGAGCCGGTATCCGCGTATCACAGATCCAGGAAGGATCCCAGGCGGTAACCGCGCTCCGCAATCGCGTTTTTAATGCCTGGCGCGGTCAATACCTCCACCTCCGCCAGCCGCGGATAGCAGTATTTGCTCTCCAATAGGGTCTTATCCAGGAATGCCGGGTGGCACATCAACTCTACTGAGCCGACGCCGCGTTCGTCGGCCCGGTCAAGCACCTGCAAAAACAGGGCTTCGGATATAGCCTCGCCATAAAAACCCGAATCAAACCACTCGGTGCTGCGATCACAACGCAACGGAATGCCTTGTCGCTCCACTGCCTGGCGGTCAATACGCAACGGAATGGATTTGGACTGAGCGAAGGCCTCCACCAACGGATAGATCTGCGGCAGCATGTGCGCATGATGGTGGCTGTCGATATGAGTCGGCGCTTTGCCGAAAACAGCCGTAAACTTGTCGTACTGCCCCACCAGCTCATTGTAGATTTCGTCCAAATCCAACATCGCAGACTCGGCCCTTTCCCACAGCCACTTACCCAATTCCCCCCGCTCATTGACCAATGACGGCATGGCGGTCAAGGGGTGCCCATGAGTCAACACAAAGTGCAGCCCCACCTGCAGCCCAGGAAAAATCCTGTTTAACTGCGCCGCGTGGTGCACATCCTCGCCATTCACCATGGCGGTAGTTGAAGAGACCACCCCGTAGTGAAACGCCTCGATAATGCCGTAGTTCTGGCCCTTGCTCAGGCCAAAATCGTCGGCGTTCACTATCAGTAACTTTTCCATTTTGGCATCCATTTAACAAATTTTTGGCAAGGGGAAGCCGCCCGTCTGGTACGGCAGGTCCCCTTCACGTCTACAAAGAAACTTATTTCATCAGGCTATGAGTGGCCTGAAAGGTATTCGGAATATCGGCGTTAATGCTTATCGGGAGCGGCCCTAAATAGGGCCGTAGAACTTTTTTCGGTAATTACCCGGGGTGACTTCGGTGAGTCTTTTAAAGTTTTTAATAAACAGGCTCACGTCACCGTAGCCTGAATCGAAGGCAATATCCGATACGGAATAGTTCGTCACCTCCAACTGCGTTTTGGCGAAATTGATGCGGATTTCATTAATCACCTGCATCGGCGTTTTATGGTAGTAGCGCCGCATCGCCCGGGTCAGGTATTCCTGCGTTTTCCCCGACAGCTCAACCATATTCAGCAGCGCCTTTTCACCAAACATCGCTTTATCATGCATGCCCGCCAGCGTGTTCTTCAGCCATTGGGGAATGTCATCGCCTTCGCCGCACTCTTCCTTGTAATGCCGGATGCGGCTGACGATATAAAAAGTCAGCGTTTCCAGGAACTCGGCAAAGTCATCTTCGCGAAACTGCGGTGAGCCGACCACCGACTCGATATAGGCCAAAAACTCGTTCTTGAGGCTATAGGCCTGCGAGGCGACAAAACAGCGCGGTAAAAGCTGCAGGTAATGCTCCTCAAAGAAGACCTTGCCGACCGCCACGTTGAAAATTTTCGCGGCGCCAAACTCGTAAAAGCTTTGGTGACGTGAGCCGATAGGGATAAAAACAAAGTCTCCCCGCTCCAGCAGCACCCGCTTGCCGTTGATCTCCTGATAGCATTTACCGCTCAGGACAATGGTGAACTCATAGTAGTCATGCTGATGCAGCCCGGTCGCGCTCTCCACCTTGTTATAGATAAACAGATGAAAGTCTTTGCAGTTAAAAAAATCCTGCTCCCGAATCAGCTTAACGTCGTTCGCATTCAGCGAAACCTGATTATCAGTCACCGCATACGCTCCCATTAGTCGAAACCGTTTTGTCTGGCCGTTTCGGCAAACCAGTAGCCGCTCTTTTTAAGCGTGCGCCGTTGGCTTTGCCGATCCAGTCTGACTAGCCCGTAGCGATTCTTATAGGCATTGAGCCAGGACCAACAGTCAATAAAGGTCCACAAATGATAACCTTTACAGTTGGAACCCTCCGCCAACGCCTGATGCAGCCATTTCAGATGTTCGCGGATAAAGTCGATGCGATAGTCATCCTCCACGCGGCCGGAAGCGCCGATAAAGGCTTCCTCCCCCTCTACGCCCATGCCATTTTCTGAAATATAGCAGGGAATATTGCCGTAGTTTTCTTTCAGGTCCATCAGAATGTCATACAGCCCTTTTTCGTAGATCTCCCAGCCCCGGTGCGGGTTAATCTTCCGGCCCGGCATCTCATAGTAGCTGAACAGATCTTCCGGCATCGTCACCCTATCGGTGGTCCGAAAACCTTCTTTCGCTTTAACCCTGCGAGGCTGGTAATAATTGACGCCCAGGATATCGACAACCCCGTCGGCAATCAGCTGTTCATCCTCAGGCTCGGTCTGTGGTTGCAGCCCGTTGGCTTTCAGCAAATCCACCAATTCTTGCGGATAACGCCCTTTTGTTACTGGATCGAGGAAGCTCTTGTTCAGCAACAGATCCGCACAGTTGGCCGCCAAGAGGTCTTCCTGGCGGGTCGAACGGGGATAGGTCGGGCTCAAGTTCAAAATAATGCCTATCGTGCCCTCGTTACCCAGCGCCCTGAAATGCCTCACCGCTTTGGCGTGCGCCAGAACGCTGTGGTAAGCCACCACGACGGCCCTTTTGAAATCGACCACGCACGGATAATGCAGGTCGTTCAGATAGCCCGCCTCAACCGGCACAATCGGCTCATTGAACGTGAACCAATGGGTGACTCTGTCGCCGAACAGGGTGAAGCAAGTCTTGGCGTAGCGAGCATAGGCTTCGACCACAGCCCGGCTTTCCCAGCCGCCTTTCTGCTGCATGCACAGCGGCATATCGAAATGGTAGAGATTGATAAATGGCGTGATGCCCTGCGCTAACAGGCTATCAATCAGCGCATTGTAGAAGGCGACCGCTTTAGGGTTCACTTCGCCATCGCCCTCCGGGATCAGCCGGGACCAGGAGATGGACGTTCTGAAGGTGTTATGCCCAAGCGTTTTTAACAGCAGGATATCGTCGCGAAAATTGTCATAAAACGTGGACGCCTCGGAGGGACCAACCTGATGATGAAAACGTTCGGGGGCGGTTTCATGCCAGTAATCGAAGATGTTCCGGCTCTTGCCATCCCGCGCAGAGGCCCCTTCCGACTGCGGCGCAGACGTGGCGCTTCCCCACCAGAAATCGTCAGCAAAGTGATATTTCATTCAAACGCCCCTAAAACCGGGGCAGCAGATGCTGCCCCATTCCGACAGTTAGAATTTCAGCGCCTTGGCGATATCTTCTTCGCTCTCGGTCGCCTGATCGATCTGGCTTTGCGCCTTGTTGGAAATCATTACGAACGGCAGGTAAATCAAGGTCGCAACGCCCAGGTTGAAGAAACTCAGCAACATGGCGACGATGCTGCCGTTGGTGTTGAAGAACGCCCCCAGCCCGACCGGCATGGTCCAAGGCGCAATGTTGGTGATAGGCGGGATCATCCCGGTGTAATAGGCCACCGTGGTGATAATCGTCAATACCGGTTGAACCAGGATGAACGGAATAAACATCACCGGGTTCATAATCACCGGCAGGCCAAACAGGATAGGTTCATTGATCTGGAAGATGCCCGACGGGGTAGCCAGCTTGGCAACCTGACGATAGTCTTCGCGGCGTGAGGCGATAAAGATGGCGATAATCAGCCCCAGCGTCGAGCCGGTCCCGCCAAGGTAAATGTAAGAGTCGACGAACGGCTTCGCCCACATGTGGAACTCTTTGCCCGCAGCAACCGCCGCCTCGACGGAACCGTACTTGTTGTAAAGCTCCACGTTCTCCAGCGCGAATGGCGTCATGATGCCGCTGTCCAACGCCGCCAGCGCCATCGAGCCATGCACCCCAAAGAACCACAGCAGCGAGGAGAACATCACATACACCCACCCCACCACGCTGCCCATTTTCGCCAGCGGAGCCGAGATGCTGTCCATAATGATTTGGTGGAAGTTGGTGCCCCATAGCGTCAGGCAATAAGCCAGCACGCCCATAATCGACAGGATAATAAAGCCGGGGATCAACGCGGAGAAAGAGCGCGATACCGAAGAAGGTACACTGTCCGGCAGGCTGATCACCCAATTGCGGCGCACCACAAAGGCAAACATCTCCGCCACCACCAGGCCGATCACCATACCGGAAATGATGTTGGCGCCCCCCAGCCAGTTCGCCCCCACGGCGTAGGCTTCACCCACGCTGAACGGCGTTAACGTCATGAAGGCCGCAACGGCCAGCAAAGCGGCTGCCAGCGGATCAACCTTTCTTTCCTCAGCTAACGCCATACTGATAAAAAAGGGCGTCATCAGGGACATGATCCCCAGAGTGCCGTTATACACGCTGCCGCCGATGCTTTTCAGGCCATTCAGCGTTTCAATGGTGGATGCATCAAGCCGCACTCCCAGGGAGAAGAAGAACGATCCCTCACCGAAGCTGAGAAACACGTTGTTGATCAGAACGAACATCGCCCCGGTCAGCGTCAGCGGCATTAACCGGATAAACCCGTTTTTGATGGCATTAACATGGGGTTGCTTACCAATTTTCACGGCAAAGGGCAGAATGACCTTTTCCAACGAGGCAATTAACGTATTCACGGCAACGCCCCTTATTGGTTAGCTTTTTTTATTGTGGCAACCGCCGCCTTCAGCACCCCAAGGCCATCGAGTTTGCCGTACAAAACGGAGTCGATCACTTCGACCGGCTTATGCGGCAACTGTTTCTGCACTTCGGCAAGCGTGTAGGCAATCTGTGGCCCCAGCAGGATCACATCTGCCTCAGCGCCTTTCTCCGCAGCCAGAGCTTCGGGATAAGCGGCAATGATCACCGGCACCTCGTACTTCTCCGCTTGCGCTTTCATTTTTGAAACCAGCAGAGAAGTGGACATACCGGCAGAACAAAACAGATAGATTTTTTTCTTTTCCATACCAAGCACCTTGAGATAATCAAAAAAGCCACATGTCATTTGTATGCCAGATGCAATGACGATTGCCCTACGCACTTTCCTTGTGAAGACTCCATGAATGTTGCCCTGGTTGCGAACAGTATACGGAGCCGCGGGCGCGGATAAGTAATTCACCGCTCTACATAACCGTCTCTCCTTGACCTGACAGCTTGACCCTCTTCACATTTCGGGCAAAAAAATTATGTGATCGGCTTAACAAATAAATACACATGACGAAATAAAAACGAAGGGAACCATTAAATATTATCTATAAACAATAAGTTGTAAATACACATGCTATATATATGCCTTATCGGCGGCTTTGTCTTATAGCCTTCAAGGTAGCAGTATAAAATAGTTCATAGTTGATTATGGCGCGGTACAGGGAGCATCCGAAAATCTGTAGCGAACAGGCATGCGCCAACGGAAAGGGAAAGTAAAACAGCGAAGGGAAAAATCATGGAACTTTGGTGCCGACCGGCAGATTGATCTGTAACTTCATCCTTTCATTGCAAGCCAACTTTGCGCAAAGCTTCCAATTTTTACCTGTGACAGCGGATTGCCCACTGGGCTAGTATAGCGGTGGAAAAAGGTCCTCTATTCGTAGCGCTTCAAGTAACACGCAAGCCTCATCATCTTGATGACCCGGGCGACAAAAATTTGCCAGCCTGTTTGCCTGTCATATAAGCTCCGTTTTAGACCAACTGATTGATTTACATGAGCTATCGTCTATTTTGCTCGCAACCCACAGATTTAGTGATTTTTTGTGAAACGGCGTGAAACCTAATGATGACAATGAAGATCACAATTAAATTTAAATTCAATGGATTGGAAACAGTAATCTTATGAATAGCACCGACAAGCTCGATTCGCATACGCCGATGATGCAGCAGTACCTGCGCCTTAAAGCGCAGCATCCCGAAATTCTGCTGTTCTACCGTATGGGCGATTTCTATGAGTTGTTCTACGATGACGCCAAACGCGCTTCTCAACTGCTGGATATTTCGCTGACCAAACGCGGCGCTTCGGCAGGTGAGCCAATCCCAATGGCCGGCGTGCCGCACCACGCGATCGAAAACTACCTTGCCAAGCTGGTTCAGCTCGGCGAGTCCGTCGCCATTTGCGAACAAATCGGCGATCCGGCGACCAGCAAAGGCCCGGTCGAGCGCAAAGTCGTGCGTATCGTCACGCCCGGCACCATTACCGACGAGGCGCTGCTGCAGGAGCGCCAGGATAACCTGCTAGCGGCGATCTGGCAGGACGCAAGAGGCTTTGGCTACGCCACGCTGGACATCAGCTCCGGTCGTTTTCGCGTCGCCGAACCGGAAGACATTGAAACCATGGCGGCCGAGTTGCAGCGCACCAATCCTGCCGAGCTGCTTTATCCGGAATCCTTTGAACACATGGCGCTTATCGAGAAGCGCCACGGCCTGCGCCGTCGCCCATTGTGGGAGTTTGAACCCGAAACCGCACGCCAGCAGCTTAACCTGCAATTTGGCACCCGCGATCTCACAGGTTTTGGCGTGGAACAGGCCCATCAGGCATTGCGTGCCGCCGGCTGTCTGTTGCAGTACGTCAAAGATACTCAGCGCACGGCATTGCCGCATATCCGTGGCATCACCATGGAGCGTCAGCAAGACGGCATCATCATGGATGCCGCAACGCGTCGTAACCTTGAACTGACCCAGAGCCTGTCTGGCGGCAGCGACAATACGTTGGCGGCCATTCTCGATCGATCCGTAACGGCGATGGGCAGCCGTATGCTCAAGCGTTGGCTGCATATGCCGACCCGCGACATCAAGGTGCTGAACAACCGCCAGCAGGCGATTGGCGCGCTGCAGGATCTGTATGCCGATCTGCAGCCTTCGCTGCGGCAGGTGGGCGATCTGGAACGCATACTGGCGCGTCTGGCGTTGCGTACTGCCCGTCCGCGCGATTTGGCACGCATGCGCCATGCATTCCAGCAATTGCCGGATATTCACGCTCTGCTCCAGGGTGTGGAAACTCCGCATGTGCAACATCTGTTGTCGCAAGTCGGCCAGTTTAATGAACTGCAGGATCTGCTGGAACGAGCGGTGGTTGAAGCCCCGCCTGTGCTGGTACGCGACGGCGGCGTCATCGCCCCCGGTTACAACAGCGAGTTGGATGAGTGGCGCGCATTGGCCGACGGCGCCAGCGACTATCTCGACCGGCTGGAGATCCGCGAACGCGAAAAGCTGGGGCTGGACACGCTGAAGGTGGGGTTCAACGGCGTGCACGGCTATTACATCCAGGTCAGCCGCGGACAAAGCCACCTGGTACCTATCCACTACGTACGCCGCCAGACGCTGAAAAACGCCGAACGCTATATTATTCCTGAACTGAAAGAGTATGAAGACAAGGTCCTGACCTCCAAAGGCAAAGCGCTGGCGATCGAGAAAGGCCTGTATGACGAACTGTTCGATTTGCTGCTGCCGCACCTCGGGGAATTGCAGCAAAGTGCCGCTGCGCTGGCTGAACTGGACGTGCTGGCTAACCTGACGGAGCGTGCGGAAACGCTGAACTATACCTGCCCGACCATGAGCGAGCAGCCGGGCGTACGCATTACCGAAGGCCGACACCCGGTGGTGGAACAGGTGCTGAGCGAGCCGTTTATCGCCAACCCGCTGTCGCTGTCGCCTCAGCGTCGAATGCTGATCATTACCGGCCCCAACATGGGCGGTAAGAGCACCTATATGCGTCAAACGGCGCTGATCGTTCTGATGGCGCACATCGGCAGCTACGTGCCGGCTACCAAAGCCGTTATCGGCCCGGTGGATCGTATCTTTACCCGCGTTGGCGCAGCGGACGATCTGGCCTCCGGCCGCTCTACCTTTATGGTGGAGATGACCGAGACCGCCAATATTCTGCATAACGCCACCGAACACAGCCTGGTATTGATGGATGAAATCGGTCGCGGCACGTCGACCTACGACGGCCTCTCCCTGGCCTGGGCTTGCGCAGAAAACCTGGCCAGCCGCATTAAGGCCATGACGCTGTTCGCCACCCATTACTTCGAACTGACGACCCTGCCGGAGAAAATGGAAGGTGTGGTTAACGTTCACCTGGATGCACTGGAACATGGCGACACCATCGCCTTCATGCATAGCGTGCAGGACGGCGCGGCAAGTAAAAGCTATGGTCTGGCGGTTGCGGCGCTGGCCGGTGTACCGCGCGAGGTGATCAAACGCGCACGCCAGAAGCTGCGTGAGCTGGAGGCCATCTCCAGCCATACCGCCTCCGGAACCGTTGACGCCACACAGATGACGCTGCTGAATGAAGAAACCTCGCCGGCGGTAGAAGCGCTCGAGGCGCTGGACCCGGACTCTCTGTCGCCGCGCCAGGCGCTGGAGTGGCTTTACCGCCTGAAGAAGATGGTGTAAATCCGCCAGCGCTACGGGCATAAAAAAACGGTGAGCATTATGCTCACCGTTTTTATTTTGATGCGATTCAACTGCCGACGTTATTCGCGGAACAGCGCCTCAATGCTCAGGCCCTGCAACTGCAGAATTTCACGCAGGCGACGCAAACCTTCAACCTGGATCTGACGTACACGTTCGCGAGTCAGGCCAATTTCACGGCCCACATCTTCGAGCGTCGCCGCTTCGTAACCCAACAGGCCGAAACGACGAGCCAGCACTTCACGCTGTTTGGCGTTCAGTTCGAACAGCCACTTAACGATGCTCTGTTTCATGTCATCGTCTTGCGTGGTGTCTTCCGGACCGTTATCTTTCTCGTCAGCCAGAATGTCCAGCAGCGCTTTCTCTGAATCACCGCCCAACGGCGTATCGACGGAAGTGATACGTTCGTTCAGACGCAGCATACGGCTGACGTCATCGACCGGCTTGTCGAGTTGCTCGGCAATCTCTTCAGCGCTCGGTTCATGATCCAGTTTATGAGAAAGCTCGCGCGCCGTGCGCAGATAGACATTCAGTTCTTTAACGATATGGATAGGCAAACGAATGGTTCGGGTTTGGTTCATTATCGCCCGTTCAATCGTCTGACGGATCCACCAGGTTGCGTAAGTTGAGAAACGGAAACCGCGTTCCGGGTCAAACTTTTCCACTGCACGGATCAGGCCGAGGTTGCCCTCTTCAATCAGATCCAGCAGCGCCAGGCCGCGATTACTGTAGCGGCGGGCGATTTTCACCACCAGCCGCAGGTTGCTTTCGATCATTCGGCGGCGGGACGGCACGTCACCGCGCAGTGCACGCCGCGCAAAATAAACCTCTTCCTCTGCGGTAAGCAGCGGAGAATAACCGATTTCACCCAGATAGAGCTGCGTCGCATCCAATACGCGTTGGGTAACGCCTTGAGACAGCAACTCTTCTTCCGCTAAATCACTCTCACTGGCCTCTTCTTCGACCAGTGCTTTTTCGTCGAATGACTCCGCTTCCGTTGCGTTCTCGTCGAAATCCGCATCATCCTGTAACTCGTTAACTTTCAGCGTATTTTGGTTCATATGCTGCTCCTACCCGTGATACCGCGAGCAGAATATCAGCGTATTCTGCCCAATCTATCGCTGCGGAAGAAAACGCAGCGGGTTTACGGATTTCCCCTTGTAACGAATTTCAAAATGCAAACGTACTGAACTGGTTCCGGTGCTACCCATGGTGGCTATTTTTTGACCCGCCTTCACTTCTTGTTGTTCCCGGACCAGCATTGTGTCGTTGTGAGCGTAGGCGCTCAGGTAATCATCATTGTGTTTGATGATGATCAGATTACCGTAACCCCGTAAAGCGTTGCCTGCGTACACTACGCGACCATCGGCGGTAGCGAAGATAGGCTGCCCACGGGAGCCGGCGATATCGACACCTTTATTCCCACCTTCTGATGAGGAAAAGTTATCAATAATCTTACCGTCAGTTGGCCATCTCCAGCTACTCACTGGCGAGCTGTTACTGACGGTGCTGCTCACTGGTGGAGCAACGACCGGTGCGGTAACAGGTGCTGCTGCGGTGGTTGCCGCTACTGCACCCGCTGCAGGTAACATTTTACCTACATTCTGTTTACCCGAATTATCAGAATACGCGTTAGTTGATGGAGAATCAACCGTTGCAGTTTGTATCTGCGTAGTGGAAGGCGGCTTCGGAACACCGCCGCGGGTTGCGTCTGTCGCCGCCAGCATGCCACCGTTTCCGTTCGCAGAACCATTACCAAGCTGAATGCTTTGACCCACATTCAAACTGTATGGCTCAGGAATATTATTACGTTGCGCCAGGTCACGGAAATCGTTCCCGGTGATCCACGCGATGTAAAATAGCGTATCGCCTCGTTTTACCGTGTAGGTATTACCGCTGTAGCTCCCTTTGGGGATTGAATTGTAACTGCGGTTGTAAACGATACGCCCTTCAGGGCTGGCGTTTGCTCCGGCGTTGCCGGATGCAGCGGCTCCGCCACCGCCCACACTACTGATAGGGGCTGATGTCGATGCATCATTCGTACAACCCGCCAACCACAAACTCACCATCGTACACACCGCAACCCGGCGTAAAGTAATCATTGGGCTTCCCGTGCTCATGCTTCCCCCATGACAGCAATATCAGCGATATATCCAAAATACCCTTTACATCGTAGCTGAGCTTTTACCACTCTCTCAGTTTCTGCGATGAAAGGTGCCCGCGGCCGATCCCTGAATGCCAGGAAATCTCCTGCCGGAGCCTCAAAACAGCGCGCCAATGCTAACCACATTAGCGATGCCGCACCATAAGACAACTACGCAGAAAGGCAATTGTATTGAAAATTAACTTTATTGAAACGTTAAAACCTTAACCAGGCGTGATGAAAGTGCAACAGATTTCGTTTTACGCCTAAAATTCAGACAATCCTTAGGCCAGCTCACCCTTCACCAGCGGCACAAAACGCACCGCTTCGACGGTATCGATGACAAAATCATTACCCTGACGTTGAATACGCTTGAGAGTTTGGGTCTGTTCGCCCACCGGCAATACCAGAATGCCGCCATCGTCGAGTTGCTCCATCAGCGCCGGTGGGATCTCCGGCGGCGCGGCAGTCACGATAATGGCATCAAACGGGCCGCGCGATGCCCACCCCTGCCAGCCGTCGCCATGACGCGTGGACACGTTGTGAAGATCGAGCTGTTTCAAGCGACGCTTGGCCTGCCATTGCAGCCCTTTGATACGTTCGACGGAACAGACATGTTGCACCAGATGCGCCAGGATAGCGGTTTGATAGCCGGAGCCTGTACCGATCTCCAGGACTCTCGACGTTGGCGTCAGATTCAACAATTCGGTCATTCGCGCAACCATATAAGGTTGGGAAATGGTTTGGCCTGAGCCGATAGGCAGCGCAGTATTTTCATAGGCTTTGTGTTCAAGCGCTTCGTCAACAAAGCGTTCACGCGGTACCGCCTCTATCGCTTGCAGCAACCGTTCTTCCTGGATCCCCTGTTGACGCAGTTGCGTCAGCAATGTTTGCATACGCTTGTTCACCATTCCCCGCCAACCCCTGCTTTGGTTAACCACGTTTTTACCACGTCCTGGGCCGCATAGGCGGTTAAATCCACCTGCAATGGCGTAATCGCCACATACCCTTGCTCCACCGCGGCGAAATCCGTGTCTGGCCCGGCATCAAACTTATCACCCGGCGGCCCAATCCAATAGAGGTTTTGCCCACGCGGATCTTGCTGGCAGAACACTTTGTCGGCGGGGTGACGGCTGCCGCAGCGGGTCACGCGAATGCCTTTGATCTGGTCCAGCGGTAAATCCGGTACGTTAATATTCAGAATTTTTCCCGTTCGCAACGGTTCACGCTGTAAAGCGCGCAGCACGCGGCAGGTGATCGCAGCTGCCGTAGCGTAATGCTGATGGCCATTCAACGACACGGCCAACGCAGGCAAGCCCAAATGGCGCCCCTCCATGGCGGCCGCTACGGTGCCGGAATAAATAACGTCATCGCCAAGATTGGGGCCGGCGTTGATGCCGGAAACCACGATGTCCGGCGCAGGCTGCATCAGGGCATTCACGCCCAGATACACGCAGTCGGTCGGCGTTCCCTGCTGCACTGCAATGTCACCGTTGGGCAACGTCAGGGTACGCAGCGGTGATTCCAGCGTCAGCGCATTCGAAGAGCCACTGCGATTACGATCGGGCGCCACAACCTGCACCTCAGCGAATTCCCGTAGCGCCGCCGCCAGCACCTGGATACCAGGGGCGGTAACACCGTCGTCATTACTCAGCAATATCCGCATAAGAGGTTGTCTTCTTTTATCTCTCTCACCCACGCAGCGTTTCACGCAGCCTGGCATTTAAATACTCGCAATAGCCGCCCAAAAGGCGGTACTTAACCAGCAGATATTATGTTTACTCCCCCCGGCGTGTCCAGTAACCAAGGGGAAAGACGAATTTTGACCGTCCAGCCACTGGTAGGTCAAAAGCCCCCAAGTTTCACGGTCACCATTCGCCAGACGAAAAAAAACCTGCGTCTGCAGGTTTTCTTTATTACTCGCTAATGTCCGCGTCACTGCTCTCTTGCCGCATGATTTCGCGCACCACGCTGGTGGCAAAACTGCCGGCCGGCAGCCAAAAACGCAATTCAACGGTGGCATCGTCCCACCAATTCCACTGCATCTTTTGCGGCTGCAACAACAGCGCGCGACGAGCCGGATCAACGCGTTCCCGCTTTAACAACGCCATCAGCTCCGGCTGTTCCGCCAAACATTGTTGTTCAACGTTCAGCGCTTCCCCGGCGGTGCCCGGTTCGCCGTCGCCCGGCAACGGTGCGGTAATCAACAGCTCACCGGCATCCAGCCGCTGCTGCAACTCAGCCAGTTCGTCCGGTTTGGCGACAAACCAACTGCCGCGGCCGGTAAGTTGCAGCGCATCCCCTTCCAGCACCGTGCGGTGCTGTTGATTGGCCAAGCGTCGGCTGGCGATCAGGTTAAACAGCGCGCTGCGGCTGGCGGAAAGATAAAAACTGCGCTTGCTGCGTTCTTTAACCCGGATCTCATCATTCGCCCAGCGACGCGCCATGACCAGGTTATTGCCACCGCGACCAAAACGCTGGCTGCCGAAATAGTTCGGCACGCCACCCGCCGCAATGGCCTGCAGGCGCTGTTCCACATCCTGTCGATCGGAGATCTGACGCAGCACCAGAGTAAAAGCATTGCCTTTCAGCGTACCGATGCGCATTTTTCGCAGATGGCGGGCACTGGCCAGCACTTCGCAGCACTCCAGCGAGAACTGGCTGAAATCAGGCGTTTCTTTGCCCGGCAGATGCAGGCAGAACCATTGTTCGGTCACCGCATGGCGATCTTTCAGGCCGGCGTAGCTGACAGAACGGGCGTGAATGCCGGCGAAACGCGCCAGATAATCGGCGACAAACTGGGTGTTACATCCGTTCTTGCGGATGTTCACCAGCACATGTTCGCCTTCTCCGTCCGGCTCAAAGCCCAGATCTTCCACCACCACGAAATCTTCCGGGCTGGCTTTCAGCACCCCTGTGCTTTGCGGCTGGCCGTGCAGCCAGGTCAAATTAGCCATATCCATGCGTTATTCCTTGATCAACAAGGCAACCGCTTCGCAGGCAATGCCCTCGCCACGCCCGGTAAAACCAAGCTGTTCGGTGGTTGTGGCTTTCACGTTAACGTCGTCCATATGGCACTGCAGGTCTTCCGCCAGGAAAATGCGCATCTGCGGAATATGCGGCGCCATTTTGGGCGCCTGGGCAATAATAGTGATATCCAGGTTCCCCAGACGATAACCTTTGGCGCGAATGCGTTTCCAGGCTTCACGCAGCAGTTCGCGGCTGTCGGCACCTTTGAAGGCCGGATCGGTGTCCGGAAACAGTTTACCGATATCCCCAAGCGCCGCCGCTCCCAGCAGGGCATCCGTCGCCGCATGCAGGGCCACGTCTCCGTCCGAATGGGCCAGCAAACCTTTTTCATAAGGGATGCGAACACCACCGATCACCAGCGGCCCTTCGCCACCAAATTTATGTACGTCAAAACCGTGACCGATACGCATGATGCGCTCCTTAATCGTCTAACTGGGTTAAATAGAACGCCGCCAGCGCCAAATCCTCCGGCCGCGTCACTTTAATATTGTCCGAGCGCCCGGCAACCAGCAGCGGGTGATAACCGCAATGCTCCAGCGCAGAGGCTTCATCGGTGACCGTCGCCCCGTCGTCCAGCGCGCGCTGCAAACAAAGCTTGAGCAATTGCAGCGGGAAGAGTTGCGGCGTCAGCGCATGCCACAGGTCCTGACGTTCAACGGTATGGGAGATAGCTGCGTGGCCGGGCTCCGCCCGCTTCATGGTGTCGCGCACCATTGCCGCCAGAATGCCGCCAACGTTGCTGTGTTCGGTGATCGCCAGCAGACGATCGAGATCTTCTGCATGCAAGCAGGGGCGTGCGGCGTCATGCACCAGCACCCAATCGGCCTCGCCCGCCAATTGCAACCCGGCCATTACCGAATCGGCGCGCTGCCGGCCGCCAACGGTCACCCGTACTCGGGGATCCTGGGCAATAGGTAACTGGCAAAACTGCCGATCCTCAGGACCGATCGCCACAATCACCTGCGGAATGCGCGGATGACGCAGCAGGGCATGGATCGCATGTTCGAGAATGGTTTGCTTACCGATGGTCAAATACTGTTTCGGGCAATCCGCCTGCATGCGGCTGCCGATACCGGCAGCGGGCAGGACGGCAATCACCGAGGGAAAGGTGCCTGCAGAGTGATTCATTCGTTACTTTTGTACGTTATTTTGCGAGGAGGACGCCGCGTTGCGTCTTGATTGATCAGGAACCAGACGATAGAAGGTTTCACCGGGCTTAATCATGCTCAGTTCATTGCGCGCACGCTCTTCGATCGCTTCCTGACCACCGTTCAAATCGTCGATTTCGGCAAACAACTGATCGTTACGCGCTTTCAATTTAGCATTGCTGCCCTGTTGGAGCGCAACATCTTCATTGACCCGCACGTAATCGTGAACACCATTTTTACCCAGCCACAGTGAATACTGTAACCATCCGAGCAATGCCAGCAATAGCAGCGTAAGTTTTCCCATCTCCGCCCCCTGAAAAACCGACCAATCATCCCACAACTTTTCGTTGGACTCCACACTGAGAGCGGCATTCACCGCCAAATTCAGAGTAGGATGATAATTTCCTGAGTTTATAACCTAAATTCACTGCGAAAGCGGCAAAAAAAACCACTTTCACCGCAGAAAAACCAACCAGCGCCCCCGCATTTTTCCCCTTCAGCGTTTTTTCCGGTTATGCAGCAAGAAAAACTGGCTACACGCTAATTTCACCAAAGCATTCGCCACCGGCAAGCACAAACTGCATATTTAACACCATTGAAAATTTCATCATTAGGTAGGAGTTGTATTTTTATTCATTAAAGATTATTTTTATGCACTCATAGTGCATAAATAAATCAAATGAATCATTTCTAATTACCGGGGATAGCGATGTTTAAATCTTTAGTTGTGATTGGCGCCTGTCTGGCCGCCACCCTGTCGGCCTCAGTCCTGGCGGCTGAACCTACCTACGTCGTCGGCTCTGGCGGCACCTACCGTCCGTTCGAATTCGAAAACAGCAGCAAACAGCTGGAAGGCTTTGATATCGATATTATCAAGGCCGTGGCCAAGGCCGAGAACTTTCAGGTCAAACTGGTGAATACGCCGTGGGAAGGTATTTTCGCAACGCTGAACTCCGGCGATCGCGACATCATTATTTCCGGCATCACCATTACCGACAAACGCAAACAAATGGTTGATTTCTCTGCACCCTACTTCCCGGCAGAGCAGGCTATCGTGGTCCCCAAAGACTCCAGCGTCGACTCTATCGCCGCCTTGAAAGCGCTGAAGGTCGGCGTAGTCAACTCCAGCACCGGCGACATCGTGGTGTCCGACGTGTTAGGCAAAAACAACACCGCCATCAAACGTTTCGACAATACCCCGTTAATGCTGCAAGAGCTGTATGAAGACGGTATCGGCGCGGCCGTGGGCGACGTCGGCGTGGCCAAGTTCTACATCAAAACTCATCCGGAAAAAGAGTTCAAACTGGTGTCCGATGCCAAATTCGAACGTCAGTATTTCGGTATCGCCGTGGCCAAAGGCAATGACGAACTGCGCGGCAAAATCAACGCCGGCCTGAAGAAAATCATCGCCGACGGCACCTACGCCAAAATCTACCAGACCTGGTTTGACAGCAATGTCCCCACGCTGCCCGCCGAATAATCGGCCGGCGCTCGTCAGCGCAGCAGCCTGAAAACTTTTTAAGAAGGAACCGACCTTGAATTTCCGTTGGGAGATAATCCAGGAGTACGCCCCGCTGTTTATGGAAGGCGCCTGGATGACCATCAAATGCACCATTATCTGCGTAATACTGGGCACCACCTGGGGGCTTATCCTCGGGCTCGGCCGCCTGGCACAGGCACCACACGGCATCTGGAAACCGATACTGCATTATGGCGTTCAGTGGCCGGTGCGCATCTACATCAGCGCCTTCCGCGGTACGCCGCTGTTTGTCCAGATTATGGTGGTGCATTTCGCGCTGGTGCCGCTGTTTATCAACCCTCGTGACGGTCTGCTGGTCACCAGCGGTCTGATGAGCACCGATTTCGCCCGCGCGCTACGCTCCGATTACGGCGCATTTCTCTCCTGCGTGGTGGCGATTACGCTTAACGCAGGTGCCTACGTCTCGGAAATTTTCCGCGCCGGCATTCAATCTATCGATCGCGGCCAGATGGAAGCTTCACGTTCGCTGGGCATGAGCTACGGCAAAACCATGCGCAAAGTGATCCTGCCGCAGGCGTTTCGCCGCATGCTGCCGCCGCTGGGCAACAATGCCATTGCCATCGTCAAAGACTCTTCGCTGGCCTCCGCCATTGGGCTTGCCGATCTGGCCTATGCCGCCCGCACGGTTTCCGGCGCCTATGCCACCTATTGGGAGCCCTACCTGACCATTTCGCTGGTCTATTGGGTCCTCACCTTCCTGCTTTCGCTGATGGTGCAACACATGGAAAAGAGGTTCGGGAAAAGTGATTCGCGTACATAACCTGCAAAAACAATTCGGCGAAAGCCACGTGCTGCGTGGTATTTCCTGCGAAATCGCAGCCAACGAAGTGGTCTGCGTCATCGGTCCCTCCGGCTCCGGTAAAAGTACCTTCCTGCGCTGCATCAATGCGCTGGAAACGCTGTCCGGCGGTGAGATCCTGGTGAACGGTTTTACCATACACAGCCAGAAAACCGATCTCAATAAAATGCGAGAAAGCGTCGGCATGGTGTTTCAACGCTTTAACCTGTTCCCGCATATGACGGTGCTGGAAAACATCATCATGGCGCCGATGGGGGTGAAAAAGCTGTCGCGCGCAGAGGCCATACTGCGGGCAGAAGCGCTGCTGCAAAAGGTGGGCCTGCTGGACAAAATTGACGCCTATCCCAACAGCCTGTCCGGCGGTCAACAACAGCGGGCAGCCATTGCTCGCGCGCTGGCGATGGAACCGAAAATCATGCTGTTCGACGAACCGACCTCCGCGCTCGATCCCGAGTTGGTCGGCGAAGTGCTGGCGGTGATGAAATCATTGGCGCACGAAGGCATGACGATGGTGGTGGTGACGCATGAAATGGGCTTTGCCCGTGAAGTGGCCGATCGGGTGTTGTTTATCGATCAGGGGATCATCCAGGAAGAAGGCATACCACAGCAGATTTTCAGCCAGCCGGCCAATCCACGCACTCAGGCTTTTCTGAGCAAAGTTTTGTAACCTTCGGCACGGCTTTGCAATGCTTCGGGCGCAGGTAACTGCGCCCTTCCCCTCACCAACCGGTCAAAAAGCTGAATACCAGCCAGAACAGGCACAGCACGATCACACCGGTCAGCAGCAACGTCAGCAGCAGCCTGCCGCGCAGCAACATGCTGAGCGTGATGCCAATCAGCACCGAAACCGGCATCAGAGCCAGGAAGAACGGCCAGGTGTAGAGCAGAAAGAACAGGGTGTTGGAACCGTAAACCAGAAACGGCACCGCGAACGCCAGCCAGTAGAAAACAAAGCCGCAGACGCCGCCCAGGAAAGAATACGAGGGTTCCTCTTTTTCAAGCGTAGAGTCGATCAAGACAGGCGAGACATTTTGCATAGTAATCCCTGGTTATTCGGCGCGCTCTGCGGCGAGCTTAGCGTAAAAAGCGTATGGCGCAAAAACGCCACACGCTTTTTTGAATTCAGGGTTTGATAATAGCCCGGCCACGCAACACGTCTAACAATTGCGCAATCAAATTTGTTACCAATTGTTGGCCATCAAGGTGAATATCAGGCTGCTGCGGCGCCTCGTAAACCGAGTCGATCCCGGTGAAATTACGCAGCTCGCCGGCACGTGCTTTTTTGTACAATCCCTTGGGATCGCGCGCTTCGCAAATCGCCAACGGGGTATCGACAAACACCTCGATAAAACGATCGCTATCGAGCAGTTCACGCACCATTTGCCGTTCGGCGCGATGCGGTGAAATAAACGCGGTCAGCACCACCAACCCGGCATCCACCATCAGCTTCGCCACTTCACCCACGCGGCGAATATTCTCACGCCGATCGTCATCGGAGAAACCCAGATCGCGGCACAAGCCGTGACGCACGTTATCGCCGTCCAGCAGATAGGTGCTGACGCCAAGCGCATGCAGAGCCTGTTCCAGCGCGCCGGCAACGGTAGATTTTCCCGAGCCGGACAGCCCGGTAAACCACAGCACCACACCCTTATGGCCGTTGCGGGCTTCGCGATCCGCACGCGTTACCGCATGCGGATGCCAGACCACGTTGTCATCATCCGGCCCGGTGGGCCGTTGTTGATCCTCGGTCACGTTATTTGCCCCCAAGCAGGTCGCGCGCACCCCAATGCGGGAAGTGCTTGCGTACCAGGGCGTTCAGTTCCAGTTCGAACGCGCTATGGTCCCCCGCCAGCGCTTGCGCACCTTGCAAGGTTTCGCGGATCAAGCCGGCGCCGACCGTAACGTTGCTCAAACGATCGATAAAGATCAGCCCGCCGGTATCATGGTTCCGCTGATAGCTGTCCAGCACCAGCGGCTCGTCGAAGGTCAGTTCCACCAAACCGATGCCGTTCAACGGCAGGGTATCCGCCTGATGCTGCGCCAGCGAGTTGATTTCTACCTGGTGGCGAATGCCTTCCACACGCGCTCGGGTCTTTTTACCCGCGATTTTGATGTCATAGCTCTGGCCCGGCAGCAGCGGCTTCTCAGCCATCCACACCACGTCGACCAGCGCGCTTTGCGCCGCCTGCAGGGTTTCCCCGGCATCGACCAGCAGATCGCCGCGGCTGATGTCCACTTCATCTTTCAGCACCAGCGTAATGGCTTCGCCCGGCACCGCCTCCTGCAAGTCGCCATCAAAGGTGACGATGCGCGCCACGGTGGATTCCACGCCGGAAGGCAGTACCTTCACGCGTTGGCCGACACGCACCACACCGGCCGACAGCGTGCCCGCGTAGCCGCGGAAATCCAGATTCGGTCGGTTGACGTATTGCACCGGGAAGCGCAGCGGCTGCGCTTCACGCTCGCTGATCACATCCACGGTTTCCAATACCTGCAGCAGCGTAGGGCCGCTGTACCAAGGCATATGCACGCTTTCGGTCGCGACGTTGTCGCCGTCGAGCGCCGACAGCGGCACGAACTTGATGTCCAGATCGTTCGGCAACTGCTGCGCAAAGGTCAGATAGTCCTGCTTGAACTGCTCGAACACCGACTCTTTATAGTCCACCAGATCCATTTTGTTGACCGCCACCACCAGGTGACGAATCCCCAGCAGCGTAGCGATAAAGCTGTGTCTGCGGGTTTGATCCAACACCCCTTTGCGGGCGTCGATCAGCAGGATCGCCAGATCGCAGGTCGAAGCGCCGGTCGCCATATTGCGGGTGTACTGCTCATGTCCCGGGGTATCGGCGATGATAAATTTGCGTTTTTCGGTCGAGAAATAGCGATAAGCCACGTCGATGGTGATGCCTTGCTCGCGCTCGGCCTGCAGGCCGTCCACCAGCAGCGCCAGATCGAGTTTCTCGCCCTGAGTGCCGATGCGCTTGCTGTCACTGTGCAGCGTTGACAGCTGATCTTCGTAGATCTGGCGGGTATCGTGCAGCAAGCGGCCGATCAGGGTGCTTTTACCGTCGTCGACGCTGCCGCAGGTCAGGAACCGTAACAGGCTTTTATGTTGCTGCGCGTGCAGATAGGCTTCTACTCCGCCTTGGTCAGCGATTTGCTGGGCAATTGCCTGGTTTTGCGAAACTATAGTCTTCATCCGGCGGCTCCTTAGAAATACCCTTGACGCTTCTTCAGCTCCATCGAGCCGGACTGATCGCGGTCGATCATCCGTCCCTGGCGCTCACTGGTGGTAGATACCAACATCTCTTCGATGATCTCCGGCAGCGTTTCCGCCTCCGATTCCACCGCGCCGGTCAGCGGCCAGCAGCCCAGCGTGCGGAAGCGCACCATGCGTTGGCTGATCTCTTCGCCCGGCTGCAGATCGATACGATCGTCGTCCACCATCAGCAACATGCCGTCACGTTCTACCACCGGACGCGGTGCCGCCAAATACAGCGGCACGATGTCGATTTTTTCCAGGAAGATGTATTGCCAGATATCCAGCTCAGTCCAGTTCGACAGCGGGAACACGCGAATGCTCTCACCCTTGTTGATCTGGCCGTTATAGTTGTGCCACAGCTCCGGGCGCTGGTTTTTCGGATCCCAGCGGTGGAAGCGGTCGCGGAAGGAATAGATGCGCTCTTTGGCGCGCGATTTTTCTTCGTCACGGCGCGCCCCACCAAAGGCGGCGTCAAAGCCGTACTTGTTAAGCGCCTGCTTCAGACCTTCGGTTTTCATGATATCGGTGTGCTTGGCGCTGCCGTGCACGAACGGGTTGATGCCCATCGCCACGCCTTCCGGGTTTTTGTGTATCAGCAGTTCAAAGCCGTATTCTTTCGCGGTGCGATCGCGGAATTCGTACATTTCGCGGAATTTCCAGCCGGTATCCACATGCAGCAGCGGGAAAGGCAACGTGCCCGGGTAGAACGCCTTACGCGCCAGGTGCAGCATCACGGAAGAGTCTTTGCCGATGGAATAGAGCATCACCGGATTGCCGAATTCAGCGGCGACTTCACGGATGATATGGATACTCTCCGCCTCCAATTGCCGCAAATGAGTGAGTCGTTTTTCGTCCATAACAGATCCTTAAGCCAAATTCACGACGGCTGGGCGTGATACCCCTTCCGTCTGCGGTTGATGCCCAAACCAGGCGATTTGGTGATGCAGTTCCACCACTTCGCCGATCACCAGCAGCGCCGGTAACGGTGCCTGTTGAGCCAATTGTTCGAGTTGTTGCAAGGTACCGATCTGCACCTGTTGGTCCGCACGCGTGCCGCGGCTGATCACCGCGACCGGCGTGCTGGCCTCACGGCCGTGGGCAATCAGGCGCTGGCTGATATCCGCCGCCTTCATGGTGCCCATGTAGATAGCCAGAGTCTGTCGCGCACGCGCCAGATCGGCCCAATCCAGCCCGTCGCCGTCGGGACGACAGTGGCCGGTAATAAAGGTCACGCTCTGCGCATGGTCACGGTGCGTCAGCGGGATGCCGGCATAAGCCGTCGCCCCGGCCGCTGCGGTTACGCCTGGCACAACCTGGAATGGAATGCCTGCGGCTGCAGCCACTTGTAGCTCTTCGCCACCGCGGCCAAAGATAAAGGGATCGCCCCCCTTCAACCGCACCACGCGTTTGCCCTGTTGCGCCAGTTCCACCAGCAGACGGTTGGTTTCTTCCTGAATCACCGAGTGTGCGCCGGCACGTTTGCCCACGCAGATGCGTTCGGCGTCACGACGCACCAAATCCAGGATTTCATCGCTAACCAAATGGTCATACAGCACCACATCGGCCTGCTGCATCACCTGCAGCCCGCGCAGGGTCAGCAACCCCACGTCGCCGGGGCCTGCGCCCACCAGCGCAATTTCACCCTGGGTGCCTTCGCGCCCCAGCGCAAACTGCTGCAAATCCTGCTCCAACTGCTGCTCCGCCTGCGCCTGCTGGCCATTGGCCACCAGCGTGGAGAAGCGGCCGCCGAAGATTTTCTCCCAAAAGCGACGACGTTCGCCGATCGAACTCAGCCGTTGCTTCACCTGGCCGCGCCAGCGCCCGGCCACCTCCGCCATCTGCCCCAGACTGGCAGGCAGCAGCGCTTCGAGCTTTTCGCGCAGCATGCGCGCCAATACCGGCGCCTGGCCGCTGGAAGAAACGGCCACCACCAACGGTGAGCGATCGATAATCGACGGGAAGATAAACGAGCAGCGCGGCTGATCGTCGACCACATTAGCCAGCACCCGGCGTTTATCCGCCTCGCTAAACACCTGGGCATTCAGCACGCTGTCGTCGGTTGCGGCAATCACCAGGAAAACGTCATCCAGCTGTTGCGCGGCGAAAGCCTGCCCCAGCCAGCGGATATGCCCCTGCTGACGCTGATGTTCAAGTTCCGGTGAGAGCGACTGCGCAACTATCCGTATTTCAGCCCCGGCGCGCAGGAGAAGATCAACTTTGCGCGCAGCCACTTCGCCGCCGCCAACGACCAACACCGGGCGTTGTTTCAGGTCGGCAAATATAGGTAGATAGTCCACAACAGCCTTTTCGTAATGCGGGAAGATACTGTGACTATACGGGCTGAGATTTAGCCTCTGAAATGACGAAAAGGAATTAATAGTTCCTTTATGGAATATAGGCCGCATTGCATGGCTCAGGCGGTGATAAGCGGGGGGAAAGTTTGCGCGCCGATACCAAAATTAGGAGCCGAAGAAATTGTGTAATGCCGCGCGTCGTCTCATACTGGACACCGCAAAAAATCATCGGTATCGCCGATATCAAAGAAGGATTTTTCGGTATGTTCTCCCGCGTTTACCTGAAGACCGGCCTGCTGGCAGCAGCGCTCAGCGGCGTTTTCAGCGTTTCGGCCGCTCTCCCGGCAGTGAAAGAAGCCCCCATGGGGAAATTCGCCGCCGACCAGATTCGCCATATCGCCACCTATTTCCCCGGCCGCATGGCGGGCAGCCCGGCAGAATTGCTCACGGCAGACTACCTCAAACAACAATTCGGCAAGATGGGCTATCAGAGCGATATCCGCAGCTTCAACACCCGCTACCTCTACACCAGCAAAGACGGTAAAAAGAACTGGAATAACGTCACCGCCAGCTCGGTGATCGCCGCCAAAAATGGCAGCAGTCCGCAGCAGATCCTGATCGTGGCGCATTTTGATACTTACACCCCGCAAAGCGATACCGATCTGGACAATAACCTTGGCGGCTTGACGCTGCAGGGCGTCGATGACAACGCCTCAGGCGTCGGCGTAATGCTGGAGTTGGCGGAACGCCTGAAGAATATCCCCACCGCTTACGGCCTGCGCTTTGTTGCCACCAGCGCCGAGGAGATCGGTTCGCTGGGCGCACAGAACTACCTGCAACGCATGAGCGCGGAAGAAAAACGCAACACCGTACTGGTGATTAACCTCGATAGCCTGGTAACCGGCGATCGTCTGTATTTCAACGCCGGTCGCAATACGCCGCCGAAGATGGCCAAGCGGAGCCGCGATCGCGCCCTGGATATCGCCCACCGTTACGGCATCGCCGCCGCCATTAACCCTGGCAGCAAACAACGGCCGAAAGGCACCGGTTGTTGTTCCGATCAAGAGGTGTTTGATAACGCAGGTATGCCGGTGCTTTCGGTCGAAGCCACCAACTGGTCTCTGGGTGATAAAGACGGCTACCAGCAGCGCGCCGTCAGCCCCCATTTCCCGCAAGGCATAACCTGGCATCGCCCGCAGTACGACAACCTGCAGTATCTGGAACGTTATCTGCCGGGCAGGATCGACAAGCGCAGCCGCGAGAGCGTGCAGATCCTGCTGCCGCTAATCAAGGAACTGGCGCAGGCGCATCCGGTTAAAGCGCAGAAAAAGTAATATCCAGCAGAAATAACAAGGCCCGACAAACATTGCCGGGCCTTGAGCGGGTTAACTGCAAACTTAGCCTTCGTGCAGGCCGCACTCACGCTTGAGGCCGAAGAAGCGGGTTTCTTCTTCGCTCATGCCCGGCTCCCATTTCTGCGTGGTATGGGTATCCCCGACCGACAGATAGCCTTGCTCCCATAACGGGTGGTAACTCAGGCCGTGATCGGTGAGGTACTGATAAATCTTGCGGTTATCCCAATCGATAATCGGCAGAATTTTGAATACGCCACGCTGCACCGCCAGCACCGGCAAGTTGGCGCGGCTGCCGGATTGCTCGCGGCGCAGGCCGGCGAACCAGGTCTGCCCGCCCAGGGTCTCCAGTGCGCGATTCATCGGTTCAACCTTGTTGATCTGGTTGTATTTCTCGATACCTTCAACGCCCTGCTCCCACAGTTTGCCATAGCGCGCCTCCTGCCAGGCAGGCGATTGCTCGGCACGGAACACCTGCAGATTCAGCTTCAGCTTGTCGACCAGTTGATCGATAAACTGATAGGTTTCAGGGAACAGATAACCGGTGTCGGTGAGGATCACCGGGATATCCGGCTTGATCCGGGTGACCAGATGCAGACACACCGCCGCCTGAATGCCAAAGCTTGAAGAAAGCACAAACTCGCCGGGCAGATGTTCCAACGCCCATTCCACGCGTTGCTCGGCGGAAAGGGTTTCCAGTTGACCGTTGACGGCCCCCAGCTTCAACGCCTGTCCGGACTTGGGCAACGCATTCAGCGCCGCCAGATCGAATTCAGCCATATTGCCTGCCTCCTGATTCTTGAACTCTACCGCGCTCACTTGGCCCTTCCAAATAGGGGCCAAACGGCGTCAGTCCCAGAAATCCTGCGCCGGATCCACAACCGGCCTGACAATGCCCGCGCGGATGGTGAAATCGCCAAAACCTTCGCCCACAGTGCGTTCTTTCGCCCAGCGGCCAACCAGTTGGTCGATCTCCTTGAGAATTTCTTCTTCGTTAATATTTTCACGGTACATGCGTGGAATGCGCGTGCCTTCACGGTTACCGCCCAAATGCAGGTTATAGCGACCCACCGCCTTGCCCACCAAGCCCAGTTCCGCCAGCAACGCACGGCCGCAGCCGTTCGGGCAGCCGGTGATACGCAACACGATGTGCTCATCACCCACGCCGTGCTGGTGCATGATCCCTTCCACCTTGGTGACGAACTCCGGCAGGAAGCGCTCGGCCTCCGCCATCGCCAGCGGGCAGGTAGGATAAGACACGCAGGCCATCGAGTTTTTACGCTGCTCGCTGATCCCGTCGTCGATCAGACCATGATCGCGCGCCAGGGCTTCGATCTTCGCCTTCTCGCTTTCCGGCACGCCGGCGACGATCAGGTTCTGATTGGCGGTCAGGCGGAAATCCCCCTTGTGGATGCGGGCGATCTCGGCGATACCGGTTTTCAAAGGGCGGCCCGGATAGTCCAGCAGGCGGCCGTTTTCAATAAACAGCGTCAGGTGCCATTGATTATCAATGCCTTTTACCCAACCGATACGATCGCCGCGCCCGGTGAATTCGTACGGGCGGATCGGTTCAAAGGTAATGCCGGCGCGTTTTTCCACTTCGGCGCGGAAGGTATCCACACCGACGCGTTCCAGCGTGTATTTGGTTTTGGCGTTCTTGCGATCGGTACGATTCCCCCAGTCGCGCTGAGTGGTCACCACCGCTTCGGCTACCGCCAGCGTGTGTTCCAGCGGAATGTAACCGAATTCGCTGGCCTGACGCGCATAGGTCTTTTTGTTGCCGTGTTCAATCGACAAACCGCCGCCCACCAGCAGGTTAAAGCCCACCAGTTTGCCGTTCTTGGCGATCGCCACAAAGTTCATGTCATTGGCGTGCAGATCGACGTCATTCTGCGGCGGGATCACCACCGTAGTTTTGAATTTACGCGGCAGATAGGTGGCGCCGAGGATCGGCTCTTCGTCGGTGGTCGCCACTTTTTCCTGATCCAACCACACTTCCGCATAAGCGCGGGTACGCGGCAGTAGATGCTCGGAGATCTTCTTCGCCCACTCGTAGGCTTCCTGATGCAGCTCGGACTCCACCGGGTTCGAGGTGCAGAGCACGTTGCGGTTCACGTCGTTGGCGGTAGCCAGCGCGTCCAACCCCAGACGGTTCAGTAATTGGTGCACCGGCTTGACGTTGCCCTTCACAATGCCGTGGAACTGGAAAGTCTGACGGTTAGTGATGCGAATGCTGCCGTACAGCGTGCTTTCCTGCGCGAACTTATCGATGCCCAGCCATTGCTGCGGGGAAATAATGCCCCCCGGCAGACGGCAGCGCAGCATCATCGCATGACGCGGCTCCAGCTTCTGCTCGGCGCGCTCGGCGCGAATATCGCGGTCGTCCTGCTGGTACATGCCGTGGAAACGGATCAGCAAGAAGTTATCGCCGTTGAAACCGCCGGTCAGACCGTCTTTCAAATCTTCGGCGATAGTGCCGCGCAGGAAGTTGCTTTCTTTCTTCAAACGCTCGGCATCGGCCAGTTTGCCTTCAACCACCAGAGGCCCCGGGTGTTTATCACTCATCAGTAAACATCTCGCTGATAACGGCGCTCAAGGCGCAGCTCACTTAAAAATTCATCCGCCAGCTCGGTATCCATGCCACCGTGCTCGGCCACCAGTTCCAGTAATGTGTTTTCCACGTCTTTCGCCATGCGGTTCGCATCGCCACAGACGTAAATGTGCGCGCCTTCCTGAATCCAGCGCCACACTTCAGCGCCCTGTTCGCGCAGCTTGTCTTGCACGTAAACTTTATGTTGCTGGTCACGCGACCAGGCCAAATCAATGCGGGTCAACAGGCCGTCTTTGACATAGCGTTGCCATTCAACCTGATACAGGAAATCTTCGGTAAAATGCGGATTGCCGAAGAACAACCAGTTCTTGCCGCTTGCACCCTCAACGTCACGCTGTTGCATGAAGGCGCGGAATGGGGCAATGCCGGTGCCGGGACCGATCATGATCACCGGAGTTTCCGGGTTGGCCGGCAGGCGGAAGTTGTCGTTATGCTCAATGAAAACCCGTACGTCGCCGTCTTCTTCCAGGCGATCGGCCAGGAAGCTGGAAGCGCCGCCGGCGCGGGCGCGGCCGTCGATGTCGTAACGTACGACGCCAACGGTGACGTGCACTTCGTTTTCGGTCTCAGCCTGCGAGGAGGCGATGGAATACAGACGCGGCGTCAGTGGGCGCAGCAGGCCAATCAACTGCTCGGCGCTGAGATCCGCCGGGGCCTGGCGCACCATGTCGACGATCGGCGTATTGTGCGCGTAGTGCTGCAACGCGGCTTTATCCGCCAACAGGCCAATCAATTTCTCGTCACGCGACAGCGCGGCATATTTATCGACAATCGGCGTGGTGTTTTGCGTCAGTTCGAAGTGGCTGCGCAACGCTTCAGCCAGCGGCAGGGTCTTGCCCTCCACTTCCACCGGCTCATCACCCTTCAGCCACAGCAACTGAACCAGTTCGTCCACCAACGCAGGATCGTTATCGAACCATACGCCCAGTGCATCGCCCGGTTTGTAGCGCAGGCCGGAGTCGCCGAGATCGATCTCGATGTGGCGCACGTCTTTATCGGAGCCGCGGCCGGTAATTTTTTGCTTCACTGCCAGTTGTGCAGTCAGCGGCTGTTCTTTGCTGTACGGGCTGCTGTCGAGCAGGTCAACCGCGCCACTAGCCAGCACGCCCGGTGCGGCGTTTTCCGCCGGCGCACGCGCTTTCAGCACATCCACTACCTGCTTGCGCCAGGCCGTAGCCAGCTCCTGATACTCCACATCGGCGTCAATGCGTTCTACCAGGCGCTCGGCACCCAACTCGGCCAGCTTGCCGTCGAAGTCTTTACCGGACTGACAGAAATTCTCGTAGGAAGTGTCCCCCAGCCCGAATACCGCAAATGCGGTCTCGTTGAGTTTGGGTGCTTTCTTCGAGAACAGGAATTTATGCAGCGCAACCGCCTCTTCCGCCGGCTCGCCCTCCCCCTGCGTGGAGGCGACGATCACCAGCAAACGTTCCTGGGCAATCTGCTTGAACTTGTAGTCGCCGGCGTTCACCAGAGTGACGCTCAGCTTGGCGGCCAGCAGATCGTCACGCAGTTGCTCCGCCAGGCGGCGCGCATTGCCGGTCTGGGAGGCAGAAATTATCGTGATGTTGGCGGCAGCGGATGCAGCCGGCGCAATGGCTACGGCTCCAGGTTGTTGGTTAACCATTCCCCAGAAATAGCCTGACAGCCACGCCAGCTGCGTCGGTGAATATTCACCAATCGCCGCTTGCAGGCGCGCCAGCTGTTCGGGCGTCAGCGGGAGCAAAGATGTTGGAGGAGCCTGAGTCGTCATCGCAGTACTTATTTCCTTACTTATAGCCTATGAATTTCAAGCTGCAGCCGGGCGGCCAACTCGCTCACCCCAGGCGCTTACTTAGGTAAGCCACTGGGGGGAGCGAGTGCAGGTAACAACGCTGCAGTTTGAAAGGCAACGGGTATGGCACCTATCCAGCTAGGCGCTCGCCAATGTCAGTCGCTGTCTTTTCGTTCAGTCTGGGGTCCTGAAAAGATCAGGAGAGTTTGTAAGGTTACCGAGCACAATAGCAACGATTAAATAAGGGATAGCAATAAATAATAACCAAAATGACTAAGCGGTTTTTCTGGTAAGGGATAGTGGTTAAAACGCTAAAGAGCGTTTTTTATCCTTTTGAAAATAAACCGGTTTTTTTGGCTATTTTTTGAATGAATCGCATTTACCGCTGATTACCCCATCCGATAGGTGCGGCGCGGACCAAACAAAAAAAGTGTTAACGCCGGTTTAACGGCGCGCGGCCAGACTAAAGCAGTATAAATGGCAAGCAGGCGAGCTTTCCGGTACTATGCGGCGGTTTTTGAGTCAATGAGGCCGTAATAATGGCAACCACGCTGTTTAAAGATTTTCAGTTTGAAGCCGCACACCGTTTGCCGCATGTGCCGGAGGGCCATAAATGTGGCCGTCTGCATGGGCATTCGTTTATGGTGCGTCTGGAAGTGACCGGTGAAGTGGATGCACACACCGGATGGGTGATGGATTTCGCCGAGCTTAAAGCCGTGTTCTCCCCGATTTGGGAGCGCCTGGATCACCATTATCTGAACGATATTCCAGGATTGGAAAATCCCACCAGCGAAGTGCTTGCCGCCTGGATCTGGCAACAGCTTAAACCCCAGTTGCCGGAACTGAGTGCGGTAATGGTGAAAGAAACCTGCAGCGCGGGATGCGTCTATAAAGGTTGAAGAAAGGGCGCTTTATAGCGCCCTGAATTTTATGCAATATTCAAATACTTATGCGTCTGCATCGACAAGCGCCAGTTGCGCGCAATGCAGGTTTCAATGCACAGGCGAGTCGCCTCTTCCTTTTGACTGATTGGCTGCAACGCGATAATCCGCGGTTTTTCATCATGCAGCGTCGCCAGCAGCGCATCCAGCGCTTCAATATCACGCTCGCGTCCAACCGGATGCTTCACCTCGTCCGCACGTTGCAAAGCCTGATCCAACACCTTCATGCCGCCGCGCATATTCACCTTGGGGGAAACCGTCACCCAGGTTGTCGCCGAGCACTGGATCTCATGGGTACCGCTGGTTTCAATCTGGCAACCATAGCCATTTTCTTCCAGCAATTGGGTCAGCGGAGTCAGATCGTAAATGCACGGCTCGCCGCCGGTGATCACCACGTGACGTGCGGTATAGCCCTGCTGGCGCATGACGGCCAGCAGTTGCTCCGCGCTGGCGCTGCCCCAGGCATCGCTCTCTTCGGTTTTTACCAGGATCCGCTGCATATCCACTTCCCGATTGGCTTCCTTTTCCCAGGTATGTTTGGTATCGCACCAGCTGCATCCTACCGGGCAGCCCTGCAGGCGGATAAAAATGGCCGGAACGCCGGTAAAAAAGCCTTCGCCCTGCAAGGTTTGGAACATTTCATTAATCGGGTACTGCATCGGTTTCTCAATCAGGATAGGGAAAAAGCGATTATCTCAGATTACGGCCCGGCAACCAAACCGGCTAAATTGTATTAAATTTTATCTTCTGGCCATGGCCCAGCCTATCCCACCGTCTATCTGCTTCATTTATTACGTTTATCTGCGTCAACCGCCGCATTGGCGATGCATCCTGCGGCGTAAAAACAACATCCAGATAACAAATCGGACAAATATATTTGACATGAACCGTTACGACGCAGATGTATATACAGGCAAGCACAAGTCGGGCATCAGTTCCGGCAGCGTATCCACCAACATCACATCTGCGTTTAGAGGGTGCCATGGCTCATTCCACCGAGTTGAATATTCAGCAGGCCATCGACGACAGCAAATTCTCGCTGTTCCATTGGACTTTGATCATTTTGGGATTTCTGATCCTTGCCATTGATGGCTTTGACACTGCGGCAATGGGCTATATCGCCCCTTCGGTCGCCAAAGATTGGGGAATTGTGAAACAGGATCTCGGCCCGGTACTGAGCGCCGCACTGCTGGGGTTGTCACTCGGTGCGCTGGTGGCCGGGCCGATCTCCGATCGCATCGGCCGCAAGCGGGTGCTGGTGTTTTCGTGCCTGTTCTTCGGCCTGTCCAGCCTGGCCACCGCCTATGCCGGTTCGCTCAACAGCCTGACGCTGTGGCGCTTTCTGACCGGGCTGGGGTTGGGCGCGGCGATGCCGAACGCCATCACGCTGATTTCCGAATATGCGCCGCAGCGCTGCCGTTCGATGGCGATTAACACCATGTACTGCGGGTTCCCGCTGGGTGCGGCCGGTGGCGGCGCTATCTCATCGTGGCTGATCCCGGCCTACGGCTGGCACAGCGTGCTGCTGTTGGGGGCGCTTGCCCCGTTGATCCTGACGGTATTGTTGATCCTGTTCCTGCCGGAATCGGTGAAATACATGGTGAACCGCGACAAGGACGCGATGAAAATCAGACGCATAGCCCAGCGTTTCGTCAGCCAGAATATTGATAACGTCACGCGTTTCTATCTGTATGAAGAGAAGCTGGCGCAATCAAAAACCAGCGTCGGCCTGCTGTTTACCCGTCCTTATCTGGCCGGCACGTTGATGCTGTGGCTAACCTACTTCATGGGGCTGGTGATTTATTACGTGCTGCTTAGCTGGATGCCGATCCTGATGCAGGGGTTGGGTTATCAGCTTGAACAGTCGGCCATTCTGACCTCGTTGTTCACCTTCGGCGGCACCCTCGGCATTCTGGTGGCCGGCTGGCTGATGGACCGCTGGAACGCCCATAAAGTGGTATCAAGCGGCTTTGTGATCACCGCCCTGCTGATTGTGGCGATGGCGACCGAGGACAGCCACATCGTGCTGCTGGGCACCTTTATCTTCCTGATGGGGATCACCATGAACGGCGCGCAGTCGGGCCTGCAAACGCTGGCCGCCACCTTTTACCCCACCCACAGCCGCGCCACCGGTATCGCCTGGATGCAGGGCATCGGCCGCTTTGGCGGCGTGGCGGGCACCATGATGGGCGCACAACTGCTGGCCATGCACTGGGAAGTGCAAAGCATCCTGATGTTCCTGTGCGTGCCGGCGCTGATCGCCGCCATCGCTACGGCATTCAAAATGACCCGAAGAGCGGCGCTGCAACCGACGGCATAAGGCAACTCCCCGCCATGATGGGACACATGGATGTGTCCACCCCTTTGGGCCGACTGGACGTCGTTCCAGCTTGCTCCCGGCAAATGGGTCGGCGGGCGTTTTGCTGTCGGCGATATGATTTTTTTATCGCCACCGCTAACTTGTAATGGGTATGTAAAATTATTGTGATTTAACGCTCAAAAATGACCCATTTTTAATTCATTTTTGTTGAATAGCTCACTATTCTTCTGCCCCAACCTAATGATCTCAGCCCCACAAACAACATCATCTTATTGATAATAAACAAAAATAACTTTCTCTTATGCCATTTACGGCATCCACTGGTCAGTGTTGCATATGCTTGTACATACAAGTATATGTTAATAAACCCTACGCATTGTTATGGCGTGATGATTAACCCCACCGCGCCATGGAATCTGCACCGATACTGTTTGAGGAAAATGCTGTGACTGCAAATAACAAAGTTCGCCATGTCGATGTACGCGCACCACGCGGCACACAATTAAATGCAAAAAGCTGGCTGACCGAAGCGCCGCTGCGCATGCTGATGAACAACCTCGATCCTGAAGTAGCGGAAAACCCACACGAACTGGTGGTGTACGGCGGTATTGGCCGCGCCGCGCGTGACTGGGACTGCTACGACAAAATTGTCGCCACCCTGAAAACGCTGGAAGACGACGAAACGCTGCTGGTTCAATCCGGCAAGCCGGTCGGCGTATTCAAAACCCACAGCAACGCGCCGCGCGTGCTGATCGCCAACTCCAACCTGGTGCCACACTGGGCTACCTGGGAACACTTTAACGAACTGGATGCCAAAGGCCTGGCCATGTACGGCCAAATGACCGCCGGCAGTTGGATCTACATCGGCAGCCAAGGCATCGTCCAGGGCACTTACGAGACCTTCGTGGAAGCTGGCCGTCAGCATTACGACGGCAGCCTGAAAGGCCGCTGGGTGCTGACCGCCGGTCTGGGTGGCATGGGTGGCGCACAACCCTTGGCCGCCACGTTGGCCGGTGCCAGCTCGCTGAACATCGAATGCCAGCAGAGCCGCATCGATTTCCGGCTGAAAACCCGCTACGTCGATGAACAGGCGACCGATCTGGACGACGCGCTGGCGCGCCTCAAGAAATACACCGCCGAAGGCAAAGCCATCTCTATCGCCCTGTGCGGCAACGCGGCGGATATCCTGCCGGAACTGGTACGCCGCGGCGTACGTCCTGACATGGTCACCGACCAGACCAGCGCCCATGACCCGCTGAACGGCTACCTGCCGAAGGGCTGGAGCTGGGAAGAATACCGCCAGCGTGCGCAGACCGAACCCGCTCAGGTGGTCATCGCCGCCAAGCAGTCAATGGCCGAACACGTGGAAGCCATGCTGGCCTTCCAGAAGATGGGCGTGCCCACCTTCGACTACGGCAACAACATCCGCCAAATGGCGAAAGAAATGGGCGTCAGCAACGCCTTCGACTTCCCGGGCTTCGTACCGGCCTATATTCGCCCGCTGTTCTGCCGCGGCGTCGGCCCGTTCCGCTGGGCTGCGCTGTCCGGCGATCCGCAGGACATCTACAAAACCGACGCTAAAGTTAAAGAGCTGATCCCGGACGACGAGCACCTGCACCACTGGCTGGATATGGCGCGCGAGCGCATCAGCTTCCAGGGGCTGCCGGCGCGCATCTGCTGGGTCGGTCTGGGCCAACGCGCCAAGCTGGGTCTGGCGTTCAACGAGATGGTACGCAGCGGCGAGCTATCCGCACCGATCGTGATTGGCCGCGACCACCTGGACTCCGGCTCGGTATCCAGCCCGAACCGCGAAACCGAATCGATGAAAGACGGTTCAGACGCCGTATCCGACTGGCCGCTGCTCAACGCACTGCTGAATACCGCCAGCGGCGCGACCTGGGTTTCGCTGCACCACGGTGGTGGCGTCGGCATGGGCTTCTCGCAACATTCAGGCATGGTCATCGTTTGCGACGGTACCGATGAAGCCGCCGAGCGCATCGCCCGCGTCTTGCACAACGATCCAGCCACCGGCGTCATGCGTCATGCCGATGCCGGTTACGACATCGCCATCGAATGCGCCCGCGAGCAAGGTCTGAACCTGCCGATGGTCGCCGCCACTCAAGGAGACAAAGCATGAAAGCGCTGACTATTCGCCCTGGCCAACTGACGCTGGCGCAACTGCGTGAGGTTTATCAGCACCCGGTCAACCTGACGCTGGATGACAGCGCCTATGCCGCCATTCAGCAAAGCGTTGCCTGCGTAGAGCGCATCGTTGAAGAAAACCGCACTACCTATGGCATCAACACCGGTTTTGGCCTGCTGGCCTCCACCCGCATCGCCCGTGAAGATCTGGAAAACCTGCAGCGTTCGATCGTGCTGTCCCATGCCGCCGGCGTTGGCGCCCCGACCGACGACAGCCTGGTGCGCCTGATTATGGTGCTGAAAATCAACAGCCTGTCGCGCGGCTTTTCCGGCATCCGTCTGGAAGTGATCCAGGCGCTGATGGCACTGGTGAATGCTGAAGTTTATCCGCACATTCCACTGAAAGGCTCCGTTGGCGCCTCCGGTGACCTGGCGCCGCTGGCGCACATGAGCCTGGTGCTGCTGGGTGAAGGCAAGGCCCGCTATCAGGGCTAATGGCTGCCTGCCACCGAGGCGCTGGCCAAAGCGGGCCTGAAACCACTGACGCTGGCCGCCAAAGAAGGCCTGGCGCTGCTGAACGGTACGCAGGTTTCCGCCGCCTTTGCCCTGCGCGGTCTGTTTGACGCGGAAGACCTGTACGCTGCGGCGACGGTCACCGGTAGCCTGACGGTGGAAGCCGCTCTGGGTTCACGCAGCCCGTTTGACCCGCGTATCCATGCGGTGCGCGGCCAGCGTGGCCAGATCGACGCCGCTGCCGCCTACCGCCACTTGCTCGGCGAACGCAGCGAAGTGTCCGATTCGCATCGCAACTGCGAGAAAGTGCAGGATCCTTACTCCCTGCGCTGCCAGCCGCAAGTCATGGGCGCCTGCCTGACGCAGATCCGCCAGGCCAGCGAAGTACTGGAGATCGAAGCCAACGCCGTATCCGACAACCCGCTGGTGTTCGCCGAAGAGGGTGACGTGCTGTCCGGGGGCAACTTCCACGCCGAACCGGTCGCCATGGCCGCCGATAATCTGGCGCTGGCGTTTGCCGAAATAGGCTCGCTGTCCGAACGCCGCATCTCGCTGATGATGGATAAACACATGTCGCAGTTGCCGCCATTCCTGGTGGACAACGGCGGGGTGAACTCGGGCTTTATGATCGCCCAGGTGACCGCCGCGGCGCTGACCAGCGAGAACAAGGCTCTGGCCCACCCGGCCAGCGTCGACAGTATCCCGACCTCCGCCAACCAGGAAGACCATGTCTCCATGGCACCGGCCGCAGGCCGCCGCCTGTGGGAAATGGCGGATAACGTGCGCGGCATTTTAGCCGTCGAGTGGCTGGCCGCCTGTCAGGGGCTGGATCTGCGCAAGGGCCTGAAAACGTCGGAAGCCCTGGAGCAGGCGCGCCGCACGCTGCGTGAACACGTCAGCTACTACGACAAGGATCGTTTCTTCGCCCCCGACATTGAAGCCGCCAGCCTGCTGTTGGCGGCCGGTCACCTGACATCGCTGATGCCAGCAGCGCTGCTGCCTAGCCAGGCATAAATAAAACCTCTACCCAAAGTAGTTGGCGTTGCCGCTAACAACGCGGCGACTTCGAGTAAATAAGGGTTATACCACGCAGTTTGTTCTGTCCCGCCGGGTGCGTTCCACCCGGTGCGGATAGCGCGTGCCTGTTCGGCAATAAAAACTCAACGGGAAGCAACATGCGTAATGAAACAACACAACTCAGACGCGGATTAAACGCGCGGCATATCCGCTTTATGGCGCTCGGTTCTGCCATCGGCACCGGCTTGTTCTACGGCTCCGCCGGGGCGATCCAACTGGCCGGCCCAGCCGTGCTGCTGGCTTATCTGGTCGGCGGCGCGGCGGTGTTTATGGTCATGCGCGCGCTGGGTGAAATGGCGGTGCATCAACCGGTATCCGGTTCGTTCGGCCACTACGCCAGCCACTATCTTGGCCCGCTGGCTGGTTTCCTCACCGGCTGGACCTATACCTTCGAAATGGTGATCGTCGCCCTGGCGGACGTCACCGCCTTCGGCATCTATATGGGGCTGTGGTTCCCGGACGTCGCCCAGTGGGTGTGGGTGCTCAGCATTATCATGTTTATCGGCGCGCTCAACCTGTGCAGCGTGAAAGTGTTCGGCGAAATGGAGTTCTGGCTGTCGCTGATCAAGGTCGCGGCTATCGTGGCGATGATCGTCGGCGGCGCGGCGGTGATGCTGTTTGGTTTCGGCCAGACCCAGCACGCCACCGGCTTTAGCAATCTGTGGCAGCACGGCGGCTTTATGCCTAACGGCATCGGCGGCGTGATCGCTTCGTTGGCGGTAGTGATGTTCGCCTTCGGTGGCATCGAGATCATCGGTATCACCGCCAGCGAGGCGAAAGACCCGGCGAAGGTGCTGCCGAAAGCGATCAATGCGGTGCCGGTGCGTATCCTGCTGTTCTATGTGCTGACGCTGCTGGTGTTGATGGCCATCTATCCGTGGAACAGCATCGGCCAGAACGGCAGCCCGTTTGTGGAGATCTTCAGCAATCTGGGCATAAGCTCCGCCGCCAACGTGTTGAACGTGGTGGTGATCACCGCCGCCATTTCCGCCATCAACAGCGACATCTTCGGCGCAGGCCGCATGATGTACGGCATGGCGCAGGATGGTCAGGCACCGAAAAGCTTCTCCAAACTGACCGCCAACGGCGTGCCCTGGATGACGGTGCTGGTGATGTCTGTCGCCCTGCTGTTGGGTGTGGTGCTTAACTACCTGATACCCAAACAGGTCTTTATGATCATCGCCTCCATCGCCACCTTCGCGACCGTCTGGGTGTGGCTGATGATCCTGCTGTCGCAGGCAGCCATGCGCCGTACGCTGACGCCGCAGGAGGTCAGCAAACTGAGTTTCCCGGTTCCGTGGTGGCCGATAGCACCGGCGCTGGCGACGGTATTTATGCTGTTCGTCATCGGCCTGCTCGGTTACTTCGAGGATAGCCGTATCGCCCTGTACGTCGGGCTGGTGTGGGTGGCTTTCCTTACCCTGGCATATTGGTTGTGGGTGCGTAAAAAAGGCGGGGGTTCCCCCGTCACAAGCTCGCCTCAGTATTAACGCTCAAACCCGCCGCAGGCGGGTTTTTTATCACACCTGCGCCAGCGCCTGTTCGATATCGCCGCGCAAATCCTCTATGTCCTCCAGGCCCGCCGACAAGCGAATCAATCCATCGCTGATATGATGGCGCTGACGCTCTTCCGCGCTGTAGGCCGAGTGGGTCATGCTCGCCGGATGCTGCGCCAGCGTTTCGCAATCCCCCAGGCTGACGGCACGCAAGATTAACTGCAAGGCATTGAGGAAACGAATGCCCGCCGCCATACCGCCCTTAAGTTCAAAAGCGATCATGCCGCCAGGACGCGTCATCTGCCGCTGAGCCAAAGGGTACTGCGGGAAAGTCTCCAGCCCCGGATAATACACCTGCTCTACCGCAGGATGCTGAGCCAGCATTTCCGCCAGCCGTTGAGCGTTGCCGCAGTGGCGCTCCATGCGCAACGGCAAGGTCTTCAAACCGCGCAACAGCAACGCCGCATCCTGCGCCGACAGCACCGCCCCGTTCATGTCCTTCAGGCCGACCAGGCGAATATCTTGCGCCAGCGCCTCGCGGGTGATCGCCAACCCGGCCAGCAAATCCCCGTGGCCACCGATATATTTGGTGGCGGAATGCACCACGATGTCCGCACCAAGCGCCAGCGGCCGTTGCAAATAAGGAGTGCAATACGTGTTATCCACCAGCAGCAGCGCCTGCTGCCGGTGGGTAATCTCCGCCACTGCGGCGATATCGATCAACCGCATATTGGGGTTGGCCGGCGTTTCGCAGTACACCAGGCGGGTACGTGGCCCCATGGCTGCGGCCAGTTTTTCCGGCTGCGTCAGATCGACGTGCGTAACCTTGACGCCAAACCGCGCCAGCCCCTGATGAAAATAGCTGAAAGTGCAGCCATAAATGGTTTCATCGACGATCAGCTCATCTCCCGGCGCCAGCAGCGTCCAGCAACAGGCGGTTATCGCTCCCATGCCGGAAGAAAACGCTACCGCCGCCTCCCCGCCCTCCAGGTTGGCTATCCGCTGTTCCAGCAGATTTAGCGTCGGGTTGGCGATGCGGGAATAAAAATAACCCGGCTCACTGCCGGCAAAGCAGGCGCCGCCGTATTCTGCCGTGGGAAAGGCAAAGGTCGAGCTCATAAAGACCGGTGGGCAAAGCGCCCCCAGATATTGCTGAGGATCGTAGCCGTGGTGGATCGCACGTGTGGCAAAGGCGTGTCGGATAGTGTCAGACATAACAACTCCTTACCTGATCGAGTAAAACAATTCCCGTTATTCATCAGCGGCGTCAGGCGGCAGCGTGCTCATGCGCATACGCCCACCGATGATTTGCAAGGTACGCAGCACCAACATCAGGCCCAACAAGGTATCCGGCTGGCGCAATAAGGCATACAGCGAACGAAAATTGGCAGGCGGCGGATCCAGCTGCATTTCCGTGTGCGCCATCCGCAGCGCCATGCCGCCTTCCCATCCTGCGGCGACTACGCCTTCAAATAGGCCAGCCAGCTTTTCCACCAGCGCGTTATCCGCGATATCCACCCCATCTGACAGTAACGACAGCAGATCGACCACGTTATCGAGCCGCCCACCGGCCAGCAGCGGTTCCAGCTTCTCCAGCAGTGCCGTCAGGGGTTCATTTTCAGATGCGTTCATCAGTGCCCTCGTTATATCAGCCCGCGTACCGTCGCCCAGTAGAGGCCGCGGTTAAACACGTTGCGCAGCATTCCGCCCATCTTGGTCGGCGGCGTCGGCAACACATCATGCCGATAGTCATAAACCAACGGCATACCGGCGTGCAGCCCCATCTGGGCAATTGCCTGCACCTTGCCGTCGTAGTGGCTTACGGTCTGGCCCAGCCTCAGTTCAGCCACAATGTTATCGGCGATCACCGGCGCCTGATTGTGGCAGGAGCCGCCGGCTTTGCTGACGGGCAGATCCACCGTATCGCCGATGACATAAACCCCCTGCTGCCCGTAGACCTGCAATGTCTGGTGATCGGTTGGCAGCCAACCCTCGCCGTTATGGATATCGCTCAGCCCGGTATTGCGCACCGCCTCCACCGCGCGAATGGGCGGCGTCGCCATCAGGATATCGAAAGGTTGTTCCTCGCCTTCGGCGGAGTAAGCCACCTGTCGCTGCGTATCCACCCGGTTGAGGGTAAAACCACGTTGATGGCGAATATCTCGCGCCGCGAAAATCGCGGGTAAGGCTTCGGCGGTAGGGCGCTGCAGAAACAGGCAATTACGCAGCAACTGTGAAACGCTGGGATAGGTATAAACAATCTCAATCGCCTTACGCACGCCGCGCCGGCGCAGGTAATCATCAAGCATCAGCGTGGTCTCAATCGGCGCGATGCCACATTGGTGTGGCACGTTGGGCGTTTCAGGGAAGGAGACGGTAATAAAAATGCGGCCTTTTTCGATCGTCGCCAGCTTTTGTGCCAACTGCCGGGCCGCCTGATACTGATAGAAGTGATCCCCCGCCTGCGCCAACCCCTCGATACGCTCAGGCCAAGGCACGCAACCGGTAGCAAACACCAGAAAATCGTACGCATATTGTTTGCCGCTACGGGTATGGATCACCCGCCGAGATAAATCGAACCGCTCCGCTTTATCCACAACAAACTTAATTTCCGGGCTCAGCAAACTTTGTTGCGGACGCATTAACTCCTGTTTAAAAAAGGCGTTAAATGCCACATACATAAATGCCGGTTTATAATAATGAATCGGAGAATCCGAAATCATTAATAACTCAACCTTATTATTCAATATCTCCCGGTGTAATTTAGTGGCCAGTAAATTGGCCAATATCGTCCCACCGGTTCCACCGCCGACAATCACAATCCTGTTCCGCATCAAGCCCTCGCCCAGCCGCCCATAGGGCAGCGATTCTGTTAGGAAAATCACGGAGGCAGGAAAACGGATAATAGCTCTGCCTTGCAGGCAGTCTAGTAACTAAAAAATATAAAGCAATTGAAATCTGAATATATAAATAGGAATTTTATTATTACAATTAAATTATAGAGTTAAAAACCACTATTTATATATTAATCAAATATCAATAAATAACACACTATTACTCACGTAAATAATGAATGCTGAAAAATGGCGATAAAAAAACCCGCCGCAGCGGGTTTTTATTCAACAACGAACCAAGCCGTTATTACTGACCTTTAACTTCTTTCAGGCCGTTGAACGGTGCGCGGTCGCCCAGCGCTTCTTCGATACGGATCAGTTGGTTGTATTTAGCAACGCGGTCAGAACGGCTCATGGAACCGGTTTTGATCTGGCCAGCCGCAGTACCTACCGCCAGGTCGGCGATGGTTGCGTCTTCGGTTTCACCTGAACGGTGAGAGATCACCGCGGTGTAACCTGCGTCTTTCGCCATCTTGATAGCAGCCAGAGTTTCGGTCAGAGAACCGATCTGGTTGAATTTGATCAGGATGGAGTTAGCGATGCCTTTATCGATGCCTTCTTTCAGGATCTTGGTGTTGGTAACGAACAGGTCGTCGCCCACCAGCTGGATTTTGTCGCCCAGCACTTTGGTCTGGTATGCGAAACCAGCCCAGTCAGATTCGTCCAGACCATCTTCGATAGACACGATTGGGTACTGTTTGGTCAGGTCTTCCAGGAAGTGAGTGAACTCTTCGGAAGTGAAGGCTTTGTTGCCTTCGCCGGCCAGAACGTATTTACCGTCTTTGTAGAACTCGGAAGCTGCACAGTCCATCGCCAGGGTCACGTCTTTGCCCAGCTCGTAACCTGCCGCTTTTACCGCTTCAGCGATAACAGCCAGCGCTTCGGCGTTGGAACCCAGGTTTGGCGCGTAGCCGCCTTCGTCGCCTACAGCGGTGTTCAGGCCTTTGGCCTTCAGCACTTTAGCCAGGTGATGGAACACTTCAGAACCGATGCGAACGGCTTCTTTCAGGGTCTTCGCGCCAACCGGCTGAATCATGAATTCCTGAATGTCGACGTTGTTGTCAGCGTGCTCGCCGCCGTTGATGATGTTCATCATAGGCAGTGGCATAGAGAATTTGCCTGGGGTGCCGTTCAGTTCAGCGATGTGCTCATACAGCGGCATGCCTTTAGAAGCAGCAGCCGCTTTGGCAGCAGCCAGGGAAACTGCCAGAATGGCGTTTGCACCGAATTGGGATTTGTTTTCAGTGCCGTCCAGGTCGATCATGATCTTGTCGATGTTAGCCTGGTCTTTGGCATCTTTACCCAGTACTGCCTGAGCAATCGGGCCGTTTACTGCAGCAACGGCTTTCAGTACGCCTTTACCCAGGAAACGAGACTTGTCACCGTCACGCAGTTCCAGTGCTTCACGGGAACCGGTAGAAGCACCTGACGGCGCAGCAGCCAGACCTACGAAACCGCCTTCCAGATGCACTTCGGCTTCAACAGTCGGGTTACCGCGGGAGTCGATGATTTCACGACCGATGACTTTAACGATTTTGGACATTAGGTTTTCCTCAGTACAAGTGAAACTAAAACTCCAGACAAACAACGCGCGGTTCTCACCGCGCGCCGCTTACCAAATATTTTATTTCACCTGGCGCTTCTGGTGCTCACCAGCGGCCTTCACAAAGCCGGCGAACAACGGATGACCATCACGCGGCGTTGAAGTAAATTCCGGGTGGAACTGACAAGCGACAAACCACGGGTGATTCGGCAGTTCAATAATCTCAACCAGCTTGTTGTCTGCAGAACGGCCGGCAACGAGCAGCCCGGCGGCTTCGATCTGCTTCAACAGCATGTTGTTGACTTCATAACGGTGACGATGACGTTCAACAATGGTCGGTTCGCCGTACATCTTGCGCACCAGGCTATTGTCTGTCAGGTGGCATTGCTGGCCACCGACACGCATCGTGCCACCCAAATCGCTTTCTTCAGTGCGCACTTCGACGTTGCCGTCTTCGTCACGCCATTCGGTGATCAACGCCACCACCGGGTACTTGCAGTCTGGCACAAACTCGGTTGAGTTGGCGTTCTCCATACCCGCTACGTTACGGGCGAACTCCATCAGCGCCACCTGCATACCCAGGCAGATGCCCAGATAAGGGATGTTGTTTTCACGCGCATAACGCGCGGTCATCACCTTGCCTTCTACGCCACGGTAGCCAAAGCCGCCTGGGATCAGAATCGCATCCAGACCTTTCAGCACTTCCACACCGCGGGTTTCGACATCCTGCGAGTCGATCAGCTTGATGTTCACGGTCAGACGATTTTTCAGACCGCCGTGTTTCAAGGCTTCAATCACCGACTTATATGCATCCGGCAGTTCGACATATTTGCCGACCATGCCGATGGTCACTTCGCCGCCCGGATTGGCTTCTTCAGAGATCACCTGTTCCCATTCGGCCAGGTTCGCTTCCGGTGCGTTGAGGCTGAATCGTTTACAAATATAATCATCCAAGCCCTGAGATTTCAAGAGGCCCGGGATTTTATAAATAGAATCAACGTCTTTCAGGGAGATAACCGCTTTTTCCGGCACGTTGCAGAAAAGTGCGATTTTCGCGCGTTCGTTAGCAGGAACTGTGCGATCGGAACGGCAAATCAGCACATCAGGCTGAATACCGATGGAAAGCAGCTCTTTAACGGAATGCTGAGTAGGTTTGGTTTTCACTTCACCGGCGGCAGCCAGGTACGGCACCAGCGTCAGATGCATGTACAGAGTGTGCTCGCGGCCCACTTCTACCGCCATCTGGCGGATAGCTTCCAGGAACGGCAGCGATTCGATATCGCCGACGGTACCGCCCACTTCAACCAACACCACGTCGTGGCCTTCGCCACCTTCGAGAATGCGTTCTTTGATCGCGTTGGTGATGTGCGGGATAACCTGTACGGTGGCGCCCAGGTAGTCGCCACGGCGTTCTTTACGCAGAACGTCGGAATAAATGCGACCCGTGGTGAAGTTGTTGCGGCGCGACATTTTGGTGCGGATGAAGCGCTCGTAGTGACCCAAATCCAGATCGGTTTCTGCCCCGTCTTCGGTGACGAAAACTTCCCCATGCTGAATCGGGCTCATGGTGCCCGGATCCACGTTGATGTACGGGTCCAGTTTCATGATGGTAACGTTGAGGCCACGGGCTTCGAGAATAGCCGCCAGAGAGGCTGCGGCAATGCCTTTACCCAGAGAGGATACGACCCCGCCGGTCACAAAAATATAATTAGTTGTCATGCTGAACCTGAGAGTTTAGGTTTAAAGACGATGGAAGTACCAAGACGGGAAAGTAGTATACCCGAACCTCTCCAGACCTACAAACGATCGTTTTACTGTCCATCATCTCTGTCACCACCGGGAGTTCATCAGGGTTTAATCCGCGGGCACCTTGCTTACTGTCTTTTTAAAACAATGAGTTAGCATGGAAAATTTTCTTTTACCGCCGTTTCATGGCACTAAAACGCCTTAAATTTCAGTTTGTTGGCATTTTCTTGCCGTTCTCTCGTCGTTCAGCAAACCAGGGCTCTGAGCTTAACCGTTTCAGCTTGAGCGAACCTTGTCGCCGATCAACATTACGCCCCTCGCCGAACAACTTTAGGACAACGCCGAACGGGATTAGTTTTCCTGACGTTTAACCTGCTGCCACGCCTCTTCCATCTGCTCCAGCGTAGCCTCTTCCATCTGCAGCCCGCGCTGTTTGACAATCTCTTCCACCTGCCGGAAACGACGTTCGAACTTGCGGTTGGCCGCCTGCAGCGCGTTTTCCGCCTTGTGCCCGAGATGGCGCGATAAATTCACCGTAGCGAACAGCAGATCGCCGATTTCCTCTTCCAGCTTCTGTTCATCAACCACCGCTTGCTTGGCTTCATGCATCACTTCGTCGATCTCTTCGTACACCTTGTCCAATACCGGCCCCAGGGTATGCCAGTCGAAACCGACCGAGGCGCAACGCTTCTGGATTTTGTGTGCCTTCATCAGCGCCGGCAACGCCTGCGGGATATCGTCCAGCGCGGAATGCAGCGCCTTCTCGGCACGTTCGCCGGCCTTCAACTGCTCCCAGCGGGCCGCTACCGCTTCGCTATCCGCCGCATCGGCATCGCCGAAGATGTGCGGATGGCGGCGTTCCAGTTTGTCGCTGATGGCGTTGCACACTTCATCGAAGTCAAACAGCCCCTGCTCCTGGCCCATCTGGGCGTAAAACACCACCTGGAACAGCAGATCGCCCAACTCATCGCGCAGATCGGCGTAATCCTGGCGCTCAATGGCATCCAGCACTTCGTAGGTTTCTTCCAGCGTGTAAGGCGCGATGGTGGCGAAGGTCTGCTTGCGGTCCCATGGGCAACCGTTCTGCGGGTCGCGCAGCGTTTTCATGATGTTCAGCAGGCGCTGCAGCGGGGTGGATTGGGTCATAAAAAGATCTCTGAGAAAGAATGGGAGCGCATTTGTGCGTCCGCGGGATTAGTCGCCGATGGATTTCGGGCCGTATCGGTGTTCGCTTGCAGCCAACAACGATACGGCTCGAAAGACGCAGGGGATTTAGCTGCCGTGCAGGCGCTTGGCGTCAATCACGTCCGGCAACTGATTCAGCTTGGCCAGCACCCGGCCCAGCACCTGCTGGTTGTAGATTTCAATGTCCATGTCGATGGTCGCCAGCTGCTTTTTGGTGTCGCTCCGGCTGGCCACGCCCAGCACGTTGACCTTTTCATTGGCCAAAATGGTAGTGATGTCGCGCAGCAGGCCACTGCGATCGTTGGCCATCACACGCACCACCAGCGAATAACCGCTGGAATAGCTTTCGCCCCACACGGCGTCAACGATGCGTTCCGGCGCGTGCGACTGCAAATCCACCAACTGATCGCAGTCCGCACGGTGGATGGAGATACCGCGCCCCTGGGTGATAAAGCCGACAATATCGTCGCCCGGGATCGGCTGGCAGCAACGGGCGATGTGGTGCATCAGGTTGCCTACCCCTTCCACCACTACCCGACCGTTGTCCTTGCTGCGGGTCGCCGGCGGCGCTTTATGCTGCACCAATTGGCGCAACGCTTCGCGATCCTGCTCCTCGGCGCTCGGTTTGTTGAACTTGCCTTGCAGGAAGTTCACCATCTGATTCAGGCGGATATCGCCGCCGCCAATCGCCGCCAGTATTTCATCCAGCGAGTTCATGTTGTAACGCGGGATCAGCAGCTTCTCGGCCTCTTTCAGGCTGATGCCAAGGTGCTCCAGCTCGCTGTCCAGCATCTGGCGGCCGGCTAGGATGTTCTTGTCGCGATCCTGCTTGCGGAACCAGTTATGGATCTTGGAGCGCCCACGGCTGGTGGTGACATAGCCCAGGTTAGGGTTCAGCCAGTCGCGGCTCGGGTTCGGCTGCTTCTGGGTGATGATTTCAATCTGATCGCCCATCCGCAACTGGTAGGTAAACGGCACTATGCGCCCGCCAATCTTGGCGCCGATGCAACGGTGGCCGACGTCGCTGTGAATATGATAAGCAAAGTCGAGCGGCGTGGAGCCGGCCGGCAGATCCACCACATCGCCTTTCGGGGTAAACACGTAGACGCGATCGTCGAACACCTGGCTGCGAACCTCGTCGAGCATCTCGCCGGAGTCCGCCATCTCTTCCTGCCAGGCGATCAGCTTGCGCAGCCAGGCGATGCGTTCTTCATAGCCGGAGCGAACCGTCGCTACCGCGCCTTCTTTGTATTTCCAGTGCGCGGCCACGCCCAGTTCGGCATCTTCATGCATCTGCCGGGTACGGATCTGGATTTCGAGCGTTTTGCCGCGCGGGCCCAACACCACGGTGTGGATAGACTGATAGCCGTTGGGTTTCGGGTTGGCGACATAGTCGTCGAACTCATCCGGCAGATGGCGGAAGTGGGTATGCACAATCCCCAGCGCCGCATAGCAGTCCTGCAAACGCTCGACCACCACGCGCACCGCGCGCACGTCAAACAGCTCGTCGAAGGCCAGCGCCTTCTTCTGCATTTTGCGCCAGATGCTGTAGATATGTTTCGGGCGGCCGTAAATATCCGCTTTGATGCCTTCGTCGCCCATCGCATTTCGCAGCGAGGCGACGAAGTCATCGATAAACTGTTCACGATCGATGCGACGTTCGTGCAGCAGTTTGGCGATGCGCTTGTATTCATCCGGGTGCAGGTAACGGAAGCAGAAATCTTCCAGTTCCCATTTCAGTTGCCCGATGCCGAGGCGGTTGGCCAGCGGCGCATAGATATTCGAACACTCTTTCGCCGCCAGCACGCGCTCGTCTTCCGGCGCATCCTTCACTTCACGCAGGTGGGCGATACGCTCCGCCAGCTTGATCACCACGCAGCGGAAATCCTCCACCATAGCCAACAGCATGCGGCGCACGTTGTCGACCTGTTCGGAGGCCATGGAGTCGTTCTGGGTGGCTTTCAGTTGGCGGATGGCGTCCATATCGCGCACGCCGTGCACCAGGTAGGTGATGCCCTTGCCAAATTCTTCGGTCAGGGTTTCTTCCGGCACGATGCCGGCGTCCACCAGCGGGAACAGCAGCGCGGCGCGCATGCTGTCGTTGTCCATGCTCAGCGTGGAGAGGATTTCCACCATTTCCAGCCCGCGCCACAACAACAGCGGTGCATCGGGATGGTTCTGGGTCTGTTGCTCACAGTAGCGCCAGGTTGCGGCTAATCGCTCACATGACTGCGGGTTAGGTAGCCCCAAGCTGGCAATCCACTCGTCGAGAGCAAATTCACCAGCCGTGTTCAGATGTGCACTTCTTACCGCAACCATACCCTCTCCCTACTTTGCAGCGACCCCAGGCGTGTTGTCGTTAATAAACAGCGCCATTGACTCAAGATGCCCCGTATGCGGAAACCTATCCAACATCCGCACACGTGCAAGACGATAACCGGCGTCCAGCAATATTTTGCTGCCGCGTGCCAGCCTGGTGGGTTACAAGAAACATCCCCCCGTTCTGGCGCCAGTTTTACACTATGTGACATCGCGCCGACCGTACCCGCACGGGCAAGGTCCAGCATCACTTTATCAAATCCTTGTGCTGCCCAAGGTTGCCGCTCAACGTCCTCTTCCAGATTTTCATGGAAGGAAAGAAGGGGGCATTATTCAGTTTATTCTTATGTGCATTATATTGCCCATTCGCTACCAGCGTGGCAATACCTTCTATCCCCAACACCGCGGCGGCAGGGTAAAGTTGGCCCATGCCGCAGAACAGGTCCAATACCCGATCATTGGGCTGAATGTCGAGCCATTCAAGGGCCTGCGCTGCCATTTGCTGATTTACTGTGTCATTTATCCCAATAAAGTCACGCGGACTGATGTCTAAGCGTAGCCCGCCGACCTGATAATACGGCGTTTCGCCACACGGTTTTTCGCCCCTGTCGCTGTCGGCACCCAATAAACGGTTACGTTTTTTGGCTGCGCAAAGGCCGGTAACGCCTGGCGATCCTCATCTTTTTTCTTCCGTCAGCTGGATTTCCGCCTGCCAGCCCGGCAAGACTCCCCGCACAAACACGTCTTTGCCGTTGTGGCGTGCCACGCCAGCCCAAAGGGATCGAGGTCGCTCACCCTTGCGGTTAACATTTGCAGACTTTGCCGGGTCGTCACGCAGCGTTTGGGAGAGTAGAATTGCACCATATTTGCCGATTGCGTGCCGGCTCATTAAAGTAGAGTGAGTTCGGCAATTCTCCCACATTGGAATCCCATGACCAAATACAGCTTGCGTGCGCGCATGATGATCCTGATTCTGGCCCCAACGCTGTTGATTGGTCTGCTGCTCAGCACCTTCTTCGTGGTGCACCGTTACAATGAGCTGCAAGAACAGCTGGTTGACGCCGGCGCCAGCATCATCGAACCCTTGGCGGTGGCCAGCGAGTACGGCATGACATTCCGCAGCCGCGAGTCGGTCAGGCAGTTGGTCAGCCTGCTGCACCGCCGTCATTCGGATATTGTGCGTTCAATTACGGTGTTCGATGCGCAGAATAATCTGTTTGTCACCTCCAATTATCATCACAATTTCGCCCAATTGCAGTTGCCGAAAGGTGTGCCAATGCCCACCGATCTGATGCTGACGCGGCGCGGCAACTCACTGATCCTGCGCACGCCGATCCTTTCGGAGAGCCAGTACCCGGATCAAAACGCCACCGACCCGGTTCCGCAGGACAACAACCTGGGCTATGTGGCGATCGAACTTGATCTTCAATCGGTGCGGTTGCAACAGTATAAAGAGGTGTTTGTTTCCACCCTGCTGTTGCTGCTGTGCATGTGCATTGCCATCCTGTTTGCTTACCGTCTGATGCGCGACGTGACCGGCCCGATCCGCAATATGGTGAACACCGTTGACCGCATCCGCCGTGGCCAGCTCGACAGCCGCGTTGAAGGCTTTATGCTCGGCGAGCTGCATATGCTGAAGAACGGCATCAACTCGATGGCGATGTCGCTGACCGCCTATCACGAAGAGATGCAGCAGAATATCGACCAGGCGACTTCGGACCTGCGCGAGACGCTGGAGCAGATGGAGATCCAGAACGTCGAGCTGGATCTGGCGAAAAAACGCGCTCAGGAAGCGGCGCGTATCAAATCCGAGTTTCTGGCGAACATGTCGCACGAGCTGCGCACCCCGCTCAACGGCGTGATCGGCTTTACCCGCCAGATGCTGAAAACCGAGATGAGCGTCACCCAGACCGACTATCTGCAAACCATCGAGCGCTCGGCCAACAACCTGCTGACCATCATCAACGACGTGCTGGACTTCTCCAAGCTGGAAGCCGGCAAACTGGTGCTGGAGCACATTCCGTTCTCGCTGCGTGAAACGTTGGACGAAGTGATTGTGTTGCTGGCACCCAGCGCGCACGAGAAAGGGCTGGAATTGACGCTGGATGTGCATAATGACGTGCCGGAGCAGGTAATCGGCGATTCGTTGCGGTTGCAGCAGATCATTACCAACCTGCTGGGCAACGCGATCAAATTTACCGAAACCGGCAACATCGATATCCGCGTAGAGCTGCGTGGCCTGCAGGAACGTCAGGTCGAACTTGAAGTGCAAATCCATGACACCGGCATCGGTATATCAGAACGGCAGCAGTCGCAGTTGTTCCAGGCGTTCCGCCAGGCGGACGCCAGCATTTCGCGCCGCCACGGCGGCACCGGTCTGGGGCTGGTGATCACCCAGAAGCTGGTAAAAGAGATGGGCGGCGATATCTGCTTCCACAGCCAACTGAACCGAGGTTCAACCTTCTGGTTCCACATCACCCTCGAGCTGCACGAGGGCATGTTGTCGTTGCCGCCGAGCCTGCCGGACCTGCGCGGCAAGACGTTGGGGTATATCGAAGCCAACCCGATGGCGGCGGAAGCCACGCTCAACATGCTGAGCGCTACCCCGCTGGTGATCACCCATTCGCCTACGCTGGCTCAACTGCCGAAAAAAGATTACGACTTCTTGCTGGTGGGGGTACCGATCCCGTTCCGCGACAACCTGGCGCAGCACGAAGGCAAACTGATGGCGGCGCTGAAGATCGCCGACCGGGTGATTCTGGCGCTCCCCTGCCAATCGCAGATCAACGCCGAGCAGCTTAAACAGCAGGGCGCTATCGGCTGCCTGATCAAACCCATCACCGGCAACCGCCTGTTCCCGCTGCTGCGCATGGAAACGCCGCAGCGCCTCATAGCCGCGCCGGAACCCAAACGCCTGCCATTGACGGTGATGGCGGTTGACGATAACCCGGCCAACCTGAAACTGATTGGCACGCTGCTGGCTGAACAAGTGGAAAAGACCCTGCTGTGCGAAAGCGGGGAAGAGGCGCTGGCGCTGGCGCGCGATAACGTGCTGGATCTGATCCTGATGGATATCCAAATGCCGAATATCGACGGCATCCGCACCAGCGAACTGATCCGCCAACTGCCGCACCACAACTCTACGCCTATCGTCGCGGTTACCGCCCATGCGGTGAGCGGTGAGCGCGAGCATTTGCTGCAAGCGGGAATGGATGACTATCTGGCCAAGCCGATTGATGAAGCTATGCTGACCCGCGTGCTGGCCCGTTATTACAGCGGCGAACCGGCCGCCGAACCCTTGCTGTCGTTAGACTGGCCGCTGGCGTTGCGCCAGGCGGCGAACAAACAGGATTTGGCGCGCGATCTGCTGCAAATGCTGCTCGACTTCCTGCCGCAAGTCAGCGAACGGGTGCAGGCGGTGCTGGACGGCACCCCAGACGACAGCATTCTCGATTTGATCCATAAATTGCACGGCAGTTGCAGCTACAGTGGCGTGCCGCGCATGAAGCAACTGTGCTTCTACCTTGAACAGCAGTTGCGCAAGGGCGTCGGCAACGACGAACTGGAGCCGGAATGGCTGGAACTGCTGGATGAGATCGAACTGGTGAGCCAGGCAGCCCGCAGCCATCTGGAGAACGATCGCCCAGCGACAAGCTGAGGGTTGCCCCCTCAGCATGATTAGCGGAACCTATATCTGCTGCGACAGCCTTATGGTCGCCGCAATATTGCGTGCGGTCATGCGCACGTTGTCGGCGGCATTCTCCAGCGCTTCCTCGAGCGTGCAGATGCTGTACAGCACGCTGAACACCGCATCCAGCCCGTGCTGATGCACCACGCCGACGTCGGCCGTCAGGCTGCCAGCGATGCCGATCACCGGCTTGTTGTAGCGCTTGGCGACGCGCGCCACGCCGATAGGCACCTTGCCGTTGATACTCTGACTGTCGATGCGCCCTTCCCCGGTGATCACCAGCGTCGCGTCGCGCACCAAGGCGTCCAGCCCCAGCGCTTCGGTGACGATCTCAATCCCCTGACGCAGATCGGCATGGCAGAACGCCAACAGCGCGGCCCCCATACCGCCGGCCGCGCCCGCACCGGGTACTCCACCCACCTCAATCGCCATATCCTGCGCAATCACCTGCGCATAGTGCAGCAGGCAGCGATCAAGCTGCGCCACCATCTGTGGCGTAGCCCCTTTCTGCGGGCCGAAAATCGCCGAAGCGCCTTCTTTGCCGGTTAACGGGTTAGTGACGTCACAAGCGACCTCGAATTTGCACTGGGCAATGCGCGCATCCAGCCCGCTGACGTCGATCGCGACGAGGCGTTCCAACTGCGCACCGCCAAAGCCAATGTCGTCGCCGTTTTTATCCAGCAGCCTCGCCCCCAGCGCCTGCACCATGCCGGCGCCGCCGTCGTTGGTGGCGCTGCCGCCGATGCCGATAATGCAATGTTTTACGCCGTGATCCAGCGCCGAACGGATCAGTTCGCCGGTGCCATAAGAGGTGGTGTTCAGCGGGTTGCGCTGCCGCCCCGGCACCAGTTCCAACCCGCTGGCGGCGGCCATCTCGATAAAGGCGCTCTGCTCATCGCCGGACAGGCCGAAAAAGGCCCGCACCTTTGCGCCCAACGGCCCGGTGACGTCGACATCCACTTTACGCCCGCCGGTGGCGGCCACCATCGCCTCCACCGTACCTTCCCCGCCGTCGGCTACCGGCAGTTTGATGTACTCGGCATCAGGAAATATCTCGCGAAAACCCGCTTCAATCTGGGTCGCCACTTCCAGTGCCGACAGACTTTCTTTGTATGAGTCCGGCGCGATCACTATTTTCATATACGGTCCGTTTCCTCGACTGCACTCGTCCTTTGATTCGCCAACCGGCGCGTTGGCGCCCTCGGCAGAGGCAGAGCCTGCTCCCCTGACCAGGTCGCCCCCTATCGGCTCACTTCCGCCTTGGCTAATTTCTCATAATAGCAGGCCAGCGCACTGTGATCCGACGCCCCCAGTCCATCGGCCCGCAGCGCCTGCATCATTTCCATTACTGCGGCGGTGAGCGGCAGCTGTGCGCCGACGCCGTGCGAGGTATCCAGCGCGTTGGCCAAATCCTTGATATGCAGTTCAATGCGAAAGCCCGGCTTAAAATTACGATCCATCACCATCGGCGCTTTGGCGTCCAGCACCGTGCTGCCGGCCAGCCCGCCGCGAATGGCCTGATAGACCAGATCCGGGTTGACGCCCGCCTTGGTTGCCAGCACCAGCGCTTCGGACATCGCGGCGATATTCAGCGCCACAATCACCTGATTCGCCAGCTTGGTGACATTGCCGGCCCCGATCTCCCCGGTGTGTACGACCGAACCGGCCATCGCTTTCATGACCGGCAGACAGCGCTCGAATACCGCCTTGTCGCCGCCAACCATGACCGACAAGGTCGCATCGATGGCCTTCGGCTCACCGCCGCTCACCGGCGCGTCCAGCATGGCAATCTGTTTTTCCGCCAGCGCGGCGCTGATTTCACGGCTGGCAAGCGGCGCAATCGAGCTCATGTCGACAAGCACGCTGCCCGGCCTGGCGCCTTCGATAATGCCGTCCTTGCCCAATGCAACCTCTTGCACCTGCGGCGAATTCGGCAGCATGGTGATCAGAATATCGCTTTGCTCAGCCACCGCTTTCGGCGTCTCGGCGGCAGTGGCGCCCAACGCAACCAGCTCGGCGGTGGTCTGAGGATGATGATTGAGCACCACCAGCGAATAACCGGCTTTCAGCAGATTCTTACTCATGGGTTTACCCATGATACCCAGGCCAATAAATCCAATTTTCATAAGGTTAACCTCTTTTGCAAAGTGGAAAGCAGAACGTTATTTTTTAAACCTGTCGCACAGCGCCTGGGTGGCTGCGCGGAACACCCCAAGATCGCTCCCAACCGCGACAAACGTGGCCCCCCATTCCAGGTAGCGGCGCGCATCGGCCTCAGCCGGCGCCAGTATGCCGCTCGGTTTGCCGTGCGCCTTGGCGCATTCAAAGATATGGCGGATCGCCGCCTGTACCTGCGGATGATTGGGCTGGCCGAGGTAGCCGAGCGCCGCCGATAAATCGCTTGGGCCGACAAAGATGCCGTCAATGCCGTCCACGGCGGCAATCTCATTCAGGTTATCCACCCCGGCCTGGTTTTCTATCTGGACCAGTACGCTGATGTTGTCGTTGATGGTGGTGAAATAATCCGCCACCGTGCCGTAACCGTTGCTGCGATGAGAGACCGACACGCCGCGAATGCCCGCCGGCGGATAACGGGTGGAAGCTACCGCCAGCCGTGCCTGTTCCGCGTTTTCCACAAAGGGGATCAGGAAGTTGTAAAAGCCGATATCCAGCAGGCGCTTGATAATCACCGGTTCGTTGCACGGCGGCCGCACCACCGCTGCGCTGTCGCTGTCTTTCAGCGCCATCAGTTGCGGCACGAAAGTGGTGATGTCGTTAGGCGCGTGCTCGCCGTCCAGCACCAGCCAGTCGAAACCGGCCAGCCCCAGCACCTCGGTAGATATCGGGTTGCCCAGCGCCGACCAGCAGCCAATCAGGGTTTCGCCCTGCAACAGGGCCTGGCGGAAGCGGTTGGGGAGAAGGCTAGTCTTCATGGCATTTCCTTGGGTTAAGATTGAAATGTTATGCACCGGGGCGTTAACGCACCAGGCATGGGCGCTTGGGATCAAAAACCCAGTCCGGCACCAGATACTGCATGCCCTGAGCATCGTCTCGGGCACCCAGTCCGTTGGCCTTGTACAACTCATGGGCCTTCATCAACCGATCGCGATCCAGCTCTATGCCCAGCCCCGGCTTCTTCGGCACCTCAATGCGGCCGCCGACAATCTGCAAGGGTTCGCGGGTCAGGCGCTGATCGCCCTCCTGCCAGATCCAATGGGTATCGATAGCGGTGATTTTTCCCGGTGCGGCGGCGGCGACATGGGTAAACATCGCCAGCGAAATATCAAAGTGATTATTGGAGTGAGAACCCCAGGTCAGCCCAAACTCGTGGCACATTTGCGCCACCCGCACCGAGCCTTGCATTGTCCAGAAATGCGGGTCCGCCAGCGGAATGTCCACCGACTGCAATTGCAGCGTATGGCCCATCTGCCGCCAGTCGGTAGCGATCATGTTGGTGGCGGTCGGCAGGCCGGTGGCGCGGCGAAACTCCGCCATCACCTCGCGGCCGGAAAATCCTTGCTCGGCGCCACAGGGATCTTCCGCATAAGCCAGCACGTTGCGCAGTTGCCTGCCAAGGGAAACCGCTTCGTCCAGCGACCAGGCACCGTTGGGATCAAGGGTAATGCGCGCCTGCGGAAAACGCTCGGCCAGCGCGGTCACCGCCTCAGCTTCCTCTTCCCCGGCCAGCACCCCGCCCTTGAGCTTGAAATCGTTGAAACCGTATTTTTCATAGGCCGCCTCCGCCAGCCGCACCACACTCGCCGGCGTCAGTGCCTCTTCATGCCGCAGTCGGTACCAGTCGCAGCGCTCATCCGGTTGGCTGCGATACGCCAGCGGCGTCTTGTTACGGTCACCGAGGTAGAACAGATAGCCGAGCATTTCCACCGAATCACGCTGTTGGCCGTCCCCGAGCAGCGCCGCCACCGGCACGTCGAGAAACTGCCCGAGCAAATCCAGCATCGCCGCCTCAATGCCGGTCACCACGTGAATGGTGGTGCGCAGATCGAAGGTTTGCAGGCCGCGACCACCGGCATCACGCTCGGCAAAACGGTTACGTACCGCCGCCATCACGTTTTTGTATTCTCCCAGGGTTTTGCCCACCACCAACGACTGGGACTCTTCCAGCGTCTGGCGGATTTTCTCGCCGCCCGGCACTTCGCCCACGCCGGTGTGGCCGGCATTATCCTGCAGGATCACGATGTTACGCGTAAAAAACGGCGCATGAGCACCGCTCAGGTTTAGCAGCATGCTGTCATGACCGGCGACCGGCACGATCTGCATGGCGGTTATTTTGGCTGCGGCACTAAATGAAGTCATAAGGTTATCCTTTAAGAAAAATCAGCGACCAAAGGCCGGGCGTTTGGCATCGAACTGCCAGCCGGGAACCAGGTATTGCATGGCAACCGCGTCGTTGCGAGCGCCCGACGGAAGCCGCTGGTGCAGCCGATGCGCCTGTTCCAATGCGGCCCAATCCAGATCAACGCCCAGCCCCGGTCGATCCGGCACGGCAATGCGGCCGTCGACGATTTGCAGCGGGTTTTTCGTCAGGTGCTGGCCCTCCTGCCAGATCCAATGGGTGTCGATGGCGGTGGGATTACCGGGTGCGGCGGCGCCGACATGGGTAAACATCGCCAGTGAAATATCGAAGTGATTATTGGAATGGCAACCCCAGGTCAGCCCCCAGTCGTTGCACAGCTGGGCTACCCGCACTGCGCCGCGCAGGGTCCAGAAATGCGGATCCGCCAAGGGGATATCCACCGCTTGCAGCATTACCGCATGGCACATCTCGCGCCAGTTGGTGGCGATCATGTTAGTGGCGACCGGCAAGCCGGTGGCGCGGCGGAACTCCGCCATCACTTCACGGCCGGAGAATCCCTGTTCGGCACCGCAAGGATCCTCGGCATAGCTCAGAATGCCCCGCATGCCCTTGCACAAGGCAATAGCCTCGTCGAGCAGCCAGGCGCCATTGGGATCGACGGTAATGCGGGCATCCGGGAAATGCTTAGCCAACGCACGCACCGCGTCAATTTCCTGTTCGCCCGGCAACACACCGCCTTTCAGCTTGAAATCCCGGAAGCCGTAACGATCCCTGGCTGCCGCGGCCAGTTCGACGATCGCCGGCGTGTCCATTGCCTGCTGATGTCGCAGCTGGTACCAGGGGTGCCGGCCGCGTTGAGCGGGTTGATAGGGTAAATCCGTTTTCCCGGCGTCGCCGATATAAAACAGGTAGCCAAGCACCGCCACCTCGTCACGCTGCTTGCCGGGGCCAAGCAGCTCCACCACCGGCACGCCGAGGAACTGGCCGAGCAGATCGAGCAGCGCGGCCTCCAAAGCCGCCACCGCGTTCACCCGCAGCTCAAAGGTCCAGGCCCCCTGACCGAAGGCGTTAAAATCGGCCTCCTGATTGCCGCTGTGAATGTCGTGCACCAACCGGTTCATGTGCGCAACCTGCTGACCGATGACCCGGGGAATAACCGCCATCAGCGTGCGATAAATCACTTCGCCGCCCGGCGCCTCCCCAACGCCGGTATGCCCTGCGCTGTCGGTCAGCACCACAACGTTGCGGGTGAAACAGGCCCCGTGTGCGCCGCCGATATTCAGCAGCATGCTGTCGTACCCGGCCACCGGGATAACGCGCATTTCGGTGATCACCGGCGTGCTTTGCGTGTTGCTCATGCTAATTTCCTCACCTGTGCAAGGGTTTCAATTCGATGCGTTTGATTTCGCCGACAATGAACAGGTAGCTCGCCACCGCCAGCAGGGCGTGGATGCCGACATACACCAGCGCGCCGTTAAAGGATCCCGTGGTGCCGATGATGTAGCCGATAGCGATCGGCGTGACGATACCGGAGACGTTGCCGAACATATTGAACAGCCCGCCGCTCAGGCCACTGATCTCTTTTGGCGCGGTATCCGCCATGACCGCCCAGCCGAGCGCCCCCACCCCTTTGCCGAAGAACGCCAGCGCCATGATGCCGACCACCATCCATTCGGTGTCGACGTAGTTGCAGAACACCATCGTCATCGACAGCAGCATGCCCAGCACAATCGGCGCCTTGCGGGCGAAGGTCAGCGACTGCGTGCGGCGCATCAGGTAGTCGGAGATCACGCCGCCGAGCACCCCGCCGACAAAACCGCAGATGGCCGGCACCGAAGCCACCATCCCGGCCTTAAGGATCGACATGCCGCGCGCCTGCACCAGATAGACCGGGAACCAGGTGATGAAAAAATAGGTCAGTGCGTTAATGCAGTATTGGCCGATATACACCCCGACCATCATGCGCGACTGCAACAGCTGTTTGATCTGGTGCCACTTCTCGCCTTTCACCTTCACCTGCTGCGAACGCGGTTGATCCATGTTGATCAACGCGCCGCCGGCCTCGATATAGTCCAGCTCGGCCTGGTTTACGCCGGGATGCTCCTTGGGGTTGTGCAGCACTTTCAGCCAGATGAAGCTGAGCACGATGCCAAGCCCGCCCATAAAGAAGAACACGTGCGACCAACCTACCGCGTGAGTCAGCCAGCCCATGATCGGCGCGAAGATCACCGTGGCGAAGTATTGCGCCGAGTTAAAGATCGACACCGCCGTGCCGCGCTCGTGTGCCGGAAACCAGGCGGCGACAATGCGGCTGTTGCCGGGGAAGGACGGCGCTTCCGCCAACCCCACCAGGAAACGCAGGGCGAACAGCGCCACGACGATGCCAAAGCCGCTGAAGATATCCACGAACCCCTGCAACAGGGTGAACAGCGACCAAATAAAGATGCTCCAGAAATAGACGCGCTTCGATCCGAAGCGGTCGAGCAACCAACCGCCGGGGATCTGGCCGATTACGTAAGCCCATGAGAAAGCCGAGAAGATATAGCCCATCCCAATGGGATCCAGACCGATATCCTTGGCCATCGACGAGCCGGCGATCGACAGGGTGGCGCGATCGCCGTAGTTGAACGAGGTAACGATAAACAGCATCACCACGATCCAGTAACGCGCATGGGTTCTTTTAATCGAACTCGTTGCGGAGCTGATGGTAGACATTGTGTTCTCCTGAATGATAGCGGCTTGCTATATTCATCCTGAACCACAGATATATCCCCTATGGATTTCAAGTGGCCGCCAATCGGCCAATTCGCACATTCCATGCAATTGAAATACAACGGGCATGTAAATATCTCAGAACGAAATCGATTAAATTAGATTGCGCCAACAATGAGCAGTGCGGTTAATACGCCAGCGGCAATATTTAAATCCAATGAATTTCACTACGCAGAAAAGTATATGCGCCGTAAATTCATATCTCATCAGGCAATACAACAAGGATTACGGGGATATCGCGGGTAATTTATGGCATATGCCCAATGCAGTGGCGACTGGCTCACGAAACGTCGCCCACGAGCCTTTCCTGCCCTCTGGCTTTAAATCTGCAACCGGGCCACAGCTTGAAAATGAAGGGGTATCCGTGAGCCGCCTCACAACAGACTGGTCCGATGCCAAATAATCCATGCCGAATACCCGTTAATCCCGGTCATTTGCATAATGTCCCTCGGCTGTATCGCACTTATACTGCTTAATGAGCAACCGTGCCGGTTATTACCCTCAGCGTACCCAAAATAAATCTACTCAGGATAATAAGCATGTCCGATATAAACGAGACGCCGCTTTATATTAAGGTTCACGACTCGGATAATGTCGCTATCGTGGTAAACGATCGCGGCCTGCCGAAAGGCGCATTATTTTCCTGCGGGCTACAATTACTGGAACATGTACCGCAGGGGCACAAGGTCGCGCTGGAAAATATTGCCGCCGGCGGCGAGATTGTCCGCTACGGCGAGATCATCGGTCATGCGCAGCGTGCCATTTTGCGCGGCAGTTGGATCGATGAATCGCTGGTCTCACTGCCGGAGGCCCCCGAGCTGCAGCGTCTGCCACTGGCCAATAAGGTTCCCGCCCCGCTGCCGCCACTCGAGGGTTATCGCTTCGAGGGCTACCGCAATGCCGACGGCAGCGTCGGCACCAAGAACTTGCTCGGCATTACCACCAGCGTGCAGTGTGTCGCCGGTGTGGTTGATTACGTGGTGAAAATCATTGAACGCGATCTGCTGCCGCGTTACCCCAATGTGGATGGCGTGGTCGGCCTCAACCATCTTTACGGTTGCGGAGTGGCGATCAACGCGCCGGCGGCGGTGGTGCCGATCCGCACCATTCACAATCTGGCGCTGAATCCCAATTTTGGCGGCGAGGTGATGGTGGTCGGCCTGGGTTGTGAAAAGCTGCAGCCGGAACGCCTGTTGCAAGGCACTCCGGACGTGCAGGCGATCTCGCTCGACGAGAGCCACATTGTCCGTTTGCAAAACGAGAAACATCGGGGTTTCAGATCGATGGTTGACGACATTCTGACGCTCGCCGAGCGCCACCTCCAACGCCTGAACCGTCGCCAGCGCGAAAGCTGCGCAGCCTCAGAATTGGTGGTCGGCATGCAGTGCGGCGGCAGCGATGCGTTTTCCGGCGTGACGGCCAATCCGGCGGTGGGTTTCGCCTCCGATCTGCTGGTGCGCTGCGGCGCGACAGTGATGTTCTCTGAAGTCACTGAAGTGCGCGATGCGGTACATCTGCTGACACCGAGAGTGGCAGATGAACAGGTTGGCAAACGCTTGCTGGAGGAGATGGCCTGGTATGATGCCTATCTCGAAGCCGGCCAAAGCGATCGCAGCGCCAATCCATCCCCGGGCAATAAAAAAGGCGGGTTGGCCAACGTGGTGGAAAAAGCATTGGGATCAATCGCCAAATCAGGCACCAGCGCTATTGTAGAGGTACTGTCTCCCGGCCAGCGCCCCACAAAACGCGGCCTGATCTACGCAGCCACGCCCGCCAGCGACTTTGTCTGCGGCACCCAGCAGCTGGCCTCCGGCATAACTATCCAGGTATTCACCACCGGACGCGGTACGCCTTACGGCCTAACGGCGGTGCCGGTGATTAAAATGGCGACCCGCAGCGCGCTGGCGGATCGCTGGTACGATTTAATGGACATCAACGCCGGCACTATCGCCACCGGCGAAGCCACTATCGAACAGGTGGGCTGGCAACTGTTTGAACTGATTCTGGATATCGCCAGCGGGCGCAAGAAAACCTGGTCGGATCAATGGGGGCTGCATAACGCGCTGGCGGTATTTAATCCGGCGCCGGTGACCTAGATCAGGCGTCGGCATCCAGTTGCAGCCCGATATACAGCAGCAGGCGATCGTCAAAACTGGCGAGGTTCAGCCCGGTCAGTTCTGCAATGCGGTTGAGCCGGTATTCCAGCGTATTACGATGAATATACAGCGCCTTGGCGGTGACGGTCGGTTGTACGTTATGCAAAAACCAGGCAGCCAGCGTACGGCGCAGCAGGCCGTTGCCGTCCATCGCCTTTAGCTTCGCCAGGGGGCGGGCCAGCTCATCCGCCTGCCAGCCGCCGCGCAGGCTATCCAGCAATACCGGCAACATCAGATCCTGGTAGTAATAGGTGCGTTGCTCCCCCATCCGCTGCTTGCCGACCACCATGGTGGTGCGCGCGGTGCGATAGGAACGGGCGATGCTGCCCGGTCCGGTGAAATAATTGCCGAGTGCGATGCGCACCCGCAGTCGACTGCTCTCATTCATCCTCGACAACAGGTTATCCACCCGTCGCCGGTGATCTTCCGCATCCCAGCGCCCATGGCCATTGAGCGCAGGTTTCAACACCACCATTTCGCTCAATGAAACGATGGCGATCAAGTTGTCGCGCTCCGGCATGGTCAACAACGTCTGCAATTGCTGCAGTTCGGCCATTGCACTGTCTACGCCAAGCTGGCCGCTGTCCACTTCCACCACCGCCGCGACCCGTGGCTGGTTAGGATCGATCCCCAGCCGCTGCGCCCACTCCATCAGCGCCGGAGTGAGTTCATCGGTACGGATCAGGTTCAGCACCAATTCTTCCCGCAGCCGGCTGTCCTGCGCCAGCATATGCAACAGCCGGGCCTGCTCCAGCATCATTTCGGCGGTCATGCAGACCAGCTCGCCATACTGCCGCAGCTGGCCAGGGTTGCCGGTCAGGCCGATGACCCCGACGATGCGCCCGTCAATGCGCAGCGGCAGGTTAACGCCGGGGCGCACGCCATGCAGGTGACGCGCCACCGCTTCGTCAATATCCACCACCCGCGCCTGTGACAGCACCAGCAGCGCGCCTTCGTGCAGTTCCCCCACCCGCTCACGATCGCCGCTGCCGATAATCTTGCCGCGCGCATCCATCACATTGACATTGCTGTCGATGATTTGCATGGTGCGCGCAACGATCTCTTGCGCCAGCTTGCCATCGAGATGGTATTCCGACATGCCGTGTTCTCCTGCCCGGAAAGGTGCCAATTCTTCAGCATACCGACGGCGATCCTCAGGCACATTGTGCAGTTGCACAAAGCTTGGTGACCATTGCTGAAGTTGCGGCGAGGCTCACAGTTTTCACGACGTAAAAAAGGCACGCCGTAGCGTGCCTTGAGAGCGGTAGACCGTGAAGAACTTACTGCATCAACAGATACAGCTGGGTATCGCCGCGTTGGATGTTCAACGCCAGCACCGACGGCTTGCTGTCGAGAATTTTGCGCAGTTCGCCCAGGTTCTGAATAGGCTGCTGGTTAACCCCGAGGATAATATCGCCTTTTTTCAGGCCGATGCGCGCAGCGGCACTGCCGGCTTTGACGTTATCCACCTTCACGCCTTTCTGGCTGCCGGCCTGGGCATTGCTCAGCTCGGCCCCTTCGATGCCGGTGTAGATATTGCCGGACTCCACCTGAGTCTGAGCGCTTTGCTCCAGCGTGACGTCCACGGTGACCGGCTTGCCGTCGCGGATGATGCCCAGCGACATTTTGCTGCCGACCGGCAGCGTGCCGATTTCCGCACGGAACGAGGCAAAGCTGGAGATGGCTTTACCGTTCATGGTGACGATAACGTCACCGGCCTTGATGCCCGCCTTGGCGGCGGAGGATTTCGGCATCACCTGGCTGACGAAGGCCCCGCGTTGTGCGTCCACCTTCATCGCTTTCGCCAGTTCGGAATTCAACTCGGTGCCCATAATGCCCAGTTCGCCGCGTTTCACCTGGCCGAACTCAACCATTTGCGCCGTCAGGTTTTTCACCATGTTGCTCGGGATGGCGAAACCAATACCGATGTTGCCGCCGTCCGGCGCCAGGATCGCGGTGTTAATACCGATCAGTTCGCCGTTCAGGTTAACCAGCGCGCCACCGGAGTTACCGCGGTTAATCGCCGCATCGGTCTGGATAAAGTTTTCGTAGTTTTCGATATTCAATCCGCTGCGGCCCAATGCGGAAACGATGCCGGAAGTCGCGGTTTCGCCTAATCCGTAAGGGTTGCCGATCGCCACGGTATAATCGCCGACGCGCAGTTGCTCGGAATCCGCCATTTTGATTGCCGTCAGGTTTTTAAAGTCTTTCAGTTGGATCAACGCGATATCGGAACGCGGATCCTTGCCTATCACCTTGGCGTCAAACTTGCGACCGTCGCTCAGTTGCACCTGAATTTTATTGGCGTTATCCACCACGTGATTGTTGGTCACCACGTAGCCTTTGGCCGCGTCAATCACCACCCCGGCGCCCAGCGCCTGGAATTTTTCCTGGGTGCCCTGACCCGGTGCACCCTGCCCGCCATCAGTGCCGCCCTGGCACATTGGCGAAGCCTGGAACGGCGAACCGTCCTGGCAGAAAGGCGAATCTTCGCCAAAGAACTGCTGGAACTGCGGCGGCATCTTCTGCGCGTTGACGGTGGTACTGCCTTCAACGTTAATACTCACTACGGAAGGCATCACTTTTTCCAGCATCGGCGCCAGGCTAGGCAGCTGCTGGGTGCTTGAAGAAGCGGTTTCTGCGGCGCCGGCCGTCATCGGGCCCAGTGCCATACCAATACTGAAAGCCAGGGCGCTAAGAACTAATGCGGTTTTTTTCATCTGTGTGTCTCTTATAAAGTCGTTCAGAAAGTATTGCGTTCTTTGTGCATAGTCAGAGCTTATTAATAGCCCGAAGTTCCGGCGCAGGTTATTGGTAATAGTAAACAAATATTGTCCGTCTTTACAAAACTCGAAATACTCACTGCGATCTGCAACGCATGCGTTCAAATAATATTTATTAACTGAATGAATTATTCAGCTGCCATTAGTTTTCTATATTCGTCGTAGGCATAAAGATCGGTCATGCCGCTGATATAATCTTGCAGCAAACGCGCGCGGAAATAATATTCCCGGATCGCCAATTGCTCGGGCGACAGGTGTTGCAACCCTTCAACCGCTTCGACATACGCCAACCGATGTTTGGTGGAAAGCTTGTGGAACAGGCGCGTTTCTATCGGATAAGCGCGATGGCTGTCTTCCTGCACCAAGCGGGTAAAATCCGCCAGCGACATCGCCAGCAAGGGGCTGTAGATGTCCAGCAAGCCGCTGATCACCCGGTAGCCCTGCAGCTCAAGCTGCTCCACTTCGGGGTGGTTGAACACGTGCTTGAAGGCCACATTTTTGAAGATCTTCAGCAGTTGGTACGCCGGGCTGGAGTCTTCCAGCAACGCCTGATTAAAGTTACCCCGATAAACCGCATCCAGATTATCAATAAAACGCTGCGCCGCATGCGGCACCAGCCGCGCCACGGTGAATACCCGCAAATACATGAAGAACTGATCTTCACTGCTGCGCCGCGCGCCGCCGCGATCGATCTTGCGAAAAGCGCTGGCCACGGTTTTATCAAACAAGTCGCCCGGCGATACCTCGCCCCATTCCTGAGTTAAATGCTGATAAAGTTGTTCAACGGTGAAAATGTTTTTTTCCACCGCGTCTTCCAGATCGGCGACGCAGTAAGAAATATCGTCCGCCGCCTCCATGATATAAGTCAGCGGGAAGCGATCGAACTCGCCCATATTCAGCTCGCGCCGCAAGCGATCGACAAACGCCTCTTCCGCCAGATAAAAGCCCGGTTTTTTCATCAGGTAGCTGTGGCTGGCGGGGATCTCGCTCGCCCAGTACGCCGGACGGGTATATTTCAGAATGCAGCCCACCTGCGCATAGGTCAGGTTGAGCTTCAGTAACGTATGCACCAGCCGAATCGCCTGGGCATTGCCCTCGAAATGGCTGAGATCGTGGCGGATGCGGCTGCGCAGACGGTTGAGATCGCCTTCGCCTTCGTGCAGGCGCAGCACGCCGATCTGGCAACGATCGTTGCTGGCGGGCTCGCTCCCGCAACTGGCGGGATCGAGCCGCTGGGAAAACCAGTCGTTAATCGCCGACTCGCCGAAATGCCCAAACGGCGGGTTGCCGATGTCGTGCATCAGGCAGGACATCTCAACTATGCTTTCAAAAGGATCGAGCAGTTTGGTCAGGCCGAGCGCGTCGATCCGCCGTTCCTGTTTGAAACGGTTGAGGATCTCTTTTGCAATGTGCCGCCCGACCTGCTGCACTTCCATCGAGTGCGTCAGACGGCTACGCACCGCGGCGTTGCGCTCCAGAGGGAACACCTGGGTTTTTTGCTGCAGACGGCGAATGGCGGCTGAATTGACGATACGCCCGCGATCGCTCTCAAACTGCCGCACGATGTCATATTCTTCCTCAGCCTCGATAGGCTTACTGAAAGGCCGCTGGAAGCTGATTTTTTGCTTAAAGTCGATCCCGGACATCTGTTTCTCCTCCGTTGCACCCAGCCTCCGTGATAACAATTCCCGACGGCATATGCAACGGATTATCTCTCTATGAGAGCCATGATAGACTATGGCGCAATTCCCACACCCAATCAGCGAGTGTTATTTATGAAAGTAGGCATCATCGGCGCCATGGAACAGGAAGTTACCCTGCTGCGCGAACAAATTGAAAACCGTCAGACCATTCAACGCGCGGGTTGTGAAATCTATACCGGCCAGATCGGCGGCGTTGACGTGGCACTGCTGAAATCCGGTATCGGTAAAGTTTCTGCGGCAATGGGCACCACTCTGCTGCTGGAACACTGCAAGCCGGATCTGGTGATCAATACCGGTTCCGCCGGTGGCCTGGCCGCTACGCTGAAAGTGGGCGATATCGTGGTTTCCGAAGAAGTGCGCTATCACGACGCCGACGTCACCGCCTTTGGTTACGAACCAGGCCAGATGGCCGGTTGCCCGGCGGCCTTCGTGGCGGACGAAGCGCTGATTGCACTGGCGGAAAGCTGCATCAAGCAGTTGGATCTTAACGCGGTACGCGGCCTGATCTGCAGCGGCGACGCCTTCATTAACGGCGCAGAACCGTTGGAGCGCATCCGCACCACCTTCCCAACCGTTGCAGCGGTAGAAATGGAAGCCGCCGCCGTCGGCCACGTTTGCCACCTGTTCGGCACGCCGTTTGTGGTGGTGCGTGCCATCTCTGACGTCGCCGACAGTGAATCGCACATGAGCTTTGACGAGTTCCTTGTCGTGGCCGCCCAGCAATCAACGCTGATGGTCAACGCGATGCTGCAAACCCTGGCCAAGCGCGGTTGATGTGAAGCCACGCTTTTCAGCTCTGTTGTGGCTGCTCGTGCTCTGGGCAGCACTGCCTGCCGGCGCCGCTCAACGCGTGATCAGCCTGGCGCCCAATGCCACCGAGCTTGCCTACGCCGCCGGCATGGGCGATACCCTGCTGGCGGTGAGCGCCTTCTCCGATTACCCGCCGGCGGCCAAGAAGCTGGAACAGGTGGCGTCCTGGCAAGGGATCAACCTTGAGCGGGTACTGGCGCTGAAGCCGGATCTGATCCTCGCCTGGCGCGGCGGCAATCCGCAACGGGTGCTGGATCAGCTCGCCGCCTTCGGTATCCCGATTTTTTATGCGGATGCCACCACGCTCGATGACATCGCCCAGTCGCTGGATGACCTGGCCAAATACAGCCCGCATCCGGAGCAGGCGCACCAGGCTGCGGGCACCATGCGCCAACAGATCGCCGCGCTGAAAGCAAAATATCCGCACAACCAGCCGCATCGGGTCTTGTTGCAGTTTGGCACCCAGCCGCTGTTCACCAGCTCCGGCGCCACTCTGCAAAGCCAGGTGCTGTCGCTGTGCGGAGCGGAGAATATCTTTGCCGACAGCCGCATGCCGTGGCCGCAAATCAGCCGCGAGCAAGTGTTGGCCCGCGACCCTCAGGCCGTAGTGATTACCGGCGACGCAAAAGAGATTGCCAGCGTGAAAGCCTTTTGGGCGCCACAGCTGCAAGTGCCGGTGATTGCACTGAACGGCGACTGGTTCAACCGCGCCGGCCCGCGCATCATGCTGGCCGCACAGCAACTGTGCAGCCAACTGGCGGAGCTCCCCTGATGCTGGTGTTTTGGCTGGATATTCTGGGTACCGCGGTTTTCGCCATCTCCGGCGTATTGCTGGCCGGCAAGTTGCGCATGGATCCGTTCGGCGTGTTGGTGCTCGGCGTGGTCACTGCGGTGGGTGGCGGCACCATCCGCGATATGGCGCTGGCCAATGGCCCGGTATTTTGGGTGAAAGACCCGACCGATCTGGTGGTGGCGATGATAACCTGCGTGCTGACGCTGCTGCTGGTACGCCAACCGCGACGCCTGCCGAAATGGATCCTGCCGGTGCTGGATGCCGTCGGGCTGGCGGTGTTCGTCGGCATCGGCGTCAATAAAGCCTTCGCCGCCGATACCGGCCCGCTGGTGGCGGTGTGTATGGGGGTCATTACCGGGGTTGGCGGCGGTATTATCCGGGACGTCCTGGCGCGGGAAATTCCGATGATCCTGCGAACCGAAGTTTACGCCACCGCCTGTATTGTCGGCGGTATCGTCCACGTTACCGCTTTCGCCACCTTCGGTATGCCGCTGCAGCAGGCGATGATGCTTGGCATGGGCATCACGCTGGCGATCCGGCTGGCGGCCATCCGCTGGCATCTGAAACTGCCCGCGTTTATCCTCGAACGATAACGACTGCCCGCCGAAGCAAACCCGGTTCGGATCAGCATGAAATGGCGACCATAAAAAAACCCGCAAACCGGTGAGGTTGGCGGGTTTTATGCTGCTGCAGGCGGGATCAGACGCTGAACGAAGAACCGCAGCCGCAGGTGGTTTTGGCGTTAGGGTTGGTTACCACGAAACGTGAACCTTCCAGCCCTTCGGTATAATCGACCGAACCGCCCACCAGATATTGCAGGCTCATTGGGTCAACCACCAGCGCAACGCCCTGCTTCTCGATGGTCATATCGCCATCGTTGACCTTGTCGTCAAAAGTGAAACCGTACTGGAATCCGCTGCAGCCGCCACCGGTAATGTAAACCCGCAACTTCAGATTCGGATTTTCTTCATCAGCAATCAGGACTTTAACCTTGCTTGCTGCTGCCTCGGTAAATTGCAGGGGCAGTGCTGTTTCATCACTCATACTCTTTACTCCCAACATTGTTCTGCATCAGGCCGCTACAATGGCAGTCTGATTAATGTTTTTGATTATCCAATACCTGAGTGCTGCGTTCAAGTATTCACCGCATTTGTTGTATTTTCTTTACCTGTTTTATCTGCCGCCTCACGCGCCTGCAGCGCTTCCTGCCGTTGCAACGTACGGGCCAATATCGACGAATACAACGGCTTACCCCCGAGGAACTGCGCCACCAGCGTAGCACCAAGGCAGGTAATGATCATTGGCAGTATGAGCTGATAATTATCGGTCATCTCCAACACCAGCACGATCCCGGTCAAGGGTGCGCGCACCGTGGCGGCAAACAACGCGCCCATTCCGGCAATGGCGAAAGTACCGGCCTCAATGCCGTACTGTGGAAACAGGTGCGCACCGGCCAGGCCAAAAGCGGTGCCAAACAGCGTGCCCAGCGCCAGCATTGGCGCAAAGATCCCGCCCGGCGCGCCTGAGCCAAAGCACAGCAGTGTGGTGATCACCCGTGCGATGAAAATAAACAGCAGCATACCGACGCTGTAATTACCGGCAGCAGCAATCGGGATCAAACCAAAGCCGCCACCCGCCGCTTGCGGCTGGATTAGCCCAAGAATGCCGCACGTACCGCCGATCAGCCCACCAATCATCAGGATGTTACGCATTTTCCCGCCATGGAAACGGGCAAACATATCTTGAGTGCGAAAAATCAGGGCGTTAAACATCACCCCAACGGCGCCGAACACCGCGCCCAGCACCAAATACAGCCACAGCGTGTTGATCGGCACGGAGGAAAGCTTGCCTACCTCAATCACCGAGTGCTCACCATTGAACAACTGAAACACCACGCTCGACATGATCACGCCGATAAACACCGCTTTAATCGAGATCAGGTTATAGCGGAACTGCGGACGCATTTCCTCAATGATAAACAGAATGCCCGCCAGCGGCGCATTGAAGGCGGCGGACAGCCCGGCGGCCGCGCCGGTGGCCAGCAACGAATGACGCGCTTCGGCGCCGCGCATGCGGAAGATATCCAATACCATACGCCCGACGTTGCCCCCCATCTGCACCGTGGGACCTTCACGGCCGAGTACCATGCCCGCCCCCAGCGTGCCCATGCCACCGATAAACTTCACCGGGATCACCCGCCACCAACGTACCGGACGCAGCTCTTCCAGCGCCCCTTCGATCTCCGGTATGCCTGAGCCGCCCGCTTCCGGCGCAAAGCGACGCACCAGGTAATACCCCAGCACCGCCAACGCAGCAGAAAGAATGAAAGCCAGCGGCCAAACCAGGATCCAGGAATCGGCGACCTGCGCCAGCGCGGATAACCGCCGCTGCTGCACCCAGTCCACCGCCTTATCAAAGGCTACGCCGAGCAACCCCGCCAGGGTGCCCACCACCGCAGCCATAAACAGGATGGCCACCGGCGTTTTGTCTCGGCGGATAAACTGACGCACCGCGTCACTGCGTTTCAGGCGTGGAGCCCGCGCCATCGGCGGCTGTTGCTGCAATTCAGTCATAATGGGTTATTCATTAACGGAATTAAATGTAATACAAATAGGGAAGCCGATTATTCTAACGCACCCACTGAGCGACCGCCCCCCAAAATAGGTATCTGACTGTGATCGTTTCATATCGACGAACACTTCTCTAGAATAGCGCGATTAAATCATTCGAAAGAGAATCCAGGAGCCGATTTATGAGCTTACACAGCAAGTCCGAAAGTCTGTATGCCCAAGCGCAACAGGTGATCCCAGGTGGGGTTAACTCTCCGGTGCGTGCGTTCACCGGCGTTGGCGGTGTGCCGCTGTTTATCGAGCGGGCGGACGGGGCTTACCTGTTCGACGTCGACGGCAAAGCCTATATCGACTACGTCGGTTCCTGGGGCCCCATGGTGCTGGGGCACAACCACCCGGCGATCCGCAACGCGGTCATCGAAGCGGCGCAGCGCGGCCTGAGTTTTGGCGCTCCCACCGAGATGGAAGTCAAAATGGCGGAGTTGGTCACCGAACTGGTGCCGACCATGGATATGGTGCGGATGGTAAACTCGGGTACCGAGGCCACCATGAGCGCTATTCGTCTGGCGCGCGGCTACACCAATCGCGATAAAATCATCAAGTTCGAGGGCTGCTACCATGGCCACGCCGACTGCCTGCTGGTAAAAGCCGGTTCCGGCGCGCTGACCCTGGGCCAACCGAACTCGCCGGGCGTGCCTGCCGATTTCGCCAAGCACACGCTGACCTGCACCTACAACGATCTGGATTCGGTCCGCGCCGCGTTCGAACAGTATCCTGCCGAGATCGCCTGCATCATCGTCGAGCCGGTCGCCGGCAACATGAACTGCGTGCCGCCGCTGCCGGAATTCCTGCCGGGCCTGCGGGCACTGTGCGACACCTACGGCGCATTGCTGATTATCGATGAAGTGATGACCGGCTTTCGCGTAGCGCTGGCTGGGGCGCAGGCCTATTACGATGTAGAGCCGGACCTTACCTGTCTGGGTAAAATCATCGGCGGCGGCATGCCTGTGGGTGCGTTCGGTGGCCGTCGCGACGTGATGGCGGCGCTGGCGCCAACCGGCCCGGTCTATCAGGCAGGAACGCTGTCCGGTAACCCGATTGCGATGGCGGCCGGTTATGCCTGCCTGACCGAGGTTTCGCAGGTCGGCGTCCACCAGACGCTGACCGAATTGACCGATATGCTGGCGGCAGGCCTGCGGGATGCGGCCAAAGAAGAAAACGTCGCGCTGGTCGTCAACCACGTCGGTGGCATGTTCGGCCTGTTCTTTACCGATGCCCCGGCGGTGACCTGCTACCAGGACGTGATGCAGTGCGATGTGGAACGCTTTAAGCGCTTCTTCCATCTGATGCTGGATGAGGGCGTTTATCTGGCGCCTTCCGCCTTTGAAGCCGGCTTTATGTCCATTGCGCACAGCAAGGAAGACATTCAGCGCACCATCGATGCCGCACGCCGCTGCTTCGCCAAGCTGTAATATTTCGCGGTCAAACAAAAACGGGCGCCAGTGTGAACTGAGCGCCCGTTTTTGTTTTGTTAGAGCAAGGTACCGTAAATCGTCAGCAGCGCCACTACCACCACGATAACCATCGTCACCTTACGCGCCAGAGTGACCGCCGCACGCGGGGTTTGTACCGGATCCCTATGCGGATCGCGCGCCAGAGAAAACTGCGCCAGGCGAGTCAGTACCTGATATTGCGAGGTATGACGATCGCCCAGCGACGCAAACCATGCCGGCAAGGCTTTTTCACCGTGCCCCAGCAGCGCATAAGCCACGCCTGCCAGGCGTACCGGGATCCAGTCCAGCCAGTGCAACAGATGATCGATGCCGGATTGAGAACGCTCCAGCGGAGTATTGTGACGCGCCAGCCAGGTTTGATAAGCACGCAGGAAAGCATAACCCGCCAATGCGATTGGCCCGTATGGCCCGCAGACCACAAACCAAAACAGCGGTGCCAGATAATAACGGAAGTTAGTCCACAGCAGCGCATTTTGCAGTTCGCGCAGGCGCAGCTCTTCGCTGCAATTCGCCGGCAAGCCGTGGATCAGCGCCAGTTCCTCCGCCATTTGGTCGCTGGCATGGGCATCCCCCTGCCGCGCCGCCTTAAGATAGGCACGATAGTGTTTGCGCTTGATGCCGGCGCCCACACACAGCAAATCGATAATAATCCACAGCAGCAGCGTCACCACGCCGAACAACAGCCCGTGAGCCAACCACAAAATGCCCCACACCACCACCATCCAGGCGACGGTCAGCAGCAGCGTCTGCGCCAGCGAAAATCTATGCAGCCGATGGAACACCACTTCCAGGCGATGATCCAGTTGCCAGTGCTCCCCCAGCTTGAACAAACGTTCCCACGCCAGAACCAGTAACAGCGTAAACAGCGTCATTAGCGACTCCTCTCCCTTTCCATTTTCCCAAGCATAGCGCCATCGGGCTCGCAGGGTTGTTCCAGAGATGCCAGATAAAAGTCCCAGTCAAACGCCGGGCCTGGATCGGTTTTGCGGCCAGGGGCGATATTACTGTGCCCGGTAATGCTTGCCGCCGACATCGGATAATACCTGATTAACAGCGCGGTCACCGCTTTCAGGCTCTGATATTGCTGCGGCGTGAACGGCAGTTGATCGGTACCTTCCAGTTCAATGCCGATCGAAAAATCGTTGCAGCGTTCGCGCCCCTGATACGCGGAAACGCCGGCGTGCCAGGCGCGCTTGTCGAACGGCACATACTGAATGATTTCACCCTCGCGGCGGATCAGACAATGCGCCGAGACCCTAAGCTGGTGGATGCCGGAAAAATAGGGGTGTTCTGCGGGATCGAGGGTACCGGTAAACAGCCGATCGATATAGGGGCCGCCAAACTCGCCGGGCGGCAGGCTGATATTGTGGATCACCAGCAGCGAAGGGGCTTCATCATTCGGGCGAAGATCGCAGTGCGGCGAAACGACCCGTTTCACCCCGACAATCCAGCCATGCTCTAACTGCATCAGACACCTCTCTGCGGTGGTACTTATCACGGCAACAGAGTAGCATGTTCCCCCTACGATCTTACCGTCCATTTCGGAGTTTTCTATGCCGACACGCCGCTACGATGCCGACAGTCGCCGCACCGAGCTTCTTGAACGAATTGAAAGCGATATCCCCTATGCCGTTGCCCAGGCATTGCGCGAAGACCTGGGGGGTGAAGTCAATGCCGAGCACGATATTACCGCGCAATTGTTACCGGCCGACAAGCAGGCAGAAGCCACCATTATCACCCGTGAACCCGGCGTGTTTTGCGGCCGGCGCTGGCTGAGTGAGGTCTTCATCCAGTTGGGCAACCAGGTGAAGGTGGAATGGCTGGTGGCGGATGGCGACCGCCTGGTGCCTGACCAACCGCTGTGCAAACTGAGCGGGCCGGCGCGGATACTGCTGACCGGCGAGCGCACCGCGCTGAACTTCGTGCAGACGCTTTCCGGCGTAGCGACCGAAGTCAGCCGTTATGTGGCACTGCTGCAAGGGACGCAAACCCGCCTGCTGGATACGCGCAAAACCCTGCCGGGACTGCGCACCGCACTGAAATATGCGGTGCTGTGCGGTGGCGGCAGCAATCACCGGTTGGGATTATCCGATGCCTTCCTGATCAAGGAAAACCACATCATCGCCTCCGGCTCGATCAAAAATGCGGTCGAGAAGGCTTTTTGGCTGCATGCCGACGTGCCGGTCGAAGTGGAAGTAGAATCCCTCGATGAACTGCAACAGGCGCTGGATGCCGGCGCCGACATCGTCATGCTGGATAACTTCAGCGTCGAGATGATGCGTGCCGCGGTAGCGCAGACCCAAGGCCGCGCACAGTTGGAAGTCTCCGGCAACGTGACCAGCGAAACGCTGCGCACCTTCGCCGAAACCGGCGTGGACTACATCTCCGTTGGCGCGCTGACCAAACATGTGACCGCACTCGATCTCTCAATGCGCTTTAAATAATCTCTGCCTTTCACACCGTCCTGGCCAGCCAGGGCGGTGCTTTTTCGTCAAAACTGCGAATCCCGCCGCAACTATTTTCATGCCGCTGCAAGCAGAACAACTTGCCGTGGAAGCGCGCCGCAGAACACTGACTCCCCGCTAGAAGCCCACTGTACGAGCCGTTACCGTTACCTCCACATTCACAGGGAGGCAATAACAAATGGAAACACAGCGCGGTTTTACTCTGATCGAACTGATGGTGGTGATCGCCATTATCGCAATATTGAGCGCCATAGGCGTACCCGCCTACCAACGGTATATTCAGAAAGCGGCGATGACTGACATGCTGCAAGTCATGACCCCTTACAAGCTGGCCGTGGAGCTGTGCGTGCTCGATGGCGGCGTACCGGCAGGTTGTAATGCTGGCAGTAAAGGCATTCCTACCGGCGGCACCTCACGTTACGTCAGCGCCATTAAGGTCAGCCAGGGCGTGATCACGCTGACCGGCACGCAAACGCTGCAAGGTCTGACCGTAGCGCTGACGCCCACCCAGAACGCCAGCGGCCTGACGCGTTGGACACGTCAGTGCACCAGCGACAACGTCAATCTGCAGGAGACCTGCCAGGAAGTCTTCCGCTTTGACGATACGGCGAAGGGGGCATCTCAATGAGCATAGGCATCAGCGATGAAATTCACGCCCTGTGCCAGCGCTACCAGGCGCTGGCGCTCAGCGAAGACGACGACAGCCTGACCGTTGCCCTGAACGCTGAAGTACCGCAGGAGCTGCTGCCGGCCCTGCGTTTCGCCACCGGCAAACGTATTCATCTGGAGCAGTGGCCTGCGGCCCGACTGGAACTGGAACTGAACCGCCGGCAAATGCAGGGCGACAGGCTTGGACAAAGCGCGGCGGAAGCCGAGCCGGACGCCTCCTCATTAAATGACGACAGCGACGCACCCGTGGTGCAGTTTATCAACCAAACGCTGCGCATCGCCATACAACGACGCGCGTCGGACATTCATTTCGAACCTTATCTGCAGACACTGCGTATCCGGCTGCGCATCGACGGCGTGTTGCAGGCCGTAGCTTCACCGCCTTTCCCCCTGGCCGCACGTCTTATCGCCCGACTGAAGATCATGGGGCAGTTGGATATCGCCGAGCGCCGTCTGCCGCAGGATGGGCAGCTCAGCGTACAACTGGATAACGCCAGTTATTCAATGCGCATCGCTACCTTACCGACACTGCACGGTGAAAAAGTGGTGCTGAGGATCCTGCAAACCGAACGCCAGGAGCTGCCGTTGGATCGGTTAGGCATGAGCCAAACGGCGCTGGCGCAGTATGCTGAGGCACTGTCCTGCCCCCAGGGCATGATCCTGGTCACAGGCCCGACCGGCAGCGGTAAAACCGTCACGCTGTACAGCGGCCTGCGACAATTGAATGACGCGCAAAGCAATTTGTGCAGCGTCGAGGACCCGATTGAAATTCCGCTGTTCGGCGTCAACCAGACCCAGATAAACCCCAAAACCGAGCTGGATTTCTCTCGCGTGTTGCGCGCCTTGTTGCGCCAGGATCCGGACGTCATCATGATCGGTGAGATCCGCGACCGGGAAACGGCGGAAATCGCAGTGAAAGCGGCTCAAACCGGTCATCTGGTCCTCTCGACGCTGCACACCAACTCCACCAGCGAAACCCTGACGCGTCTGACCCATATGGGTATTCCGGGTTATCTGATCGCCGCCTGTCTGAAGCTGGTCATCGCCCAGCGGCTGGTGCGCAAGCTGTGCAGTCACTGTCGCTATCAACAGAACCTGCCCGTTCACTTTCCCACCGCCATTTGGGCCACCCCTCTGTTGCCCTGGCAGGCTGACGGCTGCGAACACTGCTTTAGCGGTTATTACGGCCGCACAGGGGTTTATGAGCTGCTGATGATCACTCCAGAGGTGCAAGCCGGTCTGCTGCAAGGCGCAGCCCCCGGCCAGTTGGCCGATATCGCCCGACAACAAGGACAGATAACGCTGCTGCAAGCCGGACTAACGCTGGTTTCTCAAGGCCTCACCTCGTTGGAAGAGGTATATCGCATTGTCGGTATCACCGCCGAAAGCGGAGCGACGCCGTGAAAGCACAGCGTCTTTTCCTGTGGCAAGCAGTCGATCCTCACGGCCAGTTACGCCAGGGGGAGCGAATGAGCAACGAAAAACACCTGGTCAGCCAGTGGCTCATTGAGCAGGGGTTGCAACCCTGCCAGATTAATGGTGGGAAACGCATTGCCCCCGCTCAGTGGCGGGGCGAACCCATGATCCAATTCACCCGCCAGCTCGCCACCCTACTGCAAGCCGGGTTACCGCTGGTCAACGGATTGCAACTGTTGGCGGAAGAGCACCCGTCTGCCGCCTGGCGCTGCCTGCTGCGCGAGATAACCGAACAGGTACGGCAGGGCCAGCCCTTCTCCGACGTTATCGCCGGGCAACGCGCCATCTTTCCGCTCATCTACCGTCAATTAATCGCTATCGGGGAACTGACCGGCAATCTTGACGCTTGCTGCCTGCAACTGGCTCAACAGCAGGAGGCGCAACAAAAACTGCAAAAAAAAGTGATCAAGGCACTGCGTTACCCGCTGTTTATCTGCGCAGTAGCACTGTTGGTAAGCATTCTGATGCTGGTGATGGTGCTGCCGGAGTTTGCCGGCGTCTACCAGTCGTTCGATGCGCCATTGCCCTGGTTTACCCAAGGGCTGTTGAACCTGTCCGCGATCTTGGTCCACAGCGGTCCCTGGCTGGTGTTGATAATGGCCGGAGCGGTGTTTTCCTATTTCCGCTGGCTGCACCCAAAACCGCAGTGGCGCAGGCGCGAACAGGCGACGCTATTGCGCTTGCCGCTGATCGCGCAACTGATCAAAGGCGGTAGCCTGAGCCAAATATTCCGTATTCTGGCCATGACTCAGCAGGCAGGCCTCACTCTGGTTGAAGGCCTGAACGCCGCGGCGCTGTCGGTGGACAGCCTGTTTTACCGTCAGGCGATTGAGACGGTTCGGCAACAGATTGCACAGGGACATACTTTCTACAGCGCCCTGGGTCAACAGGCCCTGTTCCCCCCATTATGCCAACAGTTGGTGCGGGTGGGCGAAGAGTCCGGCTCGCTGGACACCTTGCTGGGCAAGCTGGCGCTGTGGCATGAGCAGCAAACCTTTGAACTGGCCGATACGCTGGCGCAAACGCTGGAACCGATATTGATGCTGGTGGTGGGAGGAATAGTCGGGACGCTGGTGATCGCCATGTATCTGCCGATATTTCAGCTGGGAAATGTTTTGGGGTAAACAGAAGGATCCGGGGCACAGCAAAATGTGAACTGCCCCCCGGGGAGTGGCTTTATTATCGGTTACTTAGCACCGAATACGCGGTTTTCCTGCTCCGCAACGCGGATAAAGGTGGTGCGTTTGGTCAACTCTTTCAGGCGTTCTGCGCCGACATAGGTGCAAGCTGAGCGCAACCCCCCGAGAATATCACGGACGGTGAACTCAACCTCGCCGCGCAGAGGCAGCTTCACGGTTTTGCCCTCAGCGGCGCGGTATTCGGCAACACCGCCCACATGGCGCTTCATCGCCGACTCTGAGCTCATGCCGTAGAACAGCATGAATTTTTCGCCGTTCTCTTCCACTACGGTGCCTTCACACTCGTCATGACCGGCCAACATACCGCCCAGCATGACAAAATCAGCGCCGCCGCCAAAAGCTTTGGCCACGTCGCCCGGCACAGAACAGCCGCCATCGCTGACGATTTGGCCGCCGAGACCGTGTGCCGCATCGGCGCACTCAATCACCGCAGACAACTGCGGATAACCGACACCGGTTTTTACCCGGGTGGTGCAAACCGACCCCGGGCCAATGCCGACTTTTACGATATCGGCACCAGACAGGATCAATTCTTCCACCATTTCGCCAGTAACCACGTTACCGGCGCAGATCACATGGTTCGGGCAAGCTTCGCGCGCTTTCTGCAAGAAGGCGACAAAATGCTCCGAGTAACCGTTGGCCACGTCGATGCAGATAAACTTAAGCCCCGGAGACAGCGCCAGAATCTGCTTCATCTTCACAAAGTCAGCCTCAGAGGTGCCGGTTGAAACCATAACGTGGCGCAGTACCGATTCCGGTACGCGCTGCACGAATGCGGCCCATTGTTCAACGGTGTAGTGTTTGTGTACGGCGGTGAGAACGTCGAAGGAAGCCAGAGCCTCTGCCATGCTGAAGGTGCCGACCGTGTCCATGTTGGCGGCAATAATCGGCACACCGGACCAGTTCCAGCCAGAATGTTTGAAGGTAAACTGACGCTCCAGTTCAACCTCAGACCGGCTTTTCAACGTGGAGCGCTTTGGGCGAATCAACACATCTTTAAAGCCTAACTTCAAATCTTCTTCAATACGCATGACTTATGATTTCCTGGTTTTTGGCGACGGATCGCAGGAGAATATTCGAGCCTATACCCTATGAATTTCAAGTTGCAGCCAGGCGACCAGATCGCTCATCCCCAGGAGCTTACATCAGTAAGTGGCTAGAGTGGGCGGACGCAGTCAACAACGCTACGACTTGAAAGCCGACGGGTAGAGTAGTGCCAGTTCCAGTGACGCTATCATACGCGCTAATAATCGCAGGACAAGACTGCGAATTCGCCTTTGTTTACGCTACAATCTGACAAATTTACCTACGCACGCGCGGCGTGATTCATCGCTCATTTTCCTTTCCCTGTCGCGCTTTTTATCGCCGTACAACGCAACCTGCCGGGCTAGCGCTCCCTACTGACTTGCACTTCTGCACGATCGCTTTATGATTCGTCTATTATTTTTTTATGAATATCGAGTGCATTTTATACCATGGCCTACATTGTAGCGTTGACAGGGGGTATCGGCAGCGGCAAGTCCACCGTAGCAGAAGCCTTTGCCCGCCACGGCGTGGCGATTGTCGACGCTGACGTCATTGCACGGCAGGTTGTCGAACCCGGCACCCCAGCTTTAGCCGCTATCGCCGAACGTTTTGGTAATGAAATGTTGCTGGCTGACGGCACGCTTAACCGCACGGCACTGCGACAGCGTATATTCAGCACCCCGGATGAAAAGCGCTGGCTGAATCAATTGCTGCACCCGCTGATTCATCAGGAAACCCAACGCCAGTTGGCGCAGGTCGCCAGCCCCTATGCGTTGTGGGTTGTGCCACTGCTGGTGGAAAACAACCTGCAAGCGCGCGCAGATCGCGTGCTGGTGGTCGACGTCGACAGCGAAACACAGTTGGCGAGAACCATTACCCGCGACGGGATCAGCCGCCAACAGGCACAGAACATAGTGTCCGCACAGGCCACGCGTGAGCAGCGTCTGGCCGCTGCAGACGACATAATCGATAATAGCGGTGACGCTCAGGGGATAGAGCCATTTGTTGCCGCACTGCATCGCCGCTACCTAGAACTGGCGGCATCAGCGACCCGACAGGATTAAACTGAATGAGTGATGTTTCCCCAAGCGTTCTTTTTGAACATCCGTTGAATGAAAAAATGCGCACCTGGCTGCGTATCGAGTTTTTACTGCAACAATTGCATGGCCAGCGGGCACTGAGCGAAACCGCCATTGCACTGACCTTCTTCCGCACTGTTGCGGACCTGCTGGACGTATTGGAACGCGGCGAAGTACGCACCGAACTGCTGAAAGAGTTGGAGCGTCAGCAACAAAAGCTGTTGGCATGGACCGATGTACCGGGCGTCGATATGTCTCTGATGAACCAGCTACGCGGCCAACTGAAGGAGCGCGCAACGGTGCTGATGTCCGCTCCGCGTCTGGGGCAGGCGCTGCGTGAAGATCGGCTGATAAGCCTGGTGCGCCAACGTCTGAGCATTCCCGGCGGCTGTTGCAGCTTTGACTTGCCCACATTGCATATGTGGATGCATGCACCGCAGCAAGAACGGGATGCCGACGTCACTGACTGGCTGCAGGCACTGGAGCCGTTGAATCTGGCGCTGACTATGGTGCTGGATCTGATTCGTCAGGCCGGCACATTCCGCAACCAGATCAGTTTGAACGGCTTCTTCCAGGATAACGCGGAAGGCGCAGACCTGTTGCGTTTGCGCATTAGCCTGACACATCAGCTTTATCCGCAGATTTCCGGCCATAAGACGCGTTATGCGATCCGTTTCCTGCCTCTGGACAGCGAGCTTGGCGTGGTGCCGGAACGGTTAACCTTTGAGTTAGCCTGTTGCTAACCCAATGACATAAAGACCTTTCACGCGTTGGAAGGAAGTAAGGAAAAGAGATGACTACCGTAGTGAAATGCCCAACCTGTGGCAAAGGCGTGGTGTGGGGTGAAGTGAGCCCGTTCCGCCCATTTTGCAGCAAACGCTGCCAGTTAATCGATCTCGGCGAATGGGCCGATGAAGAAAAACGCATTCCCAGCAACAGCGATCTGTCGGAAAGCGAAGAATGGAGTGAAAAGGACGATCTCTGATCGTCCCTACCGGCCTGGCGCCAGCCAGGCCAGCCCGCCTTATTGCGCAGCGTTCGCCTGCGCCACCAACAGTTTGATAATACTGATATTCGCCTCGGGAAATTCGTCCTCCCGCAGTTCGGCCTGCTTCACCCAACGCATAGGCTGGCCTTCACGACCGAAGGGTTCCCCCGCCCAACCTTCCACCAGATAAAAATTCAGCGTCACGATACGATCGCTAAAACGGTGCTCCAGCACCTCCAACAGCTCAGCCCGTTCAGTTTCAATCCCGGTTTCCTCCAGCAGTTCACGATTGAGCGCCTGCTCCGGGGTTTCCCCTTGCTCAATTTTACCGCCGGGAAACTCCCAGAAACCGGCCATATGTGAATCTGCGGCGCGACGGGTAATAAAAATTTCCTGCTGGGCATTGCGAATGATACCGACGGCGATGTTCAGATGTTTCATCGCATCCTCCTGATTAATTCATAAGGGCGAGGACTCTGGCCCTAAAAAACAGGGGCTCAGCATGCTGACCCCCTGGGTTTGACTCGTTAAACGCTGCCGGGCTTACTTATTTCTGCAGACGGCCGTGGCACTGTTTGTATTTTTTACCGGATCCACATGGGCAAAGATCGTTGCGGCCCACCTTGCGCTCCGCGCTTGCAGGAGCATTAGGCTCTTCGGTAACCAACGCATTTTCTTCGTAGTGGCTCAGCTGTTGCTGTGCTGCCAGGCGCTCCGCTTCTTCGCGACGCTGCAACTCCATCGCTTCAACCTCTTCCGGCATCCGCACTTGCACTTTACTCAGCACGCTGATCACTTCGTATTTCAGCGATTCCAGCATGGTCGCAAACATATTGAAGGATTCACGCTTGTACTCTTGCTTAGGATCTTTCTGCGCGTAGCCACGCAGATGGATGCCCTGGCGCAGGTAGTCCATTGCCGCCAGATGCTCCTTCCACAGGGAATCCAGCGTTTGCAGCATCACGCCCTTCTCGAAGTTGCGCATCATATCCGTGCCAACCACTTCTTCTTTGCGCAGATAGTCTTCCTTGGCCTTTTCCAGAATACGCTCACGCAGCGTTTCTTCGTGCAGATCCGGCTCTTTATCCAGCCATTCGGCGATTGGCATATCCAGATCGAAGTCGTTTTTCAGGCGCTCTTCCAGGCCCTGAATATCCCACTCTTCTTCCAGCGACTGCGGCGTGATGTAGCTGTCAATGGTGGTTTTGAAGACGTCTTCACGGATGCTGGCGATGGTTTCGCTCACGTCGGACACGTCCAGCAGTTCATTACGCTGGCTATAGATAGCGCGACGCTGATCGCTGGCCACATCATCGTATTCCAGCAGTTGCTTACGAATATCGAAGTTGCGGCTTTCCACTTTGCGCTGTGCGTTGGCAATCGCCTTGGTGACCCATGGGTGTTCAATGGCCTCACCCTCTTTCATACCCAGTTTACGCATCATGCCGGAAACGCGATCCGAGGCGAAAATACGCATCAAGGCATCTTCCATCGACAGGTAGAAGCGGGATGAACCGGCGTCACCCTGACGACCGGAACGGCCGCGCAGCTGGTTATCGATACGGCGTGATTCATGGCGCTCGGTACCAATGATGTGCAAGCCACCCGCCTTCAATACCGCTTCATGGCGGATTTTCCAGTCTTCTTTAATCGCCGCAATTTGCTCTTCGGTTGGGTCTTCCAACTGGGCAATTTCCGCCTGCCAGCTGCCACCCAACACGATATCGGTACCACGCCCCGCCATGTTGGTGGCGATAGTCACAGCACCTGTCTGGCCGGCCTGCGCCACAATGTCCGCTTCCATGGCGTGGAATTTGGCGTTCAGCACTTTGTGGTCAATACCGGCCTTCGTCAACTCGCGGGAAACGACTTCGGATTTTTCGATCGAGATCGTCCCCACCAGCACCGGCTGGCCGTTGGCGGTACGCTCGCGGATATCTTCAATGATGGCGCCAATCTTCTCCAGTTCGGTCATATAGACCAGATCCGGCATGTCTTTACGCAGCATTGGGCGGTTGGTCGGCACCACGATGGTATCCAGCTTGTAGATGGAGCTGAATTCAAACGCTTCGGTGTCGGCAGTACCGGTCATCCCGGCCAGCTTCTCGTACAGGCGGAAGTAGTTCTGGAAAGTGATGGATGCCAGCGTCTGGTTCTCGTTCTGGATTTCCACGCCTTCTTTGGCTTCCACCGCCTGATGCAGACCATCGGACCAACGACGGCCCTGCATGGTACGGCCGGTATGTTCGTCAACGATGATCACTTCACCGTCTTTCACGATGTAGTCAACGTCGCGGGTGAACAACACGTGCGCGCGCAGAGCGGCGGTCACATGGTGCATCAACATGATGTTGGTCGGTGAGTACAGTGACTCCCCTTCTTCCATAATGCCGGCTTCCACCAGCATTTCTTCGATCAGGATCAGGCCGCGTTCGGTCAGGTGTACCTGGCGCGCTTTCTCGTCTACCGAGAAGTGGCCTTCGCCCTGGAAGGAGTCTGAATCCTCTTTTTCCTGACGGATAAGCTTTGGAATCAGCTTGTTGACCTTAATGTACATTTCTGAGCTGTCTTCGGCCGGGCCGGAGATGATCAGCGGAGTACGGGCTTCATCGATCAGGATGGAGTCAACCTCATCCACCAGCGCATAGTGCAGCTTGCGCTGAACGCGCTCTTCCGGGCTGAACGCCATGTTGTCGCGCAGATAGTCGAAACCGTATTCGTTGTTGGTGCCGTAAGTAATATCGGCGGCATAAGCTTCGCGCTTGGCCGGTGCAGGCATGCCCGGCAGGTTGATGCCGATGCTCAGGCCAAGGAACTCGAACAGCGGGCGGTTGTTTTCGGCGTCACGCTGTGCCAGATAGTCGTTGACGGTCACCACGTGTACGCCGCGGCCGCTTAAGGCATTCAGGTAGGCGGGCAGGGTTGCGGTCAGAGTCTTACCTTCACCGGTGCGCATTTCTGCGATGCAGCGGTCGTTCAGTACCATACCGCCCAGCAGCTGCACGTCGAAATGGCGCATGCCGAATACGCGCTTGCTCGCTTCACGTACCACGGCGAAAGCTTCCGGCAGCAGATTTTCAAGCACTTCGCCCTTTTCCAGGCGCGCTCGGAACTCGTTGGTCTTGGCTTTCAGTTCATCATCGGACAGCTTTTCCATGTCCGGTTCCATGCGGTTGATCAGTTCAACCGACTTACGCATGCGGCGCAGTGTACGATCGTTACGGCTACCAAAAACTTTGGTCAATAATTTCACTAACATGATGTTTAATATCTCTGTCATGACAGCCAACACGGGCAGTCAACTTGCTGTTATTTTTAGGTTTTTGTCGCCCAAAGGGCAATGAATCAGCTTAACGCTACTGGCCCGGCGCGGATGCCCTGCACCTGCGCGAGCCACAAGCCGGTCTGGTGCTGCGCAAAGGCAGGCAGTACGGCATGGTGGGTATCGCGAATGATGGTCGGCGGCTTTGGCTCATGCGTCAGCAGCGCGTTGAGTGTGGAAAGCAGCGCAAGTTGCGCCACCTGCAACGGGGGTTCTGCGACTTCCGCCTCGCTTTCCTGCACCCGCGCGTAGACTGCCTGCGGCGCAAGTGCAAAAGAGAGGTGACGAATGACGGTACGAAGCGCATGCTGGTGCCAGTAATCGACGCTGAAGGTCGGGCGGCGGTGCGCTTCCTGCAGCAACGCCAGGCTATTAAAGGCGCCGCTGGCGGAATTTTGCCGGTTCAGGCTGGACGAGGTGCTCGGCAGAGCGGCTTGATCGGAGTTGCCCGACAGATTTGAAGGTACGCCAAGGGTGGCCGCGACCATCCCTAACAGGAGATGGGGCCAGAAATAACGTCTGCCAAATTGTCGCCAACGATTTAGAATACCGATCACGAGTTTATAATCCGCCGGAGCCCATTATGCGCGATAGCCGTCCACAATTATTAGATGTCCTGTTCGACGACGCGTCTGCAGAAGACAAAGGGCCGCTGCATAACGTCCAACAACGCGCTGTGGCGCTGCTTAAGCTTAACCGTGCAGTGAAAGGCGTCTTGCCCGTTCAACTGCATCCCTGGTGCCGCGTCGCGAATTTCCGACAGGGTATTTTAGTGCTAGAAACGGCCAATGCCAGCTGGCTGATGCGCCTGCGCTACGAACAACCGGCTTTATTATCTGCACTACGAGCGCAAATTCTACCATCATTGTCGTCGATCGACATCAGGATTAATCCGGCCTTGATGGCAAAAGGGAGCAACCTTGTGCAGGACGCCGCAAAAACCTTGGGGAATGCGCAGACAAACGTGCCGATGCGGCATCTGAGTCAGGAAAGTGCTGAGGAATTAAGAGGTTTGGCGAGCCGCAGTCCGGAAAAACTGCGCAAGGTATTGGAACGACTGGCGTCGCTGGCCGGAGAGAGTGCCAACGCTACCAGTCGTAAGAAGTAATCAGCAGTATCGACTTATGCCAATACGGTGGACGGGGCTTTGAATGCCAACGGCATTTCGGCTTCGTCCTGGAAGGTGACATATTCCCACGCTTCCTGTTTTGCCAGAACGGCTTGCAACAGTTTGTTGTTCAGCGCATGGCCTGATTTGTACGCGGTAAACGCGCCAATGATGTTATGGCCACACATGAACAGGTCGCCGATGGCGTCCAGCATTTTGTGGCGTACGAATTCGTCTTCAAAGCGCAGGCCGTCTTCGTTCAGAACGCGGTAGTCATCTACCACGATAGCGCAGTCAAAGCTGCCGCCCAGGGCCAAACCACGTGACTGCAGATACTCGATGTCACGCATAAAACCGAAGGTACGCGCACGGCTGATTTGACGCACGAACGAGTCGGCGGAGAAATCCAGACGATAGCGTTGCGTACTGGCGTCGATCGCCGGGTGGTTGAAGTCGATGGTAAAGTCCAGACGGAACCCGTTATGCGGGGACAGCTCTGCCCATTTATCGCCATCTTCAACACGTACGGTGTCTTTCAGACGCAGGAATTTCTTCGCTGAGTTCAGTTCTTCGATGCCGGCATCCAGCAACAGGTAGACGAACGGACTGGCGCTACCGTCCATGATTGGGATCTCGGCGGCGTCAACTTCAATAATGATGTTGTCGATACCCAGCCCAGCCAGCGCAGCATTCAGATGCTCAACGGTAGAAATACGCACGTCATGCTCATTGACCAGGCAAGTACAGAGCATGGTATCACGCACGGATTTTGCATCAGCCGGAAAATCAACCGGTGGATTCAAGTCAGTGCGACGATAGATGACCCCGGTATTAGCCGACGCTGGGCGCATTGTCAGCGTGACCTTTTTGCCGGTATGCAAACCGACTCCAGTCGCCTGAACAATACGTTTTAATGTCCTTTGTTTGATCATCGTTTTATCTCGCAATGTTATCCATCCTACCGACCAAGCATACAGCATGGCCGGCGGGACAGTTTAGCACAAAGAGCGGAGATTCCAAATTCTCAGGATATTCTTAGTCTGCCTGCTTGCGCAGGAAGGCAGGAATATCAAGATAGTCGGGCTCTTTATTAGGCTGCGCAGTCGGATCGTTGACCACCTTGGCGGCCGGTTTCACTTCCTGCGGCAACGGCGACATGCCGTGCTGCTGGTAGCGATGATCCATCACTGGCTGGCTAGCCTGTTTATTGGTCACCAGAGTGATTTCAGGACGTTTGTCCATGCCGATACCGGTCGCAACCACGGTCACGCGCAGTTCGTCGTTCATTTCCGGATCCAGCGAGGTACCGATGACCACGGTGGCGTTGTCGGAAGCGAAAGCACGAATGGTGTTACCCACGGTTTCGAACTCATCCAGACGCAGGTCGAAGCCCGCGGTGATGTTGACCAGAACGCCGCGAGCGCCGGACAGGTCGATGTCTTCCAGCAGTGGGCTGGAGATCGCCATTTCCGCCGCCTCTTCAGCGCGGTCTTCACCACAGGCAACGCCGGAACCCATCATCGCGTAGCCCATTTCGGACATCACGGTGCGCACGTCGGCGAAGTCGACGTTCATCAGGCCCGGACGGGTGATCAGCTCGGCGATACCCTGCACTGCGCCTTTCAGCACGTCGTTAGCCGCGCCGAACGCGTCCAGCAGAGAAATGCCGCGACCCAGAACTTTCAACAGCTTGTCGTTCGGGATAGTGATCAGTGAATCCACATGTTTGGACAGCTCTGCGATACCCTGCTCAGCGAACGCCATGCGTTTCTTGCCTTCAAAATTGAAAGGCTTGGTAACCACGGCCACTGTCAGAATACCCAGATCTTTAGCAACTTCAGCCACAACAGGTGCTGCACCGGTACCGGTACCGCCGCCCATGCCGGCTGCAATGAAGACCATGTCTGCGCCATCAAGTGCGGCACGCAGGGCTTCACGGTCTTCTTCCGCTGAATTGCGACCCACTTCAGGGTTCGCGCCTGCACCCAGACCTTTGGTAATACCGCTACCGATCTGGATGGTTTGGCCAACTGCCGTTTTACGAAGCGCCTGAGCGTCTGTATTAACGGCGAAGAATTCAACACCTTCGATGCGCTCGCGCACCATGTGTTCAACGGCGTTGCCACCGCCACCGCCGACGCCGATGACTTTAATCACCGCGTCATTGGTTAGTTCCATTGGTTCAAACATAGTTTCTCTCCGTTTTGTGCCTGTCGCTGCGAGATCATAAAAAGATTACTCAGCATGATCTCTTTGTTGAAACATTAAAACTCTTTTCTCAGCCAGCTATTGATGCGTTTAAACCAATTGCCCACCGAGGCGCGTTTTTCTACTTCTGCCTCACCGCTCAGGTGAGACTCTTTTCCATAGTGCAGCAGACCTACCGCAGTTGAGTAGTAAGGCTCCTGCGCATAATCCGTCAGACCTGTGATGTTCAAGGGTTGGCCGATGCGTACCTGGGTGTGGAACACCCGTTGCGCACAGGCTGCCAGGCCATCAATTTGGGCGGCGCCACCGGTCAGCACAATACCCGCTGCCAGATGATGCTTCACCCCTTGCTGACGCAGTTGCTCCTGCAATTGCAAAATTTCATCGTTAACCAGATTCAACAGTTCGGTGTAGCGTGGCTCAATAACTTCAGCCAGTGTCTGTCTTTGCAGACTACGAGGGGGACGTCCCCCAACGCTTGGCACCTCTACACTTTCATCCTTGCTAACAATCGACCCAAGCGCACAGCCGTGTCGAACTTTGATCGCTTCCGCGTCTGTCGGCGGCGTGCCGAAGGCGTAAGCGATATCGCTGGTGACCACGTTCCCGGCGTAAGGGATCACTTTGGTGTGGCGCAGAGCACCGCCGGTGTACACCGCCATATCCATGGTGCCGCCGCCGATATCCACCACACAAACGCCAAGTTCGCGCTCATCTTCGGTCAGAACCGCATAGCTGGCGGCCAGACCGGCGAAAATAAGTTGGTCAACTTTCAGACCACAGCGTTCTACCGCTTTAACAATGTTCTTTGCCATATCGTTATGGCAGGTAATCAAGTGCACCTTGGCCTGCATACGCACGCCGGACAACCCAACCGGGTTCTTGATGCCTTCCTGATAGTCGATGGCGTATTCCTGAGGGATAACGTGCAGGATGCGGTGTTCGTCACGTACGCGTACCGATTTGGCGGTATGCACCACGTTCTCCACATCTTCCTGCGTCACTTCCTCTTCGGAAATAGGAACCATCCCTATTTCGTTCTGACAGCTGATGTGTTTACCCGACAATGCGAGGTAAACCGAAGAAATCTGGCAATCCGCCATCAGCTCGGCCTGATCGATAGCGCGTTGTACGCATTTGACTACCGATTCCAGGTCGTTAACGCCACCCTTATCCATACCGCGAGACGGGCAACTGCCCACCCCGATAATGTTGACCATGCCATCGGGCAGAACTTCCCCTACCAATGCGGAGACTTTTGCAGTACCGATCTCCAGTCCAACTACCAGTTTTCTGTCCGTCGACTTGATCATTGTTGTTTTGCCTGTGCCTGATTCTGTTGCTGATTACTGTTCTGCTGACCGCCTACCGCCTGCGGGTCGATCAATATCGGCGTCCAACCTACCGAGGCGCCGGATTCATAGCGCAAATCGACATAGTTGACGCGCTTGCTTTCCGCCTGCCCTTGTTGCAGCAATACCGGATAGAGCTCGATAAACCGCTGCAGGCGTCCGGTACGATCGTCACGTCCCAGCTCCAGCCGAACATCATTATCCAAAGCCAGCTGCCAGGAATGGCGAGCGCTCATGGCCGCCATTTTCAGCGTAAATTTGCTGGCCGCTAACATGTTGCTCATGGCCTGATAACCTTCCAGAACATCCTGTTCGCTCCCTTCCGGGCCATAGAGCAGCGGCAATTTTTGTTTGCCAATTCGTTCTGCCGGCACGCTGAAGGATTTGCCTTCGGCGTCCACCATGTGTAAATCATTCCAACGCGCAATCGGGACATACTCGACCAGGTGGATCTTCAGCTCATCCGGCCACTGCTTGCGCACGCTGGCCTGCTTGATCCACGGCAGGCGTTCAATCTGCTGCTGGATGACATCAACATCCTGCGTCATGAACGTGCCCGGCGCACCCAGCGCCAAAATCGCCTGGCGAATATCATCGTTGGTGGTGTAGTGGCGTTCGCCGGTGACCACCAACCGTGAGAGCGGCAGCCGACTGGCGTCTTTCATCCAGCCAATCACCATCCAGCCACTCCACAGCACCGTTCCCAGCACCATCAGCAGGAAAACCATTCCCGCCAATTGAGTTCCATTGCTGCGGCGCGGGCTGTTATCCACCTCGCGTTCACGCGCATTCAGGGCAGCTTGCGACATATCAGTCGGCCAACTCCAAAATTCTCGCTACCAGCTGCGAGAAACTTAAACCAGACTGGCGCGCTGCCATCGGCACCAGGCTATGACTGGTCATGCCCGGCGAGGTATTCACCTCAAGCAGATAGAAGCTGCCATCGCTATCCTGCATCACATCCACGCGGCCCCAGCCGCTGCAGTCCAGTCCACGGTAGGCGCGTAACGCCAATGCGGCCATTTCGGCCTCTTGTTCCGCGCCCAGGCCACTTGGACAGAAATACTGGGTATCGTCCGAAATGTACTTGGCCTGATAGTCGTAAAACACGCCGGCCGGCTGAATGCGGATCGAAGGCAACACCTGGTCGCCCAGCATCGCTACGGTATATTCAGGGCCACTCAGCCACTTCTCCACCAGCACGTCGTCGTCATGGCGGAAACCTTCTTCCAGTGCTGCTTCAAGAGCATCGCGTTCGGTTACCTTGCTCATGCCGACGCTGGAGCCTTCGCGGCTAGGCTTGACGATCAGCGGCAGGCCCAGAGCCTCCACGCGAGCAATCAGGCTCTGTTTCTCTGCGCCGGCATACTGCAGACGGTTAAGCGCCACATAAGGCGCGACCGGCAGCCCCATCGACTGCCACACCATCTTGGTGCGCCACTTGTCCATGGTCAGCGCCGACGCCATCACGCCGCTGCCGGTATAAGGCAGCTCAAGGAATTCCAGCATCCCCTGCAGGGTGCCATCCTCGCCGCCGCGCCCGTGCAGCGCGATAAACACTTTGGTAAACCCATGCTCTTTAAGCTGGGTTACCGGGAAATCGCGGATATCGATGCCATGGGCGTCGATACCGGCGTCCCGCAGCCCTGCCAACACGGCAGCACCGGATTGCAATGACACTTCACGTTCGGCGGAGGTGCCACCCAGCAGTACGGCAACTTTATCAGCCATGATGTTCCTCCTCTTTTTTCTGTGGCTGCAGCTTCAGCTCAGCCAGTTTGCGGGCGATTTTACCCACGTTGCCGGCGCCTTGCACCAGCACCAGATCCTCTGCCTGCAGCAGTTGCGCCAAGGTTTCCGGCACGATGTCCGCATCGGAAACCAGGATCGGATCCAGCTTGCCGCGGCTACGGATGGTACGGCACAGCGAGCGGCTATCCGCCCCCGGGATCGCCGTTTCGCCCGCGGCGTACACATCGAGCATCAGCAGCACATCAACCTGTGACAGCACGTTGGCGAAGTCGTCGTAGAGATCGCGGGTACGTGTGTAACGGTGCGGCTGGAGAATCATCACCAGGCGCTTATCCGGCCAGCCGGCGCGTGCAGCTTTCAGCGTGACGTCGACTTCGGTCGGATGGTGGCCATAGTCATCGACCAGCATCGCGGTACCGCTTTTGCCGTTCACCGGCTCCAGCGGGAACTCGCCCAGGAAATCAAAGCGGCGACCGGTGCCCTGGAAGCCCGCCAGCGCGCGCAGGATATCCTCGTCGTCAATGCCTTCTTCCGTCGCCACCGCCACTGCCGCCGCCGCGTTCAACGCGTTGTGACGGCCCGGAGCGTTCAGGGTCACCGTCATCAAGGGTTTATCCTGGCGGCTCAAGGTAAAGTGGCCCTGCGGCCCAACCTGGCGATAGCTCTCAATGCGCACATCGGCATCTTCGCTGAAACCGTAGGTAGTGATATGGCGGCCCACGCGTGGCAGCAGTTCGCGCACCACCGGGTCATCAACACACATCACTGCACGGCCGTAGAACGGCAGGTTGTGCAAAAAATTGATAAACGTCTGCTTCAGGTTCTCGAAGTCGCCCTGGTAGGTATCCATATGGTCGGCTTCGATATTGGTGACAATCGCCACCATCGGTTGCAAATGCAGGAACGACGCATCGCTCTCATCCGCTTCCGCGATCAGGTAACGACTGGAACCCAGACGCGCATGGGTACCGGCCGCTTTCACCAGCCCGCCGTTGACAAAGGTCGGGTCCAGGCCGGCTTCGGCGTAAATGCTCGACACCATTGCCGTCGTCGTGGTCTTGCCGTGCGTACCGGCGACGGCAATGCCGTGACGGAAACGCATCAGTTCGGCCAGCATCTCCGCGCGGCGGATAACCGGGATACGCGCTTCACGGGCGGCGACGATCTCCGGGTTGTCGGCGGAAATCGCGGTGGATACCACCACTACGCTCGCATCCAGCACGTTTTCCGGGCGGTGATGGAAATAAATCGTCGCCCCGAGCGCGCTCAACTGTTGGGTTACCGGGTTAGGCGCCAGGTCGGAGCCGCTGATCTGATAACCTTCGTTAGCCAACACTTCGGCGATACCACCCATGCCGGCGCCACCGATGCCGACAAAGTGAATGTGCCGGACGCGTCGCATCTCGGGCACGATAGTACGTAGTTTCGCCAGTTGTTGTGTATTCATCACTCTCTCTAATCCGGGTCCGGCATGCCGGGCCCCTACATGACATTGCTTTGATTCAGGCTCGGCGTACCGAACCCCTGCATTATTTATTTGGCAACCCGCACCAGCTCTGCCGCCACACGCTCGGTGGCGTCGGGAATAGCCACTGCCCGCGCTTTTTCGGCCATCGCCAGCAACTGCGGGCGATCCCAACTTGCCAACAGATCCGCCACGGTATCGGCGTTGAACTGCGGCTGTTCGATGATCTTCGCCGCGCCGGCTTCTTCCAGCGGGCGGGCATTCCAGTACTGCTGCCGATCTTTATGCTGGAACGGTACAAATATCGCCGGCAGGCCCGCCGCGGCGATCTCGCTGACGGTCAGCGCGCCGGAGCGGCACACGACAACGTCGGCCCAGGCGTAAGCGGCGGCCATGTCATCGATAAACTCGGTCACCTTATGCTGCGTCTGCCCTACCCTCTCGTAGTCGCGCAACACGTTTTCCAGCGCACCTTTACCTACCTGATGCCAGAGCGTAATTCTATCGCCCAATCTCGCCGCGACTTCAGGAACTGTCTGATTCAGCACCCGCGCGCCCTGACTTCCGCCAATCACCAGCACGCGGATGGGGCCTTCACGCCCGGTCAGTCGCTCCGCCGGCAGCGGCAGCGCCAGTACGTCGGTACGTACCGGGTTGCCCACGACGTCCGCATTCGGAAACGCGCCGGGGAATGCCTGCAATACTTTTTTGGCGATGCGGGCCAGCCAACGGTTGGTCAGCCCGGCAATGCCGTTTTGTTCATGCAGTACCACCGGGATGCCGCACAACCACGCAGCCAAACCGCCGGGACCGGAAACGTAACCGCCCATGCCCAGCACCACGTCCGGCTGGTAGCTGCGCATAATCGCCTTCGCCTGGCGTACCGCATGCCAGATACGCAGCGGTGCGCTCAGTTGGGCCTTCAGCCCTTTGCCGCGCAGGCCGGAAATACGGATGAAATCAATCTCGATCCCGTGCTTTGGCACCAGATCGGCTTCCATTCGGTCTGCGGTTCCGAGCCAGCGCACCTGCCAGCCCTGCGCCATCAGATGATGCGCGACCGCCAGCCCCGGGAACACGTGTCCGCCGGTACCGCCTGCCATCACCATTAAACGCTTAGGTTTCCCGCTCATCCCTTACCTCTTCACAAACGCCTGGGCTTTGGCCAGACGCGTTTCATAATCAATACGCAGCAACAGCACGATCGCCGTCGACATAATCAACAGGCTCGAACCGCCGTAACTTATCAACGGCAGCGTCAGCCCTTTGGTTGGCAGCATACCAGCTGCGGCGCCGACGTTGACCAGTGCCTGGAAGCTGAACCAGACGCCGATCGAGCAGGCCAGAAAGCCGGAAAAGCGCTGATCGATCTCCAGCGCGCGGCGGCCAATCGACATAGCGCGAAAAGCGACGAAGAATACCATTAACAATGCTAAAACCACACCGATATAGCCCAGTTCTTCGCCCAAAATCGAGAAGATAAAGTCGGTGTGCGCTTCAGGCAAATACTCGAGTTTCTGTACCGAGTTCCCCAGCCCCTGCCCCCAAAATTCACCGCGGCCAAACGCCATCAGCGACTGGGTCAACTGGTAGCCACTGCCGAACGGATCGGCCCACGGGTTCCAGAACGACGTCACGCGGCGCATACGGTAAGGTTCGGCAATGATCAACAGCACCACCGCAAAGGCACCGGAGCCGATGATCGCCAGGAACTGCCACATTTTGGCGCCGGCCAGGAACAGCATCGCCAGCGTCGTGATAAACAACACCACCACGGTACCGAGGTCCGGTTGCGCCAGCAGCAGTACCGCCAGCACTACCATTACGCCCATCGGCTTGCAGAAGCCCCAAAAGTTGGTACGCACTTCTTCAACCTTGCGCACCAGATAGCTCGCCAGATAGCAAAACAGCGACAGCTTGGACAGCTCCGCCGGTTGAATACGCAACGGGCCCAGCGCGATCCAGCGCGATGCGCCGTTTACCGAGCTGCCGACCACCAGTACGATCAGCAGCATCACAATCGACAACAGCAGCATCACATTGCTGTAGCGCTGCCAGACTTCCATCGGGATGCGCAGCGTTACCATCGACAAGCCAAAGGCCAGCCCGAGGTACAGCGCGTCACGCTTGGCAAACAGGAAAGGATCGTCCGCCAGGCGCTGGCCGATCGGCATTGACGCCGAAGTCACCATGACAAAACCGATAATGGCCAATCCGAAGGTCAGCCACAGCAGGGTACGGTCGTACAGCACCATATTGACCGAATCGCTCTCGCGCGATCCCATCACCCAGTCTTTCAGTCTTTCGGTCAACCCGAACGTCGGCACCCGTAATTTCATCCGCCAAGCTCCTGTGCCAGACGGGCAAACTCGTCGCCACGCACTTCAAAGTTACGGAACTGATCCAGGCTGGCGCACGCCGGTGACAGCAGCACCATATCGCCAGGTTGTACCCGGCCCGCGATCGCTTGCATCGCCTGTTCCATCGTGTCGGTCAGCGTGGCAACGTCCGGCCGCAGCTCCGCCAATTGTTCGCCATCGCGGCCGAAGCAATACAGGCGGACGTTATCGCCCTGCAGATAGCGCCCCAGCGGGGAGAAATCGGCAGACTTGCCGTCGCCGCCCAGCAGCAGATGCAAAGTGCCGTCCACTTGCAGGCCATTCAACGCCGCTTCGGTGCTGCCGACGTTGGTGGCTTTCGAATCGTTAATCCAACGTACGCCGTTGTGTTCCCACGCCAGTTGGAAACGGTGCGCCAACCCGGTAAAGGTAGTTAGCGCCTTCAGGCTGGAGGCGCGCGGGATATTCACCGCATCGGCCAGCGCCAACGCAGCCAGCGCATTGGTATAGTTGTGGCGGCCAGTCAGCTTCATCTCGCGGGTATTCAGGATTTTCTCACCGCGCACGCGCAACCAGGTTTCGCCCTGCTGGCGGTTGAGGTGGTAGTCGCCCACGTCGGCCCCGAAACTGATGCAGCGCTGGTCTGCGCCGCGTACCGGCATGGTCAGCGCGTCATCTGCGTTAACCACGCACAGGGCGGCATTTTCATAGACGCGTAGTTTGGCGGCGCGATACTGCTGCAGGCCAAATGGGTAACGGTCCATATGATCTTCTGTCACGTTCAGGATGGTTGCCGCCGCCGCTTTCAGGCTGAAGGTGGTTTCCAGTTGGAAACTTGACAGCTCCAGCACGTACAGTTGGCATTCCTGACGCAGCAGGCTCAGCGCAGGCAGGCCAATATTACCGCCCACACCCACCGCCCAGCCGGCCGCTTTCGCCATCTCGCCCACCAGAGTGGTGACGGTGCTTTTACCGTTGGAACCGGTGATCGCTACGATCGGCGCCTGGGCTTCGCGGCAGAACAGTGCGACGTCGCCGACAATCTCCACCCCCGCATCCGCCGCAGCGCTCAACGCCGGGTGAGCCAGCGCCATGCCCGGGCTGGCAACGATCAAATCCGCCGCCAGCAACCAGTCCAGATTCAGGTCACCCAAATGCCGTTCAACGCTTTCAGGCAGCTTGTCCAGCCCCGGCGGCGAAATACGGGTATCCATAACGCGCGGCGTTACGCCACGCGCCATAAAGAAATCAACGCAGGACAGGCCGGTGAGGCCTAACCCGATGATGACCACTTTTTTACCCTGATAATCCGCCATAATTACCGTACCTTCAGCGTCGCCAGGCCAATCAGCACCAGCATCAGCGAAATAATCCAGAAGCGCACGATCACGCGCGGTTCCGGCCAGCCCTTCAATTCATAATGGTGGTGGATCGGCGCCATGCGGAAAATACGTTGCCCGCGCAGCTTGAACGATCCCACCTGCAGGATCACCGACAGCGTTTCAACCACGAACACGCCGCCCATAATCAATAACAGGAACTCTTGGCGCAGCAGTACCGCGATGGTGCCCAGCGCGCCACCCAGAGCCAGTGAGCCGACGTCACCCATAAAGACCTGTGCCGGGTAGGTGTTGAACCATAAAAAGCCCAGGCCGGCGCCAACGATGGCAGTACAGACGATCACCAGCTCACCCGCATGACGCAGATAAGGAATGTGCAGGTAGTTGGCGAAATTCATGTTGCCGGTCGCCCAAGCCACCAGCGCAAAGCCCGCAGCCACGAACACCGTTGGCATGATCGCCAGGCCATCCAGCCCGTCGGTCAGGTTGACCGCGTTGCTGGTGCCGACAACCACAAAGTACGCCAACAGCACGTACAACAGGCCGAGCTGCGGCATGATGTCCTTAAAGAACGGCACAACCAGCTCGGTGGCTGGCGTGTCTTTTCCTACGGCATACATGGCGAAGGCGAAAATCAGCGCAATCACCGACTGCCAGAAGTATTTCCAGCGGGCAATCAGCCCCTTGGTGTCTTTACGCACCACTTTGCGGTAGTCATCGACAAAGCCGACGATGCCATAGCCCACCAGCACGAACAGCACGCCCCACACGTAAGGGTTGGACGGATAAGCCCACATCAGCACCGAAATGGTGATGGAGGTCAGGATCATGATGCCGCCCATGGTCGGCGTGCCGCGCTTGCTGAAATGCGACTCCGGGCCATCGTTGCGCACGACCTGGCCGAAGGACATCTCCTGCAGGCGTTTAATCACCCGCGGTCCCATCCATAAGGAGAGAAACAGCGCGGTCAGCAGGCTGACAATGGCCCTGAACGTCAGGTAGGAGAAGACGTTGAAGCCGGAATAATATTTGACCAAATGCTCGGCCAGCCAAACTAACATGGTACTTTCTCCTGTAACGCGCGTACTACCTGCTCCATTGCGGCACTACGTGAACCCTTGATTAACACGGTAATTACCGCATGTTCCGACAGTAATTCCGCCACGCGCGCGATCACTGCTGCCTTGTCCTGAAAATGTTCGCCGTTACCGGAAGCTGCACACAGCGCCTGGCTTAACGGGCCGATGCCTATCACTTTATCGACGCCGGCCAACCGGGCAGCTTCGCCCACCTGACGGTGGCATTCTTCGGCATCCACCCCCAACTCGGCCATATCGCCAACCACCATTACGCGGTAGCCCGGCATCTCTGCCAGCACCTGCGCCGCAGCGGTCATCGAGCCGACGTTGGCGTTATAGCTGTCATCGAGCAGCAGTTTGTCTTCGGCAAGCGCAATCGGGAACAAACGCCCCGGCACCCCCTGTAACTGTTTCAACCCCTGACGCACGGCTTCGAGCGATGCGCCAACCGACATGGCCAGCGCCGCAGCGGCCAGCGCATTGGCCACGTTATGGCGGCCCGGCAACGGTAGCGTTACCGCCGCAGTGCCGAACGGGCTGTGCAACGTAAATTGCGTGCCCCTGGCGTTCACCAGCACGTCGCTGGCAAAGAAATCCACGCCTTCCGCCGCCTGAGGAGAAAAGCGCCAAACGGTTTTATCGTTCAGCATGCTCTGCCAGTGTGGCCAGTCATTATTGTCGGCGTTGATGATCGCCACGCCGTCAGCCGGCAAGCCGGTAAAAATTTCACCTTTTGCCTGGGCGACGCCGGCCAAAGAGCCAAAGCCTTCCAGGTGAGCCGCCGCCAGGTTATTCACCAGGGCGGTCTGTGGCCGCGTTAATGCGGTGGTATAGGCAATCTCGCCAATATGGTTGGCACCCAGCTCAATCACGGCAAAATCATGCTGCGGTTGCAAACGCAGCAGCGTCAGCGGCACGCCGATATCGTTGTTGAAGTTGCCGGCGGTATACAGCACCTCACCGCATTCACGCAAAATAGCGGCGGCCATTTCCTTCACCGAGGTCTTGCCCGATGAACCGGTTAACGCCACAACGCGGGCCGGCACTTGCTGGCGCACCCAGGCAGCCAGTTGCCCCAGCGCCAAACGCGTGTCTTTCACCACCAGTTGCGGTACGTCCACCAATAAGCGCTTACTCACCAGCAGCGCCCCAGCGCCTGCGGCTACAGCATCGGCAGCGAAGGCATGCGCATCAAAACGCTCGCCCTTCAGCGCCACAAACAGGCAACCTGCGGTTACCTGGCGGGTATCTGTCGTCACCTCAATGATTTGGCAATCGGCGCCGATCAACTCAGCGCTCAATACATCGGCCAGTGCCTGAAGGGAGACAGGAATCATGCTATTACCCCCAGCAGACGCGCAACGGTGGTGCGATCGGAGTAATCCAGACGGCGGTTCCCCACCAGTTGATAGTCCTCGTGGCCTTTACCCGCCACCAGCACCACATCTTGTTCTTTGGCTTGCATAATCGCGCTGGTTACCGCTTCGGCACGGCCGTGGATCACCAGCGCACGCCCGGCATCCAGCAGACCGGTAAGGATATCGGCAATGATCGCCTGCGGTTCTTCGGTACGCGGGTTGTCATCGGTCACCACTACGCGATCGGCGAACTGCTCGGCGATGCCACCCATCAGCGGGCGCTTGCCTTTGTCACGATCGCCGCCGCAACCGAACACGCACCACAGCTGCCCCTGGCAGTGCAGGCGCGCAGCTTCCAGCGCCTTCTCCAGCGCGTCCGGGGTGTGGGCGTAATCCACCACGACCGTCGGTTTGCCTAGCGCGTTGAAGACTTCCATGCGGCCGCATACCGGCTGCAGCTGATTGCCGGTTTCCACCAGTTTGTCCAGCGGATAGCCCAGTGACAGCAGCGTCGCCAGTGCCAGCAACAGGTTGCTGACGTTGAAAGCGCCCATCAGGCGGCTCTCAATTTCGCCATCGCCCCAGCTTGAGCTGAAACGGACAGTGGCGCCATTATCGTGATAACTGACCGCAGTGGTTTTCAGCCAGCGGCCATGGCAACCCAGCTGCAGGTTATCCTGCATGGTGACCGCCACCGCATCCGGCAATTTGCTCAGCCAGCGCTGACCCACTTCGTCATCGGCGTTGATGATCGCCTGCCCCACTTCGTGGCCGGCAAACAACGACCATTTGGCCGCTTCGTAATTGGCCATATCACCGTGGTAATCCAGGTGATCGCGGCTCAGGTTGGTGAACACTGCGGCGGCAAACGGCAGCGCCGCCACGCGGTTTTGCACCAACCCGTGGGAAGAGACTTCCATCGCGGCGAAGGTTGCGCCCCGATCGACCAACTCGTTTAATACGTGTTGAACATCCACCGCAGAACCGGTGGTATTCTCAGTCGGGCACACCTGGCCCAGCAGACCGTTACCGACGGTGCCCATCACTGCGCCGGTTTCACCCAACAGTTGGCTCCACTGCGCCAGCAGTTGCGTGGTGGTGGTTTTACCGTTGGTGCCGGTCACGCCAACCAGACGCAGGCGCTCGGCCGGTTGATGGTAAAAACGCCCGGCCAATGCGGAAAGGCGCTGGTTAAGCTGGCTCAGATAAATCACCGGCACACCGTGCATTTCCGTGATTGCGCCGTCTTCGGCCTGACCTTCAGCTTCGGCAATCACGGCTGCAACACCCTGCGCAATGGCCTGCGGAATATAGCGGCGTCCATCTGTCTGATGGCCAACAACGGCGACAAACAGATCCCCGGCAGCCGCAATACGGCTGTCTAATGTCATTTCCCGCAGCGCGCGCCCGGGCGCCGTCGGCACCCATGGAGCGAGTAAATCGCGCAAATTACGATCTGCCACCTGAACCCTCTTTTTTATTAATCACTAATTCGCTTTTATCAGCGGTGGGCAACGCGTCCGGTTCGACGTTCATGGTGCGCAATACGCCGCCCATGATGGCGCCGAACACCGGTGCGGAAATTGCACCGCCATAGTACTTCCCACCCTGAGGATCGTTGATCACCACCACCAGAGCAAAACGGGGATTACTGGCCGGCGCGACGCCGGCGGTATAAGCGAGATATCGGTTGACGTATTTGCCATCCGGGCCGACCTTTTTGGCGGTACCGGTTTTAATAGCGATGCGGTAACCCTTGATGGCGGCTTTCACGCCGCCGCCGCCCGGCAGGGCCACGCTTTCCATCATGTGCACCACGGTGCGCACCAGAGGTTCAGGGAAAATGCGTTCGCCGGCAACCGGAGGGTCAACCTTGGTGATCGACAATGGGCGATACACGCCCAGGCTGCCGATCGTTGCGTAGACTCGCGCCAACTGTAACGGAGTTACCATTAGCCCGTAGCCGAAAGAGAAGGTGGCCCTCTCTATGTCAGACCACCGTTGTTTTTTTGGGTATATGCCACTGCTTTCTCCGACCAGCCCCAAATTGGTCGCTTTTCCCAGTCCAAAACGAGAGTAAGTATCTACTAACGCCGAGGACGGCATCGCTAACGCCAGCTTGGTAACGCCAACGTTACTCGACTTCTGCAAGATCCCGGTTACCGACAGCTCCGCATAACGCGCCACGTCTTTAATCTCGTGGCCCTGAATGCGGAAAGGAATGGTGTTCAGCACGCTGTTTTCTTTCACCACACCGTTATGTAACGCTGTCATCACCACCATAGGTTTCACGGTGGAGCCAGGCTCAAAAATATCGGTAATAGCGCGGTTACGCATGGTGTCTTTCGGCGTACCGGCCATATTATTCGGGTTGTAAGACGGGCTGTTGGCCATCGCCAGCACTTCGCCGGTGTTCACGTCGATCAGCACCGCCGTGCCGGATTCAGCCTTGTTGAACGCCACCGCGTTGTTCAGTTCGCGATACACCAGCGCCTGCAGGCGCTCATCGACGCTCAATACCAGGTTATGCGCCGCCTGGCTGTCGACCGAGGAGATATCCTCGATCACCCGGCCATAGCGGTCTTTACGCACGGTTCGTTCACCCGGCTGCCCGGTCAACCAGCGGTCAAAGCTCTTCTCGACGCCTTCGATGCCCTGGCCGTCAATATTGGTCACGCCGATAATGTGCGAGGTGACCTGGCCGGCCGGGTAGTAACGGCGCGATTCCTGACGCAGGTAAATCCCCGGTAACTTCAGCTTGCGAATGTAATCGCCTACCGCCGGGTTCACCTGGCGAGCCAGGTAAACAAAGCGCCCTTTCGGGTTGGCGTTAACACGGGTAGAAAGCTGATCCAGAGGGATATTCAGCGCGTCGGACAACGCCTTCCAACGGCTATCCAGCGTAATGCCGCCACGCTCGTTCAGCTCTTTAGGATCCGCCCAAATGGCGTTGACCGGTACGCTCACCGCCAATGGTCGGCCGGCGCGATCGCTGATCATGCCGCGTGAGGTCGGTACCTCCTGCACACGCAGCGAACGCATGTCGCCTTCTTTCACCAGGCGGTCCGGATTGATGACCTGCAGATAGGCCACGCGCAGCATCAATCCCACCAGCGCCAGCAAAATACAGCCGCACAGCAACGCAAAACGCCAGCTTACAAAGCTGGCCTGATTTTCCGGGCGTTTCAACTTACCGGGGCGTGCTGCTTTCATGCGTTCCCTTTCTTCTCCGTGTCATGATTTCAGTTAAACTGTTCATTGTTTAACGATGATATTTTCCTGCGATGGATCAACATGTTGCATCTGCAGTTTTTCGGTGGCGATACGCTCGACCCGGCTGTGGTCGCCGAGGGCGTTCTCCTCCAAAATCAGGTTGCGCCATTCAATATCCAGAGCATCCCGCTCAAGCACCAACTGCTCGCGCTCAGCGGTCAGCAGGCGGGTACGGTGTGCGGTAGTCACCACAAAAATCGCAGAAATCAGTGAAGCGACCAGTAAAATCAATGGGATCTTGGCGTTACGCAGCAGATCGCCGCCAATCACCCCCACCAAACCGTGGCGTTCATTACCAATCACGCAGGCATCCTCTCGGCAATGCGCAGCACTGAACTGCGCGCGCGTGGGTTTTCCGCCACTTCATCTTGCGAAGGCATCATCTTGCCCAAGGCTTTCAGCGTGCGCCCGCCCATGCCGCGCAGTTGCTCTTCAGTCAGCGGCAGACCTGCCGGTACCTGAGCACCGCGGCTATGGTGGCGCATAAAGCGTTTAACGATACGATCTTCCAACGAGTGGAAACTGATGATCGACAGGCGCCCCTGCGGGGCCAGCACTTCCAGCGCGCCGTCCAGCGCACGCTCAATCTCTTCCAGTTCACTGTTGATGTAGATACGAATGGCCTGGAAACTGCGCGTTGCCGGATGCTTGTGTTTTTCCCGGAACGGGCTGGCATTGGCGATCAGGTCTGCCAGCTCTTTGGTGCGCGTCATCGGTTCGACACGGTTTCTTTCCACGATGGCGCGGGCAATGCGCTTGGCGAAACGCTCCTCACCGAAGGTTTTCAGCACCCAGGCAATGTCGTCCGCTTCCGCTTTCAACAACCATTCAGAGGCGGACTGACCGCTTGATGGGTCCATACGCATATCCAGTGGGCCGTCACGCATGAAGGAGAAACCGCGTTCTGCGTCATCCAACTGCGGCGAAGAAACGCCCAAATCGAGTAAGACGCCATCAATCTGCCCCACCAATTCGCGTTCCCGCACGTAGTGTGACAAATCAGAAAATGGGCCGTGTACGATGGTAAAACGAGGATCTTCAATAGATTTGGCGGCTGCAATCGCCTGTGGATCGCGGTCAATTGCCAGCAAACGTCCTTCCGGCCCCAGTTGGGACAGAATCAGACGAGAATGGCCACCGCGACCAAAAGTACCGTCGATATATATGCCGTTACTGCGAATATTGAGGCCATTGACCGCCTCATCCAACAGTACGGTGGTGTGTTTATAGTTTTCCAACATGCTTATAGCGACAAGTCCTGTAGCCGCTCAGACAACGGTTCCTGAGTCGACTGTTCTGCGTCAATATCATCCTTGACTTGTTGATACCAGGTCTGTTCATCCCACAGTTCAAACTTGTTGAACTGCCCGACCAGCATCACTTCTTTTGTAAGCCCGGCGTGTTGACGCAGCGTAGTAGCTAGCAACAACCGACCGGCGCTGTCCATCTGACACTCACTGGCATGCCCCAACAATAAGCGCTGAACGCGGCGCTCTGCGGGATTCATACTCGACAGACGGGATAATTTTTGTTCAATAATTTCCCATTCGGGCAATGGGTAAAGCAGCAGGCAGGACTGATGGAGGTCAATGGTACAGACCATTTGGCCTTGCGATTGCTCGTTCAGCAAATCCCGATAACGGGTGGGTACGGCAAGCCGCCCTTTGCTGTCGAGATTAACCATCGTCGCCCCACGGAACATTCCTGAGCTACCCCTTCATGACCGTTTTCACCACTTTACACCACAAATTCCCACATAAGGGAGTTTACGGAGGGTATGAAAACCTTGTCAAGCCAGAGCGGCGGCGCTTTGGCAATATTTCTCCCGTCATTTTGGGAGCTGACTCGCGAAAGGAACGCTATTTATTCGATGAGTTAAAATTAACATCATGATAAACGGGGATAATTTTCTGAGTGGAAAGAGGGTGATTAAAAACCTGACAAATTGGCGATTAATTAACTCATTACTTCCTTCTGCAATCGATGTCTCATTTTTTAGCTCGGCAATCACAACCCTGTAACCCGCCGTAACCCGCACCGGCCAAGGCTCGCCGTTAACTCCGGCCATTGGCGAAATACGGTATAAGCCATTGAGTTAATAACGCTCAACGGTTATTGCACTTCAGGTCGGGCGCTATTTTACTTCAATTAAAGCGTCAGTGATAAGCCAGATGAAAAAATAAATTACTCGGATATTACGAGTCGAGTTATTTTCGATTTAAATCAGCTTGGTAAGATTATTCTCAAAATACCTGTTTACAATTATGGTTTCATTTCCTTACATCATTTATTCCCACAATTTTTGCTGTGAAAATGCACTTTATAATGAAAAAATTCGTAACCATATGTTTTAAATCAAAAAAGTAAAAACCCTCCCGTTTTAATCCCTTCGCGCCAGATTCTACCGCTCTTCCTCAGGATAAAAATCAGCCAAGGGCAATAAATAAAAATATTCAGCTATCCAATAAAAACAAGATAGAGGAGTAAACTATAAAAAACGCAAAAATCAAGAATTAACAACCAAGATCATCAAATTTAACAGAATATTAACCAACACTTAAGGAGATCGCACCATGCTTTCGCCTGTCGCTTATTGGCGCAGCGCCGCCGCCGATACTTTTGCACTGGTGGTGTATTGTTTCATCGCCGGAATGGCGATAGAAATTCTGGTTTCCGGCATGAATTTTCAGCAATCGCTCTCCTCCCGCCTGGTGTCGATCCCGGTGAATATCCTGATCGCCTGGCCCTATGGACGCTACCGCGACCTGTTTATTCGCCTTGCGAAGCGCTCTCATCACGGGCAATGGTTGCTGCGTAACCTCGCCGACTTGCTGGCGTATGTCAGTTTTCAATCGCCGGTGTACGCCGCCATATTGTGGAGCGTAGGTGCAGACGGGCAGCAAATTATGACCGCGGTGGCCGGAAATGCCGTGGTCTCGATGGCGATGGGCGTGATATATGGCTACTTTCTTGAATACTGCAGAAAGCTGTTCCGGGTCACCGGCTATGTGTAAAGCGGGGAGACAGGCAGGAAACAGCGTCGCCGCCCCGCCTGTATTATTTATTTCCGGCTCAGACTACCGCGACGGAACAGATTGCGGCGAATACGCGTCAGGCCCGGTTTAGGTTTACGCGGTTCATCCAGGCTGGCCAACACCAGTTCCAGTACCCGTTCAGCCACATCACGGTGGCGCTGCGCTACCGCCAGCACCGGGCACTCAAGAAAGTCCAGCAGCTCGTGATCGCCGAAAGTGGCGATCGCCAGATCGGTCGGCAAGCGACCCCGCTGTTTCAACGTCACATCCATCACCCCCTGCAACAGAGAGAACGAAGTGGTGAACAACGCCTGCGGCATCGGATGCGTTTTCAACCATTCTGCAAACAGTACGCCGGCAGCCTCGCGTTCATAGCTGTTGGCATACAGATAATCGACAGGCCGTTCGTCGCCCTCCCACGCCTGGCGGAATCCTTGCTCACGCAGGAAACTGACGGACAGCTCAGGCAATGCGCCCAGATACAGCACCGACTCCGCCGGAAAAGTGCGAAGCTCCTGCGCCAGCGCGAAGGAATCCTCTTGGTCGGCCCCCACCACGCTGATGAAATGCTCGCGATCCAGTGCCCGGTCCAGAGCGATGATCGGTAATGGATCTTTGGCCCAGCGCTGATAGAACGGGTGCTCCGGCGGCAAAGCGGTGGAAACGATAATGGCGTCGACCTGGCGTTGCAGCAGGTGTTCGATACAGCGCATTTCGTTATCCGGCTGATCTTCCGAACAGGCAATCAATAGCTGATAACCGCGCTGGCGCGCCTGGCGCTCCAGGTAGTTGGCGATACGGGTATAGCTGGTGTTTTCCAGATCCGGTATCACCAGGCCGATAGAGCGAGTTCGTCCTGCGCGCAATCCTGCCGCGACGGCATTCGGGTGATAGTTATGCTCCCTGACCACGGCCATCACTTTTTCGACGGTTTTATCGCTGACACGATACTGCTTCGCTTTGCCGTTGATGACATAACTGGCCGTGGTGCGCGAAACGCCAGCGAGACGCGCGATTTCATCCAGTTTCACGTTAACCCCTTAATGACGCTGAAAATAGAAGTGAAAGCTATGCTCGGATTAACCATCGCATCCCGTGCGGTTATTCAATCCAGCCTCTGCGATCTAACAGCAGAAAACACTGCCGAGCAACCGCTTTTGCCGAAAGGTGCCAGCAAACAGGCAAAAAACACTGAAAAACAAAAGGCGCAGCCATGCCGCGCCCTCAGATTATGCCAATATCACGTTTCAGCGCATGATTTTATCGCCGCGCGACACGCCGACGACGCCGGAACGCGCCACTTCGACAATTTCAGCCACTTCGCGCACTGCATTAAGAAACGCATCCAGCTTGTCGCTGGTGCCGGCCAGCTGAACGGTGTAAAGCGTCGCCGTGACATCGACAATCTGCCCACGGAAAATATCGGCGCAGCGTTTCACCTCTTCACGGCCATAACCGCTGGCCTGCAGCTTCACCAGCATGATCTCGCGCTCAACATGCGCGCCCTGCACCAGCTCGCTGACGCGCAGCACATCCACCAGCTTATGCAGCTGCTTTTCGATCTGCTCCAGCACTTTCTCATCGCCGACGGTTTGGATGGTCATACGCGACAACGTAGGATCGTCGGTCGGCGCTACCGTCAGGCTTTCAATGTTGTAACCACGCTGGGAGAACAACCCCACCACACGCGACAACGCGCCGGATTCGTTTTCCAGCAATACAGATAAAATACGTCGCATGATCAGGTCCTCTCCGTTTTGCTTAACCACATTTCGTCCATGCTTCCGCCGCGGATCTGCATGGGGTAAACATGTTCGGTCTCATCGACGGTGACATCGACAAACACCAGTCGTTCTTTCTCGGCCAACGCCTGCGCCAGTTTGCTTTCCAGTTCATCCGGCGTGCGAATGGCGATGCCTACGTGACCGTAAGCTTCCGCCAGTTTGACGAAATCAGGCAAGGAATCCATATAAGACTGCGAATGGCGACCTGAGTAGATCATGTCCTGCCACTGCTTCACCATGCCCAGATAGCGGTTGTTGAGGTTCACCACTATCACCGGCAGGTTGTATTGCAACGCGGTCGAAAGCTCCTGAATGTTCATCTGGATACTGCCATCGCCGGTTACGCACACCACGGTCTCATCTGGCAACGCCAGCTTCACGCCCAGCGCAGCCGGCAGGCCGAAGCCCATGGTGCCCAGCCCACCGGAGTTGATCCAGCGGCGCGGCTTGTCGAACGGATAGTAGAGCGCGGCGAACATCTGGTGCTGGCCCACATCGGAGGTGACGTAAGCATCCCCCTTGGTCAAACGATGCAGGGTTTCGATCACTGCCTGTGGTTTGATGGTACCGCTGTTTTTGTCATAGCCCAGACAGTCGCGCGCGCGCCACTGCTCAATGGACTGCCACCAGTCGCGCAACGCATCGAAGTCCTGCGCCTTATCGTCCTGCGCCAACAGTTCCAGCATCTGGGTCAGCACCTGTTTGGCATCGCCCACGATCGGAATATCGGCATCGACCGTCTTGGAGATCGAGGTAGGATCAATATCGATATGCAGTACGGTGGCATCTGGGCAGTATTTTGCCAGGTTGTTGGTCGTGCGATCGTCAAAACGCACGCCGACGGCGAAAATCACGTCGGAATGGTGCATGGTTTTATTGGCTTCGTAAGTGCCGTGCATGCCGAGCATGCCGACGCTCTGGCGGTGCGTACCGGGGAAGGCACCCAGCCCCATCAGGGTGCAGGTCACCGGCAGATTCAGCTTTTCCGCCAATTCCAGCAGTTCTGCATCGCAAGCCGAGTTGATCGCTCCGCCGCCAACGTACATAACCGGTTTTTTAGCCGCCAAAATGGTTTGCAGCGCGCGTTTTATCTGCCCGCGGTGGCCCTGCACCGTTGGGTTATAGGAGCGCATGCTCACTTCCTGCGGATAGGCGTAAGGCATTCTGACCGCCGGGCTAACGATATCTTTCGGCAGGTCGATCACGACCGGGCCAGGACGGCCGGTCGAGGCCAGATAAAAGGCTTTTTTCAGGATGCCGGGGATATCCTCAGTGCGCTTCACCAGGAAACTGTGCTTCACCACCGGGCGAGAAATCCCGACCATGTCGCACTCCTGGAAGGCGTCATAACCAATCAGCGAGCTTGGAACCTGGCCGGAGAGCACCACCATCGGGATGGAGTCCATATAGGCGGTCGCAATGCCGGTAATCGCATTGGTCGCGCCGGGGCCGGAAGTCACCAGCACCACGCCTACCTCACCGGTAGCGCGCGCATAGCCATCCGCCATATGCACCGCACCCTGCTCATGACGCACCAATATGTGATCGATTCCTCCGACCGTATGCAGGGCGTCGTAGATATCGAGTACCGCCCCGCCCGGATATCCGAATACGTGCTTAACGCCCTGATCGATCAACGATCGAACGACCATCTCGGCTCCTGACAACATCTCCATGGGTTTGCCTCCAGGCTTACTTATTCTTGTCTGGCGCCGGAACGTAGCGCCTGTTGTGGGGCAATGCCCCAAAATTTTTGTGTATTGATTCTAACTGGCTAACATAACGTCAGAGTATTGAGCAGGCAAACGACAAAAAGACTCAAAAATAGAGTGGTTATTGCCATGCGACTGAGGATCGGGGGTTTACAAAAACAATGCACTAGCCGCTGGCGGATCAGGCTAGGCATTGTTTCGGGCAGACAGGGAATTACAGAACTATATCAGGCAAGAATTATGCTGTTTTTTTAGCCGGGTATACTGCCCGGCAGCATCCTTATGCCTGATCCTGGTACATCGAGTCAATTTCATGCTGGTAGCGCTGTAGAATCACCTTCCGACGCAGCTTCAGCGTGGGGGTGAGTTCACCCAACTCCATCGAAAAGGCCGCCGGCAGCAGAGTAAACTTTTTCACCTGCTCAAAGCGCGCCAGCTCTTTTTGCATGTCGCGCAGACGGCTCTCGAACATGTCTATAATGTGGCTATTACGCAGCAGCTCAAGCCGATCCTGGTATTTCAGGTTAATGGATTTCGCATACTCTTCCAGCGACTCAAAGCTGGGTACGATCAGGGCCGAAACGAATTTACGCGCATCGGCGATGATCGCCACCTGCTCGATAAAACGATCCTGAGCCAGCGTGCCTTCAAGCATCTGCGGGGCGATATATTTGCCGCCGGAGGTTTTCATCAAATCCTTCAGTCGCTCGGTAATGAACAGGTTACCCGCCTCGTCAATCGCGCCGGCGTCACCGGTTTTCAGCCAGCCGTCCCCGGTAAAAGAAGCGGTGGTTTCCAGCGGCTTATTGAAATAGCCGCGCATCACGATGGGGCCGCGTACCTGAATCTCATTTTCCTCGCCAATACGCACCTCAACCCCCGGCAAGGGTTTGCCGATAGAGCCAAAGCGGAAATTACCCTCTTCCCAGCAGGAGACGGTGGCGCAGGTCTCGGTCATGCCATAACCATATTTGATATTGACGCCCATCGCCTGGAAAAACAGGATGACATTGTCGTCAAGTTTGGCGCCCGCCGCCGGCAAGAAACGCACCTTCCCGCCGAGGATGCCGCGCAGCTTGCTCAGGACCAGCTTGTCGGCCCAGCGGTGGGAAAGGTTGAACAACTTGCCCAGCGGCTTACCGGCGCGCTCCTGCAGGAACTTGCGTTCACCACAGACGATCGCCCAATGGAACAATGCACGACGCAGCCAGGGCGCACGCGCTACCTTTTCATGCACCGCGCTAAAGATTTTTTCGTAGAAACGGGGTACCGCGCACATCAACGTCGGGCGTACCGCCGTCATGGCTTCACGCACCCAGTCAGTATTCGGCAGATACACGTTCTGCGCGCCCGAGTGCATGATGAAGAAGCTCCAGATGCGCTCAAATACGTGTGATATCGGCAGGAAACTGAGGGAGACATCCTCTTCGTTCACCGTTAGCCGCTCGTCGTGCAGATAGAGCTGCGCGGCCAGATTACGGTAATCCAGCATCACCCCTTTTGGCTCGCCGGTGGTGCCGGAGGTGTAGATCAGAGTGAACAGATCCCGCAGATCGCAATCTGCAATACGCTCCCGCCGTTGAGATTCAAAGGCATCAACATCGGCCCCGCGTTCAAAGGCGCTCAGATGCCGGGCAATATCGCACCCGCGCAGATCGGCTGCGTCATCGAACACGATGATATGATTCAACTGCGGGCACACGCCGCGCAGCGCAATGGCTGCATCCAACTGTGCCTGCTCGCCGACGAACAGGATGCGAATATCCGCATCATTAATAATAAATGCTGCCTGGGCAGGCGTGTTGGTGGCATACAAGGGTACGCTCACCGCCCGAAGTTGCAGGATAGCCAAATCCGCCAGCGACCAAGCCATGCAGTTATTGGCAAAAATCGCGATGCGCTCCTGCACTTCGGACCCCAACGCCAGCAGCGCGCTGGCGATGCGGTTAATGTGGGCGTCGGCCTGTCCCCAGGTCAGTTGTGTCTCGCCATCAGGAGACCATTGGCGAAAAGCTGTGCGATCGGCACGATGGGAAATTTGGTGCTGTATACGATGAGTCAGATGGTATTGCAGCAGATTATTGATCATAGCGCTCTAAGCCTGAAATGAATCAAACAGTTAACCTCGAACAGAGCCTCTGGCCCCGAATCTCAGCTTACACGTGTTTACTTTTTTTCGCGCAGTCTACCTACTCTCAGGCAGCGGGAAAAGAGTTTTCAGCGTAGAAGTGTGAGCCAAAAGGCAGGCTAGCTTCACCACACCCTCAGGTTGGACAGAGCAGCGTTAAAAAGGTTTTATGTCGGGGACAAAATGCGGCCCCTGCGGGCCGTCCATTCAAATCAGTTTAAAACACCAATAAAAATTAAAAAATCAGAATATAAATTCATGGCTATTATTTTTCATAAAATAACCATAACAGCTATAAAAAAGTTATTTTATCGCAAAAAACCCAGAAACATCTTAATAAAAACCAAGATAGTTCTTAGCTTTTTATCATGCAAAAAACCCGCTCATATAAATATTATCTTTCTTCAGGGAGAGCATTCCATGGATTTACTCTGGGTTGCCCGCCTCAGTCAGAACGGATTTCATCCATTGATGCCCTTTATCGCGTTCGGACGATTCGTGCCAGGAAAGATAACATGTCGCTTTATTGTCTTCCGCACACAAAGGCACCGCTTTTATATTCAGTGAAGTGGCCTGTTGCCGTACCAGCCATGCCGGTGCGATAGCCACCATTTCCGTCTGGGAGACCATATTTAACACGCTATATAAATCGGTGCACTGCTGAGTCACGGCACGCTGCATGGCTTCTTCGATATAATAAGGCTTGCTGAAAGATCCAAAGCTTTCCAGCGAGACCACGGCATGTTGCTCAAATAAAGCTTGCTCCGGTGTAAGACCCGCAGTCATTCTCGGGTGCGCCTGCGCGACAGCCAGCACCAGTTCATCGTCGAACAGCGCCAAACTGCGAAACTCCGCCGACTCAAATCGACTGTAGCCAATAACGAACTCAACATCCTGATAACGCAATTGATGCTCAATATTATTGTTAATGTATGACTTTACTTGCAAATTAAGCTGCGGGGCTATCTGTTTGACGTGGTTGATTATCTTGGCTCCCAACCGTAAGTCGAGCGGGCTGCAGAGGGATAGCGAGAAAGCCCGTATACTGGTAAAGGGTTCGAACTCTGAGCCGGGCAGTTCATTTTGCACCAATTGCAGCGCCTGACGTACCGGCCCGAATAACTGTCTGGCCCGCATCGTGGGCTGGATCCCCCGCCCGCTGCGCACAAACAGCTCATCATTGAACATCACCTTCAGGCGCGCAACCGCGTTGCTCACCGCCGGCTGCGACATCCCTAATGAAGTAGCGGCTCGCGTAATATTCTGCATTTGCATCACGGCGTCAAAAACAGTCAGCAAATTAAGATCGACGCTGCGCAAATGAATGTCCGCAGGCTCTTTAACCATGGCAATTTCTGAATCATATTCAGCCATATATCACTCCACTAAATCCTGTGTAGATAATCTTATCGCTGTGCAAGACAAACAATGTGAAGCCGTTTGTTTTATTCCCGCAAGACAAGATCGGTTATTCCTTCAATCAAACGACAGAAACCCTTGCTATACCGCCGTGGCGAAAACCGCATATAAGGTGCGTATCAGAGACTTCCACCGTTACGGGGGAAGAACGGCGACAACACAGTACTAATAAATAGGTAGATAAAATAATGAATACTGTTTAGCAACGAAGTTTCGATTATAAGCCAAGCGATAAAAACATATCACAACCGTCTAGAATATACGTTTAGCCGATGCAAAAATGCACCATCTTGTTATCTGTCCTTTCTACCAATAAATAAACTATATATATTTAAATGAAACCATTTACAAAAAAAATGGTATGTACTTTGTCCTTCGGTTGTCAGACATCGTTATCGCTTCAACGCAAATTTTAACCCAATGAGATACAGAAGCAATTGCCGCCGCATACATTCGATTAATTTATGCTAAGCAATGCGCAAAACATCCCCCGTTTTTCCACTAACCCTGCGAATTTTTACCGAATTATCCTCTGCGAGCACTTTTACCCAATTTCCTGACAAGGGGTTCGCCCCCTATTCAATCAGATGTTGACATCGCCAGGCCAATAACGTATCAAATTAGGAACGACACAATTTTAAGAGAAGCTGAACCCTCATGATCCGTACTCACCGTCTACTAAGCCTACTACTTAACGCATCTTCTTTGCGCGGTATGCTGGTGGACGGAGTTCAGAGCTGATTCAGTCCCTCACTCATAACAAACCCGCGCTACTGCGCGGGTTTTTTTTTACCCGCTTAGCGTGAAATAAACACGATAAGGAACGCCCTGATGAGCCAACAAGTCATTATTTTCGATACCACGCTGCGTGATGGTGAACAAGCGCTGCAAGCCAGTCTGAGCGTAAAAGAGAAGATTCAGATAGCCATGGCGCTGGAGAGAATGGGCGTCGACGTAATGGAAGTCGGTTTCCCGGTCTCCTCTCCGGGTGATTTTGAATCGGTGCAGACCATCGCCCGTCAGATCAAAAACAGCCGCGTATGTGGCCTGGCCCGCTGCGTGGATAACGATATCGACGTCGCCGCCGAAGCGCTGCGCGTTGCCGAGGCCTTCCGTATTCACGTGTTCCTGGCTACATCCACTCTGCACATTGAATCCAAGTTGAAGCGCTCTTTCGATGAAGTGCTGGAAATGGCGGTACGCTCGGTGAAGCGCGCCCGCAATTACACCGACGACGTGGAGTTCTCTTGCGAAGACGCAGGCCGGACGCCAATCGATAATCTGTGCCGCGTAGTGGAAGCCGCCATCAACGCCGGCGCCACCACCATCAATATCCCGGACACCGTCGGCTACACCACGCCGAACCAGTTCGGCGGCATCATCACCACCCTGTATGACCGCGTACCGAACATTGATAAAGCCATTATTTCGGTCCACTGCCACGACGATCTGGGCATGGCGGTCGGCAACTCCATCGCCGCCGTGCAGGCGGGCGCTCGTCAGGTCGAAGGCACGCTGAACGGCATAGGTGAACGCGCCGGCAATACCTCGCTGGAAGAAGTGATCATGGCGATCAAAGTGCGCCAGGACATCATGAACGTGCACACCAACATTAATCACCAGGAAATCTTCCGCACCAGCCAGTTGGTCAGCCAGCTGTGCAACATGCCGATTCCGGCCAACAAAGCGATCGTGGGTTCCAATGCCTTCGCCCACTCCTCCGGCATTCATCAGGACGGCGTGCTGAAGAACCGTGAAAACTACGAAATCATGTCGCCGCAGACCATAGGTCTGAAAGACGTGCAGTTGAACCTGACCTCCCGTTCCGGCCGCGCTGCGGTAAAACACCGCATGGAAGAGATGGGCTATAAGGAACAGGACTACAACCTGGACACCCTGTACACGGCGTTCCTGAAACTGGCCGACAAGAAAGGCCAGGTATTCGATTACGATCTGGAGGCTTTAGCCTTCATTAACAAGCAGCAGGAAGAGCCGGAGCATTACAGCCTGGGCTATTTCAGCGTGCAGTCCGGCACCAACATCATGGCCACCGCCTCGGTGAAACTGATCTGCGGCGATGAAGAAAAAGCCGAAGCGGCAACCGGCAACGGCCCGGTCGACGCGGTTTATCAGGCCATCAATCGCATTACCGACTACCCGATCGAATTAGTGAAGTATCAACTGACCGCCAAAGGCCAGGGCCGCGACGCTCTGGGCCAGGTTGATATCGTGGTGTCCTACAACGGCCGCCGCTTCCACGGCGTGGGTCTGGCGACCGACATCGTGGAATCCTCCGCCAAGGCGATGGTTCACGTATTGAATAATATTTGGCGCTCCCAGCAGGTAGAAAAAGAAAAACAGCGTCTGCAGCAAAGCAAACATCAAAATAATCAGGAAACGGTGTGAACATGACGAAGACTTACCATATTGCCGTCTTGCCCGGAGACGGAATCGGCCCGGAAGTAATGGCTCAGGCGCACAAAGTGTTGGACGCCGTGCGTCAGCGCTTTGATATCCGCATCACCACCAGCGAATACGACGTCGGCGGCATTGCCATCGATCGCCACGGCAGCCCGTTGCCGCAGGCCACCCTCAGCGGGTGCGAGCAGGCCGATGCCATCCTGTTCGGCTCGGTGGGCGGTCCGAAATGGGAACACCTGCCGCCGGCAGAACAGCCTGAGCGCGGTGCATTGCTGCCGTTACGCAAGCACTTCAAACTGTTCAGCAACCTGCGTCCGGCCCGCCTGTACCAAGGGTTGGAAGAATTCTGTCCGCTGCGCGCCGACATCGCCGCCCGCGGTTTTGACATCCTGTGCGTGCGTGAGTTGACCGGCGGTATCTACTTCGGCCAACCGAAAGGCCGTGAAGGCCAGGGCATGCAGGAACGCGCTTTCGATACCGAGGTGTATCACCGCTTCGAGATCGAACGCATTGCGCGCATCGCCTTTGAGTCCGCACGCAAACGCCGTAACAAAGTGACCTCTATCGATAAGGCCAACGTGCTGCAAAGCTCCATTCTGTGGCGTGAAGTGGTGAACCAGGTTGCCAAAGACTATCCGGACGTGTCGCTGTCGCATATGTATATCGACAACGCCACCATGCAGTTGATTAAAGACCCGTCTCAGTTCGACGTGTTGCTGTGCTCCAACCTGTTCGGCGATATTTTGTCCGACGAATGCGCGATGATCACCGGTTCGATGGGCATGCTGCCTTCCGCCAGCCTGAACGAACAGGGCTTTGGTCTGTATGAGCCTGCGGGCGGTTCTGCGCCGGATATCGCGGGTAAAGGCATCGCCAACCCGATCGCCCAGATCCTGTCCGCCACCCTGTTGCTGCGTTACAGCCTGGGGGCCTCTGAGGCGGCCGACGCCATTGAGCGCGCCATCAACCAGGCGCTGGAACAAGGTTACCGCACCGCCGATCTGGCCGGTGAGGGTAAAGCCATCAGCACCGATGAAATGGGTGACATCATCGCCCGCTTTGTAGCTCAGGGGGCATAACATGTCGAAAACGTTATATCAGAAATTATACGATGCCCACGTGGTGTACGAAGCGCCGAACGAAACGCCGCTGTTGTATATCGATCGCCATCTGGTGCACGAAGTCACTTCTCCGCAGGCGTTCGACGGCCTGCGCGCCATGGGCCGCAAAGTACGCCAGCCGGGCAAGACCTTTGCCACCATGGACCACAACGTGTCCACCCAGACCAAAGACATCAACGCCAGCGGCGAGATGGCCCGCATTCAGATGCAGGAACTGATCAAGAACTGCGCTGAGTTCGGCGTTTCGCTGTATGACCTGAACCACCCGTTCCAGGGCATCGTGCACGTTATCGGCCCAGAGCAGGGCATGACGCTGCCGGGCATGACCATCGTCTGTGGCGACTCCCATACCGCCACCCACGGCGCCTTCGGTTCGTTGGCGTTTGGGATCGGCACCTCGGAAGTGGAGCACGTGCTGGCGACCCAGACCCTGAAGCAGGGCCGCGCCAAGACCATGAAAATCGAAGTGACCGGCGTCGCTGCGGAAGGCATCACCGCCAAGGACATCGTACTGGCGGTAATCGGTAAAACCGGCAGTGCCGGCGGCACCGGCCACGTGGTGGAGTTCTGCGGCAAGGCGATTGAAGCGCTGAGCATGGAAGGCCGCATGACGCTGTGCAACATGGCGATCGAAATGGGCGCCAAAGCGGGCCTGGTCGCGCCGGACGACACCACCTTTGATTATCTGAAAGGCCGCCAGTTTGCGCCTACCGGCGAGAACTGGGAACAAGGCGTCGCTTACTGGCGCACGCTGAAATCCGACGACGATGCCAAATTCGACACCGTAGTAACCCTGCGCGCCGAAGACATCGCGCCACAGGTGACCTGGGGCACCAACCCTGGGCAAGTGATCGCCGTCAATCAGGCGATCCCGGCACCGGAATCCTTTAGCGATCCGGTCGAGCGCGCCTCAGCCGAGAAGGCGTTGGCCTATATGGACCTGAAGCCGGGCATTAAGCTGACCGAAGTGCCTATCGACAAAGTGTTTATCGGCTCCTGTACCAACTCGCGCATCGAAGATCTGCGCGCGGCGGCGGCGATTGCCAAAGGGCGCAAAGTCGCCAACGGCGTTCAGGCCATCGTGGTGCCGGGTTCCGGCCCGGTAAAAGCGCAGGCGGAAGCCGAAGGTCTGGACAAGATCTTTATTGAAGCCGGTTTTGAATGGCGTTTGCCGGGTTGCTCCATGTGCCTGGCGATGAACAACGACCGCCTGAATCCGGGCGAACGCTGCGCATCCACCAGCAACCGTAACTTCGAAGGGCGTCAGGGCCGCGGTGGGCGCACCCACCTGGTCAGCCCGGCAATGGCCGCTGCCGCTGCCGTTGCCGGCCATTTCGCTGATATCCGTGATATTCACTAAGGGGCACTACCGTGGCTAAATTTACTCAACATACCGGTTTAGTGGTGCCTTTGGATGCGGCCAACGTCGACACCGACGCCATTATTCCAAAACAGTTTTTGCAGAAAGTCACCCGCACGGGTTTCGGCCAGCACCTGTTCAACGACTGGCGCTTTTTGGACGACGCCGGCCAGCAACCGAACCCGGAGTTTGTGCTGAACAAGCCGCGCTACAAAGGGGCCAGCATCCTGTTGGCGCGTGAGAACTTCGGCTGCGGCTCCTCACGCGAGCATGCGCCCTGGGCGCTGACCGACTACGGCTTCAAAGTGGTGATAGCGCCAAGCTTCGCCGATATCTTCTACGGCAACTCATTCAACAACCAGCTGCTGCCGGTGACACTGAGCGAACAGGACGTGGATACGCTGTTCAAGCTGGTAGCTGAAAACGAAGGTACCGAGTTTGTGGTTGATCTGGAAAATCAGACGGTGAATGCCGGTGGAAAAAGCTATCCGTTCGAGATCGACAGCTTCCGCCGCCACTGCATGATCCACGGGTTGGACAGCATCGGTCTCACGCTGCAGCACGAAGCGGACATCTCCCGCTACGAGGCACAGCAGCCGGCGTTTCTGAACTGATCACCTTCCAATACCCTAAATAATTGGAGCTGCGGCAAGGCGGCAAGTGAGTAAATCCCCTGGAGCTTGGCTAACCAAGTGACAGGGGTGCGCTTACTCAGCCAACACAGCGGCAGCTCCAAGTATGACGGGGTTACCAGTAACCCAGCCACTTCCACCATGCTCCGCCGATCAGGATCCAGATCAGCAGGTTAACCACGCTCACCACAAAGCCGGTTTTCCACCATTCTCCCAGCGTCACGTAACCGGAACCGAAGACAATAGGCGCGGTGCCGGTACCGTAATGGGTCAGCGACATCATCAGTGAAGAGGCGAACGCCAGAATCAACCCCAGCAGCGCCGGCGGTGCGCCCAATGTCATACCGGCGGCCAGGAAGGCGGCAAACATGGCGGTAACGTGAGCGGTGGCGCTGGCGAAGAAATAATGCGAATAGAGATAGATGGCGGTTAGCAAGATGGCACCGCCCACCCAGCTCATGCCCATGTGGTCGATGCCGCTGCCGACGGAGTGCGACAGCCAGTCAATCAGCCCCAGTTTGCCGAGGAAACTGGCCATCATTACCAGTGCGGAGAACCACACCACCGTATCCCAGGCCCCCTTGTGCTTCAGCACGTCCTCCCAGCTCAGCACGCCGGTCGCCAACAGCACCGCCAGGCCGATCAGCGCCGCCGTGGTCGGGTTTACCAGCCAGGCTGGGCCAAAGATCATCGCCGGAATGCCGGCCCACAGCACCAGCAGCAGGGCAAACACCCCTAAAGTGATTTTCTCCGGCAGCGTCACCGGGCCCAACTCTGTGAGTTTTTCCCGCGCAAAACGCGGTGCATCCGGGGTGCTTTTAATTTCCGGCGGGTACAACAGATAGAGTACCAGCGGTATCGCCGCCAGCGAACAGAGCCCCGGCACCAGTGCGGCAAGCGCCCACATTGACCATGACAGTTCCAGGCTGCCGCCGGTGCCTTTGGCGATCAGGCTGACGATCAGAGGGTTAGACGCGGTGGCGGTAATGAACATCGCCGAACTCACCGGGTTGATATTGTAATTCACCAGCGCCAGATAACGGCCAATCTTGCCGGAACTGTTCAGTTCCGGCCGGGATCCGAAGCTATCGGCGATCGACTTCATTATCGGATGAATAATCCCGCCGCCACGGGCGGTATTGCTCGGGGTCACCGGCGCCAAAGTGAGTTCCGCCAGCGTCAGCGCATAGGCAATGCCCAGCGTCTTTTTACCGAACAGGGAAATGAAATAGTAACCGATCCGCGAGCCCAACCCGGTTTTGTTGAGGCTAAAGGAGATCATGATCGAGAAGCCAATCAGCCAAATCAGCTGATTGGAGAAGCCGCTGAGCGCATCCTCCAGCGCCGCACCCGGCTTGCCGGGATTAGTCACCCCGGTGATTGCCACCAGCGCGATGGCCACCACCGAAACGGCGCCGATCGGCATCGCCTTGCCGATGATGGCGATGATGGTGCCGATAAACAGCGCCAGCAGATGCCAGGCGTTGGGCGCAACCCCTTCAGGAACCGGGATGACAAACCAAATAAGCAAAACGGCGGCAACGGCACACAGAGAGGGGACGGGTTTGAGCGGTATTAGTTTGTCCATGGCATACCCAAATGGTCTAAACGGATCGGCATCTCAGCAGCAAGATGGGCAAGAGCGCCGCAATCGCGCTCCGGGTCCGTATAGCTTGGGGTTCTGGCGTAATGTTCTCAATGACATGCGTCAATGTTAATGACGTTAGCGTTTACGCTTCTCGTACCCGAACACTGATCCACAGCGCCACCACCGCCAGGGCCGTCGCCAGCCAGTAAACCGCATAGTGCCCCAGATTTTCCACCAGCGCGCCTTGCAGCACGCCGGCCAGGATCACCCCGGTGGAAATGCTGTTGGTAAACAAGGTCGTCGCCGCACCCGGCCGCCCGGGCATCAGATCCTGGAAATAGAGCATGCCGATACCGGCGATGATGCCGATGAATATGGCGTTGAACAGTTGCAAGACCATCAGCGCCAGCTTGAATTTAAACACCGCCAATCCGGCGTAAAACAGGATGCCGGCCGCCACGGCAAACAGCATCATATTGCGCTTGCCGAAACGTTTGACGTAATAACCGGCCAGCAGCATCGCCGGGATCTCCAGCCCGGCGGCAGTGCCCATCAACAACCCCGCAAGGTTCTCCGGCAGGCCCAGATCGGCGGTGATGTACAGCGGCATATCGATGATGTACAGGGTGTTGCAAGTCCACATCAGCATAGAGGCGATGAACAACAACCGCACATCGCGGTTTCGCCAGGCGCTGGCGGACGCTATCGGGGCCGAAGGCCCACCGTCCAGCGCATCGCCCTGCTCCGCCGGCTGTGGGCGCGGCACCGAAGGCAAGGTAAACCACACCAGCAAGGCACAGATCGCGAAGGTGGCGGCGGCGATCCCAAACATCCAGGTAAAGCCGTAGTTCAACGCCAGCGTGAACGCCAGAGGTGGACCTATCACCCACGCCAGCGACAGCTGCGCACGCATGACCGAGCTGAACATCACCACTTCGCGCGCCGAGCTGTCGGCATACTCCCGCGCCAGCGCGAAAATCTGCGGCATGGCGGTATTGGCAATCGCCGACATCAGCACCCCTGCGGTGATCAGCGTCAGGTAATCGCGGTTGAAGGCAAACAACAGGCTGTTGCCGACCGCCATCAGGCAACACACCAGGATCAGCGTGCGCCGGTCACCGCGCGTATCCGAACGCTTGGCCAGCAGAAAACTGACGGCGATGCCGGCAATGGCGTTGACGGTGTAGAACAACCCCACCCACAGCGGCCGTACCTTGACTTCGGTGGTCAGGAACAGGCTCAGCGTCGGTGCCATCAGCGCCCCGGCGATCCCGGAAAGAAAAGCAACCAGCAGGAATGCGGCAAAGATGGGATTAAAGCGGCGCGGCAACCAGTACAGTCGTTTCATATCTTCGTCCCTGCCCCTAAAGCGGAAGACAAAACCTTAGGCTACGGTGAAAAAATTGCAAGAACATCACCGCGACCAATAATAAAAAAACCAGTGGGTATGACCCCACTGGCTGGTGAACAACACCATTACTCAGAAACATTTTTGCTACCGCAACCTCAGAGGTGCTCGCGATATTGCTTGTCCGTCATATCCTTGATATCCCACTGGGTCAGGTGAGCCAGCATCTCCAGCCGGGTTTGTTCAGGCACCAGGCCCAGCCAGTCGGCGTGCTGGCGGCGCACCGCGCTGAAGTAGCGCTGATAGAACTGTTTTGACAACAAAGCTTTCATCATTCGCCCTCCCCCTTTCATTGAGGAAAATTATCGGCGTAATATGGGGAAAGATAAATTGATGAGTTGATGCCGGAGTGTTCCTCTTTTATGTCTACCTCACGATTGCAACAACAGTTCATTCGCCTGTGGCAGCGCTGCCACGGCGAGACCACCGACACTACGCTGCAAGAGTTGGCCGAAGTGCTCACTTGCTCGCGCCGTCACGTGCGTTCATTACTCGGCGCCATGCAACAGCAAGGGTGGCTGACCTGGCAGGCGGAATCGGGGCGCGGCAAGCGCTCGCGGCTGACCTTCCACTATACCGGCCTGGCCCTGCAGCAGCAGCGAGCGGAGGAACTGCTGGAGCAAGACCGCATCGATCAACTGGTGCAGCTGGTCGGCGATAAAAACGTGGTACGGCAAATGCTGCTGTCCCAGCTTGGTCGCAGTTTCCGGCAAGGTAAACATATCCTGCGCGTGCTCTACTATCGCCAACTGTACAACCTGCTGCCCGGCTCGGCGTTGCGCCGTTCGGAAATTCACCTGGCCCGGCAGATTTTCAGCGGCCTGACGCGGATAAACGAGGAAAACGGGGAACTGGAGTCGGACCTGTCGCATCACTGGCAGCCGCTGACGCCTTTGCACTGGCGTTTTTATCTGCGCCCGGCGATACATTTTCATCACGGCCGCGAGCTGGAAATGGACGATGTGATTAGCTCCCTCACTCGTCTGATCCCTCAACCGCTGTTTTCGCATATCGAGAGCGTGACCTCACCGACGCCTTTCGTGATTGACGTGCACCTGCACAGCCCCGATTACTGGCTGCCCTGGCTGCTGGGCAGCGTGCCTGCCATGATCCTGCCGCGCGAGTGGCAAAGCATGCCGGAGTTCTCGCGCCATCCGGTGGGCACCGGGCCGTACAGCGTGGTGCGCAACCACCGCAGCCAGATGAAAATCCACGCCTTCGATGACTACTTCGGCTATCGGGCACTGATTGATGAGGTGAATATCTGGGTGTTGCCGGAGCTCACCGAAGAGTTGGTGCATTCCGGCGTGCAGTTGCAGGCGGATGACACCGGCAACAACGAGCTGGAAAGCCGGCTGGAGGAAGGCTGCTATTTCCTGCTGTTCGATCAGCGCTCTCCTTTGGCGGCCGATCCGGCCATTCGCAGTTGGCTGTGCGAGCTGATTAATCCCATCTCGCTGCTGGGCAACGCCGGCCCGGTTTATCAACGCTATTGGTCTCCGGCCTATGGCATCCTGCCGCGCTGGCATCACAATCGCGCGCTGGCGCAACAACCCAAGCCGGCCGGGCTGACCGAATTGACGCTGACCTACTACAGTGAACACTCGGAATTCCACGCCATTCAACAGGCAATTGAACCGCTGCTGGCATTGCACGGGGTGCGACTTAACGTGCAGACGGTGAGCTACGACGCCTGGCATAAAGGGGAAGCCATCAGCGATCTGTGGCTGGGTAGCGCCAACTTCTACCTGCCGCTGGAGTTCTCGCTGTTCGCCACCCTGTATGAGTTGCCATTGATGCAGCACTGCATGAATGAGGATCTCGCCGCAGATGCGGCGCTGTGGCGCGCCAATGCCCTGCCGCTGGCGGATTTTTGCCAACGGTTGGTCAAGGGTCACCAGTTACACCCGCTGTTTCATCATTGGCTGCAACTGCACGGCCAGCGCAGCATGCGCGGTGTGCGAATGAACACCCTTGGCTGGTTTGATTTTAAATCCGCCTGGTTTGCGCCGCCGGAAGCATAAGCGCCTTTCGCCGGCGCCCGTTAATCTCTACAATAGCGCCGTCTCAACGGGGTGCGAAACGGCGGCGGCGCGATGAAAACGCGGCGTGCAGGTTTTGCTGAGAACAAACCCGTCGAACCTGATCCGGTCAATACCGGCGGAGGGATTTGAGCATAGCGACCCGGTTTAATCACCTCGCCCTCAGATACCTTTGCCCCCTTATCTTTCAGGAGTGCAAAGTGGTCAAAAAAAGCCTGCCCTTATTACTGTTGTTGTGTGCCGCTTCGGCGTTTGCCAAGCCCACGTTGACGGTCTACACCTATGATTCCTTCGCGGCCGACTGGGGCCCTGGCCCGGCGGTGAAAAAAGCGTTCGAAGCGGACTGCAACTGCGAGCTGAAATTCGTCGCGCTGGAAGACGGCGTTTCGCTGCTTAACCGCCTGCGCATGGAAGGGAAAAACAGCACCGCCGACGTGGTGCTGGGGCTGGACAACAACCTGCTGCAGGCTGCGCAACAAACCGGTTTATTCGCGCCAAGCCGCGTTGACGGCGCCAAACTGAGCGTGCCGGGCGGCTGGCAGGATAAAACCTTCGTGCCTTATGACTACGGCTACTTTGCCTTCGTTTACAACAAAGACAAGTTGAAGAACCCACCAAAAAGCCTGCAGGAACTGGTCAACGGCGATCAAAACTGGAAGGTGATCTACGAAGATCCGCGCACCAGCACCCCAGGCCTGGGCCTGCTGCTGTGGATGCAGAAAGTGTTTGGCGATAACGCGCCGGAAGCCTGGCAGAAACTGGCGAAGAAAACCGTCACCGTCACCAAAGGCTGGAGTGAAGCCTACGGCCTGTTCCTGAAAGGCGAAGGCGATCTGGTGCTCAGCTATACCACCTCCCCGGCTTATCATCTGATCGAAGAGAAGAAAGACAGCTATGCCGCGGCCAACTTCAGCGAAGGCCATTATCTGCAGGTGGAAGTGGCAGGCAAACTCAAGGCCAGCAAGCAGCCTGAACTGGCGGAGCGCTTCATGCAGTTTATGGTGACCCCGGCGTTCCAGAACACCATCCCAACCGGTAACTGGATGTACCCGGTGATCAAGACTCAACTGCCGGCCGGCTTTGAGCAAATGACCGTCCCCCAGACCGCGCTGCAATACAGCGCCGAAGAGGTCGCCAAACAACGCGGTAACTGGATCCGGGCATGGCAAACCGCCGTCAGCCGCTGATCCCTCACTGGCTCTGGCCGGGGCTGCTGGCCGCCGGCCTGATCCTGACCGTCGCCGCGCTGGCGATGGGCTCGCTATGGCGACACGCGCCGGAAAGCGATTGGCGCGGCCTGTGGCAGGACAGCTACCTGTGGCACGTAGTCCGCTTTACCTTCTGGCAGGCGTTGCTGTCCGCGCTGATCTCGGTGCTGCCCGCCATCGCGCTGGCACGTGCGCTATACCGCCGCCGCTTTCCCGGCCGGCTGTTGCTGCTGCGGCTGTGCGCCATGACGCTGGTGCTGCCGGTATTGGTGGCGGTATTCGGCCTGCTCAGCGTGTATGGCCGACAGGGCTGGCTGGCATTGCTGTGCGGCTGGCTCGGCATCAACTACAGTTTTTCCCCCTATGGTCTGCAGGGCATCCTGCTGGCGCATATGTTCTTCAATCTGCCGCTGGCCGCCCGCCTGCTGCTGCAGGCGCTGGAAAACATTCCGGTCGAACAGCGCCAACTGGCGGCTCAGCTCGGCATGAACGGCTGGCAACAGTTCCGCTTCGTCGAGTGGCCGGCATTGCGCCGCCAGATCCTGCCGAGCGGCGCGCTGATCTTCATGCTCTGTTTCGCCAGCTTCGCCACCGTGCTGTCGCTGGGCGGCGGGCCGCAGGCCACCACCATAGAATTGGCGATCTACCAGGCGCTCAGCTATGACTACGATCTCAGCCGCGCCGCCCTGCTGGCGCTGATCCAGTTGGCCTGCTGTCTGGGGCTGGTAGTGTTCAGCCAGCGGCTGAGCCAGGCGCTGCCGGTCGGCAGCACCCAGGCCCACATCTGGCGCAATCCCGAAGACAGCCTGTGGCGTCGCGCCGGCGATTTTCTGTTGATCGCCGCCGCCCTGCTGCTGCTGCTGCCCCCGCTGCTGGCGGTGATTGCCGATGGCGCCAATCAGACGATGGTCAGCGTCCTGCAGCAGCAGGTGCTGTGGCAAGCGCTGTTCACGTCACTGCGTATCGCCCTCGGTGCCGGCGCGTTGTGCGTGGTGTTGACCATGATGCTGCTGTGGAGTAGCCGAGAACTGAAGCTGCAACAGCGGCTGCGCTGGGGCCAAACGCTTGAACTGAGCGGCATGGTGATTCTGGCGATGCCGGGGATCGTGCTGGCCACCGGTTTCTTCCTGCTGTTGAGCGATACTGTCGGGTTGCCGCAATCGCCCTATGCGTTGGTGATCCTCACCAATGCGCTGATGGCGGTACCCTACGCCCTGAAGGTGTTGGAAAACCCGATGCGAGACCTGGCCGAGCGTTACAACCCGCTGTGCCTGTCGCTGGGTATGCACGGCTGGCAGCGGCTGCGTTGGATCGAGCTGAAAGCGCTGCGCCGCCCGCTGGCGCAGGCGCTGGCTTTCGCCTGCGTGCTGTCGATCGGCGATTTCGGCGTGGTTGCCCTGTTTGGCAACGAGCAGTTCCGCACCCTGCCTTTTTACCTGTATCAGCAGATCGGCGCCTATCGCAGCAATGACGGCGCGGTCACCGCACTGTTGCTTCTGCTGCTGTGCTTCCTGCTGTTTACCCTGATCGAACGCTTACCGGGGCGCTCTGCCCAATAGATTTCAAGCTGCAGCAAGGCGGCGGCTGAGCGCATTCCCAGGAGCTTAGTCCACTAAGTGACTGGGATAAGTGAAGAAAGCCAACACAGCGGCAACTTGAAAGATGAAGGACATATGCTGACGCTTGAAAAACTGACCTATCTGTATGAACACCTGCCGATGCGCTTTGATCTGCGCATCCGGCCGGGCGAACGTGTCGCGGTGCTCGGCCCCAGCGGCGCGGGCAAAAGCACCTTGCTCAGCCTGATCGCCGGTTTCCTGCCGGCCGCCAGCGGCAAGCTGCTGCTGAACGGCAGCGACCACACCGGCACGCCGCCGGCCAAAAGGCCGGTCTCGATGCTGTTTCAGGAAAACAACCTGTTCGCCCACCTGAAGGTAGCGCAGAACATCGGATTGGGCCTTGACCCCGGGCTGCGGCTGAACGCGGACCAGCAACAACAGTTGGCGCAGATTGCACGCCAGGTGGGGTTGGAGGAGCATCTGCAGCGCCTGCCGTCGCAGCTTTCCGGCGGCCAACGCCAGCGCGCAGCCCTGGCTCGCTGCCTGATCCGCCAGCAGCCCATCCTGCTGCTCGACGAGCCTTTCTCGGCGCTCGACCCCGCGCTGCGCAATGAGATGCTGCAACTGTTGCAAGAGGTTTGCGACCAACGCAACCTGACGCTGCTGATGGTGTCGCACAACCTGGATGACGCCGCACGCATCGCGCCGCGCACCCTGTTGGTGGTCGACGGGCGTATTTATTACGACGGCTCCACGCAGGCGCTGCTGGACGGCAGCGCGCCGGAAGCCCGGGTGCTGGGCATTTCGCACAAACCGTGATCTGCAGCGCGTTTTTTATGCTGGGCAAATAAACCTGTTGTGCGAATTTTTCGCCTGTGGTTTTATAAAAACCTGACTTCTATTACTGATGATAAGGTTCCCTGTGATCGCATCCTCGCTGACTTCGACCCTACTAGTTACCGCGCTACCAGCCGCGGTGATGGTCGTCGTGCGTGTGGTGGTGGTCGTCGGCAATGCGCCGTAGGGTCCGAATCAACGCATCGATTCCCAAACCCCGCCGGCGCAAACCGGGCGGGGTTTCTTGTTTTAGCTCCCTGCCCAGAAAAGCGAACCGGCCCTGAGAAAGGATAGGAACATGGCAATTTCGGGCACGCCACATCAAGGCCAACGCTTCACCGGCGCAGAACTGATCGTTCATTTGCTGGAGCGACAGGGCATCACTACCGTAGCCGGCATTCCCGGCGGCGCGGCACTGCCGCTGTATGACGCGCTGAGCCAAAGCACTCGCATTCACCACGTGCTGGCACGCCACGAACAGGGCGCGGGCTTTATGGCTCAGGGCATGGCACGCGCCAACGGCAAGGCGGCGGTCTGCATCGCTTCCAGCGGGCCGGGGGCGACCAACCTGGTCACCGCCATCGCCGACGCCAAACTCGATTCCATCCCGCTGGTGTGCATCACCGGCCAGGTGCCCTCTTCCATGATTGGCACCGACGCCTTCCAGGAAGTGGATACCTACGGCATCTCGATTCCCATCACCAAGCACAACCACCTGGTGCGCGACATCCGCGAACTGCCGCAGGTGATCTGCGACGCATTCCGCATCGCCGAATCCGGCCGCCCCGGCCCGGTATGGATTGACGTGCCGAAAGACGTACAAACGGCGGTGATCACTCTGGATGAACTGCCGCCCGTCGCGGTGCCTGACGCAACGCCGGCCTTCGAAGCCGCAGCAGTGGCGCAAGCCGCCGCAATGATCAACCAGGCCAAGCGCCCGGTGCTGTATCTGGGTGGCGGCATTATCTGCGCCAACGCTTACCAACAAGCGATTGAGCTGGCCGAACGCGCCAACCTGCCGACCACCATGACGCTGATGGCGCTGGGCGCCATGCCGGTGCAGCACCCGTTGTCACTGGGCATGCTGGGGATGCATGCGGCCCGCAGCACCAACTTTATTCTGCAGGAAGCCGATCTGCTGATCGTATTGGGCGCACGCTTTGACGATCGGGCGATTGGCAAAACCGAACAGTTCTGCCCTAACGCCAGCATCATCCACGTGGATATCGACCGCGCCGAACTGGGCAAGGTAAAGCAGGCGAACATTGCCATTCATGCCGACGTCGGCCAGGTGCTGCAACAGCTGTTGCCGCAGATTGAAGCGCAGCCGCGCAGCGAGTGGCTGGACACCGTCAACGGCCTGAAACGCGAGTTCCCGTTCAGCATGCCAAACGCCGAAGATCCGCTGAGCCACTACGGGCTGGTGCTGGCCGCCGCACGCTGCGTGGATGAAAGCACCATCATCACCACCGACGTGGGCCAGCATCAGATGTGGGTGGCCCAGGCCTATCCGCTCAGCCGGCCGCGCCAGTGGCTGACCTCCGGCGGCCTGGGCACCATGGGCTTCGGCCTGCCGGCGGCTATCGGCGCGGCGCTGGCCGAACCGCAGCGCAAAGTGCTGTGCTTCTCCGGCGACGGCAGCCTGATGATGAACATTCAGGAAATGGCTACCGCCGTCGAGCACGATTTGGACGTGAAGATTATCCTGATGAACAATCAGGCGCTGGGGCTGGTGCATCAGCAGCAAACCCTGTTCTATCAGCAGCGCATCTTTGCCGCCGCCTACCCGAAACGCACCGACTTTATCAAGATTGCCGCCGGGTTCGGGCTGGACACCTGCGATCTGAACGCCGCAGAAGATCCGCAGGCCGCGCTGGCCGAGGCGATCCAACGCCCTGGCCCGTGCCTGATCCACGCGCTGATCGATATCAATGAAAAAGTCTTCCCGATGGTGCCGCCGGGCGCCGCCAACATCGACATGATTGGAGAATAAGCCATGTCAGAACAACACAATAATCCACAGGTGATCCTTGAGCTGGCGGTCCGCAACCATCCCGGCGTGATGTCGCACGTGTGCGGTCTGTTTGCGCGCCGCGCCTTCAACGTGGAAGGCATCCTGTGCATGCCGCTGAAAGACGGCAAGCAAAGCCGGATCTGGCTATTGGTGGCAGACGATCAACGGCTGGTGCAGATGATCAGCCAGGTAGAAAAACTCGAGGACGTGCTGCAGGTGAAACGCCACAGCGAAGACGTGCGGGTGTTTGAACAGTTGGAAGCGTTCTTCCAGTAATGATATCCCCGTCGTATTTCAAGCGGCAGCGTTGTTGGCTGTGTCCCTAAACCCCAGTCACTTACCTAAGTAAGCTCCGGGAGTTTAGGTTCTTGCCGCCTAGCTGTCGCATGAAATCCATAGGGGATAAAATTTGCTGTCCGACATCAGCCGGCCAGTACTTTCCACAACAGGTGACGATACACCGGCATCAACGGCTGTTGGTATAGGGAATAAAAGGCGCCGAAAGCAAGCACCCAACTCAGCACGCAGGCCATCCGCAACCGCACCGGCGACAGCCAGGTGCTCAGCCGATCGGCGCTGCGCTTGCCTTCACGCCACCAACGCCAGCTCAGCCAGGCGGCCAGCCAAATCAGCACCACCACCGCAAACAGCAACCATTTGAATAACGCGCTGTTGGCGCTGGCAGGAATGTCTATCGCCACGCCGGCCAAAATACCCGGGAAGAAATAGACCGGCGGCCAGGTGATGCAGCCGATAATGTTAGGCAGGGCGAATTTGTACGGCGGCAGATCGAGCATCCCGGCCACCATCGGCACCAGTGGACGCGTCGGGCCGACAAAACGGCCAATCAGAATGGTCGCCATACTGTGTTGATGCAGCGCGTGCTCGGTCTTGTCCAGCATCGCCTTGTTCTTTTTTAGAAATGACCAGCGGTGCAGCGGCCCCTTGAAGGCACGGCCGATAAAGTACGAGATCCAGTCCCCCAGCAGGCAACCGAGGATCCCCGCGCCCCAGGCGTAATAGAAATCCACCTGGCCGCTGCCGATCAGCGCGCCGATGCTGGCCATCATTACCGTGCCGGGCAGTAACAACCCAACCAGCGCCAGCGATTCCAGAAACGCGACAAACATGACGACCATCAGAGTGAAAGCCAATGACTGGGTGATCAGATGCTGCAAATAGGCTTCCATAAACCTCTACTCGTTATCAAAAGCGCGTGGGCGTGGGATTGTCCGGTGCGGCCGGAAGTGAGTCAACCGATGAATTGTATGCGTTTTTAGCGGAACCGCCCGGCAATGGACAATTACTGTATAAAAACCCATACTGTAACTTATGCCTATCCTCTTTCAGTTTAGCTTCTCAGGAACCGCGTGATGTCACTCCAACAGGGTTTTCTACTCACCCGCCACTGGCGCGATACGCCCGCAGGTACCGAGGTGGAGTTCTGGCTGGCGACCGACCACGGGCCGCAGCAACTTCGCCTGCCACCGCAAAACTCCGTAGCCTTTATCCCCGCAGAACAGCGCCAGCGCGCTGAGCTGTTGCTGCGTGAAGAGCGGCAACTGGAGCTGAAACCCCTGCCGCTGACCGATTTCCATCACCGCCCGGTGCTGGGGTTGTATTGCCGCCAGCATCGTCAATTGATCAAACTGGAAAAGCTGCTGAAAGACGGCGGCGTCAATGTCTACGAAGCCGATATCCGCCCGCCGGAGCGCTACCTGATGGAGCGTTTTATCACCGCGCCGGTGTGGTTCAGCGGCCGCCCCAATGGCAGCGGCCCACTGCTCGACGGCCAGATGAAACCGGCGCCGGATTACCGCCCGACGCTGAAAATGGTCTCGCTGGACATTGAAACCACCGCCCACGGCGAGCTGTATTCAATAGCGCTGGAAGGGTGCGGTCAACGCCAGGTGTACATGCTGGGGCCGGCCAACGGCGGCAATGAACCGCTGGATTTCGAGCTGGAATACTGCACCAGCCGCCCACAAATGCTGGAACGGTTGAATCAGTGGCTGGAACGGCACGATCCGGACGCCATCATCGGCTGGAACCTGGTGCAGTTCGATTTGCGCGTGCTGCAAAAACACGCCGAGCGCTACCAAATCCCTCTGCGGCTGGGCCGTGGCGGCAACCTGCTGGAATGGCGCGAACACGGCTTCAAGCAGAATCACTTTTTCGCCTCTGCCGCCGGGCGGTTGATTATCGACGGCATAGAAGCGTTGAAATCCGCCACCTGGAACTTCCCTTCTTTCAGCCTGGAATACGTAGCGCAGTCGCTGTTGGGAGAAGGCAAATCCATCGATAACCCCTACCAGCGGATGGCGGAAATCGATCGGCGCTTCGCCGAAGACAAACCGGCGCTGGCGCGCTACAACCTGAAGGACTGCGAGTTGGTCACGCGGATTTTCGCCAAAGCCGAGCTGTTGACCTTCTTGCTGGAACGCGCGACCGTCACCGGGCTGGCGGCGGATCGCAGCGGCGGTTCGGTGGCCGCGTTCAGTAATCTGTATATGCCGCGCATGCACCGGCTGGGTTTTGTGGCGCCCAACCTCGGCGAGCAGCCGGAGGAACACAGCCCCGGCGGCTTTGTCATGGATTCCCAACCCGGCCTGTATGACTCGGTGCTGGTGCTGGATTACAAAAGCCTGTACCCGTCGATCATCCGCACCTTCCTGATCGATCCGGTCGGGCTGGTGGAGGGCATGCAGCACCCGGGCGATGCCGATTCGGTACCCGGTTTTCGGCACGCGCGTTTCTCGCGCGGCAAACACTGTCTGCCGGCGATCGTCGAACAGATCTGGCAAGGGCGCGAAGCGGCAAAACGCCAACAGAACAAGCCGTTATCCCAGGCCTTAAAAATCATCATGAACGCGCTGTACGGCGTGTTGGGATCGAGCGGCTGCCGCTTTTTCGATCCCCGCCTGGCGTCGTCGATCACCCTGCGCGGCCATGAGATCATGCGCCAGACGCGCGAACTGATCGAGGCACAGGGCTATCAGGTGATCTACGGCGACACCGATTCCACCTTCGTCTGGCTCAGGCAACCGCACAGCGAACAGCAAGCGGCGCAGATTGGCAGGGCGTTGGTGCAACAGGTTAACCAATGGTGGCAGCAGCATCTTCAGCAGCAATTCGGGCTGGAGAATGCGCTGGAACTGGAGTTTGAAACCCATTATTCACGCTTCCTGATGCCCACCATCCGCGGCGCAGAGCAAGGCAGTAAAAAGCGTTATGCCGGGTTGATCGCCAAAGCCGACGGCAGCGAAGAAATGGTCTATAAAGGGCTGGAAACGGTGCGTACCGACTGGACGCCCCTGGCGCAACAGTTCCAGCAGTTGCTGTACCAGCGCATATTCAAACAGCAGCCGTATCAGGATTTTGTACGTGAATACGTCAGCAAAACGCTTAACGGCGACTTTGACGATCGGCTGGTCTACCGCAAGCGCCTGCGCAGGAAACTCGACGAGTATCAGCGCAACGTGCCGCCGCACGTCCGCGCAGCACGTATCGCCGACGACTATAATCGTCAACAGGGTCGACCGCTGCAATACCAGAGCGGCGGCTGGATCAGCTACGTCATGACCGTGGCCGGGCCGGAACCCCTGGAGACCCAGCAATCGGCAATAGATTACCAGCATTATCTGGACCGCCAGTTGCAACCGGTGGCAGACGCTATACTCCCTTTTCTGCATGACGATTTTACCACGCTGGTCACCGGGCAGATGGGGCTATTCTGACATTGCGCCCGCCATGCGGGCTTTGGCGAAGGGTTAAGAAAAATCATCGGGTTTTGCAGGTGACGAACGCGCCGCCTTCCATTACCATAGCGCCCTTCCCAAATTCTGAACCACGCTGCGCCCATGCCGTCTCGCGACGCCCGCATGGCGTGAACAGCTATTGCCCGTCAAATTAAAATAAACCGGGATTAGCAAACGTTTGATACAGGTGCCGCGGCCCTTCCCGCCCGGTAACAAGACTTACTTAAAAAGAATCGAGCCAACAACATATGCCTTTTACACTTGGTCAACGCTGGATCAGCGATACGGAAAGCGAATTAGGTCTGGGAACCGTCGTGGCGCTGGATGTGCGCATGGTTACCCTGCTTTTCCCCGCCACCGGTGAAAACCGCCTCTATGCCAGAAGTGACTCGCCAATCACCCGCGTGATGTTCAATCCGGGCGACACCATCAGTAACCACGAAGGATGGGAACTGCAGGTAGAAGAAGTCAAAGAGGATAACGGCCTGCTGACCTATATCGGCACCCGCCTGGACACCCAGGAAAGCGGCGTGGCGATGCGCGAAGTGCTGTTGGACAGCAAGCTGACCTTCAGCAAGCCGCAGGACCGTCTGTTTGCCGGCCAGATCGACCGTATGGATCGCTTCGCCCTGCGTTATCGCGCGCGTAAATACCAAAGCGAGCAGTATCGCCTGCCGTTCGCGGGCCTGCGCGGCATGCGTGCCAGCCTGATCCCCCACCAGTTGCACATCGCTTATGAAGTCGGGCAGCGCCATGCGCCGCGCGTACTGCTGGCGGATGAAGTCGGTCTGGGGAAAACCATCGAAGCCGGGATGATCATCCATCAGCAACTGCTGGCGGGCCGCGCCGAGCGCGTACTGATCGTGGTGCCGGAAACGCTCCAGCACCAGTGGCTGGTCGAAATGATGCGCCGCTTCAACCTGTATTTCTCGCTGTTCGACGACAGCCGTTACTCGGAAGCCAAACTCGACAGCAGCAATCCGTTTGAAACCGAACAGCTGGTGATCTGCTCGCTGGACTTCGTGCGCCGCAACAAGCAGCGCCTGGAAGAGCTAGCGGACGCCCAGTGGGATCTGCTGGTGGTCGATGAAGCCCACCACCTGGCCTGGAGCGAAGAAGCGCCAAGCCGCGAATACCAGGTCATCGAACAGTTGGCGGAACACATCCCCGGCGTACTGCTGCTGACCGCAACCCCTGAGCAGCTTGGCCAGCAAAGCCACTTCGCCCGTCTGCGCCTGCTGGATCCGAGCCGTTTCCACGATTACCAAGAATTCGTCAGCGAACAGCAAAAATACCGCCCGGTCGCCGATGCCGTTACCCTGCTGCTGAGCGGCGAACGTCTGGCCGATGACAAGCTGAACATGCTGGGCGAACTGATCGACGAGCAGGACATAGAACCGTTGCTGAAGGCCGCCAATAGCGACGCCGAGGGCGCCGAGCAGGCGCGCCAGGAGCTGGTCACCATGCTGATGGACCGCCACGGCACCAGCCGCGTGCTGTTCCGCAACACCCGCAACGGCGTCAAAGGCTTCCCGCACCGCAATCTGCACCAGATCAAGCTGCAACTGCCGACCCAGTACCAGACCGCAATCAAAGTGTCCGGCATCATGGGGGCGAAGAAAACGATTGAAGCGCGCGCGCGCGATATGCTGTACCCGGAGCAAATCTATCAGGAGTTCGAAGGCGAGAACGCCACCTGGTGGAACTTTGATCCACGCGTGGAGTGGCTGCTGGACTACCTGGTAGCCAACCGCGATAAGAAAGTGCTGGTGATCTGCGCCAAGGCAGACACCGCGCTGCAACTGGAACAGGTGCTGCGTGAGCGCGAAGCGATCCGCGCTGCGGTGTTCCACGAAGGGCTGTCGATTATCGAACGTGACCGCGCCGCCGCCTACTTCGCCTCAGAAGAAGACGGCGCTCAGGTGTTGTTGTGCTCGGAGATCGGTTCCGAAGGCCGCAACTTCCAGTGCGCCAGCCACCTGGTGATGTTTGATCTGCCGTTCAACCCGGATCTGCTGGAGCAGCGTATCGGCCGTCTGGACCGTATCGGCCAGATGCATGAAATTGAAATCATGGTGCCGTACCTGGAAAACACCGCTCAGGCGGTGCTGGTACGTTGGTTCCATGAAGGTCTGGACGCCTTTGAGCACACCTGCCCGACCGGCCGCACCATTTATGACAGCGGCTACGAGCAGTTGATCGGCTTCCTGGCTGCGCCGACCGAGCATGAAGGGCTGGACGAATTCATTCACGCCTGCCGCCAACAGCACGATCACCTCAAAGCGCAACTGGAGCAGGGCCGCGATCGCCTGCTGGAAATGCACTCCAACGGCGGCGAGAAAGCTCAGGCACTGGCGGAGGCCATCGCCAATCAGGACAACGACGTCAATCTGGTGGGCTTTGCGCTTAACCTGTTCGACATCGTCGGCATCAACCAGGACGATCGCAGCGACAACCTGATTGTGCTGACGCCGTCCGATCACATGCTGGTGCCGGACTTCCCTGGCCTGCCGCAAGACGGCTGCACCGTCACCTTCGATCGCGAACAGGCGCTGTCGCGTGAAGACGCGCAGTTCGTCAGTTGGGAACACCCGATCATCCGTAACGGCCTGGACCTGATCCTGTCCGGCGATACCGGCAGCTGTGCGGTGTCCCTGTTGAAAAACAAGGCGCTGCCGGTCGGCACCTTGCTGGTCGAACTGGTGTACGTGGTGGAGGCTCAGGCGCCGAAACACCTGCAACTGACCCGCTTCCTGCCACCGACGCCAATCCGCATGCTGATGGACCGCAAAGGCACCAACCTGGCGGCGCAGGTCGAATTCGAAAGCTTCAACCGTCAGTTGAACGCGGTCAACCGCCATACCTCCAGCAAATTGGTCAACGCCGTACAGCAGGACGTACACGCCATGCTGCAACAGGCGGAAAGCCTGGTTGAAGACCAGGCGCGCGCGCTGATTGAACAGGCGAAGCAGGAAGCGGACGACAAGCTGAGCACCGAACTGGCGCGTCTGGAAGCGCTGAAGGCGGTTAACCCGAACATCCGTGATGACGAAGTGGAAGCGCTGGAGTTCAACCGTAAACAGGTACTGGTCAACCTGAATGAAGCGGGATGGCGTCTGGACGCTATCCGTCTGGTGGTGGTCACTCACCAGTAACCTGCGGCACGGGGAACTCCGGTTCCCCGTGCGGTCACTTTCAGCGGAGCCAAGATGGAACCCTACAATCCCCCTCAGGACCCGATGCATATTCTGTATCAGGATGAGCACATTATCGTGGTCAACAAGGCCAGCGGCCTGCTGTCGGTGCCCGGCCGCGCGCCGGAAAACAAAGACAGCCTGATGACGCGCATTCAGGCGGACTTTCCGGCGGCCGAATCGGTACATCGCCTGGACATGGCGACCAGCGGAGTGATTGTGGTGGCGCTGAACAAGGCCGCAGAGCGTGAACTCAAGCGTCAGTTCCGCGAGCGCGAGCCGAAGAAATCCTATATCGCCCGCGTGTGGGGCCATCTGGAGCACGATGAAGGGCTGGTGGATTTACCGCTGATTTGCGACTGGCCGAACCGGCCGCTGCAGAAGGTGTGTTTCGAAACCGGCAAAGCGGCGCAAACCGAGTATCTGGTGATGTCGCGCGATGCCGATGGCAGTACACGGGTAAAACTGACGCCGATCACCGGCCGCTCTCACCAGTTGCGAGTGCATATGCTGGCGCTGGGCCACCCGATCCTCGGCGATGGGTTCTATGCGCATCCCGAAGCCAAGGCAATGGCGCCGCGTTTGCAACTGCATGCGCAGGAACTGCGCATCACCCACCCGGCATTCCTGACGCCGATGCATTTCCGCGCCGAACCGGATTTCTGAATCGCATTTAAAACGGGCCCAGCATGCTGAGCCCTTTTTCTTATTTGAAGCCTTTCTCGCGCTTGATCAGGTCATACGCCGCCTGAATCTCCTGCGCTTTCTGCTTGGCCATTTCCATCATTTCCGGCGGTAAACCTTTCGCTACCAGTTTATCCGGATGGTGTTCGCTCATCAGCTTGCGGTAGGCGCGCTTGATGGTGGTGGCATCGTCACTGCTGCTGACGCCCAGCACTTTGCAGGCATCCTCCAGCGTCGGTCCGCGTTGCGCTTGCTGATAGCCGCCCTGCTGCCCGCCGCCAAACTGGCGCCCGCCTTCCATCATGCTGAGGAACTGATCGAACTGCGCGCGTGAAATGCCCAGTTCTTCAGCGATCACATACAGTACCTGACGTTCGTTCGGATGCAGCGAGCCGTCGGCAAACGCCGCCTGGATTTGAATTTCCAGAAACATCCGAATCAGGTCAAAACGCCCGAAACAGATACTGCGGAACTGCTGCAGCGTCTCTCTCAGCGGGAACTGGCTCTGTTTGCCTTCGCGAAACGCCTGCTGCGCCGCCGTACGGGCTTCCCCGTGCAGTTGCAGACGATCCATAAACAGGCTGGCGATCTGAATATCCGCCTCGGTAACGCGCCCTTTTGATTTGGTCAGGTGACCCATCACCTGAAAAGTGGTGCGGAAAAACAGCGTTTGCCGCGTTTGCTGATCGGCGAAAAAGCCCCGGCTGCGCTTGTTGCTGCGCGCAGTGTCGATCATATGACCGACAATCAGCCCCAAAACTACACCCCAGAATCCCGCGCCAGACCAAATGGCAACGATGACCCCGAGCAGTTTTCCCCAATACTGCATATACTCCTCAATTATCATGCCGAAAGCCGCCGTCTCCCTTGTGTCTTAGATAAGGGTTAAGGCGATTTTTCCCAGGATTTGGATTATCATACCTGTCATTTATCTTTGCGCCTAACGACGACGCAAGTAAACGGCAGGATTTAACACTAGCGCAACGCAGATGAGTGATATAGTCTCTGACCGTTTGCCGGACATGACGCCTCTGATGACGGAACACCAAAACCGCGTATGAAAAAAAGTTTCCCAACACTGCTGGCCACAATGATTTGGACGGCACTCTACAGTCAGCACGCGCTGGCTGATCTGGCCGAGCAATGCATGCTTGGCGTTCCTGTTTATGACAAACCGCTGGTCAGCGGCGATCCGAACAGCCTGCCTGTCACTATCAATGCGGATGACTCTAAAGCAGACTATCCGAAAAGCGCCCTGTTCACCGGCAACGTGAATATTGAACAAGGCAACAGCACCCTGACCGCCAAGCAAGTGGAACTGAACCAGACGCAAACTCCGGGGCAGGCCGAACCGGTGCGCACCGTGACTGCGACCGGCGACGTGCACTACAGCGACAATCAGATCAAGCTGAAAGGCCCGAAAGCCTGGTCAAATCTGAACAACAAGGATACCGACGTCTATGAAGGCGACTACCAAATGGTAGGCCGTCAGGGGCGTGGCGACGCCGATAAAATGAAGATGCGCGGCGCCAACCGTTACACCATTCTGGAAAACGGTACCTTTACCTCTTGTTTGCCTGGCGACAACAGCTGGAGCGTCGTCGGTTCTGAAGTGATCCACGACCGCGAAGAGCAGGTGGCCGAAGTCTGGAACGCCCGCTTCAAAATCGGTGGCGTACCGGTGTTTTACAGCCCGTACCTGCAATTGCCGGTCGGCGATAAACGCCGTTCCGGTTTCCTGATCCCGAATGCAAAATACGGCAGCAGCAATGGCTTTGAGTTCATGTTGCCGTATTACTGGAATATCGCGCCTAACTTCGACGCCACCATCACACCGCACTACATGTCCAAACGTGGCCTGCAGTGGCAGAACGAATTCCGCTATCTGGTGCAACCCGGCCTGGGCCTGATGGAGTTCGACTGGTTGCCGGACGACAAGGAATACAGCAAGGATAACCCTGACGACAGCACCCGTTGGTTGTTCTTCTGGAGACACAACGGCGTGATGGATCAGGTGTGGCGTTTCAACGTCGACTACACCAAAGTCAGCGACTCCAAATACTTTACCGATCTGGACTCGAAATACGGCTCAACCACCGACGGTTACGCAACGCAGAAATTCAGCGTCGGCTATGCCATCGACAACTGGGATGCCACCTTAAGCTCCAAGCAGTTCCAGATCTATGACGACACCGACCGCAGCCAGTCGGATTCGTACAAGGTTCAGCCGCAGCTGGACCTGAACTACTATAAAAACGATCTCGGTCCGTTCGATTTACGCATTTACGGCCAGGCGGCCAAGTTCACCAGCGTTAACCCCTACAGCCCGGATGCGACCCGTTTGCACCTGGAGCCGACGCTCAATCTGCCGTTGACCAACGGTTGGGCCAGCCTGAACACCGAAGCCAAACTGCTGGCCACCCATTATCAGCAGGATATTCCTGACGGCTTTGCCAACAACTACAAGAGCCGTACCGGCAACGACGCGCCAGACCTGCAAGACTCGGTCAACCGTGTGCTACCGCAGTTCAAGGTCGACGGCAAGCTGGTGTTCGAGCGCCCGATGATCTGGACAGAAGGCGCTACCCAGACCCTCGAACCGCGCTTCCAGTACCTGTACGTGCCTTATCGCGACCAAAGCAACATCTACACCTACGACACCACGCTGCTGCAGACCGACTACTCCGGCCTGTTCCGCGACCGCGCATACAGCGGCCTGGATCGCATCGCCTCGCAGAACCGTGTATCCACCGGTTTAACCACGCGAATTTATGATGACGCGCTGGTTGAACGTTTTAACGCTTCCGTGGGTCAAATCTACTACTTCAGCCGTTCGCGTACCGGCGACCAGACGACGAACTACGACAACAACGATAATACCGGCAGCCTGGCTTGGGCTGGCGATACCTATTGGAAGATTGACGATCGTTGGGGACTGCGTGGCGGGCTGCAGTATGATACGCGCCTGAACAGCATCTCGTTGGGCAACGGCGTGCTGGAGTACCGCCAGGACGCAGAACGCGTTCTGCAGTTGAACTACCGCTACGCAACGCCGGAATATATCCAGACGGCGCTGAACACCAGGCAGGTTCCAGCTTATCAGGACGGGATCTCTCAGGTGGGCGTAACCGGCAGTTGGCCGATTGTCGATCGCTGGTCAATCGTGGGCGCTTATTACTACGACACCCGCGCGCAACAGTCCGCCGATCAGTTGCTCGGTCTGAAGTACAACACCTGCTGCTGGGCGGTGACTCTGGGCTATGAACGCAAGATCACCGACTGGAACAACAGCAACCAAAGCAGCGTTTATGACAACAAAGTTTCATTCAATATCGAACTGCGTGGCCTGAGCAGCGATCACAGCCTGGGCTCCGCGGAAATGCTGCGTTCCGGCATTCTGCCTTACCAGCGTGCGTTTTGATACTTTGTAACACTTTGAAAACGACAACTTTCACCCGCATTTGCGGATTACAGAATGGGAAATGTATGAAGAACTGGAGAACGCTTATTCTCGGATTGGTGGTTTGCGCCAATACCGCGTTCGCAGCACCCCAAGAAGTGGATAAAGTCGCCGCCGTCGTGGATAACGGCGTAGTGCTTGAGAGCGACGTTAGCAGTCTGTTGCAGTCGGTGAAGCTCAATGCGCAACAGGCCGGCCAGCAATTGCCGGATGACGCTACGCTGCGTCACCAGATCCTCGAACGTCTGATTATGGATAACATCCAGCTGCAGATGGCAAAGAAAATGGGGATCGCCGTTTCCGATGCCGATCTGGACAAAGCCATCGGCAATATCGCCGCACAGAACAAAATGAGCATCGATCAGATGCGCAGCCGCCTGGCGTACGAAGGGCTGAACTACAACACCTATCGTTCCCAGATCCGCAAGGAAATGCTGATTTCTGAAGTGCGCAACAACGAAGTGCGCCGTCGCGTCACTATCCTGCCTCAGGAAGTCGACGCACTGGCAAAACAGGTTGGCGCCCAGAACGGCAGCGATACCGAGATGAACATCAGCCATATCCTGATCCCGTTGCCGGAAAACCCGTCGCAGCAGCAGGTTGACGAAGCGGAAGCCCTGGCCAAAAAGCTGATGGGTGAAATCAACGGCGGCGCCGATTTCGGCAAACTGGCGATCTCTTATTCTGCCGACTCACAGGCGCTGAAAGGCGGCAACATGGGCTGGGGCAAGCTGCAGGAAATCCCTACCCTGTTTGCCGAAAGACTGGTTAGCGCCAAAAAAGGCGACGTGGTCGGCCCGATCCGCTCCGGTGTCGGTTTCCACATTCTGAAAGTGAATGATATCCGCGGTGCCAACCAGTCCGTGTCCGTCACCGAGGTTCATGCACGCCACATTCTGCTGAAACCTTCTGTGGTGCTGACCGACGATCAGGCTCGCGCCAAACTTCAGGCAGTAGCCGAAGCCATCAAGAGCGGTAACGCCAAGTTTGCTGACGAAGCCAAACAGCTGTCTCAGGATCCGGGTTCTGCGTTGCAGGGCGGCGATCTGGGCTGGGCTTCTCCGGACATTTACGATCCGGCCTTCCGCGATGCGTTGATGAAGCTAAGCAAAGGCGAAGTCAGCAAACCTGTGCACTCCTCCTTCGGTTGGCACCTGATTCAGTTGCTGGATACCCGCCAGGTGGACAAAACCGACGCCGCGCAGAAAGATCGCGCTTACCGCATGCTGTTCAACCGCAAGTTTGCTGAAGAAGCGCAGACCTGGATGCAGGAACAACGTGCACAGGCTTACGTGAAGATCCTCGACGGTAATGCACAACAATAATCGCATAGTCATCACCCCCGGCGAGCCTGCCGGGGTTGGGCCGGATTTAGTGGCAGCGCTGGCGCAACAGGATTGGCCTGTTGAACTGGTGGTGTGCGCGGATCCGGCCTTGTTGCTTGAGCGCGCCCGGCAGTTGAATCTGCCGTTGCAGCTTCGCGACTATCAGGCGGGCCAACCCGCCCAACCGCAGCGTGCAGGTACGTTAACGGTGCTGCCGGTAGCAATCGCCCAGCCGGTGGTCGCGGGCGAGCTGAACGTGGGCAACAGCGCCTATGTGGTGGACACCCTGGCACGCGCCTGCGATGGCTGCCTGAACGGCGAGTTCGCCGCGCTGATTACCGGCCCGGTGAACAAAGGCGTGATCAACGACGCCGGCGTGCCCTTTATCGGCCATACCGAATTCTTTGCCGATCGCAGCGGTTGCGAACGCGTAGTGATGATGCTGGCAACCGAAGAACTGCGCGTAGCGCTGGCGACCACTCACCTGCCGTTATTGGCGGTGCCGGGTGCCATCACTCGTCAAAGCCTGTTCGAAGTCATCCGCATTCTCGACCAGGATCTGAAAACCAAATTTGGCATCGCCCAGCCGCAGATTTATGTCTGCGGGCTGAACCCGCACGCCGGGGAAGGCGGCCATATGGGGCGCGAAGAGATTGATACCATCATCCCGGCGCTCGATGCGCTGCGGACTGAAGGTATTCATCTTATCGGCCCGCTACCTGCGGACACCCTGTTCCAGCCCAAGTATCTGCAACATGCCGATGCGGTGCTGGCGATGTATCACGATCAGGGTCTGCCGGTGCTAAAATACCAAGGGTTCGGCCGGGCGGTAAATATTACCCTCGGTTTGCCTTTTATCCGTACCTCGGTCGACCACGGTACCGCTTTAGAACTTGCAGGCACCGGCACCGCCGATGCGGGCAGTTTCAAAACGGCCTTGAATCTCGCCATTAAAATGATAATTAATTGTAATGAATAATAAAGTCCACCAAGGGCACTTTGCCCGCAAACGCTTTGGACAGAACTTTTTAACCGATCAGTTTGTCATCGATAGCATTGTCTCCGCCATTCACCCGATGCCGGGTGAAGCGGTGGTTGAAATCGGCCCCGGCCTGGGTGCACTGACCGAGCCGGTAGGCGCACGCATGGACCGCATGACGGTGATTGAGCTGGACCGCGATCTGGCGGCCCGCCTGGCAAACCACCCGCAGCTGAAAGACAAACTGACCATTCACCAGCAAGATGCCATGACGGTGAATTTCGCCGAGATGGCCGAGCAGGCCGGCCAACCGCTGCGCGTGTTTGGCAACCTGCCGTACAACATTTCGACGCCGCTGATGTTCCACCTTTTCAGCTATACTCAGGCCATTCGCGACATGCACTTTATGTTGCAAAAAGAGGTGGTCAACCGCCTGGTTGCAGGCCCGAACAGCAAAGCCTACGGGCGTTTGACGGTGATGGCGCAGTACTACTGCAACGTGATTCCGGTGCTGGAAGTGCCGCCCACCTCGTTCACGCCGGCGCCGAAAGTGGATTCCGCCGTGGTACGTTTGGTGCCGCACCAGGTGAACCCAAACCCGGTGGGTGATGTGCGTATGCTTAGCCGCATTACCACTCAGGCATTCAACCAACGCCGGAAAACCGTTCGCAACAGCCTGGGCGATCTGTTCACCCCAGAGCAGTTGACGGAATTAGGTGTCGATCCGACGTTAAGAGCAGAGAATATTTCTGTGGCGCAATACTGTAAGCTGGCTAACTGGCTTTCAGCCAACCCCACGCCGCAGCAATAAGGAGTAGTGGTCATGATTGATTCGCCCCGTGTATGTATTCAGGTACAAAGTATCTACGTGGAATCACAGTCGATACCTGAAGAAGAACGTTACGTCTTCGCTTATACCATCACCATCCGCAACCTGGGGCGTTTCAACGTGCAACTGCTGGGGCGTTATTGGCTAATCACCAACGCCAATGGCCGCCAAACCGAAGTTCAGGGCGAAGGCGTGGTCGGCGAACAGCCGCTCATCCAGCCCGGCGGTGAATTCCAATACACCAGCGGTGCGGTTCTTGAAACGCCGTTGGGTACCATGGAAGGCCATTACGAGATGGTTGATCATCAGGGTCAGCCATTCCGCACTGCCATTCCCGTGTTCCGCTTAGCTATCCCAACGCTGATTCACTAACTATGTCGACATATCTTATCGGCGACGTTCATGGTTGTTTTGATGAACTTCAATCGCTATTGGCCCAGGTGGCTTTCGATCCTCAAAGCGACCGACTGTGGCTGACCGGCGATCTTGTCGCCCGCGGCCCCGGCTCGCTGGACGTGTTGCGCTACGTGCGTTCGCTTGGTCCTGCGGTACGCATGGTGTTGGGCAACCACGATCTGCATCTGCTGGCCGTCTATGCCGGTATTAGCCGCAACAAACCCAAAGATCGCATTACCCCGCTGCTGGAAGCTCCGGATGCCGATGAGCTGATCAACTGGCTGCGCCGCCAGCCGGTGCTGCAGGTGGATGAGGAACTCAAACTGGTGATGGCGCATGCCGGCATCACGCCGCAGTGGGATATTGAAACCGCCCAACTGTGTGCCCGCGAAGTCGAAGCGGTACTGAGCAGCGACAGCTATCCGTTGTTCCTGGATGCCATGTACGGCGATATGCCGAACAACTGGGCCCCTGAACTGAGTGGGTTGGCGCGCCTGCGTTTCAGCACCAATGCCCTGACGCGCATGCGCTACTGTTTCCCGAACGGCCAGCTCGACATGATCTGCAAAGATGCGCCGGGCACCGCCCCTGCGCCGCTGAAACCCTGGTTTGAATTGCCGCGTTTAGTGGACCCTGAATACACCATTATCTTTGGTCATTGGGCATCGCTGGAAGGTAAGGGCACGCCAGAAGGCATTGTCGGTCTCGATACCGGCTGTTGCTGGGGAGGCGATCTGACCATGTTGCGCTGGGAAGACCAACAGTACTTCACTCAACCTTCGAACCGCCGCGATATACTCGACAACGCGAATACGCTGGCAGCGTCATAATAAAACCGGGGCGGTTCGACGCCGCCCCGGCCTTTTCCGTTTAAGCTTAAGCGCCAATCACCCCGCCATCCTCACGCGTAATCATCAAGACTGACGAACGCGGACGCGGGCTGTTGTTCGGGAAATGAGAGTCGCCTTCTTCACCCGGATGCTGCACGTTGACGAACATCGTCTTGTAATCCGGCGTGAAGGTGATGCCGGTCAGCTCGCACGATTTCGGCCCAACCATAAAGCGGCGGATTTCACCGCTCAGCGGGTCCCCCACCAGCATTTGGTTATTCCCCTGCCCGGCATAATCGCCCTTGTTGCTGTACTTGCCGTCGGTGAGGATCCACAGGCGCCCAGCCTTATCAAAACCCAGCCCGTCCGGGCTGTTAAAGGTATTATCTGCGGTGATGTTCGGCGTACCGCGATTGACCCCTTCCGGATGCGCGATCGGGTTGCCGCACAGCGCATAAATATCCCAGGTAAAAGCGGCTGCGGTGGCGTCGCCGCCCTCATCCCAGCGGATAATCTGGCCGTAAACATTGTTCGGTCGCGGATTGGCGGCGTTCAGCGGCATGCCTTCTTCGCCGCGCTTGCTGTTATTGGTCAGCGTGCAATAAGCGCGCCCGTCATGCGGGTTCACGGCGATCCATTCAGGGCGATCCATTTTGGTTGCCCCCACCTGCGCCGCTGCCTTGCGCGCGAAGATCAACACTTCCGCCTCATCACGGAAGCCGTTTTCCGGCGTCAGGCCGTTTTTGCCGAATTCCAGCGCAATCCAGCGCCCAGTCCCTTTCAGCGGCGTACCGCCGGCGTCACCGTCAAACTGCGCCACATACAGCGTGCCTTCATCCAGCAAGCTGCGGTTATTGGCCGGATTGGCGATGTCTACCAAGCCTTTAGAGACGTACTTGTAGATATGCTCGCCACGCTCGTCGTCACCCATATAGACCACCAGACGCCCATCTTTAGCGACGGTCACCGCGGCATTTTCATGCTTGAAGCGGCCCAGCGCAGTGTGTTTGATTGGCGTTGACGTAGGGTTCATCGGGTCGATTTCAACGATCCAGCCGTGGCGGTTGAATTCGTTCGGGTTCTTCGCCACGTCAAAGCGCTCATCATAGTCCGGCCAGTTGCGCTCAGGTTCGCTGACCTTCAGCGTATAGCGCTTCTGTTCTGCCGTAGTTTGATAGTCGGCCTGATGGGTGCCGAAATAGGTATCGAAATTCTCTTCGCAGGTCAGGTAGGTGCCCCAGGGCGTTTTGCCGTTAGCGCAGTTGCCGAAAGTACCCAATACTTTGCGCCCGGTGGGATCGGCCGCGGTTTGCAGCAGCGGATGGCCGGCGGCCGGGCCGCTGAACTGCATTTCGGTGTTGGCGGTGATACGGCGGTTGTAGCGCGAAGGGCGCTCCACCTCCCAGCGTTGGCTATCGCCGGCGCGCTTCACCGCCACAATGGAAACGCCATGCGCCGCCTGGGATTTACGTACGTCCTCCAGGCTGGTGGCCTTGCTGCCGCCATGGGCGAACAGGTACTGCTCATTCACGTATTCGTTGTTGATGGCCATCACGCCGTGATTGTCATCAATCGGGAAGAAGCTCATGCCGTCATTGTTGTCGCCAAACTGCTTTTCCTGATCGGCGGCGCTGTTGTTGCCCTGGGCATCAAATGCGGCGGCGCCCTCCACCAGCGGCTCCCCCCAGGAGATCAACACCTCGGCGCGATACCCCGGCGCAATCACCACTTCGTCGGCGGTGGAGGCTGCAATGCCTTTAAAGCCCAACAGCTTGTTCGGCGGCAAATCCTCGGCCAGCGCCTCGGCGGAAACCGTCCAGATGCCGCCGCCAAGGAATCCCGCCAGGCCAACAGCGCCTGCGCTGCCGAGCAGCAGTTTGCGACGGGTAGGATCGGTCAGGCGGTCGGCGTCTAGTTGCTCAATTTTGCTCGTCATGTGTCTGCTTCCTTTTTAAATGGCGCCGCGATCAATATTCACCAGAGTTGCCGGGCGCTCGAAGTTGAGCTTCATACTAATCAGGAAGTGTGACGAAAATGTTACAACTGAACGACGCAAAAACGACAAAGGGCACAATCTCTTGTGCCCTTTGGGAGGAGGTGGCTAACGCCCGAAAATCAACGGCGTTCTAAAATCTCAAAGCAGTAGCTGTGAGAGTTCAGCTCGTCAGCATCGTGGAATTCGCTGAACGAAGTTTCCCATTCGTCCGGCTCGTAGTCCGGGAAATGGGTGTCGCCACCGACTTCGGCGTCGATATGCGTCAGATACATACGGTCAGCACGCGCCAGGAACTGGGTATAGATATGCCCACCGCCCATGACCATGACTTCTTCCACATCACCGGCCGCAGCCAGCGCTTCGTCCAGAGACGTAGCCCAAGTTACCCCGGTTTCACTGCCGGGACGGCTGCTTAAAACGATGTTATGGCGGCCCGGCAGCGGGCGACCAATGGACTCGAACGTTTTACGGCCCATAATGACCGGTTTATTCAGCGTGTTACGTTTAAACCACGCTAAGTCCGCCGGCAAATGCCACGGCATGGCGTTTTCCATACCAATAACGCGATCCGCCGCCAAGGCAGCGATCAGGCTGATAATCATTGTTAAACCCTGTGTAGGCAGCAAAATTGCTCACACTATACGTAAAGGCCTATCCGTCGTCGATAGGCTAATCAAGCAAGATGAATATATAAGATAGCTCTTATCAGTATATCTAATAACCAGCGTTTACGGCTGCCGGGTTTCATACCCCTGGACGTTTTCGATACAGCCACAACCCCGGCAATGACAGCCCTATCGATAGCGCGCCGACGATGAAACTGGCCTTGAGAAAATTGGTGACCATGGTTTCCATCAAGGCTTCGCTATAGCCCAGATGCGAAATCTCCACCACCGTGATCATCGCGGTATAGGCGGAAATGCCGGGGAACATCGGGATCACCGCCGCTACGGTAAAGACCTTCGGGTGCGCCAACAACCAGCGCGACCAATAGATGCCGATGATGCCGATCAAAATCGCCGCCAGCAGCGACGCCCACTCGATATTCATGCCGGCGTGTATCATCAACATGCGCGAACCCCGGCCCACTGCGCCGAGCAGGGCGCAATAGCGCAGCGCGCGCAGCGGCACGTTGAACACCATGGCAAAACCCAGCGCCGGCACCGCCGCCAGCAGCATTTCCAGCAATAAGGCCCACAACAGACTCATGACCACCCCCGCAAATCCCACAGCGACATCGCCATCACCACGCCGATACAGGTAGCCAACGTCAGCAGACTGGCCATAGCCCAGCGCGCCAATCCGGTATTCACATGGCCTTTAAACATGTCCGCCACCGCGTTGATCAGCGGGAATCCCGGCACCAGCAGCAGCACGCTGGCGGCCATCGCCACGCTGGAGGTGTCGCTGAACACGGGTAACCGCAGCAACAGGCCGGAAACCGAAGTAGCGACAAACGCCGTCAGACAAAAGTTGATCAGCGGATTCATATGGCGGGCAGTGAGCATCTGGCGTACCAGCATCGCCACGCCGCTGGCGATAAAGGTGACCATGAACGCATCACCGCCGCCGCCGTTGAGCATGCTGAAACAGCCACACGACAGCCCCACCATCACCACCACCAGCCAACGCGGGTAGCGCAGCGGGCGAATTTTCTCGAAACGCCGGGCAACATCGCGCGCATCCGCCAGCCGGTGCTCCGCCAGAATGACGATATGCTGTACCTCGGTCACCATCTGCATATTGATGCCCCGATCGATGTTCTTGCGTGTGGTGGTCAGGCATTCGCCATGGCTGATGGTCGTCAGCACCACCGCGTTGGCCGAGATGGAGCTTTCCACGCTGTCCATGCCCAGCGCTATGCCCAGCCGGGTCGATAACTGTTCCACCACCATGCTTTCAGCGCCATGCTGCAACAGCAGCAAGGCGCATTGAATGCACAGGCGGGTGATTTCACGCTGTTGCCGGTGCGGCTCCGGCATATCGGTCGTTGTGGTTTGATTCATAATATCCCGTGGTGTGCCCTGAATAAAAGTTCATCATATTGCCTAACGGGGTCCCAATGGGTTGATGCTAATCAGGAGAAGCAGCGTTATTATCAGCGCAATTACGCCTTTTGTGCAGAGACTCGAAACTATGCTTGAAACTTCGCTGTTCGTCGCCGGTATTGTCGCCCTGGGCATGCTGTCGCCCGGCCCGGACTTTTTCCTGGTGATCAAGAATGCCGCTCGCTATCCGCGCCCCGCAGCCATGATGACCGCCCTCGGGGTGATCTGCGGCGTCGCGACCCACATGTCTTACTGCGTTGCCGGGTTGGCGGTGGTGATCACCACGACGCCGTGGCTGTTCAACGTGCTGAAATATGCCGGTGCGGTCTACCTGATCTGGGTGGGCATCCAGGCGCTGCTGTCGCGCGGGGGCAGCAAGATGAACGTCAGCCACCTGCCGCAGCAGCAGGTGAGCCTGAAAAGCGCTTTTGTACAAGGCTATCTGTGCAATCTGCTCAATCCCAAAGCCACGTTGTTCTTCCTGGCGGTCTTCACTCAGGTGTTGCAGATCGACTCCGGGTTGAGCGAAAAACTGTGGTATGCGGGGATTATCCTGGGCCTGTCCGCCGTCTGGTGGCCGCTACTGGTGTTCTTGTTCCAAAGCGGGCCGGTACGTCGCGGATTGGAAAAAACGCAGAAGGTGGTCGATAAGCTGTTGGGCGGCATGCTGATTGCTCTGGGCATCAAGGTTGCGCTGAGCTGATGTAAAAAAAGGGCGCAGTGCTGAACTGCGCCCCCAGCGTTAGCCTTTGGCTTCCACCACGTCGTCTTCCGGTGCCTTGCCGTCGATGCTGCCGCGCCAGCCGGTTTGCTGCACCCGCGCCAACCGATTCTGATCCTGCTCGATGGCCGCGCTGAGCATTTCCTTAGCCCGCTGCAGGCTGGCGATGCGGAACTCGGTATCCTGGTAATTCTCCAGCGTGTTTTCCAGCATCTTTAGGTTGTAACGCCGGAAAGTATCCGCTTTCTCACGCGCCTCGTAGGCGTCCAGCCCCAGTAGCTCCAGTGTCTCACGGCCAATGCGCAGCGAACTTTCGAAGGTTTCACGCTCCGGGCTTTCCACCCCTAACTGCCGAAGCTGATACCAGTGATCGACATCGCGCGCGCGCGCCACGATTTTCAGGTGCGGGAAGTGTCGCTTGGCCAGTTCGGTCAGTTGCAGGTTGGCTTCCACATCGTCGATGGCATTAATCAATACCTTGGCGTGCGCGGCACCCGCCGCCTCCAGCAGATCGGCACGGGTTGCGTCGCCGTAAAACACTTTAGTGCCGAATTTTCGCAGCGTTTCAATGTGGTCAGGATCATGATCCAACACCACGGTGTGGACACCGTTGGCCAACAGCAAACGGCCGGCAATCTGGCCGAAACGACCGAAACCGGCGATGATCACGCTGGCGTTTTCTTCATCAATCACATCCGCCGGGCGTTCATCCTTCGGCGCATTTTTCTCCAGCCTTGCGGCCACCACCAGTAACAGCGGCGTCGCCGCCATCGACAAGGCTACCGCCAACGTCAGCGATTTGGCCCAGTCCGGTGGTAACACGCCGGCCAGCTGCGCAGCACCGAAGATCACGAAGGCAAACTCACTGCCCTGGCCAAGCAGAATGGCAAACATGCCGCGCTGGCGTTTTGGCACGCCCAGCCACGGCCCAATCAGCCACAGCAACGCCGCCTTGATCAGCATAAAGCCCAGCAATAGCGAGGCAATCAGCAACGGGTGATGGAACAGGGTGCCGAAGTCGATCGACATACCGACACCGATAAAGAACAACCCAAGCAACAGGCCCTTGAAGGGTTGAATGTCGCTTTCCAGCGCATGACGATATTCCGAACTCGCCAGCAGAACCCCGGCGAGGAAAGCGCCCATCGCCATCGACAAGCCGGCCATTTCCAGCAGGATGCCAAAACCGAACACCAGGAACAGCGCCACGGCGCTGAACACTTCACGCATACCCGAACGAGCGACAAAGTGCAGCAACGGACGGGTGACATAGCGCCCAAGCAGCACCACTATCGCCAGCGCGCCCACCACCTTCGCCGCAGACAGGGCGAACGCGCCCAACGTGGTGGTAGCGCCGCTGCTGGCCAGCAAAGGGATCATCGCCACCAGCGGGATCGCCGCGATATCCTGGAACAACAGCGCCGCGAACGAGCTGCGGCCAATCGGCGCCGGCGTCAGGTTACGCTCGCTCATCGCCTGCATGGCGATGGCGGTAGAAGACAGCGCCAGCGTCAGGCCAATCAGCAGCGCCACCTTCCAGTCCAGCCCGAGGAAGTAACAGAAGGCGCTCAGCGCCAGCCCACACCCCACCATCTGGATGCTGCCGCCGCCAAACACCGAGGCGCGCAGCGTCCACAGGCGTTTAGGATCCAGCTCCAGCCCGATGATAAACAGCATCAGCACTACGCCAATCTCGGCGAAAGTCAGAATAGACTCTGCGTCGGAGACCAGCTTCAGCCCCCAGGGGCCGATAATGCAGCCGGCGATCAGGTAGCCGAGCACCGAGCCCAGTCCGAGACGCACTGCGATAGGTACGAACAGCGCGGCCGATCCGAGATAGATCAGCCCCTCAATCATCATCTTGTGATTATCCATGGCCGACTCCCTGATCCGCAGGCTCACTGTGTTCCATCAAATACTCAACCAAACGCTGGCGATAAGCCTCGCCGGCGGCAATCAGCGCCGGCTCGTTACAGGTAAAAGTATTATGCACGGCAAAATACGGTTGCCAGTTCATGCCGCAATAGAGCGCGGTCGCCTGCAGCGGCTGCCCCAATACGGCGAAATTTGGGTAATCGCCCAGTTCGAAATGATGCTCGTCCCCACCGCTGGTGACCGCCCACAGGCAATCTTTGCCCACCAGCGCATCGCCGTCATGGCCGTAAGCCCAACCGTGCTCCAGCACCTTGTCGATCCACAGTTTCAGCAACGGCGGCAGGCTGTACCACTGCATGGGATGCTGGAACACCACCATGTCGGCGCGCTCCAGCGCACGCTGCTCGGCGTTGATATCGATGTTGAAGTCAGGATACAGCTCATAGAGCGAACGAACTTCCACATCAGGAATGTCTTTTACCGCCTGCAGCAGACGGTGATTGGCATGCGAATGCCGGGGATACGGGTGAGCGTAAATAATCAGAATCATGGGGGGTCGTCGTTCCTTCGTTCCGTGCAATACATCAAGCATATACCAATCACACAGCGTGACAGTTTGCTGAATGATTGATAGCGGAAATTTCTAATTCAAGGCAACAAATTTGCTGAACAAGATAAAAAAATAAGGGCGCTGCATATGCAGCGCCCTCGGGCATTACGGCATCACTGAATTACTTGGTGATGCGAGCATGCAGCTCCTGCACTGAGGTAACTTGCTCGGTCGGATCCGCTTTCAGCGCCATCGCGGTGGCAAAGCCGCCGTTCAGGGTGGTGTCGTAATGCACCTTGTACTGCAGCGCGCTGCGGCGAATCAGCTTGGAATCTTCAATCGCCTGGCGACCGGCCGTGGTGTTCACGATGTAGGTGTACTCGCCATTCTTGATACGGTCCTGAATGTGCGGACGGCCTTCATGCACCTTGTTGACCAGACGCGGGTTAATGCCCGCCTCGCCCAGCACTACCGCAGTGCCGTGGGTCGCGTCCAGCTCGAAGCCCTGTTTCAGCAGGCTTGCCGCCAGATCCACCACACGGGCTTTATCGCCTTCACGCACAGACAGCAGCGCACGGCCTTGTTTCTTCATGCCTGACTGGCTGCCGAGCATCGCCTTGGAGAAGGCTTCCGCGAAGGTGCGACCAACACCCATCACTTCCCCGGTAGAACGCATTTCCGGCCCCAGAATCGGGTCGACGCCAGGGAACTTGTTGAACGGCAGCACCACTTCTTTCACTGAGTAGTAAGGCGGGATAACTTCTTCCGTTACCCCCTGCTCGGCCAGCGTCTTGCCCGCCATGACCCGTGCGGCTACCTTGGCCAGCGGCACGCCGGTGGCTTTGGAAACGAACGGCACGGTACGTGCGGCACGCGGGTTGACTTCAATCAGGTAGACTTCGTTGTTCTTCACCGCGAACTGTACGTTCATCAGACCGCGCACCTGCAGCTCGAACGCCAGTTTCTCGACCTGCTGGCGCATCACATCCTGAATTTCTTTGCTCAGGGTGTAAGCAGGCAGTGAACAGGCGGAGTCACCGGAGTGCACGCCAGCCTGTTCGATATGTTCCATGATGCCGCCAATCAGCACGCGCTCACCGTCGCAAATGGCATCGACGTCCACTTCTACCGCGTCATCCAGGAAGCGGTCCAGCAGCACCGGCGCGTCGTTGGAGACGCTGACGGCGTTCTGGAAGTAACGGCGCAGGTCGATTTCGTCGTAGACGATCTCCATCGCACGGCCGCCCAGTACGTAGGAAGGACGCACCACCAGCGGGTAACCGATACCGGCCGCTTTCTCTACCGCCTGTTCGATGGTGGCAACGGTGGCATTGGCCGGCTGTTTCAGGCCCAGGCGGTGTACCGCCTGCTGGAAACGTTCACGGTCTTCGGCACGGTCAATCGCATCCGGGCTGGTACCGATAATCGGCACGCCGGCGGCTTCCAGTTCACGCGCCAGCTTCAGCGGAGTCTGGCCGCCGTACTGCACGATAACGCCTTTCGGCTTCTCGATGCGCACGATTTCCAGCACGTCTTCCAGCGTAACCGGCTCGAAATACAGGCGGTCGGACGTGTCGTAGTCGGTGGAAACGGTTTCCGGGTTACAGTTGACCATAATGGTTTCGTAACCGTCTTCGCGCAGCGCCAGCGAGGCGTGCACGCAGCAGTAGTCGAACTCGATGCCCTGGCCGATACGGTTCGGACCGCCGCCCAGCACCATCACTTTCGGACGGTCGTTGGTCGGGTTGGACTCGCACTCTTCTTCATAAGTGGAGTACATGTAGGCGGTGTCGGTGGCGAACTCCGCCGCACAGGTATCCACACGCTTGTAAACCGGGTGCAGGCCATAGCCGTGGCGCAGCTTGCGGATTTCGCTCTCGGCTACGCCGGCCAGCGTGGCCAGGCGTGCATCAGCGAAACCTTTACGCTTCAGGGTACGCAGGAATTCCTGGGTCAGGCCGTTGATGCCGGATTCCGCAACCTGCTCTTCCAGACGCACCAGCTCTTCAATCTGCACCAGGAACCAGCGGTCAACGTTGGTCAGGTTAAACACGCCGTCAACCGACATGCCGGCACGGAACGCGTCTGCGATGTACCAGATACGGTCGCAACCGGCATCCTTCAGTTCGCGACGGATTTTGGTCAGCGCTTCCGGATCGTCCAGGTTCACTTTCGGGTCAAAGCCGGTGGCGCCCACTTCCAGACCGCGCAGCGCTTTCTGCAGCGACTCTTGTTGAGTGCGGCCAATCGCCATCACTTCGCCGACGGATTTCATCTGGGTGGTCAGGCGGTCGTTAGCGCCGGCAAATTTCTCGAAGTTAAAGCGAGGAATTTTGGTCACCACGTAGTCGATGGACGGCTCAAAGGACGCCGGAGTGCGGCCGCCGGTGATGTCGTTCATCAGTTCGTCGAGGGTGTAACCCACCGCCAGCTTGGCGGCGATTTTGGCAATCGGGAAGCCGGTGGCTTTTGACGCCAGCGCCGAAGAGCGGGACACGCGCGGGTTCATTTCGATGACGATCAGGCGACCGTTTTTCGGGTTAACCGAGAACTGCACGTTGGAACCGCCGGTTTCCACGCCGATTTCACGCAGCACCGCCATCGAGGCGTTACGCATGATTTGGTATTCTTTGTCGGTCAGCGTTTGCGCCGGTGCCACGGTGATGGAGTCACCGGTATGGATGCCCATGGCGTCGAAGTTTTCGATAGAGCAGACGATGATGCAGTTATCGTTCTTATCGCGCACCACCTCCATCTCGTACTCTTTCCAGCCGATCAGCGATTCGTCGATCAACAGCTCTTTGGTTGGCGACAGATCCAGGCCGCGCTCGCAGATCTCTTCGAACTCTTCGCGGTTGTATGCGATGCCGCCACCGGTGCCGCCCATGGTAAAGGAAGGGCGGATGATGCACGGGAAGCCAACGTCGGCGGCAACCGCCAGCGCTTCTTCCATATTGTGCGCGATACCGGAACGCGCAGTATCCAGGCCGATTTTCTTCATCGCCACGTCGAAACGGCGGCGGTCTTCGGCTTTGTCGATAGCGTCGGCCGTGGCGCCAATCATGGTCACGCCGAACTCGGCCAGCACGCCCTGACGCTCCAGCTCCAGCGCGCAGTTCAGCGCGGTCTGGCCACCCATGGTCGGCAGCACGGCATCCGGACGCTCTTTTTCGATGATTTTACGCACCACTTCCCAGTGGATCGGCTCGATGTAGGTCGCATCGGCCATTTCCGGGTCGGTCATGATGGTGGCCGGGTTGGAGTTCACCAGAATGACCCGGTAACCCTCTTCGCGCAGCGCTTTACACGCCTGGGCACCCGAATAGTCGAACTCACACGCCTGGCCGATGACAATCGGGCCAGCGCCGAGGATCAGGATGCTTTTTATGTCTGTACGTTTTGGCATTTTTTTACTGCTCCTGATTATTTGGCGTTAGAACGGTAAGTCTCGATCAGTTCGATAAAGTGGTCGAACAGCGGCGCGGCGTCGTGCGGGCCTGGGCTGGCTTCCGGGTGGCCCTGGAAGCTGAACGCCGCTTTGTCGGTGCGGTGAATGCCCTGCACCGTGTGGTCAAACAGTGATTTGTGCGTTACGCGCAGTTCGGCCGGCAGGTTATTTTCGTCAACCGCAAACCCGTGGTTCTGTGCCGTGATCATCACGCAGTCGTTATCCAGATCTTTCACCGGGTGGTTACCGCCGTGGTGGCCCAGCTTCATCTTCACGGTTTTCGCACCGCTGGCCAACGCCAGCAACTGGTGGCCGAGGCAGATGCCGAACACCGGAATGTCGGTTTCCAGGAACTGTTTGATGGCGGTGATGGCGTAATCGCAAGGCTCCGGGTCGCCCGGGCCGTTGGACAGGAAAATGCCGTCCGGATTCATCTTCAATACTTCATCTGCCGGGGTCTGCGCCGGCACTACCGTCAGGCGGCAACCGCGATCCACCAACATGCGCAGGATGTTGCGCTTGGCGCCGTAGTCGTAAGCCACCACGTGGAACGGCAACTCGGAGGCCGGCTTGGCTTCCGGCAGGTCGCCTTCAAGCGTCCAGCTACCCTGCTGCCAGCTGTAAGCTTCTTTGGTGGTCACTTCTTTCGCCAGGTCCATGCCTTTCAAGCCCGGGAAACCCTGCGCCTTGGCCAGCGCCAGCGCGGCGTCCGGTGAATCGGCGGCGATGATGCAGCCGTTCTGTGCGCCTTTTTCGCGCAGCAGGCGGGTCAGCTTGCGGGTATCGATATCGGCAATCGCCACGATGTTATGACGCTTCAGGTATTCTGACAGGCCTTCTTCGCTGCGGTAGTTGCTGGCAATCAAAGGGAGATCACGAATGACAAGGCCTTGGGCGTGTACCGCGGAGGATTCTTCGTCGGAAGCATTGGTGCCGACATTGCCGATATGAGGATAAGTAAGAGTAACGATCTGGCGAGAGTAGGAAGGATCAGTGAGGATTTCTTGATAGCCGGTCATCGACGTATTGAAGACCACTTCCCCCACTGCCGTACCCTCTGCCCCGATGGCCCGACCGTGGAATTGGGTTCCGTCTTCCAGAACCAATAGCGCTGACTTAATCAAAACACCCTCCGAGGAATAATCAATCACAATATCTGCATATTAATTCAGATATCGCGATCTAAATCAATGCAAAAACCGCCCTCAAGGCCAATTTTTGGCAAATTGGGCGCATTTTAATGATGAGTGCTCCACTTGTCTACCCAAAGCGCCATTTTTTCTCTTATTTTTGCACTTCTCAACGTTTAATAGGGTCAGCAGCCATAAAAACACAGCTAAACTCGGGTGGGTAAACGGTTGCGAGGAAGAATGACAAAAAATCACCTTTCCAAAGGTCTGTTATCGGGTGAAAAGTATCTATCAGGGAAATTACTCGCCAAAAAACGAAAGTAAACAACAACAAATAAGACTTAAGTTATAAAAAACGGATAAGACCTTAGTTTTTAATGTTAAAAAAAGGACAATAAAATTATTGTCCGTTAATCATAGCATTATGATCAATACAACCACATCACGATGGTATTCAAATAGATTATAACTGGTCCAATCCGAGCACGTCCCGCATATCAAATAGACCTTTATCCTGGCTATGCAACCAAGATGCCGCCCGAACCGCACCGGCGGCAAAAGTCATGCGGCTGGAGGCTTTATGGGTGATTTCCACCCGCTCGCCGATGTCGGCAAACATGGCGGTATGCTCACCGACGATATCGCCGGCACGGATGGTGGCGAAGCCTATGCTCTTGGGATCGCGTTCGCCGGTATAACCTTCGCGCGCATAGACGGCGCATTCTTTCAGGTCACGCCCCAGCGCGCCGGCAATCGCCTCGCCCATCGCCAACGCCGTGCCCGAAGGGGCATCCACTTTATGGCGGTGGTGCGCTTCAATAATTTCAATGTCGGTGTAGTCACCCATCACCTGAGCGGCTTTTTCCAACAGTTTCAGCACCAGGTTGACGCCCACGCTGAAGTTGGCGGCGAACACGATGCCAATCTGCTGCGCGGCGGCGCGGATGGCCTCTTTGCCCGCATCGTCAAAACCGGTGGTGCCGATCACCATCGCCTTGCGATGTTCGACGCAGAAAGCCAGGTACGCCAGCGTGCTTTCCGGGCGGGTGAAGTCGATCAGAATATCGAAGTCATCGACCACCTTTTCCAGGCTGTCGCTGACGGTCACGCCCAGCGAGCCCACGCCCGCCAGTTCGCCGGCATCGGTGCCGATCAGACTTGAACCCGGACGCGACACCGCAGCCCCCAGCACCACGCCCTGCGCCTGATGTACCGCCTGGATCAATTGGCGCCCCATGCGGCCGCCGGAACCCGCAATCGCAATGCGGATTTGTGAATCAGTCATGCTTGCTCTCTTCTTGATTAGACGCCTACTCCATAGGCTATAGGTTTAGGGTAACTGCCCCATAGGATCACCGCCAGAAGATTCATTTCATAATTAGAAAATTATGATATCTCCCGCTTTTCATCAGTAATGTTGTCAATGGGTTAACAACCGGTCAAATAAAACCCGTTTTTCAATTGTACATAATCATGCAAATTTGATGAGAGAAACCTGCATAAAAAAGGCGCCGCAAAGGGCGCCCTGAGGAACTCGATTACGGCTTTCAGCCGGTTAAGGCTGCCACCTCTTCGGCAATCGCCGCCAAGGCATCATGGCGGGCATAGTCGGCCTGTACCAGCGCCGCGCGTTGCCGATAAACCGGCTGCGACAGGATTTGCCGCACAGCCTGCCGCAGTTGCGCCTCATCCGGCTCGCTGGTATGCAGGTTAATCCCGCAGCCCGCGGCCACCACCCGAGAAGCCGCCTCGAGCTTATCCTCGCCGGTCCCGGCGACAATCAAGGGCACAGCATGATCCAACGCATAATTGATCGAACCATAACCGCCGTTGGTGATCAACAGCGCCGCCTGCGGCAGCCAGTGCTCGAAAGAGATAAACTCCCGAACTCTGGCGTTGTCCGGCAGTTGCGCCAACACCCCATCAACCGGGCGGCCGCCGGTGGTCGCCAGCACCCGCACCGGTAACCCGGCCAGCGCTTTTAGCGTCGGAACAATCAACTGGTGCAGATCGACATTCGCCAACGTACCCTGCGTCACGATCACCAACGGGCGAAGATCCGTTTCATCCCACTCGCCTTCGCCTTGCGGTGCCGTCGCCGCACCGCGCAACGGGCCGATAAATCGTACGCCTGCCGGCAGATCGTCACGCGGATACTCCAGCGCCGGGGTAGCCAGTTGCAAAAAGCGATCGCAGCCGCCTATCAACGCATCCGTGAACGGCTGTTGCAGCGGCCCGCCGCCGGATTGCGCCATCGCGACGTTGAAGCTCTGCTGTACCTCATCGATCAAGGCACGCGTGGCTTCGTCCACCAATTGTTCACGTTGCAGTTCGCGCGGCAACAGCGCCGGGGGAATGCGTGGCCCGTAAAAGACGGAATCTTCGGACGAGAACGACAACGGCGTCACGCCAATGCCGATCACCGGCAGGCGGTCGGTTAGCTGCAACAGCGGCAATACTCCGTAGAAGCAGTTTTCCACCATCAGCAGATCGGTCGCCTCGGCGGCTATCGCCGCCCTCAGTTGCCGATCCAGCAACGGGATCGGCGCGGCGAAGAAATCTTTCAGCGCCAGCGCCATCTGTACATTGCCCGGTGGTAGCGCGGCGCGTTCGGGAAAATGCTGCTCCAGGTAGCGATAATCGAAATCCACCTGCGCATCGAAAGGCACAAACTGCGCGCCCACCGCTTCGGCGCGTTCGCGGAACAGCGCACCGGTCATCAGCCGCACCCGGTGGCCCTGCGCAATCAGGTAGCGGGCAATCCCCAGCATAGGGTAAACGTGCCCTGGGGTGGCGACGGCCGCCATCAGTATCCTTGCCATAATGTCCTGTTAAGCCTCTGCGTTGGCCGGCTTCAGCGCCAGGTTGGCGCACACCGGGTTGCTCTGAATATGCACGCGCTGCAGATGACGGGCGGAACGGGCGGTGAAACCTTCGCGTCCGTGCAACAGCGAGAAGTTATCCGCTACCACCACATCGCCCTGCTGCCACTGGTGGGCGTAATAGTGGCGCGGATCGTAGAGATGCTGTTGCAGAGTCTGATGGAAAGTCTCCTGCTCTTCTTGCGGCACGCCATGATATTCAAGCGCATGCTGGTTAAGGAACTTCTTGCCCTCCGTCGGCGGTTCGTTGTAACGCATGATCACCCCGCTGCCGCTCGGATGCGTCACCACCAGCGGCGAACATACCTCGCCGCCGTAGTGAACCACTTGCTTGATCCGATAAGAAATAGACACTTTCAGCCACTGCGCCAACAACGATTCATCGGCATTGGCCAGCAGCCGCGTAGTATCGACAAAGGTGGTGCGCCCGCCCTCATCCTGCGACGGTGCCGCCACGCAGTGGAATAGCTGAAACTCGGGAATGGTCGGTTTGTACATGCCATCCCAGTGCAGCGGGACATAGCTGCTGTCGAAAATGTGATCTTTGGCGTCCGGGTGCTCCTTCACGTCCAGCACGGCGCCGAACGGCCACATCATGATCTCTCCCCAACCGCCGGCATAGCGGGTCAACACCTGAGGATCGGTAAAGCCGGAATCGAAACCGCGCAGCACCAGCAGATGGTGCCTTTGCGCCAGCGCCCGCAGCGCCGCTACCGGCAGCTCGCTGATTGGCTGTCCGGGATATTTCGGGGTCAGCACTGCGCCAAACGGGGTATTAAGCTCAATGCGGCAATTCAGTTGTTGATTGTCCATCGGTGACTCTCCTTGAAGCGAATTTGCTGCTCACACGGCAACCGTGCCGTCAAAACACGCCCGCCAACGCTGCGGGCGTAACGTGGTGTGTTACGCCACCTGAGGCTGTTCGATCAGGTAATGGCTTGGCGTGCCGCGGATCGCCACCAGTTCACCCGCCAGCTGCTGCGCGTCTTTGCGCTTCATCAGCACGAACTGGCCGTTGACGTTTGCCGCCACGCCGTGCCACGGCGTCAGCCAGTCGTCTTTGGTCGGCATCATATGGATACCCATTTTCAGGCTGTCAGCGGGTTGCGGGTGGATAGACAGGCGTATCGCCGCCGGGAAATGTTGGGCCAGCAGGTTGCCCCATGCCCAGCTGCGCTGTATTACGCCGCAGGCACGCTGTTTGGCGTCTTTCTGCAACGCCGCATTGGAGCCGCTGTAACCCGGCAACTGGCTGTCTTCATACAGAAAACGGGTAATGGCGCGATACAGCTGCAATCCCTGCTCGTCCTGCATCAGTTGCTGCTTGATTGCCTCCTCCGGTTCGGCGTAGCCGTCGACCAGCAGTTGACGCAGCAGGTCGTAGTCGTCGGTATGTTCCGCCAGCCCTTCGACGTCACCCAGGTTGAACACGCTCAGGTGCGTCGCACCCACCTCGTGCAACAGGTTTTCAATTTCGCGCTGATAATGGTTGATGGCATCGTCGCTGACGCGGATCAAATCACCGAACACATGGCCATCAGAGCAGATCACGATATGCGCTCCCGGCGGGTAATAAAGCTGGATGCGCTGACACAGAGAATTTAGGAATATCAACGATAGCCGTTCCGCCATGTCGGGCACCGCGCCGATCACTTTATTGGTATTGGGTGATTTTGTCGGGAAGGCCGGCAGCACAAATTCGATGCGCTGATTGTTTGCAATGAATGCCCGGATACGCGGCAATTGCACCTGAGAAACGACCCGTTCCTCCTCAGTATTTGAGGTTTCAAGGCCGGGAAAGCGACGCCGATATTGTAATAACTCATGGAGAATTTTTAATGACACTGTTTCAATATAGGCAATATCCACAATTAACTCCTGTTCAGATGTGGCATAAGAATTTTATTCGCAAACGCAATAAGACTTATCAAAAAGAGGAATGATGCACAGGCAATAAGTCTCACCGTGCGTTTATCTGCTTCAGGCAATATAGAAGAGATAATGCTATATTATTAGCCCTTATAATTTGCAATCTTGGTTAAGTTGAACTTAACAAACTATGAGTAATATTCTAAAACGCATGGCTATTTTTTCTAAAGTTGTCGATTGCGGCGCGTTCAGCATGGCAGCCAAAGAATTAGGCATTACCACCTCGGCCGTCAGCCAGCATATCCGCCAGCTGGAAAACGAACTGGGCATTCAATTACTTTTGCGCTCTACTCGCTCACTGAGCCTGACAGAGGCCGGACAATGTTTTTATGAGGATTGCGTGCTGATGATCCATGCCGCCGAGCGGGGTCAACAGCGTATTGCCGCGCTGCGCGGCGAACTGGCCGGTGAACTGCGCGTCGCCACCTCCACGGAATTCGCCACCCATTATCTGGTGCCGGCGTTGCAAAGCTTTCTGGATGAACACCCTCGCATCACGCTGCGGCTGGAAATCCATGACGAGAAAATCGACCTGATAGGCCAACGGATAGATCTGGCGATCCGCGGCGGCGTACTGGCCGACTCCAGCTACGTCTCCACCCGCCTGGCGCGCTTTCGCGAAGTGTTATGCGCCTCCCCGGCTTACCTTGCCGACCACGGCGTGCCGGAGTCTCCACAGGCCTTAACCCGCCATCAATGGGTCACCTTCACCCCTTTGGGAAACCCGCAGTTTGTTCGGCTGAACCACGCGAATGGCGATGAGCACCGGTTGCGCATGACCGGGCGTCTATTTACCAATAACGGCATGGCGATGAAAGAATTGGCGCTGGCCGGCAAGGGGATTATCCGTAATTTCTTCGTCAATGTTGAACGTGAATTACGCAGCGGTGATTTAGTGGAAGTGTTGCCTGAATGGCGATTACCGGAGATTAATTGCTATGCGATTATGCCTCGCCGTGACAGCCAACCATTAAAGGTTCGCCGTTTACTGGAACATATGAAAATCCATTTAAAAGAAAAAGAACAAAATTCCGTAGACCAGTTACGCACTTAATTAAATAAGAAGTATCTGTAACACCAATTACTTTAGTTTTTTAACTTTTCAGCCGATTGCTGACCAGCACCAGAGCGTTATTTTTAGATTGCAGCCTAATGATATTATCCTTAATAACTTTATTTTCGCCAATATAATCATTCCTGCAGGGTTAATTCAAATAGTCAGAACGAACTTGGCTTTAAGTAACAGAAAATTTGAATCAGCCCTTCTCAATTTTGCTATTTATCCCGCAACTTATCCCCAAAATGCAAAACGGGGAGCCATAGCTCCCCGTGGTAACACTTTTGCCAAAAAGCTTATTCGACCTGTCTGATATCAACACGCAGCTCTTTCGGCACTTCAAATACGATATTCTCTTCACGGCCGCTGACTTCATGCACATCCACACCGCCCATCGTTCTCAGGCGGCTGATGACATCCTGGACCAACACGTCCGGCGCCGACGCTCCGGCGGTCACGCCGATGTTGCGGGCGTTTTTCAGCCAGGCTTCCTGAATATCCGCCGCAGAGTCAATCAGGTACGCCGGCTTGCCAACGCGCTGAGCCAGCTCGGCCAGACGGTTGGAGTTGGACGAGTTTTTCGACCCGACCACCAGCACCACGTCCGCGTCGCCGGCCAGATTGCGCACCGCTTCCTGCCGGTTGGTGGTGGCGTAGCAGATGTCGTCTTTGCGCGGCCCGATAATGCTCGGGAAACGCTGGCGCAGGGCGTCGATCACTTCTGAGGTGTCATCCACCGACAGCGTGGTCTGCGTCATAAAGCACAGGTTGCTTTCGTCCTTCACCTGCAGTTTCCACACGTCTTCCGGCGATTCCACCAGATACATGCCGCCCTTCGGGTTGCTGTACTGGCCCATGGTGCCTTCCACTTCCGGATGGCCGGCATGGCCAATCAGGATTGCCTCGGTGCCCCGGCGGCTGGCTCGCGCCACCTCCATGTGCACCTTGGTCACCAACGGGCAGGTAGCGTCAAACAGCATGGTCAGATCACGGGCTTTGGCTTCTGCCCGCACCGCCTGGGAAACCCCGTGCGCCGAGAAGATCAGAATCGACCCGTCCGGCACTTCGGCAATCTCTTCGATGAACACGGCCCCGCGCTCGCGCAGGCTGTCCACCACGTAGCGGTTATGCACCACTTCGTGACGCACGTAGATAGGCGCGCCGTAAATCTCCAGCGCGCGCTCAACGATACTGATCGCACGATCAACCCCGGCGCAAAAGCCGCGTGGGTTAGCCAGCAATATTTGCATGCGTCTCCTCCTGCTGCGGGTCAATCTCCAGCACTTCGATATCGAAGCTCACAGGATGGCCCGCCAGTGGATGGTTGAAATCAACGGTAATCGACTCTTCCGCCACTTCACGCACCACACCCGGCATTTCGCTGCCGTCGATGGCGGTAAACAGCATGATGGTGCCCACGTCCGGCACCCCGGTTTCCGCGAAATCACGACGTGAGAAGAACTGGACCAGATCCGGATTCTCAGCGCCGAACGCCGCTTCCGGCTGCAGGGTAAAGGCGCATTTATCGCCCGCACGCAGGCCGAGCAGTTGCTCTTCCAGCGGCGCCGACAAGCTGCCGTCACCCAGGCGGAACAACGCCGGTTTGCCGTTACCGCGGGTCGACTCTGCGGTTGAACCGTCTTCCAGTTTCAGTGTGAAGTGAACCAGCACTGCGCTGCCACCGTTAACCTGAGCCGTCATATTACTCACCTTTACTCTTTGCGCCTTTGCTCGCCGGCGACAGGAAGCCTTCCAGCACAATCATCGCCGCCCCCACGCAGATAAAGCTATCCGCCAGGTTGAAGGTCGGGTAGTGCCAGTTGCCCACATAAAAATCGATAAAATCGACCACGAAGCCGTGCCAAAGACGATCAAACAGGTTGCCTAGCGCACCGCCAATGATAAAAGCATAGGCGATATTGTTCAGCTTCTGCTGCGCCTGGCTGCGGTACATCATCACCAGCAGCACCGCCACGATGGCGACAGCGATACCGGCGAAGAACCAGCGCTGCCAGCCGCCGTGATCGGCGAGGAAGCTGAATGCGGCACCGTAATTGCGCGCATAGAACAGATTGAACGACGGGATCAACGGCTGGGACTGGCCCAGCACGAAGTTACCGAGGATCCACTGCTTGCTGGCAAAATCCAGCACCAGCACCACTACCATCACCCATAGCCAACGCAGGCCGGTCGAACAGATTGGTTTACTCATCAGGCACTTGTTCTCAGGCGTAGTTACGCTTTTCGCCGTCGCCGGCTACGTTGATCACACAGCGGCCACAGATGTCTGCGTGGTCCGCCACCAGACCGATGTCAGTGGTGTAATGCCAGCAGCGCGGGCACTTCTCGCCTTCTGCAGTACTGAAGGCAATCTTCAGACCTTTCACCAGTTCCGACGCCTGCGCATCCGCCGGCGCATCGGCCAGAGGCGCAACGCGCGCCGCCGAGGTGAGCAGCACGAAGCGCAATTCGTCTTGCAGGCTATTGAGACGCTCAGCCAGCTCGCTGTCGGCATACAGCGTGACCGCCGCTTCCAGAGAACCGCCAAGGCGTTTATCGGCCCGCGCTTGTTCCAGCACCTTGTTCACTTCGCCACGCACTTTCAGCAGTTCGGCCCAGAAGGCATCGTTCATGCTTTCGCCTTCTGCCAGACCGAACAGGCCGTCGTACCACTCTTCAGTGAACACGTACTGCGCGCGCTTGCCCGGCAGGAAGCCCCAGATTTCATCGGCAGTGAACGACATGATCGGCGCCATCCAGCGTACCAGCGCTTCCGCGATGTGGAACAGCGCGGTCTGGCAACTGCGGCGGGCGATGCTGTCGCTCTTCGCGGTGTACTGACGATCCTTGATGATATCCAGATAGAAGGAGCCCATCTCGACCGAACAGAACTGCATCAGACGCTGCACCACTTCATGGAAATCGTAGTTGGCGTAAGCCTGCTCGATATCCTGCTGCGCCGCCAGCGCACGGCCGACCGCCCAGCGATCCAGCACCACCATCTCTTCCGGTGCCACGCAGTCGGTGCTCGGCTCGAACCCGTTCAGGTTAGCCAGCAGGAAGCGCGCGGTATTGCGGATACGGCGGTAAGAATCGGCGGAGCGTTTCAGGATTTCATCGGAAACCGCAATCTCGCCGGTGTAGTCGGTAGACGCCACCCACAGACGCAGAATGTCGCCACCCAGCTTGTTCATCACGTCCTGTGGACTGACGGTGTTGCCGATCGACTTGGACATCTTGCGGCCCTGACCGTCAACGGTGAAACCGTGAGTCAGCACTTCTTTATAAGGCGCTTTGCCCTTCATGGCGGTAGAAATCATCAGTGATGACATGAACCAGCCGCGATGCTGATCGGAACCTTCCAGATACATGTCGGCGCCGTGGCCGTTGAACTCAGGGCGCACGTCCACGACCGAAGAGTGGGTCGAACCTGAGTCGAACCACACGTCCAGGGTATCGGGCACTTTCATGTAGTCGGCAGCGTCAGCGCCGAGAATATCGGCCGCGTCCAAATCCCACCAGGCCTGAATGCCGTCCTGCTCAACGCGTTTCGCCACTTCTTCTATCAGCTCTACGCTGCGCGGGTGCAACTGCTCAGTGTCTTTGTGCACAAACAGCGACATCGGCACGCCCCAGGTACGCTGACGCGAAATGCACCAGTCCGGGCGGTTGGCGACCATGGTTTCGATACGTGCCTGGCCCCATTCAGGGATCCATTGCACGCCTTTGATCTCTTCCAGCGACTGCTGACGCAGGCCTTTCTGATCCATGCTGATGAACCATTGCGGGGTAGCGCGGAAGATGATCGGCGTTTTGTGGCGCCAGCAGCAAGGATAGCTGTGAACCAGTTTTTCCACGTGCAGCAGTGCGCCTTTCTCACGCAACAGCTCAACGATCAGATCGTTGGCCTTGAACACGAACTTGCCGTCCAGCAGCGGGTAGGTGCCGGTCAGGTAGCAGCCGTTCGGCCCTACCGGGTTGGCCACTTCCAGGCCGTATTTCTGGCCGATCACGAAGTCGTCCGGGCCGTGGCCAGGCGCGGTATGCACCGCACCGGTACCGGCGTCCAGCGTGACGTGATCGCCGAGGATTGCCGGCACGTCGAAGCCCATGAACGGGTGTTCGAAGCGCAACAGCTCCAGATCGGCGCCCTTACAGCTGCCCAGCACGGTCCACGCGCTGATGCCGGCGCGTTTCATCACGCTCTCGACCAATTCGGCCGCCAGGATCAGGCACTGGCCTTCAACCTGTACCAGCTGATAAGCAAACTCCGGGTGCAGCGAGATAGCGCGGTTAGCCGGCAATGTCCACGGCGTCGTGGTCCAGATCACCAGAGAAACCGGGCCGTTAAAGTGGGTCACGCCAAATTTGGCCGCCACGGCAGCCGCGTCAACCGCGTGGAAAGCCACATCGATTGACGGCGAAGTTTTGTCGTAATACTCAACTTCCGCTTCCGCCAGCGAAGAGCCGCAATCGGTACACCAGTGCACCGGCTTGGCGCCTTTCAGCAGGTGACCGTTGCTGATGATTTTGCCCAGCGCGCGGATGATGTTGGCTTCGGTTTTGAAGTCCATGGTCAGGTACGGGTGATCCCAGTCGCCCAGTACGCCCAGACGGATGAAGTCTTTCTTCTGGCCTTCAACCTGCTCAGCGGCGTACTCGCGGCATTTCTGACGGAATTCCGCCGGCGTAAGTTTCTCGCCCGGCTTACCGTACAGCTGCTCTACTTTCAGTTCGATCGGCAGACCATGGCAGTCCCAACCCGGAATATAAGGCGAGTCGAAACCGGACATCCCTTTAGACTTGATAATAATGTCTTTGAGAATCTTGTTAACCGAGTGACCAATGTGAATGCTGCCGTTCGCATACGGAGGGCCGTCATGCAAAATGAAGGATTTTTTGCCCTTTTTGGCAGTACGAATCATCCCGTACAGATCCTGTTCATACCAACGTTGCAGCATGCCAGGTTCACGCTTGGCGAGATCGCCGCGCATCGGGAACCCTGTTTCCGGCAAGTTCAGGGTATTCTTGTAGTCACTCATTAGATTCTCGGTTCCGTTTTCGGCTATAGAGATTAAACCGGTGTCTGTAGCCCGAAGAACTTCCGGGCCGTCACCACATCATTGGCGATTTGCTGCTTCAGCGCATCGAGCGAAGCAAAACGCTGTTCATTGCGCAATTTCGCGCGGAGCACCACGTCAATATGGCGCCCGTAAAGATCCATTGTGACATCCAGCAGATGGACTTCCAGCTGCTGTCGCACGCCGGCAACGGTCGGGCGCGTGCCGATATTGGCCACGCCAGGGAGCGGTTCAGGGCCCAGACCATAAACATCCACCGCATAAACCCCTTTCACCGGCGCAACCAGGCGCTTCAGCGGCAGGTTGGCGGTTGGGAAGCCAATGGTGCGGCCCAGTTCATCGCCGTGCACCACCCGGCCAGAAATGCTGTACGGATGGCCCAGCAGCGTTTCCGCCTGCGCCAGGTCATCATCGCGCAGCGCATTGCGAATGGCCGTGCTGCTGATACGCTGATCGCCTTCGCGGAAGGTCGGCGTACTGATCACCTCAAAGCCGTATTCTTCTCCGGCTTTTTGCAATAACGGAAAATCGCCCTGGCGGGCTGCGCCAAAGCGAAAATCATCCCCGACCATCAGGAATTTCACGCCAAGCTTTTCCACCAGCAGTTCGGCGACAAACGCCTGGGCGGTATTGGCGGCGAAACGCGGATCAAACTTGACGCACAGCAGGTAATCTACCCCCGCCTGTGCCAGGTATTTGGCCTTGTCACGCAAACGCGTGAGCCGGGCCGGCGCCTTGTCCGCTGCAAACATTTCCAGCGGCTGTGGCTCAAAGATCATGACCATCACGGGCAACCCCAGACGCTGCCCTTCTTGCTTCAGCTGCTCCAGCAACGCCTGGTGACCGCGGTGTACGCCGTCGAAGTTGCCGATGGTGAGCACGCAACCATGGTGACGTGCCCGGATATTGTGAACGCCGCGAATTAGCTGCATAGCTGGCTCAAAACAGTGGAAATCGCCGGATTATACCTTGTACAGCGGTTAAGGTTAACCCGCGATTGGTGCCTTTATGTAATAGACATACCATACCGGAGATAATCTGCAGGTGAAACGCCCAGACCGCAGTTTATCCGGTGCTATAAACGCGATTACCGACTACAGCCAATGGCTTGCGACCAAGGCGACAAATCATTGGCGAATTTTCTCGCGAAAGACTGTATTCCCATGACCGAAGCTGGTAAAATCCTGCGCCATCACAACGTAGCAAGTGCCGCCCGTACAAACGGCGCTTATTTGCACAAATTCATTGACAAACGCAGGCCAAAAGGGCATATTCCTCGGCCTTCGAATTGTCCTCAATAGAATATATTTGGGAGTTGGACCTTGGCTAATATCAAATCAGCTAAGAAACGCGCCGTACAGTCTGAGAAACGCCGCAAGCACAACGCTAGTGGTCGTTCAATGATGCGTACCTACATCAAGAAAGTAGAAGCGGCAATCGTAGCTGGCGACAAAGAAGTAGCACAAAACGCATTCAACGTAATGCAACCAATCGTGGACCGCAAGGCTGCTAAAGGTCTGATCCACAAAAATAAAGCAGCACGTCATAAGTCAAACTTGTCGGCGCGCATCAACGCAATGCAATAAGCATCGTGTTGTCTGCTTGATAAAAAAAACCGGCTCAGGCCGGTTTTTTTACGTCCGCAATACCCGTTCTAGTAAGCAAACAGCGCCGAGAAATCCTTGTTGCACACCCTTTGTACCGCCGGATGCTGGATCATTCGCTCGGCAAAGATGATGTAGTACTCCTCCTGCACGCTATCTATACGCCCAATCTCCACCACGTCATCATCGTTATAAGTGTCCTGCGCATACAGAGTCGGCGCAACGAAGATCGCGTTGTGGTACATGCCAAATGTCTTCATCAGTGCAGCATCATCAAACTCGCCCAGAATCTCCACCTGGATACCCTGGGTGTTAAACCAGTTGAGCAGTTTACGCCCCAGCATCGAACGGCGGCCGGGGATCAACAGCTTGCGCTGTTCCAGACAAGCAGGGAACGGCAGGTCCGGCGCCGGCTGGCGGCAGAAGAAGCTAATGCCGCACTCGCCCAGCTTGAGCGAAAACAACCCTTCCTGCTGGCTGGAATCCACCGGGCAGTCTGACAGGATCATATCCAGTTTGTGCTGGCTGAGCTGTTCCAATAACATCTCATGCGTTGATTCAAAGCAACGCAGGTGGATTTGCTCGTTGTCCACCACCACCGCCGTTTCCAGAACCTGACTCACCAGACGTTTTGAAAGCGCATCCGCCACCCCCACGTCGAACAGCAGATTCGATTCTTTGCGATAGTTGACGATATCCAGCATTTCCTGGCTGAGCATAAACATCTTGTCAGCATAACGGAAAACCAGCTGCCCCAGCTCTGAAGGCACCAGCCCACGCCCCTGACGCTTGAACAGCTTGCCGTCCAAACGTTCTTCCAGCGCCTTGATCTGGCCGGTAATGGTCTGCGGCGTCAGAAACAACGCTTCGGCGGCACCGACCACCGAACCTTCTTTGCAGACCTGCCAGAAGTAGTAAAGGTGATTAAAGTTGATATGCGACATCCTCACGAGGTGCTCTCCTTAACGTTTCGCATCGGCAAAAGGCCTGCCGTGATGAGCGATTAATGTCCTTGTAATGTTTCAGACAACCTGTTGCTGCATTCGTCCTAAACAGAATGGTCGAAGTTGAACATATTTTATACTGAACAACTCCGACCAGCTATTGTAGTGTGTCCCCATCAACAGGGGATCCCCTAAAGGAGTTATCTGACTCGAGGTAACGACAGACGCAACAGACCGTATCCCACTACCGCCGCGGTGGTGGAACCCATCAGGATACCCAGCCGCGAGTAGGTGCTTAATGCAGCATCCGCATCGCCAAAAGCCAGCGAAGCGATGAAGATCGACATGGTGAAACCAATACCACAGAGCACAGAAACAGCAAACACCTGTTTGAAACCAATTCCTTCAGGCAGACGGGCAATCCCCAGCTTCACGGCGAGCAGGCTAAAAGTGAAGATACCCAAAGGTTTACCGATAAACAGCCCCGCTGTAATCCCCATTGGCAACAGCGAAGTCAGCCCGCTCAGCGACACGCCCTGCAATGAAACACCGGCGTTGGCAAAGGCAAACAGCGGCAGTATCAGGAACGCCACCCAGGGGTGCAGCCCATGCTCCAGCGTCTCTGACGGCGACGGCCCCTTTTTCACATGCAGCGGTATCATAAAGCCGACGATCACCCCAGCCAGCGTCGCATGCACCCCGGACTTGAGGATCGCCACCCACAACACCAGGCCAACAAACATATAGAGCGAGGTTTTTCCCACGCCACGCCAGTTCATCAACGCCAGCACGGCAATGGAAGCCGCAGCCACACCCAGCGCCGTCATCGACACTTCATGGGTATAGAACAGCGCGATAATCACGATCACGCCCAGGTCGTCGATAATCGCCAGCGCCAACAGGAACACCTTCAGGCTGGTGGGAACGCGGTTCCCCAACAGCGCCATAACCCCAAGGGCGAACGCAATGTCGGTAGCCGCCGGGATTGCCCAGCCCTGACGGGTGACCTCATCCGCGCCGTTGAACATCAAATAAATCAGCGCCGGCGCCAGCATACCGCCCAACGCGGCGATCGCCGGAAATACCGCCTTGTCACGCCCGGCCAATGAGCCTTCCATCAACTCACGCTTAACTTCCAGCCCGACCACCAGGAAAAAGATCGCCATCAGGCCGTCGTTAATCCACAGCAACAAGGGTTTGCCAACCTCCAGCGAGGAGATTTTCACCATGACAGGTAAATCGAGAAAAGCGTGATAAATCCCCTGAGCCGGGGTGTTGGCCATGATCAACGCGATAATCGCGGCCACAATCAGGATAATGCCGCCCGCGGCTTCCTGACGTAAAAACTGACGAATAATGTTGGTCACAATACGTCTCTCCACAGCATTGCGGGGCAGAAAAAACGTCCCGCGGACAAAGTAATGGAGTGAGTATAGACGCCGTTTAAGCTCGAAAAAACACGTTTATAAATGCTATTAACATCGTAAAAACCGAGCAATTAACGATGTAAGTCACATTCTAATGAGGGGACGTTGAGATCCGAAAATCAATAAAAAACCCCGGATTCGACGCCGGGGTTTTATACATTACGCTAACGTAAACCGTAGGTTAACGAGTCAGGTCGTCAAAAAACTTTTTCACGCCGTCGAAGAAGGTCTTCGAACGTGGGCTGTTTTTGTCGCCGGATGGGCCACCAAGGCTCTCTTCCAGCTCTTTCAACAACTGCTTCTGCTTGTCGTTAAGGTTAACCGGGGTCTCCACCACCACGCGGCACAGCAGGTCGCACTGGCTGCCGCCACGCACGGATTTGACGCCCTTGCCGCGCATGCGGAACAGTTTGCCGGTCTGGGTTTCCGCAGGTACCTTCAGCTTCACGCGGCCATCCAGCGTCGGCACTTCAATCTCGCCGCCCAATGCTGCCATCGCGAAGTTAATCGGCACTTCACAGTACAGGTTATTGCCTTCACGCTCGAAGATCGGGTGCGCTTTCACCTGAACCTGAACGTACAAATCCCCCGCCGGTGCACCATGCTCACCCGCTTCACCCTCACCCGCCAGGCGGATGCGGTCGCCGGTATCTACGCCGGCCGGGATTTTCACCGACAGCGTTTTGGCTTTCTCTACCCGGCCGTGGCCGTGGCAGCTGTTGCAAGGATCTTTGATGATCTGACCGCGGCCATGACAGTGCGGACAGGCCTGCTGCACGGTAAAGAAGCCCTGGCGCATTTGCACCTGGCCCTGACCATGACAGGTCGGACAGGTCACCGGCGAACTGCCGGGCTTCGCGCCGCTGCCGTGACAAACGCCACACTCTTCCAGCGTCGGGATGCGGATCTCTTTGGTAACGCCACGAACCGCTTCCTCGAGGGAGAGCTCCATGTTGTAGCGCAGATCGGAACCGCGGCTGGCGCGTTGACGGCGGCCACCACCGAAGATGTCGCCGAATACGTCGCCAAAGATATCGCTGAAGTCGGCGCCGCCGCCGCCAAACCCGCCACCACCACCCATACCGCCCTGTTCAAAGGCGGCATGGCCGTACTGATCGTAGGCCGCGCGTTTTTGAGCGTCGGTCAGGACCTCGTAGGCTTCCTTAACCTCTTTAAATTGGGCTTCGGCGTCTTTCTCCTGGTTGCGGTCAGGATGGTATTTCATCGCCAGGCGCTTATACGCCTTTTTTATCTCACGCTCTTCCGCCGTCTTGGAGACGCCGAGAATCTCGTAATAGTCTTTCTTCGCCATTATTTCTCTTACCCTTAACATGCGTGCACGGGCGTAGAGTTGCCTCGACGCCCGTGCTGGTTTCCAGTAACGGCCTGACGGCCGTTACGTGCCCGCTTAAGGGCGATTATTTCTTGTCTTTAACTTCTTCGAACTCAGCGTCAACCACGTCGTCGTCTTTCTGCGCCGCGTTGTCAGCACCGGCATCAGCACCTTGCTGAGCCTGCTGCGCCTGAGCCATTTCCAGCAGCTTGCCGGAAACCTGCACCAGCGCCTGGGTCTTGGCTTCGATCTCGGCTTTGTCTTCGCCTTTAACCGCCACTTCCAGATCTTTCAGCGCCGCTTCGATAGCCGTTTTGTCTTCCGCCGGCAGTTTGTCGCCTGCTTCTTCCAACTGCTTACGGGTGCCGTGGATCAGGTGATCGGCCTGGTTACGGGTCTGCACCAGCTCTTCGAACTTACGGTCAGCTTCGGCGTTCAGTTCGGCATCACGCACCATTTTCTGGATTTCTTCTTCGTTCAGACCGGAAGAAGCCTTGATGGTGATTTTCTGCTCACGGCCGGTATTCTTGTCTTTGGCAGACACGTGCAAAATACCGTCGGCGTCGATGTCGAAGGTCACTTCGATCTGCGCCATACCGCGTGGAGCAGCCTGGATGCCGTCCAGGTTGAACTGGCCCAGCGACTTGTTATCGTTAGCGCGTTTACGCTCACCCTGCAGCACATGGATGGTTACCGCAGACTGGTTGTCTTCAGCGGTAGAGAACACCTGGCTGTGCTTGGTCGGGATGGTGGTGTTTTTGGTGATCAGCGGAGTCATCACGCTGCCCATGGTTTCGATACCCAGCGACAGCGGGGTAACGTCCAGCAGCAGTACGTCCTTCACATCACCGGCCAACACGCCGCCCTGTACCGCAGCACCCACCGCAACGGCTTCGTCCGGGTTAACGTCTTTACGCGGTTCTTTACCGAAGAAATCAGCGACTTTCTTCTGAACCATTGGCATACGGGTCTGGCCGCCCACCAGGATCACGTCCTGAATGTCGGAAACCGACAGGCCTGCGTCTTTCAGCGCAACTTTCAGTGGCTCGATGGAACGAGCAACCAGATCTTCAACCAGCGACTCGAGTTTGGCGCGGGTCACTTTGATGTTCATGTGTTTCGGGCCGCTCGCGTCTGCCGTGATGTACGGCAGGTTGACGTCGGTCTGCTGAGCGGAAGACAGCTCAATCTTCGCTTTCTCTGCGGCTTCTTTCAGACGCTGCATTGCCAGCGGATCTTTACGCAGATCCATGCCCTGTTCTTTCTTGAACTCTTCAACCAGATAGTTGATCAGACGGCTGTCGAAGTCTTCGCCACCCAGGTGGGTATCACCGTTGGTTGCCAGAACTTCGAAGGTTTTTTCGCCGTCGACGTCGTCGATTTCGATAATGGAAATATCGAAAGTACCGCCGCCCAGGTCATAAACCGCGATAGTGCGGTTGCCGACTTCTTTGTCCAGGCCGTAAGCCAGGGCTGCAGCAGTCGGTTCGTTGATGATGCGTTTTACTTCCAGACCTGCGATACGGCCGGCGTCTTTGGTCGCCTGACGCTGTGCGTCGTTGAAGTAGGCAGGTACGGTGATAACCGCTTCAGTTACCGGTTCACCCAGGTAATCTTCCGCCGTTTTCTTCATTTTCTTCAGCACTTCAGCAGAAATCTGCGGAGGCGCGATTTTCTGGCCTTTCACTTCGATCCAGGCGTCGCCGTTATCTGCGGCCACGATTTGGTACGGCATGATGTCTTTATCACGCTGTGCTTCTTCGTCCTGGAAACGACGGCCAATCAGGCGCTTGATCGCAAACAGGGTATTTTGTGGGTTAGTCACAGCCTGACGCTTAGCCGGCTGACCAACCAGAATCTCACCGTCTTGGGTGTAGGCGATAATAGAAGGAGTTGTGCGGTCGCCCTCGGCGTTTTCCAGCACGCGCGCCTTACCACCATCCATAATTGCTACGCAGGAGTTGGTAGTCCCCAGGTCGATACCAATAATTTTGCCCATCTAAACGTCTCCACTAATAAATTCATAATCGGTCAGGTTGCTAACCTATATGCGGGCGATTTTTTGCTTTTCAACTGCCCGCTATCTCAGTCTTTCCCGCGGTCAGCAACTGCGGTTGCAAATAAGATGGGGCCATCCCACTCAGCATCAAGGGGCAAGGTGAAAAAAATTTCTTTTTTATCGTCACTCAGATCATTGTTTCCTGCTCAGGGGATCATTATGATGCCGCGCGCTCTGATGGAAGTTACGGTTTTTTCGGCCATTCAGACCATTTATGAATTTACTTAGCTATTTCCGTTAATTTTCTGTTATCGCAGAGGACATATGCACACCAACAAGTTGGCAAATCCCGGCCCTCTCGGCCTGATGGGCTTCGGGATGACCACCGTCTTGCTGAACCTGCACAACGCGGGCTTTTTCCCACTGACTTCCGTCATCATCAGCATGGGGATTTTCTTCGGTGGCCTGGCCCAGATTATGGCCGGCCTGCTGGAATACAAGAAGGGCAACACCTTCGGCATGACCGCCTTTATCTCTTACGGCAGCTTCTGGCTGAGCCTGGTCGGCATTCTGCTGCTGCCACGCCTGGGCCTGGCCGAACCGACCGACGCTACCGTGCTGGGCATTTACCTGGCGCTGTGGGGCGTTTTCACCCTGTTCATGTTCTTCGGCACGCTGTGCGCCAATCGTGCGTTGCAATTCATCTTTGCCAGCCTGACGCTGCTGTTCGCCATGTTGGCGATTGGCAACATCACCGGCAACCACGCGCTGCTGACCTTTGCCGGTTATGAAGGGGTGATCTGCGGCGCCAGCGCCATTTACCTGGCCATGGCGGAAGTGCTCAACGAGCAGTTTGGCCGTACGGTGCTGCCGATTGGCGCAGTGACTGCCAAAGGTGCGGAGCCTGTTCCAGCGACGGCGTAATTGCCTTTGGCCTGAAACAAAAAACCCTGCGACGCAGGGTTTTTTTTAGCTGTAGGAACCGGCGCGTTGCACCTTGGTTTCGCTGTTTAAATCGCGGTGCAGATAGATGCCCAGCAGCAGCCCGATACCGGACAACGCCAGCACGTAGTAAGCGGGGGCTAACGGGGTTAACTTCATGATCAGCGTGACAAATATTGGGGTTAAACCACCAAAAATAGCGTATGCGACATTGTATGAGAACGAAATCCCGGTAAACCGCACTTCTGCCGGGAAGGCCCGCACCATCACGTAAGGCACCGCACCCACTACCCCCACACTGAAGCCTACCAGGGCATAGCAAGCAAACAGCATTTCCGGGTGCACGCCCACCGTCCGATAGAACAGCCAACTGCAACCGGCCAGCAATAAACTGCCGACGATAAAGGTTTTACTGGCGCCAAAGCGATCCGCCGACAGCCCGGCGGCAATGCAGCCGGCAATCAGCATAATGGTGGCGATGCTGTTGGCCTGCAGCGACAGCGCCGGGGCGATGCCAAACTGTTTTTGCAGGTAGGTTGGCGTCATCAGAATGACCACCACGATACCCGCGGACAGCAACCAGGTGAGCAGCATAGACACCGCCACTTCCTTGCGATGATTAAGCACCACGGATTTTAGCGGCAGCTCCTTGGCCAGCGCTTTGCGCGCCTGCATCTCGATGAAGATAGGCGTTTCCTGCAGCCAGCGGCGCAAATACATCGCCACCAGCCCGAAGATGCCACCGAGCAAGAACGGGATACGCCAGCCGCCGTCGAGAATGGTCTGTTGGCTCAAGGTGGTGTTGATCACCGTCGCGACCAGCGACCCCAGAAGGATGCCGACGGTCAGGCCGGCGGTCAATGTGCCACAGGCGAAGCCGATACGGCGGCGCGGCACATGCTCGGCGACAAATACCCAGGCGCCCGGCACTTCACCGCCAATCGCCGCCCCTTGCAACACGCGCATCAACAACAGTAACAACGGTGCGGCAATGCCGATATTGGCGTAAGTGGGCAACAGGCCCATCGCCAGCGTCGGTAACGCCATCAACAGAATGCTCAGGCTGAACATTTTTTTGCGACCAACCCGATCGCCGAAATGCGCCATCACGATGCCGCCCAGCGGCCGGGCCAGATAACCGGCGGCGAAGATACCGAAGGTCTGCACCTGTCGCAGCCATTCCGGCATGTCCGCCGGGAAAAACAGCTCGCCCATCACCGCGGCAAAGAAGACGAAAATGATGAAGTCATAAAACTCCAACGCACCGCCGAGGGCAGCCAACGTCAGAGTTTTGTAGTCTTGCCGGTTTAACCGGCGATTATTGTCGTGAGGCATAGGGTACCGTCGGAAAAGGCTGTAGAAATAAAAGCCGCAGGCTTTCTGTAAACGAATTCTTACTATAGCGGCAAATTATTTTCACACCAGACGGACTGAAGCTAATCTCACAGATCGCTGAAATTTAGAGGTTTATCTCGCGGCGTGCGTTCTTCGGGCGAAATGCTACTACCACCGCCGCCTGCGTTTCCACATAAGGCCCTTCGAGCAATTGGATGCAATAAGGCACGCTGGCGAAAATGCCGTGCACCACCGTCTTGCCCTGCTCATCCTTCACCCCTTCCAGCGTTTCCTTGATCGACTTCGGCTGCCCCGGCAGGTTGATGATCAACGCCTGTTTGCGGATCGCCCCGACCTGGCGTGAAAGAATTGCCGTTGGCACATAGTGTAGGCTGATTTGGCGCATTTGCTCGCCGAAGCCGGGCATCACGCGATCGGCTATAGCCAGGGTGGCGTCAGGCGTCACATCGCGCCGTGCCGGGCCGGTACCGCCGGTGGTCAGCACCAGGTGGCAGCCCATTTCATCCACCAGCTCGCACAGAGTCTGTTCGATAAGCGTCTGCTCATCGGGGATCAGACGGGTTTCCAGTTTAAAGGGCGAGACGAGTGCGGCGGTCAGCCACTCTTCCAATGCCGGAATGCCTTTATCCTGGTAAACACCGCCGGAAGCGCGGTCGGAAACAGAAACCAAACCAATACGTAATATATCCATGCGTAACCTCTACAGCCTGATGGGTTCACTTCCCATCCTGTTATTAATCCTGAGAGTATAAAGTGTCTGGCCCACCGCCGGGCGCGGCGAGCATAAAAAAAGGTGGCCTGAGCCACCTTTTTCGCGCTGATTGCGGTAATTACAGCAGATCGGCGATCATTTTTTCCAGCTTGCCCTGGTCTACGGCAAACTTGCGGATACCGTCGGTCAGTTTCTCAACCGCCATTGGATCCTGGTTGTGCTGCCAGTAGAACTCAGGCTCGGTCAGCGCAGCAGGGCGCGCTTTTACTTCACCGGTATAAGCCAGTTTACGTTCCAGTGCGCCTTCGCTCTCTGCCAGTTCTTTCAGCAGCGCAGGGGCGATGGTCAGACGGTCACAGCCGGCCAGTTCGATGATTTCACCCACGTTACGGAAGCTGGCGCCCATCACCACGGTGTTGTAACCGTGCTCTTTGTAATACTGGTAGATCTCGGTAACGGAAACCACGCCCGGATCTTCGTTTGGCGCGAACTCTTTCTTGTCGCCATTGGCTTTGTACCAGTCGAGGATACGGCCAACGAACGGAGAAATCAGGAACACGCCGGCTTCAGCGCAGGCGCGCGCCTGAGCGAAGGAGAACAGCAGCGTCAGGTTACAGTTGATGCCTTCTTTTTCCAGCTGCTCCGCTGCGCGGATGCCCTGCCAGGTAGAAGCCAGTTTGATCAGGATGCGATCGTTGCTGATACCGGCATCGTTGTACAGTTTGATCAGGCGCTTGGCCTTGGCAACGCTGGCGACGGTGTCGTAAGACAGGCGTGCGTCCACTTCCGTGGAGATGCGGCCCGGAACCAGTTTAAGGATTTCCAGACCAATGTTGACGGCCAGCTTGTCGGCGGCATCGGCGATCTGCTGTTCGCGATCGCTGCTCTGCTCGCGCGCCCAGGCAATGGCTTCGTCAATCAGTTTACGGTATTCAGGAATTTGAGCTGCATTGAGGATCAGCGAAGGATTGGTTGTGGCGTCTTGCGGTTGATACAGCTTCATTGCCGCGATATCGCCCGTGTCCGCAACCACAGTAGTGAGCTGGCGCAGGGAAGTTAATTTATCGGTCATGTTGGCATTATCTCATCGTTTGTGCATGAACTTTTGGCATCGTTCAACCATGCCCTGCCCTGATAATAACATGCGCAAGGCCCGGTGCAAGGCTGGAAAATCGCGGCCAGATGGCGTTGATTTTTTCCTTGGGCGAGCAACCGTTTACGCAGATATCTTTCGTCATTCCCGAGCTAATGAAAAGGCAATAACGTGCTATCGATGAAATGAATTATGTTAAATTCGCGCCCAATGAGGCGAGAGACCCTGAGCCTTGAGACAAATCTCAATTCATCTGAACCCGGCTGATTTCAGCTAAGCTATTGTAAAAACTGACTCAATGTATTTTCACCCGCGGTGGATGCTGCGCGGTGTGCGGTAAATTTCATCAAGGAGGGATCCGTGACGGACCTGATAGATTTTATAAACACTGTTTTGTGGGATTCGGTACTGATTTATTTGCTGCTGGGTACGGGCATTTATTTCACCCTGCGCACCCGCTTTATTCAGGTCCGCCATTTCAGCCACATGTTCTCGGTGCTGAAACACAGCAACAAAAGCGACAGCGCAGGCATCTCCTCTTTTCAGGCGCTGTGTACCACCCTGGCGGCACGCGTCGGAACAGGTAACCTGACCGGCGTGGCGATAGCCCTCACTGCCGGCGGCCCGGGGGCGATCTTCTGGATGTGGGTGGTGGCGTTTATCGGCATGTCCACCTCGTTCGTCGAAAGCAGTCTCGCCCAACTCTACAAAACCAAAGACGATCAGGGCAACTACCGCGGCGGCCCGGCCTATTATATGGAAAAGGGCCTGGGCATGCGCTGGATGGGCGTGCTGTTCTCCCTTTTCCTGATCATCGCCTTCGGCTTGGTGTTTAATGCCGTCCAGGCCAACTCCATCGCCCGGGCTTCCGCTGTCGCTTTCAACGTGAAGCCGCTGCACGTGGGGATCGGCCTGGTGTTGCTGAGCGGCATCGTGATCTTCGGTGGCATCCGTTCCGTCGCGCGCGTGGCCGAACGGGTGGTGCCGCTGATGGCCGGCGCTTATCTGCTGCTGGCTTTCTGGGTGATTGGCCACAATATTGAGCAGATGTCGACGATCCTAACGCTGGTGCTCAAGAGTGCCTTCGGGCTGCAGGAAGCGGCGGCCGGTGCCGTCGGCTATGGCATTTCGCAAGCGATGGCCCAGGGCGTTCAGCGCGGTCTGTTCTCCAATGAGGCCGGTATGGGCTCCGCGCCCAATGCGGCGGCCTCCGCGTCACCTTACCCGCCGCACCCCGCCTCGCAGGGCTATGTGCAGATGTTCGGGGTCTTCATCGATACTGTCGTTATCTGCAGCGCCACCGCCGCGATCATTCTCTCGTCCGGGGTGCTGGATCAGCCGGTAGCCAGCGTCAGCGGCATCGATATGACCCAACGAGCGCTGTCCTCCGCCGTCGGCAGTTGGGGAGCCCCGTTTGTCGCCGTCGCCATTTTCTTTTTCGCTTTCACCTCGATCATTGCCAACTATGCTTACGCCGAGAACAACCTGGTGTTCCTTGAGCATAACCACCCGGCCGGGTTGACGATTTTCCGCTGCGCGGCACTGGGCATGGTGATGTTTGGCGCGCTGGCCGAGCTGCCGGTGGTATGGAAAATGGCCGACACCTCGATGGCGCTGATGGCGATCACCAACCTGACGGCGATCCTGCTGCTGTCGCGCGTGGCGCTGAGGCTGGCCAACGACTACCACCGCCAGCGCAAGCTGGGGCAATTGCCCACTTTCGACGTGAAGCGTTTCCCCGAGCTGAAATCCCAGCTTGAACCGGGCGTATGGGATAAAGGTTAACTTTTGCGGGTGCGTTTCGCCTATCAGACCCATTGCCCCTTTTTCTCGCGCTTTTTGCTACAGTATCCGCTCTTGGATAAACAGGATCTGGCCATGCTCGTTATTATTTCACCTGCAAAAACCCTTGATTACGAAAGCCCGCTGGCGACAGAACGCTTCACGCAGCCCGAATTGCTGGACAAGTCGAAGCAACTGATCAAAATCTGCCGCGAGCTGACGCCGGCGCAAATCTCCAGCCTGATGGGCATCAGCGATAAACTGGCCGGCCTGAATGCCGCTCGCTTCAGCGACTGGCAGCCTAAATTCACCCCAGACACCGCCCGCCAGGCGTTATTGGCTTTTAAAGGCGATGTGTATACCGGCCTGCAGGCGCAGGACTTCAGCGAAGAGGACTTTGATTTCGCCCAGCAGCACCTGCGAATGCTGTCCGGCTTATATGGCGTGCTGCGCCCGCTCGATCTGATGATGCCTTACCGGCTGGAGATGGGCATCAGGCTGGAGAATCCCAAGGGCAAGGACTTGTACAGTTTCTGGGGCGAGCAGATCACCAAAAAGTTGAACGAGGCGCTGGAACAACAGGGTGACGACGTGGTGGTCAATCTGGCTTCCGACGAGTACTTCAAGTCGGTGAAACCGGCCAAACTGCACGGCACGCTGATCAAACCGGTATTTCTCGACGAGAAGAACGGCAAATATAAGGTGATCAGTTTCTACGCCAAAAAAGCGCGTGGGTTGATGAGCCGCTTTATCATCAAAAATCGCCTGACGCAGCGCGAGCAATTGGTGGATTTCAACCTGGAAGGCTATGTCTTTGACGAAGCCGGTTCCCAGGGCAATGAACTGGTGTTCAAACGCCCCGAACAGTAAAAAGAACGCAAAAAAAAGCCGTCGCAATGACGGCTTTCGTTTTTAGGCTGGGCGGTTTCAGGCCGGCAGAGCCATCAGGAATTTACGCAACTCGGCGAAACCGGCCGGCAGGCTGTGGGACAGCAGCGGCAAATCGGCACGCAGCGCCAGCGCCTTCGGCAGCGGCAGCTCCTGGCCGAGGATCTCTTCTACGCTCTCTTTGAACTTGGCCGGATGCGCGGTGCCGAGGAACAAACCAAACTCCCCTTCCCGCAGTTGATCGCGCAGAGCGCGGTAAGCGATCGCGGCATGCGGTTCTGAGAGATACCCCAATTGCGCCAGTTCCCGCATGGTGTCCCTGGTGGTTTCATCGCTCACCGTAGCGTGGCCCAGATCTTTCAACTGCCAGATTTTACGGCGGAACAGCTCTTCCACCCGCGGCCAGTTGTTCGGCTGGCTGACGTCCATCGCATTCGACAGCGTCGCGACCGTAGCGTGCGGCTGCCACTGACCGTTGGTCAGGAAGCGCGGCACGGTGTCGTTGGCATTGGTGGCAGCGATAAAACGCTTCACCGGCAGGCCCAGCGATTTGGCCAGCAGACCGGCGGTCAGATCGCCGAAGTTGCCGCTTGGCACCGAGATCACCAGTTGATTGCGCGCTTCCTGCGGCAATTGCGCCACCGATTCGAAGTAGTAGCAAATCTGCGCCAGCAGGCGGCTGATATTGATGGAGTTTGCCGAGTTCAGGTGCAGCGCCTCTTTCAGCTCCTGATCGTCAAAAGCCTGTTTCACCAGCGCCTGGCAAGCATCGAAGTCACCGTCGATCGCCACGGTGTGGATATTGCCGCCCAAGGTGCAGAACAGTTTTTCCTGCAGCGGGCTGATTTTGCCCTGCGGATACAAGATGACCACGCGGACGTTCTTCAGGCCGTAGAAAGCGTGCGCCACGGCGGCGCCGGTATCGCCGGAGGTCGCCGTCAGGATAGTCACCGGCTGATCGCCCGCCACTTCCGCCAGCATCTGTGCCATAAAGCGGCCACCGAAGTCTTTGAATGCCAGCGTCGGGCCGTGGAACAGCTCCAGACAGGCAATGTCGTCTTCTACTGGCGCAACCGGCGCCGGGAATTCAAACGCCGCCGCCACGCGCTTATGCAGCGCCTCTTCCGACACTTCATCGCCGATAAACGCCGACAGGATGCGGGTGCTGCGGGTGACAAAGTCCTGCTCCAGCAGGTGATCGATTTCGGTCAGTTCGAACTCCGGTAGATCCAGCGGGAAAAACAGCCCTTGCTGTTTGCCCAGGCCCTGTTTGATCGCCTGTGCGAAGCTGACCTGCTCGTTGTGATCCTTAAGGTTGTACAGTTTCATGCGTTATCCCAGTAGTCGTGCGCCTGCGGTATCCAGACGGCAAATATGAACAAAACCTTCGTCGTTTTGCAGATAGTGATTGGTCAGCCAGTCGGCCATGCGTTGTGCGGTGGCGCCATCGTCACAGACGGCGAACAGCGTCGGGCCGGAGCCGGAGATGCCGCAAGCCAGAGCGCCGATGTCCTGCGCGGCCTTGCGCGCGTCGGCAAAGCCCGGCAGCAGGCGGGTACGGTACGGCTCGGCAATCACGTCCTGCATCAATTTGGCTGCCAGACGCGGCTGCTGGGTATGGCAGGCATGGATAAAGCCCGCCAGATAGCGACCATGGCTGATGCAGTCCTGACGGCGGTACTGCGCGGGCAGGATAGCGCGCGCTTCGGCGGTGGACACCTTGATGCCCGGGTAGGCCATCACCCACAACCAGTCTTTAAAGCAGGGCACTTCCTGGCTGATGAACCCCTCTTCTTCCAACATCAGCTGCAGGCCGCCCAGGTAGCATGGCGCCACGTTGTCGTAATGCACACTGCCGGAGATACGGCCTTCCAGCTCGCCCATCAGGCCAAGCAGCGTCATTTTGTCCAGCGGACGATCGCAGAATTCATTCATCGCCATCAATCCGGCGACCACCGAACAGGCGCTGGAGCCCAGCCCGGAACCGATCGGCATGTTTTTCTCCAGCCGCATCGCCACCGGGATCTGCCGGCCTATCTCCTGGCAGAAACGCTCCCAGCACTGGTAGACGATATTTTCTTTCGGATCGTCAGGCAGTTTGCTGACGAAGCGGCCGGCGTTTTGCAGGCTGAACGTTTCGGCGGCTTCCACGCTGACGCAATCGCCCAACAGGGTGCCGTCGATCGGAGACACCGCTGCACCCAGAACGTCGAAGCCGACGCTGACGTTGCCAATTGAGGCCGGTGCATACACCTTAACCATATTAAACTCCCAACTTCCATGACAGTGTGCGCAACAGGTCGGCAAATACCCCCGCCGCAGTCACATCATTACCGGCGCCGTAGCCGCGCAACACCAAAGGTAATGGCTGATAGTAACGGCTGTAGAAGGCCAGGGCATTCTCACCGTTCTTCACTTTATACAACGGATCGTTGCCGTCTACCGCATCAATGCGCACCTGACAGCGGCCATCTTCGATCACGCCGACGTAGCGCAACACCTTGCCCTGCTCGGCGGCGTTAGCCACGTTGCGCGCGTATTCCTTATCCAACTCCGGCAAGCGCGCCAGGAAGGTTTCCACATCACCGGAAGCGTCAAAGGACGGCGGCAGCGCCGACTCGACCTCAATGTCCCCCAGTTCCAGCTTGTAACCCGCCTCGCGGGCCAGGATCAGCAGCTTGCGGGCCACGTCCATGCCGGAAAGATCGTCACGCGGATCCGGCTCGGTGAACCCTTTGGCCTTGGCCTCCAGGGTCGCCGCCGACAGCGACATGCCTTCGTCCAGCTTGCCAAAAATAAACGACAGCGAACCGGACAGGATACCGGAGAAACGCGTCAGTTCGTCGCCGGCATTCAGCAGATTTTGCAGGTTCTCGATAACCGGCAAACCCGCGCCGACGTTGGTGTCGTACAGGAACTTGCGGCGTGAGCCGGCAGCGGCGGTGCGCAGCTGTTGATAGTAGTTCATCGACGAGGTGTTGGCCTTCTTGTTCGGCGTCACCACGTGGAAACCATCGGCCAGGAAATCCGCGTATTGGTCGGCGACCGCCTGGCTGGAGGTACAGTCGACAATCACCGGGTTCAGCAGGTGATACTCCTTCACCAGACGGATGAGGCGGCCCAGATTGAACGGTTCTTTAGCCGCGGCCAGTTCCTCTTTCCAACTCTCCAGAGCAATACCGTGCACATTGGTCAGCATGGCTCGGGAATTGGCGATACCGCAGATGCGCAGATCGATATGCTTTTGTTTCAGCCACGGCTGCTGGCGATAAATCTGCTCGATCAAGGCGCCGCCGACGCCGCCGACGCCGATGACAAACACTTCAATCACCTGATCGGTATTGAACAGCATCTGGTGGCAGACGCGAACGCCGGTGGTGGCGGAATCGTTGCTGACCACCACCGAGATGGAACGCTCCGACGAGCCCTGGGCGATGGCGACAATGTTGATATTGGCGCGCGCCAGCGCGGAGAAGAAGCGGGCCGAGATGCCGCGCAAGGTGCGCATGCCGTCGCCCACGACAGAGATAATCGCCAGCTTCTCCATCACGTCCAGCGGCTCGAGCAAGCCGTCTTTCAGCTCAAGATAGAATTCGTCTTCCAGCGCACGGCGCGCACGCTGCAGCTCGCTCTGCGGCACGCAGAAGCTGATGCTGTATTCGGAAGAGGATTGGGTAATCAGCACGACCGAAATACCGGTGCGCGACATCACGGCGAACACCCGAGCGGCCATGCCGACCATGCCCTTCATCCCCGGGCCGGAGACGTTGATCATTGCCATGTTGTTCAGGTTGGTGATGCCCTTCACCGGGGTATCGCTATCCACGTTTTCACCGCCGATCAGCGTGCCGGGAGCCTGCGGATTGGAGGTGTTTTTGATCAGGCAAGGGATTTGGAACTGGGCAATCGGTGTGATGGTACGGGGGTGAAGCACGCTGGCGCCGAAATAAGAAAGCTCCATCGCCTCCTGGTACGACATCGACTTCAGCAGCCTGGCGTCCGGCACGGTGCGCGGGTCGCAGGTATAAACTCCGTCTACGTCGGTCCAGATCTCGCAACAGTCGGCGCGCAGACAAGCGGCCAGTACGGCGGCAGAGTAATCGGAACCGTTACGGCCCAACACCACCAGCTCGCCCTTGTCATTACCGGCGGTAAAACCGGCCATCAGCACGATGTGATCCGCCGGGATAGCCGAGGCGGCGATGCGCAACGTGGATTCGGCGATATCTACAGTCGACTCCAGATAATGCCCCTGCGCCAGCAGTTTCTCTACCGGGTTGATCACCGTCACCGGGAAACCTTTGGCGTGGAATACGCCTTCCATGATGGCGATGGAGAGCTTCTCGCCACGGCAGATAATCGCCGCGTTCACGCTGTCCGGGCATTGCCCCAGCAGCGCTACGCCGTGCAGCACCTGCTTCAGTTGGGCGAACTCCTGATCGACCAGGGTCTTCAGGCGATCGTATTCGAAACCTGGCAGAGCCTGCGCCAGGCCGCTCAGCAGGTCGGCGAAGATGCGCTCCGCATCGCTCATATTTGGCAGAATGTCTTGCCCGGCCACCGTTTTTTCAATCATCGCCACCAAGTGGTTGGTGATCTTTGCAGGCGCGGACAATACCGTGGCTACCTGTCCCTGACGTGCGTTACTTTCCATGATGTCGGCAACGCGCAGAAAACGTTCTGCATTCGCTACCGAAGTTCCGCCAAATTTCAGCACTCGCATTTCTGATCTCTCCCGAATTTAAGCCGAAAAAAAAGCCCGCACTGTTTAGGTGCGGGCTTTTTTCTTTTGTTTCCTGTACGCGTCAGCCCGCCCCGTTACCTGTGGTTTCGGTGGTGGTAATAATTGTGATATTCAGGCTGATGTTTCGCATTTTTTCTGTCTGTCTCATTAAATACTCTGTCCCCTCTATTGGTTAAAGCAATCGCTTTCCCAAGTCAAATTATTTCTTGTTTTTGCCCCTTTTCCGCCCCGCTTGGCGAGTGAGCAATGCGATAGCAGAAAAGCCAAATGGCAGAACAAAAAAACAACCTGAAGGCAGTTTTGCAGTGGATCACACTGCATAATGACCAGAGCTTGCAGGTATCACTTTGTGAGCTTTTTTTCGATGTCATGCAGCAACCTGTGCAACATCGCCGTATCCCGTTGTGGCAGAACGCCCAGCCGCTGGTGCAGCCAATCGCGCAATTTTTGGTCATCGCTGACCCCCAACGCGCCCAATAATCCTTCGGCGCGCTGACGCAATGCCCGCAACTGCCCTTCATTGGCCATCGTCTCCTGCGGCGCACTGACGTTCATCAGTTCCGACAGTTGATAGCAATACACCATGACCGCCTGGCCGAGATTCAGCGAAGGGTAGTCCGCCTGCATAGGTACGCCGGTCAGCAGATCGGCCAGTTCCAGCTCTTCATTGGTCAGGCCGGAATCTTCGCGGCCAAATACCAGGGCAGCCTGATTCACCCACTGGCTGCGCTCGCCCAATTGCCCCAACAGTTGCTGCGGCGTACAGTAATAATGGAAACGCGCACGGCTGCGGGCCGTGGTGGCTACGGTGAAGTCCACGTCCGCTAGCGCCTGAGCCAAGGTGGCGAAAGTCTGCACGCCGTCGAGGATCTCCCCCGCCCCATGAGCGACCCAGCGCGCTGCCGGCTGCAGGTGCGCTTCGCTGTCGACGATGCGCAACGAGGTGAATCCCATGGTTTTCATTGCCCGCGCTGCGGCGCCGACGTTTTCCGGCCGTGCCGGAGCCACTAAAACAATATGAAGCTGCATCAATACTCCACAGAAAGAGGAATCGCGAGTTTTTGACTGTTCGGGATAGTCTGATTATATTTACAACTGCGCAACAAAAATCCCAAAAATTGCTACAGAGATGTATAAATAGGTTTTTTAACGGATAAATAGAGTGGAATAGATATTATTGCCACTTATGTTTTACTGTTCTTATTAATCAATACGTTAAAATAGCGTTCTTATCAATAAGCCCATAATTGTAACCTATTAAGCGCAACAATGCTGAATCGTACACAGAATTTGTGGTTCTGTGACTTAAGCTGGCAGTTCTGTAAGTGTTTTTCACAAAACTGTTAACGTGCTACAATTGAATTTGATATATGTCAACAAAGCGTAGTTTTGTTGGGTGATGAATTCGGCACGCACTGTTATATTGCTGTTAATAGGGTTAGGATATCCGCCGTTTTGGCACCTTTGGGGTGTAAGCAATAACCGCCCCACCAAGCTAGCGATCTTGTTGACATTAGATGGAAAGTGCATCAAGAACGAGTTTACGTACTTTAGTCATTTGGTAAGAGGGAACGTGAGCGCTATCTCTGCCCTCGTCTAAGAAAGCAAAGACTTCTGTACTTCCTATTTTCTATTTTGTTGGCAATTTTAGGTAGCAAATATGCAGACCCCGCACATTCTGATTGTCGAAGACGAGTTAGTCACTCGTAACACCCTGAAGAGCATTTTCGAGGCGGAAGGCTACGTTGTTCATGAAGCCAATGATGGTGCAGAGATGCACAACATCCTGTCTGAAAATGATATCAATCTGGTTATCATGGACATCAATCTGCCAGGCAAAAACGGCCTGCTGCTGGCGCGTGAACTGCGCGAACAGGCCAGCGTCGCGCTGATGTTCCTGACCGGCCGCGATAACGAAGTGGATAAGATCCTCGGATTGGAAATCGGCGCTGATGACTACATCACCAAGCCGTTTAATCCGCGTGAATTGACCATTCGCGCACGCAATCTGCTGTCTCGCACCATGAACCTGGGCAGCGTCGGCGAAGAACGTCGACTGGTAGAAAGCTATAAATTCAACGGTTGGGAGCTGGACATCAATAGCCGCTCACTGATCAGCCCGGCGGGCGAACAGTACAAGCTGCCGCGCAGCGAATTCCGCGCCATGCTGCACTTCTGCGAAAACCCGGGCAAGATCCAATCCCGTGGCGAGCTGCTGAAGAAAATGACCGGCCGCGAGCTGAAACCGCACGACCGTACCGTAGACGTAACCATTCGCCGCATTCGCAAGCACTTCGAATCAACGCCGGATACGCCTGAAATCATCGCCACCATTCACGGTGAAGGCTACCGTTTCTGCGGCGATCTGGAAGAGTAATCTTTCCCGCGTTAAAAACATCAGGGGTTCATTTGAACCCCTGATTTTATTTCGTCTCACCCCAAGGGATGATAGGCACCGCGCTCAGCGCATTTTTCGGTGAACCATCCACCACACGGTCTGAATAGCTAAGATAAATCAGCGCATTGCGGGTAGCGTCGTAGAAACGCACCACCTGAAGCTTTTTGAATACCAGCGACGTCCTTTTCTGGAACACCACCGTCCCTTCCGCCTTGCCGTTTTTGATTTTATCGTTCAGGGTAATCGGCCCCACCTGTTGACAGGAAATAGCCGCATCCGCCGTATCTTCCGCTAATCCCAGGCCGCCTTTGATGCCACCGGTTTTTGCCCGACTGATATAACAAGTTACATTTTTAACATCCGGATCGTCGAACGCTTCCACCACAATTTTGTGGTCAGGACCAAAGAGTTTAAATACCGTATCGACCGAACCTACTTGTTCAGCCTGCGCGCTGTTTACCGTTGCGCAAACTAAACCAAACAAAAATATCCATCCTTTTTTCATTCACTTAACTCCAAGAGCTACCGCCTGGAAAAAACAGGCTCAGCGATCAATATTGTTTATGTCTTAGGTCACAGAATCGGGATTTTTCTGGTCCGCACTCCTCTTTCTAGCACAGAGCGTGAAAAAAATCTTTGAGAGTCTCGGAGGAAAAAAATTGCTATTATGCGGCGTCGTTATTTCTTTGCGCCCGTTTAAGGTGTGCCCCTGTCCAACTCTTGCGCAACGTGCTGCAAGAAGCAAAGAGTGCTACGCAAAATGGCTCATGGATTGGTCTGATAGCGCAAGCACCTGCGTAATGAATAAACAGTTCGGGTTCCTACCCTAAAGCTCTACGAGGAAGATCTATGGATCAAGCCGGTATCATTCGTGATCTGCTTAGCTGGCTGGAAAGCCATTTGGACCAACCCTTGTCGCTGGACAACGTGGCGGCAAAAGCGGGCTACTCTAAATGGCATCTGCAACGGATGTTCAAAGATATTACCGGTAACGCCATCGGCGCATATATCCGGGCAAGGAGACTGTCTAAAGCTGCGGTGGCGCTGCGTTTAACCAGCCGACCGATTTTGGATATCGCCTTGCAGTATCGCTTCGACTCGCAGCAGACCTTCACTCGCGCGTTTAAAAAACAGTTTGCGCAAACGCCGGCGTTGTATCGCCGTGCCGAAGACTGGAACGCGTTCGGCATCTGTCCGCCAATCCGCCTGGGTGCCTTCACCCTGCCTCAGCCTGAATTCGTCACGTTGCCGGAACAGCACCTGATTGGCCTGACGCAAAGCTATTCTTGCACGCTGGAGCAAATCTCCAACTTCCGTACCGAGCTGCGTTCACAGTTCTGGCGCCAATATCTGGGCGAAGCCGAGACGCTGCCACCGGTACTCTACGGGTTGCACCATTCGCGCCCGAGCCAGGAAAAAGACGACGAACAGGAAGTGCTGTACACCACGGCGCTGGAGCCGCACCACGTGCCGGATAAAGTTCAGGAAGGCCAGCCGCTGGTGTTGCAGGGCGGTGAATATGCGATGTTCAGCTATGAAGGGCCGGCTTCCGGTTTGCAGGACTTTATCCTGACGCTGTATGGCACCTGCCTGCCGGCGCTCAAACTGACGCGCCGTAAAGGGCACGACATCGAGCGCTTTTATCCCAAGGGTGACCGTCGGCCACCCCAACCGCCGACCGAGATCAACTGCGACTACCTGATCCCGATCCGCCGTTAACGCTGCAGTTCGTCCAGCGCGGGCATGTCCAGATGCGTGACATCGCCCGCCGTTTCCACGATCCAGCCGGAAGCCAACCATGGGCTCTGTTGATGATCAACACGCGACAACGAACAGTTACGCAAACGCAGGCGGCGCTCGGCATAGGCCGGCAACCCGAGCACGGTGCTGATCAGGCAGCCCAGGGCAATGCCGTGGCTGACAATCAGCGGTTTACTGCCTTCAGGCAACATCAGGCAACTTTCCAGCGAGGCGCGCATCCGCTCGCCCAGCTCGTTCATGGATTCACCTTGAGGGATACGGCCTTCAGCCGTGCCATCGACCATCTGTTTGCGCCACTGCTCTTCCTGCGGCGTCAGGCTGTCGATCAGGCGCTCTTCCAGCACCCCCATATGCAGTTCACGCAAACGTGGATCGTTAATCACCTCGCAGCCGCAAGCTTCCGCGATGATTTGCGCGGTGCGACGGGTACGCCCCAGATCGCTGGTGATAACGTGCGTGATGCCCTCTTTGCTGACACGCCGGGCAACCAGATGCGCCTGATGTTCACCCTTGGCGGTTAACGGGCTGTCGGACTGGCCCTGGATACGGCGAGCCGCATTCCATTCCGTTTCGCCGTGGCGAACGAGGTATACCTGTAACATTTTGCTTTTCCGTTATACTGCGTGAAACCTGAGTTTATCTTCGTCAGAAGCGGCTTACGCAAGCCTCTGACGCAGTGAATAGGCTCTTAGCTTAAGGATGCCAAACCCGTTATGTATCATGTTGTCGCTGCAACTACCAACCCGGCAAAGATCAAGGCTATTCAGTTGGCCTTTGATGACACCTTTGGCGCGGGCCAATGTCGCATTGAATCTGTCGACGTCGCCAGCGGCGTCTCACTGCAACCGATAGGCAATCACGAGACCCGCACCGGCGCACGCCAGCGCGTAATGGAAGCCCGTCAGGTTCGCCCGGAGGCCGACTTTTGGGTCGGCGTGGAAGCAGGCATCGAAGAGAATATGACCTTCGCCTGGATGACGGTGGAAAGCCCGCATACTCGCGGCGAATCGCGCTCAGCCAGCCTGATGCTGCCGGAGATAATTTTACAGGGAATTCGCGCCGGCCGCGAATTGGGCACGGAGATGGCGGCCATCACCGGCAATATCGACGTAAAGCGCCAGGGCGGCGCTATCGGCATCTTTACCGATGGGCGATTGAGCCGCACCAGCGTTTATCATCAGGCCCTGCTGCTGGCGCTGGTGCCATTTCACAATCCTGTCTACCAAAGCCACAACGGCACGCCGAATAAATAACCCATGCCGGGCGCGGCGCTACTGCGCATCGCCCAGCAACTGTTGCTCCAGCCACTGTTTCAACGCCGGCGTCGCCGCTTTCAGGCTGTTCGAACCGCGAGTGATGGTGGCAATTCCCGCCCCCAGTTCGTTCTTCAGTTCCCGTTGGCTCATCTCACCGCGCATCAGTTCCTGAATAATCCGTACCCGCGTGCCTAAGGCCGTGCGCTCATCCGGCGTCAGCAACAGTTGCATCAAGGGCTGGTGCAGCTCCTGAGCGAACGAATTTTGCAGCAGCGCGACAAAGCGCAGCCAATCCTCATTGCCTTGTTCTGAAAGAGCCGGATCGTTAAGCGATAATTGCGTCATGGCAAGCCACCATACTATTTAACTAGTACAGCAGCATACCATAGCGCCGTCAAAATCAATAACGTCTCTGCCATTCGGCATCGGTCAACACTTTGGCCGGGCGGTGCATCAAATAGCGGTAAAACGCGTCGTAAGCCAACACGTTCTTCACGTAGGAACGGGTCTCCGAGAACGGGATGCTTTCAACAAACGCCACCGCATCGACGCGCCCTTCGCTGTTCCCCAACCAGGTATTCACCCGCGATGGGCCGGCGTTATAAGCCGCCGACGACAGGATGCGGTTACGGCCAAACTGCTGGTAAACGTACTCCAGGTAGCTGGTACCGATAGTAATATTGGTTTTCGGATCAAGCAGCTGGCTCGGGCTTGAGTAGCCGGGAATATTGTACATTTGCACGGTATGTTGCGCGGTCCGCGGCATCACCTGCATCAGGCCGCTGGCCCCCACCGGTGACTGCGCTTTCGGGTTCCAGGCGCTTTCCTGACGGGCAATCGCCATGGCGTAGCTCGGCGTGATCCCCTTGTCATCGGTAGCGCTGCGGAACTCTTGCGACCAGGCCACCGGGAAGCGCTCCTCGAGGTGATCCCACAACTTGCCGACGATGGTTGCCTGCACGCTGAGATCGGCCCAATTCTGCTCGAATGCGAAACGCGCCAGCGCTTCCTGTTCAGGCCGACTGCGGCTGGCAACGAACGAACTCCACTCGCTGCGCGCCAGGTTATCCATGTTCCAGTACATCAACTCTCGTACACGGGCGATTTCCGGCCCGTCCACCAGCGAAGCGCGGGGCTTGGCCGCCACCGCCACCATAACCGGATAAGGCGTATTCAGTTTCTGCGCCGCCACCATCGGGTAGAAGCCACGTTCGTTCATCAGGCTGCGCAGGATCTCTTCACCCTCGCCGCGTTTGCCTTCGTCCAGCAAGATGCTCGCACGCCAGTAACGCCATTCGTCTTTATTGCGCGATTCTGCCGGCAGGCGCGCAAGCCAGGTCGCCACGCCCTGACGATCGCCGCTGCCCAACGCCATGCGCACACGGCGTTCCAGCAGCGTCGGAGACTGGCTACGCAGGATCACCTTATCGCGCCACTGGGTCTGCTCGAAGGTCGCATCGCTGCCCATCAGGCGCCACGCCACCGCTTCTTCCAGCCCCAACCGCTCGCTGTCGCTCATTTTCTGCAGGCGGGCGATACTCGGGATCATCGCACGGGCGTTTTCCGCATCCTGACGAGCCAGCCGCTCGAAAGCGATGCCGGTCGCCGCCCGGGTAAAGTCAGTCGGACCAACGCTGCGGGCGAAAGCCTCTACGGTGGCGGGATCGTTCTGCAGGCGTACCAGCGCGTCACCCATGGTCTGATATTCGGACGGCAACTGGCGGTAAAGGCTGTTAACCAGGCCGCTGTTGCCCTCTTTTAACGCCAGCTTCATGCGCGCCAGGGTATTCAGCGGCGTTTGCTTGCCGGCCCCCTGCCAGACGTTGAACAGTTTGTCGCAGGTGCCCGGCAGCGTTTTACCGCTCATCCAGAGATCGTCCGCGCCGCTCCAGGCTGCCTGCTGATCGCCGGTAGCCCATTTGGCGTAGTAATAATTACAGCGTGCGGCTATCGGTTTGGGGGCCTGCGGGCTGAAAGCCAGCAGAGTGCGCCAGTCCTCACGGCGCGCCAATTCATTGACAAAACGAGGCGCCAGCGACTTGGCGGGCGGCAGCGTCGGGTGCTGCTTGATAAAGTCATTCACCTCGGAGAAGCCGGCCTGGCTGAGATCCTGCGTCAGTTCGCGGTATTCCAGATAAGGGTAAAGCGGGTAATCACGCAGCGTCGGCATAAGTTGCGCCACGACATCCATCTGATTGCTGTCCCACGCCTGCTTGATTTGCAGGTAACGCTGACGCTGTGCGTCGAGAGAGTCCGCCAGTGCCGCGCCCGAGAATGCCGTCAGGCACACTCCCACGGCCAACAGCCGCCATTTGTCTACCTTGACCATACTTACTCTTTCCTCGCTGGTTGTGTTGCCAGAACCCCCTCCCCCTTGCCGCGCTACGCCAACGGCCAAGGCCCGGAGAAACCGGTTCTTCGAGTATTTCGCGCCCTGAAGTGGAATACACGCCAGAGCAAAAAGGTGTGCGGAGCGATAAGCTCAGGCATCTATCATAGACAGCGCAATCGCCTATCCATTCACTACTGTAGAAGAAGAAGTTTATCGTCATGAGGGGCGTCAGGTAAAAAACGTTTACCCTGGCTGACAAATTAACTACAGGCATTGCGCAAATCGCCGCACTGCCGTTTTCTTTGCCGAAAACGCCTGGCCAACTCCCCGAGGCGTTTTATACTGTTAAAAAAAGATAGGATAAATCCGAGAAAACGGCACATAAAGCGCGCAACAGAGATATCTTATAATACAATCCGCGCCAATTATGGGTTAGATAGTGTTCATCAGACAGTGCGATTAACAGTTCTTAGCATTACGATTATCCCCTCCGTCGGGTCAGGTTTTTCATTGTTAGATCACCGCTACCGTACTGCGGACGTTGGCAGGAATGGCAGATGAAGATGGCAAAAAATGCCGTGATGTTAGCAGCCAGCGCAAAAAGCTCATTCACGAGCTTCATTTGCGCACGTCTTGACGACGGCCGCCTGCTACCCTTCATTCTGGTCCTGCTGCTGGCGTTTCCCGGGCTGGCTCGTCCCGAGACGCGCAGTCCCTATCAGAACCGCACACATGCCGTCACCACTGTCGTGGTCGGCATTATCAGCTATGCCCGCTGGCCCAGCGAGCCCAAGCCCATCCGTCTGTGCGTAACGGCGCCGACCCAATATGCCGAAGGCCTGTTCGACCCTATTTTGCTGAGCGCTCCCCGGCCGATCAAAACCGAGCGAGTGCCCTTTGACAGCCCTTTGCTGAACACCGGATGTGACGTGATTTATTTGGGTAATATCAACGCCGGACAGAAACAAAACTTTATACAGCGCATCCAGGGTCATTCCATTCTCAGTATCAGCGAGAACGACGGTGAATGCTCTGCCGGCAGCGCGTTTTGCCTGCAGATTGACGGTGACCAGGCCAGTTTCAAAGTAAATCTGGACGCTCTGGCACGCAGCGGCGTACGCGTTCATCCTAACGTGCTGCAGTTGGCGCGCAAACAGGCGCCGCCGCTATGATATGGCTGCGCAAGAACCGCTCCGGGCATTCGCGGCCCACGCTGGGCAGGGTGCTGCAACGGGCAAATCTTGGGCTGGCGCTGATTGCCGTCGGCACCGCCGGGATTTTTCTGACGTTGGTAGCGCTGTTCGCGCTGCGCGCCTACGCCAACCACAACCTGCATCTGATTGCGCGCTCCATCAGCTATACCGTCGAGGCCGCCGTGGTGTTTGGGGATCGCCCCTACATTCGAGAGGCGATGGTGCTGATCGCCTCCAAAGAAGAGGTGTCGGAAGCCAAAATTCTGGACAACGGCGGCAACATGCTGGTCAGTTGGCATCATCCCAAAGACGGTCCGCTGCATGGTCTGGAGCAGATTGTCGCTCGCTGGGCGCTGCCGGAGCCGGTGGTTTTGCCGATCACCCATGAGGGCAAGCAGGTCGGCAAGGTCTGGCTCAGCGGCAACGGCGGCAGCCTGCTGCGTTTTCTGCTGCGCGGCATAGTAGGCATGATCGCCTGCCTGGTACTCAGTACCCTGTGTGCGCTGGTGCTCTCTCGCCGCATGCTGGTCGGCATTGTCAGTTCGCTGGACGACATCGCCAAGGTGGCGCACGCGGTGCGCCGCGATCGCACCTTTGGGCTGCGTGTGCCGTCGGCACCGATCGCCGAACTGCACGAACTGAGCAACGACTTCAACGGCCTGCTCGATGAGCTGGAAGACTGGCAGGCGCACCTGAAGCAGGAAAATGATTCGCTGACCCACCGGGCGACCCACGACAGCCTGACCGGGTTACCGAACCGCGCCTTTTTTGAAGGCCGGCTGAGCCGCGCGCTGGGCGATATTCAGCCGACGGAAAAACTTGCGGTGTTGTTTATCGACGGCGATCGCTTCAAGGAAGTGAATGACAGTTACGGTCACGCGGCCGGTGATGCGGTGCTGACCACCATTGCCGGGCGCATTCGCGCGCAACTGCGTGAAAGTGACCTGGTCGCGCGTTTAGGCGGCGATGAGTTCGCCGTGCTGTTGGCGCCGGTTCACAGTACGGAAGATGTGCTGCAAATTGCCGACAACATTATCGACTGCATGACCCAACCGATAATTTTACCGAACGACGAGGCGGTGACGACCTCTCTGAGTATCGGTATTGCACTTTACCCTGAACATGCAGTAACGCCTCAGGGTCTTTTGCACGAAGCTGACGATGCGATGTATCAGGCAAAGCATCGTTATAACGGAGGCTGGCGGCTGGCAATACAGAAATAAAGCCCCAGCTATAAAATTAAAACCAGGGATTTGATTATGATACAGCAAACACTAAAAAACCGTTTTTCACTGCTGGCGATGATGTTTGTCGCCCTGCTCGCCCTTGCCGGGTGCCAGAGCAAACCGCAGGGGCTGACGCCCGAGCAGGTCGCGTTGTTGCAGTCTCAAGGGTTCAAACTGACGGATAACGGCTGGGAATTCGGCCTCTCCGACAAGGTGTTGTTTGGCAACAACATCGGCAAACTGAATCCGGAAAGCACCGAAACCGTCCAAAAAATGGGCCGCGCGCTGATGAGCGTAGGCATCACCAAGTTCCGTCTGGATGGTCATACGGACAACTACGGTGAAGACAGCTATAACGACCAGCTTTCGCTGCGCCGCGCCAACGCAGTGGCCGATTTGCTGGCCAGCGTAGGCATCCCTCGCGCCAATATCGAAACTAGCGGCATGGGCAAGCGCGATCCGGTCGCCGATAATCGCACCTCCAGCGGCCGTGCGGAAAACCGCCGCGTCGCAATCGTCGTCACCCCTTAATCTGTCGAGATGCGCCTGTTAAAGGCGCATAAACGGTTATACTTAGCGATTGCTGATGATGTCTGGGATCCGTGTTCGAAACGGGCTACACTCCGCAGCCAGACATCCTATAAAACTGATATAGAGAGGCTAGAGCAACGTGGCTCAATACGTCTATACCATGCATCGCGTCGGCAAAGTGGTTCCGCCGAAGCGTCACATCCTGAAAAATATCTCCCTGAGCTTCTTCCCTGGCGCCAAAATCGGCGTACTGGGCCTAAACGGTTCCGGTAAATCCACCCTGCTGCGCATTATGGCCGGTATCGATACCGATATCGAAGGCGAAGCGCGCCCGCAACCGGGGATTAAAATCGGCTACCTGCCGCAGGAACCGCAACTCAACCTGGAACACACCGTTCGCGAATCGGTTGAAGAAGCGATGGCCGAAGTCGTCGGTGCCCTGAAACGCCTTGACGAAGTGTACGCGCTGTACGCTGAAGAAGGCGCCGACTTCGACAAGCTGGCCGCTGAACAGGGCCGCCTGGAAGAGATCATTCAGGCCCATGATGGCCACAACCTGAACGCCCAATTGGAGCGCGCCGCCGATGCGCTGCGCCTGCCGGAATGGGACGCCAAAATCGCCAACCTTTCCGGTGGTGAGCGCCGCCGCGTAGCGCTGTGCCGCCTGCTGCTGGAAAAACCGGACATGCTGTTGCTGGACGAACCGACCAACCACCTGGACGCCGAGTCCGTGGCCTGGCTGGAACGCTTCCTGCACGACTTCGAAGGCACCGTGGTGGCGATCACCCACGACCGTTACTTCCTTGATAACGTGGCCGGCTGGATCCTCGAGCTGGACCGTGGCGAAGGCATTCCGTGGGAAGGCAACTACTCTTCCTGGCTGGAACAGAAAGACGCGCGTCTGGCGCAGGAAGCCTCAACCGAAGCCGCTCGCCGCAAGTCGATCGAGAAAGAGCTGGAGTGGGTACGCCAGGGTGCCAAGGGCCGTCAGTCTAAAGGTAAGGCCCGTCTGGCCCGCTTTGAAGAACTCAACAGCACCGAATACCAGAAACGTAACGAAACCAACGAACTGTTTATTCCACCTGGCGCACGCCTGGGCGATAAAGTGGTTGAAGTCAGCAACCTGCGTAAATCCTACGGCGACCGCCTGCTGATTGACGATCTGTCATTCGCCGTACCTAAGGGCGCGATTGTCGGCATTATCGGCCCGAACGGCGCGGGTAAATCCACGCTGTTCCGCATGATGTCCGGTCAGGAACAGCCTGATTCCGGCAGCATCGCGCTGGGCGATACCGTCAAACTGGCTTCTGTCGATCAGTTCCGCGACAGCATGGACAACGCCAAAACCGTGTGGGAAGAAGTGTCCGGCGGTCAGGACATCATGCGCGTGGGCAACACCGAAATGCCAAGCCGCGCTTATGTCGGCCGCTTCAACTTCAAGGGCGTCGATCAGGGCAAACGCGTGGGCGAACTGTCCGGCGGTGAGCGTGGCCGTCTGCATCTGGCCAAGCTGCTGCAGGTTGGCGGCAACGTGCTGCTGCTCGATGAACCGACCAACGACCTGGATATCGAAACCCTGCGCGCGCTGGAAAACGCCCTGCTGGAATTCCCTGGCTGTGCCATGGTGATCTCGCATGACCGCTGGTTCCTTGACCGTATTGCTACCCACATTCTGGACTATCAGGATGAAGGCAAGGTGGAGTTCTTCGAAGGTAACTTTACCGAATACGAAGAGTACAAAAAGCGTACTCTGGGTGCCGATGCGCTGGAACCTCGCCGTATCAAGTACAAGAAAGTCACCAAGTAACCCGGAAGGCGCCGCATGCGGCGCCTTTTTTTATTCCCGCGCTCGGCGATAGTCGCTCGGCGAACACGCCATGACTCGCTTGAAAGCATGGCTGAACGCGCTGTCGGAATCGTACCCCAGACGTTGCGCGATGGCGGACACCGATTCAGCGCCGCTGCGCAATGCCCGCGCCGCCAATAACATACGCCAGCGCAGCACGTACTCCAGCGGACTCATCCCGGCTTTCTGCTTGAAGCGCAACGCCAGCGTCGAACGTGAAACGCTCGCCACGTCGGCCAACGCCTCCACCGTCCAGCGCCGGGCGGGATCGGCGTGAATAGCCTGAATGGCGGCGCCGATGCGCGGTTCGAACAGCGCCGACAGCCAGCCGGAATCGCCGTCGCCGTGCTCCGCCAGATAAATACGCAGGGCCTGCGTCAGCATGATGTGCCCCAGATGATGGGTCATCAGCGCGCTGCCCGGTAAAGGTGTCAACAGCTCGTCCGCCAGGCGCTGCAACGCCCATTGCAACACCGCCGCTTCCTCCGTGCCGCCTCTGATGACCATCAGTGCCGGCAGTGCGCCGAACAGCCGCTCAACCTCCTCGCCGAAGGCAAAACGGCCGCCGATAAACAGACACTCCTCCCCCTCACCACAGATCGCCACGCCATTTTGCGCCTGAAAATAGAGCGCATCGGCCTCGATCGCCGGAAGCGACAGATCGCTGCCGACGGTCACCGGCAAACTGCGGGTCAGTAAAAGACAATCTCCGGCCTCCAGCCGCAGCGGTGCGGCCAGCCCTTCCGCCACCAGCCAGCAGCCGCCGCGCACCACCGCGTTGAATTTCCCGCCCTGCAGCGCCGGAAAATGTACGGCCCAGTCGCCGCCGGCCTTCAGGCCACCAAAGAAAGCATTTTGGCTGCTCAATGGGGCAAGCACTTCAGATAAAGGATCCATGGGTTCCACCGCGACGAGAAAATGCCATCTTAGGGCATAGCCGGTGCGCACGCCAATCGTCAAAATTAGGACGATCGCGACACAAAATAGGCTTTTGTTGCATTCAATCGCCGGAAAGGCCGACGTACACTCCTCACATCCAGGCTAACCGAATGCAGAGGAACAGCAGATGAGCAGACAGACGCCCCTATACTCAGGTTTCGGCGCGGCAACCACCGCGGCCGACGTGCTTAAAGAGCGCCAGCTTGCCGGAACGACGGCGCTGGTGACCGGCGGCCATTCCGGGTTGGGATTGGAAACCACCCGGTCCCTGACACAAGCGGGGGCGCGGGTTATCGTCGCCGCCCGCGATCCCGTCGTCGCCCGTGCCCGGCTTAGCGATCTGAACAACGTCGAGGTTTACCCCCTGGATCTGGCCGATTTGGACAGCGTCAGGCATTTTTCACAGCACCTCCTCAAGAGCGGCATTCATCTCGATATTCTAATCTGCAGCGCCGGTATTATGGCCTGCCCCGAAACCCGCGTAGGGCCGGGCTGGGAAGCGCAGTTCGCCACCAATCATCTGGGCCACTACGCGCTGGTTAACCTGATCTGGCCGGCGCTGACGGGCGGATCCCGGGTCGTCGTCGTCTCCTCTTCCGGCCACCACGCCTCCGCCATGCGCTGGCACGATGTTCAGTTCAGCCAAAAGTATGACAAGTGGTTGGCCTATGGCCAGGCAAAAACCGCCAACGCACTGTTCGCCGTCCATCTGGATAAAATGGGGCAAACCGCCGGCGTACGCGCATTCTCCCTGCATCCCGGAATGATCCCCACCCCGCTGCAGCGTTACATCTCGCCTGAAGAAATGGTCATACTGGGCTGGAGCGATGCCGAAGGGAACCCTACCCACCCGGAAATGCTTAAAACGCCGCAGCAGGGAGCGGCAACGCAGGTTTGGGCGGCGACCTCACCCCAACTGAATGGGCTGGGCGGGTTGTACTGCGAAGACTGCGACATTGCCCATCGGGATCCGAGCGATCAAATAGGCTTCAGCGGCGTAAAATCCTACGCCATCGATCCTGAACAAGCCGAACGCCTGTGGGTGCTGTCAGCGCAGCTTACCGGTGTCGACGCCTTTCAAAACGCCGACACCGGAGGAAAGCCCCATGCATAACCGTCAAATCGTCATCAGCAGGCTCCCGCAGGGAAAACTCACCGTCGATTGCTTCCAGGCGCGCGAAACGCCAATGCCGCTCCCCGGCCCCGGGGAGGTTCTGCTGCGCACGCTTTACGCGCCTCTGGATGCGGCCAGCAGAGCCTGGATGCAGGGCGCCACCTACCGTGCCAGTCTGCAGGCGGGAGACATCATGGCCGCGACAACGCTGGCCGAAGTCGTCGAGTCGCAGTCGCCGCTGCTGGGCACCGGAGATGTGGTGTTGGCGGAAACCGGCTGGCAAACTTTTGCCGTAGTGTCCGCAGCAAGCGCACTCAAGCAACCGGACATCACCCCCCGCACGCACCTGCTCAGCGTTTACGGCGTTGCCGGGCTGACCGCTTACTTCGGCTTGCTGGAATGCGGCCGCCCCAGGGCGGGTGAAACCGTCGTGGTGTCGGCCGCCGCCGGTTCGGTAGGATCGTTCGCCGGGCAAATTGCCCGGCTTAACGGATGCCGCACGGTGGGCATCGCCGGCGGCGGCGCCAAAACGGCTCTGCTGACGGACAGCCTGGGCTTTGACGCAGCAATAGATTATAAGGCGGAAAATCTGCACGCCGCGCTGCGCTGCGCCTGCCCCGACGGCATCCATGTGCTGTTCGACAACGTCGGCGGCGACATTTTGGCGGCCTGCCTGCCGCACATGGCGAAACAGGGACGCATTGTTTGCTGCGGCGCGGTGTCTCAGTATGATGTCGCCTCGCCACCGACCGCTCCCGACGGGATCCCCGGCGTGCTGATCGTCAACAGCTTGACGATGCAGGGTTTCCTGCTGGCCGACTTCCTTCACCAGCGGGAGCGCGCTTTGGCGGCGCTGGCCGCCTGGGTTGCCGCGGGAAAATTAACGGTGCTCGAAGACCTGATCGCAGGCTTTGATATGCTACCCGCCGCATTAGTCGGCCTGCTGGCGGGCGAAAATATCGGCAAACGCATAGTTCAGGTGGCGGAACGCGTTGCCTGAACGGGCAGAGGCGCTCCCCCGCTTTATTCCCGCGCCAGCTCCCGGGCGTAATCGTCAAATACCGGGTGCTGCAACACCACATCGATAAAACAGGCCAGCGCCGGTGAGTTAAGCTTGCGGCTGGGGTAAACCAAATACAGTTCATTCCCTTCCGCCCGCCATTCCGGCAATACTTCCACCAACTGTTTCTGCGCCACCACCTCGCGGCTGAGAAAGGCCGGCAGCAGAGTGATACCGGCACCGGAAATCGCGCATTCACGCGCGTACAACAGATTGTCAGTGATATGCAGCATCGGCAGTTGCCAGCGGTAATACTCGTCGCCGCGGCGCAGGCTCCAGGCCGGCCAGGCGCGATGCGCAATGCAGCGGTGCTGCTGCAACTGCTGGGGATGCAGGAGCGGCGGGAACTGCGCCAGATAGGCCGGCGCCGCCAGCAGATAACGCGGGGCATGCCCCAGGCGGCGGCCAATCAGCGAGGAGTCCTGCGGTTTGCCGGTGCGGAACGCGGCGTCATAGCCCTCTTGTACCAGATCCACCATCGCATCAGACACCGAAACCTCCAGCGTAACGTCCGGGTACTGGCGCTGAAAATCCGCCGCCAGCCGCGCCACCAGCGTCGCCCCCAGCCCGGCGGGCGTCGAGATGCGCAACCGGCCGCTGGGGTTGTCACGCAGCCGCTGCAGCGCCAGATCGGCCCGTTCGGCGGCGGACAACATCTCCTGACAGTGCACCAGATAGCGTTCGCCGGCGAAGGTCAGATTGAGCTGACGGGTGGTGCGGTTGAGCAGCCGCAAACCCAGCGTTTGTTCCAGTTGGCTGATGCGCTGGCTGACACTGGATTTAGGCAAACCGGCGCGGTTGGCGGCGGCGGTAAAGCTGCCGCACTCGGCCACCAGCGCGAACAGCGCCATATCCTGCAGCTGTTTAAACATCATTGTTCACCTCAGACGAACACTTAGTTAGCTATTGTCCATCTTATCACTCTCCTCTGAGAGGTCTACACTGAGGGTATTCATTCTAAAGGAGCACAATCATGCCAATTAAAGCCATTGCCGTAGACCCGAAAAACCCCGCCGGTTTCATTGAAATCAGCCCGGAAAAACCGGCCCCGGGCCAATACGATCTGCTGGTGGAGGTCAAAGCGGTGTCGGTCAATCCGGTGGATACCAAAGTCCACGCCGGTCTGCAAAAAAGCGGCCTGCAACAGCCGCGCATCCTCGGCTGGGACGCCAGCGGCGTGGTGCTTGAGGTGGGCAGCGGCGTCAAAGGTTTCAAAGCCGGTGATGAAGTCTGGTACGCCGGCGATATCACTCGGCCGGGCAGCAACAGCACTCAGCAGTTGATTGATTCGCGCATCGTGTCACATAAGCCGAGCAGCCTGAACTGGGCGGAATCCGCCGCCATGCCGTTGACCGCGCTGACGGCCTGGGAAGCGCTGTTCGAGCACCTGAAAATCCAGGACGCGGCGGAAGGGAAAACCCTGCTGATTATCGGCGGTGCCGGTGGCGTGGGTTCGCTGGCGATCCCGTTCGCCGCCCAGTTGAGCAAGGTGAAGGTGATTGCCACCGCTTCGCGCCCCGAGTCGGCAGCCTGGTGCCGGGAGCGCGGCGCCGATCTGGTGGTGGATTACCGCGAGCTTAAAGGGAATCTGGCGCAGCAGGGCATTGAAAACGTGGATTATATTCTTTGCCTGAACGATACCGATGGCCACTGGAAAGCGATCTCGGATCTGATTGCGCCGCTGGGCCACATCTGCACCATCGTGGAAAACCAACAGCCGCTCGATCAAAACGCGTTGAAGCTGAAAAGCGCCGCACTGCATTGGGAATTGATGTTTACCCGCAGCATGTTCACCACGCCGGACATCGCTCAGCAGGGCGAAATCCTCAGGCAGGTGGCGCAGTTGCTGGACGAAGGAAAGTTGAGCACCACGCTGAGCGAAACGCTGCAGGGGCTGACGGTCGAGACCCTGACCGCCGCACATAAAAAGCTGCTCGACGGGCATATGCAGGGCAAACTGGTGATTGTTTACTGAGGCAAGAGAGGCGCAGCACGCTGCGCCTCCGGCTTATTCCGTCGTGGCGCCCACCAGTCGGCTGGCATCGGCCGCCAACAACTGTTTTACCAGTTCGACGCAGCGCAGGAAGCGCTCCTCATAGTCGCTGGACTCCACGTGCGCATACTCGATATTGTTGGCACGCAGCATCTCTTCCAGCAAGTGCTGGAATGCCTTGCGATCGGTCGGCGCACCGAGGCTGCGCAGGCCATCCGCCACCCACGGGGTGTTATTTTCCAGCAGGATCACCAGATCAAACCGGTACTCGTCGATCAGCGCCTGCACGAAGGGGTGCTCGCGCCCTTCGTACTTTTTGCAGAACGCCTGGGTAGTGACGAAATCGGTATCGATAAACGCCACTTTGTTGGCGTATTTCACTGCAAAGTCAACGTACTGCGCCTGCCCCAGCGCAATCTTGTCGTAGTCGGAATACTGCAATGCCATCTCATCGCCGCCCAGGTGCGAGAACACATAGTCGCGGCCGTATTCCCAGGCGCTGGTGGTGTTAAAAATGTTCGCCAACTTGTTCACCAGCGTCGATTTGCCGCTCGACTCACCGCCGAGGATCGCCACGGTGCGTACAAAGAACGGCTTCACTTCGGTCGGAATGTAATCCCAATAGCGGAAAGGATCCTGACGGATTTGGCGGCCGCTGATATTCATGAATGAGCGTTCCGGATCGATCAGAATGGTTTCCGTCGCCAGGTGTTCACGATAACGCGGGGCGTCCTGCGTTTCGCTGGAATAGATAAAACTCGGCACGATGCCCTTCTGTTCCATGAAGGCTTTCATCCCGTCGCTCCAAACGTTCCAGCCGTGCGGATAGGGTTCGATGCCCTGCTCGTCGAACGAATGAATATGAATGTTTTTCTGGTATTTGAAGGTTTGCAGAAGCCAGCGCAGACGGTCGCTGACCGTGGGCTGTTGCGACATCGAACTGTTCTCGAACAGTTCCCGGTCACGCGGTTCGTCGTGACACAAAATCACGTGCAGCTCATCCACCTGGCTACAGGCGCGCTGGATCAGGTAAATGTGGCCGGTGTGCAGTGGGTAAAATTTACCAAACACCACACCGACTTTTTTCTCGCGGCGCGGGAACTCCAGGCCAAGAAAACGGTGTAACGCTTCGAGTTTCTGGGCGCTCGGGCTTTTGATTTTGTCGTTCAACAGCTGGCTAAGATAGCCTTTGGTCATGCCACTGGCATCCGCCACCTGCTGCAGGGTACAGTTCTTCTGCTTGATAGATGCTTTCAGGTAATCGAATTGCCGCATAGCCCCTCCGTTTAATATGCTAAACAAAATAGCATATTCTGCGCATCACATGGCAATTAATAGAATTGTTCCAACACGTCCAGGGCGTCCGCCAGTTTCTTCACGCCGAACACCTGCATATTCGCCGGCGGTTTTTTCGGTACGTTGGCGTGCGGCACGATAGCGCGCTTGAAGCCGTGTTTCGCCGCCTCGGAAATGCGCTCCTGCCCACTCGGCACCGGACGGATCTCCCCCGCCAACCCCACTTCACCGAACACCACCAGATCGTTCGGCAGCGGGCGATCGCGCAGGCTCGACACCAACGACATCAGCAACGCCAGATCGGCGCTGGTTTCGCTGACTTTCACCCCGCCGACCACATTCACAAACACATCCTGATCCGACATCTGCAACCCGCCGTGGCGGTGCAGCACCGCCAACAGGATCGCCAGCCGGTTCTGCTCCAGGCCGACCGCGACCCGGCGCGGGTTAGACATCATCGAATGATCCACCAGCGCCTGGATCTCAACCAGCAGCGGCCGGGTTCCTTCCCAAACCACCATCACCGAACTGCCGGAGGTGACTTCATCGCCACGGCTGAGAAAAATGGCGGACGGGTTGCTGACTTCTCGCAGGCCCTGCTCGGTCATGGCGAACACACCCAGCTCGTTCACCGCACCGAAGCGGTTTTTGTGGCTGCGCAGCGTACGAAAACGCGAATCGGCATCGCCGTCCAGCAGCACCGAACAGTCGATACAGTGTTCCAGCACCTTCGGCCCGGCCAGCGAGCCGTCTTTGGTGACGTGGCCGACCATGACAATCGCCACGCCGCGCGTTTTGGCAAAGCGCGTCAGGTAGGCGGCGGTTTCCCGCACCTGCGCCACGCTGCCCGGCGAAGACTGGATATCCGCCATGTGCATCACCTGGATCGAGTCGATCACCATCAGCTTCGGCTGCTCTTGTTCGGCGATCAGGCAAATCTGCTCGATACTGGTTTCCGACAGCATGTTCAGGTTGCCGGTCGGCAACCCGAGGCGGTGAGCGCGCATCGCCACCTGTTGCAGCGATTCCTCGCCGGTGACGTACAGGGTTTTCATCTGCTCGGACAGCTTGCACAACACCTGCAACAGCAGAGTACTTTTACCGGCGCCGGGGTTGCCGCCGATCAGGATCGCGCTGCCCGGCACCACGCCGCCGCCCAGTACGCGGTCAAACTCAAGAAAGCCGGTAGAAAAACGCGGCAACTCGTCCAGGCTGATGTCCGACAGTTTTTGCACTTTGCTGATGCCGGCATCGCCGGCATAGCCGCTTAAACGCTCGGAGCGAGAAGAAGAGGACACCGCAGCCAGACGAACTTCTGTAATGCTGTTCCAGGCGTGACAAGCGCTGCACTGTCCCTGCCAGCGCGGATAATCTGCGCCGCACTCATTACATACAAACGCCCGTTTTGCTGCTTTTGCCACGTATTACCTCTTACTCGATATATTTAGCGAACTTCGTGTTTCAGGCTGCCGGTCAGTACGCACAGCACGCCCATCAGGTCCGCATGGCGAATGGACACCTGCGCCTTGTCATACACTTTCGGTTTGGCGTGGTAGGCAATGCCCAGCCCGGCCACCTGTATCATTTTCAAATCGTTGGCACCGTCGCCGATAGCCACGGTCTGCTGCGGCGGAATGCCCAGCTTTTCCGCCAGCGCGACCAGCGTATCGGCCTTGAACTGTGCGTCAACCACCGGTCCCAGCACTTCGCCGGTCAGCTTGCCATCGCGGATCCCCAGCTCGTTGGCCGCCACCGCCACCAGCTTCAGTTTGTCGCGCAGGTACTCGGCATAGTATGTGAAGCCGCCGGAAGCGATCGCCACATGCCAGTCCATCGCTTGCAACTTGCGCACCAGGTTGATCAACCCGGGCATCAGCGGCAGTTCATCGCGTACCTGTTTGAGGATATTGGCATCGGCGCCTTTCAGCTTGCCAACGCGCTGACGCAGGCTGGCGGTAAAATCCAGCTCGCCGCGCATTGCGCGTTCGGTCACTTCCGCCACCTCATCACCCACGCCCGCCAGCTTGGCGATTTCGTCGATGCATTCAATCTCGATCGCGGTGGAGTCCATGTCCATCACCAGCAGCCCAGGGGTGCGCAAATGGGGGATCTTGCCGAGTGGCGCTACGTCCAGCCCGTTCTCCGCCGCCAGTATTTTGGCGCGCGCCGTGAGGGTGCCCGCCAGACGCACGACCTGATAATCCTCTACGCACCAGGCGGTGACGATCACCATCGCCGCGCCCAGCTTGCGCTGGAAATGGGTAATGCGCGTTTTATCCAGTTCTCTGCCATATAATAGCCAACCGGTATGGCCCGCCCTATAGTCCAGCGGCATCACTTCGTCGCCGCTCAGCGAAAGGGGCAAACCCGGCCATTGAGAGATCTCTGCCGGGAGATCGCAATAGGTCAGACTATTCGACATCATTAACTCCTGAAAAAACGCTGCATGATAAAACGACGCATCAAGCTATCCTATCGTCATTGGTTCTGGCAACATAAAGTGTCCAAGATGCCCAAGGAACCTGAATGGCTCGCGCTAAACTGAAATTCCGCCTGCACCGCACCGCTATTATCCTGATTTGCCTGGCTTTGCTGGTGCTATTGATGCAGGGCGCGTCCTATTTTAGCCTGAGTCACCAGATGGCGCGATCCGAACAGGTGGAAGAACTGGCGCAAACGCTGACCAAACAGGTGGCCTCCAGCCTGGCGCCGCTGCTCGATGACGACAGCGACGTCGACAACCAGCGCATAGACGCCATCCTCAAACAGCTTACCGACCACAGCCGCATTCTGGACGCCAGCGTCTATCAGTTGGACGGCACGCTGGTTTCCCACGCCGGTGAACAGATCAGTATACGCGATCGCCTGTCGCTTGACGGCAAACGTGCCGGCAGCTATTTCAATCACCAGTTGGTGGAATCCATTCAGGGCAAAGACGGCCCGATCGGTTTTATCCGCATTACGCTGGACACCCACGTGCTGGCGACCGAATCCAAACAGGTGGATAACACCACCAACCTGCTGCGTCTGATGATCCTGCTGGCGCTGGCCATCGGCATTATTCTGGCGCGTACCCTGCTGCAGCATCGCCGCAGCCGCTGGCAGCAATCGCCGTATCTGCTGACCGCCAATACGCCGCTGGAAGAAGGCAATACGGTGGAAGACGACGATGACGACAAGCCACAGGATAAAGAAGAAACGAAACGCCCTTAGGCCAGGCGTTGGATACGCTCATTCAGCCCCTGAACCTGCGCCAGCATCTGGCCGGCAATCATGCGGAACGCTTCGCTGATCGACGCATGCCGCGCCGTTCGCTGCCAGAACTCAAGCGCCATCAATTCCGCCTGCCGCCAAACAGCGCCGCTGACTTCGTGGCCCAGCCTGATTTCCACAGCTTCTTGGCGCATATTGCCGCTGCTGGTTGGCGCAAATGCCATCGGCAACATATCGTATAAGGGCGCCAACGCTACCGGCCGTCGTTCAGGCCGCAAAAACGATAAATTACCCTGATGCATGTCACTATTGGCAATCAACCGGCCAAATGCCCAATACAGCGCCATTTTCTGGGAGGTCTGGCGATCGATCACGCCTTGTCGCAATAATCCTTCCGCCGCAGTAGCCCAGTTGGCATTGCCGTTACCGCTAAACTCCGCATCCAAGGCTTCCAACGAGACCATCGGCACCCGGCCAAACTCCCCGACGCGATCGAACCGCTCAATTTCCAGGAAACACTGGAGGTTTTCATCAAGCAGGACTTCACCCTGCGCAGCAGGGAACCCCGAGTCTGCCACAACCCGCAACGCCAGCGACTCCGCGATCAATAAATCGCTCCAACGCTGGGCATTAGGGTTCTCCGGGACAGTACTGAATTTAACTAACACATGGCCACGTCGACCATCCCTCAGTTCGGCATAGGTGATAAACTTGGGCTGCTCACCACCGGCAGAAGAGCCGACCAATTCCCCCGCCAACGCCTGCTTCGCCAGTTCCGCGTAACGGGCATTTTTATCCGCTATCGGCACGGCCTTCTCCGGAGTGCGCATCAGCCAGCGTTGATAGCTGCCATTACCGGGCAGCAGATTACCGCTCATGTCGTCCCCAGAGTGGCAAAGCGCCAACAGCCGCTGTTCTTCGCTCCAGAGCCCTGTATCTTCCGGCAGGTGCAATACTTGCGAGACGGCTTTTCCCCATGCTCGGCCAAGGAAACCTACCGGCCGCAGATCATTAAGATACCAAGGCAAACCGTCATAAAGTCGCCACTCGCCATTTTGCTCATTTTGAACCGCATAACACTCCGCCGGATAGACAGGATAAAACGTGGCCAGCTTAGAGACCTTACCCTGCTCATCCACCTGATACAGCGGAAAATACGATTCCCCACCCACAACCCTACGTAACGCATAGCGAGTAGCTCGGCCTTTGCCAATAGCCAATACCGCTTCTGCCTGGTCGCGTATACGGCGCGATAGCGTCGGTTGGCTGATGCCCAGCGCATCGGTGAGAACTTTTGACGTAGCCGAACCGTTACGCAGAACTTGCTCGAGGGTAGTCATAAATGAATAGATTAGTGAATAGATTCGTGAATAAAGTAATAGCGCTAATTACCTATAAGGTAAAGCATTTAAAGAAAATGATTGGCATAAGATGAATAGATTGGCACAGGGGCGCAACAGGATGCTGCGCCCGCAGTATTGTTACTCTTTGTCGCCCAACAGCACGGATTCCAGCGCGATAACGATCATCTCGTTAAAGGTGGTTTGGCGCTCTGCGGCGGTGGTGGCTTCGTGACGCAGAATGTGGTCGGAAACGGTACAGATGGTCAGCGCCTTACAGCCGAACTCTTCATACAGCTCAGCCGCCACGCCGTAGATGCCGGCCGCTTCCATTTCTACGCCCAGGATGCCGTACTTCTTCATCACCTGGAACATGTCCGGATCCGGCGTGTAGAACAGATCAGCGGAGAAGATGTTGCCCACGCGCGCCGGGATACCTTGCGCCGCCGCAGCGTCTACCGCATTGCGCACCATGTCGAAGTCGGCAATCGCCGCATAGTCATGATCTTTAAAACGCATGCGGTTCACTTTGGAATCGGTGCAGGCGCCCATGCCGATCACTACGTCGCGCAGTTTGATATCGTCGCGCACTGCGCCGCAAGAGCCCACGCGGATGATTTTCTTCACGCCGAACTCGGCAATCAGTTCACGCGCGTAAATGGAGCAGGACGGGATCCCCATACCGTGGCCCATTACGGAGATTTTGCGGCCTTTGTAGGTCCCGGTGAAGCCCAGCATGCCACGCACGTTGTTCACTTCCACCGCGTCTTCCAGGAAGGTTTCCGCGATATATTTTGCACGCAGCGGATCGCCCGGCATCAGTACTACGTCAGCGAAATCACCCATTTCAGCATTAATATGCGGCGTAGCCATAATTGTCTTCCTTCAAATCGTATTAAATAAAAACGTTAAACGTATAAGCCTTTGGATGTCGAGTCGCAGCCAACAAGGCTGCGGCTTGAAAAACGGGGCTTAGAACATGGATTTACCGTAATCCATCGGCGACAGGCCAAAGTAGCTGGCAACGGTCTGGCCGATGTCGGCAAAGGTTTCACGGTGGCCCAGCGAGCCCGGTTTCACTTTCGGGCCGTAAACCAATACCGGAATGTGCTCACGGGTGTGGTCGGTGCCCGGCCAGGTCGGGTCGCAGCCGTGGTCGGCGGTGAAGATAATGATGTCTTCGTCTTTCACCAATTTCAGCAGCTCCGGCAGGCGGCGGTCGAACAGCTCCAGCGCGGCGGCATAACCCGCCACGTCGCGGCGGTGGCCGTAAGAGGAGTCAAAATCAACAAAGTTGGTGAACACGATGGTGTTGTCACCGGCTTTTTCCATTTCGATCAGGGTCGCGTCAAACAGCGCGTCGATGCCGGTGGCTTTCACCTTTTTGGTGATGCCGACGTTAGCGTAGATATCGGCGATTTTACCGATCGACACCACTTCGCCGCCCTTCTCGTCCACCAGTTTTTTCAGCACGGTAGGGGCCGGCGGCTCTACCGCCAAATCGTGACGGTTGCCGGTACGCTGGAACTCACCCGGCTTGTTGCCGAGGAACGGACGCGCGATCACGCGGCCGATGTTGTAACCGCCTTCGGTCAATTCTTCACGGGCGATTTCACACAGCTCATACAGACGATCCAGACCGAAGGTCTCTTCGTGACAGGCAATCTGGAACACCGAGTCGGCAGAGGTATAGAAAATCGGCTTGCCGGTTTTCATGTGCTCTTCGCCGAGTTGATCGAGGATCACGGTGCCGGAGGAGTGACAGTTACCGAGGTAACCCGGCAGATTGGCGCGCTCGACCAGCTTGTCCAGCAGTTCCTGTGGGAAGCTGTTGTGTTCGTCGCTGAAATAACCCCAATCGAACAAGACCGGTACGCCGGCGATTTCCCAGTGGCCTGACGGCGTATCTTTACCGGAAGACAGTTCGCTCGCATGCGCGTAGGCACCGATAATATCCGCATTGCTGTCCAGCCCCTGCGGGAAGGTGCCGGTGGATTCTTCCGCCGCTTTCCCCAGCCCCAGACGGCTCAGGTTAGGCAGCGTCAGCGGGCCCTGACGGCCAACGTTGGCTTCACCGCGCGCGCAAACCTCGGCAATGTGGCCCAGAGTATCGGAACCCTTGTCGCCAAAACGCTCGGCGTCTTCGCTTGCGCCAATGCCGAATGAGTCTAGAACCATAATAAATGTGCGTTTCATCTGTGCTCTCCTGCGTGTTCTCACGCTGTGGGCGACAGCGAAAAGGCCGCTGCCGCTCCTGATTCGTTAATTATTCCGTGATGCGCTTATACACCACTGGCGTTTCTTCCGGCGCTTTGTCGCTCAGCACCATAGCGCTGCGTACCGCTTCGGCCGCCTGCTGCCAACTCTCTTCGTCGTTGGCGTGGATCACCGCCAGCGGCTGCTGGGTATCCACTTTATCCCCCAGGCGCGCCATGCCGGTCAGGCCGACGCTGTAATCGATACTGTCGGTCGCGCGGCGACGACCGCCGCCCAGCGATACCACCGCCATGCCCAGCGCACGGGTGTCCATCGCGCTGATAATGCCCTGTTTTTCGGCGTAAACCGGCTTGCTCAGGGTCGCGGCCGGCAGATAGCTGTCGTAGCGCTCGACGAAATCGGTCGGGCCCTGCTGCGCCGCTACCATGCGGCCAAACACTTCTGCCGCTTTGCCATTGTCCAACACCGCCTGCAGCTTGGCGCGCGCGTCGGCGTCATCTTTCGCCAGACCGCCGGAAAGCAGCATTTCCACGCACAGCGCCATCGTCACTTCCAGCAGGCGCGGATTGCGGTATTCGCCGGTCAGGAAACGCACCGCTTCGCGTACTTCCACCGCATTGCCGGCACTGGAGGCCAGCACCTGATTCATGTCGGTCAGCAGCGCAGTCGTTTTGCATCCTGCGCCGTTGGCCACGCCGACGATCGCCTGCGCCAGATCGGCCGACAGCGCATAGGTCGGCATAAAGGCGCCTGAACCGACTTTAACGTCCATCACCAGCGCGTCCAGCCCTTCCGCCAGCTTCTTCGCCAGAATAGAAGCGGTAATCAGCGGGATCGAATCCACGGTAGCGGTGATGTCGCGGGTGGCGTAGAAACGCTTGTCCGCCGGTGCCAACGAGCTGGTCTGGCCGATAATCGCCACGCCAACGTCCTGAATAATTTTGCGGAAGGCGTTGTCGTCCGGGAAAATGTTAAAACCCGGGATCGCCTCCAGCTTGTCCAGCGTACCGCCGGTATGGCCCAGACCGCGGCCGGAAATCATCGGCACGTAGCCGCCGCAGGCGGCCACCATCGGGCCGAGCATCAGCGAAGTGACATCGCCCACGCCGCCGGTGGAGTGCTTGTCGACCAAGGGCCCGTTCAACGACAGGCTTTTCCAATCCAGCACGGTGCCGGAATCACGCATCGCCATGGTGAGCGCCACGCGCTCCGGCATGGTCATATCGTGGAAATAAATGGTCATCGCCAGCGCGGCGATCTGACCTTCGGAAACCACATTGTCACGGATCCCATTGATGAAAAAGCGGATTTCCGCCTCGTTCAACGGCTGACCGTCACGTTTTTTACGAATAATTTCTTGTGCCAGGAACAAAGCATCCCCCTGATTGAGCGAATGTAGGGTGCAGGCAGGCGCTGCATCGCGCCTTGCCGACGTTATCGATCAGTAACCGCTGCCAGGCGCGGCGGCGCTGTGGCCCAGCGTCGTCAGCAGGCTGGCTAACAGACTGGAAGCGCCGAAACGGAAATGACGCGCATCGGCCCAGCCTTCACCCAGAATACGATCGGCAAGTTGCAGATAATGCAGCGCATCTTCTGCCGTGCGCACGCCGCCGGCCGGCTTGAACCCCACCGTTTTGGCGACGCCCAGATCGCGGATCGCCGACATCATCAGCTCTGCGCTTTCCAGCGTGGCGTTGACCGGCACTTTACCGGTAGAGGTTTTGATAAAATCGGCACCGGCGGCGATGGCAATTTCCGATGCCTTGCGGATCAGATGTGCCTGCTTCAACTCGCCGGTTTCAATGATCACCTTCAGCAGCACATTGGCCGCCTGGCAGGCTTGTTTGCACTGCTTCACCAGGTCAAAACCGACCTGCTCGTTACCGGCGATCAACGCGCGGTACGGGAACACCACGTCAACTTCATCGGCGCCATAGGCGATAGCCGCACGGGTTTCCGCCAGCGCGATGTCGATATCGTCGTTGCCATGCGGAAAGTTGGTGACGGTTGCGATGCGGATATCCGGCGTCCCTTGCTCACGCAGAGTCTTGCGCGCCACCGGAATAAAGCGCGAATAAATGCAGATGGCCGCCGTATGGCCAGCCGGGCTGTTGGCCTGACGACACAGCGCGATCACTTTCTCATCGGTGTCGTCATCGTTCAGCGTGGTTAAATCCATCAGGGCCAGCGCACGTTGCGCTGCTGCGGTTAATTCGGTCATAAAACTCTCCAACTGCGAACCTGGGTGTTGGCGAGCGGACTTGGTTCCTTGAAGATAGCGCTGGGGAACGGGTTCCCACGGCGGCAACTGAGATCCTTCTCACCGCACTTGGCCCTGCATATCGTGCAGGGTCAGTAATAGCTATTTGAACACGATCGCCCGGGGCAATTCGCGCTCAGAGTCACACTATATGAAATAACACTGTAACAGGCCGGAATTATATGTGAAGAACGTCACAAAATAACGCGATATCGTTCACAAATTCGCTAAAGAAACGGATGCAGACGACGAGCACGACATCGCGTGCCCGTCTTAGAGTATAGGCGGTGTCCCGCAATAGGGCTTGGCGCGCCATTGCGGAACCTTGCCTGGCTTACAGCGCCAAAAAGAACCCGGCGATGGTGGCGCTCATCAGGTTGGAGAGCGTGCCGGCCGCGACCGCCTTCAGGCCGAAGCGCGCGATATCGTGACGACGGTTCGGCGCCATGCTGCCCAACCCGCCGAGCAGGATCGCCACCGATGACAGGTTGGCAAAGCCGCACAGCGCAAAGGAGATGATCGCCTTGGTATGCGTCGACAGCACCTGCAACCCTTCCGCCGCCACCACGTCGTCCGGGCGCAAATAGGCGCCGAAGTTCATGTAAGCGACAAATTCGTTGACGATAATCTTCTGGCCGATAAACGAACCGGCGGTCATCGCCTCATGCCAGGGTACGCCAATCAGGAAGGCAATCGGCGAGAAGACCCAACCGAGCATCAGCTCCAGCGACAGCTGCGGGTAGTCGAACCAGCCGCCGATACCGCCGAGAATGCCGTTCAGCAAGGCGATCAGCGCGATAAACGCCAGCAACATGGCGCCGACGTTCAACGCCAACTGCATGCCGGATGCCGCGCCGGACGCCGCCGCATCGATCACGTTGGCCGGGCGGTCATCTTCGGCGATCAGTTTCGTCGCATCGTCTTTATCGTGGGTTTGTTCGGTTTCCGGCACCATCAGCTTGGCGAACAGCAACCCGCCCGGCGCAGCCATAAAGGACGCGGCAATCAGGTATTCCAACGGTACGCCCATCTGGGCATAGCCGGCCAGCACCGAACCGGCCACCGAGGCCAGGCCACCGCACATGACGGCGAAAAGTTCTGATTGGGTCATGGTGGCGATATACGGACGCACCACCAGCGGGGCTTCGGTCTGGCCGACGAAAATATTGGCGGTCGCCGACAGCGATTCGGTGCGTGAGGTGCCCAGCAGTTTGTGCAAGCCGCCACCCAATATACGGATCACCAATTGCATTATGCCCAGGTAATACAGTACGGCAATCAGCGAGGAGAAGAACACGATCACCGGCAGCACGCGCAGAGCGAAGACGAAACCGCCGCCACCGAACACCTCGAACATCTTGTCGGACACCAGCCCGCCGAAGATAAACGATATCCCCTGGTTGCCGTAGGCGATCACGTTAGCCACGCCGGCCGACATGCCGCCGAGAATGCTGCGGCCCACCGGCACGTACAGCACCAACGCGCCAATGGCCACCTGAATGATGAATGCCCAGACAACGGTGCGCAATTTGATGGCGCGACGGTTGCTGGAGAGCAGCACGGCTATGGCGATCAGTGCCGCCATTCCTACCAGGCTCATGATGAGTTGCATGCAAAGTATCCCTGTTGCGAAAAAGAAATGCATCCCTACCCGGTAGAAACGAGAGGGCCGCTGAAGAGTGATTTCGGGGTGCGATTATACGGAGCGGGGCAGCACCCGCACCGATTTATGTCACAAATATATACAACAGGAAGCAAATGAAAATCTTATAACGTGACATATGTCACGTTTTTTAACTCATTTATCGTTCAGAAGCGAAACAGGACGCGGGTGTTGTGGTGCAGGTGGGCGGCAATGTCATCAGGGGATTCCGGGCGCAGTTGGCACAATATCCGGAACACCTCTGCGGCACGTTCAGGGCGGTTAGGTTGCCCCTGGTAACCGGAAAGCGGCATATCCGGCGCATCGGTTTCCAGCAACAGGGAGGTCAGCGGCAACTGGGCCATCACGCTGCGGGTTTTCTGCGCTCGCTCATAGCTGATGGTGCCGCCGACGCCAATGTAATAGCCCAGACAAATAAACGCCTGCGCCTGAGACAGGCTGCCGGCAAAACCGTGGACCACGCCACGGCGCGGCAACGGCACGCGGCGCAGCGCGGCGGCCAGCTGATCGTGCGTCCGGCGGGAATGCAGGATCACCGGCAGATCATGCTGTTTCGCCAGCTTCAACTGGGCAATCAACAGCCGCTGCTGCCGCTCAAACTGCGGATTTTCCATGTACAGATCGAGGCCTATCTCCCCGACCGCCACCAGCTTCGGCGGCCGACTGGCCAGGAACCCGGCCAACTGCTCAAGCTGCGGCTCCTGATGCTGGGCAATATACAGCGGGTGCAACCCCAGCGCGGCATACAGCGGCTGATGCTCGCGCGCCAGCTTCAACACCCGCGCAAAACGATCGGCGGTTACCGTCGGCACGATAATTCGCTGCACCCCCGCCTGTTCCGCCAGGGCCAGGCTCTCGCTCTCATGGCCGCTGAAGGGCGGAAAATCGAAATGGCAGTGGGTGTCGGTAAAATCGTGACTCACAGCGCGCCTCCTTCACCTGGCGGCACGTCGCCCGGCAGGATAATTTTCGGTGCGGCCAGGTTGGCCTCCGGTTGCGCGGCAAGGCCATGCGGATGATTGACATCGGTAATGATCGGCGATGGCATTCTGACATTTTCCGGCTGGAGCAGACGCCGCGACAGCGCCTTTTTCACTTTGACGCCGTCCCGTTCTTCTTGTTGCATCAGCCAATGGCCGACGGTCGCCAGAAAATAGCGCCCGCAGCGGCGGCCCAGATGATAATCCTGATTCAGCGACGTCAAGCGACTGCCCAACGCACTGCTGGCCAGCGGTTTGGGCGGGAAAATCTCAAAGATGCGCAGCTTGCCCGGCGGTTTCTCAATAAACTGCTGGATGCGGTGATAGCTTTGCTCATGGTGTTGCAGGATGCGCACCATCTGCTGCAGGCTACTTTCGCTCAGCCAGTGCTCCATGCGCTTCATCCACTGCGGCGTGTAATACATCTGAGAAGGCACGGTGCGGATCACCACAATGGTATCGGCACCGCGGCGGTAGGCCTCTTCGACCGGGATAGCGTCGCTGATGCCGCCGTCCTGATAGCTGACGCCGTCCAACTCTACGCCCATGCGGTAAAAGCCGGGGATGGCGCTGGAGGCTTTGATCGCCGGCAGCCAACTGGCGCGCAGCGCCGGCAGGTAAGTCGGTTCGAAGTCATCGCTGCGGCAGGCGCACATCAGGAATTCACGGCCATCGACCAGGTGCTTTTCCGCCACGTCCATCGCCAGCGGCAATTGCTGCGAAGTCGTGTCGATCAGCCAGTCGAGGTCAATCAGATGCCCGCCGCGCACAAAGCGCAGCGGATTAAAGAAGTCAGCGGTGGTGGTGTAGCGGGTGATGACCCGCCGTGCATAGCCCATCTGGCCGCAAATAAAGGCCGAGAGATTCTGCGCGCCGGCAGAAGTGCCGATCATCAGCTCAAAAGGGTTAAAGCGGGCACGCTGAAACTCGTCCAGCACACCGGCGGTAAAGATGCCGCGCTGCCCGCCCCCTTCACATACCAACGCCATTTTACCTGGCCGGTACGGTTTATACGCCAGCGGTTCTATATTGCCGAGCGTGATGGGTATTCTGTATCCCAACCCTGTATCCTCAGTGAGACGTTTTTTCCGAGGATACCTCGTCTTGCTCTCTTCCGTAATCCTCTTGCAGTACGCCAGAGAGGCAGTCATTGCTTCCCATCAGCCAAATGCAGTCACTACCGGACCATTCCGCCACGGTCTGACATACCTGACCCTTCAGCTGTTTCCAGCGTCCGAGGATGATGTCGCTGTTCATGACGCACCTCCCTACTGCAAGAAAAGGAATGAAGCTTTGTTACACTTTGAGAAAAACTAAAGACGCCGGCGGCCGGTAAACAGGCTGACCAGGAACAGGATAATCCCCACGACGAAGACGATTTTTGCAGCCCACGCGGCGGTGCCCGCCAGCGTGCCGAAACCTAACGCCGCAGCAATCAATGCAATGACTAAAAAGATAATGCCCCAACGAAACATAAGCCTCTCCTTACGTAGGGGCGCAATAGGTTGCGCCCGTGATGACCCAAAGAATCAATGGGTTCAGCATGCTGAACCCCTACCTGTAGAGCTTGGTTCTACCGTTGCTTCAATTAAGGCTTCACGACCAGGTCGTTCTTGACGCTTTTCACGCCGTCGATAGCCTTGGCGATACTTTCTGCGCGTTCAGCCTGCGCCTGTGTTTTCACTTCGCCGGAAAGCTGCACCACACCGTCGGTGGTCTCTACTTTCACGTTGCGCGAAGGCACGATGTCATCAGCCAGCAGTTTGGCTTTCAGTTCGCTGGTAGTTGCGGTGTCACCGGCGTAAGCCTTCACCGACTGTTTGGCTTCATCTTTCACGTGCAGCTTGTCGCTGACGGATTTGACGCCTTCTACTTTGCCGGCCACTTCAACCGCGTGCTCGGCCTGCGCCTGGCTGCCGACAAAACCGCTCAGGGTCACGGTGCCTTTTTCCGTTTTCACGGAGATGTCGGTGCTTTTGATCGTTTTATCGTCGACCAACGCACTTTTAACTTTAGCCGTTGTTGCGCTGTCATCCATGTAGCCGTCGACTTTTTTCATGGAGCTATCGATTTTGGCACCCGCGCTGTCGGCGGCACTTGACGCTTTATTGAGCAGCGTATCTTCAGCCAGCGCGCTGCCACTAACCAGTACGGAACCCAAAACAACAGCCATCAGTGATTGTGCAAATTTGGTATTTTTCATCGATCTCTTCCTTTGGTTGCGGATCCAAATGATTGCGGATCCTTCAGCCGCCATGATGCGGCCCACTCAGTAAATACTTCACGACTTCTATACGATCAAACGTTCACGCTAAAACGATTGCTGTTACACAAGGATTATTGCAACACCTGTGCCAACCTTTAAATAAACTTAAAAATCAATAACAAATAAAAAATAGCTCATTATTTAACCCAAAAACCGTCGCCGTTCAGCGACAATGATAACGAGTAAAAACAATATTTTAGCTATCTCATTGATTCTTAATAGAACGGCCTGTCTCCAATTGGCAACACTGCCGAACAACTCTCTATCTATAAAGTAAAAAGCAGTGAATTACGCTTAATGGATACGCCATCCCCTGTTAAATATAGACTATAGGGCGGAAAACGCAGGGAATACCGGTGAAACCCTGGCGGTAGCGGGATAAAAGAACTGATGAGGGAGATTTATTAATTAGCAGAATGTGGTGCGGCAACATAACACAGGGCGCCCTAAGGCGCCCTGCTGTTCTATCAGTGTTCGCGCGTTTTGCGGAACACCACTTCCGGGTAACGTTCCTGTGTGATATTCAGGTTAACCATGGTTGGCGCGATGTACGACAGATTGTCGCCGCCGTCCAACGCCAGGTTAAGCTCACACTTGCGCTTGAACTCTTCGAATTTTTTCACGTCACTGCACTCAACCCAACGGGCAGTCGAGACGTTGACCGACTCGTACAAGGCTTCCACGTTGTATTCGCTTTTCAAGCGCGCGACGACCACCTCGAACTGCAGCACACCGACCGCGCCAACGATCAGATCGTTGTTGGCTATCGGTCGGAACACCTGCACCGCCCCTTCTTCGGACAGTTGCACCAGGCCTTTCAACAGCTGCTTTTGCTTCAGCGGATCGCGCAGACGAATGCGGCGGAACAGCTCCGGCGCGAAGTTCGGAATACCGGTGAACTTCATGTCTTCACCCTGAGTGAAGGTATCGCCGATCTGAATGGTGCCGTGGTTGTGCAAACCAATGATATCGCCCGGGTAGGCTTCTTCCACGTGCGAACGGTCACCCGCCATAAAGGTCAGGGCGTCGGAGATCACCACGTCTTTACCGGTGCGCACCTGACGCAGCTTCATGCCTTTCTCGTAGCGGCCGGAAACCACACGCATAAAGGCCACGCGGTCACGGTGTTTAGGGTCCATGTTGGCCTGGATCTTGAACACGAAGCCGGTGAATTTATCTTCCGCCGCCACCACTTCACGGGTGCTGCTTTTACGCGACATCGGCGCAGGAGCCCAGGCCACCAGGCCGTCGAGCATGTGGTCCACACCGAAGTTGCCCAAAGCGGTACCGAAGAATACCGGCGTCAAATCACCGCTCATGAAAGCTTCGTGATCGAACTCGTGGGAGGCCCCCTTCACCAGCTCCAGCTCTTCACGCAACTGCGCGGCCAGATCTTCGCCTACCGCAGCGTCCAGTTCCGGGTTGTCCAACCCTTTGACGATGCGCACTTCCTGAATGGTGTGGCCTTTGCCGCTCTGGTACAGGTAGGTTTCATCCTTGTACAGATGATAAACCCCTTTAAACAGCTTGCCGCAGCCGATAGGCCAGGTGATTGGCGAGCAAGCGATTTTCAGCTCACGCTCAACCTCATCCATCACTTCCATCGGATCGCGGATATCACGGTCCAATTTGTTCATAAAGGTCAGGATCGGCGTGTCGCGCAGACGGGTAACTTCCATCAGCTTGCGGGTACGATCCTCAACGCCTTTCGCGGCGTCAATCACCATCAGACAGCAGTCCACGGCGGTCAGGGTACGGTAAGTATCTTCGGAGAAGTCTTCGTGCCCCGGGGTGTCCAGCAGGTTAACCAGACATTCGCGGTACGGGAACTGCATCACCGAGGTGGTGATCGAGATACCGCGCTGCTTTTCCATCTCCATCCAGTCGGATTTGGCATGCTGGTTCGAGCCGCGGCCTTTTACCGTACCGGCGGTCTGGATAGCCTGTCCGAACAGCAATACCTTTTCGGTAATGGTGGTTTTACCGGCATCGGGGTGCGAGATGATGGCGAAAGTTCTTCTTTTCGAGACTTCGCGGGCAAATTCACTAGGAGACATGTTTTTCAGATTCTACGGTTAGTCCGCCCTGCGACATCATCAGAACGCGCCGCGCACGGCGCCAGGCAAAGCGGTAAATAAAAGATAATAGCCGGGCATTTTCGCTGATTTGTCAACCGGTGACAATCAATGCTTTTCCCGGCGGGAAAGATAGGCTAGGTACACCCGCTATGCCAGCGGCAACGCCATCACTATCGCATCTTCACGCCCGTTGGCGCTCGGGTAGTAATTACGGCGGAGAGTCACTTCGTTAAAACCGAGGTCTTCGTACAGCGCAATGGCCGCACGGTTAGAGGCGCGCACTTCAAGCCACAGCGTGACTACGCCGCGGGCTTCCAACTGCGCAATCAGCGCTTCCAGCAGTGAACGGCCGAAACCGCGACGCTGCCAGTCGGGATGAATCGCAATATTGAACAACGTCGCTTCGTCGAGCACGATCTGGGTAATGGCGAAGCCCGCCATCTGCCCTTCGGCGCTCAGTTTCAGGTTAAGGTAACGATCGCCCTGATTGCCGGCAAAAGTGGCTTGCGTCCAGGGAAAGGCGTGGCTGGCCTGCTCAATCTTGAATGCCGTGGCCAGATCGGCCGCCGTCAGGGTAGAAATACTGTTCATGATGACAAATCTGCTGCCAGAGTGCGCACTTGGCACTCGCGTCGAGGGAAAGCTCGGCCAGTGCCGGGCTGTGTAGTTGTGCGCCGGCCACCGCGAGCGGCTCCGCGACGCCCAGCCGCCAACTGTTGCATTCGGTATCCTCAGGCAGCATCGCTACCTGGTCCGGCGTCAGGCCATAGGTTTGCGCCGGGGTCAGCCCCAGGCTGCGCAACACGTCGCAAAACAGCGGATCGTTATGCTCAGGCAGCGGCTGCGCCACCACCAGCAAACGCACATCGGGCGGCAGGCTGACCGCTACTTCGCCCTGCAACACGCCCGGGCGGCGCAATGTCCACTGCGTAATACCCAGTTGTTGTAACAGCCAGTCGCGTTTTGATGCCATGCCGATTCCTGTCAGGAGCTACCCGTTGTGGTGCGCCATGCCTGCCATGCGCCGCGCTATGCTAACAAACCCGCGCGGCCTGCGCCAACAAACCCGTCGAACATATCGCCACAAAGCTCTATAATCCCCAGCTTAATTTCCAGGAGCAAAAAACCGATGTCTGCATTAACCCCCGCCAGTGAAGTCATGCTGCGCCACAGTGATGAGTTTATTGAACGCCGCGTTCTGTTCGCCGGTGACCTGCAGGATAGCCTGCCGGCCCAATTCGAAGCCGCGGATGTACGTGTCCATACCCAGCAATACCATCACTGGCAGTTACTGAACCGGGCGATGGGTGACAACGTGCAGTTCGGTCTGACCGTAGATGCCGAGTTTGTCGCCGAATGCGATACGCTGATCTACTACTGGCCGAAGAGCAAACAGGAAGCGCAGTTCCAGCTGTGCAACATTCTGGCGTTGCTGCCGGTAGGCGCAGAAGTGTTCGTGGTCGGCGAGAACCGCAGCGGCGTGCGCAGTGCGGAACAGATAATGGAAGACTACGCCACCTTGGTAAAAATCGACAGCGCCCGTCGCTGTGGCCTGTATCACGGTCGCCTGGATACCCAAACCGAATTTGATTTGGACGACTGGTGGGAAAGCTACCCGCTGCACGATCTGGAAGTGAAAACCCTGCCGGGCGTGTTCAGCCGCGATGGGTTGGACGTAGGCAGCTCACTGCTGCTGTCGACGCTGGAAAAACACATGAAGGGCAAAGTGTTGGATCTGGGCTGTGGCGCCGGCGTCATGGCCTCGGTGCTGTCTAAGCTGTCGCCTAAGGTGAAGCTGACGCTCAGCGACGTCAACGCCGCCGCGGTGGAGTCCAGCCGCGCTACGCTGGCCGCCAACGGTATCGAGGGCGAAGTGATCGTCAGTAACGTCTATTCCGACATTACCGGCCGTTTCGACATGATCATCTCCAACCCGCCGTTCCACGATGGCCTGCAAACCAGCCTGACCGCAGCCGAAACCCTGATCCGCGGTGCGTTGAAACACCTGCCGATAGGCGGCCGTCTGCGCATCGTGGCCAACGCCTTCCTGCCGTACCCGGACATTCTGGACGCCACCTTCGGCAGCCACGAAGTGCTGGCGCAAAACGGCCGCTTCAAGGTGTATCAAGCCACCGTCGCCCGCGCGCCGCGTGATGCGAAGAAAAAGAAGTAACGGTTACCCGCCGAATATCATGACCAAGAGCGCAGCGTTTTCACGCTGCGCTTTTTTTTAGCCGTTGATGTAGGTCATCGACTCGGCGCCATAGCGCGGGCCCGCCGCCGCCTGGAACGGGAACACCGCCTCAATCGCCGCCAGTTCAGCCTCGCTCAGCTTCAGCTCAGCCGCCGCGATATTCTCCTCCAGATAACGGCGACGCTTGGTGCCCGGGATCGGCACAATGTGTTCGCCCTGCGCCAATACCCAGGCCAGCGCCAGCTGTGACGGTGCGACGCCTTTACGGTTCGCCAGCTCAGCGACCTTTTCCACCAGCGCCAGATTGCGGGCAAAGTTCTCGCCCTGGAAGCGCGGATTACTGCGGCGGAAATCGTCGGCGTCCAGATCCTCCGGCCGCTGGATCGCCCCGGTCAGGAAACCGCGTCCCAGCGGGCTATAAGGCACAAAGCCGATGCCCAGCCGCGAGCAGGCCGCCAACGTTCCCTGCTCGGCATCGCGCGTCCACAGCGAATATTCGGTTTGCAACGCGGTAATCGGGTGCACCTTGTGCGCACGCTCCAGCGTGGCGACCGAAGCCTCGCTCATCCCGATATAACGAATTTTACCTTCGCTAATCAGGTCCGCCATGGTGCCCACCACTTCTTCAATCGGCACCTCAGGATCCACGCGGTGCTGGTAGTAAAGATCGATCACGTCCACCCCAAGCCGCTGCAGGCTGCCCTCCACCGAGCGGCGAATATATTCCGGCCGGCTGCTGACGCCCCGGGCGCTGGGATCGGTCGGATCGCGCAGAATGCCGAACTTGGTGGCCAAAAAGACCTGATCCCGTTTGCCCTTGATCGCTTTGCCAATCAGTTGCTCATTGGTATGCGGCCCATACATATCGGCGGTATCCAGCAGGGTGACCCCCAGCTCCAGTGCCCGATGCAAAGTGGCAATGGCTTCTTTTTCATCGGAATCAGTCGAATAAAAGTCACTCATTCCCATGCATCCCAAACCCAGAGCGGAAACGGTCGGCCCGTTAAACCCTAATGTGCGCTGTTGCATTGTGCTGCCCTCTTGCTGTTTTTTTAAACCGGAGTGGTGTCGCAACAAAGTCTGGTTATTTACCCTGCAAAGATAAATAATGCAGATTACTCATCACTGTTCAAAAATCGCCAACAATCACGGACGGTAAAATGGATCAGGTTCAGGCCATGCGTATTTTCACCCGTATCGTCGAGCTGGGCAGTTTCAGCCGGGCGGCCGAGCGTTTGCAACTGCCGCGCGCCACGGTCAGCAACGTGCTGAAACGGCTGGAGCAGCGTCTCGGCGTACGGCTGCTGATCCGCACCACCCGTCAGGTGCAGGTGACCAGCGAAGGCACGCTCTATTATCAGCGTTGCGTACAGCTGCTGGGCGCGCTGGAAGAAGCGGATACGCTGTTCAGCCGCCATAAGCTGCAACCTTCCGGCAAGGTGCGCATCGATATGCCGCATTCGCTGGCGCGTGAAATCGTTATCCCGGCGCTGGACGATTTTTATCGGCGCTATCCGGACATTACGCTGGCGTTAGGCGCCAATGACACTCACGTGGATCTGCTGCGCGAAGGCGTGGACTGCGTGCTGCGCGCCTGGGAAACCGAAGACGACAGCCTGGTGGCGCGGCGCATCGCCATGCTGCCGCAGTTAACCTGCGCCTCTCCCGGTTACCTGGCGGCGTTCGGCGTTCCGCAGTCCATCGACGACCTGCGGCAACACCGCGCGGTGGGGTATTTTTCCCTCGCCAACAACCGTGATTACCCGCTGGAATTTTGCCGCAACGGGAAAGTGGAACGGCGCGAACTGCCCGCCAGGCTTAGCGTCAGCGGTGCCGATGCTTACACCAGCGGCTGTCGCGCCGGCATGGGGTTGATACAGGCGGCGCACTATTCGCTGGCGCCGTGGCTGGAAAACGGGGAGTTGGTGGAAGTGCTCGCGGAAACGCCACCGCCGCCGATGCCGATTTACATCATGTATCCGCCCGGCCGATTCCTTGCGCCACGGGTCAGAGTATTGATTGACTGGCTGATTGGGCTGTTTGAAAACCCTAAAAGCAGCGATATGGCTGTTTTTCCAGCAAACGCCCGCAAACAGGGGAAATAACTATTGACGTACCCGCCAAAATCTCTAGAATTCGCCTCCGTGGTAACGTTACTCCGGTAATGTTTCTGGTATGCGAAGGTGGCGGAATTGGTAGACGCGCTAGCTTCAGGTGTTAGTGTCCTTACGGACGTGAGGGTTCAAGTCCCTCTCTTCGCACCAAATAACCACATGATTTATATTGCACGCAGCATCGATGCGAAGGTGGCGGAATTGGTAGACGCGCTAGCTTCAGGTGTTAGTGTTCTTACGGACGTGAGGGTTCAAGTCCCTCTCTTCGCACCAAGCTGGCGACGTAATATAAATCTGAAAGTAACAACATCGACTGTGCGAAGGTGGCGGAATTGGTAGACGCGCTAGCTTCAGGTGTTAGTGTCCTTACGGACGTGAGGGTTCAAGTCCCTCTCTTCGCACCAATTGATGAGTTCCCCTCCCGCTGTTCCTCTGAAGTCCCCCAAAAAATAGCAACAAAGACTCTCCGCTCAAGCGGCTTTTTGCGCTTCTAACCGAAGCTGAAATTCAGGCTGACCGCCGCCAATCCACCGGCCAGCGCCATGCAGGAAGGCAGCAGCAAATAATGACGCCAGCGGCTGTTAAACAGCATAACCAACGTCGCTAACATGGCGATCACGATTAGCGTGCGCAGTTGCATCATATCCAGGTCTATCAACGCCAGTAACGGCATCAAGGCGCAGGGCAGCAGAACGCCCCAGGCGCTGGCCAGGCGGTTGCCCAGGCACCAGCTAACGCCCCACAAACCACATGCGGTAATCATGGCTGCAATCATGATAACCCTACCCTTTAAGTGATAATGATAACCAATATCATATAACACTTTTTTTCAACGCGCATCATTTTCACCGCTGCGGCCAAACGCGGATGACAGAACGGCGAAAAAATGATAGTTTGCGATAAGAAAATTCTTAGTCGCCGTAGCGTGCTAATAATTACAATTAAAAACCATGTAATACAGGTGTTTAATTCACGCTGAAAGAATATTTCTAACCTTAATTTTTCGACAGATCGATATTGTAAAGAGTGAACTCCGTATGAACGCGCGTTCTTATCAGGAACTGCTGACTAGCAAGCACCGCTTATCATTGTTTTTGTTTTTGTTGATGAACGCGGCCTCTTCTATATTTACAATATTGGTTCCGTTTCAGGGTAAACCTGCATTTACCCTGCCTTTATTAGCCATACCGCTATTTTGTCTGGTTGCATTATTATTTACCCTGCAATCCATGCAGCAATTCGTCAAAAAGCTTAATCTGTTTTCCTGTGTTATTGGCCTGCTGTGGGCGGCGCATATTTACATTAAAAGTCAGTATTATGCGCCGAATAACCAAGGCTTCTTATTACTTAGCCTGTTCAGTATGTTCTTTATCAGCGCCATTGCCTTAACCGATAACTTTATCGCTTTTTGTCTGCATGCCGTCCCGTCCGCGCTGGTCATTCTATTTCTGGATGGCATGCACAATACCGTGCGGATAGTTTTCACCACGGTACTGCCCATTATCGCTTTCTCAATTCATCACCTTATGCTCAAGCGCAGCGAAGCCTTTACCCAAACGCTGGTGGCTAACCTGTATAACGAACGAGACAGGTTCAGTAATTTAAGCATGATAGATCCGTTAACCGGCCTTTATAATCGGCGTGGCCTGGAGAACAAGATCAATATGTTGCCGGAGTCCCAATCGGGTCGCCATTTTGTTCTGTTGCTCGATATTGACCACTTCAAAGCCTATAACGATAACTATGGCCACACCATGGGCGATCAGGCGCTGGTGCAAGTGGCTATCGCCATCCGCGACTCGGTGCGTTCGCGCGATATTGTGGTGCGCTACGGCGGGGAAGAGTTTCTGGTGCTGCTGACCAACGTCAGAGAAGATTATGCCGCGCAACTGGCTGAAAGAGTGCGCCGGCGCGTGCAGGAATTGAAAATCCCTCACCGCTTTAACCAGTTAGAGATGACCAACGTCACGCTCAGCGCCGGTATCGCCATGCTGGACAAGCTTGACGTGGCCTCGGCGATCCGCGCGGCCGATGCGGCGCTGTATCTGGCTAAAAACAACGGCCGCAACAATATCCAACTGGCGGAAAACGTACAGACCGCGGTGACCCCATGACAAGCTGACCGCAGCCCCCCGTAATCACTTGCGGGGGGAAGCGAGAAACCTCATGCGCTCGTCGTCGGAGTGCGCAAAGGTTTCAACCCGTTCAGCAGCAGTTCCACCCCATCCAGTGCCTGCGCCAGCGCTTGCTTGTCCTCAGGGCGATTGGCGATCCAAAAAGCCGCGTCCATCAAGCCGCCATTAATCAGATGCGCCAGCACTTCGGGCGAAGTCGGCGCAATATGTTTTTCTTCCATCAACGTCTTCAACATGCGGGTCATCGAAGCAACGCATTGCAACTTGCCGGCCTGCAAATACTCCGCGCCAAGTACTGACGGCGAATCGCGCAGCAAAATACGCTGCACTTCCGGCTCCATCGTCATTTCAAGATAGGCCCGGCAGCGCCCTTTGAATGCACTCCAGTTATCCGGTGCATGGGCGGAAATATCGGCCAGGCGCGCGTCCATTTCTGCATCGATTTCCTGCGCCACGGCAAGAAACAGCCCTTTTTTATCGCCAAAGTGGTGATACAACGCGCCGCGCGTCATGCCGGCTTGCGCCGTGAGCTCATCCATCACCGTATCGGCATACCCAACGCGGCCAAATTGCTGACGCGCGGTCGCAACCAGCTTTTTGCGCGTTTCCTCAATCATTTCCGTTCGTGCTTTACGTGCCATTTTGACGCTCTGGGCTTAGGGTCATGACGTTATAATTGACATACGTAGCGTATGTCAATTAGGTTTACATACGCCTCGTATGTCAATGAGGTCAAATATACCCATCAATACTCTGGAGTTTTTATGGCCAACCCTTACCTCGAGCTTTTCAGCGTACCGGGCACCAAAGCATTTTCCCTTGCCGGGCTCATCGCACGCATGCCCCTCTCCATGCTCGGGATCGGCATCATCACCATGCTCGCACAATTGCGGGGGTCTTATTGGCTGGCCGGAGCCGTAGCGGCGACTTTTGCGTTTTCCATGGCGCTGCTGGCGCCGCAGATCTCACGCGCGGTTGATCGCCTGGGGCAACGCCGCGTGCTGCCCTGCGTCACCGCGGTCAGCGTAGCCGGCGTGCTGTCATTGCTGCTGTGTACGCATTATCAGGCGCCCGACTGGACGCTGTTCGTCTTTGCGGCGGTGTCCGGCGGCATGCCCAGCATGCCGGCCATGGTCAGAGCCCGCTGGACTGAGATCTTGCGTGGCACACCCCGCTTGCACACCGCATTTTCGTTTGAGTCCGTGCTCGATGAAGTCTGTTTTATTATCGGCCCCCCCATTTCAGTTGGCCTCAGCGTAGCGATCTTTCCAGAGGCGGGGCCATTGGCCGCCGCCATTTTACTGACGATGGGCGTCACGGCCTTTGTCTGGCAAACCGGCTCCGAACCGCCGGTTTATCCGGACGACGGCGCGGCTCGCGGTTCCGTCATCAAGCAGGTGCCGATGCAGATACTGGTGCTGGCGTTAGTCGCGTTGGGCACCATTGTCGGCACCGTCGACGTCATCAGCGTCGCCTTTGCCGAACAGCTTGGGCAACCTGCCGCAGCCAGCCTGGTGCTGTCGGTTTACGCCATCGGGTCTTGCCTGGCCGGGTTGGTTTTCGGCGCCATGAAAATCCCGGTTTCCCTGCCCCGCCTGTTTTTATACGCCGCTCTGGCCACGGCGATGACCGCATTGCCCTTGCTGCTGGTTGAGGATATTTTCACGCTGGCGGCCACGGTATTTGTCGCAGGCCTGTTCTTTGCCCCGACCATGATCATTGCGATGGGGTTGGTTGAAAATATCGTTCCGCCCTCCCGGTTAACGGAAGGGTTAACCTGGATGATTACCGGGCTGGGGATTGGCGTAGCGCTCGGCGCCGCTCTGGCGGGATGGGTTGTCGATGAGGCAGGGGTAAAAGCCGGGTTCATCATTACGATATCTGCCGGCCTGGTGGTATTGCTGGTCGCCGTCGGCGGTTACCGTCTGCTGCAAAAATCCGTGCATGCGGCCTGACGGGAAATGGCCGGCTGGCGTCAGGCCAGTTCCCAAATGGCCTTGCCGCCCCATCGGCTTTCTATCGCCCCCACGAATCGTTTCACTTTAGGTGACAGATAGCGCCGGGTGGGATAAACGGCGCATATGGGCGCTTCAGTCCGGCAATATTTCTCCAGTACCGGCACAAGCGTGCCGGCCGAGAGTTGTTCACCAACCAGAAAAGCGCCGAGTTGGCACAAACCCAAACCTGCAAGTGCCGAATCCCGCAGTGCTTCGGTGTTATTGAAACGCATTCTTCCGCCGACAGGTTCGTCGCGGTGTTGTCCATTTACCTGATAGCGCCAGGGAACCGGCATTCCCTGGTGCGAGAACACCAACCGATGGTGATCAACCAGATCGTCCGGCGTCTGAGGCACGCCATGGTTATCCAAATAGCGCGGTGAAGCACAGGTTATCAGCCGGTGCGGTGCGAGGACTTTACGCACCAGCCGGCTGTCATCGTTACCGCCAATGCGGATAGCCAAATCGATCCCCTCGCGCACCAGATCGCTGTAGTCATCGGAGAACGTCACCTCTACATCCACTTCCGGCCATTGGAGCAGGAAATCCCTCAAAATCGGTAAAATATGCAAACGGCCAAAGGCGACGGGAAGATCGATACGCAAGCGTCCTTTGGGAGTTTGATGCCGCTGGTTTATCGCCGTTTCCGCTTCGTCGACCTCCGCCAGAATCCGCAGCGCATGTTCATAAAACACCAGACCTTCTTCGGTCAGGCTCACGCTGCGCGTCGTCCGGTGCAGAAGCCGGGTGGCCAACCGCTCTTCCAGCCGATTGACGCTTTTCCCCGCCGACGAGCGGGATATGCCGAGCCTCTCGGCCGCCAGAGTAAAACTACGCGCATCAGCGACCCGCACAAACACCAGCAGATCGGACAGGTTATCAAGCGGCATCGCCAGTAAATTAGCCACGTTTTGTCCCCAATGTTGCTCATTAAGGCCAGTTTATCACCAGATAGTGCGCGTATACACTGTGTTCTGTCCACCCATGCCCCCCTATCAAACCCAGTAAACGAGGACATTTAATGAGCACATCTCACCAGGCCGCCGGGCAACCGGCAAGCGTCCCAGGCCCCTGGTTGGCGGTATTTTCAATCGGGCTCGCCACATTTTCCGTCGTCACCACCGAAATGTTACCCGTCGGCCTGTTGAATCCCATTGCGGATACGCTAAACGCCACGGTTGGCAGGGCGGGCCTGATGATTTCATTGCCGGCCCTACTGGCCGCCTTTTTTGCTCCACTGGTTGTTCTCGCCTCCGGAGGGATTAACCGCAGGACGATCCTCCGCTGGCTTCTGGTGTTGCTGATTGCGGCTAATATTGCTTCGGCCACGGCAGCCAGCATGAACGGGCTGTTGGCCGCCCGCGTCGTCGTCTGTTTCTGCATGGGCGGAATTTGGGCCATTGCCGGGGGCATTGCGGGGCGGTTGGTCCCGCAAGCTTCCATAGGACTGGCAATATCGATAATTTTTGGCGGCGTCGCAGCCGCTTCGGTATTGGGCGTGCCCTTAGGGGCACTTATAGGTGATGCATTCGGCTGGCGTACCGCCTTTCTGGCGATGGCCCTTTTAGCTCTGCTGGCGCTAATCTTGCTCATCAGATCGTTCCCATCGGTGCCTGCGGAACAGGCTGTCACTTTAGGGCAATTCGCCGAACAACTGGCAAACCCAAAGCTACTTGCGGGGCTCCTGGTCACAGCCATGTTGGTCGCCGGCCATTTCATGGCTTTCACCTTTATTCGACCGCTGTTGCAGACGGTATCCCATTTTGACGACAACTGGATTGGCCCGCTGCTGTTCGCCTACGGCCTCGCCGGCATTGCCGGGAATTTTCTTGCCGGCAGCGCAGCAGCAAAACACCTTCGCCCGACGCTGGCGCTGAACGCCCTCGGGCTAACTGCCGCCGTCATCCTGTTTTCCTGGTGGGGAGCAACCGCCGTAAGCGGCGGTCTTATTACCCTGCTGTGGGGGCTTGCCTATGGCGGGGTTTCCGTATCGTTGATGACCTGGATGATGATCGCAGCCCCCCGGTCAATCGAGGTCGCCACCTCTCTCTATATCGCCACCTTTAATATCGGTATTTCTCTCGGCGCCGTAACAGGAGGGCAACTTGTCGATAAATATGGTCTGGTAACCAACGCCCTGATGGCCGGCGCCACTACAGGTCTGGCATTGCTGGTTATCGCGAGGGTAAAAATCAGGGCTGAGCCTACACCCTGATGGCAACCTGCGGCCCGCCGCTGCCCGAGCCGGCGGGCCGTGGGTCTAGCGGCGGCGCTGCTGCATGCCGTAGACAAACACCACGGCAAAGCACAGCAACGGCAGCAGGTACGACAGCGCCGTACTGTACCTGTCCGCCAGCGCCCCCATAAAGTAAGGCATGATGGCGCCGCCGACGATCGCCATGATCATAAAGGAACTGGCGCGCTTGGTGTGTTTACCCATATTTTTCACCCCCAGGGCGAAAATGGTCGGGAACATGATCGACATAAAGAAGAACACGCTAATCAGCGCCACCACCGAGATCCCGTCGATACTGAGCATCACCACGCCGCACAGCAGAATATTGATCAGCGAGTAAAGCATCAGCAACGTGGCGGGTTTCACTCTTCCCATCAGCCAGGTGCTGAAGAAGCGCCCGATCATAAAACAAATCATGGCGATGGAGAGCAGGTAGGAAGCGCTCTGGTTGGAAACGTCGCTCCAGTGTTCGGTGGCGTAGTTAATAAAGAACGCCCCCACGCCGACCTGCGCCGCCACGTAGAAGAACTGGGTAATCACCCCGCCGACAAAGTGTTTGTGCTGCCACAAGCCTTGCGCGATTTCGCCCTGTTCCGGCTGCTCTTCCTCACGGATATCCGGCAGCCGGGTGCGGCTGAACAGCAAGGCAATCAGCAGCACCAGCACGGCGATCGCCACATAAGTCACCTTCACCGCGCTCTGGTCACCGCCGCTTGCCCCCTGGGTTGCGGAGAAAAACAGCGTACCGCCGATCATCGGCCCGATGAACTGCCCCAGGCCGTTAAAAGACTGGGCGAGGTTGAGCCTCCGTTCCGCGCCCTGCGTATCGCCCAGCACCGTAGCGTAAGGGTTGGCCGCGGTTTCCAGGCAACCCAGGCCGCAGGCAATGACAAACAGCGCAAACAGGAAGGCGCCGAAGCTATTGGCGGAGGCCGCCGGCACAAACAACAGCGCCCCCAGCGCATACAGGCACAGCCCCACCAGAATGCCGGCCTTGTAACCTTTCCTATCCATAAAATAGCCGGCGGGCAGCGCCACCAGGAAATAAGCGCCGAAATACGCCGCCTGCAATAACCCCGACTGCGCCTTGGTCACGTGCAGGGTTTCCTGAAAATGTTTATTCAATACGTCCAACAGGCCATACGACAGCCCCCACATAAAGAACAGGCTGGTGACCAGGATAAAGGCCCAGCGTAAATTGGAGGTCGCCTTGACGCCCAGCTGTGGCGGGGCCGCACTTTTTTCAGCAAGCATTGATATATCCTCGGGTAGGGTAGTGAGATGTTGTTATTGCTGTTGCAAAGAGAATATCCGCTCCATCGCCACCCATTTTTCGCCCTGCGGCGTCCAGGGGGTGGCCACCTGGTATTTCCACATCAGGGCTTCCCAGCGCTGCACATGGGGATTGCTCAGACCGGCGGCGTCAAACTGCCCGGCATCGAACGCCGGGCTGACCTCGACGATCATGAACAGCCGGGTGCCCAGCCGGTAAATCTCCATATCCAGGATGCCGTGCTCACGCAGATGTTCGGCAATTTCCGGCCAGATGCGTTGGTGGTGGCGCTGATACTCCTCAATCAGCGCCGGTGAATCGACCAGATCGAGCGCCTGGCAAAAGCGCCGCGGCAAACCCGCAGAGCCCTTCATGTGAGCGCCCGATCAAGGTGCAGGTAGCCGCCGTCCACCGACAGCCACTGCCCGGTGGTGTGCGACGACCGCGATGAGATCAAAAACACCACGGTGTCGGCGATTTCCTGCGGCGTGGTCATCCGCTGTTCGAACGGAATGCGCGCGGTAATTTTCTCAAGCTGCTGCTCCGGCTGTTCGAAGGTATTGATCCAGCGCTGATACTGCGGCGTGATCACTTCCGCCGGTACTACGGCATTCACTCGCACCCCGTCATGGCGCAGCGATACCGCCCACTCGCGCGTCAACGCCAGTACCGCCCCCTTGGCGGCGGTATAACCGCTGGTGCCGCCCTGCCCGCTGAGCGCAGTTTTGGAGGCGATGTTGACGATGGCCCCCTTACTGCGTTGCAACGCCTGCTGGCACAGGTGCGCCATCAGATAGTAATGAATCAGGTTTTTCTCCAGCGATCCGACAAACGCCTCTCGCCCCGCCTCCAGCCCGATGCCATCGTTCACTCCGGCGTTATTCACCAACCCGTCGAGGCGGCCGAAGGTTGCCAGGGTTTGCGCCACCGCTCGCCGGCAGTCGTTTTCTTCACAGAGATCGGTGATGATCACTTCGCTCTGCGGCTGCAACCGGCGCAGTGCCGTCAGGAAATCCGCCTCCGGCTCCGCGTTGGTGACAATCACCGGAATCGCCCCTTCTTCCGCCAGCAGGCGGGAAATGGCCGCGCCGATGCCGGAACCGCCGCCGGTGACAATCACCACTTTCTCTTTCAGATACAAATCCATCACTCAACTCCGTTAATCCGTAGCTAGCCCATAGCCAGGCTGTAAACGCGGCTGGCCGTCCCGCCCCAAATTGCCGCCTGCTGTGCGGGGCTCAGCGCGGCGACGGCCTGTTCGCACAGGCGATAAACCTGGCCGTAATCGCCGGCCAGCAGGCACACCGGCCAGTCGGAGCCGAACATCAGCCGCTGCGGGCCGAATGCCTCCAGCGCCGCCTCAAAAAACGGCAACAGCTGCTGCGCCTGCCAACCGCCGCCTGGCGCTTCGGTAATCAACCCGGACAGCTTGCAGGCCACGTGGGGCAACGCCGCCAGCGGCTTGATTTGCTGCGCCCAATGTTGCGCGCCCCGGGCGATATCCGGCTTGCCGAGATGATCCAGCACCAGCCAGTAATCGTCGTGCCGGGCGGCAAACTGCGCCGCGGCCGCCAGATCCCGGTGAGTGACCAGAATGTCGTAGACATAACCGTGCCGCTGCAGCGCCTGCATGCCGCACCGCACCGCCTGTCGCTCCAGCCAGGCCGCCGGTTGCGGCTCATCCTGAACCAGATGGCGCAGGCCGCGCAGCAGCGGCTGTTGGCGCAGTTCATCAAGCCGTTGCGGCAACCGTGGCGAAGCAATATCCAGCCAGCCCACCACGCCGGATACGCCACGGCTTTGCTGCACCTGCGCCAGCAGCGTCCGGGTTTCCTGCTCGCACTGGCGGGCCTGCACCACCAGCGCGCCATCGAATCCGTGGCGTTCCAGCAGCGGTTCGAGCTGCGCCGGGCCGTAGTCCTGGCGCAGCACCGCCATCTGTTCGCTAATCCACGGATACTCCTGCGGCCGGTAGCGCCAATAGTGTTGGTGAGCGTCGATGCGCAGCATGCCGTGCTCCCGCTTCAACCGCGGAACCGATACTGTTCGATCGACGCAGGATGCATCTCGATCGAATATCCAGGGTGTTGCGGCGGCATGTAGGCCGCGCCCCGGATATCGCAAGGATGAATAAAATGCTCATGCAGGTGGTCAACGTATTCGATCACTCGCCCATCGTGGGTGCCGGCGATGCACAGGTAATCGATCATCGACAGATGCTGCACGTATTCGCACAGCCCTACGCCACCGGCATGCGGGCACACCGGCAAGTTGTATTTCGCCGCCATCAGCATCACCGCCAACACCTCGTTGACCCCGCCAAGGCGGCAGGCGTCGATCTGCACCACGTCAATCGCCCCGCGCATGATGAACTGCTTGAACATAATGCGGTTCTGGCACATCTCGCCGGTGGCGACCTTGACCGGATGGATCCCTTCGCGGATGCGGCGATGCCCCTCAACGTCGTCCGGGCTGGTCGGTTCTTCGATAAACCAGGGCTTGGCGAATGCCAGGTGCTTCACCCACGGAATGGCGTCGTTGACTTCCCACACCTGGTTGGCGTCAATCATCAGTTGGCGGTCGGGGCCAATCACCTCGCGAGCGATGCGCACGCGGCGGATATCGTCTTCCAGGTCACGGCCCACTTTCAGCTTCAGGTAGGAGAAACCGGCGTCGACCGCCTCCTGACACAGCCGACGCAGCTTGTCGTCCGGGTAACCCAGCCAGCCGGCGGAGGTGGTGTAGCACGGATAGCCTTCCTCCAGCAGCCGCGCCAGACGCTGTTCTTTACCCTCGGCCCGCTGGTTCAGCAGGTTGAGCGCCTCCTGCGGCGTAATGCAGTCGGTGATGTAACGGAAATCGATGCAGCGCACCAGCTCCTTCGGCGTCATCTCCGCCACCAGCCGCCACACCGGTTTGCCCACGGATTTGGCCCACAGATCCCATACCGCATTCACCACCGCCCCGGTCGCCAGGTGAATCGCGCCCTTGTCCGGCCCAATCCAGCGCAGTTGGCTGTCGCCGGTAAAACGCCGCCAGAACGCGCCCATGTCGGCGGCGATATCCTCAAGCCGGACGCCGACAATCTGATGCTCCAGCGCGCGGATCGCCGCGCAGCAGATCTCGTTGCCGCGGCCGATGGTGAAGGTCAGCCCGTGGCCGCGCAGATCGGCGTGGTCGGTCTCCAGGATCACGTACGCCGCCGAATAGTCCGGATCCGGATTCATCGCGTCGGATCCGTCCAGCCCCAGCGACGTGGGGAAACGAATATCTTCAACCCGCAGTGCGGTAATCGTCGTCATGGTGCGGCTCCCCATCAGGCCTGTACGGTTGTTTGACGCTGTTCACCCAATCCCTCGATACCCAGATGCATCGTCTGCCCGGCCTTCAGGTAGATGGGTTGCGGCTTCTGCCCCATGCCCACGCCCGGTGGCGTGCCGGTGGAGATCACGTCGCCCGGCTGCAGGCTCATAAAGCGGCTCAGGTAGCTGATGATGTGCGGAATGCGGAAGATCATGGTGCCGGTGTTGCCGTCCTGATAGCGTTTGCCGTCCACCTCCAGCCACAGGTTCAGGCGGTGAGGGTCGGCAATTTCATCGGCGGTGACCAGCCAGGGGCCGGTGGGACCGAAGGTGTCGCAGCCTTTGCCCTTGTCCCAGGTGCCGCCGCGCTCAATCTGGAATTCACGTTCGGAAACGTCGTTAATCACGCAGTAGCCGGCGACGTGACGCAGGGCATCCTGCTCACTGATGTAACGCCCACCCTGGCCGATGATCACGCCCAGCTCCACTTCCCAGTCGGTTTTGACCGAATCGCGCGGAATTTGCACGTCGTCGTTTGGCCCCACCACCGCGCTGGTCCATTTGCTGAACACCACAGGTTCGCCGGGGATCGCCGCACCGGTTTCCGCCGCGTGATCGGCGTAATTGAGGCCAATGCAGATAAACTTGCCGATCTGGCCGACGCACGGCCCCAGGCGCGGTTGCCCCTCGACCAGCGGCAGTTGGTTGATATCCAAGGCACGCAGCTTTTCCAGTGATGCCGGCAGCAGCGCTTCACCGCTGACATCGGCGATATGCTGCGAAAGGTCGCGGATCTGGCCGTTATTGTCCAACACCCCCGGCCGCTCTTGCCCCGGTGCGCCATAGCGTAAAAGTTTCATAGATTCCTCAATCCTCCATAGAAGCGCCTTCGACGACGCCGCAAAACGTAAAAATCAGTTGCTCCAGCCGCCGTCGATAATCTGCACCGTGCCGGTGGTATAAGAGCTGGCGTCCGAGGCCAGATACAGCGCCAACTGGGCAATCTCGGCGGTAGTGCCGATGCGGCCAATCGGCTGGCGGGCGACAAACGCCTGATACACCTCTTCTTCGCTGCGCCCCTGTTCACGCGCCTGCTCGGCAATGCGCTGACGCAGCGACGGCGATTCCACCGTGCCGGGGCAGATGGCGTTACAGCGGATGCCCTGGGTAACGTAATCCGCCGCCACCGAACGCGTCAGGCCGATCACCGCCGCCTTGGTGGTGCTGTAAGCAAAGCGGTTCGGCACCCCTTTCACGCTTGAGGCGACCGAAGACATATTGATAATCGAGCCGTTTTTACGCGCCAGCATGCCGGGCAGGAAGGCGCGGATCATACGGAACATCGCCGTCACGTTTAGCTCGTTGGCGAACGCCCACTGCGCTTCGCTGCACGCCAAAATCGACCCGCTGTGCACCACGCCTGCACAGTTAAACAATACGTCGACGGGTCCGAGGGTTTCCGCCGCCGCGGCTATCGCGGCCGGGTCGGTCACGTCAAGCGTCAGCGCCTGGATGCCGGGCAGCCCCTGCAGTTGGCCGGTGTCGATATCGGTGGCGATCACTTCAGCGCCCGCCTCGGCGAACAGCCTGGCGGTGCTGAAACCGATCCCCTGTCCGGCGGCGGTGATCAGTACGCGTTTCCCGGTTAAATTCATTTTCGCTCCCTTGGCCTAAAGGTCCAATGGTCAGGCCATTAAAGGCGGTTAAAGGTCAGGCCTTTAACATGACAAAAGACGCTTTACGCGTTATCGTTTGGTGAGAATGTTATGAGACACAGTTAAAACAGCATTTTTGATTAACCAACTTTTTACACTTGATTAACCATTACTCAAGCGAGTTGACTAATAACTGTGCGCTGAATCACTTATCGCTAAACAGCTCAAGGTAACCCATGCCCATTACCCGACTGGAAAATCCTCGTATTTACAGACAGATAGCCGATCAATTAAAGCGGCTCATCGAAAACAACGAATTCCCCCCGGGCAGCCGCCTGCCGTCCGAGCGGGATCTGGCCCAGCAGTTACAGGTCAGCCGCGCCTCGGTACGCGAGGCGCTGATTGCGCTGGAAGTGATTGGTCTGGTCGACGTAAAAGTCGGTAACGGGGTGATCGTTCGGGCACAGGCGCCGATTTTAGCCTCGCAGGAACCGGTAATGGCGCAGGCCGGGCGCGACCAATGGGCGGAAATCGATGACGAACTGAATATCGAGCTGGATTTTAACGCCGAGTTGCCGCCGTTCTCGCTGCTGCAAACCCGTTTGTTGATCGAACCGGAAACCGCCGCACTGGCGGCGCGCCATGCCACCGACGAAGAACTGGCGGGCATTCGGGCTGCCTATGAGCAAAACTGCCGCGATAACCGCGCCGGATCGGCCACCCACCCCGGCGACCGGCTGTTCCATATCCGCATTGCCCAGGCCAGCGGCAACCCGGCCTACGCGTTCGTTATCGGCCACCTGCTCGGCCACCGCTATGGCAGCATGTTCCGCGTGCTGCAACGTCACTATACGCCGGACGATATGCCGCACCGTTCAGAACAGGAACATAGGGCGATCCTGGAGGCGATCGAGGCGCGTGACGTGCGCGGCGCACGCAAGGCGATGAAAGCGCATCTGGATGAAGTGATCGCCATCTTTACCCGCGCGCAATAGGCCGTTTCGGTACGGCGGGGGCAAGGGTAAAAATTTTTGACGGACCGCTCTTTTTTCCACATGCAGCAGGGGCCAAGGCACATTACACTGGCAGCATATTGCACCCTATGGCTTTCAAGTTGCAGCGAGCGCAGGTAACAACGCCGCAGCGTGAAAGACGACGGGTATAGGCCGTATCACGCCACGGCCCGGGCCCTTTCCCTGCAGCCTTTTAACATGGATAACGATCGTTGAAGAACTCTTTCCGCGCTTCATTGCTGGCGCTGAGCCTGTGCGCCGCGCCACTGGCCGCTCAAGCCGCCGACCCGCAACTGGCCTCGCAAATCGTCGACCAGTATGCCGAACACATTTTCTTCAACAGCGGCGCCACCGGCATGGCGCTGGTGGTGATTGATAACAATCAGGTGGTTAACCGCAGCTTTGGCGATACCAAGCCGGGCAACGATCTGCGCCCGCGCCCGGATTCGCTGATCCGCATCGCCTCGATCACCAAGCTGATGACCAGCGAAGTGATGGTCAAAATGGCGGCGGAAGGCCGGGTCAAGCTGACCGATCCGCTGCGAAAATACGCCCCGCCGGGCGCCTTCGTGCCGGCTTATAATTCGCGCCAACCCATTACCCTGCTGAACCTGGCGACCCACACCAGCTCGCTGCCGCGCGAGCAACCGGGTCAAAAACCGGCGAAAACGCCGGTGTTCACCTGGCCGACCAAGGCACAGCGCTGGCAGTGGCTCGAACACGCCAATGTCACAGTGCCGCCGGGCGTGCGCGCCGCCTATTCCAACCTGGCCTATGATCTGCTGGCGGATGCCTTATCGCGAGCGGCAAACAAACCTTATAGCGCTCTGCTGCGCGAAAAAATCACCGCGCCGCTCGGCATGGTCGACACCACCCTTACCCCCAGCGCCGAACAGTGTTCGCGCCTGATGGTGGCGGCCGCCGGGCCAAGCGCCTGTCGCGATACCACCGCAGCAGCCGGCAGCGGCGGGGTTTATTCCACCCCGCGCGACATGCAGCGCTGGATGCAACAGTTCCTCTCTTCCAACACCGCCGGCGCACGCAAATCGACGGCGGCCAGCGAACAAACCATGTACTTCCAGCGCAGCGATCTGGTGTCGCTGAAAGGCATGGACGTACCGGGTGAAGCAAGCGCGTTGGGATTGGGTTGGGTGTATATGGCACCGAAGGACGGCCTGCCGGGCATTATTCAGAAAACCGGCGGCGGCGGTGGCTTTATAACCTATATGGCGATGATCCCGCAGAAAAATATCGGCGTCTTCGTGGTGGTAACCCGCTCAGATCTGACTAAATTCACCAATATGAGCGATCCGGTTAACCGGCTGGTGGGGGATTTGGCGGCCAACAAAAGCTAGCATCGGGGCGAGCAGGCTCGCCCCGACAACACTCAGGCCAAAGTCATTTCGTGCATCACCGGGTGGAAATTGCGTTTGAAGTAAATCAGGCCGTTACCGGCGGCGCTCACCAGGATCTGGCGGATCTGCACCAGATACACCTGATGGGTGCCGATGCTCTGGATCTGCGCGATCTCCCCTTCCAGGCTGGCCAGCGCATTGCGCAGGGCCGGCTGGCCCAATGGGCCGCTTTGCCATTCCTCCAGCCGGAAGCGATCCTCCATGCTGACGTCGGTCATGCCGGCGAAATGGCGCGCCATCAGCTCCTGCTCGTGGTTCAACACGTTGACGCACAGCCGCTGATTCTCCTGGAAGACCGGGTTCATCGCGCTGTTGCGGTTAATGCATACCAGCAGCGTCGGCGGCGTATCGGTCACCGAGCAGACCGCCGTGGCGGTGATGCCGCAACGCCCCGCCGGGCCGTCGGTAGTCACAATATTCACCGCCGCAGACAGGCTGGCCATGGCGTCGCGAAACCGCAGACGGTGTTCATTTTCCTGAGACATACAACCCTCCTCCTGAATTACTTCAGCAGATTATCCAGCTGATTAATATCGCCATTGTTATGCAGGTGCGGCACTTTCCAGCCGTGCTGATCGTAATCGGACAGGCACTTGTCGACCATCTGCATCATCTGATCCATGGTGCCGGATCCCTGCGCGTGGCGCAGACACTGCAGGCGGATCTCATCCTGGCTGCCGGCATAGTTGATCTCATACAGCTCATGACGGCCGCCGAACTCGCTGCCGATCGCATCCCACATCAGCTTGAGGATCTTGATGCGCTCGACGTGATCCATACCGTCCGATCCGCGCACGTAACGCGCCAGGTATTTGTCGATCTCCGGGTTGTTCATGTCGCGCACGCTGGACGGCAGATAAATCAGCCCGCTGGTGACGTTCTTTTCGATGATATGCTTCACCTTGGTGTAGGCCATCGGCGCCATCACGCGGTAGGTTTGCAACGCGGCGGAATCCGGCAGATAAGCGCCGTTTTCCCATTTTGTGGACTCCGCGCACATCGCATCGCTCAACGACCAGAACAGGTTGCGCCAGGCCACCACTTCGCCGAGATCGGCCTGCACGCCGCGAAACTCCAGCACGCCGGTGCAGGACAGGCTCTTTTGCAGCAACGCGGTGATAAAGTCCATCTTCACCGCCAGGCGCACGCAGGCCTGCAGCGGGAACAGCCGGGCGAAGCCGCCCTGGGTGCTCCAACGGCGACAACGATCGAAATCGCGGTAGATCAGCACGTTTTCCCAGGGGATCAATACGTGATCCATAATCAGGATCGCATCGTTCTCGTCGAAACGGCTCGAGAGCGGGTAATCGAACGGCGATCCGGTCGCGCCGGCCACCAGCTCATAGGAGGCGCGGGAGATAAGCTTCACCCCTTCGGCATCCATAGGCGCCACAAACATCAGCGCAAAGTCCGGGTTATCGCCCATCACCTGGGCGGAGCCGAAGCCGATAAAGTTGTAGTGGGTCAGCGCCGAGTTGGTCGCCACCACCTTGGCGCCGCTGACGATAATGCCGGCGTCGGTCTCTTTCTCCACCTGGATATAAACGTCTTTCACTTCGTTGACCGGCTTGTGGCGGTCAATCGGCGGGTTGACGATGGCGTGGTTAAAGTACAGGCCGGTTTCCTGAATGCGCTTGTACCAATGGCGGGCGTTATCGGCGAACTGACCGTAAAACTCCGGGTAAGCCCCCAAAGCGCAACCGAAGGCCGCCTTGTAATCCGGGGTGCGCCCCATCCAGCCGTAGGTCTGGCGCGACCAGTCGGCGATGGCGTCACGCTGCTGGCGCATTTCTTCCGGGCTGCGGGCGTAGCGGAAGAACTTGTGGGTGTAGCCGCCGTTGCCGGTGTCGGTATTCCAGCACAGGCGATCCTGGCTGACCGGATCGTGCAGCGCGTCGTACAGTTGGCCGACCGAAGCCGCCGCATTGCGGAACGCCGGGTGGGTGGTGACGTCCTTCACCCGCTCGCCGTAGATATAGATTTCGCGGCCATCCTGCAGGCTTTTCAGGTATTCGGCGCCGGTGAACGGGCGTTTGCTGTCGGCACGAAAGTCTTCTGGTTTCATTTAAGTCTTCCTCGTAATCGGCATTTTCCAGACCCTGGATGCGGTCATTTGTTAAATATATGTTTCTTTCCGGTTGCTTAATTGAAGCTGCCAACACCGGTTTCGAGAAGAGACTTTTGCGGCAATCGCCGGTACTTTTCAGGCGGATTGGCCGCAATGGCTGCGAATTGTGATCCAGGTTACGAAAGGGGATGTTGTGCGGCGCGGTAGGTCGAAGGCGAACAGCCTTCCAGACGATTGAAAAAACGGGCGAAATAGGCCGGGTCCTTGAACCCCAGGCTATAGGCGGTCTCATGTACGGTACAGGCGCTGAACAGCAGCATGCGCTTGGCCTCGCGCAGCAGCCTGTCGAAGATCAGCCGTTTGGGGGGCTGGTTGGCGAAGCGGCGGCACAGATCGTTCAACCGTGATTCGGTCACCCCCAGCGCCCGCGCATAGTCCGGCACCGGCAGGTGATCGCGGAAGCGCTCATCCACCATTTTGTTGAAGCGCTGGAACAATTTCAGCTCGCCGCGCACTCCGCTGGTGGCGGTATCTTCCAACGCGGCATTGCGCAGCAACAGGGTAAACACCGCCTGCGCCAGCAGCGCCAGCGTCTGCTCGCGGCCGGCCAGTTGCTGGCCGAATTCACGGCGGATCAGCGCCCAGTAATGGCTCAGCGCCGCCAGCTCCTGCGGGGCGTCCGCCATCGACAGACAGATGCCCGGCATATCGAGCGCCAGATTGCTGCCGGGATACAGCCGCTCCAGCAGCGGCCAGATCAGCTCCTGGCGCACCGTCAGCACGTGGCCGTCACTGACCGGCTCGGTGAAGAACGCATGCGGTACCGAGGGCGGCGTCAGGATAAACAGCGGCGCCTGCACCGAATAGTGCTGGCTGTCCAGTTGCAGCTCAATCTTGCCGGTTTCCAGGAAATGCACCTGGAAGAAACGGTCATGCCAATGCACCTGCATGTCGCGGCCAAAAAACGCCGCCAGCCCGGCGAAGGTTTCGTAGTGCACCTCATCGGTGGCGTAGCGCGCATCGTACTCTTTGCAGATGTCGATATTGGCGATAAAACCGGTACTTTTCTGCACATCATCCTCCCTCAGCCATAAGCCTGATATCAGGCCTATGGCGTGGCCCGCGGACGCGAGCCCTGCATCGGAATGCGCCAGACGATCAACGCTCCGATGACCAACAGCGCCGCCACGAAATACAGCCCGGCGTTAAAGCTGCCGGTCAGATCCTTAAACCAACCGATCAACAGCGGGCTGAGCGCCGATCCTATATTGCCGGTGGCGTTGATCACCGCGATCCCTATCGCGCGCGCTTCCAGGCTGATGGATTGATCCGGCGTGGTCCAGAAGATCGCCATCGCGGTGAAGGACCCCACCGAAGCCATGACGATCCCCAGCAGTTGGATCAGGCTGTGATCGGTGGCCGAGGCCAGCAGCCAGCCGGCGGCGGCAAACAGGTAGGGCAGCGCGGTATGCCGCTTGCGCTCCTGCAGGCGATCCGATCGCTTGCTCCACCACACCATGCCGGCGATGGTGCAGATCTGCGGGATCGCCGCCAGAATGCCGATCATGATATTGCTGCTGCCCTGGTTGAAGCTCTGCAGGATCTGCGGCGTCCAGATGTTGATGGCGCTCAGGGTGTTGGTCAGGCAAAAATAGGCCAGCGTGTACATCAGTACGATCGGAGTGAACACCTCACGCCACAGGCTGCGCTGCTGCATCGCCCGGTGGCTGCGCGGCCCGTTCGGCTGCACCAGTTGCAGCTTGTCGGCGTCCATCATCGCCCTCAGGCTGGTTTTTTCTTCGTCGGTCAGCCATTTGGCCTTGGCCGGCGTATCGTCGAGATAGAACCACACCACCACGCCCAGCAACACCGAAGGAATGCCTTCCAGCAGGAACAGCCATTGCCAGCCCTTGAGGTTCATCACCCCGTCCAGCGCCAGAATGTAGCCCGATACCAGGGAACCGATCGCCATGGTCACCGGCATGGCGATCATAAACAGCGCGTTGGCGCGGGCGCGGTAAAAGGCCGGGAACCAGTAGGTGAGATACACCAGAATGCCGGGCAGGAAACCGGCCTCGGTGATGCCGACGATCATGCGCAATACGTAAAGGCTGGTCGGGCCGCTGGCGAACAACGTGCAGGTCGAGGCAATGCCCCACAGCACCATGAAGGTAGCGATCCAGCGCCGCGCGCCGACGATCCCGAGCATGATATTGCTGGGAATGCCGAAGATCACATAGGTGACGTAAAACAGCGTCGCCGCCAGGCCAAACATGGTCGAACTGAGGCCGAGATCCTTGCCCATCGTCAGCCCGGCGAAACCGATGTTGATGCGGTCGAGGAAAGAGAAAACAAACAGCACGAACAGGAAAATAATCAGTCGCCGAAACAGCTTTTTAATCACCGATTGCTCGGCGGCGGTTAACGCTTTATGTTGCTGCGCCGGGTTGGCCGGCGGCAGCGAATCGACGTTGCTCATGGTAGCTCCGATTAATAAACGCCCGGGGATTGCGGTGGCGCCGGCGGCAGATCCTGTTTAAAACGGCTCGCCAGGGATTCCGCCGCACGCGCCAGCAAGGTGGTGTCCACCCCAACGGCGACAAACAGCGCGCCGGAGGCCAGGTAATGCTGCGCCAACTGCGGATTGGCCATCAGGATGCCCGGCGCTTTGCCGGCCGCGCTGATGCGCGCGATGGCGTCGTCAATGGTGCGTTGCACTTCGGGGTGCTGCGGGTTGCCGGCAAACCCCATGTCGGCGCTCAGATCCGCCGGGCCGATAAACACCCCGTCGACGCCTTCCACCTGCAGAATGGCGTCCAGATTTTTCACCGCCTCACGGGTCTCGATCTGCACCAGCACGCACATCTGCGCATCGGCCTGCTGCAGATAATCCGGTACCCGATTCCAGCGAGAAGCTCGCGCCAGCGCACTGCCGACGCCACGTACGCCGTGCGGCGGATAACGGGTAGCTCGCACCGCCTCGCGCGCTTGTTCGGCATTCTGAATCATCGGGATCAGCAGGGTCTGCGCACCGACGTCCAGCAGTTGCTTGATGATCACCGCATCGTTCCAGGGCGGGCGCACCACCGGGTGGCTCGGGTAAGGCGCTATCGCCTGCAACTGGCCCAGCACCGTCTGCACGTTGTTGGGCGCGTGTTCGCCGTCGATCAGCAACCAGTCGAAACCGGCGCCGGCCAACAGTTCCGCGCTGTAACTGCTGCACAGACCCAGCCACAGGCCAATCTGCGGGCGCTTTTCCTGCAATGCCCGTTTGAAATGGTTGGTTAACATTGAACCCCCTTAAACGAACCGGCAGCTGATACAACCCATCGGGCCATAATCAACGTGGAAGGTATCGCCGCGCCGCGCGGGCACCGGCCGGGTAAAGGAACCGCCGAGGATCACCTGTCCGGCCTCCAGCTCTACGTCATACGGGAACAGCTTGTTGGCCAGCCAGGCGACGCCGTTGGCCGGGTGGTTGAGCACCGCCGCCGCCACCCCGGACTCTTCGATCACCCCGTTGCGGTACAGCAACGCACTGATCCAACGCAGGTCCAGCGCGTCCGGTTTGATCGGCCGGCCGCCCATCACCACCCCGGCGTTGGCGGCATTATCGGAAATGGTGTCGAACACCTTGCGCGGCCGCTGGGTCTGCGGATCGACGTTATGGCTGCGCGCATCGATGATCTCCAGCGCCGGAATGACGTAATCGGTGGCGTTGTACACGTCGAACAGCGTGCAGTTCGGCCCACGCAGCGGTTTGGCCAACACGAACGCCAGCTCCACCTCGACGCGCGGCACGATAAAACGATCGACTGGAATGTCGCTGCCGTCGTTGAAGAACATGTCGTCCAGCAGCGCGCCGAAATCCGGTTCGGTGATCTGCGAGCTGACCTGCATGGCACGCGAGGTCAGGCCGATCTTATGGCCCTTCAGCGTACGACCTTCGGCGATCTTCAGCGCCACCCACTGCCGCTGAATGGCATAAGCGTCTTCAAGGGTGATCTCGGGATGATCCAGCGACAGCGCGCGGATCTGTTCGCGGCTCTGTTCCGCCTGGTGCAAGCGCTGCACGGCGCGGCTAATCAGCTCTTTATCCAACATTTACGGCCCCTTACTCTTTGCGAAATAGCGCATGGACATTGTTCTGCTTGTAATTCAGCACCGGATCCAGCTCTTCAAGGGTGAAGGACAGCGCCAGATAACGGCTGGCCATCAACGCGGCAAAGTGTTCCTTGATCAGCGCAAACAGCATCTCGCCGACCTGCTCGCGGCTTTCCAGACTGCGGCCGTGGCCTATCTTCAGCGTCATATGCACGAAGGCGTAATCCTGCTTGCCGTCGGCCATCTGCCAGGTGTCCAGCCAGAGGGCGCGGCTGCGTACCCCGGCCAGCGGGAAGATGCCGGTGTCCGCCAGCGCCTGATTGACCTTGGCGAACAAGGCGGGAAGATCGGCCTCTTCGCGGATGTTGTTGGTGCATTCAGCATAAAAATGCGGCATAGCAATCTCCGAACGGCGAATTTGCGCGGGCAAGCCGCCCGCGCGGCGGTGGTTACAGGGTGTTGCCGAGCTTGAAGCCTTTTTCCTTGTCGCCCTCGCGGGTGTAGGAAAAACCGTCTGCGCCGATGGTGACGGCCATTTCGCTTGGCGCACTGCGTTCGATGACCGGCTGCGGCCGGCCGTCGAGATCCAACACTTGCGATCCTTCGGTGTACCAGCTCGGCACCACCGGGTTACCCCACCAGTCGCGGCGCTGGTTGTCGTGCACATCCCAGGTCACGGTCGGGTTATCCGGATCGCCGGTGTAGTAGTCCTGGGTATAGATCTCCACCCGGTGTCCATCGGGATCGCGCAGATAGAGATAGAAGGCGTTGGAGACGCCGTGGCGGCCGGGGCCGCGTTCGATCAAATCGGATTTACGCAGCGCGCCGAGCTTGTCGCAGATGGCCAGAATGTTGTGCTTTTCATGGGTGGCGAAGGCGATATGATGCATGCGCGGCCCGGCCCCGCCGGTCATCGCGGTATCATGCACCGTGGCTTTGCGGCGCATCCAGGCGGCGTAAACCACGCCGTTTTCATCGCGGATATCTTCCGTCACGCGAAAACCCAGCCCCTGGATGTATTCCACAGCTCGCGGGACGTCGGGCGTAATTTGGTTAAAGTGATCAAGGCGCACCAGCGCACCCGGCGTGTAGAGATCGTAACGCCAGGCCAGGCGTTCGACGTGCTGCACGTCGTAGAAAAACTCGTACGGAAAGCCGAGCGGATCTTCAACCCGCACCGCATCGCCGATGCCTTTGACGAAGCCCTTCACCCGGCGCTCGGTGCGGCAGCCCAAGGCGTTGAAATAGGCTTCGGCGCGGTCGACGTCTTCCGGCGTGCGCACGCGGAAAGCAAAGGCCGCAACGGCGGCCACCGGGCCTTCGCGCAGCACCAGGTTATGGTGAATAAACTCTTCCATCGAACGCAGGTACAGGGTTTTCTCATCCTCGGCGGTGACCACCAGGCCAAGGATGTCGACGTAGAATTCGCGCGCCGCTTTAAGGTTGGTTACCTGAATTTCCATATAGGCACAGCGCACAACGTCGGGAGCAGGGACAGCATGGGTGGTAAGTTTTATCGTCATCGTTCTCATCTCTTTCGTTTTTGTTGTGGCCTGAGGCTTAGACGCCCCATTTCGGGATTGGGTGGTCCCCCATGGAAATGCACACGTTCTTCATCTCGGCGAACACCTCAAAGCTGTATTCGCCGCCCTCGCGGCCGGTGCCGGAGGATTTCACGCCACCGAACGGCTGGCGCAGATCGCGTACGTTTTGGGTGTTGACGAACACCATGCCCGCTTCAATATTGCGGGCCAGACGCAGAACCTTGCTCACATCCTGCGTCCAGATGTAGGACGCCAGGCCGTACTCCACGTCGTTGGCCATGCGCAGGCCGTCTTCTTCCGATTTGAACGGCAGCAGACAGGCAACCGGCCCGAAGATCTCCTCCTGCGCGACGCGCATCCGGTTGTCGACATCCGCCAGCACCGTCGGGCGCAGGAAGTTGCCGTGGCTCAGCCCGGCCGGTTTTTCCGGGCCGCCGGCCAACAGGGTCGCCCCTTCTTCCACCCCCAGGCGGATATAGCCGGAGACTTTTTCCCAGTGCTGCGGGCTGATCAGCGCCCCCACCTGGGTGTTGGGATCCTGCGGATCGCCCACGCGCAGGCGGTTGGCGCGTTCGGCGAAACGTTTGACGAATTCCGGGTAAATGCTTTCCTGAATGAAAATGCGCGAACCGGCAGTGCAGCGTTCGCCGTTGATCGAGAAGATGGTGAACAGCGCGGCGTCCAGCGCGCGTTCGATGTCCGCATCCTCAAAAATCAGCACCGGCGATTTGCCGCCCAGCTCCATGGAAAATTTCTTCAACCCGGCGCTCTCGATAATACGACGGCCAGTGGCGGTACCGCCGGTGAAGGACACCGCCCGCACGTCTTTATGGCGCACCAGCGCGTCGCCGGCGGTAGCGCCGTAGCCCTGCACCACGTTGAGCACCCCCGCCGGGATGCCGGCTTCCAGCGCCAGTTCGCCCAAGCGATCGGCGGTCAACGGCGACAACTCGGACATTTTCAACACCGCAGTATTGCCCAGCGCCAGGCAGGGCGCGGTTTTCCAGGTGGCGGTCATGAAGGGCACGTTCCACGGCGACACCAGCGCGCACACCCCGACCGGCTGGATCAGCGTGTAGTTGAGCATTTTGTCGTCCACCGGGTAGGTGCGGCCGTTCATCTGCTGGCAGATTTCGGCGAAGAACTCGAAGTTATGCGAGGCTCGCGGGATCAGCACGTTTTTGGTCTGGTGGATCGGCAGGCCGGTATCGGCGGTTTCCATCTCGGCGATCTGCGGCACGTTCTCGTCAATCAGCTCGCCCAGACGGCGCATCAGACGCGCACGCTCTTTCATCGGCGTATTGGCCCATTTCGGGAACGCGGCCTTGGCGGCGGCCACCGCCTGGTCGATCTCCCGTTGCCCGCCGGACGCCACCTCCGCCAGCACCTCGCCGTTGGCCGGGTTGTTGGTGGTGAAATACTCTTTGCTGGCGACGTTCTTGCCGTTGATCCAATGGTTGATGGTTTTCATCGCAGGCTCTCCTCGTAATCTTTTTCACTGATGATGTGGTTAACCAGACGGCCGATGCCCTCGATTTCCACCACCACCTCGTCGCCCGGCTGCACGTCTGCCAGCCCTTTCGGCGTGCCGGTGGCGATCATGTCGCCCGGTTGCAGCGTCATAAATTCGCTCAGGTAGGCGATCAGGAACGGGATATCGAAAATCATGTCGGCGGTGCTGCCACTCTGGCGCAGCTCGCCGTTGACGTAGGTGCTGAGCGCCAGGCGGTGCGGATCGGCGATATCATCGCGATCGACGATGTACGGCCCAATGGGCGTCAGAGTGTCGCGGCTTTTCACCCGCAGGTTCGGTCGATAGTAATTTTCCAGATAGTCGCGGATGGCGTAGTCGTTGCACAGCGTATAACCCGCCACGTACTCCATTGCCCGTTCGCGGCTGACGTTGCGGGCGGTTTTACCGATCACTACCACCAGCTCGGCTTCGTAGTGCATATACGCCACGCCGGCCGGGCGTACCGACACCTGGCGGTGGCCGGTCAGGGTGTTCGGCGCCTTGAGGAACACCAGCGGTTCTTCCGGCGCCTTGAATTCCAGCTCGCTGGCGTGGTCGGCATAGTTGAGGCCCAGGGCAAACACCGTGCCCTGCGCCGGGGGCAGCCACTCGGCGTCCCGTTCCTGCAACACAGTGCCGTCCGGCAGGGTAACGTGCAGCTGCTCATCCACGCGGGCGTTAACAATCTGGCCATGATGGCGAATACGGGCGTGTCTCATGATAATTCTCCTGCCTGCGTCACGCGGTTGGTCAGCGTGGGCAGCCCGGCGGCGCGCACCGTCACTTCATCCCCAGGTTTGATCTCCACCCGCTGGTGCGGGGTGCCAATCAGCACCGCATCGCCCGGTTGCAGGGTAATGAAATCGCTGATGGCGGCGATCAGTTCCGGCACCGAGCGCACCAGATCGGCGGTCGACCAGCGATCCTGCTCCACGCCGTTGATTTCGGTGACGATCTCGAGCTTGCCGGTTGCTGACAGCTGGCCGATATCCCCCAGCGGACAAAAACCGTCGCGACACTTCGCCTTGATCGCCGGGCGGTAAAAGCTGCTTTCCGGCAGGCTGACGTCGTTGGCCAGCGCATAGCCCGCCAGATAGTCCGCCACCCGCTCGGCCGCTACCTTGCGGGCGGTATCGCCGATCACCACCGCCAGCGTAGCGCCGCTTTGCACCTTCTCACCGGCCGGGAACGGGATCGCCCCGCCGTTGGCGAGGTGGGTATTGCGCGGTTTGATAAACCACACCGGGGTCTTGGGCGGGGTGTTATAGGGCGGCTGATGGAACGCCTGATCCCAGGCGTCAATCTGGCTGCGGTGGTTCAACGCGACGGAAAATACGGTGCCTTTCATGCAAACTCCTCTCGTGACAGAACATGACAACCGGCATTCATTAATATATTAACGATTAGTTTTATACGCTGTTTACGATTTACGCAACGCGGTTGGATTGATTTGTGATCCTGATAACAAAATATTCACAACCGCGGAACATTGGCGTTATTATTCAAAGCATTAATCATTTTTTGGCGTATTTTTACCCGCCAGCCGCTTTTTCGCTTTATACGTTGGGGTAAATCTGGCTATTATTAAGTTATTAATAAATCAGGCCTGGCAGGGGCGTACTCTATTGCGCTCGTGGTCCCAGCATGCTGGGGCCCCAGAATCAGGGCCGACATACCGAACACCTTGACAGTAAAGGCCAAATCTATGCATGAATCCTTAACCATTGCCCTGTTGCAGGCGCGTGAAACCGCCATGGGGTTTTTCCGCCCGATCCTGAAAAGCCACAATCTGACGGAACAGCAGTGGCGCATCATCCGCGTGCTGGCCGACAGCCGTTCGATTGAATTCCACGAACTGGCGGCGGAGACCTGCATCCTGCGCCCCAGCCTGACCGGCATTTTGTCGCGCATGGAGCGCGATAAGCTGATTTTCCGCCTGAAGCCGGTCAACGATCAGCGCAAGCTGTACGTTTCGCTGACCCAGCCGGGCCAGGAGTTGTACGACGTGGCACGCCATCAGGTGGAACAGGGTTACCGCGAGATTGAAGCCGCGTTTTCGCAGCAGAAGATGGATCAACTGATGACGTTGCTGGACGAGCTGATCACCCTGGGCGACAAACTGCCGGCCAACGTGACGGCCCCTCCCACCAAGAAATGATTCAATGAATCGGCATCCTCAAATGAACGGGCGTTGCAGCTAAATAGCTGTGTTTAATACCGCTACACCCTAAGCTTGAGGTGGGTGGGCGTCATGGCAGGTTAGCCGACCGTTGAGCGCAGGGATGCGCGATACGAGCCCCCAGGGACGGGTTCACGGCGCGTCGGCGTTCTGCATGACCCCCACCTGTAGCACTATTCGGTGCAGCTAGTTACGCCTGCAGCCAACCACGCTGCAGCGTCAAGCAAGAAGAGAATTCGCTTCCGGCAGCAGTGCGCCGCCGTCCACCACCAGCGTCTGGCCGGTGATATAGGCCGCCGCCGGCGAGGCGAGAAACACCATCGCCGCAGCGATGTCTTCCGGCTCCCCCAGCCGCCCGAGCGGGACGGCGGCGGCAATCGCCTGATTGACTGCCGCGCCGCCCAAATTGGCCATCGCCGGCGTGCGGATCATCCCCGGCTCCACGCCGTTAACCCGAATGCCCGCCGGCGCCAGCTCCAGCGCCGCCGCACGAATAAACCCGTTCACGCCCGCCTTTGAAGCGGCGTAGTGTGCCAGCCCCGGATAAGCCACCCGCGGCCCGGTCACCGACGAGGTCACCAGCACGCAGCCGCCCTGGCGGCGCATCCACGGCAGCGCCGCCTGCGCCAGAAAGAACGGTGCCATCAGATTGACGCTCAGCGTGCGTTGCAACAGCGGGGCGTCAATGTCGGCAAACGGCGTCAGCGGAAAGTAGGCCGCATTGTGGACAACCACGTCCAGCCGCCGATACTGCTCCCCCACCGCCGCGACCCGTTCGGCAATCTGCGCCGCGTCGGCCACATCGCAGGCCACGGCCTGCACCCGCCAACCTTGCCGCTGCAAGCTCTCCGCCGCGTCCTGCGCCTTGCGCAGTTGCAGATCGGCCATCACCACCGTCGCGCCCAGGCGGGCAAAAGCTTCGACAATCGCCAGCCCGATGCCCTGAGCGCCGCCGGTCACCAACACCACCTGGCCGCTGAAGGCATCGGCCGCATAGATTGCGTTCATCGGCTACCCCCTGGGATGACGGGTGGTATTCAGCACCTGCGCATGAGCGCCCACCGCAAAATTGCTCAGCGCGCTGAAGTCGCTGCCCTGATAGCCGAGGATCTTGCCGTCGGTCCGCATCGCCTGCAGATCGATCATCACCACGCCCAGCGTCGGCACGATCTTCTCGCGCCACACGAACAGGTAAAGCTGCTCGGCGACTTTCACGTAATGACAACGATCGACGTCCGCCAGCCCTTTCTCTACGCCGTCCAGACACTGCCAGGCGTAAAAATTGTCGTTCAGGTAGATGTGCTCGTAACGTTCGGTCGGGCTGTAGGTGTACATATTGCGCATGCCGATCAATTCGTCGGTGAAATGCGGCAACGCGGCCGCCGCATTATCCAGCGTGCCGAAGCGGAATTCGGCGTTGACCGCCGTGAGCGGCAAGCCTTGTTCAACGCGGCTGAAAGCATCCAGCCGGGTTTGCCGTTCATCCGGCAATTGGCCGTACACCAGGGTGAAATTGCCCTGATTGCGATCGCACACCAGCGTCATGCTGGCGTTGTCTTGCGAGGGATCGAGAAAATCGATAAACAAAATGCCGGAGCGAATGCTGGTGGCGCGATAAGCAATACCTGCGCGCGCGCCCCAGTTCAGCGTTTGATCATCGGTAAAATGGCACTTCAGCGTTTCGCCCTCGGCAAAATGCAATGTCAGCGTGCTGCCGCTCAGCCCGAGCTGCCGTTCCAGCGTGTTGCTGTGCGGCGCAAAGCCTTCCGCCAGTGCGCCAACCTGAATAAATACCGCCTCTGTACTCATCTGATTCTCCTTAAAGGGAAGTAAAAGCCAACGTCGGCACGTCGACGATGGTAGAGCCGCCATCGGCCACCAGCGCCGCACCGGTAATGATTGACGCCTCGGCCGAGCAGAGAAAACGGCAGACGCCGGCAATGTCTTCCGCGCTGGCCGGGCGACGCAGCGGCACGTCGCGGCACACCATCCGGTAAGCCTGCTCCAGCGAGATCTGATGGGCGTCCATCAGCGGCTGCATCTCCTCGTCCGCCATCGGCGTAGTCACCCAACCGGGGCACACCGCATTGGCGCGTACCCCGAGCGGGCCATAGTCGCGGGCGATGGAACGCATCAGCCCGATCAGCGCGTGCTTGGCGGTGACGTAACCGCACACCTCCGGTCCGGCGGCCAGCGAGGCGATAGAGGCGACGAACAGCAGGTTGCCGCCGGTTTTCACCAGTTCAGGCAGGCAGGCGCGCGCGCTGGCGAAAGCGCTGTTGAGATTGCTGTCCAACGCGCCTTGCCACTGCGCGTCGCTCGTGTCGGTAATGCGCCCAACCCCCATGCCGCCGGCGCAGCCGATCAGGCAATCGATGCGCCCGCCCTGCCGCAAAATGGCCGGCAGCAGGATGGTATTCCAGCTTTCGCCGCTCGACGCGTCGCCCACCAGCGCCACGGCGCCGATTTCCTCGGCCAACAGCGCCAGCGGTTCGCGGCGACGGCCGATGATAAACACCCTGTCGCCCTGAGCGGCCAGCCGCCGGGCACAGGCAGCCCCCACGCCGGTGCCGCCGCCGGTAATCACCACCACTCTATTCATCCAGTTTCTCCATCAGTTGGCCGATCATCAGCAGGCTGCTCAGCAACAACCGCCGCTGTTCCGGCTCCAGCCGCAGGTAGCGACGGCCGGCCGGCAATCGGCTGACCACTTCAGACGCGGCAAAATGTTCGATATCCAGCCACCAGCGGCCGTCGGCCACCCTCAGTTGGATGCTGCGGAAATCAAGCTGCGTCAGCGTCTGGCCAATCTGCGGATAACGCTGCAAAGCGCCGATCACCCGCTGCGCCGTGGCATTGTCGCGGGTGGCGCGATAAACCACACCCCGCCGCCGCAGCCAACCCCCGGCGGTGATGCGCAGCGTCAGCGGCTCGGCCAACGTGCTTGACCCCTGCAGGCGGAAGCGGTGGCTGACGATATGCGCCATAAACAGCGAGCTGACCCGTTCGCTGATCTCAATCACCGGCCCCTGCGGCAGCGTCAAGCGCAGTTGGCACGGCGCCAGGCGTTCGCAGGCATAGGGCTGAAGATTTTGCGCCAACCGAGTGAGCGTCGCCCCGGGCTGATAACCCGCCGGCTGTCGCCGCCACACGCGATTAAGTGAGGGAAGTAAGCCGATCAAACTGCGCCTCCTCGTTTTCCGTTTTGGCGAAGGCGGTTTCCAGTACCTGCTCGACCGGCACCGGTTTGAACGGGTTGACCTTCTGCACGCACAGCGTCCAGAACAGCGCATAGGCGGCGGTCAGACCGATCATGATGCTGAAGGGGATATAAACGTCGCGCGGGTTCATGCCCGGCGGAGTGATGTAGATAATCGCCAGCACAATGCCGATGCTGGAGACGATTTGCGGCAGCGGGAACCACGGCGATTTGTAGGCGCGCGGCAGATCCGGCCGCCGAATACGCAGGATCACCACCGAGCAGGTCACCAGCAAGTAGGCCACACCCCAGGCGCACACCGCCGCCAGCACCAGCGGGAGAATGCGCTCGAGATTGCCCTGAATGACGAAGGCGTGTACGCAGGGGATCAGCACCGCCACCAGAATGCCCACCACCGGGGTTTTAAAGCGCGGGTGCAGATAAGCGAAGATGCGCGGCAGCGCGCCGTCCAGCGCCATGCCGTACAGAATGCGCGGCACCGCCGCCATCAGCGTATTAATGGTCGCCGCCCCGGCCAGCAGCAGCCCGATACCGAGCCAATATTTGCCGAACTCGCCCATCACCTGCCCGGCAAAGGCCGGGATCGCCATCGGCGTGTCCAGCAAGTGAACGCCGTTGGCGGCATCCACCACCACGTTATCCACCTGATGGCTGAGCGCGGCGCCGTAAAGCGCCATGCAGACCGCCACGCCGCACAGCCCCAGCGACATGGCGCGCGGGATCACTCTGGCGGAGCCTTTGATCTCCGGCGCCATCGGCGTCACCAGTTCGCAGCCGACGAACATAAACATCGCCATGCCGATCAGGCTGAACACCGCAAAGGGATCGCTCAGGCTCAGCGTGCTGCCGAACCAGCCTTCCAGCGGCACCGCATGCGGCGACAGCAGCCCGGCGATACCGAAAATCACCAGCGTGCTCCACATGGCGAAAGTCAGCACGATCTCCGCCTTGCCGAATGCCTCGATGCCAAACGCATTGAGCAGACCGAACAGGATCACCAACCCGACGCCAATCATCCAGGAGGCGTTGTGGGTTTCCATCAGGGTGTTGAGGTGTTCGAAATTCACCAGCGCCATGATGCCGGAGAGAATGGTCTCGGCGGTGCCGGCAAAGATATGCACGATCAGATAGGCCGACAGCGCGCCGGTAATGGCAAAAAAACGGCCCATGCCGCAGGCGATATAGTCATACACCGAGCCGGAGGTCGGCAGCATCGCCGCCGCCTCCGAGAAGGTGGTGAGCTGGGCTTGCATCATGATGAAGGCGATCAGCATCGCCAGCGCGAAGGTATCGCCGCCAATACCGAAACCGCTGGTGACGGTGAGGATCACCGGACTGGCCATAATCACCCCGACCGAGCTGGCCAGCGTAGTGGGGAATCCGACCTTGCCCCGTTCAAGGTGGGCATGAAGCCGCGACGACAGGTTCATGGGTAGTTCCTCTTAGTTTTTGCCCTGGTGTTGTTTGTGCAGGTTTACGCCGCAATTAGCGGTGATCTCACTATAGAGAGGAAAGGAAAATACTGGCTATCGTCCTTAAGGACGAGGCCGAACCATAGCTTTTTCCTCTTATCTTTTTAGCCCGGCCAACCGTTATGGTTTGAATCTCGCGGAGGGGATTTTCGAGAGAATGCGGGGAACAGCGCGTCTGTCCATCGTTCTTAGGAACGAGCCGCCGACAGCAAGCGAAGAGGGGTCGCCAACCGGCGATACGCGCAGCGCCGTCCCCCTGGCAGGGGAAATCACTTTAAATTCAGCGGGAAGGAGGCATACCATTCGTTAATATATTAACTAAACATTGACGCAAGGCCGCCCATTCCCCAGCTAAACGGGGGGCGTTGCCTTGTTATTTATGTATTTTATTGCAATCAGGCTCACGTTGTTAATATGTTCTCATTGTGTTACCGAATTGCTACAACTATGCTGGGATCGTTCATATATTGAACGACGCATTCTCCAGAACGCAGGGTAGGTAAAGGAGGGAAATGAATCATGCGCAGCACATCATCCGATGCCTTTATCAACAGCTGTCTGACCACCATTGCGCATTTGATCCCGGTGTCCGCCGGGGTGTTTTACCTGGTCAATCAAGATCTGCGGCCAGACCACTATATTCTGCACGGCATTTCCGATAAGACGCATCAGCAGTATTTGACCCATTTTCAGCAGATTGATCCGCTCAAACCCGCCAATTTCCATCAGCAGGATATCAGCATGGTCGGCATGAGCCCGGCGGCGATCGCCAATAACCGCCATTATTATCATGACTTTATGCTGCCGAATGACATGCGCGATATGACGGAGATTTTTATCCGCCAGCGTAAACGCATTATCGCCGGGGTGTCCTTGATCCGCGATACGCCCTTTACCGAGGTGGAGCGTGGCCGCCTGCGGGCGGTACTGCCGCTGATAGAACTGGCGACGCGCGATCTGCTGCCCGGCTGCGAAGCCCAGTTGCTGACCGCCAAGGAGCAGGAGATCGTCAATATGGTGCGCGAAGGGGCCAGCAATAAACGCATCGCCCTGAAACTGGGCATTTCACTTTCGACGGTGAAAACCCATATGCGCAATATCTTTGCCAAAACCGAGGTAGCAAACCGCACCGAATTGGTGGCCAGCAGCTTTATTGCCCTGGGTTAATGAATACAGCCATAACGATGGCTTATAACAGGTAAAAATAAACTCGTTAATTATTCGCTATCCATAGGCGCGGTTTCCGCCTGCCCAAAATACGGCATCGCGGCGATATCTGATTCAGGTTTAACCTGCGGGGATAATTATTATGTCCAGTGATTCAGTTTCTGTACCCTCAACCGGGGCAGCTATCCCCTGCCCGCCACGGCTGCTGACCGCCATTATTATTTTTGCCGCCATTGCGCCGGGCATCCTGATGACCGCCCCGGCGATAGCGGCGCAGTTAGCCGGCCAGTGGCAGCTCACCCCAGCGCAAATCGGCCACTTGTTTTCGACCGAATTGGGTGCCATGAGCCTGGCGACCTTGCCCGCCTGGTGGTGGATAAGCCGCGTTAACTGGCGCCGGGTCGCTGCGTTGGCGGCGGCGGTGTTTATCGCCGGCAATCTGGCCTCGGCGCTCATCGGCGATTTCACCCTGCTGCTGGGGCTGCGTTTTATCGCTTCGATGGCCGGCGGCACCTTGATGATCCTGTGCATCACCTGCGCGGGCGGCACCGCCAACCCCAGCCGGGTCTACGCCTTCTGGGTATTGGGCCAACTGGTGCTGGGTGCAGTCGGGCTACTGGTGCTGCCCCCGCTGTTCGCTCATTTCGGCCTGATGGCGGTGTATCTGATTCTGGCGGCCATCATGCTGTGCTGCCTGCCCCTGATCCGCGCCTTCCCAGCCGGGTTTCACCCGACGCACGCAGCGCTGCGCTCCGCCGCCTCTCCCTGGTTCCGCAAAGCTTTCGCCGTGATGGCGGTACTGAGCTTTTATATCAGCCTGAGCGCGGTCTGGACCTTTATCGGCAGTATCGCCGCCGCGGCCGGCCTTTCGCCGGTCAACAGCGGCCAGGTGCTGGCTGCCGCCACCCTGTTTGGCATCGTCGGCGCCGGCAGTGCCGCGTTTATCAGCGCACGCCGCCGTGGCGACGGACTGATTTGGCTGGGCTACGGCCTGTTGATCGCCGGCATTGCGCTGCTGATCCGTGACCCCTTGCTGCTGCGTTTCGCGGTGGCGGCGGTGCTGTTCAAGTTTACCTGGACCTTTGTCCTGCCGTTTATTCTGGCCCGCGTCGCCGGGCTGGATAATAACGGCAAGCTGATGAATAACATCAATTTGGTGATTGGCGGCGGCATGGCGATTGGCCCAACGCTGGCCGGCTACCTGATTGAATCTTCGGGTGGCTTCGACGCCCTGTTGATCGGCGCGCTGGGCTGCGCGCTGCTGTCGCTATTATTGATTTTGTTAGCTTCACCGCGCACGCCGCGCCATTGACCAGGAGTAAAAAGGTGAAAAGAAAAACCGGTTTCTTCTTTGATGAACGCTGTTTCTGGCACAGCACCGGCCTGCATGCCACTACGCTGCCGGTCGGCGGTTGGGTTCAACCCCCTTCGGGGGCGGGCCATGCGGAATCGCCGGAAACCAAACGGCGGATGAAAAACCTGATGGACGTCTCCGGCCTGTCGCGCCAGCTCAGGCTGCTGAGCGCCGAACTGGCCACTGACGAAGACCTGCTGCGCATTCACCCGGCCGACTATTTGCAACGTTTCAAACAGTTAAGCGACAACGGCGGCGGCATGCTGGGGGAAGAAGCCCCGCTGGGCCCGGGCAGTTATGAAATAGCGAAACTGTCCGCCGGGCTGGCCTGCGCGGCGGTCGAGGCGGTGCTGCAAGCTGAGCTGGACAACGCCTATGCGCTGTCGCGCCCGCCGGGTCACCACTGCCTGCCTGACCAATCGATGGGTTTCTGCTTTCTGGCCAATATCCCGATTGCCATCGAGCGCGCCAAGGCCCAATACGGCCTGGGCAAGGTGGCGGTGCTCGACTGGGACGTGCATCACGGCAACGGCACCCAGCATATCTACTGGCAACGAGATGATGTGCTGACGCTGTCGCTGCATCAGGACGGCTGCTTCCCGGCCGGCTATTCCGGCGAGCAGGATCGCGGCGCAGGCGCGGGAGAAGGCTGTAACATCAACATTCCGCTGCTGGCCGGTACCGGCGACGACGGCTACCTCTACGCTCTGCGACGGATAGTGATCCCGGCGCTGGAACAGTTTCAGCCTGAACTGATTATTATTGCCTGCGGTTACGACGCCAACGCCATCGATCCCCTGGCGCGCATGCAGTTGCACAGCGACAGCTTTCGCAGCATGACCGCGCTGGTGCAAGACGCCGCCGATCGCCTGTGCGGCGGCAAACTGGTGATGGTTCATGAGGGCGGCTACGCCGAATCCTACGTGCCGTTCTGCGGCCTGGCGGTGATGGAGCAGCTCAGCGGCATTCGCACCGAAGTGCAGGATCCGCTGCTGGATTTTATCCGGCAACAGCAGCCGCGTGACGCCTTCAACCTGTTTCAACGCGACGCCATCGATCGGTTGGCGCAGCAGTTCAAACTGTAGTTTCCCTCTGGGGCGCCGCAGGTTGTGCCCCTACGCCATTGCCGCTACGCTGAATAGGGTTTCCGTTATCCTGCCGACGAGAAAATACTATGTCTGAACAAAAGATTAGCTTTATCAAAGGTGGCCATGGCGATATTGCCGTGCATGACTGGAGCCGCGATCGGCCGCGCTTTCTGGCGCTGCTGGTACACGGCTACGGCGAGCATCTCGGCCGTTATCAGTACGTGGCGCGTACGCTGGCGGCACAGGGCGCACGCGTGTTTGGCCCCGACCATCTCGGCCACGGGTTATCGCAGGGCGAGCGCGTATTGATTGAGGATTACGACGCCGTAGTCGACGACGTTCGCCGCGTAGTAGAGCATTTTCAGCAGCTACACCCAGACGTGCCGCTGGTGGTCATCGGCCATTCGATGGGCGGCATGATCGCCACCCGTTATGCCCAGCGTTATCGCGAAGGTATCCGCGCACTGGTGCTATCCGGCCCGCTGATCGGCGAAAGAACCCTGATCTCCGACTTGCTTGATCTACCCGCTATCCCGAACGAACCGCTGGATACCGCCACTTTGTCGCGCGATCCGGCCGTTTGCGAAGCCTATCAGGCCGATCCTTTGGTGTGGCACGGGCCATTCAAACGACCGACGCTGCGCGCCATGCAGCAGATCCTGGCAAAAATCAACGCAGGGCCGGGTTTCGGCACGCTGCCTACGCTGTGGATACACGGCGATGACGATCGGCTGGTGCTGATGGCCGAATCGCAGAGCGCCATCGATCGGCTGAAGGGCAGCGATTTCGACGCCATGATCAACCCCGGCGGGCGGCATGAGAGTTTTAACGAAACCAACAAAGATCAGATATTGAAGCGGGTCACCGACTTTATCGAGCGGGTGCTGGGATAGCGGATTTCCCCTCTCCCGGCGGAGAGGGGCTAACGGTGAGATCAACCTTCGACGATGGCGAGATAGTGTTTTACAAAACGATCGGAGGTGATTTCCCAGCGCACCGGCGTGCCCTTCTCGACAAACCACGAATCCCCGGCCTGATACTGCACGGACTTCCCGGTGTTCTCATCGGTCAGCGTCGCGGTGCCTTCCCACACGGTGGCGTGTTCGGCAAACGGATACTCCATCACAAAGGTGCCGCGCGTACAGCTGAAAACGCCGCAGTTCAGGTTATCGGTCGGCTCACCGAAAAGGCTCGCCACACCGACGTTGGGTGAACCTGCGATCACTCTGGCACCCAGGTTGCTGACGCTGCCAATGTCCAACAGTTCAGGCAGCGGTTGCTTAAGCAGTAATGGTTTCATGTTTCTCTCCTGTGATAAAAATTAGCGACGGCCTTTCCAGTAGCCGGACGTCTGGTGCCAAACCTTGCCGGCAGTGGTCATTACCCGTCGCAGCTTGTCTTTGCCGAAGATGTTGACGTGCGGGATCGAACTCATCAGATCGTAACGATCGGATCCCTCGCTCATGCCCTCCGCCAGCACCTTGCAGACGATATGGCTTGGCGTTACGCCAAAGCCGGAATAGCCCTGCACATAAAACACGTTGTCATGCTGCGGCAAGGTACCGATCTGCGGGAACAGGTTGGCGCTGCAGCACAGCGGCCCGCCCCAGGCCAGATCGATCTTCACGTCATGCAGGTACGGGAACACTTTCAGCATCAGGTTGCGGTTCCAGGCTTTGAGATCCGCCGGGATGTATTCGATCAAACGGGTGGCGCTGCCGAACAGCAGGCGGTTTTCATTGGTGACACGGTAGTAATCGATCACCGGGCGAATATCGCTGTAAGCGCCGCGGATCGGGCTGATGCGCCGGATCAACTCCTCGGGCAGCGGTTCGGTCGCCAACTGGAAAGCGTAGGTGTTGATGGTTTTACTATGGATAAACGGCTCCATGCCGTTGAGAAAGCCGTTGCACGCCCACAGCATCTTGTTGGCGCGCACCGAGCCCATGGCGGTGCGGACCTTAATGCGCGACCCGTACTCGACGTTAAGCACGCTGCTGTTTTCGAAAATTTTCACGCCGTAGCCGCTCAGTGCCTTGGCCTCGCCCAACAGCAGGTTGAGCGAATGCACGTGCCCGCCGCCCATGTGCTTCAATGCGCAGGTGTAGGCATCGGATCCCACCACCTGCTTCACTTCCGCGCCGGTATAAAGTTCGATCTCTTCATTTGGCGATACCGCCTTGAACTCTTTCAGCCAGCTGCGCAGGGTTTTCTCCTGGCGTGCATTGCTGCCGAGGTAGCCATAGCCAAAACAGAAATCGGCATCAATCTCGTACTTCTTGATGCGTTCGCGAATAATGCCGGCACCGAGGTTGCTGATTTTGAAGATGGTTTCCAGCCCGGAGGGGCCGACGTGGCGTTTGATTTTTTCCAGATCGTGACCGATGCCGGCCATCACCTGCCCGCCGTTGCGCCCGGTGCCGCCGTAGCCCAAATGGCGCCCCTCCAGAATGGCGATGTTGGTGATGCCCCGCTCCGCCAGCTCCAGCGCGGTATTGATACCGGAGAAGCCGCCGCCGATGATCACCACGTCAACGTCCAGATCGTCTTCCAGCGTCGGGAAGCGCAGATCGTACTTTTTGGTTGCCGCGTAGTAAGTTAACGATTCGATATTATTGTTCACTGCCGCACTCCCGAAGACCCTATGCCCTACTGCGGATTATCGGGAGCGGCCGGCAAAGCCACCATGTCCCCTTAGGGACATTTGCTACAAAAAATTAACATTATGCGCTGCGGCGGTTCGGCCCGGCCAACAGCAGGTTGAACAGTTCGGCCTGCGAACCGATATCCAGCTTGCCGTAGATGTTCTTGCGGTGGTTTTTCACCGTCCCCAGGCTGATGAACAGCCGGTCGGCAATCTGTTGCGAGCCGCAGCCGCTCAGGATCAGATCGACAATTTCGCGTTCGCGCGGGGTCAACAGATAGCGCACCTGTCGGGTTTTGTCCTCCGCCGTCTCCGGCGATACCGGCGCGGCGACCACTTCGCCATGCAGGCGCGCGATGCTTTTGAGCAGCGTCAACGCACTCCTCAACTCCGCCAGTTGCGGATAGCGCATCCCCACCGTCTGGCGCGCAGAACCGAAAAACACCCCCAATCCGCGTTCCGGCGTCAGTGGCAGCAGCACGCCGGCCTCGTCGTGCCAGCCGGTTTGACGGTAAAAATTACGGTAATAGTCAGTGTGATAGAAACCGCATGGCGCCAGCTGACGCAGCGAAAACACCTCGCCGCTGCCGCCGCCGTTCAGCACCTGGTAAAAGGGATCCTGCAGGTAAGCGCCCCGTTGGTAGATTTGGTTGACCGCATCGCTGTTTTCTTGCTCGGTTTTGAGCAGGCAACGCGGCGCACGGCCACGTTCGAAGGCATAAACAATGGCGTTGTCGAAGGCGAAGAAAGCTTCCATCCAGGCCAGCAGGCTGGGATAAAACCTGGGTGTCGCAACCGCGTCAATCACCGCCGATAACCGTTCGACCTGAATACTCATATCCGCCCTCGCCATCATTAATAAATTAACAATTACCTTGTTTCGGATAAAACCGGCAGCGCCATGGCCCGCTTGTTATAAAAAGCATTCAACAGCGCCAAATGCAAGGTTTCGCTTGCTTGCATGTTAAACAAATCACAGCTTCGCCAGATTATGGCACCCCGTCACCTACGGGCCTGGTTAATATGTTAATGAATGAGTTTCCGGCAGTGAAAAGCAGTGGTTCCTCCGACGAGGCTGGCTTATGCTGTGGTTTTACCGCGCCAAGGAGAGAACATGACCACCAGCCTGACGATCGCCAACCGGCATACCTGGTTCGGCCACGGCAGTATTAGCCAACTGATCCCATTACTGGCCACCGATCCCCAGCCGACATTGCTGTTCAGCTGCCGTTCATTCCTCAATGGCGCGGTATATTCCTCATTGGCAGATGCCCTGACGCCGCTGCTGATCGGCACCGAGATCGTCAGCCACGAAGCCTCGCCGCAGGAGATCGACGCCTGGGTCGCACGCTGGCGCGGCAAGGCATTGCGCGTGGTGGCCATTGGCGGCGGCAGCGTGCTGGATGCCGCCAAGGCGTTTGCCGCTTTAGTGGAACATCCGCTGCCGACGCTGCGCTATATGGAAAAGATCGGCGACACCAAAATAAGCGGCGCCACCCTGCCGCTGATCGCCATCCCGACCACTGCCGGCACCGGCAGTGAAGTGACCCAAAACGCAGTGATCACCGATACCCGGATCGGCAAGGTGAAAGCCTCGCTGCGCCATAACAACTTCGTGCCGCATACCGCCATCCTGGATCCGCAACTGCTGCAGGGCGCACCGGACAAGGTGCTGGCTTACTGCGCCATCGACGCCTTTACCCACCTGTTCGAAGCCTATCTGTCCAAAACCGCCAGCGCCATGACGCGCGAGATGTCGCTGACCGGCATCCGCCATTTCCTGGATGCCTGGCCGGCGCTCAACCGCAGCGATCGCGCCCGTGAAGCCATCATGCAGGCCTCGTACCTGGGGGGGCTGACGCTGAGCGCCGCCGGGCTGGGGGTGATCCACGGCATTGCCGGCGAGATTGGCGCGCTGCACGATTACCACCACGGCCAGGTCTGCGGCCGCCTGCTGTTGCCGTTCCTCGAACTGCTGGCACAAAGCGAGCAGCCGCAACAGCGCGCGCTGATGAGCGATCTGGCCGCACGCCTGTTCCCCGAACAGCAAGACAGCCCGGAACGCTATCTGATCGAGTTTATTACCCGCAACGCCATTGCGCCGTTCTGGCAGGATGACCTGCCGATTTCCGGCGACGAACTGGCGGTGACGCTGGAGAAATCCAACAGCAAGAACTCCTTGATCGACTATACCGCCGCGCAACGGCAACTGATGATCGAAGGCGCATTCCGCGTCGAATGATAATATAATGAGATCAAAGCAATAGCGGGAGATCGGAAATGGGTATCATCAGCTGGATTTTCACCGGCATCGCCATTGGCATTCTGGTTGGCGTACTGCTTAAAATCTTCAGTAGGAAGAAAAAGCAGTAAACGGATTTTAAAGGTCGGCAGCGCCGAAAGCCTGTTCGAATAAACCGTCTTTACGCAGCAGGTAACGGCTGTTTATTCCCAGTTCGAACAGGCATAACGCCCCGCGTTCAGCGATAGTAAAAGCCCCGTAATCCAGATTGAGCATATTACCCAGTTCGCGATTACGTTCCCCAGGCGTATGGCCACACAGCACATAACTTATCCCTTCTATCGGTATGCAGTATTTTGCCCGATGTCGTCTACGCCCGGAAAGACAGCTCATCCGCATCAACGGGTCTGCAGCCTGTAAACCAGCCAGAAAATCCCCGAGATGGTTCATTTCAGGCGGTAATTCTGCATGGATTACACAATAGTGATATTGTCCTGCACCGATCAGGATCGCCCACGGAAGCACCACTGCATTGCGATAACATTGATGTTGTAGCGAACTATCCAACTCGAAAAACCACTCTCCCCCTGCCGAACACCATTTCCGGGCTATGGCATCTTGTTGTTCACCTTTGTGTGCACACATATAGTCAATCAAAAGCTTTTCGTGATTCCCCAACACCGAAAAAAACCACGGTTTATCAAGTAACTTCAGGCATCCCAAACTGTGAGTTCCGCGATCAATTAAATCGCCGACAGCGATCAGGCGATCTTTTTGGCTATCAAAACTAACATGTTCAAGTAACTCATGGAGTTCATTCAGGCAGCCATGAAGATCCCCTACGACAAAATCCCGGCCCTGTTCATTCTTGGCCAATTCGGTAATCATCCTTCCTCACCTGTCGAGTAATCACTTGCAGCACACCAATTTTGTTCATAGTATTAATTCGTTCACGAATCATGAACAAAAGGAGAGCATGAACAAATGTCTAAACCAGGAACCGAAGATGCGCTTTTGACCGCAGTAAACGAAAATTTGCCGACCAACCTGCACCTGACGGTGAAACGCTCTTCGAACAATGAGGACTACGACGGTCTGGCAATCCTGACTGTCGGACGCGATCAAACCTTTGACTTCAAGATAGAGATAAAATCGATTCACCGGAAAGAAAATCTCTTTTTGCTGAAAAAAGCATGGCACGACGATGCAACAGACCAACGTCTGCTTATCTGCCCTCACCTGACCGCCGCTCAAGCCGAGATTTGTGAAGAACTACGCCTCAATTTCATTGATGCCGCCGGTAATGCCAGCATCGTTACTAAAGGGCTGTTTCTGCGTATTTCCGGCAAAAAGCCGGTTAAATCCCTCACTAATAGTGATAATAGTGCAGCCAGAATCAGTGAAGGAACACTAAAACTGCTGCTGGTGTTGTTAAACGACGAACAGACGATCAATGCAACCTATCGCAAGCTCTCCGCCGCTGCGGGCATCTCACTGGGGATGGTCAGTAAGGCGTTCGAGTATCTGGAAAGTCAGCGCTATTACCGCAAATCGAAAAGCGGACGCAGATTATTGTCACCTGAATCGCTGACAGCACTTTGGCTGCGTGAATATGCAGTCATGATCCGACCAAAGTTAAAAAGGCTCAATCTGGTAGCACCAACAAACTGGCAAGACCTGACGTTGAAGCCAAACGAGATTTGGGGAGGAGAAGCGGCCGCGGCGCTGCTAACCGAAGGTTATCTTTACCCCGAGACCCTGATGCTGTTTACCCACACCCCATTGCAGCAACGTAGAAAAGAGCTGGGTATGCTTCCTCAGCAACATGGCGGGCTGCAAATGACCGGTGCATTCTGGGGTGAGACGCTGAAACTCACCCTACGTTCTCAGGCCATGCTCAGCATCGCTGAATTACTCGCCAGCCGAGATAGCCGTAATCTCGAAGTCGCCAGGATGATAAATGACAAATACCTTGGTCTTACAGATAGCGCTCTCTTCAGAGACTGAAAAGCTGCTCACGCAAATTGTCACCGTTTGCGCGCAGCAAAATGTGGCTTTCTTCGTTGCGGGCGCAACGGCACGCGAAGTGCTAATACATCATATCCATGGCCGAAGGCCCGGGCGCAGAACCAGCGACATTGATATCGCCATCTTTGTCGATGATTGGTCGTCGTTTACGGAACTGCAAGCGGCTTTCATCGCCGAAGGCGCAACAACCACAAAAGGCAACCCGCACCATTTGATCTGGGCGGAAAACCACCTGGATATCATTCCGTTCGGCGGCGTAGCGGAAGAGAATAAAATCGCCTGGCCTCCCGACCGAGCGATAGTCATGAATGTCGACGGCTTCCAGGAAGCTTTCCAACAGGCGGTAGCGGTGCGTTTGAGTAACAGCTGCGAATTGCTTTTCTGTTCTTTACCGGGCCTGGCGTTACTTAAGCTGTTTGCCTGGCGCGATCGGGGTAATCAAAATGGGAAAGATGCCGTCGATCTTTTCACCCTAATCAGTGAATACGGTCATATCGAAGACGAGCGAATTTACGAGATTCCCGTCGACATAGAAAATTTCGATTCAGATCCCGACAGATTGGGCGCTTTCCTGTTGGGTACCGATGTTATCTCTCTTTTGCAGCACAGCACGACAAAGGGGACCGCATTACCCTTGCCGCAACTCGATAACCAAAAACTCATTGATGCCATTGTTCGACAGACTACCCGAGATGATGCAGAGCGAATTGAGCAACTGATCGGCGATTTTTGGCAAGGCGCCGAAGGCCAGAAATAAGCGTTCATTGCCCCTCATGCGCCGCCAGCAGGCACTCGTGGAACACCTTCACCACCCGTTGCGGGCTGGGTGAACGCCGTACCACGCAGGAATATTCACAGTGGTAGCGGAACAGCTCCGGTTTTATCGCCCGCATCATATTCTGTGCGACGAAAAACGCCGCATAGTGGTCTGGAAGAAAGCCGACATACTTGCCGGAGAGGATTAAGGTCGCTATCGATTCCTGAGCAAAACCCGTCGCCTTGCGCTGCAAATGCTGCTGCAAACTTAACTCCATATTCGGCGAATGGTAGCCCAATCCTGCAAAGGCATAATTGTGCAACAGATCCCAATTCAGCATGTCGTGATGAGCGGAAAATAACTCATGCTGCGCACCGCAATATAAGAACATCCTCTCATTGAATAAAGAACTATAAGATAAACTTTCCGCACTGCGGTGCATTGGAATAACGCCAATCTGAAACTGCCCGTCAATAACGCCGCGCTCAATGGTATTTATCGGCTCCACGTACATTTGCAAAGACACGTCCGGCGCACGCTCGCTGAATAACGCAATTGCCCGGCCAATGTGCGCCTGCGGATTACTGACCGTATGATCAAATATTGCCACATGCAGCTGGCCGCCCATGCGTCGATGCACGTCATCCACCCCACGGCGAAAAGCCTCGGTGGCCGCCAGCAGGTTGATGGTTTCCTGGTAAATCAACAGCCCTTCGTCGGTGACGGCGAAGCCCTCCCGCCCGCGCTGGCACAGCGTCAGCCCCAGCCTTTGCTCCAGATCCTTGATATGTTTGCTGATGGTCGACAGGCTGATATTCAGCTCCAGCTCGGCGGCGCTCATTCCTCCGCAGTCGACCACCGCTTTAAACACCCGCAGCAACCGCAGATCCATATCCGACAACTGCCCTAAAAGCGCGCGCTTTTTTACTTGCATAAAACCTTAAGTAAGTTTCGACATATGATTATTCACATTAGTGAAGAAGCGGAACATAGTCAATTTCACTCAACAATTCATTAACACGTTTATTTATACCCTATAGCTTTTAAGTTGCGGCCAGGCGGCCAGCTCGCTCACTCCAGGCGCTTACTCAAGTAAGTAACTGGGGTGAGCGAATGCAGATAACAACGCTGTAACTTAAAAGATGACGGGTATATTTAATTAACCGCACCTATTCTCCCCCTCGGAGGGAAAAATGGCTGATTTAAATCACCGCGAAAATAAACCCGATCGTGAATGGTTAGAAGCACATTGGATGCCATTTACCGGCAACCGTAATTTTAAAGCCAACCCGCGAATGATAAGTCACGCTGAAGGCGCTTATTATACCAGCCAGGATGGGCGCAAAATCTTTGACGGTTTATCCGGCCTATGGTGCTGCGGATTAGGCCATGGGCGCCAGGAAATTGCCGATGCGGCCCACCGTCAACTTTCTCGGTTGGATTATTCCCCGGCGTTTCAATTCGGCCACTCGTTATCCTTCGAACTGGCGAATAAAATTAAGGCCATGACGCCGGCCGGGCTGGATTATGTATTTTTTACCGGCTCCGGCTCAGAAGCGGCGGACACCTCGTTAAAAATGGCGCGCGCCTACTGGCGGGCCAAAGGCCAGGCAGGAAAAACCTGTTTTATCGGCCGCGAAAAGGGCTACCACGGCGTTAACTTTGGCGGTATTTCGGTAGGCGGCATCGCCGGTAACCGCAAGGCTTTTGGCGCAGGAGCGGAAGCGGACCACCTGCCGCATACCCTGCTGGCGGGCAACGCCTTTTCGCGCGGCATGCCCGCGCAGGGCGCCGAACTGGCGGAAGAGCTGAACCGAATTATCGCGCTGCGCGATGCGTCGACCATCGCGGCCGTGATTATCGAGCCCTTCTCCGGCTCCGCCGGGGTGATAGTGCCGCCAATCGGCTATCTGCAACGCATCCGAGAAATTTGCAGCCAAAACAACATTCTGCTGATTTTTGACGAAGTGATCACCGCCTTTGGCCGCTGTGGCGCGTTGACCGCCGCCGAGGCGTTCGGCGTCACGCCGGACATCATGAATATCGCCAAACAGGTGACCAACGGCGCGCAGCCGATGGGCGCGGTGGTGGTCCAACCGGCGATTTACGATGCCTTCATGCACACCGACGAGCCTGAGTACCTGCTCGAATTCCCGCACGGTTATACCTATTCCGCCCACCCGGTCAGCTGTGCCGTGGGGCTGGCGACGCTGGATATCATCGAGCGCGAACAGATGATCGAACGGGTACGGCAGCTTACCCCCTATTTCGAGCAGGCGGTACATGGCTTGCAAGGCTGCAAGCACGTCACCGATATCCGCAATGTTGGCCTGGCAGCGGGCATCACGCTGGCAGCGCGGCCAGGGGAAGCGGCGCGCAGGCCATATGAAGCGGCGATGCACTGCTGGGAAAACGGATTTTACGTCCGCTATGGCGGCGACACCCTCCAACTGGCCCCGCCGTTTATCAGCAGCGAGGCGCAGATCGACTCGCTGATCAACGCCCTGGGCGACGCCCTCAACGCAACCGAATAAGGAGCGAATGCCATGCCCATTTCACATTGGATCAACGGCCAGCCCGCCACCGGCGGCACCCGCAGCCAATCGGTGTTCGATCCGGCTACCGGGCTGTCGCACCGGCAAGTGCTGCTGGCGGACCCCGCCACGGTGGAAAGCGCCATCGACGCCGCAGAACGGGCCTACCCAGCCTGGCGAGACACCCCGCCGCTGAAGCGCGCCAGGATCATGATTCGCCTGAAAGCGCTGCTGGAACAGCACGCAGAGCATATCTGCCGGCTGATTACCGCTGAACACGGCAAGGTACTCAGCGATGCCATGGGCGAATTGCAGCGCGGCATCGAGAATATCGAATACGCCAGCTATGCGCCGGAATTGCTGAAAGGCGAGCACAGCAAGGACGCCGGGCCGGGTATCGACAGCTGGAGCGAGTTCCAGCCGCTGGGGGTGGTGGCGGGCATCACGCCGTTCAACTTCCCGGCCATGGTGCCGCTGTGGATGTGGCCGATGGCGGTCGTGTGCGGCAATACCTTTGTGCTGAAACCGTCCGAACGCGTGCCCTCCTCCACGCTGTATATCGCCCAGTTGGCTTCCGAAGCCGGGCTGCCGCCTGGGGTGCTGAACGTCGTCAACGGCGATCGTGAAGCGGTAGACACCCTGTTGCACGATGCGCGCGTCAAGGCGGTGAGCTTTGTCGGTTCGACGCCGGTGGCGGAGCATATCTACCATACCGGCTGCGGCCAAAATAAACGGGTGCAGGCACTGGGCGGCGCGAAAAACCACGCGGTGGTGCTGCCGGACGCCGACATCGCAGGCAGCGTCAACGCCTTGATGGGCGCGGCATTCGGCTCCTGCGGCCAGCGCTGCATGGCCATCCCGCTGGTGGTCGCCGTGGGGGATGATACCGCCGACGCATTGATTGCCGGGCTGCGGCAGCACATGTCCGCCATGCGTGTCGGCATCGGCAGCGACAACCGCAACGACATGGGGCCATTGGTCACTCAACAGCATTATCAGAAAGTGAAAGGCTATATCGAACAAGGCGTTGACGAAGGCGCAACCCTGGTGGTCGATGGCCGCACGTTGGCGGTGCGGGATGACGACGGGCAAATCAGCCAGGGCTATTTCCTCGGCCCCACGCTGTTCGATAACGTGCGCCCCGGCATGCGGATTTACCAGGAGGAGATCTTTGGCCCGGTGCTGGGCGTGGTGCGCGTCGGCACGCTGCAGGAGGCGATGGCGATGATTGACGCCCACGAATACGGCAACGGCACCTGCCTGTTCACCCGCGACGGCGAGGCGGCGCGTTATTTTTCCAGCCATATTCAGGTCGGCATGGTAGGAATCAACGTCGCGCTGCCGGTGCCGGTGGCCTACCACTCGTTTGGGGGGTGGAAGCGATCGCTGTTTGGCGATCTGCACGCCTACGGCCCGGATGCCGTCCGGTTTTACACCAAACGCAAAACCATCACCCAGCGCTGGCCTTCGTCCAGCGACGCCCAACATGCCACCTTCAGCTTCCCGTCCGGGCAGGGGTAATTTCATCATAAAAATAATGATGTTATGGGGGCGAAGACATTCGCCCTCTTTTTCCACGCGCTCCATTTAATCAGGCCCGGGCAGCGGCATGCCATCGCAATGTTCTATCGCACGATCGCCGCCCGCAACATCACTCACTTACGCGTTGTTAATGGGGTATTGAATGAAAGAGCCCACACCAGAACATAAATTCAAAGGCAATCTCAGCGTCCTCGACGTGGTGATGATTACCGCTTCCGGCGTCACGCCGGCCAGCTCGATCTTCGTCATTGCCCCCCTGGCGATCGCCAGCGCCGGCAGCGGTGCCTTTATCTCATTCCTGATCGCCGCCTTTATCGCCGCGACCATCGCCCTGTGTTATGCCGAGCTGGGGGCCGCCCATCCCAGCGCCGGCGGCGAATACAGTATTATCAAACGGCTGTTCGGCACCCTGTGCGGGCTGCAAACCTATTTGTTTATCCTCAGCGCCGCACTGTTTGTGCCGGCAGTGCTGGCCACCGGCGCAGTGCCCTATCTGAACACCGCCTTGGGTACCCAATTTGACGCCTCCACCGCCGGCATGATCACCATCTTGATCGGCGGTGGCTGCGCTATTTTCAATATCAAAGCCAACGCCCTGCTGACCGGCACCTTCCTGGTGGTCGAGATCGCGGTGCTGGGGTTAATCGCCTGGTTGGGCTTCAGCAACCCGCACCAAAGTGCGGACATCCTAGTCGCACCGGTGATGCTAAACCCCGAAGGCGTGTTGGCGCCGGTTTCCGTACCGCTGATCGTCGCCATGGTCGGCGTCGCGCTGTTTTCCTATAACGGCTACGGTGCCGCGGTGTATATGGCGGAGGATATGCGCGAACAGGGGAAACCTATGGCAACCGCCATCATGCTGACGCTGGCGATCGTGGTGCTGGTCGAACTGTTGCCCTTCACCGCCCTGCTGATCGGCGCCCCCTCGTTAGCCGAGATGGCCAAACAGGCCGATCCGGTCGGCTATGTGGTCAGCCAACTGGGCGGGCCGACGCTGGCGCGGGTGGTCAGCGGCGCCATTTACCTGTCGGTGTTCAACGCCATTATCGCCATCGTGGCGCAGTTCAGCCGCATGATGTTCTCCAGCGGGCGTGACGGTTTTTGGCTGCCGCAGGTGAATCGGGCGCTGAAAAAAATCCATCCTCGCTTCGGTACGCCGTGGATCGCCACCTTGCTGTTCGGCATCCCCTCAGCTTTGCTGGCCTTTTGCTCCAACCTTGGCGATCTGACCTCCTTTACCGTGATCCTGCTGCTGCTGGTCTACATCATCATGGCGGTAGCCGCGCTGATCAGCCGCCGCCGGACGCGCTTCCACCACCCGTACCTGATGCCGCTGTGGCCGCTGCCGGTGGCGATCGCCCTGATCGGCTGCCTGTATGTACTGTGGACAATTTTAATCGCCAGCAGCCTGAAAGACTTTATTATCATTGCCGGCATCCTCTGTTTTGGTCTGACGCTGAGCTACATGCGCAACCGGCAGGCCGCCCCCCTTGTTGAACCCTCGATTGAAGGAGAATAGCCATGTCGCAACGCGCTCAGGAGTTGGGTATTAACATCGGCCACGGCACACCCGGTCCGCTGAACGCCATCACCGACGTGCCCGGCGTGCGCGTAGGCCACGCCGGCATCCACGCCGATCTGGCCGATGGCCGCAGCGTCCGTACCGGCGTCACGGTGATAGAACCCCGTCCCGGCCAGGCGCGGCAGTCGCCCTGCTTTGCCGGCGTTCACGTGCTTAACGGCAACGGCGACGCCACCGGCCTGGAGTGGATCCGCGAAGCCGGCCTGCTCACCAGCCCGATCGCCTTCACCAACACCCACAGCGTCGGCGTCGTGCGCGACAGCCTGATCGCGCTGGAGCGCGAAGCCTTGCCGCCGGGCGACGACGCGGTGTACTGGAACATGCCGGTGGTAATGGAAACCTTCGACGGCCTACTGAACGACATCAACGGTTTTCACGTCAAACCCGATCACGTTCGGCAGGCCTTGCAGGCAGCGCATGATGGGCTGCCGCAGGAAGGAGCGGTAGGTGGCGGCAGCGGCATGATCTGCCATGAGTTCAAAGGCGGCATCGGCACCGCTTCGCGCCGCCTGCCCGCCGAACGCGGCGGCTGGACGGTTGGCGCCATCGTGCAGGCCAACCACGGTAAACGCCAGTCGCTGCTGGTCGGCGGCTACCCGGTAGGCCGCCATCTGGGCCATATCTCCTCGCCGTTCACCCCGCAACTGCCGCATCCGGGCATGGGGTCGATCGTCGTCACGCTGGCTACCGACGCGCCGTTGTTACCGCATCAGTGTACCCGCCTGGCCCAACGCGCCAGTATCGGCATCGCCCGTACCGGCGGCGGCACCGAGGACTCGAGCGGCGATATCTTTCTCGCCTTCGCCACCGGCAACGACGGCCTGCCCCCCGCCGACTACGCCAACAAGGGCGCGTTCACTACCCCGTTGCGCATGGTGAATAACGATTACATTTCCGATCTGTTTGCGGCGGCGGCCGAAGCGGTGGAAGAGGCGATTATCAATGCCCTGCTGGCGGCAAATACCGTTTCCGGCAATGGCCATCGGGCGGAAGGGCTAAGCGCGGAGCAGTTGCTTATCGCCCTGGAGAAGGCCGGCTGGCGGCGGTGAAAGGGTATCCTGGGCGCGGGTTGCCCGCGCCCAGGATAAATCAGGATTCGCCGCCCGGTTTGGGTGCCGGATAGTCGTAATCCAGTTTCAGCGGTTCGGCGTAAACACTGTCCCACAGCTGGCTGTAGAGTGTGTCCAGCCGCTGGCTCATCGCCGGGCTGTGCAGCACCAGCTCCAGGTTGCGCGAGTTATCCAGATAGCCGCCGGTCCAGTTGCTGGTGCCCACCCAGGCGGTTTCGCCGTCGATAGTCATCAGCTTGCTGTGGATCACCCGCGCGAACGGGATAAACCCCTGGCTGGCCGGCGGAATGGTCACCACCTTTATCTGCACGTTCGGCACCAGCGCCAGGCTTTTCAGCCAGGCGATATCGGGCTTTTTGGTGTTCCAGTTGGCCACCATCAGCTCGATCTGCACGCCACGCGCGGCGGCGCTGCGCAGGGCATTGTCGATGACCGCGTAATAAGGCCGGCTGCGTTCAGGGCCGTAGGACAACGGCACATAGTCCATCACCTGCACCCGCACCCGCTGTTTGGCGCTCGCCAACAGACGCGGCAACTCAACCTGCGAGTCAATCACGCCGGCCGGGTTATAGGCGCGCGGGCTGGCGACCAGATAGTTGCCCTGCGGCGTTGCCGCCGTGGGCTGATACGCCAGCTGCGGCACCGGTTTATCCGCCGTCAGCAACGCCTGCGCCCGCCAGTCCTGCTCGAAGATCGCCTGAATCTGCCCGACAACCCCGGCATCGCTGATGCGCAGCCCGGTTTCATGAATATGCTCCAGCGCCCGCCAGTCGAAGTTCTGGCTGCCGACAAACGCCTGCTCGCCGTCCACCAGCAGGTATTTGGCATGCAGAATGCCGCCGCTCAACCGCTGGTAAGGAATAATCCGCAGCTCCAGGTTGGGGATCGCCTTCAGCTGTTCCAGCGTCTCCGGGGTGGAGAGACGAATCCCCTTCTCTTCCATCAGAAAACGGATTTTCACCCCGCGCTCGCCCGCCGCTTTCAGGTGTTGCAGCACGCCGTCCAGCAGCGAACCCTGTTGGTTCGCCACATAGAACTGACCCAGATCGATGCGGGTTTTCGCCGCATCGAACATCTGCTGCCACACCTCGGCGGTGTTGCGCAGGTCATCCGCCTGCAACGCGGTTTCCACCGGCGCGGTATACACCAGCTCGTAGCCGGGAATCGCAAAACGCGCCGCCGCACTCTGGCTCAACATCAACAGACAGCCACCCCATAACGCAGTGTAAAGGCGGCCTAATGGCCGCCGTGGTTGACGGCCATTAGGCATAGCGCGGTGCCTCACTGTCAACCCATTGCTCGCGGCTGCCGTTTTCCGGGCGGCTGGCCGGCGCACCGGCGCGGATCAACAGCACCTTCAGCAGTTCGTTGATGCGCTCCATGCGGCTTTGCAGGTAGTTGTTGCCCACCAGGCACAGCAGCGCAATGGCGATCCCCAGCCCGGTGGCGTACAGCGCGGTGCCCATACCGGCGGACACCAGACTCGGCTCCGACACCCCGGAAGCGGCCAGCGCCTTAAAGGTTTCGATAATCCCCATTACCGTGCCCAGCAGCCCCAGCAGCGGGGCTGCGGTGACGATGGTTTCCAACAGCCACAGGCCACGCGCCATCAGCGGTTTGCTCAACAGGTACTGCGCGTCGACCAAATCGCCTATCGCTTCGCGGTCACCGGCACGATGCTTCTGCTCCAGTACCGGCGCGATCACCGCCAGCGGCAGGCTGTTGCGCTGGGTCAGTTCGTCCGGCAGATCGGCGGCGCAGTGCACGTCCGGCGTCAGCGCCTGCTCCAACCGACGGGCCTGGCGCTGGGTGTAGGCGAAATACAGCGCGCGTTCGATAATGATCACCAGCGCAATCGCCAGCGCGGCGTACATTACGTAGAAAATAATGTCGTGCAATAAATTGGCATTCATAACATACCCCTCAGATTAGTTAAAAGGTGGCTTCCAGCGACACGCTAAAGGTGCGCTCTTCCCCGACGTTGTAATACGGCGTGCTGGCTTTCACGCCGCCATAAGGCGCGGCGTTGAAGGTGGTGGTACGCACCGAGGTCAGGTATTCCTTGTCAAACAGGTTGCTGACGCCAAAGCGCAGCGCTGCGCTTTTGATGATTTTCTTGTCCACCGGCAAATGCACCCCCGCCGCCAGATCGAACACCGTGCGGCCGCCGATCTTCTCGTCGTTGGTCAGATCGCCGTAGAACGAACTGACGTATTTGCCGCTGACGCTGCCGTAATAGAGGCCGTCGTCGTAGCCCAGCGTCATGTTCAGCAGATTTTTCGGCACGTTCGGCACCTCTTTGCCGGACGTCGGCAGCGGCAGCCCGCCGTTGCTGACGATGTCGTTCTTCTGCTTCGACTGGGTATAGGTGTATGAGGTGTAGTAGTTAAAGTTGTGCGGCAATTGGCCGCTCCACTCCAGCTCCAGCCCTTTGTTCTCCACGTTGCCGATGTTCATCATCTCGTAATCGCCGGACGAGTTGGTGGTGGAGACTTGACGATCGCTGTAGCGCATATAGAACAACGTGGCGCTCATCAGCATGTCTTCCTGCTGGAAACGCCAGCCCAGCTCGTGGTTCCAGCTCAGCTCCGGCTTGGTGCTGATCGAGTCGCCGACGTTGTACAGCACATAGTTCGGTGGGGTGCGCATGTTGCGCGTCAGGTTATAGAACACCTGATTTTCCTGGTTCAGCTTGTAGCTGGCGCTGAAGTTAGGCAGGAATTCGTGGTAAGTGGCATCGCGCTTCTCCGGCACGTTGTACAGGCTGCCGCGGTTGTCCCCTTTACGTTCCACGTACTGATAGGCCAGCCCGCCGACGAAGGTCCAGTCCGGCGTGGCGTACCAGGTGTCCTGCAGCCACACTTTCTGCGCCGGGGTGATGGTGTATTGGTTACGCCCCTGCACGGTCTTGCCGTTGGCGTCCTGCACCTGATCGGAACCGCCCGGTTTGCCCGAAATCTGCGCCGGGTTGCCGTCGTCCTTGATGCCGATAAACGGCTGGGTCTGTAGCTGACGCGCACGTTCATACCAGTAGCCGATATCCAGGCTGTGCTGATCGTTGATGTCCCACTTCAGCTTGGTGGTAATGCCGGGGCGCCAGGTCTGGGTCCAGGAAGGGCGGTAATAGGTGTTGGACTTCAGATTGCTCAGATCGTACTGCCCGGCCTTGTCCGACGTATTGGACAGCACCGACGCCGTCTGGCCGGTAAAGCTGCCGCCGTTGCCCCAGTAGTAATACGGCTGCAGAGTCAGCGACAGATTGTCGCGCAGTTGCAGCTTCTGGGTGAATGACAGCGTGAAGGTATCGAACGGGTTGCGGTTGAGTTTGTAGTACTTGTTCAACTGGCCCTTGCTGTTGTATTCCGGCGTGGTGGCGTAGTCGGTATCGCGCCCGTCGTTTTCGAACTGCGCCTTGCTCAGGGTGTTGTAGTTGACGTTCTGCTGGCGGTTGTACTTCATGATCAGGTTACTGCTGTTGCCGTTGCCGTCTTCGTACAGCGAGTTCATTTCGAACTTGTTGGAATATTCGCGCCCTTCCCCGCGCCACTTTTTCGCCTCGGTGTGCGAGTAGGAGAGCCAGTTGCTGAAACCGTTGTACTCGCCGGTTTCCAAACGGGCAAAGGTTTTGCTCAGGTTGTTGCTGCCCAGCGTCTGCTTGACGAAGCCGCCGAAATCTTTTGCCGGGCGGCGCGTCACCATGCCGATATTGCCGCCGCTGGAGCCGATGTGCGGGCCGTCCGCCTCGGAGGATCCCTGGGTGACGAACACTTCCTCCAGGTTCTCCGAGTCGCCCAGCAGGTTCGGATAGACGGCATAGTTGCCGGAGTCGTTGATCGGGATACCGTCCATCGACAGGCCGATCTGATCCGAGTTCATGCCGCGCATGGTGTAATCGACGCCGCTCAGGCCGCTGGCGTCGTTGCTGTTGACGTTCAGGCCTGGCGTGTATTTCAGCTTGTCGATGGCATTGGCCGCTGCGGGCATTTTGTCCATCGCCTCTTTGGTGACGGTGGAGCGCGCCTTGGCGCTGTCGTCCTGCACCATCATGCCGCCGCCTAGCGACTGCCCCTTCACGCTGATGGTACCGACGTCGGTGGTGTCCGCCGCCAGCGCCGCGCCCGGCAGCATCGCCGACATCACCGCCAGATAAATCCCAGATCGATTGAAAGACTTCATTGTTTCCATCCCCTAAAAAATCAAACTGTTATGCCAGGTCGCTACGGCGCCTGATAATTGAACGTGGCTGAAAATCGTTTGGTTGCTTGCCCGGCAAAAGCGTCGCTCGGGAACGCCTTCACTTGGCTGATGCTTTGTAAACTGCTCATCGCCGCGCGGTTCAGCAGCATGCTGGCAGCCTTGTTGGCGATGCCGGAAGAGAGCACGCGGCCGCTGCGATCGACCTCCAGCCAAACCTCGACGTTGCCCTGCGGCCGTTCGAGCGATGCCTGCCGTCCGCTCGGGTAGCGCTTGCGCTGTTCCAGTTCGCGGCGCAGTGCCTGCAAATAACCGTTTTCGATCGCCTGGGCGTTGACCTTCGGCGCGGCAGGTGCGGCCGACGTGGGCGCAGGCTTGCTGACCAGCGCTTTCGGCGCAGGCTGTGCGGATACCGGTTTGGCCTTTTCTACCGGTTTGGCTTTCTCTTTCACCGGTTTGGGCTTGGGTTTGGGCTGCGGTTTGGGAACCGGCTTGGCCTCGATAATCGGCTCCGGGGCCGGCACCACGGGTTCAGGAACGGGTTGCGGCTCCGGTGGAGGGGGTTCGGGTTGCGGCGGAGTTTCCACCGGCGGTTCCGGCTGAGGCTGAGGTTCAGGCTCCGGCTCGACCAGTGCCAGTTCCATGGTAGTGTCGTCATAGCGTGGCTGGATTTTCAGCGCAGCCTGCTGGCTGGCGAACAGTAAACAGCCCGCCACGATCAGCGCCGGCAGCCAGCTGAAAAGGTGACGTGAACGATAGAGCAGATACATGTCACAGCTTCCGTGTAGCGATGGAGACGGAATAGAATCCGCCCTGGCGCAGGTTATCCATCACCGCCACCAGTCGCTCCACCGCAACGCCCTTGTCGCTGTTGACGATAATGGTGGTAGTCTGGTTTTCCTGCTGCTGCTGTTTGAGCGTGCTGACCAGCGCGTTAAGCGCCACCGGTTGGCCGTCCAGCTGCAATTGTTCTTCAGCCCCCAGCGTGATGATCGCTTTCTTCTGCGGCTTCAGTTGCTGAGCGCTGCCGGCAGACGGCAACTGGGTTTTCAGCCCCAGCGCCGGGATCACGTTCAGGCTAATCAGCACAAAAAACACCAGCAAAAACATCATCACGTCGATCATGGGGATCAACTCGATGTGCGCCTTGTTCTTTTTCGGTTCGTTCCAGTTACGCATGGCACTCCCTCCCAAAAGCAAAGCAGCCAATATAGGAGGCCTTTGTTTACCTTTCGTTACGCTTTTGTGATCTTATTATCACAGAGAGGGTATTTTGCGAGGATTGTTTCAGGCAGCAACTGGCCAGACGGGTTATATAACCAATTAATTAACTGATATTTTTTATATATCGGTCGCAAATGTGCATGAGAGGCAGGAAAAATAACGGGGGATGAATGTAATTAACCTAACAGATTACAGCAAGATCTTCAGGCCGTATTTTTGCACGATGGAGAGCAGTTTAAGGGATGGGCCTCCCGGTAGTTTCGCACCGGACTCCCATTTTTGAATGGTTGAAAGACTGGTATTTAAATAGCGGGCAAAAACCGGTTGGCTCAGATGCAACTGTTCACGAAGCGCCTTGATCTCTTTCGGTTGCAACTCTTCCAGCGGGACCAGACAAGACTCATCGAAACTGCGCATGGTTTCCTGTGAAATAGCCCCAACCTGATGTAAACCTTCAGCGGCGCTATGGATAGCCTCAAAGGCAGTGCTGCGAAAATCAGATTTTTTTTTCATGGCAAATCTCCACCCATTCGTTTTGTTCTATCAGTGTGGCGATGGTTCCAACGCTCAGTTGGTCATAAAAATATAGCACTTAGTGATAGACTTTCCAAATGCAACCGGGTTTACCAACATCGTCGCAATACCGGATGACGGCAACGAGTAAAATCTAGAATTGCCTGAGGTGTCGAACGTTGAAATCCGTAGAAGTAACGAGAAGAAAATAGTTGCGGCGAGGTACGCAAAATAGCGATTTTGAAGCAAAAAAAAAGACGCCCTAAGGCGTCTTTTTCACAGCACTGAATCAATCAGTTCACTTTAACCGGCATACCGGAACGGGCTTTGATCGCCGCGTCCACTTCGCTCTGGTTAACGGCAGGATCCATCACCACTTTGCCCACTGGCGCAGAAATGGTTAACGGCACCGGATCTTTGGACTTCAGCTCTTCTTCGTTAGCGGAAAGTGGGTTATGCACTTCCACGTAACGGGAACCGTCCGGCTCGACGGTGGCTTTCACCGGCTCGTTGATAAACTGCACGCGGGTGCCGACCGGCACGTTGTCGAACAGGTATTTGATGTCGTCAGCACGCAGACGCACACAGCCGTGGCTCACGCGCAGGCCGATACCGAAGTTGGCGTTGGTGCCGTGGATCGCATACAGGCGGCCAACGTACAGCGCATACAGGCCCATCGGGTTGTCCGGACCGGCCGGGAACACCGCAGGCAGGATCTCGCCGTCTGCCGCGTATTCTTCACGCATCTTGGCGGTTGGCGTCCAGGTTGGGCCGTCTTTTTTGCGCTGTACCGAGGTAATCCAGTTCAGCGGGGTGTCTTTACCCAACTGGCCGATACCGATTGGCAGCACGACTACGGTGTTACTGCCTTTCGGGTAGTAGTACAGACGCATCTCGGCGCTGTTGATGATGATGCCTTCACGCGGTGCGTCCGGCAGGATCAACTGCTGTGGGATGGTCAGGGTGCTGCCCGCTTTCGGCAGGAACGGATCCACGCCCGGGTTGTCTTCCAGCATATTGCTCAGGCCCATCTGGTATTGAGCGGCAAAGCTCTCCAGCGGCAGCTTGCTGTCTTCGGGTACGGTGATTTGGATGTTTTCACCGACCAGACGGCTGTCTTTGGCAGGCAAAGGGTATACGACGGCGAAGGCAGACTGGCTGAATGCAACCAGCGCCGTACACAGGGTTAATAACGCGCGAATGTTCATTTTCATCTTCGTGTTGGTCGTGGCCACTGGCAGATTATTGATATAGGTTATTTTCGGCCATAAATGACCGGATGCGCATTATATGTGCACATTGACCTAAGTGCGAAACATTCCCTGTGTCATGACGCACTTTTTTGTAACCTGCTGCGGTATGAAGATGACTTACTGTAAAAAATGCCGCTAAAGCGCGACGTCCGGCGGCGTCATTCGGCGTATGGGGATCAGGTATTCACAGCGGATCGCCTTGCTTGCTCCGTTGCAAACGCCGCCCGCCGCCGGGTAAAAGCGCTCGATATCCTGCCCCGGCCGCCGCACCGCTTTCATCATCGGGATCGCGGTATCGTACAGGCGGGCGATAAAGTTTTGTAATTCCTCCACCCTGCCCTGATAAACAAAACTGGCGTAGTCGCCTTGCTCGATGAGCACCCTCTCGCCTTCCGCCTGTTCATCCGCCAGCGCCACGGTATAGACAATGCGCTTGCCGCCGCGTTGGCGGCTGTCCGCCTCCAGGCTGGTGAGGCCGTACACCACCGCCGGTGGCTCGGCTTGCGTGCGCACCATCTGGCGCCAGGCGTGTTGACGCAGCTCGTGTTTAGAATGCGGCAGTTGCCCCAGAGTGCAGTTGCCCCGCTGGGAGCGCCCCACCAGTTGCATGGCAGGCAGGGTAACGATGTCCGCCTGCGGCAACGGCCCTTCGCTCAAACGCAGCGGCGGCTGCATGCCGTGGCTGGCCCAATCCGGGCTGCGGCGATAACCGGCCGGCGGCAAACCGAACTGCTTCTTGAAGCAGCGGGTGAAGGTCTGCTGGGAATCAAACTGGTACTTATCGGCAATGCAGGCCACGCTGATGTGGGTGAGCCGCAACTCGCGCGCGGCGGCGCTCAACCTTCTGCGCCGGGCGTAGGTCCCCAGAACGTGGCCGGTTAACTGCTTGAACAGCCGCTGCAAATGCCATTTGGAATAGCCGGATTTGGCGGCGATATCGTCCAGCGTCAGCGGCTGGTCGAGGTTTTGCTCAATCCAGGCCAGCAGTTGAGTGATTACCTGTTGCTGATACATTGCGCCCCCTCAGAGTGCTAAATCTGGCGCTTACTTTATCGACTAACGCGCTAGACCACATTGCACAATCAGGACATAATGTTTTTCAATCACGCCAAATTGAGAATAATTCTCATGCCAGTTATCACCGAGCCGCGTTTCGATATCGATCAGGTACCGCGGGCAATTTTTGCCGTACAGGGCTCCACCATCAGCAGCGATTGGGAGATGGCCCCTCACCGGCACCGCAAGGCGCAGCTGATTTATACGGTGCGCGGCATGATCCGCTGCGAGGCGGAAAACGGCCTGTGGCTGGTGCCGCCGCAATGCGCGCTTTGGATGCCGGGCAACGTGCTGCATAACGCCCAGGGGGCCGGCGACACCGAATGCTATTGCCTGTTTGTCGATCAGGACGCTATCGCCGGCCTGCCCACCCATTGCTGCACGCTGGCGGTGTCGCCGTTGCTGCGCGAGCTGCTGTTGCAGGCCAGCGGGTTCGATCCGCTCTATGACGAACAGGGCCCGGAAGGACGGCTGACCACCGTGCTGCTGGATCAGGTGGTTAATGCGCCGATCGAAAACCTGCATTTGCCGGTCTCTCAGGACGCGCGCATTCGCCAACTGACCGAACGCCTGCTGGCCAATCCGGCGGACAAAGCCACCCTGAACCAATGGGCGCAGCGCATCGGCATGAGCGAACGCTCCCTCAATCGCACCCTGCAGCAGCAAATGGGCATGAGCTTCGGCCACTGGCGCCGCCAGTTGCACGTGATGCTGGCGCTGCAACGGCTGACCAAGGGCGACAGCGTGCAGAAGGTAGCGCTGGATCTGGGCTATGAGAGCGCCAGCGGCTTTGTCACCATGTTCCGCAAAGCGGTAGGCAAACCGCCGGCGCGTTTTCTGGCGGAAAGGAATGCCGCAGGCCAAATGGCGGGGAGCGGCATCGCCATGTAGCGGACGGCGGTTAAGCACTAAATTCTAATTGCTGCGGTAAAAATAGCTTTATGTTCAGTAGCGAAGGTGGCGATGTTTATATTCGCGCCGAACAATACCGCCGTATTTTTAGGAATAACCTCATTATTGATGATGAGAAATTGCATTCTGAAAATGCAATTTTTTATATTTACATGCACATCCTAATGATTCCAAAAGAGTTTACTACCGAGCCGCATTATTCCGCACTCAATTGATTAGCATGGTAAATGATTTCCCGATAAACCCAAAAATCAAAATAAAAGCCAAAAAACAGCATAAAAATCCAAAAAAATTTAAAATTAAAGAATTTAAAGTCACAATAAAAATAAAATTCAGTTTAATACTAATGTTAACATTTTGTAATGTTTTTATCCCCCATCGATTTGATGTAAATTTTCTTTATGTCTATAGTCAATCCCTGACCTTTAATGACCGGTAAATCGCCCTGAGAAAATGATCTTTTATTGATGACTTCATCGGCATTAATTGCCCTGACGCTCTCTGACGATGCGTCTGAGTCAATGATTTATTACAGGATCTGTTTTGCTGTGTGAATAGCCTAATGGAAAGAACGCCATATTTATTGGTGCGGGCGCCGCTACGCCATTTTATTACCTGCTGTGCGCCAGGCGTACTGAGCGAGTTTTAAATTATATTTCATTACTATTTATATCGGAGCAGATGCGTTTAATTCATATCGGGCTAAATCGGTAAGAATGTCATGGTCTGTATCCAAACCAACAACACAATTGGAATGACAATGTCATTAAATAAACTTACCCCAGCGCAACGCGCTATTTGGGCCGCCGCCCAAATGGAACCAGAGAATTTCCGCTTTAATGCCTGTTTCTTTCTGAAGCTCGGAAAAAATATCAATCAGGAAGCGTTGCATGACGCTTTGCTGCAACTCAACCAAGAAGCCGAGCTGCAAAGAATTTCCCTTGCGGCAACCGAGGAAGGCCCTGTTCAATTCCCGCATTTTCCTGCGGATGCTTTGATTTCCCGCCATTCATTCGCTGATCAACACCAGGCGCAATCCTGGATGGAACGGCAAAACCAACGCCCTTTCCCCCTGGACGGCTCCGTGCCCTTGCTGCAATGGCATATCATCGCATTGCCCGCCGGAGACCTGCTGCTGTATGGGAAATATCATCATTTGGTGCTTGATGGCTTTGGCCAATCGATGCTGATCGAACGTCTGGCGCAAATTTACACGTCCGGCGTGCAACATGCGACATGCCCCGCCAGCGAGTGGGTCACGCGCGAAGCCTATTTCGAAAGCCTGGACAATTACACCGCCGGCACGCAGCACCAGCGCGACATGGCATTTTGGACAGCTAAACTGGACTCGACGGAAGGCGCCACCACGCTGGGCAAAAACCGGTCCAGCATGGCCCAAGGCCTGTTGCAAGCTCGCTGTACTCTTGTGCAAGATCTTTATCGCCAAATCAACACCTTCGCCTCTGAGCACGGCCTTACGCTGCCGCAATTGCTATTGGCGCTGTTTTCCGCTTACAGCCACCGTTTAACCGGCCAGGATATCGTGCAATTGGGGCTGGCCGTGACTGGCCGCGCCACGCTTGTCGCGCTGAAAAAGCCCGCGATGCAGGCCAATGAAATTCCCCTGACGCTCCCCGTCGCGGGGATTTCAGACCTGTCTCAACTGTTGCGTCTGACCCGGCAGGAATTGGCGTTGGCGATCAAACATCAGCAATGCCGCAATGAGGATATTCATCGCGCCATCGGGCTGGGCGCCCCTGAAGACAAGCTGACCAAAACGCTGATAAATATTATTTCATTTGAACATGATGTTTATTTTGGCCATGAAAAAGCCCTCTGCCACCAATTCACGACCGGGCCGGTGGCCGATCTGACTCTGACGCTGTTTATTGGCGCCGATAGCATTGAGCTGCTGTGGGACGCCAACCCGGAAAACTATTCCGCCACCTTGCTCGATCATCATGCTCAGAGATTGATGCAGTTTATCGGCTGGTGTTTGACCCACCAGCGAATTGATTGCCCGGCGGAAACGCTGCTGCTGCCCGAAGATCGTCTGGCTATCCGGCAATTCAATGCCAACCCGCAAGATTACGATCTTCAGCAAACGCTGCCGGCGCGCATTGACCGCCAGGCGCAATGCAGCCCCGACGCCATTGCGCTGCAATTCGCCGAAGAGACGATCACCTATAGCGAACTGGTGCAGCGCAGCGAACGCTGGGCCTGCGGCCTGGTGGCGCAGGGTGTACGCCCCGGGGATGCGGTGGGCGTTTATGGCGAACGCTCTCTGGACATGACCCTCGCACTGCTCGCCATTCAAAAAGCCGGCGCGGCCTATGTGCCGCTGGATCCGGATTTGCCTATGGCTCGTTTGCAGTCTCAGATCGCCCAGGCCGGCATCCATACTCTGCTGTATTGGGATACGCCGCCCGATATCGGAACGGCGGTATTTGCATTGCAGACCAGAGAGTTAAACGATGCCGTGCCGTTCCCCTTGCCGTCGGTCTCGCCGGACGCCATCGCCTATATCATCTTTACCTCAGGTTCGACCGGGCAGCCTAAAGGGGTGGCCGTCAGCCATCGCGCCGTAACGAACCGCATTTTATGGATGCAGGCGGCCTACCCGCTCGACGCGGGGGATCGCGTCCTGCAGAAAACGCCGTTTACTTTTGACGTGTCGGTATGGGAGTTTTTCTGGCCGCTGACGGTGGGCGCACGGTTGGTGATCGCGCTTCCGGGCAGCCATAAGGATCCCCGCCAACTGATCGACATCATTCGCACGACGCAGATTACGACGCTGCATTTTGTTCCTCCGATGCTGGATCTGTTTTTAGCCGAGCTGGACGGCCGGCCGTTACCGTCGCTGACGAGAATGTTTTGCAGCGGCGAGGCTTTGAAATTGGCCAGCGTGACGCGCGCCAATCAGTCGTTGCCCGACTGTCGTCTGCATAACCTGTACGGCCCTACCGAAGCGGCCATCGACGTCAGCTATTGGGATTGCCTCCCCGGCGTGGCCTATGCCGGCAGCGTGCCGATCGGCTATCCGGTGGCCAACACCCAGCTCTGGGTGCTCGATGCGCAATTGCGCCCCTTGCCTCCCGGCACCGTGGGAGAACTCTATATCGGTGGCGTGCAGGTTGCGCAGGGATACGTCAATCAGCCCGAACTGACTGCAGAACGCTTTATTCCGCAACCCGATGGGCTTATCCCGCTGGCCGCCGCCGGCGGCCGTCTGTACCGAACCGGCGATCTGGTGCGACTGACCGAGCACCACGGGCTGGAGTTTCTTGGCCGCCTCGATCATCAGGTAAAAATCCGCGGGCTGCGCATTGAACTGGGGGAAATTGAAGCCCAGTTGGTGGCGCTGCCGCAGGTGGAACAGGCGCTGGTGTCAACCCATCGCGATCCTCTCGGTCAGGATCGCCTGGTGGGTTATCTGGTCTTGGCCGAACGCGACGCGGCCGGCGACTCGCTCCCCGAGATCGAACGGCAGCTCAGGACGACACTGCCGGAATACATGCTCCCCGCGCAATGGGTGATCCTGTCGGCGCTGCCGTACCTCAGCAACGGCAAAGTGAATCGCAAAGCGTTGCCGAGCCCCAAAGCGGTGCCGGAAAACGGCGGCGGTGAGTTGAATGACCAGGAACGCCTGGTCGCCAGGGTGTGGCAAAGCGTACTGCAACGGCCGACGCTGTCGCCGGATACGCCCTTCTACAGCCTGGGCGGCGACTCCATGCTGGCCATTCGCGTGCGCAGCGCACTGGAAAAACGCGGCTACGCCCTCGATTTGGCGACGCTGTTTCGCAACCCGACGCTGCGCCAACTCGCAAAGCAACTGACACCGGCGGCCACGGCAACGACGCCGCCCGCGTCTCCGGCGCCTTTCTCACTGCTCACGCCGCAGGATCGCCAGCGTCTGCCGCAGGGGTTGGAAGACGCTTATCCCCTGTCCGCCATGCAAAAATCCATGGCCTACCAGGCGGAAATTGAACACGAGTCCTCGGTATATCGCGTGGTCACCTCATTGACCGTCGAGCTGCCGTTGACGCTTGCGCTGTTGCAGCGCGCCATAGAGTGCACATTGGCGCGCCATCCTTTGCTGCGCAGCAGCTTTGACCTTTCAAATTACAGTCAGCCGTTGCAGTTGGTTCATCAACGGGTAACAGCCCCGCTGACACAGGCGGAGGATCTCACCTCGCTGGCACCGGAACAGCAGCGGCAAGCCGTATCGCGCTGGGTGGATCAGGCTAAATATCACCGTTTCGCGTTGGCTGAAGCCCCGTGTCTGGCCTTTTTCAGCCACGCTCTGCATCCGCAGCGCTTCCAGCTTTCGGTCATCGAGCACCACGTGGTGCTCGATGGCTGGAGCGACTTATTAATGCTGGATGAGATTGTGGATAATTACCGGCAGTTGCTTGCCGGCCGCGAACCGCAGCGCACCGAACTTGCAAGCCACTATCGCGATTTTATCGTTGCCGAACAGCAGATTGCCGCGGACCGCCAGGCGGCGGCTTTCTGGCAATCGCAACTGAGCGAGCTGGATCCCGCGCCTTTGCCACGCCCGGAAAAAACCGGCCCCACGCGGCACAAATCCGTACGCGCCGAGCTGCCCGCCACGCTGGCCAACAAGCTCGGGCAATTAGTGCAAACTCACTCATTGCCGCTCAAAGCGTTACTGGTTGCGGCTCACCTGAAGGTGCAAGCCGTCTTGACCGGCCAGGATCGGGTCGCTACCGGGCTGGTTTTCAACGGCCGCCTCGGGGTGCAGGATGCAGATAAAACCATCGGCGTGTTCCTCAACACCCTGCCCCTGGCTCTGTCTATCGAACAGGCGTCATTTATTGAATTGGCGCAGAGGATCGCGCAGTTTGAAGCCGATGCCTATCCTTATGGCCGTTACCCCTTCACCGCCATGCAACGCGATTACGGTCAGGAAATCGTGTTGGACAGCTATATCAACTACATGGATTTCCACCGCGATTGGGGCGATGAAAACTCACCGATTTCGCATGCCTATGGCGTTGCAGACACCAATTTTGCGCTGGCGGTCAATTATCTGAAGGATCCGGTCAGCCAGTCGTTGTCTTTGTGGTTTGACTGCAACCTTGCGCAGCTTAGCGAGCCGCTGTGCGATCTGCTGCCGGAATATTACCTGCAGGCACTGAGTCAACTGGCGGACGCCCCGCAGCAGCCGGTATTCGCCGCCGCGCTGGAGGCCGGGCGCCAGCAGGCGCTGATTCGAGAATGGAACCGCACCGATGTGGCCTACGAGGCCGACGCCTGCGCCTATCGGCAGTTCGAGCGCCAGGCGGCGCTGAATCCGCAGCGTGAAGCCTTGTGCTGCCGCGACGACAGCCTCAGTTACGCTGAACTTAATCAGCTGGCCAATGCCATGGCGGCGCGCCTGCGCGAAGCCGGCGTAATGCCCGGCTCGCTGGTGGGCATTTGCTTGCGACGCAGCGTAACGCTGGTGGCCAGCCTGCTGGCGATCCATAAAGTCGGGGCGGCTTATGTTCCTCTCGATCCCGACTACCCGGCGGAGCGTCTGGACTATATCGTCAAAGATTCGCAGCTTTCCTGCCTGATCACGCAGGCCGACGTGCCCGAACTGGCCGCAGCCACACGCATCGAATGGCCGGAATATCGGGAGTTGCTGCGTGAAACGCATCAAAACCCGCCGCAGGCGTCGTTCGGCAACGATGTCGCCTATGTCATTTACACCTCCGGCTCGACGGGCAAACCCAAGGGCACCCTGATCCTGCAAAAAAACCTGACGAACTTCCTGGTCGGCATGGATGAGGCGGTGGGGTGTCGTCAGGAAGACAGCCTGTTGGCGTTGACCAGCATCTCGTTTGACATCTCGATTCTGGAAATTTTCTGGCCGCTGAGCCGCGGCGCCAACGTGGTGCTGGCCCCGGAACACCAGATCAACAATCTGGCGTGGCACGGCGACACCTGCACCGCCCCCCTGGAGTTCAGCCTGTTCTTCTTTGGCGCCGCCGCCAACAACGAACGGCGTCACGAAGGTTATCAACTGGTGCTGGACGCCGCGCGTTATGCCGATAGCCACGGATTCAAAGCCGTCTGGACCCCGGAGCGGCACTTCCATGCCTTCGGCGGCCTGTATCCCAATCCTTCCGTCATGTCCGCCGCGCTGGCGACCGTCACGAAACGCGTCGAACTGCGCTGCGGCAGCGTGGTCGCACCGCTGCACGACAGCCTGCGCCTGGCGGAAGAGTGGTCCCTGGTGGACAACCTGTCGTCCGGCCGCGTCGGGCTGGCGTTCGCCTCTGGCTGGAACACCAATGACTTTGCTCTGGCGCCGGACAACTACCCGGCTAGAAAAGCCGTGATGCTGCAAAAACTGCAGGAACTGCGCACGCTTTGGCAGGGCGGATGCCTGCACCGCCTCAACGGTGACGGCAAAGAGGTCGGCCTGACGGTTTATCCTTCCCCGGTTCAGCCTCAGTTGCCGATTTGGTTCACGTCTTCCGGCGACGTCGCCACGTTCGAATTGGCGGGGACCTACGGCGTCAATCTGCTGACCCACCTGTTGGGCCAGGATCTCGAACAACTGCAGCAAAAAATCGCCGCCTATCGCCAGGCCTGGCAGGCTGCGGGCCATGCGGGGAACGGCCACGTCACCTTGATGATACATACCTTCCTGCTGCCGGACGAACAACGCGCCAAAGCGGTGGCTAAAGGCCCCTTCCGCGACTACCTGCGCACCTCCACCGGGCTGTTGCGCGAGCTGTCCGCCAGCATGGGGCTGGAATTCCAGCACGATCTGCCGCAGGAAGATCTGGAGTCGCTGCTCGACAGCGCGGTGGAGCGTTACTTTGAACGTTCGGGCCTGTTCGGTTCGCCGGAAAGCGTGCTGCCGCTGTTGGCGCAGTTGCAACAGGCGGGGGTCGATGAGCTCGCCGGGCTGATTGACTTCGGCATCGCCAACGAACAGGTGCTGGAAGGATTGCAGGCGCTGAAACAGCTGCAAAGCTTGCATCGGAACGAACTGCGCGATGCGCCCTACAGCTTTGCCGCGCTGCTGCAACGCCATCGCATCAGCCTGGTGCAAAGTACGCCGTCCTTTATGGCGGCGGTAATGGCGGAGCCCGCGGCGGTAAGCGCGATGGAGCATCTGCGCGCCATTTTGATCGGCGGCGAGCCCTTCCCCGCCGGCCTGGCCCAGCAGTTGTCTCAGCGCCTGGACGCGGCGGTGTACAACATGTACGGCCCGACGGAAACCACCATCTGGTCAAGCGTCCATCGCTTGCCGGGCAAAGGATCGCAAGCCGCCAACCGTATCGCGATCGGCAAGCCTATCGCCAATACCCAGATGTTGATTCTCGGCCCGGCCGGGCACCCGAGCCCGATCGGCGTCGCGGGTGAATTGTGGATTGGCGGCGACGGCGTCTGCCAGGGATACCTGGGCCGACCGGAATTGACCGCCGAACGTTTCGCGCTGCAACCGGCTGTCGGCCAGGTTTTCTACCGCACCGGCGACCGCGCGTTATGGAATGCCTCCGGCGACATTGAATTTGTCGGCCGTATCGATCGGCAGGTCAAAGTGCTGGGTCATCGCATCGAGCTTGATGAAATCGAAAGCGTGATCTCACGGCATCCGCTGGTACAAAACGCCGCCGTCATCGCCGTTAAGCAGGAAAACGAACGTTACGAACTGGTGGCTTACGTTGAAATCAATGAAGCCCAGCAACAGGCCGGCGACTCGGCGAACACCCTGATCGCTCACTGGGGGCAGTTGTGGAACAACGCCTACGAAGAACGCGCCAGTTATGAAGTGCACCATGAGCAGGATCGTCAATTCGCCGGCTGGTTAAGCAGCTATACCGGTGCGCCCATTCCGCCGAACGAGATGCGCGAATGGCTGAACCATACCCTGATCAAACTGCGCGCCTGCGATCGCAGCCATCTGATCGATGTGGGCGTCGGCATGGGGCAAATCATGCGTCATCTGGCGGCGGACAGCCATTCTTATCATGGGCTGGACCTGTCTCAGGAGGCGCTGAACGTCGCTCGCCAGTCACTGCCGCCGGCGCTGCATTCCGCCGCACACATCACCCTGACGCAAGGCGACGCGAAGCGGCTCGAAAACCTGGCCGCGCGGCCAGACACGCTGGTGATCCTGAACTCGGTGATTCAATACTTCCCGGACCTCGGCTATCTGAAAAGCGTGCTGGACGAAGCGCTGCGCCTCACCCAGGACGATGGCGTTATCTATCTCGGCGATGTCCGCAGCCTCGACGATCTGAGCGCATTCCATACCGGCGTTCAATTTTATAAGGCAGCGCCTCTGGCCCGCGTGGCGGAAATCCGCCAACAGATCAAAAGAGACAGAGAGGCGGAGAAAGAGCTGTGCCTGTCCCCGCGTTACTTCCAAACATTCAACGAGCGCCACGGAACCTCGCGCAAGCTGCAACTGGAGCTCAAGCGCGGGCAAGCCGCCAACGAACTGAATGATTTCCGCTATGACGTGATTGTCAGTGGCCGCAAACCGGCCGCCGCACCGCGCTATCTGGACTGGCAAGGGCACCCCCTCGATTCGCACGGGTTGACGGCCTTGACCGCGCAGCTTAGTGACGAAAATCGCGAAAAACATCACATCGTCATTCGCAATCTGCCGAATTGTCGACTGCAACGCGACGGCGATCTGATGACGCTCTTGGCCGAAGCCGATGACGACCAGACCAAATGGGATATCGAGAAACGGTTGTGGGAAATCACCGACCCTAACCCACTGCACCCGGAAGATATCGCCAGTCACTTTGAAGCTCAGGGTTACCAGGTTCGATTGACGCTAACCCCGGAAGAGGGGCTGCGGCTGTTCAATCTCGAACTGACGCTGCACGAAGCTCCGCTTACCGAACGCCGCCAGACCGGCGTTATCGCAGACTCGAAGTGAGTGGCCAAAAAATGGAAAAAAATAACGCAATGAACTCATCCACCGCACTTTCCAACAACCCGCTGGCGCAGGAACGCAACGCTGAGCTGGCCCGGCAACTGCGCGACTTTGTGCGCGGAGAGTTACCGGAAGCCATGATACCGGCCCACGTTGTGGTGATGCAGACCTTACCGAAACTGCCGAATGGGAAAATCGACCGCAAGCAACTGCCGGCCCCGTTAAAGCAAGAGCGCAGTCAGCAGGCGTACGTCGCCCCCCGTAACCTGAACGAAGAGAAAATCGCCCGCATCTGGCAGGACGTGCTGTCAGTGTCGCAGGTCGGCATTGAAGACAGCTTTTTTGAACTCGGCGGCGATTCGCTGTCGGTGGTGCAGATGGTCTCCAGGGTACGTCGGGAGTTGGATACCGCCGTCAGCCTGCGCTACGTGTTCAAAAACCCGACCATTGCCGCGCTCTCCGCTTATATCAAAGGCAAACACCGCACCGCCTCCGCCGGTCTGCAAAACCTCAGCGACGAAGAGCTCTGCGCCGAAGCCCAACTGCCGGCCGACATTGGCGCCCAGCCAGGGGCCTTGCCCGCCGTCGACAGCGATTTTCGCCATATCCTGCTCACCGGCGGCACCGGGTATACCGGCGCCTTCCTGTTGCGGGAGTTTCTGGATCGTTCACAGGCGATGCTGTGGGTCGTCGTGCGTTCGGCAAACCCGCAGCAAGCGGTGGAACGCATCCTGAACAACTTGCAACAGTACGGCCTGCAACGCCCGGGCGATCGGGCGCGCATCGTCGGCGTACCGGGAGACGTGGGCAAGCCTTATCTCGGCGTAGACAAACCCACCTGGCGGCAACTGTGCCAGGACGTCGAGATGATCGTGCATAACGCGGCGATCTCCAGCTACGCCATGCCTTATCGCCAGTTAAAACCCACCAACGTGCTCGGCACCCTCGAGGTGCTGCGTCTGGCGGGGCAAGTGCGGGTAAAACCGCTGCATTACATCTCTTCGCTGTCGGTATTTCCCGGCCAGCCGGGCGAGCACCATTTCCGCGAGGAACCGCTCTTGCACCCCAACGGCCTGGCGGGAGGATACCGTCAAACCAAGTGGGTTTCCGAACGCTTGATCACCCTGGCCGGCGAACGCGGCCTGCCTTGCCGCATTTATCGCCCCGGCCAGATCACCGGCGCGCAAACCAACGGCGCCTGTTCGACGGACACCTACCTCAACGCCGCCATCAAAAGCTGCATTCAACTGCAGACGGAGCTGCCGTTTGACGTGATGCTGGACATCTCGCCGGTGGACTTCTGCGCGCAGAGCGTGGCGCATATCGCCCTTTCCGGCGCCGGAGAGCATCGGATTTACCATCTGACGCAGTCAGCGCCGCTACATTGGCGCGATCTCCTCGGTATGCTGCGCCAACGGGGCTACAGGATTGATGCGGTGAGCTACCCCGAGTGGTATCAGCGCCTGGCCGCCGCGCTTGAAGCCGGCGAACAAAACGCCCTCGGCAAATTCTTCTCGCTGTTTGGTGAAGAGGCGCCGTCGAAAGACGCCGGCGACGAAGGCAGCCTGCCGCACTATGACTACCGCAATCTGCTTCAGGCTCTGGAAGGCAGCGGCATTTCCGCCCAGCCGTTGGATCAGAGCCTGTTGAATCGTTATCTCGACTATTTCATCGCGATCGGCTTTATCCCAACGCCGGATATGGCTTACACCGCCAGCAAAGGATGCCAGTCATGATGCTGAATCCCCCTCGTTTTCCGACCCTGCAAGCGGCGGTGGATCACCATGCCGCCGTCACTCCCGAAGCGCTGGCGCTGATGATGGTGAATCACCCGCACCATGACGAAAAAAACCGTCAGGTCAATTACCGCCAGTTGCGCCATTCGGCTCTGCATCTGGCGGCGGAACTGCGGGCGACCTATGCGCCGAACAGCCGCATTTTACTGCCGTCGTCGGTCAGCGAATATTTTGCGATCGGTTTCCTGGCCTGTATGTATGCGCGAATGATCGCCGTGCCTGCGCCGCTGCCAACCCAGTATCAGCATCAGCGTCAACGGCTGACCAATATCATGCATGACGCCGGAATCGTCGCGCTGCTGTATGCCCCCGGCGATGAAGGCGCGATCGGCGACTGGCTGGAACAGGCGGCCATCGCCTGCGATCAGTTGCCGATCGCCGTGCAAAATGAAGTCCCTGCCTTCGAATCCGACGCGTCTGAGGTCAATCCCGACGATCTGGCGCTGTTGCAATATACTTCCGGCTCCACCGGCAACCCCAAAGGGGTGATGCTGACCCACGCCAACCTGGTGCATAACGTCAACAGTTTCCAGCAAACGCTGGGTTATGCGGATGACACGCGTTTCGGCGGTTGGATCCCGCAATATCACGACATGGGGCTGATGGCGCAACTGCTGCCCGCGCTGTTCCTCGGCAGCAGTTGCTACATGATGACCCCGACGCAGTTCCTGAAACGGCCGCTGCACTGGCTGCAAATGATTGAACGCTTCAGTATCAATCATACCTGCGCCCCTAACTTTGCTTTTGAACTCTGTTGCCGACGCATAGCCGCCGAACAACGGCCGACGCTGAATCTCTCGTCGCTGCGTTACCTGATCAACGGTTCCGAGCCCGTGCAGGCCAGCACCATTCAGGCGTTTATCGACGGTTTCACCGCCGCCGGTTTCAACCCCAGCGCCATGCAACCCTGCTATGGCATGGCGGAATGTACGGTGTTCATTTCCGGCAGCACGCCGCGTCCGCCGCAGATCATCAGCCTGCCGGATAGCCAACAGGCCGGCGGCCCGCAGAAACTGTCGGTCAGTTGCGGTTGCGCGCGCCACTACGACCTGCGGATTATCGATCCGACAACGTGCCAGCCGCTGGCCGAAGGGGAACTCGGTGAAATATGGCTGCAAGGCGGCAGCGTGGCCAAGGGGTATTGGAACAACCCGCAGGCAACCCGCGACACCTTCGCCGCCTATACCGCTTGCGGCCAGGGCCCTTACCTGCGCACCGGCGACGTGGGCTTTCTGCAACAGGGCGAAATCCACGTCACGGCGCGGATCAAAGAAGTGATTATCACCCACGGAAAAAACCTCTATCCACAGGACATCGAGCACGATCTGCGACGCCATTTCGACGTGCTGGCGGGCCGATACGGCGCGGTGTTCGGCGTAGCGCTGGATACTGAGCAAGAGGCGTTGGTGGTGTGCCACGAATTGCCGGGTTCCTTTGACGACCATGAGCTGGAGCAGCTTTCGGCAGACATTCAGGGCTGGGTGCAGCGCGAATGGGGCGCGCCGCTGGCCGGCGTGATCCTGGTGCCGCCCGGCGAAGTCAGCCGCACCACCAGCGGCAAAATACAGCGCACCGCCATGAAACAACGCTTTCTCAGCCAGACATTGCGCACCCGCCATCAATGGCTTGCCGCCGCCGTCCGCGAACGCATTGCCGGCCAGGATGAAAGCCGCGTCGAGAGGGCCGAATGATGGATTTGCTGCTGCAAACGCTGCAGGCCACCCGCGATGCGCCGCTGACCGCCGAAGCTTACGCGCACTGGCGCGAACAGGCTGAACGGGCCTTTGAAAGCGCGCGACTGATGCAACACGATCGCGATGCCACCTTCCCTCAGGAGGCCGTGGACTGGTTGAATCAGCAAGGCGCTGCCCTGCTCTACCTGCCCTCTCAACACCGGGGCCGCCTGACGGGGCTGGAACAGATCAGCACGCTGTGGCGAGCCTTGGCGGCGCTGGATCTCACCGTCGCCATCGGCCACGGTAAATCCTTCCTGGGCGCGGTCAGCGTCTGGCTGGCCGGTAACGCACGGCAAGTCGAACAGATTCGCCACGCATTGCTGGCCGATGAAGCCCTGGCATGGGGCCTGACCGAGCGCGGGCGCGGCGCCGATTTAATGGCAACCCGGACCACAGCGGTCAAGCATGCGCAAGGGTGGCGTCTTCAGGGGGAGAAGTGGCTGATCAATAACGCCACGCGCGGCAATATCATCACCCTGCTGGCCCGGACCGACGAACTCGCCGGCGCACGCGGCATGAGCGTTTTGCTGCTGGACAAGCGCCATCTGCCCGCCACGAGCTGGCGCAATCTGCCCAAGGTCAGCACCTACGGCATTCGCGGCGCGGATATCAGCGGGCAGCAGTGGCAGGATGCCGAACTGCCCGATGACGCGCTGGTCGGTGAGCCGGGCCAGGGGCTGGAGATCACCCTGCGCGCCCTGCAACTGACCCGCACCGCCTGCTGCGGGTTATCGGTCGGCGCACTCGACGCCGGGCTGCGGCTGACCACCGGGCTGGTTCAACACCACCGCTTATATGGCCGCCGGCTGTCGGAACTGGATACGGTACAGACGCTGTTGGCGGAATCTCAGGTTGTCTCCTGGATGCTGGAAATCACCGCGTGGACAGCCGCCCGCCACGCCAGTTATCTGCCGCAGGAAATGAGCGTCGTCTCCGCGCTGGCCAAAGCCGCCATTCCGTCATTGGCCGCGCACCAGTTGAGCCTGCTGGAAGAACAGATGGGCGCGCGGGGCTTCGTCAGCGATTTATTTGCCGACGGCGCTTTTCAAAAGTTGATCCGCGACCATCAAATCGTGCCCATTTTCGATGGCAGCACCTTGGTCAGCCGCTCGTCCCTGGCACCGCAGTTGCCGACCCTAATCCGGCAATACCGCCGTGGCGCAAGCGACAGCGCCGCGCTGGACCGGCTGGGAAACCGGCATTCCGCCACGCCGACTGAGCTGCCGTTGAACGCCCTGACGATTTACTCCCGCAGCGGCTGTTCTCTGGTTCAGGCCTTGCCGGCCATGATTGCCCGCGCGCAACAACAGCATGCCGGGCAGGTGGCGGCGCAAGATCTCGCCGGGCTGCTGGACGCTCTGCTGCAGGCAAGCCATCGGGTTATCGATGACCTGGCGTCCGCCCCCGTGGTTTACCCGCAGGTGCCTCAGCAAACGCTGCTGGGCCTGCAGCGTTATGAAAGCCTATTCATCGCCGCAAGCTGCCTGCTGTTTTGGCTGAACAACCCGGCGCCATCCACGCTCCGATGCCGGCACTGGTTGCCGCTGTGCCTGACGCTTGTCGCCCGTCAATTGGGGCTGCCGGAAACCGCAGAGCCGCACGTCGCCTGGCAAGCGCTGAAAGCGTCTTTTGCCGATCGTCCCTTCACGTCAGCCGACGCCATTTTGCAGCAGGGAACTGACCATGAACGCTGAACATCTTCTTACCGTCGACATGCTTGAAAGACAGCTGACGCCAGCCGGTTGCGACGGCTACGCCGCCTGGACCAACGCGGTACTGGCGGCCGACGCCGCCTGCGCATTGTGGGCGGAGGGCGAAGCCCGGCTCGACGAGGCCGGATTCAATCGCTGCCTGATCCCGCAAGCGATGGGCGGCCAATGGCGCGGGCTGGACGCGCTGATGGATCTGTTCAGGGTGCTCTATCGCAAGGATCCGTGCCTGGGGTTGGGTTATGCCGGCAGCAGCTTTATCGCGTGCTGCAACATTTGGGCGGTCGGTTCGCCCACGCAGCAGCGCACCGTCGCCCAGGCGCTGCTGCGCAATGAAAAAGTGGCCTGCTCCTACTATGAGCCGGAGCACGGTAACGATCTGTCCGCCGTGGAATTTTCCGCCGACAGGCAAGACGGCCGCTGGGTACTGGAGGGCGAAAAACAGGTCACCTCCAACATTGCCCGCAGCAGCGTTTTCGTGGCCTTCGCCCGCACCTCGCCGCAGCCCGGTAGCCGCAGCCATACCCAAATATTGATAGTGAAGTCGCAACTGCCGGACGGCGCCTTGCAGGAACTGCCGCGCCACAGCAGCGTGGGGATGCGCGGCGTACAGCTGGGCGGCGTACGTTTCGATCGTACCCGCCTGCCCGCCGCGGCCGACGACGAATTGCTGCTGGGGGCGGAAGGCAAGGCGCTGGAAACCACGTTGCGGTCGTTTCAGGTCACCCGCACGCTGCTCCCCGGCATGTTTGTCGGCGTGCTGGACTCCGGCCTGCGGTTGGCCACGCGTTTCAGCCTGCAACGGCAGCTGTATGGCCACCGTCTGGCCGATTTTCCCTCGGCGCGCCAGGTATTGAGCCTCGCGTTGCTCGATCTGCTGCTGGCGGACGCATTCAGCAGACTGGGTGCCCGGGCGCTGCATGTTCATCCTGAATTTTGCTGCCTGTATGCGCCGTCGATCAAAATTGTGGTACCCAAACTGCTGATCGGCGCCATGAACCGTCTGGCCGACCATCTGGGTGCCAGTTTTTACCTCACGGAAAGCGAATTCGGCCTGTTCCAAAAGCTGCTCAGAGACATCAAACCCGCCGGATTCGCACACGTAGGCCGCCCGGCCTGCCAGCTCACGCTGCTGCCGTTGCTGTTCATGCTGGCGCGCAAAAACGCCGCCACGCCGGAAGCGGCCCGGCTTTCACCGACGCTCGCCTCGGACGCGCCAATCGACGAGCCGATAGATTTCAACCGGCTGCAGGTGGCGCCGACGGGGCGCGATCCGCTGCTGGATTCGCTGCTCCACACCGCGCCGCTGCTGGGCGTTGCATTGGCGACGCAGGTATTGGCGGCCAGAGAGCGGCTGCTGGACAAGTTGCAAACGCTGGATCCGCGAGACATTTCCGCCACCGCGCCGGCCGGTCACTATCAGCTAAGCACGCTGTACGCCGGTTTGATCGCCATCGCCGCTTGTCTGCAATGGCATCAGACGGCGGCAGAGAAACTGCCGCTGGCGTTGACGCAATTGATGGTCAAACGCCAACTGGTTCATCTGCAAATCGCCCCGGACGAAGGCCTGGATGAATCGGAAGCCGACTATGTCTGTCAGCGCCTGTTCGACGATTACCGCCGGCGCGTCAGTTTCGACTTAATGCAATACCCGCTACAGGGTTGGGAGGAATAATTTTATGGCACACAAATTTCGTATTTTGGGCATTTCCGGCAGCCTGCGCGCCGCGTCGCTGAACAGCCTGTTTTTACGCGCCATGGCGCAGGTGAGCCCCGCCAGCGTGCAATTCGAGATTTACTCGCGCCTGGACGCCATCCCCTTATTCAACGCGGACCATGAAAATCAGGACAATCCGGCCGTCGCCCATTGGCAATCCGCGCTGGCGCAGGCCGATCTGGTGCTGTTGGCCAGCCCGGAATACGCGCATGGCGTGACCGGCGTGGTGAAGAATGCTTTGGACTGGATCGTCGGCAGCGGCGAGCTGGTGGACAAGCCGTTGGCTTTTCCCAACATTTCGGTGCGCGCGGAGCTGGCGCAGGCACAGCTGGCGGAAACGCTGCAGATTATGGGCTGTCGCCTGATTGAAAGTTGCAGCCCCTGCGCCACCCTCGCCGCACCTTATGTCTTGCCGGAAGCGGATGAACAAAGGTTGGTCGATCACCCCGAAATCGGCCCACGTCTGAAAGACCTGTGGCGCAACATTGAACTCGCGCTATCTGAATCGCACTGAAACGACATTGCCGACGTCGGCAGAAAAAACACGCAAGGAAAACAAAATGGCCTCAGTACAAAACGAACTTGAACAATGGCTTGTTGAGCGCGTCGCCGCCTACTGCCGTCTCACGCCCGCCGAGATTGAAGAAGATAAAAACTTTTCCGATTACGGCATGGATTCCGTGTTCACGCTGACCATGATCGGCGAGATCGAAGATCGCTACGGCCTGGAGCTGGATCCCACCGCCATTTGGGATAATCCCTCGGTCGGGCAGCTACGCGCTTTCCTTGAAACCGAAATCAATAAAAACGCGGCCTGAGCCGGGGGAATACGATGATGTTATCCAGCGACGCTAACGCCACGCCACACCTTGAATGCCTGCCCACCCGGCGCACCTGCCCGTTCAATCCGCCGGAAGAGTACCGCTTTATCCGCCAGGAATGCCCGGTGGTTCGGGTGAAAACCCCGCGCGGGGATTTCGCCTGGCTGGTGACTCGCCACCAGGATGTCAAAAAAGCCTTGAGCGACAAACGGTTAAGCTCTGATCCACGCTCCGCGGGCTTCCCGACGTATATCTCCGGCGAAGTGCCGCCACCGCCGGGTTTCTTCCTGCAACTTGATGCACCCGACCATACGCGTTTGCGCAAAGCCGTCACGGAAGAATTTCTCAACGCGCATGTGGAAAAACTCAAACCGCAAATGACAGCCATCATTCAGCGCCAGCTCGATGAGCTGCTGTCCATGCAGCCGCCGGTAGACTTCGTCAAAGCCTTTGCCATCCCCGCTTCCGCCAAGATCATTTGCGAACTGCTGGGCACGCCGGTTGAGGATCACCCTTTTGTGCAAAGCAGGACCGATACCGTGTTGGATCGCAGCAGCCCTCCCGAATTGGCCGAACAGGCGGCGATTGAGCTGATGGGTTATTTCGATCGTATCGTGACCGAAAAGGAGCGCGCGCCGGGCGATGATCTGCTCGGCAGGCTGATCCATAAGGCCCAGCAGGAGCACCAACCCAGCCATGAAGAGATTGTCGGCCTGGCCGCGCTGCTGCTGCTGAGCGCTTACGACACTATGGCGTTGGCCATGGGGCTGGGCGTGGTGACCTTGCTGAACAATCCCGCCCAGTTGCAGGCGTTTCTCGCCGATATCGATCTGGGCAACGATTTGGTCTATGAGCTGGTGCGCTATCTGACCATCAATCACGCGGGCCTGCCGCGAGCGGCGCTGGAGGATACCGAGATTGGCGGCCAGCAGATCAAGGCCGGCGAAGGCGTGCTGATCATGCTGAGCTCCGCCAATCGCGATGAGGAGATATTCGAGCAACCCGACGTCTTCAACCTTCACCGGAGAGAAAAGACCCAGTTAGGCTTCGGCCACGGCATTCACAAATGCCTGGGCATGCATTTCGCCCGCGCCGAACTGACCATTGCCTTCCACGCCATTTTCACCCGCATCCCCAGCCTGGCGATAGCCGTACCGCAAGAGACGCTGACCTACCGCGATGAAATGGTGCTGTATGGCCTGAAAGCGCTGCCGGTGAGCTGGCAACCGGCCTGATGCGCAACGATTCTCCGAAAATTCAACTCAATGATGGGGCTACCATGCAAGGTACCAGGAAAGTTTTGTTTTTAATTTACGCCGCGTTGCTGTCCACTATCGGGCTGTTCGCTTCCGACCTTTACCTGCCGGCACTCGCGAACATTCAGCAGTTTTATCAAACTGATGCAGGCACCGTCGGCTTATCGCTGAGCATCTACATGGCGGGATTCTCGATCGGCCAGCTGTTCTACGGTGCCATCTCCGATCAGCTTGGCCGCAAAGCGCCGCTGTTTATCGGGCTGCTGCTGTTTTTAGCGGGCACCCTGGGCTGCATTTACGCCCGCTCGATCGAATTCTTCCTGTTTTGTCGCCTGCTGCAATCCCTTGGCGTCTGCGCCGCCTATGTCCTGTGGCAACCGATGATCGTCGATTTGTTCGACGGTAACGACGTGCAAAAGCTGTTCACCCTGATGATGGCGCTGGGCGGGCTTTCGCCGGCGCTGGCGCCGTTGATCGGCGGCTATGTGACGGCCTACTTCGGCTGGAAGATGGTGTTTGGCCTGCTGCTGGCGCTGACCGTTCTGCTGCTGGCCTGGACGCTGTTCGGCTACCGGGAATCGCTGGCGCCCGCCAACCGTACGGCGTTTTCCGCCACCCGGGTTTTGAAGAGTTACGGCTCGTTCCTGTCCAGCCGATTTTTTATCGGGCATGCCTGCGCCATTGCCTGCGGCATCACGCTGTACCTGGTATTTCTGACCATGCTGCCGTTTATCCTGACGGGCATCGGTTATTCCGCCGACGCCATTGGGCTGATGTATCTGCCGATCGCGCTGACCTTTATTGCCGGGACCGAGGTGGCCAAACGCCAGTATGCCAAATTGGGCGACGCGGGCAGCATGAAAGTCGGCATCTGTTTCGGCATGGCCGGCGCGTTGCTGCTGTTCCTCACGCCACTCTTTTTCTCCGTATCGGCGGCCTGGAAAATCATCGTTCCCTTTTCGTTGATCACCTTCGGCAACGGCTTTTTGGTGCCGACCGGCTCGGCATTTTTAATCAAGTGTTTCGCCGACCGAGCCGGCGCTTGCGCCAGTTCGATCGGTTTTATGGTGACCACCGTCGCGTTTATCTCCATCAGCGTCGCTTCGCTGCTCGCCGGCCCACTCGGTATGGTGACCGCCATGACGGCGACCATTTTGCTGTTCTCGGCGTTGATGGGGCTGGCATTGCTGTGGGGCCGACATGCGCAAGCCGACAGTCGCGTCTCCTACAGCGCCGACGGCTCTTGAGATAACGTTACGGGAAAACCGGTGCCTCGCTTCTGGCGCCGGTTGTTTATCGCCATCCCGCCCAGCGGCGGGAAAGCGCAGCGCCCTCCTTCACACTGTGATTTTCACCCCACCCCTTGCCGAAATAGCTCCCCTCCGGCATGAATAATGATTATTATTCGCAAATACAGGATCGGCGCGCCACGACGCGACCGGCCGGATGTTCCCTTTATTCAATGTTGAGCGTTCCTGGCTCCAGGGCAACCGCCCTGTGGCGATAGGCTTTTTTAACTCCATGGAGAGGTTATGAATTCTGCAACCACCACCAGCCGCCGCTTTGGCGCACGCGCCACCTTCCCGCTGCTGTTGCTCACGTCAATGCTGTTTTCCGCCCCGCTGCTGGCCCAGGGCGAGCCTGAGCTGCTGCGCAAACCGGTAGGTAAAGGCGCTTACGAGATGGTGTACAGCCAGGGCGAAAACGCGCTGTATCTGGCGACCTCGCAAAGCCGCAAGCAGGACAAGGGCGGCGTGGTTTATCGGCTGGATCCCAAGACGCTGGACATCACCCAGGTGATTCACAACGACATCAAACCCTTCGGCGCCGCGATTAACGGCAAGACCGATACGCTGTTCTTCGGCAACACGGTAAACAACTCGGTGACCGCTATCGACGCCAAGAGCGGTGAAGTGAAAGGCCGCCTGGTGCTGGATGCCCGCCAACGCACCGAGACGGTAAAACCGCTGGCGCCGCGTGAGCTGGTGGCCGATGCCACGACCGACACGCTGTACATTACCGGGCTGGGCGAATCCAGCGTGGTCTGGGTGGTGGACGGTAAAGATCTCACCCTGCGCACCACCATCACCGATACCGGCAAATACGGCACCGGCCTGGCGCTGGACGCCGCAGCCGGCCGCCTGTATGTGACCAACGCCGACGGCGAGCTGGTGACTATCGACACCAAAACCAACAAGGTGCTCACCCGCAAAAAGCTGGATGAACCCAAAGAGCACTTCTTCTTGAACCTCAGCCTGGATCCGGCCACCCACCGCGCCTTTATCACCGACTCCAAGCAGGCGCAGGTATTGGTCGTCGACACCCGCAACGGCGCTATCCTGAGCAAAATCGAGGTGCCGGAATCGCTGGCGGTGCTGTTCAACCCGGCGCGCAATGAAGTTTACGTGACCCACCGCAAGGCGGGCGAAGTGAGCGTGATTGACGCCAAAAGTTACAAGCTGCTGAACACCCTCAAGACGCCGACCCACCCGAACAGCCTGGCGCTGTCACCGGATGGCCAGACGCTGTATGTCAGCGTCAAACAGGCTTCCAGCCGCGAAAAAGAAGCCACGGATCCGGATGACGTGATTCGTATCGCATTGAAATAATCAAGAACGGGGGCGCTTCGGCGCCCCTTGAGGTTGATGACAAAGTTGTCTTTGAGCCCGAGATACCCGGGCCTAGCGCACCGAGGGGCGCTCCGACGGCCAAGGCCGTTACGACCCCTCCGGCACGCTCTCCCTAATAACGGGCTTGGTCAGCCGTCTGGAGGGGTGCTTCGGCGCCCCTTTTGGCTTTTAAACCCTAAATCCGACGTGCTTGCCGTCCGGCAGTTCGACATCCAGCCGCAACGTTCCGCCCATCGCTTCCACATAGCGCTTCAATGTCGATATTTTCAGTTCATTGCCACGCTGCTCTATCGCCGCGACGGAAGGCTGGGAGATACCCAGATTATTCGCCAGTTCCTGTTGTGAGATATTCAGCGCCTCACGCAACTGGTACAGCCGTGTTTCCAGCCACATTTCTTGCGCCATTTCTTCGATTCGTTGCAGACTCTCCGGGGTACGCGAGGCTAGCATGTCTTTTAAAGTACCCATTGAATTATCCCTCGGTATGGGCTTATTCCACTGCATCAAATTATAGACCGTAGCCTATATCCGCAATACCCAGATTGGTTGCGCCAGAGTATCAGCGGCCAAACAGCCCGTCGGCTTCCTGAATTACCGCCTTTTGGGTCGCCCGCTGGTAGAGGCACAACGCTTTGCCCGGCTTGTTCTTCATAAACGGCTGCGGGTAGCGCCCGCCGATCAACAGCGCCGAGTAGCCGACGTCGTCATCATAATGAATGATCGCCCCGACGGCTTTGGCCGCTTTCAACCCGCTGGCCTTCAGGCAGGCAACCTGCATCGCTTTATCGCCCTTGGCCCAGGCAACTTCGGACGAGGCTGCCGCGTTGAAGGCAACAAGGGAAGCGAGAATAATAAGCATCTTGAACGCTGACATAATGCTCCCGCACGACAATGATGAATAATAAGCCCCGCGGGGATAACCCTGGCTTGATTAAATCCAGGTATGCGCTTTCGCCAGCACCTCTTCGGTTAACTGTTCCCCCAACAGAAGCCCCAATTGATGGTAAGCCTCCCATTGTGCTTCGTCAAAAAACTGGTCCCCCGTGGTTTGCTGCGGGAATAGGCTATTTTTCTTCGCATATTGATCAACATCCAGCGGCAGTTGGCCTACCAGATGCGGTTTAACCACGATCAGCACGCCAGGTTGTGGCCTGTCGGGGTAAACCACCCTGGCAAGCAAAAAGGGAGCCGGGTTCGGTTCCGTAGTCAACGTCTCTGGGGTGGTAAATAAATGTGAAAACGACGCCTGTACCCGGGTATTACCCACAAACTCGATAAAGGTCGCATAATCTATTTTCGCCTTTCGCACCAAGTTTTCCACATCCTCGTAGCCATATGCCGGATCTGCACCACAATCCGCCAGGACGATAAGTGACACCCTGCGTTTCAGCAATGCATAGACGCCAGTATTATCAAAATGGCCGCCATCTGAAATATACCAATTCTCACTGTTCAAGCCGGGTAAATGCGCAAACATTTCGCCGACAATGGCGGATTGCCGTGGGAAGCGACTCGCCCATTCCTCAAATTTTGTTCTTTTTCTTCCCTTTTCTTCGCCCTGTTCGTTTTTCCCTGGCGCGGGGAGCAGGCTTTTATTCCAATAACCCAAACGCAACCCCGAGATAAACAGCAACGCTGCAATCCCCCCTTTGGTGCGAGATCCCATTCCGGTCGCCGCCGCTGCACCGGAGATAGCCAGCCATTTCGACAAGCATTCATCTTTAAAATATTGAGGGTCATGAGGCTGCGGATCAGACGTTCCGATCTCAACGCCCAGAGCACTGAGCGTCAGCGAGACGCCTTTACGGTCGGCATTATAATTGCCGGTACGATCATCCACAGTTTGGTTAATACAACAATTGATCAAATGAATAGGCCCACCGTAAAGATGTGGCTGATATTGGTCCAAGGACACATCATCGCCCGAACGCGTCTCGGTGAGCCGACTGCTTCCTTCAACCCACTTTCGGTCATATGTCATCAGTGGAGAACATGGGAAACGCGGCTCCTGGAATGCTTTGCCTGTGTAATTGCCGACGGAAACATAGGCTCGCTCCAACCGGGCACGGTATAGATTGTGCATTGAAGAGAGATTCAGCACGGCAATATTCTGTTTTGATAAATAGAAAAACAGCAATATCATCAAGATAAATAACGTATCTGCAGCAAACATAATCCAATGTGGTTCCAGCGCGATACTTAAGCCGGCGATACCAGACAGCAGCACCCGCAATAAGGTCGCGCAGCCAATCAGCATCAATAACAAAACGGCGTAACCCACAATGCTGAGCACCGGGAATATACCCACCTTTTTTAGCCACTTTAATAAGCCGGTTTTCTTTAACAAAGAAAACCGAAAAATCAGGGCAGTCAACGCAGGTGCAGAAAAAAGCCACCCCGATGAATAGGCGAAATGAGTTTTCAACCAATAGGAAGAGATTTCAACAGAGTACAACAACAAAAAAACCAAGATAATACCCAGAGCATACGAGAGCCTCTCCGTATGCTTTAAACGCATCTCGGCAGCCGTTATTTCTTGCCGTTGGCGATAAAATAAGACATGCCGTATTGCCGCGAGCATGGGGATAATGAGGAAGAGGCCAATAATCACCCCCGAAAAGCCCCACAAATGCCAATACGCAATAATAACACTGGCCAGCGTGGCTAGCCCCACCAAAAAAGCATCAGCAGCGTTAATATGGCCGTCGATATACTGCCTCTCCTTCCCTTTTTCTTTCCCCCGGGGGCGCACCAGCCAATAAGCCGAGATTTGATAGGCGGCGAAAAATGCAGGTAATAGGGCTAACCCGTGCCAGATACCAGTTTCAGAAAATTTATTTGGCTCGATCAGATTTGCAAACAACGTCGGCCAAAGCGTCAGAACCGCTAAAAACAGGATCAGCGTCGCCGCTTCAAAATGAGATGCCAGTAACCCGCGCAGCATATATGCAATAGCCTGACCCGTGTCGCGAAGCCCGGCGGGTATCAGATAACGACCATTATTCCTTAGCCACCACAGCAGCAACGAGTGATCGTCTTTCAGCCCCTCCTCGACTTTCTCGGCGTCCTGTTGATCGTCATAAAGCCGCCCCACAGCACCACCAATATAACCACCGCCAGACACTGTCGACATATAATCAAAACGGTGTAAAAGTTTATTTTTTGCCAACGCTCGCAACAAACCGAAGCTGAAAGTCGCACTGCGAATGCCTCCGCCGGAAAGTGCAATAGCGCAGACGGGCGCATCTTCACCTATTCCAGCTTTTTTTCTACGCAGTTTCACCGCCAGCTCATCACACTTTATTTCTTCTTGAGGTAGCTTATTATTTTCTTGATCGTAAACAGGGCTCATTATTATGCACTCCTGACTCACCTTGCCATAACAACAAACATAGCTTTTAGCGATGAAAAGTAAAAAATCTCAGTACAAGGTTATAAAACACCGCCAGAACAGCAAAAAACCGCCAATGAAATATTGCACAGAAAGGCAATTCAATATCTTAGATTTAGTAGCAAGATATAGATTAGCAAAGGAATAAAAAACACAAATACCGAATGACCTTCCCGCTACAATTTTCCACGTCAAAAGCATCGAAAAACGGTATTTTTACGCCATTTTTATCTCGACGAGAGGTAAAGTTACGGCGTTTTTACAGACAGTTTTCAGGGCCACGGATAACATCATTACATCGCCGCTATGGCCTCACGAGACGGATGCCTCATGTGTTTATACCTTGCCTTGTTTATTACTGAACCCGCGTTTTTCATTAAGCTCGGGGGCCGCCATGTATTCTAATATTATTGGTTTCAACCCTCTGCTGGCGGATATTCCCGCCTCGCGGTCGCGCTCGTTTCGCAAAGAAGTCGAACAGTATTTGCAGCGCTACCCGCAGACCGAACACGTCGATATTTATCTCAACGATCTGAATGGCCAGTTTCGCGGCAAGCGGCTGCCGGTTGCCGAACTGTTCTCGCTGGATAAGGGCTGCTATTTCCCGTTGTCGATTTACGCCATGGATCTCGGCGGGCGGGTGATCGAAGAAACCGGGCTGGGCCAGCAGGCGGGCGAACCGGATCGCTTGTGCCTGCCGGTGCCCGGCACGCTGCGGCCCTGCGCCCGCGATCCGCAACGCCATGCTCAACTGCTGCTGACGATGCAAAATGCCGATGGCGACGCCTGCGAGCTGGAACCGCGCGTGGTGCTGCAACAGGTGCTCGCGCGCTTGCATGCCAAAGGCTATTACCCGGTGGTGGCGGCCGAGCTGGAGTTTTATCTGCACGATCCGCAGCAACAGCCCGCCGGGGCCACCCCCTGCCCAACGCAGAGTTTTTCTGTCGATGCCCCGGAGCGCCACCATGCGCTGCTCAATGAGATTGAGCAGCAGGCCCGGCTGCAGGCGCTGCCGCTGACGGGGATCGTGGCCGAGGCGGCCTCCGGCCAGTATGAGTTGAACCTGCACCACAGTGCGCGGGTGCTGGAAGCCTGTGACCAGGTGCTGGCCCTGAAACGGCTGACGCGCCAGATGGCGGAAAAACACCACCAGCACGCCTGCTTTATGGCCAAGCCCTGCGCGCAGGCCGCCGGCAGCGGTCTGCATTTTCATATCAGCCTGCAGGATGAACAGGGCCACAACCTGTTGGCCGGCACGCCGGGTGAACTGAGCGCCACCATGACGCAGGCGATCGCCGGGATGCTGGCGCTGATGCCGGCCTCGATGGCGATATTCGCGCCGAACATCAATGCGTTCCGCCGTTTCCGCCCAGGCATGCACGTGCCGCTGCGCGCCTCCTGGGGCCACAACAACCGCACGGTGGCGCTGCGTCTGCCCTGCGCCGACAGCGCCAACCAGCGGATCGAATACCGGTTGGCCGGCGCCGACGCCAACCCTTATCTGGCGGTGGCGGCGATGCTGAGCGGCATGCTGTACGGGCTGGAACACCCACTGCCGCTGCCCCCAGCGGCCTGCGGCAACGGGTATGAAAACGACGACGCGGCGGCGCTGCCGCTGAACCAGCAAGAAGCGCTAACGCTGTTCCGGCAAAGCCTGCCGCTGCGCGAAACGCTCGGCCCGGCGTTTACCGCGCTGTGGCACACCTGCAAAACCGCCGAATTGCGCCGTTTCGAAGAACAGGTCACCGAGGCGGAAATAAGCTGGATGCTGTAACGCCGTGGTTTCTCCCCGGTGACGACCTTATTTATTGGCAATGCACAGAGGACGACGATGAAGCATCAACCTCGGTCGGTAATAGCCGACAATAATAATCAGCCGAACGCAGTAAATGATGGGCCGCTATTCACCTGGCATAAAGGCGCATTGACGATCAGTACCGATCGCCGGCTATTGGACATCGATTTTATTCATCACTTTCTCCGTCATTCGCACTGGGCGCAGGGGATCGACCGCGCCACGCTGGAGCACGCCATTCGCCACAGTATGTGCTTCGGCCTGTACCGCAAAAAACGCCAGATCGGTTTTGCCCGGGTGGTGACGGACCATGCCACCTTCGCCTGGTTGAGCGACGTATTCATCACGGCCGAATACCGCGGCAACGGGCTGGGGCAATGGCTGATGCACAGTTGCCTGGAACATCCGCTCATGAGCGGGCTGCACCGTATCATGCTCTACGCCAGCCAGGCGCCGTGGCTGTACGCCAAGGTGGGCTATGAACCGATCAACCAGCCAGACAGGGTGTGGACCATCACGCAGCCCGCGATTGATCAACCCTACGGCGCACTCAATATCCCCCAGTCTGTGCACTGAGTAAGGAAAACACCATGTCTCGTTTGGTTTTGATCTCGAACAAGCAGTGTGACAGCAAGGATCTGGCCTGCGCCACGCAGGCCCTTTCGCCCGACGGCGCAAATGAGGCGGATCGGGGATTGTGGCTGGGCTGGAACGGCGACGTGCAGAACTTTGGCGAGCGCCCGGTCTGCTATCGGCACAATGCCGGTTATGAACAGGTGACTTTCCCGCTGTCTGTCGACGAGTTTTGCCGCCACTATCAGGGCTATTATCACGATGGGCTGTGGCCGGTGTTCCACAACCAGCCGGAGAAAGCGCATTTCACGCCGGAGAATTACCGGGCTTACCGGCAGCTCAACCTGCACTTCGCCGACATCGCCTGCGAATATGTTTGCCCAAGCGACATCATCTGCATCGATGATTACCAGTTGCTGCCCTGCGGCCAGGCGCTGAAGGAACAGGGGTTGCTGAACCCGTGCGCGTTCTTCTTCCACCTGCCGTTCCCGTCGGCGGCGCTGCTCAGGCAGATCCCCGAGCACCGCGGGTTAATCGAGTCGCTGTTTTTCTACGATCTGATCGGCTTTCAGACGCTCGATGACCGCAATAACTTCCTCAGCTATCTGGCCAACGAATACCCGCTGGAGATGCTGCCCGACGACCAGTTGCAGGTTAACGGGCACATCTTCGCCACCGGCCTCTTCCCGGCCGGGATCAACGCCAGAAAGATTTACTGATTCAGGCTGCCGCCCGCTGGCGTTCCAGTTCGCGCACCAGCGGGATCACTTCTCTGCCGAAGAACTCCACCTCTTCCTGGAAATGCAGGAACGCCAGCAGCATCAGGTTTACCCCGGCGTCTTTCAGCGCGATGATACGCTCGGCGATCTGCTGCGGGGTGCCGATCAGGTTGGTTTTAAAGCCGTCGTTGTACTGCACCAGATCCTCGAAGCTGGATTTGGCCCAGTTGCCTTCGCCCTCCGGCGAGGCCGCCCCGGCGTTCTTCACCTCGTGCTCGAAGCCTTTTACCGCCGCCGGATTGGCGTTGTCGATGATCTCCTGCAACACCGCCTGCGCTGCCTGCTCGGTATCGCGCGCAATGACAAAACCGTTCACCCCGACCTTCACGCGGTGATGGTTGGCCGTCGCCTTGGTCTGGAGATCGTCCACCTGCTGCTTGATGCCCTCGACGCTGTTGCCGTTGGTGAAATACCAGTCCGACACCCGCGCCGCCATGTCGCGCGCCGCCCGCGAGCTGCCGCCCTGGAAAATCTCCGGCAGCGGATCCAGCGGTTTGGGTTTGAGCGAGTAATCGCGGTAGCGATAAAAATCGCCGGCGAAGGTAAAGCTGGGTTCGGTCCAGATGCCGCGCAGGCAGCGGATAAACTCTTCCGAACGCAGGTAGCGCTCCTCGTGATCCAGCCAGGGCTCGCCGATGGCCTTGAACTCGCCGCGGAACCAGCCGCTGACGATATTGACCGCAATGCGCGCATCGGACAGGTGGCTGATGGTGGCGATCTGCTTGGCCGCCAGCGTGGGGTTCCACGGCCCCGGCAGCAGCGCGGCGATCACCTTGAGCCTTGAGGTGGAATCCAGCAGCGCCTGCGAGAACGCTACCGATTCATGCTGATTATCCGCCCCGTAACCGGCGGTGAAACGGATCTGGGTCAGCGCGTAGTCAAAACCGGCGCGCTCGGCGATTTGCGCCAGCTTGCGGTTGTAGCCGATGTCCCAGCCGGTACGCTGCGGGATGTTGCTGATCACCAGCCCACCGGATACGTTCGGCACCCAGTAGGCAAACTGGATGGGCTGCTGCTCGTTCGATTTGGACATGCTTCCTCTCCCTTTTTCTGAATGTCGGTGCCGTTATGCGGCGTTTATATAACCATTATTAATTTATAGATATTGAATCACGCAATTTGGTTATAAACCGATTAGCAGGATGTATGCCAACCGCCTGATCATTCGATCTAATTGAAAAATAAAAGGTTAGCGAGATAAGTAAAACGGAACCTGTTGCATTGGCAACAGCGGCTGTCGGGTGAGTGTTGCCCATGCAGCAGCGAGCGATGCTCTCCACAGCTGTACAAAATATAAGCTATCTTGATTGAACGCCCCTTCCGGCGTGTTGATAGAGGACAGCGCCATGCCAGTCCATAGCTATCGCCCGCCGACCACCGAGCAACTGGATCAATTGCTCCAACAAGCCAACGCCGCCCAAACCGAACCTTTCCCCGATGGGGTGGGTATTGCCATCTGTTGGGATGGCGGCGATTTCCCCGACCCCGGCGGGATTTACCGGTACGGTAATCTGCGCGATTGGGATAACCATTCCATGGCATTCACCGATGACGTGCTGTTTAAAATAGCGTCCTGCAGCAAGACCTTTACCGCCACCGCTTATGCCATGGCCCTGCAAAAAGACATGATTGACGACGACACCACCGTCGGGGACATGGTGCGTCCTTCCACCCTCGGCAGCAATTATCTTGATATTCCCCTGCGCAGCCTGGTGAATTACACCTCGGGTTTTCCGGCCGATAATGTGCCGGGATCCGGCACCCTGCCGACGCCCTTTCCTGTCCCTTATGAGGTTGACGAGATGTTCGGATTCCTGCGCGGCAATCCCTTTGAACCCGAAGGAACCACGGAGCGTTATACCTACTCGAATCTGGCTTTCTCTTTGCTGGGCTGGTTGCTGGCCGAAAAAATCGGCCATGCCAAATTTGCGCAGCTCATCGACGGCTGGATTTTCCGCCCATTGGGGATGAACGATTCGCAGTACAGCCCGCCGTATATCAAAGGCATGCTCTCTACCGAGCCTAAACCGCCCGATGCACCGAAAATGCTCCCCCGTTGCTATACCTATAGCGCTGGCGACAATGGCAATGACGGCACCTACGAGCTCGCATCGCCCAGTTCCACCAACTTCGACGCGTACTACGGCGGTGGCGGCGTGATGACCTCGCCACAGGATATGCTGCAATGGCTGAGATTTAATCTGGGCCTGAATAAGAACCTGCCGGATAGCGAAATCCTGCTGCAAAAACTCCATACGCCCACAACCGGCGTCACCGCCGGTACGTCACAGCTGTGCATGGGATGGTTCATGACCCCGGCATCCGCTCTGTCACCGGCAATGCTCTATAAGGATGGCGACCTGGCGGGCGCCAACAGCTATCTGTTGCTGATAGCCAGCGACGCCCCCGGGCAAATCGCTTCTCCTGCTGGAGTTGGCGTAATGGTGAACGTTGAGGGGTTGACGGTGAATGGCACCACTCTTGCCACCTGGCTCGCCAAAAAAGTGATGGCGATAATGAGCGGCGAGGAAACGCCCCCCGTTTGACTCAACCCATTAAGCTGCTGCATACGGCATCGGCTGCGCCCGATGCCGTTCACCCCGAACACGGCCCCAACCGCTTACCCGCCCATTTCAACCGTTCACCCAGCGCAGGGAACCGCTGACTGAAATTCACATGTCTTCCCTTTCCCTAACCCGCAATGATGAGCTGTTGCCAAACCTACGGCGCCACCGTTATTCGCACCCGGGCCACGCGCCTGAAACATCTTATAAGCGGATTAACTCACTCATTTTTTTGCAGATTAGAATATTAAGGACACCTCATGAACCGAGAGGGGATTTTAAAACACATTCCGTGGATGCTACTGGGGATACTCGGTGCATCCTGCCTGGGCGTGGTTGCGCTGCGCCGTGGCGAAAACATCAGTGCGCTGTGGATCATCGTCGCGTCGGTGGCGGTGTATCTGGTGGCGTACCGGTATTACAGCCTGTATATCGCCACCAAAGTGATGAAGCTGGACGCCTTCCGCGCCACCCCAGCGGTGGTCAACAACGACGGCCTGAACTACGTGCCGACCAACAAAAACGTGCTGTTCGGCCACCACTTCGCCGCCATTGCCGGCGCAGGCCCGCTGGTCGGCCCGGTGCTGGCGGCGCAGGTCGGTTACCTGCCCGGCACGCTGTGGCTGCTGGGCGGCGTGGTGCTGGCGGGGGCGGTGCAGGACTTTATGGTGCTGTTCATCTCCTCGCGCCGCAACGGCGCCTCGCTCGGCGAGATCATCAAAAAGGAAATGGGCCCGGTGCCCGGCACCATCGCGCTGTTCGGCTGCTTCCTGATCATGATCATCATCCTGGCGGTGCTGGCCCTGATCGTGGTGAAAGCCCTGGCGGAAAGCCCGTGGGGCGTGTTCACCGTCTGTGCCACCGTGCCAATCGCGCTGTTTATGGGCATTTACATGCGCTTCCTGCGCCCCGGCCGGGTGGGTGAAGTGTCGGTGATTGGCATTGTGCTGCTGGTGGCGTCCATCTGGTTCGGCGGCGTGATCGCCCAGGACCCGTACTGGGGCCCGGCGCTGACCTTTAAAGACACCACCATCACCTTCACGCTGATTGGCTATGCGTTCGTCTCCGCCCTGCTGCCGGTGTGGCTGATCCTGGCGCCGCGCGACTATCTGGCCACCTTCCTGAAGATTGGCGTGATTGTCGGGCTGGCGATTGGCATCGTGATCCTCAACCCCGAGCTGAAAATGCCGGCGGTGACGCAGTTTGTCGACGGCACCGGCCCGGTGTGGAAAGGCTCGGTGTTCCCGTTCCTATTTATTACCATCGCCTGCGGCGCGGTTTCCGGCTTCAATGCGCTGATCGCTTCCGGCACCACGCCGAAGCTGCTGGCCAATGAAAAAGACGCGCGCTTTATCGGCTACGGCGCGATGCTGATGGAATCCTTCGTCGCCATCATGGCGCTGGTGGCGGCCTCGATCATCGAACCGGGCCTGTACTTCGCCATGAATACCCCGCCGGCTGCGCTGGGCATCACCATGCCGGACCTGCACCGTTTGGGTACCGAAGACGCGCCGATGATCATGGCGTCGCTCAAAGACGTGACCGCCCACGCGGCAGCGACCGTCAGTTCCTGGGGCTTCGTCATCAGCCCGGAACAGATCCTGCAAACCGCCAAGGACATCGGCGAACCTTCGGTGCTGAACCGCGCCGGCGGCGCGCCAACGCTGGCGGTGGGCATCGCCCACGTGTTCCACCAGATCATCCCTGGTGCCAATATGGGCTTCTGGTATCACTTCGGCATTCTGTTCGAAGCGCTGTTTATCCTGACCGCGCTGGACGCCGGCACCCGTTCCGGCCGCTTTATGCTGCAGGACTTGCTGGGCAACTTTGCGCCCTTCCTGAAAAAAACCGACTCGCTGGTGGCCGGTATCGTCGGCACCGCCGGTTGCGTGGGCCTGTGGGGCTACCTGCTGTACCAAGGGGTGGTCGATCCGCTCGGCGGCGTGAAGAGCCTGTGGCCACTGTTCGGCATCTCCAACCAGATGCTGGCGGCCGTGGCGCTGGTATTGGGCACCGTGGTGCTGATCAAGATGAAGCGCACCCAATACATTTGGGTCACCGTGCTGCCGGCGGTGTGGCTGCTGATCTGCACCACCTATGCGCTGGGCCTGAAGCTGTTTAGCGACAACCCGCAACTGGAAGGTTTCTTCTTCCAGGCCGGCGAGTACAAACGCAAAATCGCCGAGGGCGGCACCGAGCTGAGCGCCCAGCAGGTAGCCAACATGCAGCATATCGTGGTGAACAACTACACCAACGCCGGGCTGAGCATTCTGTTCCTGCTGGTGGTGTACAGCATCATCTTCTACGGGGTGAAAACCGCGATGGCGGCGTATAAAAACCCGAACCGCAGCGACCAGGAAACGCCGTACGTGCCGATGCCTGAAGAGATGCCATCCCATGGCGTAACTGAGGGGGACGTCAAAGTTTCGCCGCAGCACTGATGGTGATTTAACGGATACCCTGCATAATGAAAGCTAAGTAGTACCCAATGGATTTCGAGCCGCAACACGGCGGCAAATGAGCGCCCCCCAGGAGCTTGCACAGGTAAGTGACTGGGGTTCGCGAGTGCAGCCAACACCGCTGCGGCTCGAAAGACGACGGGTACGCAGGGTAATTTTTTGGGAGAAGGCCATGTTCGGAAATCTCGGCCAGGCGGGGAAATATCTCGGGCAGGCGGCGCGCATGTTAGTGGGCGTGCCCGACTACGATACCTACGTCCAGCACATGAAAGACAACCACCCGGACAAGCCGGTGATGACCTATAAAGAATTTTTCCGCGAACGCCAGCAGGCCCGCTACGGCGGCGACGGCAAAGGCGGCATGCGCTGCTGCTGATTTGAGTCAATAAGGACCCGACATGAAACCCATCGCCGTCACCATTTTGACCGGCTTTTTGGGCGCAGGCAAAACCACCCTGCTGCGCCATATTCTGAACGCCGACCACGGCTACAAGATTGCGGTTATCGAAAACGAGTTCGGCGAAGTGCCGATCGACAACGCACTGATTGGCGACCGCGCCAGCCGCATCACCACCCTGAGCAACGGCTGCATCTGCTGCAGCAAAGCCAACGAGCTGGCAGACGCACTGCTGGACCTGCTGGACGGCGTAGACAGCGGCCAGTTGGAGTTCGACCGGCTGATCATCGAATGCACCGGCATGGCCGACCCCGGCCCGATCACCCAGACCTTTTTCTCGCATGAGCTCATTTGCGAACGCTTCCTGCTGGACGGCATCATCACGCTGGTGGACGCCGTGCACGCCGATCAACAACTGAACCAGTTCAGCATCGCGCAGGCGCAGGTGGGATACGCCGACCGCATTCTGCTGACCAAAACCGACGTAGCGCCGGACTGCGAGGCGCTGACCCAACGCCTGCAGCTGATGAACGCCCGCGCACCGGTTTACACCGTGACGCACGGCGATATCGACCTGAGCCTGCTGTTCGGCATCGAAGGTTTTACGCTCAACGACAGGCTGAACCTGACGCCGCCCGCCCCGCTGTTCCGCCGCATTCCGCAGCCGCAGAACGACATTCGGTCGATCGTGGTGTACCACGACCAGCCGCTGGAACTGATGCAGATTTCCGAAGTGATGGAAGGCCTGCTGCTGGAATACGCCGACAGCCTGCTGCGCTACAAGGGCATTTTGTCGATCAAGGACGAACCGCGCCGGCTGCTGTTCCAGGGCGTGCAACGGCTGTATAACGCCGACTGGGACCGCGAGTGGCTGCCCGAGGAAGAACGCCGCAGTACGCTGGTGTTTATTGGCGTGGATTTGCCGGAGGAGGAGATCCGGGAGCGGTTTGCGGCGTTGGGTTGAGAGTGAAAAATCGCATTAATGGGGGCAACCTAAAGAACTGCGCCTGATAGTGCTACAGGCGGGAGCCATACAGAACGCCGACACGCCGTGAACCCCTCCCTGGGGGCTCGTATCGCGCATCCCTGCGCTCAACGGTCGGCTAACCTGCAATGGCGCCCACCTGCCTCAAGCTTAGGGTGTAGCGGTAGTAAACTCAGTTATTTAGATGGCCGTAACGCGTTGCACTTTAGCGACATGGCTGTATTGGCATACTAAAATATAACCAAGAACTGAGGATGCCCCTATGCCCCAAGGAACTGCTGTTAGCGTTGCAAGTTATGTCCATAAACTTGCAGAAGATCATAAGATTACAACGTACCGCGACGGCATGAGCCGTATGGCGGTTGCCATTACCGCGCTGGCTGACGACGCTGTCGAATTGGATGACGTTGAGCAATTACTGGTTAATCTTAAACGGAAAGGTGTTCTTACCAAGTCGGAAATACTTGAGCTTCAGGGGCGTTACTTCCGCGAACAAAGGAATGAACGGCTTAGATAAGGAAAATATCTCCTACGGCAGTCTGGATGATCCTGAAATACAAAAAATTTATATGACGTACCGCGGAAAATAATAAAACACGCCTACTCACCCCTTCTGCAAATAGGGCCCCGCCGCCACAGAATCCCGCAGGATCAGGCTCGCCGGGAAGGTCGGGCGTTTGCTCAGCTCGCCGCCGTCCAGCATCGACACCAGGCGGTTGATGGTTTCCTTAATCATCTCGGTCACCGGCATTTTCATGCTGGAGAGCGAGGGGATGGTGTAAGGCGCCAGCGGGATATCGTCGAACCCGATCACCGACACGGCGGACGGCACCGGGATTTGGCATTCCGCCAGCCGCTTCATCGCACCAATGGCCATCTCGTCGTTGCTGGCGACAATAGCGCTGAACGCATGGCCGCCGGCCAGCAGCGCATCGACCGCCGCCATGCCGCTTTGCGCATTCCACTTCCCTTCGACAATCAACGCGTTGTTGACCGCAATACCCTGTTCCGCCAGCGCGGATTTGTAGCCGGAGAGCCGCTCCAACCCGGTGGGGGAATCCAGCGAGCCGGTGATGAACGCGATATCGCGATGCCCAAGTTGGATGAGGTGCGCCACCGCCGCTGCGCTGGTGGCTTGCTGATCGCTGAAGATGCAGTAGCTGTCGTTCAGCCTTAAGCGGCGGTTGATGACCAGGATCGGCTGTTTGTGTTGGGAGATGATCTCGTCCATTTGCGCGATAGAGAGAAAACGCGGGTAGATGATCACCCCGTCACAGCGCAGATCCAGCAGGAATTGAATGGCCGCCTTTTCTTCTTCTGCGGTGTGCTTGCCGTCCGCCAGGATCAACTGACGGCCGTTTTCTTCCATGATGCGGGCGGACTGGGACATCAGCTCGCTGAAGTAGTTACCGCTGTACAGCGTGTTGGTGACCACCAGCCCGATGGTCTGGGTGGTTTTCGTCGCCAGATTGCGCGCCAGCAGGTTGGGCCGATAACCCGTCTCGGCGATGGCTTTATCCACCAGCGCGCGCTTCTCCGGGCTGACATAGCCGCTGCCGGACAACACGCGGGACACCGTCGCCTTAGAAACGCCGGCCTTTTTAGCCACCTCAAGTATTGTTGCCATCTGTGCGCCGTCAAAATCCATTGGATGAGCGCAGTCTACCCAAGACGCCCCCCGTTTGAAATGTTTTCACGCCCGCCGGCGCGAGCGCCCCTGATCTAAAAGTGACCAGCTTCACGAAACGAAAAACCAAAAAATCATAATTCTTGCCAACAACAAAATACACCTTCATGATTTTGTGAAACCGGTTTCTTGTGGGCGTTTCATTGAGATGGAACGGCGGATCGCCCAGGCAGTAAAAATTCGCCTTTGGGCAATCCGAATTCCTATCTTAAGAGACGATATTTCATGCCGAAGAACTACACAGAGATCTCGCAGGCAATCGTGAATGCGGTGGGCGGCCTCGGCAACATCGAAGCCGTGACGCACTGCATGACCCGCCTGAGATTCGTTGTTAAAGACAAGGCGTTGATCGACACCCCCGCGCTCAAAGCGATTAATGGCGTGCTGGGCGTGGTGCACAGCGGCGAACAGTGCCAGGTGATCATCGGCAACGAGGTATCGAAAGCCTACCAGGCGGTGCTGGCGCTCGGCCTGCCGGGTAGCGCCCCCGCAGCCGCGCCCGCAAAACGCAAAATCACTCTGAAAGGCATTGGCGCCGGCATTCTCGATGCGCTGGTGGGCACCATGTCGCCGTTGATCCCCGCCATTATCGGCGGCTCGATGGTGAAACTGCTGGCGATGATGCTGGATATGGCCGGCCTGTTCGAAAAAGGCTCCTCGACCCTGATCATCCTGAACGTGATCGGCGACGGCGCGTTCTTCTTCCTGCCGGTGATGGTCGCGGCCTCTGCGGCGCTTAAGTTCAAAACCAACATGTCGCTGGCGATCGCCATTGCCGGCGTGCTGCTGCACCCCAACTTTATCGATCTGATGGCCAAAGCGGCGCAGGGCCAGGCCGTGGAGTTCGCCTACATCCCGGTGACGGCGGTGAAATACACCTATACGGTGATCCCAGCGCTGGTGATGACCTGGATCCTGTCGTATATCGAACGATGGGTTGACCACATCACCCCGGCGGTGACCAAGAACTTCCTCAAGCCGATGCTGATTGTGCTGATTGCCGCGCCGATCGCGATTGTGTTGATCGGCCCGCTGGGCATCTGGATCGGCAGCGGTATTTCGGCGCTGGTGTACACCGTGCACGGCTATTTGGGCTGGCTTTCCGTCGCCATTATGGGCGCCATCTGGCCGCTGCTGGTGATGACCGGCATGCACCGCGTGTTCACCCCGACCATTATTCAGACCATCGCCGAAACCGGCAAAGAAGGCATGGTGATGCCTTCGGAGATTGGCGCCAACCTGTCGCTCGGCGGCTCTTCGCTGGCCGTGGCGTTTAAAACCAAAAACCGCGAACTGCGCCAGACCGCGCTGGCCGCTGCCGCCTCCGCCATAGTGGCGGGGATTTCCGAACCGGCGCTGTATGGCGTGGCGGTGCGGCTTAAACGGCCGTTAATCGCCAGCCTGATCAGTGGCTTTGTCTGCGGTGCCGTCGCCGGTATCGGCGGGCTGGCCAGCCATTCGATGGCCTCGCCCGGCCTGTTCACCAGCGTGCAGTTTTTTGACCCGACGAACCCGATGAGCATTGTCTGGGTGGGCGGCGTAATGCTGCTTTCCGTGGTGCTGTCGTTTGTGCTCACGCTGATTTTGGGGTTCGAAGACATTCCGGAAAGCGAATCCACTCCAACGGCGGCCACTGCACCTGCGGCCAATACCGCTAACGCGACCCATTAACGCACTATTTTTTACCCTAAATAATTGGAGTTGCATCACGACGGCAAGGGAGCTTATCCCGATGAGCTTACTGTGGTAAGTGATTCGGGTAAGTGAGCGCAGCCAACACAGAGGCAGCTTCAAGTATGACGGGTAATTATTGAGGATTGCATGTCTGACTTAACATTCCCGCAAGGGTTTTTATGGGGCGGCGCCTTGGCCGCCAACCAGTCTGAAGGGGGTTATCTGGAGGGCGGGAAAGGGCTGACCACGGTCGACATGATCCCGCATGGCGCCAACCGCATGCCGGTGAAGCTCGGCCTGGAGAAGCGCTTTACCCTGCGTGAAGACGAGTTTTACCCGAGCCACGACGCGATCGATTTTTACCACCGCTACCGCGACGACATTGCGCTGATGGCAGAGATGGGCTTTAGCGTATTCCGCACCTCCATCGCCTGGAGCCGGCTTTACCCGAACGGCGACGAGCTGACGCCCAACCCGCAGGGCATTGCGTTCTACCGCAGCCTGTTTGAGGAGTGCCGCAAATACGGCATCGAGCCGCTGGTCACCCTGTGCCATTTCGACGTGCCGATGCACCTGGTGACAGAATACGGCTCCTGGCGCAGCCGCAAGATGGTGGAGTTTTTCACCCGCTATGCCCGCACCTGCTTCGAAGCCTTCGACGGGTTGGTGAAATACTGGCTCACCTTCAATGAGATCAACATTCTGCTGCACAGCCCGTTCTCCGGCGCCGGGCTGGTGTTCGAGGCCGACGAAAACCCCGAGCAGGTGAAATACCAGGCCGCGCACCACGAACTGGTCGCCAGCGCGCTGGCGACCCGCATCGCGCATGAGGTGAACCCCGCCAACCAGGTGGGCTGCATGCTGGCGGGCGGCAATTTCTATCCGTGGTCCAGCAAGCCGGAAGACGTGTGGGCCGCGCTGGAGAAAGACCGCGAGAACCTGTTCTTTATCGACGTGCAGGCCCGTGGCGCTTACCCTTCTTACTCTGCCCGAGTGTTCCGCGAAAAAGGCGTTAGCATCGCGATGGAGGAAGGCGACACCGAGATCCTGAAGAACACGGTCGATTTCGTCTCCTTCAGTTATTACGCCTCGCGCTGCGCCTCTGCCGATATGAACGACAACAACAGCAGCGCCGCCAACGTGGTGAAATCGCTGCCGAACCCGCACGTGCCGCGCAGCGACTGGGGCTGGGGCATCGACCCGCTGGGTTTGCGCATCACCATGAACATGATGTACGACCGCTACCAAAAGCCGCTGTTCCTGGTGGAAAACGGCCTGGGCGCACACGACGAGTTCAATGCCGCAGGCGAGATAGAGGACAATTACCGCATCAGCTACCTGCGGGAACACATCCGCGCCATGGCCGACGCCATCGCCGACGGCGTGCCGGTGATCGGCTACACCACCTGGGGCTGCATTGACCTGGTGGCGGCCTCGACCGGGGAAATGAGCAAGCGCTACGGCTTTGTGTACGTCGACCGCGACGACCACGGCAACGGCACCCTCGCCCGCACGCGCAAGAAATCCTTCTGGTGGTACAAGAAGGTGATTGCGAGTAATGGGGCGGATTTGGGGTAGATTGGGTTTGGTGGCAACAAGGGCCGCTAAGGGCGATAGTTGCGAGCTGGATTCCAGACTTTGCAGTAAGCCCCTGTAATTCCATACAGGCTATTTTTTCGCCTTTCTGCCAGCGCTATAGTCTCCTGGCTGCGGCACAATCCGCAGCCGGAGTTAGCGTTCCGAATCTGACATATACCGCGGCGTTGTGTAATAATGCCGCAGCTTTAGCTCACCCTAAATAATGGTGGCTCAGGCGGGGGCTTCGCAAGAAGCGCCGGTTCCTATGTCCCGGTGACGCTAACCCCGTCTGGGCTACCACCCGAGTTTAGCGTCTCTGGTGATAGTCATTATCTAATGACATATGGAGATGCAATCATGGCTGATACTTCCACCTCACAACCCGCCACAAGTACCCTCACCCTCTATCGCCAACTGTTCAACCAACTCGATCTCAGCACCTTAGACTCATCACAGCTCTTAGACTTAGCCGCACTCTCCGCCGAGCAGGCCGAAGGGTTATGTCATGGCCTGATGCTGTGCGGCAACCTGCTGCAAAAGCACCCGCAAACCGATGACGCCGGTTGGGAACAGCTGAATCACTATCTCAACGCGACGGCTCACTTGGTGCCGGCCCTGTGCAACCTTTATGGCCGTGCACTGCGGGAGATGGAGTGTCAGGAGCTCGCAGGCTAAAGATATATAAAAATGATAATAATAAGGACGGTATTAGTTTGGTGCCGTTCTTATCCCCTCCAGAAAATCCCATAGATTTCGATTACATATCACGATAAATACATTCACGAGGATAGGCATTTTCCCCTTGGCCTGGCATAGTTAACGCATTCGATAAATCGATGAGCTAACTGCTGGGTAATGACGAATGGCCGCTGCAAAACTTTGGACTCGGGAAGAATTACTGGTCGCTTTCACGCTGTATAGCCAAATTCCGTTTGGCAAACTGCACTCGAAGAACCCCGACATTATCCATTTTGCAAAACTGATTGGCCGTACGCCATCGGCGTTAGCCATGAAATTAGTGAATCTCGCCAGTTTGGACCCATTCATCACCGAATCTGGCCGCAGTGGCTTGAAAGGTGCCTCTAACGCCGATCGTGCGTTATGGCAAGAGATGAGCAACGACACCGAAGCGTTCAATCAGCAATGCCAGCTTGCGATGGAGCACCTAGGAGAAGAAACGGTTACGCCGGAGCTTGATGAGAATCCAAAGGATTTCAGCGGCAGCGAACGCATTTCTACCGTCAAAACACGCGTTGATCAAAACCTGTTTCGCAAGAATGTGCTTGAAGTGTATGAGTACCGCTGTTGCGTAACCGGGTTGGAAGAGCCCGCGCTGTTGGTCGCTAGCCATATCCTGCCTTGGAGTCACTCGATAGAGCAGCGCCTTAACCCTAGCAACGGATTGTGCCTTTCAAGCCTTCACGACAAGGCTTTTGACCGTGGGCTCATTACGTTTGATGATAAGTTGGAGTTGGTGTTATCACCGCAACTTAAGAAGTTAAAAAGTAGTATTTATGTGGATAATTTTGAAAAGTATGAAGGGAAAAAACTTCGGTTGCCCTTAAGCTACCTACCTAATAAGATTAGTTTGGATTACCATAGGAAATATATATTTTCTAGTTAACTGTAACTCATCACCAATATTTTAAGTCAGTAATTAAAAGGAAATTAATTCACATTTACACAGATGTTAATTAGAATAATTTAATTTCAAAAAATAAGATAAAGTACAATTCTTAGTCACGCATTTTAATTATTTGATAAGTTTAGAATAGCCATGAAAATGACTATTCCAAACTAAATAGAACTTAATTTAATCGCCGAACCCACTCGGGTTCATCAAGACCAACTCTCGAAAGGTTGGAACTATACTCTTCAACAATTCTTTGTGCATAAAGCTCTTTGAGTTCAATAACAAACTCAAATTTCTCATGCCCTTCAGCAGTGCAATGAGTTGGCACAAAATACTTTTTGTTTTCACAATTTATAGCACGAGCAAGACCATCACTCCCTGTGAACTTGACAGTCCTTAAAGAATATGTTGATTTGTCAATTTTTAACTTTATACCATCTGGAGTTAGAAAATTAAATCCTCCATCATTAACTTTTTCTAATGAAATGAACAGAAAGCGTCGGCTAGAGCCATCTGAAATTCGCACTGAATCACATCGCTGCTGAATACAAATATAGTATTGGCCATTAGCTAATGTACTTTTTACAACAGTCCCTAATGATAAGAAAGGTTTATATTGAGGGGAAAATATCGCACTCCTGTGATAACATAATTTTGCGAATTTTTTGTTTATATCATCAGTTCGTTCAATAGTCGTGAATAGTGTAGTTGCGAACTTTTTCATTAGTAAATCTATTTTTTTTGTGGAAATTTGTCGCCCATCACTACTTTGAATAAAGTTATAATATTTATCTTTAACATCAATGCTAGACTTTAATAAACCCAACAACATTTCTTTATTTATTATATAACCAACACCTTCTGCAACACCATCAGCATTATAAAATTGATTATTGCCATCCACAATGTGATGATTCAACCATAACTTTATACTTCTCTCGTCAATGGAGTGATTTAAATCTTTATACCTCATGATAGATGAAAATGTATCACTCAACAATTGAACGAGTAACTCATTGGCATCAAATACGTTTGGCAGTAGCGTTTGATGTGCTAAATAAGCAGCATCTAAATCTTTAGAAAATAATGTTAAAATATGATGAAAATTCCTTCTTATCTCAGACAGAGCTTCCATTGCAAAATTAGAAAGCAATCCAGATGTCATTTTCGCGAAATGCGATGAGATAAAGTCTGGAAGTTCATCATATCTTTTAGACTTTTCCGCTAGTTCTGGAAGATGATGCGTACGACTAGCTCCCATACCATCATTTGACTTCGATATAACCATAATCTTGCAATTATCAGATATGACAGTACAGTTATCATCCTCGCTGACTGAAAAACCAGTAATACCTTCATCTATAAGTGTTCTATCAATTTCAGAGGCTATACTCGGCAAGTCAACTTCCCCTGTATAAATTAGTATTAACTTTATACAGTGTTTATTGTTTATGTCAGAAAGCAAATTAGTTATTATTTTTTTCGTATAAAGCCCTCTAACGTCATCGTCTTCAGCATCCTCCTCATCATCCTGAGTACCTTCATGTTCATTAGGCTCTTCATCTAGTACTATTTGCCAATCTAGTATTGTCACATCAGATTTTAATGCAATAGAAGATAAATAATCCAAATCACTGATAACAGAAGGTTTATATACAGCACAAATTTTTCCTTTTTTGGAGAAAATTTTTGTCACCTCTTGTGCATCAAATTCGTGCTGATCTTTAGGACCATCTTGATTGTATGCTTTATCATCAATAAAAATAATATTCTGTATGAAATCGTTAGTAATCTTCTCTGAGAGTGAATTAAATGTTGTCATTTTATTGTTCCACCATAGAAATTTTAAATGTTACTGTGGATCCTTCCCTTGGCTCATCTAAGGTTAATTGGTATCCAATAGCAGACAGAACCTCATTACTGATATGCAACCCCATACCACGGCCATTATTTTTTCTAGAAAATCCTAAACTAAACATCCTATTTTTATCTCGTTCATCTATTGGCAAACCATTATTTGATATATATACACAACCTTCATCATCAGCATGTAATCTTATAGTTTTGTCAAGAACTTCGTTCTCATTCAACCAATATATTGCATTATCAATCACATTAACAAAAACCGGATAAAAAGATGAACGAAAACCATAGAGTTTTCCCTTCTGATAGCCTTTAGTATGTTTGAAAGAAATATTATGCCTATCCATTCTATTTTTAAACAGATCAATCAGGAAAGATTTTATTTCTAATAGCTTTATTTCTTCCTTTTTTCTTTGGAGTCTTCTATTTAAAGGCGTGAATAGATTGAGGTATCCATCCAAATGCTCGAAGTTAACTTTTATATTCTTGTAAACACCATCAAGATCTTCGTTTATATCAGACCATGCTTTTAGGTCCCGAAGACTTGATCGTATTGAGCGTACAGTACTATTAAACTCATGATGTATAATACCAACAGCCAGCCCTAATTGACTAAGCTCAACATCTGCATGTATTCTTTCTCTAAGTACCTCAACCTCCTCACTAAGAACATCAGTTATTTGCTCACTTGTTATGTAATTATTATCCTGATCTTTCTCCCAATAAACCCCCTCTAATTGCCTAATCACTGTATCCAAGATATTAGTATTTCTCTCACTAACAATTGTAATCTCTGATGCTAATTCATTTCGTTTAGCTACCAGGTCAAGATCAGATTCGTTTTCAATGGATATATATTTAAACTTATCCTTTACAGTTCTTATTTGATTGTCAAGGTCTATCATTAAATCTGATGTCAGGCTTTTAACTCTTTTATTTATATCAAGCATAACTTGCTGAGTATTTTTTCTCTTTTCAAGGTTAATTTTTTTTGCCTCAATAGAAATAAAATCCACAGCTTGCTCTAGGCGTTTTCTCTTGCTTATTTTTATCTGATATTCATTAATAGCTTTCTCAACCAACTCATCAATATAATCAATAGCAACTTTGAAGCACGTTTCCTCTAACTCGGAGATTACAGTTAGATATGTATTATAATCTTCTTTCAAATCCCCTCGCAGTAGAAATCCTCTTGGGGCAGGCACTACAATTGAGCGTTTATAGTTATTAATATCCTCTCTAGCTTGATACTCGATGTCTATTATTTTTTGACTAGCAACATCTGGGTTTTTAATAGAGTATATGCTATTAAACATTTGCACACTTGTCTCTACAATACTGTTTACTTCTTGTTCAATCAAACCGGAGTTACTGTGATTAAAAAATTTATTAATCGCATTTTCGAAGTTTGATTTTTTTACCTTGGCTTGTTTATCTCTTTTCTCTAATGCCTTATGAGATGAAATTAATTCATTTCTTTTTGTTGCCCAAGTATCGGCCTTTGGTCCTGCCTTTACATCATCTCGGAAAAAATCGATAGCGAGCTGTACAAAGAAATTTTTAAGTATATCCCTTAGGTTCTTATAAGCTTGATCTTCAATAAAACCTTCACGTCCAGCCTTCTCTTTCAATTTAAAGTTGTCTTTCTGAGATAAGCTTATAACTCCGAACATCCTGCGATAAGAAAAAAAAGCAGATCCCGCGTGCTTAGATCGTCTTTTCTCAATTTCTAAATAATCATAATCTGAATCACCATAAGGTAATATTCTTATATTATCTTTGTATATATAGAGACCGCCAAACTTATCAGATTTTGCTGTCACTCTTGCATAATCTTCATTTGCCATTACTGAGTGTTTTTTGTCACCTTGTACATAGGCAAGATTTATTTCAAATGGGCCGCAGCTAGTACGATTCAAGTTATTACCAGACCAATTCACTAGGTGTTCAAAGTTTTTCTCATGATAAATTCTTATATTACCTTTAAATTGCCCAAACTCATCAAAAACGCCTTGAAAATGATGATCTGCCTGTTCAAAATCTTCACTTGTAAAAAAATGCTCCTTATCAATAATATCAACATAAGTATCATCATTACTTCTATAATCTCTAAATACGATATCCAATAAAGGGTCCGGGTGGGAAATGGTCATCGTATTATGGAAGCCCATGAGCATTTTTTCTATTTTTGTGGCTTCTTTAGCATTATTATCCCCATCTATATCAGAGTTAATGATATCTTCAACTGGAGAAACAATAAAAATAGTGCCACCGGAAATATAATTGTTTAATGGTATGAACCTAATTAATTTCTTGCTAAGCGATAATGGGCAGATAGAGAAAGAATTTATCGTATTATTTATTTCTAATTGCTTACTTTTTGTTATAAGTTTTCTTTCGAATAAAATATCTACTGACGCAGACAACTCAGCTTTCATTAAGTTTACATTCTGGATGTCAGGAATGCTTTTAAAAGTTGCAGTGGGGACTGATATATCATCAAGATTCAAACCTGGCAGCTCGAATATTTGCCAGTTTATAAGTGCGACAGTTATCTCCTCACTATTCTTTGCTTTAGTTATTATTAACACTTGCTTGCCTATAGATGCTATAGCAAGTCGACCAATACCTTTCTCCCCCATAGGGTGTCTATATTTTTTGGTTTCATCAATAGGTGGTAGTGAAGTATTTAAATGCTGGATTTTTGATTCTGTTCCGAGTGTGAGCCATCTGTTTTCGAAATCAGACTTTGACATTCCTACGCCATCATCTCTGATGACAAAAATATTGTCTTTACGAAAATAATCAATATCAACATTATCTGCATACGCATCATGGGAGTTTTTTAGCAATTCATTAATAGCGGTCGGTATTCCGGCAATTTGTTGCCGTCCCAACAAGTCTAATGTTCTTGCTCTCGTTTTAAAATTTGCCATTAATATCATTCTCCTTAAAAACTTCATGATGTTTAATGAAATGCAAGCCAAATTGACGAGCTAATTCACACGGAACAGCATTCCCAATTTGCTTTGCTATAGCGTTGAACGCACCTTTAAATATATAGTTACCAGGAAAAGTTTGTAATCTAGATGCCTCTCTAATACTAATAGCCCGATCTTGTGTAATATCTGGGTGCCCAAATCGACCATTTGAATAACTATTGCATTTTGTCGTTAGTGTTGGTGCTGGTTTATCCCATGACATTCTTCCATAGGTATCGGTATGACCTGTATAGTCTTTGTGGCAATCATTAATTAATTTTTGAGGCCAATCTCTACGATCTCCTCCTTCAGGAGTATTTCTGATTCGTTCTAAATTTAAATCATTCAAAATAGCTGCTCGATGTAACTCATCATTTTTATCTACTTCACCAGATTCTAGTCTTGCGTATTCTTCGATGAAATCTCTAACCGTTTTAACCGGACAATTTTCGATATCATGAGTTTGTTCAGGTGCCGTAATAGGGCCATGCAAACTAGCGAGAAGTACAAACCGTTTTCTTCTTTGCGGAACACCATACTTTTCAGCATTTGCAACAAAGTATGTATAATTATAATTTAAACTATTTAGTAAAGAAATAAATCGAGTAAAAGGACTCTCTTTACTGCCATCTATTTTTTGTATGCCAGGTACATTTTCCAACATTATGTACTCTGGTAACAATTTTGATACAAATCGATGAGTTTCATCCAACAATGAAATTCTTTCATCATTTTCGTTTTTGAATTTGTTCTGCTGAGAAAACGGCTGGCATGGAGCACAAGCACTTAAGAGCAGGCCGTCTGCACTTTTGAAAGCGATCGAATTTGCAACTCTTTCTACAGTCACATTCCGGATATCATCGAAGATAAAATCAGCATTTGGGAAGTTAGCTTTGTAGGTTTCAGAAGCTTGCTCATCTATATCGATACCAAGTACGACATCAAACCCAGCTTGACGTAACCCTTCACTGGCCCCACCACATCCGCAGAAAAAATCTATAGCTATCAAAGTATTATCCGATATTTTTGTCAAAAAAAAGCTCTAATTGATTAAATTTGCAGCACATTTTTTAATGTTAGTTCGCAATTCAAACAAGAGAATCAGTGCTTGCTAAATTCCACCTTATCTTATAAAGATACTTTAAAGAAAGCTTTAAAGGTTAGCTAGCGGCTACTGAATTTTTAGATGACTAATAACCAATTTTTAACAGTTAGTTATGATGAACTAACATTACGACAGTTCCATATCCCAGTGAATAACTCCTTTCAATCACCTAGTTTAAGCTAACTCCCATAATCACAACCCTGCACAAAATCCGACTCCAGTCAGAAACAGAAATCCGGCATGATCCCCTCGAAACAAAGGTGGCTGATGAAAAGCCACTATTCACTGAACAACAAATTACCTTTTCCGAGAGACAGGTCGAACAGGGTGTATCTGTGCAAAAATCTATCCTAATTCCAGAGTTAACAGTTGGGCTGTGAGCATACATAAGGCAGCCGTGTTTAGGCCGTAGCTGTCCCAGCCCGTGCTTTTGGCGTGTTGGCAGACACAAAAAAGACACCTAACACGGTGTCTTGATTTTTACGCCATTCAATTACAAAACACTCCCCCTACCCCACCAACCTCTCAGCCTGCCGCCGAACCCCTGCAAAAATTGCATTACTCACAGAACGGGGAAACTCGTCCGGCAGTATCGCTTCCACATTAGCGATCGCCTGCTCTGTTTGCGCTTTTAGCTCAGCCATCACCTGTAGCGTTTTCTCTTCGGAATACCCCACCGCTCTCGCGGTAGAGATAAAGTGCCGAGGCAAGATCTGGCTCCATCGGTAATGGCGACTCTGCCCCAGCACGGCCATGGCCATTTTTGCTTTCTGCGGCGCGATGCCACGGGCATGCATGAATGGGTAACCCGAGAGCACATCGTAAAGCGGAGTCATTCGATAGGCCGTTTCCTGCTCAATGAACAGGCTAAAGTTTTTGGCATGCCCATCAATGGCCGCCAGCATCCAGAATACAATTTGGCTTTTAAAGAAGATGTCTCGATCGAGTAATGGCTGCTGAGAACCCATTAGCAGTTGCATCGCAGCCGCAATACCGGGCCCACCATCAGCCTCATATTTCAGCGCAGGGGCAATGCCTAACGCCTGGCAGAAATCCTCCTGCGGCAAACGAATCAACCAGCTGTTATCCCGCGCCCAACGCCGGTCAAAACGCTCAACGACCAAAGCCTTTTGTTCACCAAAACGCGCTAACTCAGCCTGCGCTACCGGTAGGCCAAACTGTTCTGCAATGCGTAAACATAACCACTCGTTCTCACAGCTTTCGCTGAGATCCAGATTGTTATGTGCAATATGGCCAATGGGTAGTTTTATGATGTGGCTGGTTGGGGTACTCCCCTGTGGCCGGCACCACTGATTGCCGAACCAAAGCAGAGCGGTCTTTTCCTGCGCACCGGCTAGAGAGATCCGGAAATCATCAGTACCCGCCTCCATGCCCAACGGCGCCTCGCGGTACCCCAGCAGAAGCTGCTCTATTTCTTCGTCACTCACAGGCACGGCGTTCACTTGCTTTACCGGGGCCACATCGGCATGTTCAGGGTAAAGCTGTATCGCACCCACGCAGTCGCTGCCAATGCTGGAAAGCAGATCAAAAGGTTGTTTGGTTGCCGTTCTAAAACGTGCCTGTAGGCGGCTGCGAACAAGCTCGCTGTCCGGCAGCAGGTTGTCGAAAAAGTTATACACCACGTCACCGCGGAATGGTTCTGGTTGTAGCGGCAGGGATAACGATATGGCGCGCGCACCGGCTTGTGCCAGCCACTCTTCGTGGTAAACAAACGACATTGCGCCGCCCGCATGCTTTTCCAGCGTCCCAACAAGGGTGCCATTCAACGCCACACATAGCTTTTCCATGCTCACCACTCCTGATCCCAGGTTTTGGGATCGACCGGCTTGCCGCGCGGAGTCACTTGTAGCTCTAAATCCAGCGCAGCAAGCAGTTTGAATAACGTCTCCAGCCGTGTGCCGTCCGGGTTGTTTTCAAACGCGGAAACCGTGGCCTGCTTTAACCCAATGCTGTCAGCAGTTTTACTTTGGCTTTGGTGACGCTTTTTACGTTCATTGCGTAGCGCATGCGCCAACATCTTTGCCGAGGTGATTTTCATTTTATCCTCCCAAGCGGATGAAATGAGTATTATCCCCTATAGCGGATAAAGCAAATATTATCCTCTAGAGAGGATAAAAATGACCACATCCTCTATCGCGGATAACTAAGCTTAATATATTGAATATAAATAGATAAAATTTTTAATATATCGAATTCCGGGGGAAAAGATCGTCCCGCACCAATTTCTTGCATCTGCTGCTTTCCAAACCAATATCCGCGCTATAATCCAAGTTCGCACACTCAGCGTCTTTCCCCTCATCAACCTATCTTTTTGAAAAGGAAGCACACGGAATGGCTCACATGAAAAGGTTATGGCTAGTTGTCCCCTTTATATCGTGGTTTTCAGGCGCTGAAGCTGGCTTGCTCTCCACTGCCGAGATTGATCAGTCCATTTTCGCCGGCGACAGCGGCTTTTCAGATCAGTTTTATTTCAAAGGGCCGGGAAACGCACAGCTCAAAGCCACTTCCTGTGCAGACTTTTACCAAAAATATCAACAATTTGGGGCGCCGGTTGAGCAAACTGAAAATGCGATGGATTTTAATACGCTCAATCAGTATCTGGGGGCCTGCCTGATCAACCACAGCCTGCTCGCCGGCTCATTCACTGCCGGAGCAAAAGGGTTGATTATCGGTACGCCAGCAAGCTTGCCGGAACGTTTGCCCGCTTTGATGTATCAGGCGATCAGCAACGAAGATGTCGAGCTCAGAGCTAAACAGGTCAGTGCAGGAAAATCATTGAAGGCTGTCGATGGTTCCATCCATTTTGTCGATGAAAAAGACGGAGCCTTTAATCTGGCCGATAACAGCGACGGCAATTATGCGATTGATTTCTTGGGCGTGGGCCGGGCCAGCACTAACGGGGAAAGCGTTTATGTCGTTCAGCAGAACTTCAGCGTGCAGAATGCGACCTATCGCAGTACGCGCTATTTCCTGCTGAAGCCTGAGAAAGATGGGCGCTACAGCGTAGAAACTGAAGCTATTGTCTTCCCATAAAAATACCGCCCTGGGAGAGGCGGTATCGTCAGTAAGTCACATCAGCGTTCGGACCGACGGGCAGCTCGATCACGTTGCCATTCGGCGGCATCTTTTACTGCCTGGGCATCCGTGAATGCTTTTTTAGTCGCATCATTGCGCGCTTTATTGGCATCTTTGCGATTCGATTCATCAGCCGCCTTAGTCCAATTTTTGTCGTTCACCGCTTTATTAAAAGTGGTGTATTTACCCAAACCGGCACTCCCTAACTGATAAACCATATCGTGCAGGGCAACCTGGATCCCCAGGCTAAAATCGTAGAAGTCACTATAGCGGTTGTGCAACGAAATACGGTCGGCATCCACATGCGTACGTACAAGCTCTTTAATGGTTTCTTCCGTTAACGTCAAAGATGTTGGAGAGTGATAGGCGGTTGCCGCTTTATTCTTGGCGAATGCCCTTTGGACACGCTCGAACTCAGCTTTGATTTCCGCAGCAGTCGCACGTACCCCACTGGGCTTATTGAAAGCCAAGCGTTGTGCATCAGCAACGGATGGCAACATTGTGCCAATTCCAACCGTCACATGCCCATTGGTATCGACATACATGTAAGGGATCTTGGCTTCATAAGTTTCCAAGTCGGCATAGATAGAAGCAAACTCGGTATCATTGGTTTTATCATTGCGGTTGATGGTGCCCGAGTTACTATCGCGGCCATTATCTGCACCACCATGAGTGGTATCGCCGAAATTGCCACCACCACCACGATCTCCTCTTACGGTGATAGAATCTTCATTGCGTTCGCATAAAACGTACTTAAGAATTTTCATGCTTTTCCCTGCCTTCTTCCTGATTGGCGATAGGCCTCTCCTATGCCATACCTGTATATAAACACAGCAACACGCATAGATGACCAGCAGCTTGTTGTTGAGTTAACAGCACAACATCGGATGAAATTTATCTTTTATAAAACATGGTGATAAGGTAAAGAGGGTTTAAACAGAAAAGAGGGACGACCAGATTACAAGCACAAAAAAACCACCTTCCGGTGGCTTCTTGTTCGCACTTTACGAATAGCGCGATTATGAGCACGCCCGGTTTCGTTCCACGCACTTTTTGATATTTCCGGTTTTTTAGCCATCAGCCGGTACTCTTCCGGCGTCAGGTTATTCAGGGATTCACGAGATGCTCACTGTTGTATTCATTCAACCTGAGATCGGCTATCTCCCGTGCTTCACTCGGCGTTCTAAACAGATAAAGAACATTATTAATTATATTCAACTAATTAGACCTATCCATAAAAAAATCCACGCCGGAACGTGGATTCAATTTCATAGCCAAGGCCAGGCATCACGTTATTCGAAGCAAACGTCGGGGTTATCCGCCAGCGAAACGAAATTCTTCGTATTTTTATCCAGCGTGCGGATCTCGCCACTTTCGATGTCGTACACCCAACCGTGCAGACGCAAGCCGTTGTTGCGCAGACCAACGGCAACGGACGGGTGAGTCTTAATATTATTTAGCTGGGCGATAACGTTCTCTTCAACCATAGCGTTAACTTTGTCGGTTTCGCTATCCCACGTTTTCTTCTCTACCACCGCTTTTGCCGCGTCCGCATAGTGCAGCCAGTGGGCAACAGCAGGCATCGGGTCAAGGCACTGGCAAGAAGCTATAGCCTTCATGGCACCGCAGTTCGAGTGGCCGCAAATCACGATATCCGTGACGCCGAGTGCTACAACCGCGTATTCGATGGTCGCCGACACCCCTCCCGGCTCCGGGCCAAAGGAAGGAACGATGTTGCCTGCGTTGCGGATAACAAAAAGCTGCCCCGGCTCTTGCTGAGTCACAAGCTCGGGTACCAGGCGGCTGTCAGAACACGAAATAAAAAGCGCTTTAGGGTTCTGGCTGGAGGCAAGGCTGCGGAAGAGCTCCTGACGCTGAGGGAAAATCTCTTTCTGGAAGCTGAGGAAACCTTCAATGATATGTTGCATAACACGCTCTCTGGATCTGTAGTATCGATAACATGATAAGCATCACTTCCCGTTAGTCCAGCACCTCGTAGGTAAAAAAGCGCGTTTCAAGCGCCTGAGGCAAGCCAACCAAGTTACGAGGTGCAGCATTCCGTTGATGAAGATAAGTCTGGGTAAAATGAGGAAAACTCGTGGGGCCAAAATCGCAGGCACAAAAAAACCACCTTTCGGTGGCTTCTTGTTCGCGCTGTACTAATGGTGCGAAGGCCGGACTCGAAAATGATTATATTTTCATTATTTTAAAAAAATATAATTCAAAAAGCATTCATATCGACCACCAAACTGACCCGGTGGACTTTATACAGCGCTATTTTGGAAATTTTTTTACCACGATGACCAGCCCCAGGATAATGAACCGACGTCACACGACCCATGAAAAACTAACTTTACAACTTAAAAATCATGTTTATACCGAACAGAACACTCCGAGCAAGAATAGATTGATGTAAGTTTCCCTACTGAAAAAATAAAAAATTATTTTTATATGAATAATGAAACAATGAAATTATTTACCATAAAAAACAAGAATAGATAAATTAAAACTTGCATATACTAACCAACAAAAAACATGCTAATTGTTTTATAAGTAATCGTTATTTAAAAAATAAAACAACAACAGAATAATGGTATTAATATTATTGCATAGATAAGTTGTTTTTTTGCTAAAAAATTTGCTTATATCTACACATAGTCTAAATTTACATTGATGTTTTATTTAAGTTCACTTAATCCACCCTGGATAACTTTTATTAAGGCATCTTTATTTTACGAATGAATTTCGATTAAGTATCTTTGGAAAAACAGCCATTCTATTTATATAGCCCTCTTTTTATAAGAGGATATTAACTAAGAGGATTTTAAAATGTCAAACTTATCTACGCTATTTCCAAACGATGAAATTTTTATTGCAAAATACGCCTCAAATGACAATATCGATTCATGGTCGGCATCTACTAAAAAAGGGACTATCTCAGGCATTGGTGTTGAAGTTTCAGGTTTAGGTGCTTGGGCTCAGATCAAAGGAAGTATGGAATTTGACATCAGAAATATTAATAGCTCAAAGACTTATAAAAAAATGAAAAGCAGTTACGGTATAAGTGGAGGCGTAAGTTCATTTTGGAGCTGGCTTGGCTTTGGAGTAAATGCACAGACTCACAAAGAAGAGATATCTGAAATGTTTACTGAGATTTCAAACTCACAAGAGGTAAAAGGCCACGCTAAAATTAAACTTGAAGCTGGTGGAGTATATCCAAACGTTCCCGTGTATGCCTATGGTTATGTATTAGTTTTACAAATAACTGATGCGCGAGGGAATACCTACAATGTTGCTTCAGATGAGGATTCTATTTCTGACACAGGGGCAACGAACAATAAAGGAAAAAAATTACCAGACAAAGACAATGATTCAGTCATTAAATTATAATTTATTCCACCTCAAGAATAAACTTCTTATTTTGTTTGCAAAAATAAATCATCAAAATAAAATTACATACCTTAATAATTCTAGTTTCAGGCAAGCTAATGAATCCAGATATAATTAATTCGGGTGAGTTAGCGAAGTCAAAAACATGCAACTTAAAGTATTACGGGTGTAAATTATTTATAGTAAAGCAGACGTCTATTGGATGTCTGCTTTTACATTTACATCAGGTGTTACTTCCATTTTTATGAAAAATAAAATCATCGTCGATTATATTGAGAAATATCATTATTGTACATTTGAGTCATTGCTTTAAAATCAAACCAACACCTTCAAACCATGCTTCTGCACCACGGTAAGCAGCTTCAGCGATAACCCACTGGGGCGCTTTACACCACTTTCCCATTTTTGCACCGTTGACACACTGGTGTTCAGGTAACTGGCAAAAACCGGCTGGCTGACGTTTAGCTTCTCACGCAGCGCCTTAATCTCAATAGGTTGCAGACCGTCCACGTTATTAAGGCACGCTTTATCAAAGTTGCGCATCGTTTGCTGTGGGATGGCATCAACGCTGAATAATCCGGCAGCCGCGCTGTGGATGGCCTCAAATGCAGGACTCTTAACTCTACTTTTTGCAGTCACGGCAAATCTCCAGCCGTTCTTTACTCTTAATCAGTGCCGCGATCTTTTCATCAATAAGGCCAGGATAGTGCTTCACCAACTCACGGAATCCGGCCAGTTCGTGATTATCAATATTTGCCATACCCTGTTAGGCATACAGGAACGTGTAAAACCAATGCTGCAACAGGTATCGTCAAAAAACGCGCCTATGACATGGCGATAAAGGTTCTTTAAATTTAAGAAACGGCTAATAACGAGCGTTTTCGCGCCGATCTACATTATCTGTAAAGAATGCTGTATTCGGTCTTCTCCTCCGTGAATGATTTGCCGCCAGCAAAGCAACGGCTTTTGTCTGCGACGATAGCAACAGCATCACCTGCTTAAGGACGGGTATATCCCGTACCGACGGTTTTTTGTACCTCAATTCTGACACGTATTAAACGCAGCTGGCTGCACCTTCCGATACCGTCAGGCATCTGCATACGCCTGCCCTGCTGCGTGCTAATACGTGGCATCACTTTTTGCGTGTTAACGCATGAAAGTGATGCCACAGCACGAACCAACCTCAACCTTTGAGGCAAACAACTTCACTCAACAAGTTATGAATCTGGCACACAAGTTCGGGAGCCGAACTGCACAATAGCCCAGCCAGACGTACACAGATTGTAAGGGAACTCGCGGGACCAAATCGCAGGCACAAAAAAACCACCTTTCGGTGGCTTCTTGTTCGCGCTGTACTAATGGTGCCGAAGGCCGGACTCGAACCGGCACGTATCTCTACGGTTGATTTTGAATCAACTGCGTCTACCGATTTCGCCACTTCGGCACTGCAAGTAGTATGCGGAAAACGGGTGAATTATACCTTTCAGCGATCCGCATGCAACACTTATCCGTTGTTCAATGAGTTAAGTGCTGAAAAAATCGTCGCAGGGGTCACATTGTGTCCATTTTGTGGGCGCAGCATGCAGCGCGCCAACGCCTACCCCGCCGTAATCACGCTCCGCGCCCCACCAGGCGCCAGAAACAAAAAAGGCGTAACCCAATGGCCACGCCTTCTTAAACTGCCCGTAATGCCGCTACTTGCGTTTCAGCAGCATATACACGCTGATCAGCAGGAACAGCATGCTCGGCAGCAGCGCGCCCAGCACCGGCGGCATGTTGTACACCAGGCTCAGCGGGCCGAAGATCTGGTCCAGCACGTAGAACAGGAATCCGAAGCTGATGCCGGTCACCACGCGCACGCCCATCGGCACGCTGCGCAGCGGCCCGAAGATGAACGACAGCGCCATCAGCATCATCACCGCCACAGAAAGCGGCGAGAACACCTTGCTCCACATGTTCAGCTGGTAGCGGCTGGCTTCCTGGCCGCTCTGCTTCAGGTACTTCACGTAGTTGTGCAGGCCGCTGATGGAGAGTGAGGTTGGGTCCAGAGCCACCACGCCCAGTTTGTCCGGGGTGAGGTTGGTTTTCCATTCGCCGGTCAACGTCTGGGTGCCGGTAACCTGCTTTTCGTTGGTCAGGTCGGAAGTATCCACTTGCGAAAGCTTCCACACGCCGTCTTCAAAGCTGGCGGTGGCGGCATAGCGCACCGTCTCCAGCCTGCGCTGGTCGTTGAAGTGGTAGATGTTTACGCCGGAAAGTTCTTTCTCGCCCGCCACGCGCTCGATGTAGATGAAGTCGTTGCCGTCCTTCGCCCACAGGCCGCTTTTGGTGGAAAGCAGCGAGCCGCCGTACATCTGCTGCGCACGGTAGTTGCGCGCCATCTGGTCGCCCTGCGGCGCCACCCACTCGCCAATCGCCATGGTCAACAGCACCAGCGGGATAGCGGTTTTCATCACCGAGCCGGCGATCTGCATGCGGGTAAAACCGGAAGCCTGCATCACCACCAGTTCACTGCGCGTCGCCAGTTGCCCCAGGCCGAGCAGTGCGCCCAGCAGGGCCGCCATCGGGAAGAAAGTTTCGATGTCCTTTGGCACGCTCAGTAGGGTAAACATCCCCGCGCTCAGCGCCGAGTAGTCGCCCTGGCCCACTTTACGCAGCTGGTCGACGAACTTGATGATGCCGGAAAGCGACACCAGCATGAACAGCGTCATGATGATGGTGTTGAAAATCGTCTTACCGATATATCGGTCTAAAACACCAAACATCAGGCCGCTCCTCTCAGGCGTGCACGCAGCTTACGCATCGGCACCGTATCCCACAGGTTTAGCGCCAGCGCGATCGCGAAGTACGCCGCGTTGACCACCCAAAGCCAGATCATCGGGTCCAGCTTGCCTTTGCCGCCGTTGGAACGCAGCGAGGTCTGCAGCAGGAAGAAAATCAAATACAACAGGATGGCCGGCAGCATGCTCAGCACGCGGCCCTGGCGTGGGTTCACCACGCTGAGCGGCACCACCAGCAGCGCCATAATGGCCACGGAAAGCACCAGCGTCAGGCGCCAGTGGAACTCGGCGCGCGCGTCCGGATCGTCCGACTGCCACAGCGCCTGCATCGACATCTGTTCGGCCTGGTTGCCGTCAATAGCGACCGCACGGTGGCCCACCACGGCTTTATAGTCGTTGAAATCGGTAATGCGGAAGTCACGCAGCAACGCGGTGCCCTCAAAGCGGGTGCCCTTGTCGAGCGTCACCACCTGCGAGCCGTCTTTCAGTTGGTTGATCTTGCCGCGCTCGGCCACCACCACGGAAGGGCGCTGGTTGCCGTTCGGCCGCAGTTGCGCCAGGAACACGTCGTTGAAAGTGCTGCCCTTGACGTTGCCGATAAACAGCACGGCGTTGCCGTCTTGCGAGGGTTTGAACTGCCCTTCCGCCAGGCCGGCGATGCTCGGGTTGGCTTTCGCCTCGCTGATCACCACGTCCTGATAACGGGAGGCCACCGGGCCGGCCCAGAACACGTTCACCGCCGCCACGGCGGAGGTAATCAGCGCCAACACCATCGCGGCGATGATCAGGGTGCGTTTACCCAGCCCGCAGGCGTGCATAACGGTGATTTCGCTGTCGGTGTACAACCGCCCAAGCGTCATCAACAAGCCGAGAAACAGGCTTAATGGCAGGATTAGCTGCGCCATCTTCGGCACACCCAATGCAAGCAGTGAAAGGACTAAATTTGTCGGGACATTGCCGTCCACCGCATCGCCTAACACCTTGACCAGGTTCTGACAAAAGAAGATCAGAAGCAGGATGAAAAGGATCGCGATTTGGCTCTTTAGCGTTTCCCGTACCAGATATCTTATGATGATCACGCTTATTACGCCTGTGAAAACTTGTCTTTTTGCAGGAAAATCGATAGTTTCATCGCTAATCCGCCATTTATTCTCATCATATGGCAACCGTCATAGCTAAAATAGTATTACAACATCTAGCATTTGGGTGTCCTATAGGAACTTGCCTATAGTCGCCAAAACAGAGCAATTTACGCCGTTCAGGTTAACATAGTTAGTTAACTCAATGGCGGGAGTTCATTACGGAGTTGGGTCATTCTAGCCGTAGCTTCCGCCTTTGTCTTTAAGATTCAGGAGAGTGCATGGAGTTCAGTGTAAAGAGCGGTAGCCCGGAAAAACAGCGCAGTGCCTGTATTGTAGTCGGCGTTTTCGAGCCGCGCCGCCTGTCCCCTATCGCAGAACAACTCGACAAAATCAGTGATGGTTATATCAGCGCATTGCTGCGCCGTGGCGAACTGGAAGGTAAAGTCGGGCAGACATTACTGCTGCACCATGTACCTAACATTCTCTCCGAACGCATCCTGTTAATCGGCTGTGGCAAAGAGCGCGAGCTCGATGAACGCCAGTACAAACAGGTGATTCAGAAAACCATCAATACCCTTAACGATACCGGCTCCATGGAAGCGGTCTGCTTCCTGACCGAGCTGCACGTGAAAGGCCGCAACACTTACTGGAAGGTGCGTCAGGCGGTGGAAACCGCCAAAGAAACGCTCTACACCTTCGATCAGCTGAAAAGCAATAAAGTGGAGCCGCGCCGTCCGCTGCGCAAAATGGTGTTCAACGTGCCGACCCGTCGCGAGCTGACCAGCGGCGAACGCGCTATCCAGCACGGTCTGGCGGTGGCTTCCGGCATTAAAGCGGCGAAAGATCTCGGCAACATGCCGCCGAACATCTGTAACGCCGGTTACCTGGCCTCCCAGGCTCGCCAACTGGCGGACGCCTTCAGCACCAACATCGTTACCCGCGTCATCGGCGAGCAGCAGATGAAAGAGCTGGGGATGAATGCCTATCTGGCGGTCGGCCATGGTTCGCAGAACGAATCATTAATGTCGGTGATGGAATATAAGGGCAACCCGAACCCGGACGCTAAGCCGATCGTGCTGGTGGGCAAAGGGCTGACCTTCGATTCCGGCGGCATCTCGATCAAACCTGCCGAAGGCATGGACGAGATGAAGTACGACATGTGCGGCGCGGCCACCGTGTACGGCGTGATGCGCGTAGTGGCGGAGCTGAACCTGCCGCTGAACGTGATCGGCGTGCTGGCCGGCTGTGAAAACATGCCGGGCGGCAGCGCTTATCGTCCGGGCGACGTGCTGACCACCATGTCCGGCCAAACCGTCGAGGTGCTCAACACCGACGCAGAAGGCCGCCTGGTGCTGTGCGACACCCTGACCTACGTAGAGCGTTTCGATCCGGAGCTGGTGATTGACGTCGCCACCCTGACCGGCGCCTGCGTGATCGCGCTGGGCCACCACATCACCGGCCTGATGTCGAACCACAACCCGCTGGCGCACGAACTGATCGGCGCGTCCGAGCAGGCCGGCGACCGCGCGTGGCGTTTGCCGATGACCGACGAGTACTACGAGCAGCTGGACTCCAATTTTGCCGACATGGCGAACATTGGCGGCCGTCCGGGGGGTGCCATCACCGCCGCCTGCTTCCTGTCGCGCTTTACCCGCAAGTACAGCTGGGCGCACCTGGACATCGCCGGCACCGCCTGGCGTTCCGGCAAGGCCAAAGGCGCAACCGGTCGTCCGGTAGCCTTGCTGTCTCAGTTCTTGCTCAACCGTGCTGGGTTAAACGGCGACGATTAAATCTGAGCGGTAATTCAGGTATAATCCCGAGGGGCACAGCATGCTGTGCCCCACATTTTTTATAGGCAGCGGTGAATCAGATGATCAAGCAGGCAACGTTCTATCTTATTGAACACGCGGAACCGGCAGGCGCGCTCAGCGCGCATGAGGCCGTGGCCTGTGCCGTTGCCGCCGAACGTTGGCGTTCCGGCAAGCGGGTGTTGATCGCCTGCGAGAGCCAGGAACAGGCCCAGCGGCTGGACGAAGCGCTGTGGCAGCGCGATCCACACCAGTTCGTGCCGCACAACCTGGCCGGCGAAGGCCCGCACTACGGCGCGCCGGTAGAATTGTGCTGGCCCGGCAAACGCGGCAACTCCCCACGGGATCTGCTGATCGCCCTGCTGCCGCAGTTTGCAGATTTTGCTACTGCTTTCCATGAAGTGGTAGACTTCGTCCCTTACGAAGACACCCTGAAACAGTTGGCGCGCGACCGATATAAAGCCTATCGCAGCGTCGGCTTCCATTTGACCACGGCAACGCCGCCAACTCACTGAACAACGATATAAAATGGAAAAGACAAACAGTCATCTCGATACCGCATACGACCCGAAAGAGATCGAACAGAAGCTGTACGATCACTGGGAAAACCAGGGTTACTTCAAGCCAAACGGCGATACCAGCCAGGAAAGCTTCTGCATCATGATCCCGCCGCCGAACGTCACCGGCAGCCTGCACATGGGCCACGCCTTCCAGCAGACCATCATGGACACCATGATCCGCTACCAGCGCATGCAGGGGAAAAACACCCTGTGGCAGGCCGGTACCGACCATGCCGGTATCGCGACCCAGATGGTGGTTGAGCGCAAGATCGCCGCAGAAGAAAACAAAACCCGCCATGACTATGGCCGCGACGCGTTCATCGACAAAATCTGGCAGTGGAAAGCGGAATCCGGCGGCACCATCACCCGCCAGATGCGCCGTCTGGGCAACTCCGTCGACTGGGAGCGCGAGCGCTTCACCATGGACGAAGGCCTGTCCAATGCGGTACGCGAAGTGTTTGTCCGCCTGCACAAAGAAGATCTGATCTACCGCGGCAAGCGCCTGGTGAACTGGGATCCGAAACTGCGCACCGCCATCTCCGATCTGGAAGTGGAAAACCGCGAGTCCAAAGGCTCGATGTGGCACCTGCGCTACCCGCTGGCCGACGGCGCCAAAACCGCCGAAGGCAAAGACTATCTGGTGGTCGCCACCACCCGTCCGGAAACCGTGCTCGGTGATACCGGCGTGGCGGTGAACCCGGAAGATCCGCGCTACAAAGACCTTATCGGCAAAGAAATCATTCTGCCGCTGGTGGGCCGCCGCATCCGCATCGTCGGCGACGAACACGCCGATATGGAAAAAGGCACCGGCTGCGTGAAAATCACCCCGGCGCACGACTTTAACGACTACGAAGTCGGTAAACGTCACGGCCTGCCGATGATCAACATCCTGACTTTCGACGGCGATATCCGCCAGGAAGCGGAAGTGTTCAACACGCTCGGCGAAATCTGCACCGACTACTGCAACGAAATTCCGGCCCAGTTCCGTGGCCTGGAGCGTTTCGCGGCGCGTAAAGCGGTGGTTGCCGCCTTCGAAGAGCTCGGCCTGCTGGAAGAGATCAAACCGCACGACCTGACGGTGCCTTACGGCGACCGCGGCGGCGTGGTGATCGAGCCGATGCTGACCGACCAATGGTACGTGCGCACTGCGCCGCTGGCGAAAGTGGCGGTGGAAGCCGTTGAGCAAGGCGAAATTCAGTTCGTGCCGAAGCAGTACGAAAACATGTACTTCAGCTGGATGCGCGACATTCAGGACTGGTGCATCTCCCGTCAGCTGTGGTGGGGCCACCGCATTCCGGCCTGGTACGACGTGAACGGCAAAGTCTACGTTGGCCGCAGCGAAGAAGAAGTGCGCAGCGAAAACAACCTGGGCGCCGACGTGGTGCTGACGCAAGACGAAGACGTGCTGGACACCTGGTTCTCTTCCGGCCTGTGGACCTTCTCTACCCTGGGCTGGCCAGAGCAGACCGACGCGCTGAAAACCTTCCACCCGACCAGCGTGATGGTCAGCGGCTTCGACATCATCTTCTTCTGGATTGCGCGCATGATCATGCTGACCATGCACTTCATGAAGGACGAAAACGGCAAGCCGCAAGTTCCGTTCAAGACGGTCTACATGACCGGCCTGATCCGCGACGACGAAGGGCAGAAGATGTCCAAGTCGAAAGGCAACGTCATCGATCCGCTGGACATGGTCGACGGCATCTCGCTGGAAGATCTGCTGGAAAAACGCACCGGCAACATGATGCAGCCGCAGCTGGCGGAAAAAATCCGCAAGCGCACCGAGAAGCAGTTCCCGAACGGTATCGAACCGCACGGCACCGACGCCCTGCGCTTCACCCTGGCGGCGCTGGCCTCTACCGGCCGCGACATCAACTGGGACATGAAGCGCCTGGAAGGCTACCGCAACTTCTGTAACAAGCTGTGGAACGCCAGCCGCTTTGTGCTGATGAACGCGGAAGGTCAAGACTGCGGCTTCAACGGCGGCGAGAAAGTGCTGTCGCTGGCGGACCGCTGGATCCTGGCCGAATTCAACCGCACGGTGAAGGCTTACCGCGAAGCGCTGGACACCTATCGCTTCGATCTGGCCGCCAACATCCTGTACGAATTCACCTGGAACCAGTTCTGCGACTGGTATCTGGAGCTGACCAAGCCGGTGGTGAGCAACGGCAGCGAAGCGGAACAGCGCGGCACTCGCCACACGCTGATCACCGTGCTGGAAGCCCTGCTGCGCCTGGCGCACCCGGTGATCCCGTTCATTACCGAAACCATCTGGCAGCGCGTGAAAACCCTGACCGGCGAAACCGCAGACACCATCATGCTGCAGCCGTTCCCAGAGTACGACGCCGCGCTGGAAGACACGCAGGCGCTGAACGACCTGGAGTGGATCAAGCAGGCGATCACCGCGGTGCGCAACATCCGCGCCGAGATGAACATCGCCCCAAGCAAACAGCTGGACGTGCTGCTGCGCAACTGCAACGCCGACGCCCAGCGCCGCGTGCAGGAGAACCAGAGCTTTATCGAGCGTCTGGCGCGCCTGGAGTCTATCGCCCTGCTGCCAGCCGGTGACAAAGGCCCGTTATCGGTCACCAAACTGGTGGACGGTGCCGAGCTGCTGATCCCTATGGCCGGCTTTATCGATAAAGACGCTGAAATCGCGCGTCTGTCGAAAGAGATGGGCAAGCTGGATGCGGAAATCGCCTCGATCGAAGGCAAGTTGTCGAACGAAGGCTTTGTGGCGCGCGCACCGGAAGCGGTGGTCGCCAAAGAGCGCGAGCGTCTGGCGGCCTGCAAAGAAGGCAAAGTGAAACTGCAAGAGCAGCAGGCGAGCATCGCCGCGCTGTAATCTGTCGGTTCGCTGCAACAGCTGAAAACAGCGGGGTTCTCCCCGCTGTTTTTTTATCGCCGTTGCATCCGGCCCGCTTTAAATGTTATTACAAGATATTAATGCCGCATGGACGCCGCCGAGATATAAACCCGGCGCCTTTTGTGCTGCGATAAAAAACGTGGTCCCAGTAATTTATGGCGAGTGTAAACATGACAACAGCAACCCCAGTGCGTCTTCTGGTGCGCCCAATAACGGCCGACGACAATGCCGCTATTGCTAACGTCATTCGCGAAGTCTCCGCCGAGCACGGTTTGACGGCGGATAAAGGCTATACCGTTTCCGACCCCAATCTGGACGTCTTGTATCAGCTCTACAGCCTGCCGCGCAGCGCTTATTGGGTGATAGAAGTCGACGGCCAGATTGCCGGCGGCGGCGGCGTTGCCCCGCTGCAAGGCGGTGATGACGATATTTGCGAATTACAGAAAATGTATTTTCTGCCGGTTTTGCGCGGCAAGGGCCTGGCGAAGCGCCTGGCGCTGCAGGCGCTGGAGTTTGCCCGTCAACAGGGCTTCCGCTGTTGTTATTTAGAAACCACCGCCAGCCTGACGCAGGCCATCGGGCTGTATGAGCATCTGGGCTTCGAACATATCGACTGCGCCATGGGCACCACCGGCCACGTCGACTGCGAAGTGACCATGCTGAAAACGCTTTAATCTGGCTTCCGGGCAGGGGGCGAAGATGTTCGTCCCCTGTCATGGCAAGCGCCGCATGCGGTGGCCCTACTCAGAGGCCCGCACTTTTCCCCCCATTCCCCCGCTTTTGATAGCTAACTCAATCCGGCTCAGTACCAGGCTGGTGAGGTACGACACCAGGATCAACAGCAGCAGCACCAGCGGCGTATAACGCGGCGCAAAAATCAGTTTCTGGGTGAAGTAATAGCAGTAGAAGCTGTGTGTCAGCCACATGTACATCGAATGTTTGCCCAGCTCAACCACCACCTTGTTCACCCTGCTACCCAGCCCGTCGGCGGTTTTCATCATCGCGATGATAAACAGCGGCGTCACTACCAACAGCCCCGGGTTATGGGCGACGATAAACACCGCCACAGTCACCACCAGCAAGATCAACGGATGGGTGCGGCCCAACGTATCAATCAGCTTCGCCAACCACGAGTCCGCCGGGGCCCGCTGGGTACGGCCAAACACCATGCCAAAACCAAAAGGCAGCAGCCAGGTGCAATACTCGATAAGCATCTGCGGCGCCCAAGGGAAATACTGCAATCCCCTGCCGCACAGCGCCGCCGCAAACAGCAGCCCCAGCAAGGTCGTCGTATTCAGTTTCGACAGCAGCGGCAGCGAGAGCACATACAGAACATAAAGTTTGAAGAACCACCACTCGCTGTTGTAGGTGGATTTGAGGCCAATCAGGTTTTCGATAAACAGCGACGGTGAAAGGGAATATCTTTCACCCGGAAAGAAAATAATGCCGATCGGCACAAAGATAAACAACACTATCCAGTAGCTGATATATAAATTCTTCAGCTTGCCCCAGATATATTTAAAAGAAATTTCTTTTTTAAGTGAAAAACCGTAACCGGACAAGAACAGGAACATCGACACGCAAATCTTGCCGAACAGGCCAAGATACATCTCAATATTTATCCCGCTAACGATATAATACACCGGAATATCAGGGCTAATTCGACTTGGATAGGCAAACAAGTGGTGGATCAACATCAGAATGATGGCAATCCCTTTTAAATAATTAGACTTATTAATTGAAATTTCCATATTTCTTAATATATTATCCGCTAACAAGTGTCGTCATCATATAGCAGCCCCACTTCCCTGACACTTTCTTTCTAATCAGATTAATCCCATATTTAATTTCTCGGTAAAAAACAAAGACGCAGCGATTTTATTAACGCGTTTCTCCCAGGCTCGTTACCGTTTTTTGCTATCCCACGGCCCCAAAACCCTGCCAGAAGCGACGCACTCAAAATCATTAACATGGTCATGTTTTAATTTACTTATATAAAAACAATAAAATCAAAGAAATAACAAAAAACAAAAGTCAAAAAATCATATTTTTTGTGATATTCATTAACAAATTAACGATTGCAAATTGACCTCTTGCCGCCTTGCGATACTCTGCCCTGACAGGCTTATGCCGCATTCGCACGGGGAACAGTCATGTCGGAAAACGCTTTTGATTACATCATTGTCGGCGCAGGCTCCGCCGGTTGCGTACTGGCCGCGCAGTTAATCCGCCGCACCCAGGCGCGGGTGCTGCTGCTGGAAGCCGGCGGCGACGACAATAACCTGTTCATCAAGATGCCGGCCGGCGTGGCGAAGATCATCGCCAAAAAAAGCTGGCCGTATGAAACCGAACCGGAACCGCACGCCAACAACCGCCGCATGCAAATTGCCCAGGGCAAAGTGTTGGGCGGCAGCAGTTCGGTCAACGGCATGATCTACATTCGTGGCCAGCGGCAGGATTACGACGAATGGGCCGAACGTTACGGCTGCGTCGGCTGGGGCTATCAGGACGTGCTGCCCTACTTCAAACGCGCCGAGGCCAACGAGAGCCTATCCGACGCTTATCACGGCGGCGAAGGGCTGCTGCCGGTCAGCGAGAACCGCTACCGCCACCCGCTCAGCATGGCGTTTATCCGCGCCGGCCAGGAACTGGACCTGCCTTACCGCAACGATTTCAACGGCGACAGCCAGCACGGCGTGGGCTTTTATCAGACCACCACCCACAACGGCGAACGCGCCAGTACCGCCCGCACCTATCTGAAAGCGGTGCGTAACGAGCAACGGCTGGTGGTGAAACTGAACGCGCTGGTGCATCGGGTGCTGTTCGACGGCAACATGGCCACCGGCGTGGTGTATAGCCAGAACGGCGGCGGCGAAGTCACCGCGCAGGCCGCAAAAGAAGTGATCCTCAGCGCCGGTGCGGTAGGCTCGCCGAAGATCCTGATGTTGTCCGGCATTGGGCCGCGCGAACACCTGCAACAGCTGGGGATCGAGCCGCGCGCGGACTTGCCGGTGGGCAAAAACTTTCACGATCACCTGCATATGTCGATCAACGTCAGCACCCGCGAGCCGGTCAGCCTGTTCGGCGCCGATCGCGGCCTGCAGGCGCTGCGCCACGGCACCGAATGGCTGGCGTTCCGCAGCGGCGTGCTCACCTCCAACGTGCTGGAAGGCGCCGCCTTCTCCGACAGCCTGGGCGACGGCCGGCCGGACGTGCAGATCCACTTTCTGCCGCTGCTGGACAGCTGGGACGACGTGCCCGGCGAGCCGCTGCCGAATATTCACGGTTTCACGCTGAAGGTCGGCTACCTGCAACCGAAGGCGCGCGGCGAAGTGCTGCTGCGCAGCCGCGATCCGCGCGATCCGGTCAAGCTGCACGCCAATTATCTCGGCCACCCGGAAGACCTGGCCGGCAGCGTGCGCGCAGTGAAATTCGGCCTGCGCTTCCTGCAAACCGCCGCCCTCAAGCCGATCGTCAAAGATCTGCTGATGCCGCAGCCGGCATGGCTGAACGATGAGGCGCAACTGGAGGAGTTCGTGCGTAACTTCTGCAAAACGGTGTATCACCCGGTAGGCAGCTGCCGCATGGGCCAATCGCCGCAGGACTCGGTGACCGACCTGCAACTGCGGGTACACGGCTTTGAACGGCTGCGGGTGATCGATTGCTCGGTGATGCCGCAGGTGACCAGCGGCAACACCAATGCACCGACCATCATGCTGGCGGAAAAAGCGGTAGATTTGCTGCTGGGCGCGCCGACGTGAAAACCGGGCGCCCGGCAGTCAGGCGGCGGCGGGCACGCCGCTGTGGAAACGCAGCTCGCTGTCCGGCGACAGGATCAGCTCAGCTTCAATGCGGCCGAAGTGAGCCACCCGCTCGCTGATGTCGCCGCCGGCAATCTGCTCGGCCAGCGTCAGGTAATCCTGATAATGCCGTGCCTCGGAGCGCAGCAGCGAGACGTAGAAACGGTTTAACTCGTCGTCCAGATGCGGCGCCAACCGGGCGAAGCGTTCGCAGGAGCGTGCTTCGATATAGGCGCCGCAGATCAGCTTGTCGATCAGCGTGGCCGGATCGTGGGTGCGAACCTCGCGGATCATGCCTTTAGCATAACGGCTGGCGGTGATTTTCTTGTAGGGAATGCGCCGCGCCTGCATGATTTCCAGCACCTGCGAGAAATGGTGCAGCTCTTCTTTGATCAGCAGCACCATCTTGTCCGCCAGATCCTGCCCGTAGGCCGAACCGTTTTTCGGCAAGATTTTCCTGGTGAACTGGCCCTGGCGGAACAAGGCTTCCGGCTCGCCCTGCGCTTCATGCAGAAAAGCCTCGTAGGGCCTGAGCAGCGCCAGCAAGGCATCGCCGCTCTCTTTGTCCGCCACGTAGCGGCGAATCAGCCACATGCCGGTCTGCGCCGCTTTCAGCTCGCACACCATATGGTCGGTCAGCAACAGCGGCAGGTTTTCCGGACGCCGCGCAGCGTCGATCCAGCCATCGGGCGTTTCGCAGTGCAGGAAGTTTAAAATCGGGGATAACAGGGATTGGTATTTCATCGGCTTCAATTAGAGGCCGGCTTGCGCCGGCCCACAGCATTAATCAGTGGCGTTTGCCGTCGTCATCTTCGTCGATCAATTCACCGTCTTCTTCATCATCCTCACCGTCTTCACCGTTCGGATCTTCATAGTAGGTGCCCCAACCGTCGTAGTTAACGCCGCAACGTTCCGCCAGCGCCAACAACTGCTCTACCTGGGTGTCGATCAGGTCGGCATTCAGGCCGACTTCGCTGATCACGTCGCAGCACATGACCAGCGTGCCGTCTTCCACTTCCAGTTCTTCGGCGTCGGTCACTTCGTAGCCCAGCTTGAAGGCTTCGACAGCAGCCTGCTCCAGCACTTCAAACTTTTCAGCAGAGAGGTGGTGTTCGATGGTGTAGAGCGCATCCGGATCGCTGCCGTCTTCCAGCAGTTCTTCGATGATCAGGCGGGTCTCTTCACGTTGTTCTTCCAGCTGTTCGCGGTTTGCCATGCCTATATCCTCAAGTCAAATGGCCTGTATTCCTTCTATTTTCACACACCGCCGCCATAGCTGCCACGATAAACGTGAAAGATTTCTTCTGCGGGGTTGAAATTGAATATTCATACATATAAAGTGAATTTTAATTCAATTAAAACGATCAGGACATGCGGAAATGAGTACGATGAACCCGTTCTACAAACGTCACTTTCTGAGATTAATGGATTTCACGCCGACAGAGCTGCTGGCGCTGCTGCGGCTTTCGGCCGAATTGAAGCAGGCCAAAAAGCAGGGTAAGGAAACGCGGCGTCTGCAGGGCAAGAACATCGCGCTCATCTTCGAAAAAGACTCGACACGCACCCGTTGCTCTTTCGAAGTTGCCGCTTTCGATCAGGGCGCCCAGGTCACCTATCTCGGCCCCAGCGGCAGCCAGATCGGCCATAAAGAATCGATGAAAGACACCGCCCGCGTGTTGGGCCGGATGTATGACGGTATTCAATACCGCGGTTACGGCCAGCATCTGGTGGAAACCCTGGCCACCCATGCCGGCGTGCCGGTATGGAACGGGCTGACCAATGAATTCCACCCCACCCAGTTGCTGGCGGACCTGCTCACCGTGCAGGAACAGCTGCCGGGCAAACCCTTGAGCGAGGTGAAATTCGCTTACCTCGGCGACACGCGCAACAACATGGGCAACACCTTGCTGGAAGCGGCCGCGTTGGCGGGCATGGATCTGCGCCTGGTGGCGCCGAAAGCCTGTTGGCCGCAACCGGAGCTGGTGGCCGAGTGTCAGGCGCTGGCGCAACAGACCGGCGCCAAGATCACCCTGACCGAAGACATTGCCGAAGGGGTGAAGGACGCGGATTTCCTGTACACCGACGTGTGGGTGTCGATGGGCGAACCGAAAGAAACCTGGCAGGAGCGGATCGCGCTGCTGAAACCCTATCAGGTCAATATGGCGATGGTGAAACTGACCGGTAACCCGAACGTCAAATTCCTGCATTGCCTGCCGGCGTTTCACGACGACCAAACCACCCTCGGCAAACAGATGGCGGAACAATACGGGCTGCAGGGCGGCATGGAAGTCACCGATGAAGTGTTCGAATCCGCGCACAGTGTGGTGTTCGATCAGGCCGAAAACCGCCTGCACACCATCAAGGCGGTGATGGTCGCCACGTTGAGCGAAACGATTTAAAGCATATTGCCGGGGCGCGTCACGCACAGGCAATGGGGCGCGCAGGTCTGCCGGCTTGCGTGCCCCAACCCCTTCCCCGCTCTGGCCCCCCCCCGGCCGGCGCGCCTAATATATTCTTGTCATATCAAATAGCCGATTGACCTTTGCCAGCCTTGGGCAAAGGTTCTACCGTGGCAGACTAACGGCAAAACTGCCGTGAAAATTAACGATAACAACTACTTCTCAGCACTGCCGCGCAGTGCCTTCAGGGGATACGCACCGATGAAAGCCAAAGTCCTGCCGCTGTTAATGCTTGCCGCCCTGTCCGCCTCTACGCTTGCCGCCACCCCGGCCAACACGCTGGTGGTGGTGCAATCGCTGGACGATATCGTCAGCCTGGATCCAGCGGAAGCCAATGAGCTGTCCAGCATCCAGACCGTGCCCAGCCTGTATCAGCGGCTGGTGCAGGCGGATCGCGATGATCCGGCGAAAGTGGTGCCGGTGCTGGCGGAAAGCTGGCAGGGCGATGCGGCGGCAAAAACCCTGACCGTCAAACTGCGCCCGCAGGCGGCGTTCGCCTCCGGCAATCCGCTGACCGCCGACGACGTGATTTTCTCCTACAGCCGCGCGGTGAAAATGAACAAATCGCCGGCGTTTATCCTCAACGTGCTCGGCTGGCAGCCGGACAACATTGATGCGCACCTGAAGAAAATCGACGAGCACAGCCTGCAACTGAGCTGGACGGCAGACGTCAGCCCGGCGGTGGTGCTGAATATTCTCTCCACGCCGATCGCCTCGATCGTCGACAGCCAGGCGGTGCAGCCGAACGCCAAAGACGGCGACTACGGCAATGCCTGGCTGAAAATGCACTCCGCCGGCAGCGGGCCGTTCAAAATGCGCGTCTACCAGCCGCATCAGGCGATCGTGCTGGACGCCAATCCAACCTCGCCGGGCAGCAAACCCTTGCTGCACAGCATCATCATTAAAAGCGTGCCGGACCCGGCCACCCGCCGCCTGCTGATCCAGCAGGGCGACGCCGATGTGGCGCGTGAGCTTGGCCCGGACCAGACCCTGGCGTTAAAAAATCAACCGGGCGTGAAGGTGTTGGAAATCCCGTCCGCCGAGCAGAACTATTTAGTGTTCAACACCGGCAACGCCGCCAATCCGCTGCTGAAAAACCCGGCCTTCTGAGAGGCGGCGCGCTATCTGATCGATTATCAGGGCATTACCAAGGATCTGCTGAAAGGCCAGTATTTTGTGCATCAGAGCTTCCTGCCGGTCGGGCTGCCGGGCGCGCTGGAAGACAACCCGTTCAGCTTCGATCCGGCCAAGGCCAAGGCGATCCTGGCCAAGGCCGGCATCACCAACGCCACCCTGACGCTGGACGTGGAGAACAAGCCACCGTTTATCACCATCGCCCAGGCGTTGCAGGCCAGTTTTGCCCAGGGTGGCGTGAAGCTGGATCTGTTGCCGGCCGCCGGCAGCCAGGTGTATTCACGGGTACGCGCCAAACAGCACCAGGCGGCGATCCGCCTGTGGATCCCGGATTATTTTGATGCGCATTCCAACGCCAGCGCCTTCGCCTATAACGACGGCAAAACCAGCACGGTCGCGGGCCTCAACGGCTGGCAGATCCCGCAGTTGAGCAAACAGACGCTGGCGGCGGTAGCCGAAGCCGATCCGGCCAAACGCACCGCGCTGTACACCGCCATGCAACAGGAGCTGCAGCGCAGTTCGCCGTATGTGTTTATCGATCAGGCCAAAACCGAAGTGGTGCTGCGCGAGAACGTCAAAGGCTACCAGCAAGGCCTGAACGCCGACATGGTCTACTACGATCGCGTCAGCAAATAACCGGCAAGCGGCCATCGCCGGCCAATCGATTGCGAAGCGGCAAAAATCGGCGTTTTAGCGCTTGCAGTGGCGAAAAGCGCGAGTATAATGCGCGACAATTTGCCAGGAGAAAGCATGAAAAACGCCATGTGTTTTGTTAGCCGCAACCGACAAAACCGACCGCCAATCGGCGGCCAACTGCCGTTGTTTCTCCTGTTGCTAAACCGATCGTTTCAAGCCCCTCGTTGAGGGGCTTTTTTTTGCCTTAAAAAGCCCCGCGCCACGGGCACGAGTCGAGGAGAGTGAAAAATGGCCAACCCGCTGTATCACAAACATATCATCTCTATTAACGATCTCAGCCGCGAGGATCTGGAGCTGGTGCTGCGCACCGCCGCCAGCCTGAAAGCCACCCCGCAGCCCGAGTTGCTCAAGCACAAGGTGATCGCCAGCTGCTTCTTCGAAGCCTCGACCCGCACCCGCCTGTCGTTCGAAACCTCGATGCACCGCCTCGGCGCCTCGGTGGTCGGCTTTGCCGACGGCAGCAATACGTCGCTGGGCAAGAAAGGCGAAACGCTGGCCGACACCATCTCGGTCATCGGCACCTACGTAGACGCCATCGTGATGCGTCACCCGCAGGAAGGCGCCGCACGGCTGGCGACGGAATTTTCCGGCGGTGTTCCGGTGCTCAACGCCGGCGACGGCGCCAACCAGCACCCGACCCAAACGCTGCTCGACCTGTTCACCATCCAGGAAACCCAGGGCCGCCTGAACAACATCAACATCGCCATGGTCGGCGACCTGAAATACGGCCGCACCGTACACTCGCTGGCGCAGGCGCTGGCCAAGTTCGACGGCAACCGTTTCTACTTTATCGCCCCGGATGCGCTGGCGATGCCGGCTTACATCCTGAAAATGCTCGAAGAAAAAGGCATCGAGTACAGCCTGCACAGCAGCATTGAAGAAGTGGTGCCGGAGCTGGATATTCTCTACATGACCCGGGTGCAGAAAGAGCGCCTGGATCCTTCGGAATACGCCAACGTGAAGGCGCAGTTCGTGCTGCGCGCGGCGGATCTGGCCGGCGCGCGCGCCAATCTCAAAGTGCTGCACCCGCTGCCGCGCATCGACGAGATCACCACCGACGTGGATACCACGCCGTACGCCTACTACTTCCAGCAGGCAGGCAACGGCATCTTCGCCCGCCAGGCGCTGCTGGCGCTGGTATTAAACGCAGATTTGGCTCTTTAAGGGGGAACCGTCATGACTCACGATAACAAACTGCAGGTTGAAGCGATCAAGTGCGGTACGGTGATTGACCATATTCCGGCGCAGGTGGGCTTTAAGCTGCTGACGCTGTTCAAATTGACCGCCACCGACCAGCGCATCACCATCGGCCTGAACCTGCCTTCCAACGAGCTGGGCCGCAAAGACCTGATCAAAATCGAGAACACCTTCCTGACCGAGCAGCAGGCCAACCAGCTGGCGATGTACGCGCCGAAAGCCACGGTGAACCGCATCGACAACTACGAAGTGGTGCGCAAGCTGACTCTCAGCCTGCCGGACCATATCGACGGTGTGCTGACCTGCCCGAACGGCAACTGCATCAGCCGCAGCGAGCCGGTGGCGTCCAGCTTTGGCGTGAAATCCCGCGACGGCGAAGTGCATCTGAAATGCCGCTACTGCGAGAAAGAGTTCGACCATCAGGTGGTGCTGCAGGCGGATTGAAATATACCCATTTGCCGGGAACGACGCTGTTAATCCGCTCGTCACTCCCTATAATGAGTCCCTGAAGATAATCTACCCACGTTGCTACCCAATGGATTTCGAGCCGCAGCCAGGCGGCAAGTACGAGAGTCCCCAGGAGCTGACTCAAGTCAGTGACTGGGGTGAGCGTACGCAGCCAACAACGCTGCGGTTTGAAAGACGAAGGGTATATCAGGAGAAAAAATGTCACGTAACATCAGCACTGAACTCGCCCCGGCAGCCATTGGTCCTTACGTGCAGGGCGTTGATCTGGGCAGCATGATCATCACTTCCGGCCAGATCCCGGTGGATCCGAAAACCGGCGCAGTGGCCGACGACGTTTCCGCACAGGCACGCCAGTCGCTGGAAAACGTTAAAGCGATCGTTGAAGCCGCCGGCCTGAAAGTCGCCGACATCGTGAAAACCACGGTGTTCGTGAAAGATCTGAACGATTTCGCCACCGTAAACGCCGCTTACGAAAGCTTCTTCACCGAGCACAACGCGCCGTTCCCGGCCCGTTCCTGCGTCGAAGTGGCCCGTCTGCCGAAAGACGTGAAAATCGAGATCGAAGCCATCGCCGTTCGTCGTTAATGCCACGACCGCCGCGCCCAGCGGTCAGCCATCGGCTGGCCGTTTTTATTTGTCCCGCCTGAAGCAACGATCCGTTAGGGTGCGCTATCAGGGATCATAGTTAACCCAACGCACCACAATTTCGCCCCATTTTAAGGCAACGCCCGCCGCACCTGCACCCAAATCGCGCTTTTCCCTGCCTTTTTCCTGCTTTTTACGCCGGTTTTCGCCTCTTTCACATTTTGGCACATTTTATGCTCGATCTTGTTACAGCCTGCAATGTCAACGAGGTGACGATGCTAAATATCGACCTGTCCGCTTCACCGTTTTTTGATGAGATGCTTCTGGCTGAGGGTAAACACCGGGGCCATTACGAAGCTTACTGGCATTGGCTGCAACAGGCCGACCAAAAGGCTATTCAGCGTAAAAGAGAAGAGGCTGCACTGCTGTTTCACCGGGTGGGCATTACCTTTAATGTTTACGGCGAGGATGACGGCGCCGAACGGCTGATCCCGTTCGACAGCGTGCCGCGCATCATCCCCGCCAGCGAATGGGCGATGCTCGATCGCGGCATTCGTCAGCGCGTACAGGCGCTCAACGCCTTTCTGCACGATATCTACCATCAACAGCATATTCTGAAAGCCGGGATTATTCCGGCCGAACAGGTACTGGCTAACGATCAGTATCAGCCCTGCATGCAGGGGGTCGATCTGCACCGCAATATTTACGCGCACATCGTCGGCGTGGATATGGTGCGCGGCGGCGACGGCCAGTATTACGTGCTGGAGGACAATCTTCGCACCCCGTCCGGCGTGTCCTACATGCTGGAAAACCGCAAGATGATGATGCGCCTGTACCCGGAACTGTTCGCCCAGCAGCGCATCGCCCCGGTGGAGCGCTACCCGTCGCACCTGCTGCAAACCCTGCGCGAAAGCTCGCCGATTAACGATCCCACCGTGGTGGTGCTGACGCCGGGCCGTTTCAACAGCGCCTATTTCGAGCACAGCTTCCTGGCCCAGCAGATGGGCGTGGAGCTGGTTGAAAGCGCCGATCTGTTCGTCAAGGACGGCGCGGTGTTTATGCGCACCACCGCCGGGCCGTGCAAGGTGGATGTGATCTACCGCCGGGTGGACGACGCCTTCCTCGATCCGCTGGCGTTCCGCCCGGACTCGATGCTCGGCGTGCCGGGGCTGCTTTCCGTCTACCGCGCCGGCAACGTGGTGCTGGCGAACGCCATAGGTACCGGCGTGGCCGACGACAAGTCGATCTACCCGTACGTGCCGGACATGGTGCGCTTCTATCTGCAGGAAGAGCCGATCCTCAACAACGTGCCCACCTGGCAGTGCCGCCACAAGAATGAGCTGTCGTACGTGCTGGCGAACCTGGAACAAATGGTGGTGAAAGAGGTTCACGGCGCCGGCGGTTACGGCATGCTGATTGGGCCGGCGGCGACCAAAGACGAAATCGCCCACTTCCGCGCGCTGCTGCTGGCCAAACCGCATAACTACATTGCGCAGAACACGTTGGCGCTGTCGACCTGCCCGACCTTTGTCAACGATGGCCTGGCGCCGCGTCATATCGATCTGCGGCCGTTCGCCCTGAGCGGCGCGGAAATTCGCCTGGTGCCCGGCGGCCTGACGCGCGTAGCGCTGGCGCAAGGCTCACTGGTGGTCAACTCGTCACAGGGCGGGGGAACCAAGGATACCTGGGTGTTGGAGGATGACGCATGCTGAGCCGAACTGCCAGTGAACTCTATTGGATGGCCCGCTATCTGGAGCGGGCGGAAAGCATCGCCCGGGTGCTCGACGTGACCAACAAGCTGTCGATGATGCCGATCCGCGACAGCGAAGATCATGATCTGCAGGTGCCGCTCAACCTGACCGGCACCGGGCAACTGTACGCCGCCGCCTATCCCGATTTGACGATGGCCAATCTGGTGAGCTTTTTTGCGCTCGACAGCCGTAACCACAGCAGCATCTACAGCTGTCTGCAAATGGGCTGGAACAACGCCCATGCGGTGCGCGGCAGCCTGTCTTCCGAGGTCTGGGAATGCATTAACGCCACCTGGATCGAAATGAAGCTGATCCGCCGCCAGGGCATAGGGTCGGTGGGCGCCGACGGCTTCTTCGACTGGGTCAAGGAGCGTTCGCACCTGTTTCGTGGCGCGATGTTCGGCACCCTGCTGCGCAGCGACGCGATGTGCTTTATCCGCCTCGGCACCCTGCTGGAGCGGGCAGACAGCACCGCACGCCTGCTGGGGGTAAAAAACGAGTTGCTGGATAACGACAACGATCCGGTGCGCGAGTATTACCGCATGGACACGCTGCTGCGGGCCGTCAGCGCACGCGAAGCCTATCACAGCATCTACAAGCAGCAGCTCAGCCGGGAAACCATTGCCGAACTGATGATCCTGCGTAACGAAATCCCACGCTCCCTGCTGGCTTGCGTCGGCGATATGGTGCAACAGTTGGAGCAGATTGGCGGCAACAGTGCCAATGAACCGCGCCGGCTGGCGCACACGCTGCACGCCGAACTGCGTTTCAGCAGCATGAAGGATCTGAACAAGGTGGGGCTGAGTGACTGGCTGGGTTTATTCCTCGGGCAGATCAACGGCATCGCGGAAAGCATCCATCACACTTACCTGGAGGCGCAATGAAACTGAATATTGAGCACAATACCCATTACACCTACGCCCAGCAGGTGAAGCGCAGCACCCAGTATCTGCGTTTGACGCCGCAGGATTCGCAACACCAGCGTATCATCTCCTGGCAGTTAACGCTGCCGGAAGACGCGGTGTGCACCACCGATGCCTTCGGCAATGTGCTGCACGTGCTGACGCTGGATCACCCGCATCAGGCGATCACCATTCAGGCTCACGGCGTGGTGGAGATTGAAGACGGCGTAGAAGACCCGACGATGGGGCATCTTTCGCCGCTGGTGTTCCTGCGCCACAGCCCGCTGACCCAGCCCGACAGCGCCATCCAGGCCTTCGCGCTGCGCTATTACCAACCGGAAACGCTGCTTGCCGGGCTGGAAAAACTGATGGGCGATCTGTTGCTGAAAATGCCTTACACGCCGGGCGCCACCGAGGTGACCGACAGCGCCGCCCAGGCGTTCGCTTCCGGCAATGGCGTCTGCCAGGATCATACCCACGTCTTTCTGGCCTGCTGCCGCAGCCTGAACATTCCGGCGCGCTACGTCAGCGGCTACCTTTACAGCGAAGATTCCGCCCACGTCGCCACCCACGCCTGGGCAGAAGCCTGGGTGGACGAACGCTGGCACAGTTTCGACGTCACCAACAACACCCGCCTGCCGAATCAGCACCTTAAGCTGGCGGTGGGGATCGATTATCTGGATGCGTGCCCGGTGCGCGGTATCAGGCTCGGCGGCGGCAGTGAGGATATGCAGACCGTGGCGGCGGTGCAGATGATGCCGACCGGCCAGGCTCAGGGGCAATAACATCCCCTTGCCGAATGCAGCGGTTTGCGGCACGCTGGGTTTTTCCGGCGTGCCGTCATCGAGCACGGTGTTATTTCGCGTTTGAAGGATTTTGGTATGACCTATTGTGTGGCCATGCGCTTGTCATCCGGGCTGGTGTTTGCTTCCGACTCCCGCACCAATGCCGGAGTGGACCATATCTCCACCTTCCGCAAGCTGCACGTGTTCCAGCAGGACGGTGAGCGCACGCTGGTGCTGCAAAGCGCCGGCAACCTGGCGACCACCCAGAGCATCATCAGCCTGCTGCTGCGCCGCAGCAAGGATGCCGATCGCCCCAACCTGCTCAACGTGCCCAACCTGTATGAAGCCGCCACGCTGGTGGGCGAAACGGTGCGCGAAGTGATCCTGCGCGACAGCGAAGCCCAACAGAGCGGCAGCACCACCGATTTCAGTTGCAGCCTGCTACTCGGCGGCCAGATTGACGGCGAAGAGATGCGGCTGTTCCATATCTATCCGCAGGGCAACTTTATCGAAGCCACCCGGGATACGCCCTATTTCCAGATTGGCGAAAGCAAATACGGCAAGCCGATTATCGATCGGGTGCTGAATTACGATACCCCGCTGGAGCAGGCGATGCAGTGCGCGCTGATTTCTCTCGACTCCACGTTGCGCAGCAACCTGTCGGTCGGCCTGCCGCTCGACGTGATGATCTACCCGCGCGACAGTTTCAGCAGCCAACAGCAGTACCGCATTACCGAAGATCACCCGCACTTCAGCGCCATTCGCAAAGGCTGGGGCGAAGGGCTGGTCAGCATTTTCAAACAGCTGCCGCCGTTGCAGTTGTAAGTTTTAGGGCTCAGCATGCCGAGAGCCCTAAATCCCCCCTTTATTCGATCGCGCAGGCGCGCAGCAGCGCCTCCAGCGGGTAAACCGCCGCAATCACCACTTCGTCACGCACCTGTGCCGCGGCATCCAATTGCTGTTGTATCTGCCCGGCTTCGGTTTTACTCAACGGCTTACCCTGCTGATAGCGCTCCAGCAGCATCAACCCCAGCGTGGACAGCGCACCGACGTCCTGCGCCACCGGGGCCAAATCCTGCAATACCCGGTTACCGGCGATAGTCGTTTTCACCGCAGCAGTATTCAATTGCCAGCGCTGCAAACGCTCGCGGATCGCCTGCGCCGCTGCGCGATCGTTTTTGTCCTTCAGCAGCGCCTCAACCTGTCGCCCCATGTCGCGCACCGCGTTGCTTTCCGGCGGCAGCGCGTCGGCAAAACGGTTCAAAGGTTCGAACTGATGATAATTGCCGGCCTTGAATTTCAGGTGCTGGCGAGTGTAGTACTGCCCCGGCTCCACCGCCTCGGCAAGCATTTGCAGCGGCAAGATCTCCACGCTGTTCGCCAGCCGGGTGAATTCGCGGGCGGTTTCGGCATGCTGCTGCAAGCCCACCGACACCACTGACCAGGCATCCACCGCCACCAACCGTTGGTACATGTTGTTTTCATCGGTCACATCCTGTGCCGACCACAGCCGTTCCGCCACCGCGAAGGCCCGCGGCCACAGCTTGAGATCGAGGATCGGCGCACGGACGTTTTCCGCCCACAGCGCCGCCTCGCCGCCGAGAATATTGGCCTGCTGCTTCGCCTCCGGCACCACCGGCATTTTGCCCGCCGGGATCGCCGTCAGCCTGCTGCCGCTGGTCGGGTAGCGCACGTTGCCGATAAGCATATAGCCGCTCAGTTGGTCCTGTTGCAACCTGAATACCGGGCGCGTCTCGCCCATCCAGCTGTCGAGGCGGAAGGTCACCTGCTGCGGCGAATGCCAGACGATATCGTGCAATGCACGGCGGGATTTGCCGTTGAAGTCGATAAAACCACGCCAGCCCTGCTTGCCTTCGATCAAAGTAAAACTGCCTTCTACTGCGCTGCCCTTCAGGCGCGGCATGCTGAACTGCCAGCTCTGCGCCTGCTCGGCGGGCCGCACTTCGGTATCGACCCCCAGCGGCTGGGGCAAAATTTCGTTGCGATAGTGATAGGCGGCGCTCTGCGGTTGGTCGAGGTAGAAACCGGTGGACAGAATGCCCTGGTAACCGTCCTGCGCACTGGCGCCAAGCGAATCCGGCCCCTGCCAGGACTGGATGACAATGGTACGCGGCAGCGACGGGTGATAAATCTCATCCCAGCCGACCATGCGCCGCTGGTGCCGTTCGAGGATTTTTTCCAGCTTCTGGTTGAAGTAGGCTTGCAGCGCATGGGTATCCGCCAGCTGATTTTTTTGCATAAACGCCTGAATGGAGGCCGATGCCTTCCACTGGCTGGCGTCGACTTCATCACCGCCGATATGCAGGTAGGGATCGGGGAAGATCGCCGCCAATTCGCCGATGATCGCGTCAACGAACCGATAAACCTCGTCGCGGGTCGGATCGAGCGTCGGCTTGTGCACGCCCCACTCGCGCTCCATCGGATACGGCCCCGGCGCGCTCATCAATTCCGGGTAAGCCACGGCGATGCTGGAGGCATGGCCCGGCAGATCGATTTCCGGCACCACCCGGATGCCGCGCGCCGTGGCGTAGGCCACCACCTGCTGCATCTGTTCGCGGGTATAGAACTGGCCGTCGCTGGCCAGCTGTTGCAGTTTAGGGTAGCGCTCAGAAGCAAAACGCCAGCCTTGGTCATCGGTCAGATGCCAATGGAAGACATTGAGTTTGGCCGCCGCCATGCCGTCGAGCTGGCGCAGGATATCCGGCAGCGGCAAGAAATGGCGCGCCGAATCCAACAGCACACCGCGCCACGGGAAACGCGGCACGTCGGTAATTGTCACCAGCGGCAGAAAGGTGTTTTGGCCGTCGGTTTGCACCAGTTGCAGCAGGGTTTCCATGCCTCGCAGCGCGCCGAAGCGGGTATTCGCGGTCAGTGTGGCGCCCTGCGGCGTCACCGCCAGCTTGTAGCTTTCATCGCTGCCGGGCAGCGGCTGAGCGGCCACTTTGTCTTTGATATTCACCTGAATCGCCGCCCCCTCGGCTTTTGCGGTTTGCGGCGCCAACGTCCAACCGGTCTGCAGTTCGAGGCGTTGCCGCCAGCGCAGCTGCGCCTGTGCCAGATCGTCGCCCTGCACGTTAAGCGTGAGGCGGTGATCCAACACCAGCCTGCCCGCCGGCTGCGTCAGTTCGACCTGCTGCGGCCAGGGCATCAGCGGCAGCGAGCCGGCCGGTTGTGCCAACGCGCCGAGGGAAAGCAATAACGATGAAACCAGTAGCGTATAACGGAGCGGTCTATGCATCAGAAATTCCTCGAAGGAAAAAAATCAATAAAAACAGCGAAGCTGTCAATAAAGACTGAGCATAGTTCAGATGTCCAACCGCAAAGATGAAAAGCCGGGGTGGATCACAGAGGCCCTCTCTTGCAGCGCAGAGAGGGCTTGAGGGATTACTGCCAGCCGTAGCGGCGCACGAACCAGCCTTTCACGCACTGGGTCAGCACCATATAACCGGCCAGGATCAGCACCAGCCACGGGAAATAACCGAGCGGCAGCGCCTGCAATTGCAGGAAACCTGCCAACGGCGAGAAGGTCAGGCCGATGCCGGTGGCGATCACCGCCAACGTCATGATGCACAGCGGCCATGAAGGGCGGCTCTGGATAAACGGAATTTTGCGCGTGCGGATCATATGCACAATCAGCGTTTGCGACAGCAGCCCTTCCACGAACCAGCCGGACTGGAACAGCGTCTGCATTTCCGGCGTATTGGCCTTGAATACCCACCACATCAGGCAGAAGGTCAGCACGTCAAAGATCGAGCTTATCGGCCCAAAGAACACCATAAACCGCCCCAGATCGCTGGAGTTCCAGCGCTGCGGCTGAGTAATTTGATCCTCGTCGACGTTGTCGAACGGAATGGCGATCTGAGAAATGTCGTACATCAGGTTCTGGATCAGCAGATGCAACGGTAGCATCGGCAGGAACGGCAAGAAAGCGCTGGCGATCAGCACGCTGAACACGTTGCCGAAGTTGGAGCTGGCGGTCATCTTGATGTACTTCAGCATGTTGGCAAAGGTGCGGCGCCCCTCGATCACCCCCTGCTCCAGCACCATCAGGCTTTTTTCCAGCAGGATGATGTCTGCCGCTTCCTTGGCGATATCCACCGCCGAATCGACGGAAATGCCGATATCCGCCGCCCGCAGCGCCGGGGCGTCGTTGATGCCGTCGCCCATAAAGCCGACCACGTGCCCCTGCTGACGCAACAGCTTGACGATGCGCTCCTTGTGCATCGGCGTCAGTTTGGCGAACACCGTGGTGCGCGCGGCCGCCTGCGCCAGCTGCTCGTCCGTCATGTGTTCGATTTCACTGCCGCACAGCACGTGCTCTGCCGCCAGCCCGACGTCTTTGCAGACCTTGGCCGCCACCAGCTCGTTATCGCCGGTGAGGATCTTCACCGTCACGCCGTTTTTCTTCAGCGCCGCCAGCGCCGGTTCGGTGCTCTCTTTTGGCGGATCGAGGAAGGCCACGTAGCCTTCGAGGATCAGATCGGATTCGTCGGCCACGCCGTATTCATGCGCCTGCGCCGGCAGGATCTTGTTGGCCACCGCCACCACCCGCAGCCCCTGCTGGTTAAGATCGTCGGTGATGCGCCGAATGCGCGCCAGCAGCGCATCGCTGAGCGGGTGAACTTCATCTTCCTGACGCACGTGGCTGCAAATCGCCAGCATTTCCTCCAGCGCGCCCTTGCAGATCAGCTCGTGATATTGCGCGTCTTTGGCGACCACCACCGACATGCGGCGGCGTTCAAAATCAAACGGGATCTCATCCACCTTGCGGTAATGCTGTAGCGCATCCGGCTGCTGGTTCTGCTCCGCGCAGCTCAGCACCGCCACGTCGAGCAGGTTTTTCAGCCCGGTCTGGTAGAAGCTGTTCAGCCAGGCGTAACGCAGCACCCGGTCGCTGTTGGCACCGAACACGTCGGTGTGGCGTTCCAGTACGATTTTATCCTGGGTCAGGGTACCGGTTTTGTCGGTGCACAGAATGTCCATGGCGCCAAAGTTCTGGATCGCGTCCAGGCGTTTGACGATCACTTTCTGCTGCGACAGCTTCACCGCCCCTCTGGCCAGGGTGGTGGTCACGATCATCGGCAGCATTTCCGGCGTCAGCCCCACCGCCACCGACAGCGCGAACAGCGCCGCTTCCCACCAGTCGCCCTTGGTGTAGCCGTTGATCAGCAGCACGATCGGCGTCATCACCAGCATAAAGCGGATCAGCAGCCAGCTGACCTTGCTGATGCCGCTCTGGAAGGCGTTCGGTTGTTCATCCTGGCTGGTGACGCGCTGCGCCAACTGGCCGAAATAGGTGTCGCCGCCGGTGCCGATCACCATCGCCAGCGCGGTGCCGCTCACCACGTTGGTGCCCATAAAGCACAGGTTCTGGCATTCCAGCGGATCCTCCGCCACCCCGTGCGGTTCGGCGACCTTTTCCACCGGCAGAGATTCGCCGGTCAGCGCCGCCTGGCTGATAAACAGATCCTTGGCCGACAGCACGCGCAGATCCGCCGGGATCATGTCCCCCGCCGCCAGCTTGATGACATCGCCCGGCACCAACTGGGCAATCGGCAGTTCAAGGTGTTCGCTTTTACCGGTCAGCGCGTCGCTGCGTATGACCGTGGCGGTATTGCTGACCATCGCTTTCAGCGCGTCCGCCGCCTTGTTGGAACGCGCTTCCTGAACGAAATGCAGCAGCGTGGAAATCAGCACCATCAGGCCGATCACCAGCGCGCCGGTCAGGTCTTCGGTGGCGTAGGAGATAAGCCCCAGCACCGTCAACAGCAGATTGAACGGGTTGCGATAGCAGTGCCACAAATGGCGCCACCAGGACTCCGCCTGTTGGTTCTCAATCACGTTGGCGCCAAAGCGCTGGCGCAGTTGCTCCGCCTCATGGGCGGTAATGCCTTCCGGGTGGCTGTGGAAACGTTCGTAAAGCTGGGTCGCATCGGCGACGGCGCATTCCAGCCGCTGCTGGGCCATGCCTGCGGGCAGTTCATGCGCTGCGCCGCTGACGCCTTCCAGCAGGGGATCGCGCCGAATCAGGCGACGCGGCAAATTGCGGCTGAGCAGGCCCAGCAGCTGACGGGGGATATTTTTAAGTTTCATTATTCGCACCTCGTCACCCGCAGCCTCACGGCGGCGGGTAAACGCGCAATTCGCCCGGGCGACGCTTTCGGACACGCCAAAAAGCCTCTGCCAGGGCAGATTCTTGTATTTTTAAAAGCAGCAGGAGCGAACGACAGAGCGCGCGCGACCGGTTACCGTTTATTTCACCGGTAAAACAGCAGCGCAAAGCGGAGAGGTTTTACCGGTAAGCCGAATGGGTGTCTATTGGGGTCGGATCGGGATCCATACGGGTAATAACCTCCGGTAAATAAAAAGATCGAACGACAAGAGCGGCCGTTCAGCGCAGTACGAAGACCCCGTATTGCACCAAGATCCGTACTGGAAAATAGGCTATGCTGACGGGCATTCATCGTAGGCCGCCAGATTACGCCTTTTAACCTAAACGATAAGTAAACCATGCAAAACCGGCTGACCATCAAGGACATCGCCCGCCTGAGCGGCGTGGGGAAATCCACCGTATCGCGCGTATTGAACAACGAAGGCAGCGTGAGCCCGCAAACCCGTGAACGGGTAGAAGCGGTGATCCGCCAGCAGGGGTTTACGCCGTCCAAATCGGCGCGCGCCATGCGCGGGCAGAGCGACAAAGTGGTGGGGATTATCGTTTCCCGCCTCGATTCGCCGTCGGAAAACCAGGCGGTGCGCACCATGCTGCCGCTGCTGTATCAGCAGGGTTATGACCCGATCGTGATGGAAAGCCAGTTTGAAACCCGCCTGGTGGAAGAACATCTGCACGTGCTGCAACAGCGCAACGTCGACGGGGTGATCCTGTTCGGTTTCACCGGCCTGACGGCGGCCATGCTCAGCCCCTGGCAGGAAAAAATGGTGGTGCTGGCGCGCGAATACGAAGGTTTCTCCTCGGTTTGCTACGACGACGATGGCGCAGTTCGGCTGCTGATGGAACGCCTGCAACAGCAGGGCCACCGGCATATCAGCTATCTTGGGGTGCAACTTGCCGATGCCACTACCGGCATGCGCCGCCATCAGGCCTATCTCGACGCCTGCCGCCAGCAGCGGATCACCCCGAGCGTCGCCCTGGGTGAACTGAGCTATCAGAGCGGTTTTCAACTGGCCTCCGAAGTGATTGGCCCACAGACCACCGCGCTGGTGTGCGCCTCCGACACTATCGCCCTCGGCGCCATCAAATACCTGCAACAGCAGCACATCGCCCCGCTGCAAGTCTGCGGCATCGGCAATACGCCGCTGCTTAACTTCCTGTTCCCCGAGACGTTTTCGGTAGAACTGGGCTACGGCAGCGCCGGGTTACAGGCCGCCCAACAGCTGCTGGGCCAGCTCAGCGGCGAACAGGGCATCCGCCAAATCATCGTACCCAGCAAACTCGCCTGACGGCGGGGGTTTGCCCGCATAATCCCCCTACCCGCATCCTCGGTTCTTGCCCACATCCGGTGGGCATAAGTTCCTCGCCATTTTGTATCAGCCACCACACAACAACGAATAGCCTTTCCTGATTGACCTCTGTCGCCCATAGCAACAATATACTGGTTAAACATACAGTAATTTATTGTGTGTTCCAGCGGTTTGGCAGCACACGGAACGTGAACACCGATAGCCATTAGGATACCGGATGCTGTTAGCCATCAAATAACAGAGTGTCAAAAAGGAAGATTCATCATGGCTGAAGAAAAGAAAAATGCTCAGGTGCTTAACGGCATTAATGAAGACATCACTGAACTGAAATCACTGTCCACATTGCGCAAACGCGTTGTCAGCGACGGTGAGATTGTTTCCCGCTCCGAAATCGGTTTTCGCCTGGCAAAGGGCAATGCCGGCGTGCTCCTGCGCAGTGACGGGCTAAACTTCTCCGCCCTGGTTACCCCTGACGGCCAGGCGCAGAACGGACAGTGGAACACGCTGCGCCCCTTCTCCTTCAACCTCTCTACCGGCCGCGTGGCACTGCGTAACGGCGTGGATGTCTCGGGCGGCGCGCTGGTATCGCATAACGCAGGCATTGGCGCGGTCACCACTGGCCCCGCTTCTCTTATCAACGGGCAGACGTACGGCGCACCGCCTGTGCATACCGATTTTACCAGCGGCAACGTCACCACCACGATGATGATGGGGTCACGAGTCGTCCCCGGTAAAGAAGATTACGGCATGCTCTCCTACCGGGATTGGCAGGGGCGCTGGAACGAACTTCAGGTAAGAGCCAACAGCGAGCTTTCAGTTGGGCAACTGACCAAACGCAACCCCGATGGATGGATTTGGGCGGCGGGAAACCGTAGCGTCGAAAATGATAAAGAACGTATTACCAATGGGTTGCATTTGCAAGGTCGTGGGGACCTGTATGCCAATTTCTATCACCATGAATTTGTCGGCTCTCACCATTCACTGGTATTGAACGTCGCCAACGGCGGCGCACAAGGCTGGTACGAATTCCGCAATGGCGGCAACGCCTACACCAACGGCGCCTGGCTCAGCAGCTCCGATGCCCGCATGAAAACGGAGATCGTGAAAATTGAGGGCGCACTGGAGAAACTGGGGAAAATCAGTGGCTATACCTACCTGAAACAAGGCGTTCCGGAGGCCGGCGTAATAGCCCAGGAAGTGGAGAACGTATTACCCCAGACAGTGACCACAACCGAATTAAAACTGAATGACGGCAGCGTTCTGAAAGATGCCCGTGGAATTAATATTAACGGCGTAGTCGCCCTTCTTATCGAAGCGCTTAAGGAAGAACGCGATGCCCGGCTTGAGCTGGAGTCTCGGTTGGCGGTGCTGGAAAAAACAGACTCCGGTGAACAGAGCTGATAACCCCATTCCTCGTAATAAGGATATGCAGGAGTAAATAATATGCCACAAGAACTGAATGGTCACGGTCCCACCGCAGGCGAAAGCATGGGGGGAACAGGCGCTAACCTTAATGAACGGCCGGATAACTCCACGCCTGGAGGAGATTCTAACGGAAATGCAGGCGATCGTGACAACGGTAATAACAACTCCCACGATGCAGCCTATCAACGTCAAATAAATAGCATCAGGAACGACCCAGCAATCAAAAACATGCTGACTGATTTGCTAAAAAAAACCGGTTATATTAACTCGTCGGCAAAGGTATCTCTGACGAAATTGGATAAAGACGGTGTGTTAAGTATCTCGGTCTCAGGGGTGCGTCGTGAGCAAGTTGATACTGTAACGGATGCATTTAATTCGGTAAAACCAGCAATAAAGAACGAGCCAGTAACATCTATATCCTCCAGTGTGGATACGTGGGTTTTCGGTACCGTTGCAACGGGACATACACTCGAAAATTTTCAACGCTCGCCAAATGGTAACAATAATGATACTGATACAACAGCAGAAAACAAGGTAACGCTGGGAGCATATTCCGCAGTATTACAGGGTGAGATACCACCGGGTTTTTGGCTTGATAATAATAAAGTGATGACAGAAATCACGGAACAATATGAAATCAACGGTGGCGGCAAGGGTGACGACAAGACGGGATATAGGAAAAGCAACGTAGAGGTACCCTCTCTAACAAGCGCTTACCAGCAATATAAGAAAATACTGCGCGAAATTGCGGACGAAGCCCGCAGAGCCGAAGAAGCCCGCAAGGCCGAAGAAGCCCGCAGAGCCGAAGAGGCCCGCAAGGCCGAGGAAGCCCGCAAGGCCGAGGAAGCTCGCAAGGCCGAGGAAGCCCGCAAGGCCGAAGAAGCCCGCAAGGCCGAAGAAGCCCGCAAGGCCGAAGAAGCCCGCAAGGCCGAAGAAGCCCGCAAGGCCGAAGAAGCCCGCAAGGCCGAAGAAGCCCGCAAGGCC